>Ga0268265_10000004_pt1 | contig 648376 bp, 627 predicted proteins | sample KBSSwiS52_FD_190355 | JGI IMG/M metagenome (GOLD analysis project Ga0268265, IMG submission 190355) | Switchgrass rhizosphere microbial communities from Kellogg Biological Station, Michigan, USA - KBS Switchgrass S5-2 (SPAdes) (version 2) | ecosystem: Host-associated > Plants > Roots >... | reverse complement strand
TTGCCAACCACTTCGGAGTCTGGCCCGCCGTGATCTCGCGGATCGAACGTGGACGACAACGTGACGATACCTTCGCCGACACCTATAGAAACTGGCTCAAAGCTGCTTGACACAAATAGGAGCATCAAATTTGGTCCGACGGCAACCGACGCGACACGCGTCGAACACATGTTTGATTATTGCGCCGCGTGCGACTAGATTCGCGGCCATGAGTGATAGCGCAGCGGGCCTGACCGAGCGTCAGCGCACCATTCTCGAAATGATCCGCAACTCGGTCACGACCAGGGGATATCCGCCGAGCATCCGCGAGATCGGCGACGCGGTGGGTCTCACGTCCACGTCCTCGGTCGCGCACCAGTTGCGCACCCTGGAACGCAAGGGATATCTGCGGCGGGATCCAAATCGACCTCGCGCAGTCGACGTTCGCGGCACCGACGATCATCCCGTGACCACGGCCGTCTCTACCGATGTTGCCGGTTCCGATGCGCTGCCCGAGCCCACCTACGTGCCCGTGCTCGGCCGAATCGCCGCAGGCGGCCCAATCCTCGCCGAAGAGGCAGTCGAAGACGTCTTTCCGCTGCCGCGAGAACTCGTCGGCGAGGGATCGCTGTTCCTGCTCAAGGTGGTCGGCGAATCCATGACCGACGCGGCCATATGCGATGGCGACTGGGTGGTCGTCCGCCAGCAGAACGTCGCCGACAACGGGGACATCGTCGCGGCCATGATCGAGGGCGAGGCGACCGTGAAGACGTTCAAGCGCACTCGCGATCAGGTGTGGCTGATGCCCCACAATCCGGTGTTCGACCCGATCCCTGGCAATGACGCCGCCATCCTCGGCAAAGTCGTCACCGTCATTCGCAAGATCTAGCTCGCGCGTAGGGCGCGATCAACCCTTCGTGAACCCGTTCGTCAGCGCGAATTCCTCACTCGCAAACCATATTTCGGCGCGTGCAACGCCGTAGCGGCTGCTGTCCGGAGTCCAGTAAAGCCCGGTCTTGGTATCGGCCTTGATGGGATAGCCACTCGGCGCGTCGTACGGATCCTCCTGCGCGAGACGCAGCGAGGTGAGCGCCGGCCCAGGTTCGTCGAGTTGTATCGCGGCGTGCCTGCCACTCGACGGGCCGCTCGGGTGGATGCTCGGCGGTGCCCAATTCTCGTCGATCTCGGAGTCGGACTCGACGTACGTCGGCGCGGTATCGACGACGTCCTCGTTCTCTGCGAAGGCATTGAAGGGGCGACTTACCGGCGGCTTGGGCGGCGGCGGTGGTGGCGGTGGCGGCGGTGGCGGTGGCGGTGCGCTCGGCGGCGCATCGATTGTCGCCTTCGATGCCGGGCCAAGGCCGTTGTCGTCACGCCCAGTCACGATGGGCGTCGCCCAGGCACTGACAGGCCCGTAGTCGTCGTGCGTGGCTACCGGTATGGGGCCTGACTCATACGAGCGAGGGAGCGGCCCGGACTCGAATGCCCGTGGTATCGGACCAGATTCGTAGGCCCGCGGTATCGGCCCGGATTCGTACGCGCGGTCGTCGCGGTAGGCCCGATCGTCGGAGTAGGCCTGGTCCTCGTCGTAGTCGTCGTCGCCGGGGTAGTTCTCGTAGTCGTCGTAGTGGTCTGGCTGGGCCGACCGGCGGCGCCTTCGGCTTCTGGCAGCGAGGAAGACCGCTGCGGCGATCGCGACGAGCAGTACCGCCGCCGCCGCAATTGCGTAGACGAGGTATGACTTGTGCCACGTGTACCACTTGGCGTTGCCGTCGGCTGCGGGAGACGCCTGCCCCTTTGCGGGATTCTTCGGCAGATCCGCTCCAGGAACCTCGAGGTCCGACAGCGTCGACGCCAAGCTGGGCGGTTCGGTGCTGAACTTCTTGGTGGCCGCGTCCCACGAGACGGCGCCGCCCGCGAACGTCTGGGTGATGACGTCGCCGTTTTGCACCTGATCCGAGGTTGGCGCTCCGAGCTGACCCGTCGCGCCACCGAGCTTTGCCCATGCCGCGTTCATCGCACCGCGGACGACGACGGCGCCGTAATCGGGTGTCCAGAAGATGACCGGCTGGTCCGCCGCCGCGAACGTGGCGACACGGCTGCGATCAAGGCCGCCGTCGGCTTCGCTGGCGGTCGGGAGGCCGAGGTCCCCGTCCGGTCCACCGAGGCTCTCGTACTTGGCGAGGATCTGTCCCGTGACCACGCTTGCGCCGGTGGCCGGACTATAGAAGATCTTTCCGCCAGCGAAGTTCTGCCCGACACCGTCGGCACCGACCTTGTACTGGCCGCCGTCCGGCGCACCGAGCGGACCCAGTGGGCCGCCAGCGGCACGACGCGCGGCATTGATCGCCGTGGTGACGTCGCCAGGGATCTCCAGCCCGGCCAGCTGGTCCACTAGCTCTGGGGGCGTCGTGGTGAACACCTTGGTCCTGTGGTCCCACGACACCCGCCCGTTCGCGAAGGCCTGCGACACCACGTCGCCGTCGTAGGTCTCGTCGTCGACGGGCACCCCGAGGATGCCTCCGGAACCGCCAAGCTTGTCCCATGCCGCGTTGATGGCTCCGCGCACGACGTGGGCGCCGTTCTCCGGCGTCCAGAAGATCACGGGGCGGTCGGCGGCACTGAACGTCGTGTTGCGGCTGCCCGGCGCCTTGCCTGCACCCTCATCGATGTTGGGGAATCCCAGATCACCGTCGGCGGGGCCGCCCAACGCCAGGTACTTGTCAAGGATCGCGCCCTGCATGACGTGCGCCCCGGTGTCCGGCGTGTAGTAGATCCGTCCGCCCGCGAGGTTCTGGCCGAAGCCCGGGCCTGCCGCGTAGACGCCACCGTCCTTGGCGCCGAGCGGACCAGTCGCACCACCGGCGGCCTGCCACGCGCTGGTGATGGCAGCGTCGGCGTCGCCTTCAGGCGTAGCCGCTGCGACGGGGGCGACTACGAGGGCCGCCACGAGCATGACGAGGCATGCACTCGCGCGGCGGATGGCAGCACCCCGAAGGGTTTGCGGCCCGGTCATCAGATCCCTCCCAGGCGACCCGTCACGGTTCCGTGAAAGTATCGCGCCCGTCAACTTTGCGTCAGTCGACGTCTATCTTTGCGGATATCGGCACGGTCGCGCGCCAGTGTCGCGCACGAAGTGGTCAAACTCCCAGGCTACGGCCGATAATCTCCTTCATGATTTCGGTGGTCCCGCCATATATCGTCTGGATCCGCGAGTCCATGAAGGCACGTGCGACCGCGTACTCGCGCATGTAGCCGTAGCCACCGTGCAACTGCAGACAGCGGTCGACGAGACGAACCTGAGCCTCGGTCGAGTACCACTTCGCCATTGCCGCCTGCTCGACCGTCAGCTTCTCGTCGAGATGCAGCCGAATGAACTCATCGACCATGATCCGGATCGCGGTGGCTTCGGTGGATAGCTCGGCGAGCGTGAACCTGCTGTTCTGAAAGCTGCCGATCGGCTTGCCGAAGGCCTTCCGTTCCTTGGTGTACTGCAGGGTCGTGTCCAGGACGCCCTCCATGGCCGCCGCGGCCATGACCGCGATGCTGATCCGTTCCTGCGGAAGGTTCTGCATTAGGTAGATGAAGCCCATGCCTTCCTCTCCGAGGAGGTTCTCGACAGGCACCTTGACGTCGGTGAAGGACAGTTCGGCGGTGTCCTGGGCGTCCAGACCGACCTTGTCGAGGTGGCGGCCACGCTCAAAGCCCGCCATTCCACGCTCGACGACGAGCAGCGAGAAGCCCTGCGCTCCCTTTTCCGGGTCGGTGCAGGCCACGACGATCACCAGGTCTGCGTGAATTCCGTTGGTGATGAACGTCTTCGAGCCGTTGAGCACGTAGTGGTCGTCATGCTTGACGGCGCGAGCCTTGATCCCCTGGAGGTCGCTGCCGGTACCCGGTTCCGTCATTGCGATCGCGGTGATGAGCTCTCCCGAACAGAAGCCGGGCAGCCACCGCTGCTTCTGCTCCTCGGTCGCAAGGCGCAGCAGGTAAGGCGCGATGACGTCGTTCTGTAGGGCAAACCCCAAGCCGCTGTACCTTCCGAGCGAGGTCTCCTCGGTGATGATCACGTTGTAGCGGAAGTCGGGGTTGCCCCCGCCCCCGAACTCCTCGGGCACCGCCATGCCGAGAAAACCCTGCTTGCCTGCCTCCAACCACACGCCTCGGTCGACGATCTTGTCCTTCTCCCACTGATCGTGGAAGGGGGCGACGTGACGCTCGAGGAACGCACGATAGGAGTCGCGGAACATCTCGTGTTCGGGTTCGAAGAGAGTGCGGTCGTACTTGATGACCTTGCTGTTGGCGCCCATGGCTGACCTCCGAATTGGGAGAACGGGAATTGTCGACGACGATATACCATCCAACCGGATGGTTGATACCGGCGGTACCGCTGCGGACCGCCCTAGACTCGTCGCCATGGTCGATGGTGTCGAAAGCCTGACTCATTGGGGCGCCTTCAATGCCGACGTGCGCGATGGTGACATCCAATCGGTGCGACCCATCGATGGAGACGACGATCCCTCGCCGCTTCTCGGCAACTTGCCTGGGTCGATCCGGCACCGATCCAGGGTGGCCGGACCTGCGATACGCCGGGGCTGGCTAGAGAGTGGGCCTGGCCCAACCGACCGCCGCGGGGCCGACGACTTCGTGGCGGTGACGTGGGACGAGCTGACCGAGCTGTTGGCCGACGAATTGCGTCGCGTCGTCGACACGCACGGAAACGAGGCCATCTACGGCGGCTCCTACGGATGGGCCAGCGCGGGACGTTTCCACCACGCGCAGAGTCAGGTGCACCGCTTTCTCAATCTGCTTGGTGGATATACCTTTTCGCGGCACTCGTACAGCCTGGGCGCCACCGGGGTGATCATGCCCCACGTCGTCGGCACCCACGACGACCTGTTCAAGAGATCCACCGAGTGGCCGGTGATCGTCGAAAACACCGACCTGCTGGTGTGTTTCGGTGGAGTGGCGCTGAAGAACTCTGCCTTGAACCCTGGGGGTACGACAGAACACCCCACGCGTGGTGCCATGGACCGGCTCCGCGAGCGTGGCGGCAAGGTGGTCTCGATCAGCCCACTGCGCGACGACGTCGACGGCGACTGCGAATGGCTCGCGCCGGTGCCCGGTACCGACGTGGCCATCATGCTTGCGCTTGCGTACGTCCTGGCCAGCGAGGGCCTTGCCGACCAACGCTTCCTGGACGCGTACTGCACCGGTTACCCCCGATTCGAGCGCTATCTTCTCGGGCGCGACGACGGGGTGGCCAAGTCGCCGGCGTGGGCAGCCGCGATCAGCGGGCTGGCCGCCGACGATCTCACCGCCCTAGCGCGACGCATGGCTGCCGGCCGCACGATGGTGACGGTCAGCTGGTCACTGCAGCGGGTTCGATACGGCGAGCAGGCGCCCTGGATGGGGCTGACGCTAGCCGCCATGCTTGGCCAGATCGGTTTACCCGGAGGGGGTTTCGGTCACGGCTACGGCTCACAGAACGAACTCGGCATGCCGCCGCTGCGCTGCCGCCTGCCGGTCTTCCCGCAGGGCATCAACCCGGTGCAGACCTTCATCCCGGTCGCGGCGGTCAGCGACATGCTGCTCCATCCGGGCGAGGCGTACGACTACGACGGGCGCACGTTGACCTATCCCGACATCAGGTTGGTGTACTGGGCGGGCGGCAACCCGTTCCATCATCATCAGGACATTGCGCGGCTGCGGCGCGCGCTCGCGCGGACCGACACCGTCGTCGTGCACGAGCCCTACTGGACAGCGATGGCCAAGCACGCCGACATCGTCGTGCCATCCACGACCCCGTTCGAGCGCGACGACTATTCGGGTTCGCGAAACGACCCCGTGTTGATGGCGATGCCCGCACTTGCCGAACCGTTCGCGCAGTCACGGGATGACTACGTCACGTTCTCGGCGCTCGCGCACCGACTGGGCTTCGGCGAGCAGTTCACCGAGGGCCGCACCGCCCGCGAGTGGCTGGTTGAGCTCTACGAGAAGTGGTCTGCCGAACTGGATTTCGAAGTCCCCTCGTTCGAGGAGTTCTGGCGCAACGGTCGGCTGCGGTTACCGACCGAGACCGGTTTGACGCTGCTCTCCGACTTTCGGGCCGACCCGGACGCCAACCGCCTTGGCACCCCGAGCGGGCGCATCGAGATCTTCTCCGATGACATCGATGGCTTCGGCTACGCCGACTGCGCAGGACATCCGACGTGGTATGAGCCCGACGAGTGGCTCGGCGGCGAGCGGGCGGTCAGCTATCCACTGCACCTGCTCGCAAATCAACCCGCCACTCGGCTGCACAGCCAGCTGGACGGCGGAGCGACCAGTATCGACTCGAAAGTTCATGGGCGCGAGCCGATTCGAATGCACCCTGGTGATGCGGCTGCGCGAGGGCTCGCCGACGGTGACGTGGTGCGGGTGTTCAACGACCGCGGTGCCTGCCTTGCGGGCGTCGTGCTCGACGACCAACTGCGCCGTAGCGTCGTTCAGCTGTCGACCGGTGCGTGGTACGACCCCGAGGATCCCGCCGATCCGGACGCGATGTGCGTGCACGGCAACCCGAACGTGCTGACCGCAGACGTCGGGACGTCCGCGCTAGCTCAGGGCTGTACCGGTGCACACGTGCTGGTCGAAGTCGAGAAGTTCACCGGCGCGCTGCCACCCCTGCGCGCGCACGATCCGCCGACGATCGTCGCCAAGTGAAGGATGCGATTGGGGTACGCGAGCTCGGTCGCACGCTGCACTTCACGTTCGACGACGCCCTGCGCTACGCCGGACCCGGCTCGCCTGGCGGCGTCGCGGTCGCGTTCAAGGCGCTACAGCGCGCCTTCGCGCTGTTGTCCCCCGATGCGGCACCCGAGCGGCGTGAGGTGTCGGTGCGCACGGCATTTCGAGGTCCTGGCGCGCGCGACTGCTTCGAGGCGGTGACCCGCGCCGTGACCGACGGTCGATACGCCGTCGACCGCTCGTTGCTGAGAGCCGACCGAGGCCGGCTGCTGGAGGACTTCGTGTTCGAGGTGAGCATCGGCGATGCATCGGTGATCTTGGTTTTGCGAGAAGGGTTCATCACCAACGAGTTCATCGACCTGGCCCGCGCGCAGGATCGCACGCCGCAAGCAGAACGACGCCTAGACGACCTGAAGGCCGAACTGGCGCAACGGGTCATGGCCGCACCGGCCGATCGCGTCCACGACATCGCCCGCTGACGATACCAAGAATTATCGCCGGCGATATTTTCTCTTGATTTGCTGCATCTGACGGTCGCAATGGTGCGAGGATGCGACGCAGAATCTTGAAGAACACCAGCGACAAAGAGGTTGCCATGCAAGGACCCATCAAGACGCTCGGCCTGACCGTTGCAGCCCTGGCTGCCGCGCCGCTGCTCGCGATCAGCACGACGTTTACCTCCGCGGTCACGCTCGCCGCGACGCAAGCGCTGATCGTCCCGGGTACCGGCACTCCGAATCCCGCGCAGGACTACATGAACAACGCGGTCAACTACTACCTCGTCCCGGCGGGTGACTGCGAGGGTGGGTGCACCGCCGTTCCGGTTCCCTACATCGCACAGTTCTGGCCCATTCCGCTGCCCGGCTGGGGCGGTCTGCAGGGCGCGAAGTGGAACGTGTCGGTGCAGAGCGGGGTCACCAGCCTCACCACCACCTACAACAACGCAGTGGTCAACCACCCGACGGACGACATCACGATCTTCGGTTACTCGCAGGGCGCGACGGTCGCGTCCCTCGTCAAGGCCAACCTCGACAACCCGGACAATGCGGATCAACTGAACTTCCTCTTCATCGGCAACCCGCAGCGCCCCAATGGCGGATTCTTCGAACGGTTCGCCATCCTCGGCACGGTGCCGGTCCTCGATGCCACGTTCGGCAACCCGACGCCGACCGACACCTGCGAACACTCCAACGGTGATCCATGCGCCACCGACGTCGCCCTTCAGTACGACGGCGTCGTCGACTTCCCCCAGTACCTTCTCCCTCTGGCGACACTCAACGCCATCGCCGGGTTCGCGTACGTCCACGGCACGTACCTCGCACCCAACGGCGACGACCCGGCGACGGAGACGCCGTACGGCTACACGCCCGAGGAGGTGGAGGCAGCGATTGCCGCGGCCCAGGCCGACTGCACCGCGGCAACCCACTGCCAGGCCCACGGCGACACGATCTACGTCACGCTGCCCGCAAGGACGCTGCCGATCATGCAGCCCTTCCTCGACCTCGGAGAGAAGACGCACACGTCGGCAATCGTGATCCCGATCGTCGATCTCGTCTCACCTGCGGCACAGACGCTGATCGAAAACGGTTATGACCGCACCGATTACGGTCAGCCGTCGCCGATCCGGCTCATCCCGCGGATCAATCCGGTCACGTTGACCAAGGACCTCATCCAGGACATCCCCGAGGGAATCCAGGCGGCGAAGGATCCCGGCCTGACTCCGCTGCCAGACTCCGGCGCCACCACAGCCGTTACGACGCTCGACGCACCGTCGACCACCACCACGCGTCGTCCGGTCACCCCTGTGCGGTTGTTCGCCAAGCCGAATCTGGCCGTGGTGACCAGTAAGCCTGCGCAGCGGCCCACGCTGGCCAACGCTTTCGGCGGCGACGTGCACCCCGTGCGCGATGCCGTGCATGCGGTGCAATCCACCGTGCGGAAGGTCCTCGGCAAGGGCGACGACGCAGCCTAGCCGTTAGAAGGTCGCGAAACCGCTCAGGCTCGCGGCCAAGGCGACGGGCACCCGGGCCTTGATGCGGGTGCCGTCGGGAGTGTGCTCCTCAGCGTCGATCCGGCCGTCCTCGTGGACCCTCGCGACGAGCTCACCGCGGTCGTAAGGGATGGTGACGTCGACCGTGGTGTCGGTCGGCACGATGAGTGCTGACATCCGGCTGCGTAGCCGGTCGATGCCGTCGCCGGTGCGTGCCGATACGAACAGCGCGTCCGTCAGCGCCCTGCGCAACTGAGCCAGGACGAGACCGCTCGCAGCGTCAGACTTGTTCACCACCAACAACTCTGGCGCGGGGGTTGCGTCGTATTCGCGGACCACCTCGTTGATCACCGTACGGACCGCGTCGATCTGCGCTAGCGGGTTCGCATCGGAGCCGTCGACGACGTGTACCAGCAGATCGGCGTCGATGACCTCCTCCAGCGTCGAGCGGAAGGCCTCGATCAGCTGTGTGGGCAGGTGCCGAACGAACCCCACGGTGTCGGTGAGGACGAACGGTCGCCCGTCGTCGAAGTGCCCGCGGCGCGTCGTCGGCTCCAGGGTGGCGAACAATGCGTTCTCGACGAGGACCCCCGCTCCCGTCAGGGCGTTGAGGAGGCTGGACTTGCCCGCGTTGGTGTAGCCCACGATCGCGATCGATGGCACGTCGCTGCGCAGCCGACGGCCGCGCTGCGTATCGCGGACCTTCTTCATCTCCTTGATTTCCCTGCGCAACTTGGACATCCGCTCGCGGATCCTGCGTCGGTCGGTCTCGATCTTCGTCTCACCGGGACCGCGCGTGCCCACGCCGCCGCCCGCACCGCCACCCGCGCCGCCGCCCTGCCGCGACATCGACTCGCCCCAGCCGCGAAGCCTCGGCAGCATGTACTCCATCTGCGCGTAGGCCACCTGTGCCTTGCCCTCCGCGGAGGTTGCGTGTTGAGCGAAGATGTCGAGAATCAGGGCCGTTCGGTCGATGACCTTGACCTTTACTGCCTTCTCCAAAGCGTTCAGCTGGCCAGGGGTCAACTCGCCGTCGCAGATGACGGTGTCGGCACCGGTGGCCACGACGACGTCGCGCAGTTCGGCGGCCTTGCCCGACCCGATGTAGGTCCCTGGGTCGGGCTTGTCGCGCCGCTGCACCATGCCTTCGAGTACCTCCGAGCCAGCGGTCTCGGCGAGCCGAGCGAGCTCGGCCATGCTCGCGTCGGCGTCGGCAGCACTGCCGTCGGTCCAAACCCCAACGAGCACAACGCGTTCGAGTCGCAGCTGGCGATACTCGACTTCGGAGACGTCGGTGAGTTCGGTCGAGAGGCCCGCCACGCGGCGCAGCGCAGCGCGGTCTTCGAGGGCGAGTTCGCCAGTGCTCGGGATGTTGGTTTCAGTCATGGGTCCTTAGTGATGGTGCCTGCAAGCGTGGTTTCGCGCATCTGAATTAATGCTGCGCTCGCCACCAGTCGTCGGATAGTTCCCCGTGGGCCACCAGAACCGATGGGCCGCGGAGGTAACTGGAGGCGTCGGTGACGGTGACGTCCACCTCACCGCCGGGGATGCGCACCCGAAGGGTCCCCGTGTCGTCGCCAGTGTGACGTAGCGCGGCAACGACGGCAGCGACGGTTCCCGTTCCGCACGAACGGGTTTCGCCGACTCCGCGCTCGTGCACCCGCATCGAAACGGCGCCGTCCGCCGGCGCGGTGAGCACCTCGACGTTGACACCGTCGGGAAACTGCGTGGCATCGAACGACACCGGTGCAGCCACGTCCAGCGTGAGCAGCTCGTCGTGTGTGAGCGACGCGTCCACACATGCCAGATGTGGATTGCCGACGTCGACGGCGATTCCGGCGAAGCGACGTCCACCCACGATCGCCGAACCGGTGCCGACCTGATTGACCTTGCCCATCTCGACGGTGACGTCGGCGGAGAGGTCGTCGACCGAGTGAACGACGACGGGACGCGGGCCTGCCAGCGAGCCGACGACGAATTCGTCGCGCTGCTCCAGTCCACTGGTCCGGAGGTAGTGCGCAAACACGCGCACGCCGTTTCCGCACATCTGCGCGATCGATCCGTCGGCGTTTCGGTAGTCCATGTACCAGTCCGTCGACCGCACGCCCTCCGGGATCCGATCGAACACGCCGGCGGCCAGCGCAGCGGCGGCGGTCGTCACCCTCAACACGCCGTCTGCGCCCATGCCACGGCGACGGTCGCATAGCGCGGCCACCGCGGCAGGCGTCAGCGCCAGGGCGGCGTCGAGGTCGGGGAGCAGCACGAAGTCGTTCTGCGTGCCATGTCCCTTGGCGAACTTCACCTGATCAGGATACGTCTCGGTAGATGCGCAGCGTCGCGTCGACGTTTCCTGGCGCCGATCCGTCGAGCCAGGCGATGCGGTGGTCGCGGCGGAACCACGACCGCTGCCTACGCACGTATCGGCGCGTGCCGATGAACGTCCGCTCCTGCGCCTCCGCGATCGCCTCGGCTCCCCCGCCCGCGTCCAGCGCGGACAGCACCTGTGCGTAACCGAGCGCCCTGGCCGCGGTGACGCCGTCACCCAGCCCGCGCCCGCGCAGGCCAATCACCTCGTCGACAAGGCCCGCCGCGAACATGGCCTCGGTGCGCAGCGCCAGGCGTTCATCGAGAAGGGATGTCTCCCAATCCAATCCGACGATGGTAGTACCCCACCTGGGCGCACCGATCGTCGGCGCGCTCGCGGCGAAGGGGCGTCCAGTCAGTTCGACCACCTCTAGCGCCCGCACGATGCGACGGCCGTCCGTCGGCAGGATCGACGTTGCGGCGTCGGCATCGACGCGCCCAAGCTCGGCGTGCAGCGCAGCCACTCCCACCTCGGCCAGCCTCGCCTCCCATCGGGCCCGCACGCTCGGATCGGTCGCGGGGAAGGCCCAGTCGTCGAGCAGCGACTGGAGGTAGAGCATGGATCCGCCGACGATGACGGGCAGCGCGCCGCGTGCGGCGATGGCCTCGACGTCGGCAGCAGCAGCTTGTTGATAACGGCCCACCGTTGCCGTTTGGGTCACCTCGAGCACGTCGAGTTGATGGTGAGGGATGCCGCGACGCTCGGCGGGTGCGAGCTTGGCGGTGCCAATGTCCATTCCACGGTAGAGCTGCATTGCGTCGGCGTTCACGATCTCGACGTCGATCTCTCCGCCGAGTCGTTCGGCGACGTCGAGTGCCAGCGCGCTCTTGCCCGTCCCGGTCGGCCCGATGATCGCGATCGGCCTCACTGGCTCCACACCCCGACGAAGTAGCCAACGCCATAGGGCGCTCCCCTGTAGAGCTGCTTGGCCGAGCGCAGCCCGGGCTCGGCCAGACCACTCAGCACCTGATAGGCGACCCGGCCGACGATGCTCTCGGGAAGCTCGGTCAAGGCGCCCACATCCCCTGCGGCCAGGGCATCGTCGAGCGCAGCCTGTACGGCAGGCGAGTCCGGGTCGAAGCCACCGGGCGCGGGTGGGGTGAGGGTGTGCGCCCCGTCCGCGACGACGAGGACGCCGACGTCGTCGACCATCGCGTCGACCTCGGCCCGCAGAGCCCGGCCTAGCTCTAGAGCGGCGTCGACATCGTGCTCGTCGGCATAGGCGCGCACCTCGACACTCGCGGCTGGATTGGCCTGGCCACGCACCCAGCCTGCGATCAGTGCGCACAACGGCAGCGGCGAAGGCGAGCCGGTGGCGCTCGGCGCGAACGTCACGCGGACGTCGGCCCCGTATCCAGCGAGGGTGCCAACCGCGCCGGGTTCCACGACGTCGTCGCGCGGTCCGACCCCGACGGCGAGCCACCGCCGCGGCAGTGCGGCCGCCGCCGTGAGGACGGCCTCGCGCAGGTCAGCGAGTTCTGCCGCCGCCCCCGATGCGAGTTCGGGCACCATGACAGGCGGCGACGGGATGATGGCGATCGTGCTCAGCACCAGACCACGCTAGCGAGCCCAGTCCTCGCACTTTGGCCAACCTCTGGTGCAAAGGCATGGTCACGCTACCGAATGACCTGTTTCAATAGCGTGCTAGGCATATCCGAGACATTGGTTACCAGGCGCCGCGTCGCGCGGCAGGATCGCGGGTCGACCCCGCGTAGGACACGAGGACGACGAACATGACGACCACCGAGTCAGACAGCACCCAGCCGGGCGGCACCGAGTCGAGCGGCGCTCCCAAGCCCGCACCGCGGCCAGGCCCACCACGGCCAGGCCCACCGCGGCCAGGCCCCCGACCGGGTGCGGCCGCCCCTGTCCTTGCCCCATCGGTGGACCCACACCGCTTCGGCCGCGTCGATCCAGACGGCACGGTGTGGTTGATCGCCTCGTCGGGTGAGCGTGTCATCGGGTCCTGGCAGGCCGGCGACAACGAGGCAGCATTCGCTCACTTCGGCAGGCGCTTCGATGACCTGCAGACCGAGGTCGCCCTGATGGAGCGGCGACTGGCCTCGGGAAATGGCGACGCTCGCAAGATCAAGACCGCCGCAGCGGCACTCGCCGACACCCTCCCGACCGCCGCCGTGCTCGGTGACGTCGACGCGCTCGCGGCCCGACTCGCCGAGATCGTGGAGAAGGCCGACGTCAGCGCCGCCGAGGAACGGCAGAAGCGTGACGAGCATCGTGCGGCGCAAAGCGCGCGCAAGGAGGCCCTCGCCGTCGAGGCAGAGGACATCGCCGCCAACTCGACGCAGTGGAAGGCCGCGGGCGATCGGCTGCGCGACATCCTGGAGGAATGGCGGACGATCACCGGCCTGGATCGCAAGACCGATGATGCGTTGTGGAAGCGGTACTCGGCAGCCCGTGAGACGTTCAATCGACGTCGTGGATCGCACTTCGCCGACCTCGACCGCGAGCGCGTCAGCGTTCGGCAGGCCAAGGAAGCCCTGTGTGAACGCGCCGAGGCACTGTCCGACTCGACTGATTGGGGTCCGACGGGCGCGGCGTTCCGCGACCTTCTGACCGAATGGAAGGCGGCCGGTCGCGCCGCCAAGGACGTCGACGACAACCTGTGGCACCGGTTCAAGGCGGCCCAAGACAAGTTCTTCGCCGCCCGCAATGCCCTCAACGCCGAACGTGACGCCGAATTCGGTGCCAACGCCGCGGCCAAGGAGGCACTGCTCAAACAGGCCGAGGCGATCGACCCCACCGACGTCGACGGCGCCCGTTCCGCGCTGCGCACGATCGGCGACAAGTGGGATGCCATCGGGAAGGTGCCCCGTGAGCAGGCACCCGAGCTGGAACGCCGAATGCGGGCCGTGGAGAAGAAGATTCGCGATGCCGCGTCGACAGGGTGGTCTGATCCCGAGGCCCAGGCCCGCGCCGACCAATTCAAGGTTCGAGCCGAGCAATACGAACGTCAGGCCGAGAAGGCCGAGGCGGCTGGCCGCACCAAGGACGCCGAAGAGGCGCGCGCGAATGCCGCACAGTGGCGCGAATGGGCAGAGGCAGCGGTCGGCGCCCTCGGCAAGAAGCGCTAGGCGTCCGGCTTCGCCGCGTCGTCCCCGAAGTCGTCGAGCAGGCTGTTCCCCGTTCGCTCGGCTGCTCGCTTGCGACGTTGCTCTTCGGCGGCCAGTTGCAGTGCCGTGCGCGACCACACCACTCGCGCCCAGTGGAAGGTCAGCAGGATGACCGCGATCCACGCCACGATCAGGCCGATTCCAGGTCCTGGGTGCCCGTGCGCCACCGTCTGGCGCGACCACACGGCGAGCATTCCGATCGGGCACGCCACCGCTGATCCGGCAAGCGCGATCCAGGCCACTCCCCAACGCCGCGTGATCAGCGCCAGAATCGAGAATCCGACGCTGAACACCAGGGTCAACCAGGTGAAAACGCGCGACGGCAGGGCGATCGCCTCGCGGATGGCCGCGTCGCCGCCGACGAGGACGTCGAAGCCGCGCGCGCTACCGGTGTGCGGTAGGACGAAGGTCGCCAGAATCACGAACACCAGGGTCGCGACGACCAACGCCCGTGCGCCAGGGTCGATTTCACGCGCCACGCGTCGTTCGACATCCTCGATGTCGCCCTTGAACTCGTCGAAGCCCGCACCGTTTCGATCGGCCGCGCCGGTCACCCGCAGCACCCCTTGCTCGCCGGCTTCGGCGGTGGCGTGCCGACGCGAGGCATTCCAAGCCCGACGCCGGTGGTCACCTTGCGACCCGCCTCGTGGGCGTCGCCGGCACTGGTGCGCCGGTGAGTCACGATTTCGGAGTCGGCGACGAGGTGGTGTGGCGCAGCACTCGTGATCGTCGTCGTCACCACATCGCCCGGCCGGATGTGGGCGTCGCCTGGGGAAAAGTGCACCAATCGCCCGTCGCGCGCGCGCCCCGACATCCTAGCCGTGCTGACGTCCTTGCGGCCCTCTCCGGTGGCGACGAGAAGCTCGACGACCGATCCGATCTGAGCGGTGTTCTCCTCCCAAGAGATCCGCTCCTGCAGATCGATCAGGCGCTGATAGCGCTCCTGCACAACGTCTTTCGGAACCTGGTCGGGCATCTCTGCCCCTGGCGTGCCTGGCCTCTTCGAGTACTGGAAGGTGAATGCGTTGGCGAACCTGGCTGCCTCCACCACGTCGAGCGTGGCCTGGAAGTCCTCCTCGGTCTCGCCGGGGAAGCCCACGATCAGATCGGTGGTGATCGCCGCATGAGGAATCGCCGAGCGGACCCGAGCGACGATGCCGAGGTAACGCTCGGCGCGGTAGGACCGCCGCATCGCCTTCAAGATGCGATCGGATCCCGACTGCAGGGGCATGTGCAAGGTCGGGCACACGTTCGGCGTCTCCGCCATCGCGTCGATGACGTCGTCGGTGAACTCCGCAGGGTGCGGCGAGGTGAAGCGCACCCGCTCCAGCCCGTCGATCCGTCCACACGCGCGCAGCAACTTCGCGAATGCCCCCCGATCACGCTGGATTTCAGCAGCGTTGGCCGGGTCCTCGCGCAAGCGCTCGTCCGTGACGAACGAGACGCCGTAGGCGTTGACGTTCTGACCGAGCAGCGTGACCTCCAGAACGCCCTGGTCGGCCAACGCGGCAACTTCAGCGAGGATGTCGCCGGGCCGACGGTCGACCTCCTTGCCTCGCAAGGCTGGCACGATGCAGAACGTGCACGTATTGTTGCAGCCGACGGAGATGGAAACCCAAGCGGCATAAGCGGATTCGCGAGTGGCGGGCAACGCGGACGGAAATTCTTGCAGCGCTTCGGCGATCTCGACCTGGGCGACTCTGTTGTGCCGGGCCCGCTCCAGCAGGGTGGGCAGTGAGCCGATGTTGTGGGTGCCGAACACGACGTCGACCCAGGGCGCGCGACGCAGTACCGCGTCACGGTCCTTCTGGGCAAGGCATCCCCCGACGGCGATCTGCATGTCGGGGTTGGCCTGCTTGCGTGGCACGAGATGGCTGATGTTTCCGTACAGCTTGTTGTCCGCGTTCTCCCGAACGGCGCAGGTATTGAACACGACGACGTCGGCGTCGACACCGTCGGCGGCCCGTTGATATCCCGCAGCATCCAGCAGACCTGCGAGCCGCTCGGAATCGTGGACGTTCATCTGGCAGCCGTACGTCCGGACCTGATAGGTGCGACCGGCTGCGCCGACGTCGGCAGGCTCAACGTGCGCGTCCGTCACCGTCGAAGTCACGTGACAATCGTACGGGCGGGCCGCGACATACCAAATTCAGCCAAATCGGCCGGATTCCCCAAGAGGCCGGGCGGGCTGGGCACTACCTGGGTAGTGTCTGAACGCATGGAGACCGCCGAGTCGGCATCCGCAGGCAGCGAACCCGCGTCGACTAGCCAGCCGATGATCTCAATACAGGCCGTCAACAAGCACTTCGGCGACTTGCACGTGCTCAAGGACATCAACCTCGAAGTCGACCGCGGTCAAGTCGTGGTGGTTCTGGGGCCGTCCGGCTCTGGCAAGTCGACGTTATGCCGCACGATCAATCGGCTCGAACCCATCGACTCGGGAACCATTGCGATCGATGGCCAGGTGTTGCCCGAGGAGGGCAAGAAGCTGGCGCAGCTACGCTCCGACGTCGGCATGGTGTTCCAGTCATTCAACTTGTTCGCCCACAAGACGATTCTGCAGAACGTGACGCTCGCACCGATGAAGGTGCGCAAGAAGTCCAAGGAAGACGCGCGCGCGAAGGCGATGGAACTCCTCGAGCGCGTTGGCATCGCCAACCAGGCCGACAAGTACCCCGCCCAGCTATCCGGAGGGCAGCAGCAACGGGTGGCCATCGCGCGATCGCTGGCCATGAACCCGAAGGTGATGCTGTTCGACGAACCAACCAGCGCACTCGATCCCGAGATGATCAACGAGGTTCTCGCAGTCATGACCTCATTGGCCGACGATGGCATGACCATGTTGGTGGTCACTCACGAGATGGGGTTCGCCCGACGCGCGTCGCAGCGAATCATCTTCATGGCCGACGGCGCAATCGTCGAGGACGCCGCACCAGAAGAGTTCTTCACCAATCCAAAGTCCAGTCGAGCCAAGGACTTCCTCGGCAAGATCCTCAACCACTGACAACCTCAATGACGAACTAGCCGAAAGGGAAACACTGTGTCCTCACTGCGAATTCGGATGGTCGCTGCGATAGCGCTCGCCATCGCCATGCCCCTCACCCTCACGGCGTGCGGCGGTGGCGACAAGGGAGGCAGCGCCGCCGATGGCAAGAAGGAGAAGATCGTCATCGGCACGAAGTTCGACCAGCCCGGTCTGGCGCTGCAAGGCCCCGACGGGAAGATGAGCGGCTTCGACGTCGACGTTGCGACCTACGTCGCACAGCAACTGGGTTACGGCCCCGAGAAGATCGAATGGAAGAAGGCGGACTCCGCGCAGCGCGAGAACCTCATCGACAACGACCAAGTGGACTACATCGTCGCGACCTATTCGATCACCGACGAGCGCAAGAAGCGCGTCGACTTCGCGGGCCCCTACCTGATCACCGGCCAGTCACTGTTGGTGAAGGCCGACAACACCGACATCACCGGCAAGGATTCGCTAGCCAACAACAAGAAGCTGTGCTCGGTGAAGGGCTCCACTCCGGCGCAGAAGATCAAGGACGAGTTCCCGACCGTCCAACTCCAGGAATACCCGAACTACTCGGCGTGCATCGAGGCGCTCAAGAACGGCGCGGTCGACGCGGTGACCACTGACGAGGTGATTCTCGCTGGCTTCGCCGCCCAGAGCCCTGGCACGTTCAAGGTCGTCGGCGACACGTTCTCCACGGAGAAGTACGGCATTGGCCTGAAGAAGGACGACAAGGAACTGCTCACCAAGGTCAACGATGCGCTCACCAAGATGATCGCCGACGGGGCGTGGAAGGCCGCGTTCGAGAAGAACCTCGGGCCCGCGGGAATCAAGACCCCCGAGCCGCCGGCGATCGAGAAGTAGTAGCGGCGGGAAACCACCGGAGCGCACGTGGAGGTCTTCAAGCTCGGAGCGTTCTTAGAGGCGTTCTGGACGACGATTCAGTTGACGGTGTTCTCGGCGATCGGGGCATTGGTGATCGGTACGGCTCTGGCGGCGATGCGGTTGTCGCCAGTGCCCGTGCTCACCTGGATCGGCACGGCCTACGTCAACGTCGTGCGCAACACCCCGCTGACGTTGATCCTTCTGTTCACTTCTCTGGGCCTCTACACCAGCATGGGGTTCGTCCTGGCGGGTAAGGACTCGCCAACGTTCATCGAAGACAACAACTTTCGCCTGGCGGTGCTCGGTCTGTCGGTGTACACGGCTTCGTTCGTCTGCGAAACCCTGCGTTCTGGGGTCAACACCGTGCCGATCGGGCAGGCCGAGGCGGCGCGCTCGCTGGGGCTCACGTTCAGCCAAAACCTCACGGTCATCCTGCTGCCGCAGGCGTTCCGCGCCACGATCATCCCGATGGGTTCGGTGTTGATCGCACTGACCAAGAACACGACGATCGCCTCGGTGATCGGTGTCGCCGAGGCCTCGCTGCTGATGGCTGGCTGGGTGGAGAAATCGTCGGCGCTGGTGTTGGTCGGGTCGATCTTCGCGGCTGGATTCGTCGTGTTGACGCTTCCTCTCGGGTTGTTGTTCGGTTGGCTGGGCAAGCGTTTGGCGGTGGCGCGGTGAGCGGGAGCGCCTCGGTCCTCTTCGATGCGCCTGGTCCGCGGGCCAGGAGGCGAAATCACGTCGCCACCGCCGTGACCGTGCTCGTCGTCGTCGCTGTCGCCTGGCTGGCGTTGTCGAGGCTCGCCGGTGCCGGTCAGCTCGACGCCGACAAGTGGGAGCCGTTCGCCACTAGTGACCTCTGGGAGACGTACGTCCTTCCCGGAATCGTTGGCACGCTGGAAGCCGCGAGCATCTCGATCGTGCTCGCGCTGATCCTGGGCTTCGTCCTCGGCGTTGGTCGCCTCTCGGAACATCGCGTGATCCGTTGGCCGTCTGCGGTTTTCGTCGAATTCTTCCGCGCGGTGCCCGTACTGATCCTGATGATCTTCGCGTACTTCGCCTACTCCCGGTACGACGTCTTTCCGTCGGAGTACGCGACGCTTGCAGGCGTGGTGACGGGGTTGACGTTGTACAACGGCGCGGTCATCGCCGAGATCGTCAGGGCCGGAGTACAGGCGCTGCCGCGCGGGCAATCGGAGGCAGCATCTGCGCTGGGGCTGCGCTGGGGTCAGACCATGCGTTCGATCCTTCTCCCCCAGGCCGTTACCTCGATGCTGCCAGTGTTGGTCTCTCAGCTGGTGGTGGTGCTCAAGGACACGGCGATAGGCGTGGCGATCACCTACCTCGAACTGGTCGGCGAGGCGCAGAACATCGGGGCGTCGTACAACAACTACATTCCTGCGCTCATGGTGATCGCGGTCATCTACATCTTCGTGAACTTCAACCTGACGTCGTTCGCTGAGTGGTTGGAGCGCAGGCTAAGACGCTCGAAGCGCGGTACCGCTCCGCTCCAAGCCGAGGCCATCGAGCAGGAAGGCGCGCCAGGCGCGAAGGTGGTTTAAGCGGCGATGATGGCGACGGCGACAGCGTCGCCACTACCGGTGCTGGTTCAACGCGAATTCATCTGAGCATCAACGCCATCGGTGCCATCAGGCCATCGGTGACGATGTACGGCGATGGCGGACGATGATCCCAGGTCGACTCCGACAGCAGATCTGGCGCGGTTGAACTTCTCCGGGCTGTGCTTCGTATCCCTAGTGGTGTTCGAGCAAGCTCCGGACCCGCGATGTTCCATCGATCTGGGAGGTGCCATGGACAATCGTCTCTGCCTACACACCACTGCAGGGTTAGCCGCGTTGAGCATCAGCACGGCGATGGCCTTGTCGGCCGCCCCGCAGGCAGGTGCGGCTCCCGTCGCGCCCGACTCGACGCATCTCGTCGGCGCGGCCCAAATTCTGTCGAACGCGGAGACGTCGCTTTCGCCGACCGGTCTCATCGGCCAGCAGATCGCGTTCAACGTCGCCTTCGCGACTGACTTCCTGACCACCGGCGCCGACTTGTTCGCTCGCGAGTTCGCCATCCCGCGGACGCTGGCCTCGGAGATCGCCAGCGGCACGCGGCCGGCAAGAGCCGTCGGCCACGCGGTGCAGACCTTTGCGGCCGTCGAGGTCGACGCGGGTGTTGCGCTCGTCAGGTTCGGCCACGAATACGCGCAATTCCAAAGGCGATTCGTGAGAGAGGTCGTTACGGGTGGACCTCCGTCCGCTTCGACCCCGGTACGAGCGCCTGCCTCGACCGCGGTCAGGAATCGTTCGGGACTTCACGACCAAGCGGTCGGTCCAGTGTCGGGTACGCCAGTGCACGTAGCGGGCCAACACGATTTCCACGCTTTGCGCCACCTGGCCGACCGACGTGGCGAAGGACTGCGCAGTCACCACGACTGAGCCAGGCCTGATCGCGGTGCTAGACGCGGCGTCGTTCACGTTCGCTCGCCAGGGCAACCTTCACTACGTCGAACGCCATCGATTGTTCGTACCCACGGCGGGCGAGCATGCCGACGAGGCGGCGGGCGAGCTTCACGTCGTCGTCGGTGAGACGCTCGCGACGAAGTTTGTCGGCGACCAGTTGCGCAGCGCGTGACCGTTCGGCTGCCGGATCGATGTCGGCCAACGTCGCGGTGATCACGTCATTGTCGACGCCCTTGGTGCGGAGCTCAGAAGCCAACGCCCGCTTGCCCTTTCCTGCGTTGACTCGCCGCGAGCGCACCCACTGCTCGGCGAAGTCCTCGTCGTCGACTAGTCCGACCTGGGCCAGTCGATCCAGAACCTCGCCACTGACGTCGTCGGGGTAGCCGCGCTTGGTCAGCGCGGCGGCCAACTCGGCTCGCGTCCGCGCCCGTGCGGTGAGCAGGCGCAGGCACAATGCCCGCGCCTGCTCCTCGCGCGACTCAGAAGTCGACGGGGACGGGGACTGGCTCGACACTGCTGGAGTCCTCCGCGGTCAGCACCGCACCGATGCCGAGCTTCTCCTTGATCTTCTTCTCGATCTCATCGGCGATCTCGGGATTCTCGATCATGAAGTTGCGGGCGTTCTCCTTGCCCTGACCGAGCTGCTCGCCCTCGTAGGTGAACCACGAGCCGGACTTGCGGATGAAGCCCTGCTCGACACCCATGTCGATGAGCGAGCCCTCCTTGGAGATGCCCTTGCCATAAAGAATGTCAAACTCGGCCTGTTTGAAGGGGGGAGCCATCTTGTTCTTGACGATCTTGCAGCGAGTCCGGTTGCCGACCGCGTCGGTACCGTCCTTGAGCGTCTCAATGCGTCTGACATCCAGGCGAATGGAGGCGTAGAACTTCAAAGCCTTTCCGCCCGTTGTCGTTTCGGGTGAGTTATGCACCATCACCCCATCGACGAAGTAGTTGTGCGAGCCCTCGACCTCGATGTCAAACCTGTTCATCGACCGGGTAGGCGGCTTGACGTGCACATCAAGAACTCGAGACGGAACCAGCCGCTGGGCGGGCTCGACAAACTGCGGAGTCACCGAACCCCGACCGCGGAACCGAGGCAGCAACTTGTATTCCATCGACGGCGCCATGTACGGAGCCACCAGTTCCTGGAACTTCGTAGAGGCGGCCGTGGAGAACACCAAGACAGCCTTGCCCGCCGTGCCCGCATTGCGAAGCCGCACATCCAAGCCGTGGGTGTCGTGGAGGTAGTCGCGCAACCGCACTCGCGAACCTTCGCTCATGGCCTCGACGCAAATCTCGATGCGGCCGGTACCACCGATGGTGCGCTGCTGAACGCCCTTGGACCGCAGGGTGAACGAGCCGTCGTCCATGTACCAAATCGCCAACGCCAGAGGAGTCAACGCCTTGAGGTACTCCTCGGAAAGGAACTTCTTACCGTCGCCGAGGTACATCGCGCGCCGTAACTCCGACAGCTCAGGAAGCGGGGTGAAGTCGACAAACGTTGCACCCTTGGCATTCTCACGCTCAGAGTGCTCGATGTTGCCCATGAGGTCCGTCTTCCAGTACAGGTACTCCACTTGCTTGGCGCCATGACCGAGCCGGAAGCGAACACCGTTGCGATCCCGCCGATTGGGTGACAGATTCCCGTCGCCCATCAGAGAACCGAGCACCACCTGGAACTGTTGCTCACTGAGCCGATGCGGCTCCGCCGCCAGCACTCGATCGCCGGCGATCAGATCGCCGGCCTCGGCCCAGCCTCCCGGAGTCCGGACCAAGTGATTGGGCGTCGCGGCGAACTGCGACTTGCCGTTGCCACCCGACTTCTCGACCGTGAACTGAAGAAACCGTTCGGCGGGGCCGTTGTTGAACCAGTTCACGATCTTTCGCGGCACGATCTGATCGGCGATCGGATCGTAGGACAGCACCTCGACGTCCATCTTGTTGTTGACGATCTTTCCAATTTTCTCGGAGGTCCCGTCCGCCAACTGAATTCGGGTGCCATAGGACATGCATCCGAACATCACGCCGATTTTTTCCCGCAACTGATTGATGAAGATCGCGGTGGTGTTCGAGTTGCTCAGCGCACCGGTGATCTTGCGCAGCGCCTGGCTCATCAACCGTGCCTGCAGACCGACGTGGCTGTCGCCCATCTCCCCCTCGATCTCGGCGCGGGGCACCAGGGCCGCCACCGAGTCGATGACCAGGATGTCCAGGGCGCCGGACCGGATCAGCATGTCGGCGATCTCCAGCGCCTGCTCACCCGTATCGGGTTGCGACACCAGCAGCGAGTCGGTGTCCACACCGAGCTTCTTGGCGTAGTCGGGATCGAGCGCGTGTTCTGCGTCGATGAACGCCGCGATGCCGCCCGCCGCCTGAGCGTTGGCGACCGCATGGAGCGCTACCGTCGTCTTGCCGGAAGACTCCGGGCCATAGATCTCGACGACCCTGCCACGGGGCAGGCCACCGATGCCGAGCGCCACGTCCAGCGCAATCGATCCCGTGGGGATGACCGAGATCGGTTGGCGCACCTCGTCACCGAGGCGCATCACCGATCCCTTGCCGTGACTCTTCTCGATCTGCGCGAGAGCGAGTTCGAGGGCCTTCTCGCGATCTGGTGCTTGCGGCATGGTGTTCGTCTCCGTCACTCTCGGTAGTTCCAGTTGTTCGGTTGATCGGTGTCGATCAGTTGGCGGTGACGCTAGAGGCAGCCACCGACAAGTCGGCGTGACCAACATCTAGCTGTCGAACATTGCCCACATTAGACGAACACCTGTTCGATTCAAGTCTGACACGCCGGATGGTGGCAGGAAGTCGCTCGACCGGCCTATGGTGAAGAACATCCGGCCCAGATTGGGGCAAACGTGCACGAGATGGCGCTGACGCAGAGTGTCGTCGATGTCGTCTGCGAGCACGCCGCCGGTCGACGGGTTCACAGCGTCAAGTTGGAAGTCGGTGCACTGTGCGCCGTCGTCCCCGATGCGATGACGTTCTGCTTCGATCTCGCAACCGAGGGCACCGTCGCCGACGGCGCAAGCCTCGAGGTCGCCATGCGTCCGGGCGAGGCGCGCTGCCGCAACTGCGATACCCGATTCGAATTGGCCGACCCGATCCTGTTGTGCCCGTGTGGCAGTGCCGACGTGGAGGTACTCGCGGGCAGGGACCTGAAGATCCTCTCGATGGAAGTGAGCTGACCATGTGCGCAACATGCGGCTGTGGTGACGAGGGTGCGGTGATCACGCTCGCGGGCGACCACCCCCACGCCCACGACCACCCTCACCCGCACACCCACGACCACCCGAAAACCGAGACCATCACGCTGGAGCAAAAGGTCCTCGCGAAGAACGACGTGACGGCTGAGCAGAACCGCCGATGGCTAGCCGATCGCGGGATCCTCGCATTCAACGTCACCAGTTCACCGGGCGCGGGCAAGACGACGCTGCTAGAGCACACCATCCGTCGGCTCGGTACGCAGCGCGCGGTGTCGGTCATCGAAGGCGATCAGGAAACGCTGCTCGACGCCAACCGAATCACCGCGGCGGGGGCACGCGCAGTTCAGGTCAACACCGGCGCCGGTTGCCACCTCGACGCCGAGATGATCGAACGTGCCCTGCACGCACTCGAACCCGACCGCGATTCTTTGCTGTTCATCGAGAACGTCGGCAACCTCGTATGTCCGGCCCTGTTCGACCTCGGCGAGCACAGCAAGGTAGTCGTCATCTCGGTCACCGAGGGAAGCGACAAGCCGCTGAAGTATCCGCACATGTTTGCCGCAGCGGGACTGGTGCTCATCAACAAGATCGACCTGCTGCCATACGTCGATTTCGATCTTGAAGTCTGTGCGCAACACGCCCGTTCGGTGAATCCCGAAGTCGAAGTCATCCCCGTCTCGGCTACCAAGGGCGAAGGAATGCAGGACTGGTATCGCTGGATCGAATTGCGCGCAGCTGAATAACCCATGAGCGTTGCCTAAGTGTGATTGACAACACACTTTTGCGGGAGTAGACCCAAACCTAGCGACGCGCAAGTGGGCCGAAGGGCGACTCCTGCGCCGCAGGGACCCCAGCCCGGTCCCGGAAAGCTGTGCAGCATGCCATCCGAAGCTGCCATCAAAGCGGAAGAAACCTTGATTCACGTTCTGTGGATCAACGCCGGACTGAGTTGTGACGGCGATTCCGTGGCACTGACTGGAGCTACCCAACCCAGCATCGAGGAGATCGCGCTCGGTGCATTGCCAGGTCTACCCCAGATCGCCGTCCACTGGCCGCTGATCGACTTCGAATGCGGACCCAACGGCGGCGCCGACGACTTCCTTGAATGGTTCTTCAAGGCCGACCGTGGCGAACTGGAACCGTTCGTCCTCGTCGTCGAGGGATCCATCCCCAACGAGAACCTGCACAAGGAAGGTTATTGGTGCGGGTTCGGCAACGACCCGGCCACCAATCAGCCGATGACCACCAGCGAGTGGCTGGACCGTCTGACGCCCAAGGCCACCGCAGTCGTCGCGGTGGGCACGTGCGCCACCTACGGCGGCATCCACGCGATGGCAGGCAACCCAACCGGAGCGATGGGGGTGCCCGACTACCTCGGCTGGGATTGGAAGAGCAAGGCGGGCATACCGATCGTGTGCGTGCCCGGCTGCCCGATCCAGGGCGACAACCTCTCGGAGACACTGACCTATCTGCTTTACATGGCAACGGGTCAGGCGCCGATGATCCCGCTCGACGACGCACTGCGCCCGCAGTGGCTGTTCGGCAACACCGTGCACGAGGGGTGCGACCGAGCTGGCTACTACGAGCAGGGTGACTTCGCCACCGAGTACGGGTCACCGAAATGCATTGTGAAACTTGGTTGTTGGGGCCCCGTAGTCAAGTGCAACGTGCCAAAACGCGGCTGGATCAACGGCGTCGGCGGCTGCCCGAACGTCGGCGGCATCTGCATCGGTTGCACCATGCCCGGCTTCCCCGACAAGTTCATGCCCTTCATGGACGAACCACCAGGCGGCAAGATCTCGACCACCGCGTCGGGCCTCTACGGCTCCGTGATCCGCAACCTGCGTCACATCACCGGGCGCACCGTCGACAAAGAGCCCAAATGGCGGCATCCGGGCAAGGAACTGACGACAGGAGCGACTCGCACCTGGTAGGTGCGAGGCGCAGAGGAGGCAAGTTCAATGACCACAACGGTTCCCGGGCCACAGCACACCAAGAAGGATCCCAGCCAACTCGTCGAGATGGCCTGGGATCCGATCACCCGAATCGTCGGCAGCCTAGGCATCTACACCAAGATCGACTTCGAGAACCGCGAAGTCGTGGAGTGCCACAGCACGTCGTCGATCTTCCGCGGCTACTCGATCTTCATGAAGGGCAAGGACCCCCGCGACGCGCACTTCATCACCAGCCGCATCTGCGGAATCTGCGGCGACAACCACGCGACGTGTTCGTGTTACGCGCAGAACATGGCGTACGGCGTCAAGCCGCCGAACCTAGGCGAGTGGATCGTCAACCTCGGTGAGGCCGCCGAATACATGTTCGACCACAACATCTTTCAAGAGAATCTGGTCGGGGTCGACTACTGCGAGAAGATGGTCTCCGAGACCAACCCGAGCGTGCTGGCCAAGGCCGAGAACACTCGCGCTCCTAATGAGGAGGCGCACGGCTACAAGACCATCGCCGACATCATGCGCTCGCTGAATCCGTTCACTGGCGAGTTCTATCGGGAAGCGCTGCAGGTCAGCAGGTGGACGCGCGAGATGTTCTGCCTGATGGAGGGCAAACACGTTCACCCGTCGACGCTGTATCCGGGCGGAGTCGGGACGGTCGCCACGATCCAGTTGATGACCGACTACATCACCCGACTGATGCGCTACGTCGAGTTCATGAAGAAGGTCGTGCCGATGCACGACGACCTGTTCGACTTCTTCTACGAGGCGCTTCCCGGCTACGACCAGGTCGGCCTGCGTCGCACCCTGCTCGGCTGCTGGGGTTCGTTCCAGGACCCGGAGTATTGCAACTTCTCCTACAAGGACATGGAGATGTGGGGCAACAAGATGTTCGTCACGCCCGGCGTGGTGATCGACGGCAAGTTGCACACGCACTCCCTGGTCGACATCAACCTGGGTATCCGAATCCTGCTGGGCAGTTCGTATTACGACGACTGGACCGACCAGGAGATGTTCGTCAAGAGCGATCCGCTCGGCAATCCCGTCGACCGCAGGCACCCGTGGAATCAGCACACCAACCCACGTCCGCAGAAGCGCGACATGGACGACAAGTACAGCTGGGTGATGTCGCCGCGCTGGTTCGACGGCAAGGATCATCTGGCGCTGGACACCGGTGGTGGTCCGTTGGCGCGGCTGTGGTCCACCGCACTCGCAGGGCTCGTCGACGCGGGTGGCTACGTCGTCTCGACCGGCCACAGCGTGAAGATCAACCTGCCGAAGACCGCGCTGAAGGGACCGGTCGAGCTCGAGTGGAAGATTCCATCGCAGGGCAGCAACACGATTGAGCGCAACCGTGCACGGACCTACTTCCAAGCCTATGCGGCGGGCTGCGCGCTGCACTTCGCCGAGCAGGCCCTGATCGAGATCCGCGCCGGACGCACCAAGACGTGGGAAAAGTTCACCGTGCCCGACGAAGCCATCGGCTGCGGCTTCACCGAAGCGGTGCGCGGCGTGCTCAGCCACCACATGGTGATTCGAGACGGCAAGATCGCGAACTACCACCCGTATCCGCCGACACCGTGGAATGCCAATCCACGCGACAGCTACGGGACTCCCGGTCCATACGAGGACGCCGTGCAGGGGCAACCGATCTTCGAGGAGAACGATCGGGAGCACTTCAAGGGCATCGACATCATGCGCACAGTCCGCAGTTTCGATCCGTGCCTGCCATGCGGGGTGCACATGTACCTCGGCGACGGGAAGTCGATCGAGCGGTTGCACTCGCCGACACAGTCCGTCACCGGGGAGTGATGGATGGCCCAGCCAGGAGGACGGGGGCCCGCGGCGGCAGAGGATAGCGATACGGCAGAGGCGAATTGGCGCTCGGCGGGCGATCGGATTCAGGTCCTGCTTGATGCCACCGCGACGGGCGGTCCGGCCGCGCGCGAGCGAGCCGAGTTGCTGATCGCCGAGTTGACCGATCTCTACGGCGCGGGCATGCACAGGATGCTGGCCATCGCCGCATCCAGCGATCCGTCGCTGATCGATCGGTTCGCCCAGGACGACCTGGTGGCAAGCCTCATGCTCGTGCACGACCTGCATCCTTATGGCGTCGAGCGTCGCATCGAGCACGCGCTCGACGGCGTGCGGCCGTACCTCGGTTCGCACGGCGGCGACGTGACCCTGCTCGACGTCGTCGACGGCGTCGACGGCGCGGTGGCCCGGCTTGCCCTTGCGGGGAGCTGCAAGAGCTGTCCGTCATCGGCGGTCACACTTGAACTCACGGTCGAGGACGCGGTGCGAGCCGCGGCACCTGAGATCACGTCGATCGAAGTCGTTGCGGTCGATTCGGATTCGAGCCCGAACGTCATACCCGTCGAATCTCTGATGAGCCGGGTGCACACGAGAGACAGCCCTGGTGCCGCTTGGCACGCCGTCCCCGACATCTCAGATCTCGTCTCCGGTGAAGTCGGCGGATTCTTGGTCGCGGGGATGACCGTGCTCGCCTGCCGCGTTGGTGACGAGCTGTTCGCCTACCGCGACCGGTGCGGCAACTGCTCGCAGTCTCTAGCCGGGGCCGTGCTGCACAGACGGATGGGTGCCAAAATCGGTGAGGCCGTATTGCGTTGCCCGCAGTGTCATACGCACTTCGATGCAGTCCATGCCGGCGCGTGCCTCGACGACGCCGGAGCCGACGTGCATCTCGATCCGCTCCCCCTCCTCGTACGCGACGGGGTGCTATCGCTGGCAGTGCTCGCAGAGCCTAGCGGAGTCGGCTGATGGCTCAGAACGCCTACGACGTCATCTCGCGCATCCGCGCCAACCGCCGCGCACCGCAACCAGCAGGCGAACGCTGCGAGATGTGCGCCGAACCGATCGCCGACGAGCACCAGCACGTCGTGAACGTTGCTGGCAGACAACTGATGTGCACGTGCCGGGGGTGCTACCTGTTGTTCTCCGACCCGCACGCCGAGCTCAAGTACCGCGCGGTGCCGGACCGCTACCTTCGCTTTCCGGACTTCGTCCTCGACCGCCGAGGATGGGAATCGCTGCAGATACCCGTGGGTCTTGCGTTCTTCTTCCACAACTCGGCGCTCGGCAAGACGGTCGCCTTCTACCCCGGTCCGGCGGGAGCCACCGAGTCCGAACTCGACATGGACGCCTGGAACACCATCAGCGGTGCTTCGGCTCAATTGGATCTGGTCGCCCATGACGTCGAGGCACTGTTGGTGCGGGTGCGAGACGACGAGACCGCGGCCGCGGAATGCTACCTGGTACCCATCGACGCCTGCTACGAGTTCGTCGGCCGACTGCGAATGTTGTGGCGCGGCTTCGACGGAGGTCAGGAGGTGCGCGACTTCGTCGACGAATTCTTCGATCAGATCACGGCGCGAAGCAAGGTGGCTGCGCCGTGACGGACATGACGTACACCGTGCTCGACGTGGCACCCGAACCGTATTCGCTCACTCCGATGCTGTCCGCTCGAATCGGCATCACCACTAGCGACGACACCCCGATTCGGGCGATAGCGTTGCGCTGCCAGACCCGCATCGAGCCGCTACGGCGCAATTACTCCGACGACGAAGCCGCCGGCCTGACAGACCTCTTCGGTCCCAGGGAGCGTTGGGCGAACACGCAGCGCACCTTCCTCTGGCAGCACAGCACCGCGATGGTGCAGGGTTTCACCCACGTCACCGAGGTCTCGATGCCGTTGGAATGCACGTACGACTTCGAAGTCGCGGGCTCGAAGTACCTGCACGCGCTGCGCAACGGATCGATTCCCCTGCAATTCCTCTTCAGCGGAACGGTTTTCGGTACGGGTGAGGGACTGGCCGTGCAGCTGGTTTCGTGGGAGAGCGAGGCACGCTACGACCTGCCCGTCGAGGTGTGGCGGGACCTGATCCGGCGGCACTATCCCAACGCCGGGTGGGTGCGGCTTGACCACGACACCGTCGCCGCGCTGGCGGCCTACAAGTCCGCCAGGGGATTGCTCGACCTCGACGAAGCCGTCACGGCACTGCTCGTCGACGCACCGCAGGTCTCGGTTCCGATCTCACGGCCCGAGGAGGTCCGGTGAGCAGCAACTGGAACCGGGTCCGCGCGATCGCTGACGCGGTCCTCTACGAGGGTTATCTCCTCTACCCCTATCGGTCGACGTCGAGCAAGAACCAATCCCGTTGGCAGTTCGGCGTATTGGGGCCGCCGGGTGCCGCGGATGCAGGGCTCGGCGAGGACGACGCGCTTGCCGCGCAGTTCATCGTCGACGGTGACGGCGAGCTGTCACTGGTGGTGCGGTTTCTGCAGCTTCAGCATCGGAGGGCCGAACGCGACGTCGGCGATGGACGCTTCGAACCGGTCGACGAGTTCACCAGCGGCACCCGAACGTGGGTGACGTGGGACGAGGCAGTCGAACGCGAATTGGTCTTCGGGCCCTTTGATCTCGCGGACCTCGACACGATGCGGACACTATCGGTCGAGGCTGCCGAGGCCACCGAAGTGGAGAACGTCGAGGGTGGCAGGCTCATTCGCACCCGTGCCGCGGTCACGGGCGTGCTCGACGTCACGACCGGTTCCGACGACGGCTTGCGACGCGTCAGCCTGTCAATCCGCAATACCGGCCCACCAGTCGCCGACAAGGAGACCGCGATAGCGACGTCGATGATCGGCACGCACGTGATCGGCGAAGTCGTTGGTGGCGAGTTCGTTTCACTACTGGAGCCACCGGAGAGTGCAGGGGCCGCGGTCGGCCGATGCCGCCAGCATCGGTGCTTTCCGGTGCTGGCGGGCAAGCCTGGCGAGCGCGATCTCCTGCTCGTCTCACCGATCATCCTCTACGACCACCCCGAGATCGCCGAGCAGAGTGGGGGTTCGCTCTTCGACTCCACCGAGATCGACGAGATCCTCACGCTCCGCGTGATGACGATGACCGACGAGGAGAAGGCGCAAGCCCGAGCTACGGACCCGTTGGCGGCACAGATCATCGACCGCTGCGATTCGATGTCGCCAGAGTCCATGCAGCAGTTGCACGGCGTCCTGCGCAACCCGCACGTGGATCCGACGGCAGGCCTCCTGCCAGAGATACCCGAGGGGATCGACTGGTGGGATCCGTTGGCGGACAACGCTGTACGGCCAGAGGTCGACGCCGTTCTCGTCAATGGCGTGCGCGTCGCCGCGGGCAGTCGAGTACGCCTGCGGCCGTCTAGGCGGGCCGATGCCCAGGACATCTTCTTCGCGGGGATGACGGCAAGGGTCACGTCGGTGCACGAGGACGTCGACGGTGAACGCCACGTCGGCGTCATCGTCGAAGGCGGACCCGACGCCGAGATGCCCGAGGACTACGGGCGGTATCTGTACTTCGCGCCCGACGAGATCGAACCAATGGGCGCACCGGAGTTCAGCAACGAAAGGAGTTCGACATGGCAGGAATAGGTTGGGTGGCCACGGCCGTGGTGGGCATCGTCATCGTCGGCGGGGTGCTCGTCGGTCTGACGTCCCTCCCCGACATTCGGCGTTATCTCAAGATGCGGAACATGTAGCCACGGGCGACATCACGTACCGAATATTGGTTGCCGGCATCGGCAACATCTTCCTCGGCGACGACGGCTTCGGCCCCGAGGTGATCCGTCACGTCCCCGCGGCGATGGCCGACGAGACCGTCTGCATCACCGACTACGGTATTCGTGGCATGCACCTTGCGTACGACCTCCTGGATGGGTACGACGCGCTGGTGCTCGTCGACGCCATACCCGGCAATGGCGCACCCGGAACACTGCGCGTATTCGAAGCCGATCACGAAACCCTCTCCGCGACGGCAGGTCTCGAAGCACATAGCATGGATCCCGCCGCTGTGTTCGCCACCCTGACAGCATTGGGCGGGACGGCACCGCGGACCATCGTGGTGGGCTGCCAGGTGGAGAACGTCGACGAGGGCATGGGTTTGTCCGAACCGGTCGCCGCCGCCGTGCCCGATGCAGTGGCGGCGATTCGAGAGGTGGTCGCCGACCTCGCCGCCGCCATGACCGCACCCGTGGAGGGCTGAGCGATGTGCTTGGGCATTCCCGGACGGGTGGTGCGGATGCTGGAGGGTTACGGGGACCAGCTCGCGCTGGTCGACGTCGCAGGCGAACAGCGCAAGGTGAACATCGGGATGCTCCCCGAGGAGACGTTCTCCCCTGGGGACTGGGTGATCATCCACATGGGCTTCGCTGTCGAGAAGACTGACAAGGCAGGCGCCGACGAGGCGATGGCCGGGCTGGAGTTGATGGGCCGTGGCGCAGATCCCACCGCCCCGGCGTCGACATCGAACGTGCGTGAATGGCCGTGACCGCGACGGAAACCTCGGGCACACGCTCTTCGCGCGAGCGCTCGTCGACGACACGCTCTTCGCGCGAGCGCTCATCGACAACACGCGGATGGGAGCTCTTCGCCCAGTATGCATTTCCGCCAAACGAACTCGGTTACTGCGGTCCTCCAGATGCGTCGAAGCTCCTGAAAAGCTCGACGCAGGCGGCTGATGCCCGCCTCGCTCCTCACGTCCGCATCGCCGAGCACGCTCAGGGGTTCGAGGGCGCGTGGCCCTATCTCGAGGACATCGCCGCGGCGGCAGGCGTCGACGACCCGCTCGACTTCGACGTGGTGCGCAACTACTGGATCGGCGGCTCGCTACTCGCCCGCGTCGACGGCGAACGTCTGCTGAACCGTCTGCGCTCCGCCTTCGAGCGCCAGCCAACGGGGTTGCTCAACGAGCTGACGTCGCCGGACGACGTGCTTCCCCATCACAGTTTCCACGTCTTCGTCGTCTACCCCTGGATTCGCTTCCTCGACCGTGACCCGGCCAATCCACTGCACATATTGCAGTCGTGTCGAATACGTTGGGGGACGGTTGATTCGGTCGACGGCGAACACGCGGTCGTCGTATCGCGCCCCTTGCGGTTCGATGGTGCCCTCAGCCTCGGCGAACCCATGCCGGAGAATGTGCGGTGGAGCCGCGACGGCACGGCGCTTGCGCCTGCACCTGTGCCCGGCCAGATCGTGTCGGCACACTGGGACTGGCTGTGCGGCGGCCTGACCCCTTACGAACGGGACGTCCTGTCGAGCACCACTCAGCGGACGCTGGACCTGGTGAACACCGCACGGGGTTGATGCATCACCACTGGTCGCGCGGTACGTCGAAGTCGGCGCACAGCGCACGCCAGACATCGCGGGGATCGACGCCCTCCTCTATGGCCTGCGTGGCAGTGCGACCGTTGAGTTTGGTCAGCACGTGGTCCACGAGGAGCGACGCTCCCCGCACCGGACCAAACTGTCCGTCGACGAGCTCGCGGAATTCCGTCAGCCGCATCAGACCAACCTACCGATTCGTGTCAGGACGTCGCCATCGCGTCATGGCACACCCGTACCGGATCGGCGATGCCTTCGAGATCGGAGCCCGCCCGCCTGGCCGCCAGTCGGTAGCCTGGCGATGACAGCACCTCGCCAACCGCCGAGATCAGGGCCTCGGCCGTCAGCGGTCGAACGAGCCGCGCACTGCCCTGGCGCACAACGCGATTGGCGATCTCCCACTGGTCTCCACCACCGGGTATGACGACCATTGGGACACCGGCCAGCAGCGTCTTGGCCACTATGCCGTGCCCGCCGCCGCAGATCATCAGGTCCGAGTGAGTCAGCAACTCGTCCTGGCGCCCGAGGCCCACTGCGGCCCATGGCGGGACCTCGACGTCCTGGCCGCCTAGCCGCGACACCACCACCCGCGATCCTTCCGGCAGTGTCTTACCCGGTGTCAGGACTTCCAACGCCAACTCTGCAAGTCCGCCGGCCCCCGTCGTCGCCGTCGACGGGGCGACTGCCACGACCGGCCCGGAGCCCGTGGGCACGTCGAGCACCGTCGACGTCGGCTCGAAGTGCAGCGGACCGACGACCACCGCTTCGTCCGGCCAGTCGGGGCGCGGTACCTCGAGGGCGGGCAAGGTGGCGATCAATCGACGAAGCGGTCCGGGATCGGTCGCCGGTAAGCCAATGCCCGTCCTGGCGACGGCCCGCTGGCGATCCCCCGCGCGAACCGAGCGTGCCGTGAGTGCCCGCATCACCGCATCTCGCAGTCGGCCCTTGATCCCAACGCCTGGCGCCAGGCCACTGCCCAGCGGCGGCAATCCCTTCGACGGCCGGTAAAGCGGATGCGGACACAATTCGATCCACGGCACGCCGAGGAGCTCGGCGGCAAGACCCCCACAGGCAGTGATCACGTCCGACACCACCAGGTCCGGCGCCAGGTCGCGCAAGCGAGGAACGTTGAGCACCGCCATCCGCGCCGCCCGCTCGTGGAGCTTGGCCCCTGCGTCCGCGTCGTCGTCGCCCTCCGTCACGTCCAGGCCGGCCAGCTCGACGGCATCCACACCCGATGCCCGAGCGGTCTCCAGCCATTCCGTGCCGGTCAGCAGCGTGGGGAGGTCGCCAGCCTCGAGAAACTTCAGGCACAGCGCCACGGCGGGGAACACATGACCTGGGTCGGGCCCGGCCACCACCGCGACGCGCATCGGATGAACCATGCCACGAGGCTAGGCTGACCAGTATGACCGAGCAGACCGATGCCCTGAGTGAAACCGGCACTGCCACGAACGCCCTCGTCGTCGAGAGATTCCTCAAGGCGCTGCAGCACGAGGACTTCGACACGGCCGATGCCCTCCTCGCCGACGACCTCGTGTACCAGAACGTCGGCTTCCCGATCGTGCGCGGCGGCAGGCGCGTGGCGAAGATGTTCCGCGGGATGAAGGGCCGCATGGGCTTCGAGGTGAAGTTTCACCGAAACGTCGAGGACGGCACCTCGGTGCTCAACGAACGCACCGACGTCCTGATCCTCGGACCACTTCGTCTTCAGTTTTGGGTGTGCGGGGTCTTCGAGGTTCATGACGGCCGAATCACCCTGTGGCGCGACTACTTCGATACCCTCGACGTCTTCGTCAAGGCGCCCGTGCGGGGGCTGATCGGTGTACTCATTCCCGCGCTGCGACCAAAGTTGTGATCACACCCCCGGACGGCCCGACGAAGCCGAACCCGTGGCAGTACATCGGGTATTGCTACGGCAAGCGACTGCCGGCGTCGATGCTCCAGTGGGTTGCCGACGACCTCGCAGGTCCCGGCGCGACGCTCCGCATGATGGTGCGGGTCTTCATCCCCGCCTTCATTCTGCTTGCGCCGTTCTGGCTCATCCCGACCACGTTGTACGTGCATCTGTCGATGACGGTGCCGATCCTCATCCCGTTCGTCTTCTTCTCGCACGCGCTGAACAAGGTGTGGCGGCGGCACATGTTGCGGTTGCACGGGCTCGACCCCAATCTCGTCGACTACCGCGCCCGTCAGCGCAACGCTCACGTGCACGAGGCGTACATCGAGAAGTACGGTCCCCGCTCCGGCCCGTCGAACAGCCAGGACCTCTAGGGGATCAGGCGCCGCGCAGGTGGCCTAGCTCGTCGAATGCCTGCGCCCAGCTCGCGAGCCGATCGGTTGCCTCCACCAACTCGTGGCGGCAACGCTGAGCCGACATCGGCGAGCTGGACATCGAACCCGAGTTGGCCGAAGACACCAATTGTGCTGCAGCGGTGACCATTTCATTGTATTGACGCAGTCCGGTCTCCAACTGCACGTTGAACGACCGGATGGTCGGCTCCAGGTGCTTGCGCGACTGCGGGGCGGAGTTCGACGCCCTTTCCATCGACACCACCTCGTTGGCAGTGGCAGCCATGCTGACGGCCGTATGGTTCGCGGCAGCTGCCACCTCGGCGAGTTCGTCGTCGGGAAGCATCCGGCCGCGCTGCATGATGCCGAGCAGTGAGTACAGGCCGCGCTCGGCGGCAGCCAGCGCCGCCATGGGCTGGCGGACCGACGATCCCCACGGTGGCAGTCGTCGCACCGAGCGTTCCGGCGGCAGAGGAGAACCCCGCAGCCATCGGTAGCGCATGAAGGACAGCGTCGCGAGGAATGCCGCGCCGACGGCAATCGCACCGGGAATGGGGAGAACCCACGCCGGGATGACGTCCCATGACCCGAGCACTCCCGTCACGGCGATCCACAACCCGGTCGAGAAGGTGAAGAACAGCGTCGCTCGAAGCGCCCATCGCCGCTTGCGCAAGAGCTTGGCGCGCGGATCCGATGCAGCGCCCAGCTTCTGCGCCATCACATCGGTGAACTCGGCGGCAGTGTCGACGCCACGCTGCATCAACGTGCGCCACGCCTCCTGCCGTCCGGTTCGGTGATCCATTGCCAAGGTCGTGCTACCTACCCATCGTCCCTATCGGCGAAAGCTATTGCGGAAGGGGGTTTTCCGGCGTTGCCGCCGGCGGGCTGGCGGCAGGGGCCGCCGGTGCGCCGCCTGCGGGCAGGGCATCGCCGCGCATGGAGGCGCGGATCTGCTCCAGCCGTGAGTGCCCGGCCATCTGAACGCTCGCCTGCTGCACTTCCATCATGCGGCCCTGCACGGAGTTCTGTGCGAGCTCCGCGGCGCCCATCGCGTTGGCGTAGCGGCGCTCGATCTTCTCGCGGACCTGGTCGAGGCTGGGTGTATTGCCGGGGGCGGCGAGCTCGCCCATCGAGTTCAACGAGGCGCTCACCCGCTCTTGCATCTTCGCCTGATCGAGCTGGCTGAGCAGCTTCGTGCGCTCGGCGAGCTTCTGCTGCAGCATCATCGCGTTCTGCTCGACGGCCTTCTTCGCCTGCCCCGCGGCCTGTAACGCCTGGTCGTGAAGCGCCTTGAGATCCTCAACGCTCTGCTCGGCGGTGACGAGCTGAGCCGCGAATGCTTCTGCCGCGTTGGTGTACTCGGTGGCCTTTGCCGCATCACCAGAGGTAGTCGCCTGATCGGCGAGCGTGAGCGCCTGCCGGACGTTGACCTGCAGCTTCTCGATGTCGGCGAGCTGGCGGTTCAAGCGCATCTCGAGTTGACGTTGATTGCCGATGACCTGGGCGGCTTGTTGCGAGAGCGCTTGATGCTGCCTCTGCGCATCTTCGATGGCCTGCTCGATCTGCACCTTGGGGTCGGCGTACTCGTCGACCTTGGAACTGAACAGTGCCATGAGGTATTTCCACGCCTTGGTGAACGGATTGGCCATGGGAACGTTTCCGCCTTCGTGTCGTTAGTTCTGCCCGCAGGGGGCCAGTTCATCTACGTTTGCGCTACTGCCAACTTATCGGGTTCGGCGACATGACCACACCCTTGCCGATGAATTCTGGGCTGGCGTGTGAGTCAGGTGCTAAGCGACCGCCATGGCGACGACCTGTGGAATGACGACCTTGGTCGTCACGTCGATGCTCGCGGTCGTGTTCGCCGACTTCAGCGACGCGGCGTGTTCCTGACGGGCGGCCGTTTGTTCCTGGTCGGCCAACGTGTCGCCGGCATCGGAGAGTACGCGTGACAACGGCACGTCGAGTGCACCGCAGATGGAGCCGAGTAGCTCGCTCGACGCCTCCTTGCGACCACGCTCGACCTCGGACAGGTAACCGAGACTGACGCGCGCGGCGTCGGATACTTCTCGCAGGGTGCGTCCCTGCTCGATCCTCGCTCGACGAAGGACGTCGCCGATCACTTCGCGCACCAATGCCGTCATCGGGCTCTCCTTGGTCCGGGGGTCAGTACCATCCCGCGGTCGTAACTATTGGGGGATACCTGCTGAACGCCCATCTCGGCCGGATTGGTTCCCGATGACTCAGACGGGCTTCGATTCGGGTTCGGGCTGCTGCGAATCCTTGACCGCCGAGACGACGTAATCCAGGCCCGTGACCACGGTCAATGCCACCGCGGCCAACATGATCACCCATGCCCCGGTAAGCCAATCTCCCGAAAGCGGCAGGACGAACAATCCGATCGCCACAGCCTGGACCAGCGTCTTTAGTTTCCCACCGCGGCTGGCCGGGATCACACCGCGGCGCAACACGGCGAACCGCAAGATTGTGACGCCAATCTCCCGAACCAGGATCACCGCGGTCACCCACCACGGCAGATCGCCGAGGAGCGACAGGCCGATCAGGGCCGCGCCGATGAGCGCCTTGTCGGCGATCGGGTCGGCAAGCTTGCCAAACTCGGTCACCATTCCGTAGCTGCGGGCGAGCGCCCCGTCGAACCGGTCGGTGATCACCGCGACGGCGAAGATCATGAAACTAATTACTCGCCACCGGGTTTCGTGACCGTCGCCCGCGAACAGCGCAGCCAGGAAGACCGGCACCAGAGCCATCCGCAATCCGGTGAGTACGTTGGCCAGGTTCCACACGCCTACCTGTGGAATCACCGGATCGACGGAAGGCTGGGCTGGCACGGGATCAGAATATCGGTTGCGCAAGCAGATACTCTCCAGCTGTGAGCGCAGCGCCTTCATTGAGCGGCCTGGCGGTCCGGCGCGCCCGCACCTCGGACGTGCCCGCGATCAAGGATCTGATCGACATCTACGCTGGCAAGATCCTGCTGGAGAAGAACCTCGTCAACCTCTACGAGGCCGTCCAGGAGTTCTGGGTCGCCGAGTTGGACGGTGAGATCGTCGGCTGTGGGGCGCTGCACGTGCTGTGGGCCGATCTGGGCGAGGTGCGCACCGTGGCGGCGCACCCCAAGGTCCGCGGGCACGGCGTCGGACACGCCATCGTGGCACGCCTACTAGACGTGGCGAGGGAGCTGCACCTGTCGCGGATCTTCGTCCTTACATTCGAGACCGAGTTCTTCGGCAGCCACGGCTTCACGGAGATCGAGGGCACGCCGGTGACCGCGGAGGTATACGAGGAGATGTGCCGCTCATACGACATCGGTGTCGCCGAGTTCCTCGACCTCTCCTACGTCAAGCCCAACATCCTGGGTAACACGCGAATGTTGTTGACGCTCTAGCGATTTGTGCACACCACACCGTGCTCACCGCGGCTTGGGGTGCACAAATCGCTAGTCGTCGTCGGTTGGGCCGTCCCCGCCGCGGATCAGCATCAGCGTGCCCGCGAGTTCGTCGGGTTTGACCAACACCTCGCGCGCCTTGGAGCCCTCGCTCGGCCCAACGATCTGCCGCGTCTCCATCAGATCCATCAGGCGGCCCGCCTTCGCGAAACCCACACGCAGCTTGCGCTGCAACATCGACGTCGACCCGAACTGAGAGGACACCACCAGCTCGACGGCTTGGAGGAACACGTCCATGTCGTCGCCGATGTCGGGGTCGACGTCCGTCCGCTCACCGGTCGGCTTGGCGGCCGTGACGCCCTCGGTGTATTCGGGCTCGGCCTGGTCCTTGCACGCCTCGACGACCGCCTGGATCTCCTCGTCGGAGATGTAGGCACCCTGCAGACGAATGGGCTTGTTGGCGCCCATCGGCAGGAACAGGCCGTCACCCATGCCGATCAGCTTCTCGGCGCCTGCCTGGTCCAGGATGACGCGGCTGTCGGTCAGCGACGAGGTCGCAAACGCCAGTCGAGACGGAACGTTCGTCTTGATCAGGCCGGTGACGACGTCCACAGAAGGCCGCTGCGTGGCGAGCACGAGATGGATGCCTGCGGCGCGTGCCTTCTGGGTGATCCGCACGATTGCGTCCTCGACGTCGCGGGGCGCGGTCATCATCAGGTCAGCGAGCTCGTCGACGATGGCGAGGATGTAGGGGTAGGGCTTGTACACGCGCTCGCTGCCCAGCGGGGTGCTGATCTCTCCGGACCGCACCTTCGAGTTGAAGTCGTCGATGTGCCGAACGCGACTGGCCTGCATGTCCTGGTACCGCTGCTCCATCTCCTCGACGAGCCACGCCAGCGCCGCGGCTGCCTTCTTGGGCTGCGTGACGATGGGGGTGATGAGATGCGGAATGCCTTCGTACGGCGTGAGTTCCACCATCTTCGGGTCGATCAGGATCATCCTGACCTCGTCGGGGGTGGCTCGCGCCAGGATCGATATCAACATCGAGTTGACGAAGCTCGACTTGCCAGAGCCCGTCGAGCCTGCCACCAGAAGGTGCGGCATCTTGGCCAGGTTGGCCGAGATCATCTCGCCCTCGATGTCCTTGCCGAGCCCGATCACCAGGGGGTGGTGATTGCTGCGGGTCGCGGGATCGGTGAGTACGTCGGCGAGGCGCACCATCTCCCGGTCGGTGTTCGGCACCTCGATGCCGACGGCCGACTTTCCTGGGATGGGGGCGAGCATCCGGACGCTCTCCGTTGCCACGGCGTACGCGATGTTCTTCTGTAGCGCCGTGATCTTCTCGACCTTGACGCCGGGGCCCAGCTCGACCTCGTAGCGGGTGACGGTCGGCCCGCGGGTGCAGCCGGTGACGCTGGCGTCCACCTTGAACTGGTTCAACACCGAGCCGATGACGTCGACCATCTTGTCGTTCGCTGCGCTGCGACGCTTCGGTGGATCGCCGGCGACGAGCAGATCCAATGACGGCAGCGTGTACGGCCCTTCGACGACCCGATCCAGTTCCAGCGTGTCCTGCTGCTTGGCAGGCTTCTTGCGCCGCGACGGCCGGGCCGTCGGTTCTGGGACAGTCGGCGTTTCCTCGTCGAGCGGGTAGTTGTCCAACGGTGTGCTTGCGGGGACGGCACCGGGCCACGCCTGCGATTGGCTGGCGAGGTCCGCAGGATCGTCGTAGTAGCCTTCCGAGAAGTCCTCCTCCAGCTGCTGAGCGGCGGGCTCGTCATAGTCGTCATAGTCGTCATCGTCGCCGTATTCGTCACCGCGGTAGCCCGTCGAGAACAAGGCGTGCATCCTCGACGGCACGTCGCGGATCGTCGTCCCGGTGATCAGCAGCAAGCCGAACAGCACCCCGATGATCAGCAGCGGCATCGCAATCCAGGGCGTCAGTCCGTCCGAGAGCGGACCGCCGATGGCGAATCCGAGGAAGCCCCCTGCGAATTGGCGTCCAGTGGGATCCTGCGGTGCGCCTGACCACAGGTGCCAAAGTCCGAGCATGGGCAGACCGATCATGGCGCCGCCGAGAACCAGTCTCGGCCGAGCCTCCGGGTGGGGTTCGGTGCGCATCATGACGATGGCGATCGCCGCGACCAGAATCGGAACGAGCACCACCGCGGAGCCGATGACCGTGCGGATTACCGAGTCGATCCAGCCACCGACGGGCCGCGCCGCATCGAACCACGAGCTAGCGGCGATCACGACGGCGACACCTAGCAGGCCCAGTGCGACGCCGTCGCGGCGGTGGCCCGGCTCCAAGTCCCGCGCGCGGCCCACTGACCGTGCCGTGGTTCCCGCGCCCTTCGCGAACATCAGCCATCCGGCACGCGCGCCGCGGCCCATTGCCGAACCGGCCGCCCCCACCTTCGAGTTGCGCCGACGAACGGGCTTCTTGCGGGGTGCCGCAGGCCGACCCGAACGGGCGGGCGTCCGTGCACCAGCCTTTGACCTGCTCGAACGGGTCGCCGTGCTGGCCCTCGCGCGAGACGATGTCTTACTTGCCATGGCGGCAAGCCTAGTCGCAATAACCCCAAATTCACCATCAGCCACACTGGTCACAGGTTGATTGCGATCTTTGTAGCTAGGCTTCCTATCAGTAGGGTGGACACCTGTCCGACCGCACTCATCGAGGAGTATCCGCATGCCAGTCGTCGTCGTTGCCACAATGAAGGCCAAGCCCGAATCCGTCGACGCAGTGCGCGACGCGTGCAAGACGGCCATCGTCGCCGTGCACGACGAGCCCGGCTGCGAGCTCTACGCACTTCACGAGGCTGATGGCACGTTCGTCTTCGTCGAGCAGTGGGCCGACGCCGACGCACTGACGGCCCACAGCACCTCCCCTGCGATCGGCGCATTGTTCGGCACCGTCGGCGAGCTGCTCGACGGCGCACCCGACATCAAGATGCTGCAGCCAGTCGTCGCAGGCGATCCCACCAAGGGCCAGCTACGGGCCTAACGCCGTCCGACATGGGATCTCTGTCCGGCAAGGTCGCGTTCATCACGGGCGCAGCCCGCGGTCAGGGGCGTTCGCACGCGGTGAAGCTGGCGTCGGAGGGCGCCGACATCATCGCCGTGGATCTGTGCGACCAGATCGCCTCCGTCCCCTACCCGATGGCAACCCCCGACGACCTCGCGGCCACGGTCAAGCTCGTCGAGGACATCGGGACGCGAATCGTGGCCCAACAGGCCGACGTCCGCGATCGAGCCGCACTGAAGACGGCGCTGAAGGCGGGCGTCGAGGAACTCGGGGGGCGCCTCGACATCGTGATCGCCAACGCCGGTATCGCACCCATGTCGGCCGACGACGCGTGGCATGACGTCATCGACGTCAACCTGACTGGCGTCTACCACACAATTGACGTCGGGATGCGGCCAATGATCAAGGCGGGCAACGGCGGATCGATCGTGTTGACCAGTTCGGTGGCCGGCCTCGTGGGTCTCGCCGCACCCCAGCCTGGCTCGATAGGCTACGCCGCCGCCAAGCACGGCATGGTCGGACTGATGCGGGTATACGCCAATCTTCTTGGCTCGCTTGACATCCGAGTCAACTCGATCCATCCCGCCGGTGTCCGCACCCCAATGATCGAGAACGAGTTCACCAGGGCTTGGCTAGAGGACATGGCCAGCAACGCCGGCGGGAACGGCTCGGTCTCGATGGACACGATCGAACCCGAGGACATCGCCAACACCGTGGCGTGGCTGGTATCCGACGCAGGCCGACACATCTCGGGAGTTGCACTTCCCGTCGATGCCGGGTACGTCAACAGGCGCTGAGCCATGGCACGAGATCCCGCTGCGCAGACGGCGTTCGGGCCGATGGTGCAGGTTGCGATCGAGCAGTACGAACCGCCCGGGCGCAGATTGGTCGACGACGACCTGGCGCGCGCCATCCTGCCCGCAGGCCAAAGGGCGCTCGTTGGGGCGTTGCGTGTGTCACCGCTGCGTCGCCTGACGGTATCCGCTGGCGAGCGATCAGTTCCTGGCGCTTGGGCCCTCATCACGTGCCGCAAGCGCTTCATCGACGACAAGCTCGCCGCCGCACTCGATGACGTCGATACGGTGGTCATTCTCGGCGCAGGGATGGACACCAGGGGCTACCGTCTCGCCCGCCGATCCGGCGTTCCGGTGTTCGAGGTCGACCTGCCGGTCAACATCGCGCGCAAGAAGGCGGCTCTGCACCGGATCGGCAAGGTCCCCGAGTCGCTTCACCTGGTGGCCGTGGACTTCGAACGCGACGATCTATTCGCATCCTTGGCTCGCCACGGTCTTCAGAGCGACGCCCGCTCGTTCTTCGTCATGGAAGGCGTCACGCAGTATCTGGCCGAGGAGGCCGTTGCCGCCACCTTCGCCGCGCTAGAGACTGCGGCGGCCGGGAGCCGGTTGGTGTTCACCTACGTGCGCAAGGACTTCATCGACGGCCGCAACACGTACGGCGCCGAATTGCTCTACAAGCGCTTCAGACAGCGGAGGCAGGTGTGGAAGTTCGGCATCGAGCCCGGCGACGTGGCGGACTTCATCGCCGAGTACGGATGGACGCTCGTCGAACAGGCAGGCCCCGACTACTACCAGAAGCACTACCTGAACCCTGCCGGGCGTGACCTCGCCGCATCCGAGCTGGAGTGGGCGGTCCACGCGGAGAAGGTCTAGATCTCTAGCACCGTCGGCACGATCATCGGCTGACGGCGATAGACCTCCCCCACCCACTTGCCGACCGCGCGCCGCGCAGCCTGCGCAAGGCGTGCGGAATCGGTTACCTTCTCTGCGGCAAGGGTTTCCAACGCCTCGATGACCTTCATCGTTGCCGGCTCCAGCGCCTTGGGATCCTCGGAAAATCCGCGCGAGTGCAAGTAAGGCGGAGCAGCGAGGTTGCCGGTACCGCTCTTGACGACGATCGTGATCGAGATGAAACCCGATGACAGGGTGAGCCTTTCGCCGACGGTGGCGTCGCCGACGTCTCCAGTGACTAGGCCGTCGACGAACATCTTGCCCAACGGCACCGCGCCAGCAATGCTGACCCTGCCGGCAATCAAGTCGACGCTGACCCCGTTCTCCGCCAATACGATCGAGTCCTTTGGCACCCCGGACTTCTCAGCGAGTGCAGCGTTCGCACGTAAGTGACGCCACGTCCCGTGCATGGGCATCACGTTGCGCGGACGGACTCCGTTGTAGAGGAACAGCAACTCCCCCGCGTAGGCATGACCGGATACGTGAATTCGGACCTGACCGTTCGTGACCACGCGGACACCGATCTTGGCCAAGGAATCGAGCACGCCGAAGATGGCCTCCTCGTTACCCGGTATCTGCGAGGACGACATGATGATCAGGTCACCAGGTGTCAGCGTGATGCTGCGGTGTTCGCCACGAGACATCCGCGACAGCGCGGCCATCGGTTCGCCCTGGGTGCCCGTGGTGACGAGTGTGACTCGTTCTGGCGCAAGCATCTCGGCTGCGCCGATGTCGATGACGTCGTCGTCCGCGACGTCGAGAAAACCCAGCTCCTTCGCGATCCCCATGTTGCGCACCATGGATCGGCCCACGAAGGAGACCTTGCGGCCCAACGCCACCGACGCATCGATGATCTGCTGCACCCGAGCGACGTTCGATGCGAAACAAGCCACGATCACCCGACCCTCCGCCGAGCGGATCAAGCGGTGCAGATTCGGGCCGATCTCACTCTCCGACGGGCCGACCCCAGGAATTTCGGCGTTCGTCGAATCGCACATGAACAGATCGACGCCTGCATCGCCCAGCCGTGACATTCCCGGCAAGTCGGTGGGTCGGCCATCCAACGGCAGCTGATCGAGCTTGATGTCGCCGGTGACCAGAACCGTGCCTGCGCCGGAGTACACCGCGATGGCGAGCGCGTCCGGGATCGAGTGATTGACCGCGAAGTACTCGCACTCGAAAACGCCATGCTGACTGCTCTGCTTCTCGGCCACCTCGACGAATACGGGTTTGATGCGGTGCTCGCGGCATTTCGCAGCAACTAGGGCCAGCGTGAACTTGGAGCCGACGATCGGAATGTCGCTTCGCAGCTTGAGCAGATGCGGGATGGCCCCGATGTGATCCTCGTGCGCATGGGTGATGACTACGGCCTCGATGTCGTCGAGTCGGCCTTCGACGTGACGTAGATCGGGCAGTATTAGATCGACGCCCGGCTCGTCGTGGTTAGGAAAGAGCACCCCGCAGTCGATGATGAGCAGCCGACCGAGATGCTCGAAAACGGTCATGTTGCGGCCGATTTCGCCGATGCCGCCGAGCGCAGTTATCCGCAGTCCGCCGGGCGCGAGTGGTTCGGGGGGCTTGAGCGTGGCCGCTCCGGCGGGGGGTGTCGCTGGAGCCGCCCCTGCGGCGAAATTTGTCATCGCAGCACGCCGGCAGCCCGCATGTCGGCGGCGAGCGCGTCGAGTTGCTCGGGCGTTGCGGGCACCTGCGGCAAACGAGGATCACCAGTCTCGATGCCCAGCAACCGGAGCCCTTCCTTCGCCATCGTCACTCCACCGAGACGAGTCTGCGCGTCGTTGAGTGCGCCGAGGGCGACGTGGCACTTCCGCGCTGTCGCGATGTCGCCGGACGTGAACGCCGACAACATGTTTCGCAACTGGCCTGCCGCCACGTGGCCCCACACGCTGATGAAGCCCGTCGCACCCATCGCCAGCCACGGAAGGTTCAGCGAGTCATCACCCGAGTAGTAGGCCAGTCCGGTCTCGGCCATGATCATCGCGCCGCCGTGCAGATCCCCCTTGGCGTCCTTCACGGCGACGATGTTCGGATGCGCCGACAGCGTGCGAATGGTGTCCCACTCGATCGGCACGACCGAGCGTGGCGGAATGTCGTAGAGGACCACGGGAAGCGGGGTGGCGTCGGCGATGGCGGTGAAGTGCTCGATCAGCCCGGCCTGGGGGGGCCGCGAGTAGTACGGCGTCACCGCGAGGATCCCGTGTGCGCCTTCTGCTTCACAGGCCTTCGCCAGGTGCACGCTGTGCGCGGTGTCGTACGAGCCCGCCCCTGCGATGACCCTGGCTCGATCGCCGACGGCCTCCAGCACCGCCGCGAGGACCGCGACCTTCTCGGTGTCCGAGGTGGTCGGCGATTCACCCGTGGTGCCGAAGACCACCAGGCCGTCGCACCCGGCGTCGACCAGGTGCGTCGCTACCTTCTTCGCGGCAGCCTCGTCGAGCGAGCCGTCCGGGCCGAACGGCGTCACCATGGCAGTCAGCACGGTGCCCACGCGTGCGCTGACGTCGATTCCACTGGTGGTCACGCGCCTTAGGCTACCCGGCGACGCTCAAGGTTTTCGTACAGCGCCGCCACGCTGACGCTACGGTGGCTCATGGCTGGCGACACGATCGCATCTCGACTCCTCGACGTCATCGACTACGACGTGCTTCCCACGACCGAACGCGGCGTCGCGGCAGGAAACAAGGTGTTCGGCGCGGCGCTGCTTCGCAAGTCCGACATGTCACTGGTCATCGCTGGTACCAATGGCGAGACGGACAATCCCCTTCTGCATGGCGAGATCAGCACGCTGAATCAGTTCTACGAGATGCCGGACCGGCCCTCGACGCGTGACCTGGTGTTTCTGTCCACCCACGAACCGTGCCCACTGTGCCTTTCGGCGATCACCTGGGCGGGGTTCGACAACTTCTACTACTTCTTCACGTACGAGGATTCGCGTGACGCCTTCGCCATTCCGCATGACCTGCTGATCATGAGGGAGGTGTTCGGCGTGAACGACGGAGCGTATCGACGCAACAACGAATTCTGGACGGCGTATTCGATCGCCGACCTCATCGACTCCGAAGCCGAGCCGCTACGCACACGCCTGCGCGAACAGGACCAAGGGATTCGCGAGCGATACCAGGCCCTGTCCGAGCAGTATCAGCTGACCAAGGGCGACAACGACATTCCGTTCAACTGAGGTTTACACCGACGTCGACGCGATGAAGTCCACGACCACGTCGGCGAGCTCCCGACCCTTGTCCTCTTGCAGGAAGTGCCCGCCGCCGACGATCGTGACGTGATTCTGCTCACGGGCACCCGGGATCAGCTTGCGCAGCGGGCGGTCCCCACCCGCGGTGATCGGATCCGAATCGGAGAAGGCGCACAGGAACGGCCGCTCGAATTGCCTGAGGCCTTCCCATGCCGCGCGGTTCGCCGCCGCGGCGGGATCGTCGGGCGAGATCGGCACCAACACCGGAAACTGCCGAGCACCCGCCATGTACCGGTCGTCCGGAAATGGCGCTTCGTAGCCGGCGATCGCCTCGGGCGACAGAGTCGACGTGGTCGCACCGTTGACGATCTGCGCGGCGGGAAACACCGGCACCTCTTGGCTGAACTTGCGCCACGCCAGGAACGCCTTGCCGGGGTTGTGGTCGCCAGTCGGCAGCGAGGTGTTGGCTGCCACCACCCGGGCGAACCGCTCCGGATGTTGGCCCACCAGGCGCAGGCCGATGAGCCCGCCCCAGTCCTGGCACACCAGGTTGATGTTGGTCAGCCCGATCGCCTCGATCGCCGACCACGTCCAATCCACGTGTGCTGCATACGTGTAGTCCTCGCGACGGGTGGGCTTGTCGCTGCGGCCGAACCCAACCAGATCGATGGCGACCACGCGCAACCGGGCGTCGGTCAGCACCGGGATCATCTTCCGATACAGATAGCTCCACGACGGTTCGCCGTGCAGCAGCAACACCGCGTCGCCATCGGGGGGACCCTCGTCGACGTAGTGCATGCGTAGCTTCCCGCCGACACCCGAGTCGACCTCCACGTAGCGCGGCTGGAACGGGAAGTCGTGGAGGTTGGCGAATCTCTCGTCCGGGGTTCGCAATACGTCCATTGCCACACTCCTCCCGCTGAACTACGGCGCCATGGCCGACGCGCATTGATCCTATGCGCACTGGCCGAGTAATCCGGACCGTCCTGCTTTGGCACTCGATGGGACTCGGATTAGTGCAGCCGTCAGTGCTGGACCTCACTTCCGAGCGCACGATGACCGCGACTCGCGCCAACGACTTTCACTCTGCCCCAACCGGTTTGACCTTCGTTGCCGCAGCGAAGACGACCGACGTCGGTGACCGAGCTAGTTGGTGCTTGGTGGTGGTTGTGGTTGGTAGGGGTGATACCACCACCAGTCGGCGCGTTCGCCGGTTGGGCATTCGTAGCGTGGTGCCTGCGGTGGGGGTTGGCTGGGTGGGCGGGCCAGTGATCGGTTGGTCAGTGGGGTGCCGCCCCGGTCGGTGACGACGAGGCGCTCGGCGGGCCCGGTGATGGTGATCTCGCCGCGGTGATGCATCCGATGGTGATACGGACACACCAACGCCAGATTCCACAGTTCGGTGGGGCCGCCGTCCTCCCAATGCAGCAGGTGATGAGCATGCAGACCGCGGGTGGCACCGCAGCCGGGGACCACGCAGGTGCCGTGGTCGCGGTGCTCGAGAGCGCGGCGCAACCGCCGGCTCACGGTGCGGGTAGCCCGTCCAGCCCCCACGAGCTGGCCGCGTCGTTGGAACCACACCTCGCAGGTGGCATCACAGAGCAGGAAGCGACGCTCCTCAACCGACAGCAACGGACCCAGGTGCAGGCCGGCGTGGTGGGTGTCCAGGTCGAGGTGGGCGATCACGGTGCTACGCGCCCCGTGCGGGCGCCGCGCCGCATCAAGGTCGGCGCCAGCGTCCACGAGGTTCATGAACGCATCGGCGGTCGTGGGCATCGGCACCGACAGATCGGTCATCCGCCCGGTCAGCGGATCAGCCCCGGCGTACGGGTCCTCCTGACCGGCGTGGGTGTCGCGCGCACGCGTCCACTCGGCGGTCAACGCCTCCCGGTGCGAATCCAGCGCAGCCTGCAACCGCGCCGCGTCCAGTTTCGGCAGGGTGATCTTCCACGTGGTGTACTCCCCACCCGGACCACCGGTGGTCTTGCTGATGCCGCGTCGGGGTTCCGGCGCCGGCGTCGGATCGGGTTTCGGTTCGAGCTTGACCGCCGTGCGCAACGGGCCACGGTGGACACCGTCGCCACCTCCACGTAGTGCCCATCGGATCCATCGCCGCCGCGTTCGGCGATCACCCCGACCTGATCCAGCGACAACCGCCCCTCCCGCAACGCCTCGGTGCACCGAGGGAACTCCTCGACGCGCTGCGCGACCGTGGCGATGGTGGCCGCGTTGGCCGGCGAGCAACCCGTGCGCCACGCCACCCACGCCGCCACCGACCGACACCCGGTGTTGCCGATCAGCGAGGGATCCATCTCGGCGACCAGGTCGACGATGCGCCCATCGATGGCGTTGCGCTGACCACACAACTCCGCCAACTCGTCGTACAACTCCGTCCACCGCCCACTGGGCGGCGAATCCACCGCGAACGGACCAGGCGGAAATGACATGACCCGATACTGGCACGCAGGTACGACAAAAATTCGTTCATGCGACTTGGGGCGTCGAATAGCCTCGATGTTCCTTGCCGGACAGACGCTTTCGCCCCGTTGGGCCTTATGTTAGCGACCTGCGCAACGCCCCGGCCAAATCTCCGCGCTCCCCTACGACGACGTCGCCCAACCCCAGCCACGACGCCATCGAGCGCAACTCCCCCGCCAACGCCTCCGCAACGCGGCGTTCGTCCTGTCCCGCCTCCGCGAAAGCGCCAACGACGTTCAGCGCGTCCTGAGTCCTTTCCGCCTTGAGATCGACCCGACCTACAAGCTGACCGTCGAGCAGAAACGGCCACACGTAATAGCCGAACTGTCGCTTGGGCTGGGGCACGTAGATCTCTATGCGGTAATGAAAGTCGAACAGCCTCTCGACGCGTGGCCGAAAGAAGATCAGCGGATCGAACGGGCATAGCAGCGCGGTCCCGCGGTCCACGCGAGGCACGGTCTGGACGGGGCGCACGTATGCCGGAGCCTTCCATCCTTCGACCTCGACTGCTTCGAGCTCGCCCTCGGCCAGCAGACGCGCGACTGCCGGCTTGGACTGCTTGGGCGACAGCCGGAAGTAGTCGCGGATGTCGGCCTCGGTAGCCACTCCGAGCGCCGTCGCCCCGCGCAACGCTAGTTCGCGTACGGCTTCGTCGTCGTCGACCACGCGACCCACGACATCGGGCGGCAGGACGCGCTCGGTGAGGTCGTAGTGACGCGCGAAGCCGACGCGAGTCGCGGTGGTCAGGACACCGGACGCCCACAGCGCTTCCGCCACCCACTTGGTGTCGCTGCGATCCCACCACGGCCCCTTGCGGCCGCGTGGTTCCGATTCGAGGTGCGCTTCGATCTGCCCTGCCGTACTCGGCCCGAGTTCGGCGACCGCGGCAACGACATCATCGGCCAGTTTGGCGTTCTTCCTGACGATCTCGGTTCCCCACCGGCCGTGTTCGTACTCGCGCATGCGCCAGCGCATCAGAGGCCAATCGTCGACGGCCATCAGCGCGGCCTCGTGGGCCCAGTATTCGACCAGCAGTCGCGGCGACTTCGCGCTGTGACTCCACGCAGAGCGGTCGAGGACGTTGCGGTCGTAGGGGCCCAACCTGCTGAAAACGGGCGCGTAATGAGCACGCACGGCGACCGACACGGAATCGAGTTGGAGGACCTGGATGCGGGAGATGAGCCGCCGCAGATGGGCCCGGGTCACCGCGCCCGACGGCTTGGCCTCGGAAAACCCCTGGGCCGCGACCGCTATTCGACGCGCCTGGCCGAGTGTGAGTGTGGGCGGCACTTGGTCATCGTGCCGCACGCCACCGACAAGTCCGCGACGGACCCGCTATGGCCGCACGTAGCTGAAGTAGCGATATCGAAGACCCGTCGCGCTGGTCTGCCACTCGCCCTCGATGCCGACCCACGCCTCGTCGAGCACGGGCGCCAGCGCATCGTCGTCCGCACGCGGAAGATCGACGTCGACCTCGGTGACCTCGCACCGGGTCGCCATCGGAAGCGCCAACGCGTAGATCTGACCGCCGCCGATCACCCACGTGAGCTCGTCGGTGGGTAGCTCGTCCAGTCCCGTCACGACGGTGGCTCCCTCGGCCGCGAAGTCGCCGCGCCTGGTGACGACGACGTTCTTGCGTCCCGGAAGTGGCCGAACCTTGGCGGGCAACGACTCCCAGGTCAGTCGTCCCATTACGACGGTGTGTCCCATCGTGACTTCCTTGAAGCGCGCCTGGTCCTCGGGCAGCCGCCATGGAATGCCATTGTCGCGACCGATGATTCCCGCGGTGGACTGCGCCCAGATCAAGCCCAGGCTCACACCGCCACCGGGGCCTTGATCCCCGGATGCGGATCGTAATTGACGATCGCGATGTCGTCGAACGTGTAGTCGAAGATCGAATCACGCGGTGCGAGAACGAGTTCCGGATACGGCCGCGGGTCGCGGCTCAACTGGAGGTTCACTTGTTCGACGTGGTTGTCGTAGATGTGGCAATCACCTCCGGTCCAGACGAACTCGCCGACGTCGAGGCCGGCTTGGGCGGCCATCATGTGGGTGAGCAGCGCATAGCTGGCGATGTTGAACGGCACGCCGAGGAAGAGGTCGGCGCTGCGCTGGTAGAGCTGGCACGACAGCTTGCCGTCGGCCACGTAGAACTGGAAGAACGCGTGACACGGCGGCAGCGCCATCTGCGGAATCTCGCCGACGTTCCACGCCGACACGATGTTGCGCCGCGAATCGGGATCGCGCCGAAGCATCTCCAGCGAGGCGCTGATCTGATCGACGTGCTCCCCGGACGGCGTGGGCCACGAGCGCCATTGCACACCGTAGATCGGACCGAGATCGCCTGTCTCACTTGCCCATTCGTCCCAGATCGTGACTCCGTGCTCGTGCAACCAGGCGACGTTCGAATCGCCACGCAGGAACCACAGCAACTCGTAGATCACCGACTTGAGGTGCACCTTCTTCGTCGTGATCAAGGGGAAGCCGGCGGCCAGGTCGTAGCGAAGTTGGTGACCGAACAGGCTCCGGGTGCCGGTGCCGGTCCGATCCGACTTGGGGGTGCCGGTCTCTAGCACCAACCGCAGAAGATCCTCATAGGGCGTGGCGACGGACACGACGCCAGCTTACTTCCAGCCGCCGACGACGCCGCGGTCACACACCGAGGCACGCAGCCTTCCTCGCCGCGATTTCCGCCTCGACGTCTCGCGTCCAGCCGCGGAGAGTAAAACGGATGCCATGCCGACGATCAGAGACACCATCACCACGCCCGACGGGACGTGTCCCGTCACCCTGGCAACCCCCGACGGCAACGGCCCTTGGCCCGGCGTCGCGATGTATCCCGATGCCGGCGGCCCGCGCCAGACGTTCGACGAGATGGCGCAGAAGCTCGCCGACTACGGCTATGCCGTGTTGGTCCCCGACATCTACTACCGCAATGGCGACTATGCGCCGTTCGATCTGAACACCGCCTTCAGCGATCCCGACGAGCGCAAGCGGCTGATGTCGATGATGGGCAGCGTCACCCCGGACAAGATGGCAGCCGACGCGACGGCCTTCTTCGACTACCTGGAGGCGAGGCCCGAGGTGAGCGGCACGAAGTTCGGCACGACCGGCTACTGCATGGGCGGACGGACCTCGCTGGTGGTGGCCGGTCGCGTACCCGAGCGAGTGGCGGCGGCGATGTCCTTCCACGGCGGCGGCCTCGCCACCGACGATCCTGGCAGCCCACACCTGTTGGCTGACAAGATCCAAGCTGCGGTGTACGTCGGCGGCGCCGAGAACGATGCGTCGTTCACGACCGAGGCGGCCGAGACCCTCGAAAAGGCCCTAATGGCGGCGGACGTCGTGCACACGATCGAGTTCTATCCCGCCGCCCACGGCTTCGCCGTGTCCGACCACGCGGCCGTGTACGACGTCGACGCTGCGAATCGGCACTGGAACGCGATGGAGAGTTTCTTCGGCGCTCATCTGCGCTGACCGTTTGCCTTCAGCGGACAGCGACAACTCGCGAGAACTGCGTTTCCGCGCAGAGTTGCGAGTGGACGTCACGAAAACGTAGGTCTCGCGGCCAGTCCCACGGTTCGTGGCGGTCGACCCGTTTTGCCATGTCGCGATCCCATGGGCGACCATGACACGCGATGAACGTCGACAGCTCACACCCCGATCCCGGTGACGCCGGATCGCGCATCGATCCCGTGCTCGCCCGCAGCTGGCTGCTCGTCAACGGCGCGCAGTACGAGAGGTTTCCGGCCGCCGTGCACTCACGCGCGGACATCGTCGTCCTCGACATCGAGGATGCGGTCGCACCCAAGGACAAGGCCTCCGCTCGAGAGAACGTGATCCGGTGGCTGAACGACGGCAATACCGACTGGGTCCGCGTCAACGGTTTCGGTACCGCGTGGTGGGCCGACGACCTCGACATGCTGGCCGGTACGTCGGTCGGCGGCGTGATGCTCGCGATGGTCGAGTCGGTCGATCACGTCACCGAGACGGCCAAGCGGCTGCCGGGCGTGCCGATCGTCGCTCTCGTCGAGACGGCTCGGGGTCTGGAGCGGATCACCGAGATCGCCGCGGCAAAGGGAACCTTCCGGCTGGCCTTCGGCATCGGCGACTTCCGCAGGGATACCGGTTTTGGCGACAATCCCGCCACGTTGGCCTACGCCCGCTCGCGCTTCACGATCGCGGCGAAGGCGGCGCACCTGCCCAGTGCGATCGACGGCCCGACGGTCGGTTCGAGCGCACTACGCCTTTCCGAGGCGACGGCGGTGTCCGCCGAGTTCGGCATGACGGGCAAGATCTGTCTGACCCCCGATCAGTGTCCGGCCGTCAACGAGGGACTCTCCCCGTCGCAAGACGAAATCAGTTGGGCCAAGGAGTTCTTCGCAGAATACGAACGCGATGGCGGCGAGATCCGCAATGGCTCGGACCTACCCCGCATTGCGCGGGCCACCAAGATCCTGGACCTCGCCCGCGCGTACGGCATCGAGGTGTCCGAGTTCGTCGAGGACGAGCGCGTTCACGTGCCCGCGCCATCGGACACGTATCACTACTGACCCTTGTCGGCCCTGAGTCCACGCAGGTAAGTCCGCAGTGCCCGCAACAGTCCGCGGGCGGCATAGACACCCGCAGCGACCGACACGATGATCATCACGCCGAACATCAGCCAGTAGTTGGCGCGGGAGTGCGGCGTATTCCACCAGATGATGGTGAACAGGATCGCGCAGATGAACACGACGATGTCGCGCCAATTGCCCCGATAGGACGCCGCGATCTCGAGCATCGACCGCTGCTTGTCGACGGCGGCGATCATGTCGTCGATGCGCAGGTCGATGACCCGCTGCAGTTCGGCGCGGCGATGGGTCTGGTCGGCGGGCAGCATCTCGAGGAGTTCCATGTCCTGCTTGACCACGGCGCGAAGGTCAGGCCCACGCAGGTTGCCCGCGACGGCCCCGAGCAGTGCTCCACCCGCGATCGGCGCACCAGCCATTGCGATCTCGGCGATACCAGGCATGCGGTCTCCTTCTTCACGTCACACGCGGGCTATGACGGTATCCGAGACGAGCCGCACGGGAGACCCAAAGGGCGACACCGGGCAAGGGCGGCAGTCGGTTTGCGGCGGTCGCATCAGCCTCACTGCGCGAGGAAACCCCCGTCGACGGGCAGCACCGCTCCGGTGATGAACGACGCTTCGTCGGACGCGAGGAAGGCGATCGCGTGCGCGACTTCGACCGGCTCGCCGAGGCGGCCCATTGGGTGCATGCTCTGGACCGAAGCCAAGTATTCCGAGCCACCGGGCTGCTCCGGAATCCGCTTCACCGCATCAGTCCGAATCGTCCCTGGCGCAACGGCATTCACCCTGATCCCGCGGTCGGCCCACTCGACCGCCAGGTGCTTGGTCAGGCCCGTGGCGACGAACTTGGCGGGCCCGTAGGCCGCCTGCCGCTTCTGGCCTGCAAGGCCGGAGATCGAGGACAGGCAAACGATGGCGCCGCCGCCCGTCGCCACCATCGCTTCGATGGCGAACTTGCAGGTGAGAAACATGCCGCGGCCGTCGATGGCCATCACGTGATCCCAGTCGGCAGCCGTCATCTCCATAGCGTCACCGAGCGGGATGATGCCGGCGTTGGCGACAAGCACGTCGAGCCGTCCGAAATGATCGGTTGCGGCCGCGATCATCCGCCGCGCGTCTTCCTCGACCGAAACGTCGCCGACCACTGTCTCGACCTCTGCCCCGTCGCTCCGCAGTCCATCGGCCATGGCCAACAGGGGCTCGCGTTGAATGTCGGTCGCGATCAGTCGTGCGCCCTCGTGCGCGAAGAGTTCGGCGGTCGCCCGACCTATGCCCATCGCCGCTCCCGTGACGACCGCAGACTTTCCGAACAGGCGTCCAGATCCTTCGGGCATGGTTGGTTCCTCCGAATTGGACGCGGTTGAGGGACGAACTCGTCCAACGTGAACAGTGCCCTTGTCAAGGCTGTCCCGTGGTCGCAATCGGCCGACTCGCGTCGCCACTCATGACATCAGTTGAGCGCCGACCGTTGCACCGAGGTTCCAGCACGCCTCTACGACCGCCTTCGTCGGCTTGCCGCTCGCGACCACCGTTTCCGCCGCCTTCACCCAACCGAGCCCGGTCGTGATCCCGTCGATGGCGCGCTCGGCACCCTCGGTGCCCTCGTTCCCGTGCAGCCAGAGGCCGAAGGGTCGTCCCCGAGTCGAGTCGAGGAGCTGGTAGTACGACTGATCGAACGCGTGCTTGAGCGCGCCGCTCATGTAACCGAGGTTCGCGGGGGTACCTAGCAGATAGCCGTCGGCCTCGAGCATCTCGACTGCCGACACGATGAGCGCCGGACGGCGAACGACGTCGACGCCCTCGATCTCGGAGTCGCTCGCACCCGCCACCACGGCCTCGAACATCTCCTGGCAGTGCGGAGACGGGGTGTGATGGACGATCAACAGTCTGGCCACAGTTGGTGTCTACCGGTTGCCTGACGCCGTCGTCCAGTACCGCGACTCGCAATCAAGGCACCGTGAACGTCAGTTGCGAGAAGTTCGCCCCTTCCAGCAAGGCCGCCGTTCCGGCGCCCGGGCGCACGTCTCCCGGCAGGACCACTCGGTGCTCCGCCGCGGTCAGAGCATCGATCAGCTCCTTCTTCGGGATGGTGTCGTCGAAGCTCTTGACCGACCCCCACGGCACCATCGCATCGCCTGTCGTCGCCCATTCATCGAGTACGAACGGCTTCGGGGTCGCGTTGTGCGAGCCGTGATGGCCGACCTTGTAGAAGTCGACGCTGTCGATCAGAGCGCTCGCATCGGGGTTGTTTCGCACGAACTCCCACGCCCCGTGTTGCGCATCGCCGGGGAACAGAAAGCGCAATGATCCGACCTCGAGCACGAAGAACAAGCTGGTGTTGTTCGTTGCACTTTCCAGGATGGACGCGGCCAAGAGGAGGCCGTCCGTCTCATCGGCGAGGTCGCCGAGCGTCAACGAGTTCTTGGCGCTCGTCAAGTCATGAGAGACCGTGTCGCCGTCGACGATGTAGGTCGGATTGAACAGCGGGCGATCGTCGTCGTGGCCGACATCGTTGACTTCGTCGAGGTTCAACCAGTGCACCTTCTTCGGCGGGTCCATCTTCTTCAGCAGGGCTGGGTCGCGGGACGGGCCGAGCACACGAGCGACGATTCCGAGTCGCCCGATGTCGATGGTGTTCTCGTCTTCGTTGGCGTCCGGCAGGAAGCGCGGTGTCAACGGAGCCGCGAAATGCTGCCCGTTACGGCTTCCCAGCCGATCCATGGCCTTCTTGATCTTCTCCTTCACCCCCGAGTTGACCGCGAACGCCTTGGCCATCTCCAGCTTCGCGGTGGCACCCGCAGTCAAGCTGGGCTTCGAAAGCTGCGCATCGATCAATGCCTCGAGTTTGGCTGCGGCGAATGCGTGGTCGCCCAACTTCTTCGTATCGGGGTCGTTGGGATTTTCGACGTACGGCAACCACACCTCGTCGACTTGCACGTCGGCCCAGTCGTCTTCGGCGAACCCGACGACGTGGTCCTGGTGATGATGCGTGGGAACGACGACGTCGAGATGAGCAGTGCCGTCGGCGCTTTCGCTCTTGAGATCCGCGATGATCTCCTTCACCGACTGCTGAATATCGGCACCAACACTCGCGCCGTGAACACCGCAGTCGACCAGCATCCGCCACACGTCCGTGCCACGCTTGACGGTGATCCGGAAGGCGTCACCGAAGCCGACGTGGTACATCCGGATCTCGACGGTCCTCTTGGTGGCCATCACATCACCGATTCCATGCCATCGTGCAGGCTCGCGAAGTCAAGCCGGTTGACTGCGGGCTCGTCGTCGCGCCACACGCTCAGTGGGTCGTCGCTGTCCAACTCCTTGAAGTACTTCGTCACGAGCTGGTATCTCTCAACGCCAGCGTCGTGAAAAGGCTTGAATTCCTCCGGATACGGGACCTTGAAGGCCAGCGGCTTGGTGATGACGTAGTCGACGCGGCCGTTGATGCGCGCGATCACCGTGGTACCGGCCCGCAGCTGAATGCGGTCCTCGTCGGCGACGCCCGGCTGCTGCTCTTCCTCGAGATCCTTTCGCCGCTGGGTGAATTGGATGACGAACTCGGGCCGCGGTTGCCTATCGTCGGCCTGTCGGAAGGCAACGTGCACACCTTCCATCGAGATCGGGCACGTCTTGTCGGCAGGTTGCAAGCCCAACTCGTATGCATGCTTCTTCGCCCATTCGACCAGTGGTGCGTACAGCTCCGACGGCGAGTCCTTGGGCGCACCGTTCGTTCCAATCGTGGGTGTGGTGGGCGGCGGCGCAACACCAGACATCATTTGTGTCACCTCGACGAATTCACCTGCGACGTCGAGCTTCATCGTCGCGTCAAGGATCAGCGCCTCCAACGGAACACGAGGCTCGCCGTCGGTGAGCGTGAGGCCCGTCGGAGGAGGTGGCCAGACGAGCGCGTTGTCGGTGAGCGCGGAGACCGATTCCGGATAGATGCCGCGTCGGCGCAGTGCTTCGACGAGTTCTCTGCGATATCCGTTCACATCATCGGGATAGAGCGACCGGTCCGCGGTCACGATGGCCCGGACGACGTCGCCGAACGTCACGTCGACCGGGGGCAGATAGTCGATGGCACGAACTACCATCCCGAGGAACGCGTCGGCCGTGGTGATTGCCGACGTGGCCACGCGCCCAACGAGATCGGGGTGCAGATGGCCTTGCGGAAGCACGCCGGTCCCACTGGTTGCGATACGCAGCAGATCGGCCACGGACGCACTGAAGTGGTCGACATACGCGTCGAAGACCGCGGCCACGAAGCAGCTGCCTCGCTCGTGGGCTTCACGTGCGGCCCTGAACCTGTCTGGCGTGCGCTGCTTTTCGGTAGCCACGTTCGGATCGATCGCTGATCGCAAGGCCGCTCCGCGGCCGGAGGATTGACCGAACTCGCGCGCCAGATCGAACAGAGCGCCACCCTTTTGGAGATCGCCTCGTGTGGTGGTCACCGCCTCGACGACGACGTCACGGTGCGCGAAGTGCTGGAACAGCGTGATGAGGTCGGCGAAGGCTTCGTGCCATGCGAATACGTCGGGGTTCGTGGCCTGATTGAAGCGTCTCCGCAGCCGATGCAGGAGGGCGTGGGTCACCTCGTGCGCGATGATGTCCGACGACAAGCAGGTGAAGATCATTTGCCCGGGCAGATTGGCGCCAGGGTCCGTCGCAACCGCGTGGTAGTAGCCGAACAGCACGGCGCGTCGCTTCGGGTCGAAGAACGCGTTGCGGCCCTCGAAGGCGTGGGGCACCAGCCGAAGCCGGTCTTGACCGCGCCAACGGAATCGGCGACCGAGGTAACGCTCGAAGCGCTCGATCACGCTCATGGTGACCGCGTACACGATCTGTTGATGAGTCCGTGGATCGTTCTCGTTCGGCCGCAGTCCATCCTGCGCGAGGACGAACGGGTCGTTGAGGTCGACCGGGGCATACCAGTGGTCCCTCGCCGGATCGAAGTCGACGACCTGAACCAGTTCCCCATCCGGTCCCGGCCGCAGGCCGTCCTCGAATGGCACACTGACAGTGAGGAACTGGCCCGACAGTCGGGTAGACATCGGATCGAAGGCGAATGTCCGCAACCGTCGCCGTCGCGGCGCCACCAGTGGCGGACCGGACGCCGTCGTGGGTTTCTCGGCTGTCGTCATGTTCCCTCCGTCGTGGTCATGTCAAGGGTTGCGCGGGGTACGGGAGGGGCGTGGCCGGGACACCGTCCAACTCACCCCGCATGAAGTAGGACCTCAGCCCTCCATCACACGCGGCATAGCCCCAGTTGATGAGCTGTTCCTGAAGGGTGGGTTTCATCGCGTCGAGTCGCGTCGGCACCTCTGCGAGGTCACGGGTGCGGTCTTCGTCCGCTGGCAACACGGCCTTGGGAAAGTCGTTCGCCACGACGCTGCGGATGCCGACGTACATCCCGTCGCGGACGCCGTCCCTGAGGGAGCCGACGACCTGCCGCTTGCGCAGCGATCGAACCTGGTTGTCGACGAGGTTGAGCACTCGGTAGGTCTGGCGCGCCCAATCGATCGCGGGGTCCGATTCCTCGGCGAAGTGCCCGCCTGCGTCACTGACCAAGATCGACTTGTACTTCTTCCAAGCGGTCTCGAGGCCGAGGTTGTCGTAGACACCACCGTCGCTGAGGGTGATCTCGTCGCGGAACCTTGGCCCTACGAGATCAGGCTCCTCGTCGGGCTTTTCGGTCACCCACGTCTGGCCCTTCAGACGTAGGACGAACGGCGACAGGACGGGCGGAAATGCCGACGACGCCGCGACGGCGACGGCAAGGTCCAGCTCGGGATTGGCGATGCGTCCGACGCGGTAGTCGGCGAGATACGGCTTGCTGAATCGCATCAGCACACCAGATTCGAGGTTGGTTGCGTTGAAGACGAACCGCGGCTGGTCGGGGAGATCTTGTAGCGTCGTGCGCCCGAACAGGTGCCGTCGGTAGGTACTCGCAACTCGATCTGAGATCGATGTGCCCGGCAGGAGGGCCCCACTGAGAATCGCGGACACGTCTACGCGGGTGCTAGCCATGCCACGCAACGGGTCGACGACGCCGCTGACGAAGTTGGCTGCGACACCGTGGTCATCGAAGGCCAGCTTCCCCCAGTTCATGGCGAGGACCCCCGCGGTGATCGATCCACCGGAAACGCTGGAAAATCGCTTGATGGTCGGAAGCAAACCGACCTCGTTGAGCCGCCAGAGCACCCCGACGTGGAAGACCATGGCCCGGTAGCCGCCACCCGAAAGGCACAGGGCCAGACCCTGTTCCGGTGGTCGGCGGTCATCGCCCGGAATGGCGCGCACGGGGTTCAGAGCCTTGACAAGTGCCGGATCATTCATCGCCTGCCCCCATCCATCGGCGGCAGACGTCATGGCAACAGCGTCCGCGGGCCGTTCGTCGTGATTGCGATTCGCCTCGGAATCAGCTTGCTGCAACGGTATTGGGCGAGGTGTGGTCGTGTGTGAGTAGTCGGCTACTCGACCCTCTAGCGTGGTTGGCAGCGAAGGTTCGCGGAGTTCCGAAACATCGCCGGACTCCGCCATGTCGCAGGCCGTCGCCTGAGCACGCTCATTTCGACTCGCACATCTGCACGGCCTTCTTCATGGTCTCGCGAGCGCGTGCGCGGTCGCCCGCGTAGTCGTATGCGCGGGCCAGCCGGTACCACCGGCGCCAATCGTCGGGATCGGCATCGAGTTCGGCCTTCACCGTGTGGAACAGCGCGTCGGCGGCGGCGCGTTCGATGCGGCCCGACGGCCTTCGCGGGAGCTCGCTCACGTCGAGCTCCATTCCCTGCGCACGTGCGAGTCGGGCGAGCCGTTGATGCGCAAAGCCAGCTCGCAGCGTGGCGATCATCGCCCAAAGCCCGACGATCGGAAGAAGGAACACGGCGACGCCTAGCCCAATGGCCGCTGCCTTGCCGGACGTCACCAGGATCAGCGCCGCGCGGCCGAGCAGCACGAAGTACACGACGAGCGCGACGCACATGAAGCCGATCAGCAGCTGGATGCGCAGTGCGCGCGCCCCGTCGTCCTTGGTCACACGCCCATCAACGGCTCGATCCCGATCGTCAGGCCGGGATGCTCGGCCACGTTGCGCACGCCGAGCAACACCCCCGGCACGAACGACGTGCGGTCCAAGCTGTCGTGGCGGATCGTCAACGTCTCGCCCTGCGTGCCGAACAGGATCTCCTGGTGCGCGACGAGTCCAGCCAGCCGGATCGAGTGCACTGGAATGCCGTCGACGTCAGCGCCGCGGGCACCCTCCAGTCCGGTGCTGGTCGCATCCGGGTTTGGGGGCAGATCTTTACGAGCCTCGGCGATCAAGCGGGCCGTTCGCGTTGCGGTGCCCGACGGCGCGTCCGCCTTGTACGGGTGGTGAAGCTCGATGACTTCGACCGACTCGAAGAACCGCGCGGCCTGCGTGGCGAACTGCATGGACAGCACCGCGCCGATGGCAAAGTTCGGCGCGATGAGCACCGCGACGCCCGGCTTCGCGTCGACCCACGCCTGCACCTGCGCGATCCGCTCCTCCGTGAAGCCCGTCGTGCCGACGACGGCGTGGATGCCGTGCTCGATCAGGAACTCTAGGTTGCCCATCACGACGTCGGGGTGGGTGAAGTCGACGACGACCTCGGTCTGTTCGTCGGTGAAGGCGCTGAGCGGATCACCTGCGTCGACACCGGCCGTGAACGTCAGGTCATCGGCGGCTTCGATGGCCTCCACGATGGTCGCGCCCACCTTGCCCTTGGCACCCAGTACTCCGACACGCATGGTCTGGACTTTACTGCCAGGCCGTGGCCGCATCGCCGTGCCGTCAGCAGATTCGCGGAAGTTGTTCGCCGAGTTCTCTTTCGATCACCCGGGTGGTGCCGAACGCCGTCGTCCCGACCGCCATGCCCGGGTGCTCGGCGACGACCTTGCCGATCACAGCGGCATCCGACCCCTCCGGCCGCGCCCGCATCGCGGCGAGAACGGCCTCGGTGTCGGCCGGATCGACGAACGCGATCAGCTTGCCCTCGTTGGCCACCTGCAGCGGATCCAGTCCGAGGAAGCTACAGGCCGATGCCACGCCCTCCGGCACGGGAATGGCCCGTTCGTCGAGCTGGATGCCGACGCCTGCGGCACGCGCGATCTCGACTACAGCCGCGACGAGACCGCCGCGGGTGGGGTCGCGCAGGGTGTGCACTCCGCCCGGCGTCCCCGCCGCGAGCATCGTCGCGACCAGGCGATGCAACGGCGCGCTGTCTGTGGCGATCGTCGTGCCGAAGTCGATGCCTTCCCGCACGCTCATGATCGCGACGCCGTGTTCGCCGACCTTGCCGGAGACCATGATGTCGTCCCCTACGCGAGCGCGCTCCGGCCCCACCGAAACCCCCTGCGGCACTATGCCTACGCCCGCCGTATTGATGAAAAGCTGGTCCGCGCTGCCCTTTCCGACCACCTTGGTGTCACCCGTCACTATGCCGACGCCCGCGTTGTCGGCCGCCTTGCCCATGCTCTGCGCGACGCGGCCTAGGACCTCGAGTTCCAGCCCCTCCTCCAGGATGAAGCCTGCGGTCAGCCCAAGCGGTTGCGCACCACTCATCGCCAAGTCGTTGATCGTGCCATTGACGGCGAGGTCACCTATGTTGCCGCCGGGAAAGAACAGCGGCTGCACCACGTACGAGTCCGTCGACACCGCGATCTGTCCAGCCGTGACGGTCAGCAAGGCCGAATCGCGTGACGGGCCTCCGGTCGAACCGAACGCGGGGAGAAAGAGGTTCTCGATCAGTTCCTCGGACAGCACGCCACCGCCGCCATGGCCCATCACGATGCGTTTGGTCTCGCGCAACGGCATCGGACAGACCCATGCCTCCGGATCTATCGTGACGGGCTCGTCGTCAGGCATGTGCCACCGCGAGGTCCAACCTGCGGAACTGGTAGTACGCGGCGCAGGCGCCCTCACTCGACACCATCGTCGCCCCGAGCGGGGTGCGCGGCGTACAGGTCTTGCCGAACGCCGGGCACTCGTTGGGCTTCATCAAACCCTGCAGCACCTCGCCGCTGTGGCACTCGGCAGACTCCTCCACGTGCACGTGGCCGACGCCGAACTTCTTCTCGGCATCGAAATCGGCATATTTGGGCGACAGCGTCCAGCCCGACTTCGGGATCATCCCGATGCCGCGCCACGGCCGGTCGGTGACGACGAACACGTCCTGCAGCGTCTGCTGTGCGACGACGTTGCCCGCCTCGCTGACCGCCCGCGGATAGGCGTTGCGCAGCTCCACCTTTCCGTCTTCCAGCAGGTCGACGAGCTGGCGCACGCCCTCGAGCAGATCGAGCGGTTCGAAGCCCGACACCACGATCGGCACGCCGAACTTCTCTACGAGAGGCCCGTATTCAGATGTTCCCATCACCGTGCACACGTGGCCGGCTCCAAGGAATCCCTGCACCCGGTTGGTCGGTGAGGACAAGATCGCGGTCATCGCCGGTGGCACCAGCACGTGGGACACGAGGAGGTAGAAGTTCTTCAAGCCCAGTCGTTGCGCATGTACCACCGACATTGCGTTGGCGGGCGCGGTTGTCTCGAAACCGACGCCGAAGAAGACCACGTCCTTGTCGGGGTTGTCGGCGGCGATCTGCGTTGCGTCCAACGGCGAGTAGACGATCCGCACGTCTCCGCCGCGGGCGCGCACGCTGAACAGATCTTGTTTGCTTCCGGGGACTCGCAGCATGTCGCCGAAGGAGCAGAAGATGACGTTGTCGCGGGCGGCGATCTCCAACGCCCTGTCGATCATCTCCAGGGGTGTGACGCAAACGGGGCACCCTGGGCCATGGATGAATTCGACGGCATCGCCGAGAAGCTGGTCGATGCCGTTGCGGATGATCGAATGTGTCTGGCCTCCACACACTTCCATGATCGTCCAGGTCTTGGTGGCCCTGCGCTTGATCTGGTCGACCAGGATCTTCGCAGCGGCAGGGTCGCGGAACTCGTCGAGATACTTCATGCTGGCTCCTCGTGTCGTGGACGGTCGGCGGAAGGCTGGACTCCAGCGAGCTCCTCCTCGAGGACGCCTAGGTCGGCGAACATCTTCAAGGTGGAGTTCGCCGACTCTTCGTCGAGCCTGTTGATCGCGAAACCGGCGTGGACGATGGTGAATTCACCGATCTCCATGTCGGGCAGGTAAGCAAGGCAAACCTTCTTGGTGGTACCACCGAAGTCGACGGTGGCCATGCGGGTTCCCGACTCATCCCAGATGTCGACTACCTTGCCGGGGATTCCAAGGCACATAGGCCGCTTCTCTCATTCGATGGGGACGGTGCCGCCACTGCGGCCCGATTTGTCGCTGTCGCGACGACGGCGCGATTTGTCGCTGTCGCGACGACGGCGCGATTTGTCGCTGTCGCGACGATGGTTGCCTGACCGAGTGCGATACCGCCGTCACTGCAGGGCAGGATCCGGTGGGTGAGTACCTCGAAGCCATTCGCCGACAATGACTTCCGAACGCCGTCGAGTAGTAGACGGTTCACGAAGACGCCACCAGTGAGGCCGATGACCTCGATTCCGGCAGAGGCCGCGCGATCGGTGGCAGCAGCAACGGTCGCGCGCACCACCGCGTCGTGGAACGCGGCGGCCAGATCGGCGATGTCCTCCCCGCATCGAAGACCGTCGACCAGACCCTTCACGACCGGCATCGGGTCGAGCACACCTGCGTCGCCACCGAAGTCGAGTCGCGCACCTCGGCTCTGGCCACCGCGGGCGACGTGTTCGAGTTCTACCGCTGCCTGGCCCTCGTAGGTGACGAGCTGACACACGCCGAGCAGGCTTGCAACGGCATCGAACAGCCTGCCCATGCTGCTGGTCGTCACGCACCGAACACCGCGTGGAATCTGTTGTGCCAGGACATGCATTCCCGCGTCACCCACCGCTGCGACCGGAGGCAACTCCGCATCCCATGGCACACCCGCCCTGTGCAGGAGGTCGAGGGCGATGCGGGCCGGCTGCCGCGCCGCCTCGTCCCCGCCTGGCAGGGCGAACTGCTCGAGGTGACCTACCCTCTCGAATTCCGCTGGGTCGGTGATCGCGAGAAGCTCTCCGCCCCATATGGTTCCGTCGGTACCGTAGCCGGTACCGTCATAGGTCACCGCGAGGAACGGGGTGCCGAGGCGTTGATGCTCAGCGATCAACGACACTGCGTGCGCGTGGTGGTGCTGGACGCCCACGACGTCGAGCCCCTGCCTCGCAGCCCACCGAGTGGTCGCGTAACCGGGGTGCAGGTCGTGCGCGATCAGCTTCGGCGTGCGATCGGTCATGAATGCAAGGTGTCGGTATGCGCCGTCGAAGCAGGCCTGCGTGCGTGGATCTGCCATGTCGCCCAGGTGGGAGGACACGTGCGCGCGCCCGTCCTCCCCCATCAGGCAGAACGTGGTCTTCAGATCGCCGCCGGTTGCGAGCACGACTCCGCCACCGCGGCGGACGGAAACCGCAACGGGCAGAGGCGCATAACCGCGGGAGCGACGAATCGGAAGCTGTTCACCCAGGTGGTCGATCGCGACCACCGAGTCCTCGCACGGCACGTGGATCGGACGGTCGTGCGACAGCACCGCGTCGGCGAGGCCGTCGATCCAACTCAGGTCCTCGTCGCGGAACACTATCGGCGATCCACCCTGGTTCGCCGATGTCATGACGAGTGCCGTCGCGTCGAGACGATCGAAGAGCAGGTGATGGACCGGTGAATAGGCGAGCATGACACCGACGTCGCGCAGGCCGGGTGCGATCTGCGGAGCGAGCACCCCCGACCTCGCGGGAAGCAGCACGATCGGCGCCGACGCCGAGGCCAACGCAGCCGCGGCGTCGCTGGCCACCTCTGCGATGCGACGGGCACCTGCGAGGTCGGCCGTCATCACGGCGAATGGCTTCGCAGGCCTGGACTTTCGGCGCCTAAGGTCGGCCAGCACCGCAGGGGCATCGGCCAGGCACGCGAGGTGGTAGCCGCCGATTCCCTTGATCGCGACGACCAGCCCCGCTTCGATGGCTGCCGCCGCAGCCGCGATCGGGTCCGCGCCGTCACCCGGACCCGACCAGGACAGCGTCGGCCCGCAGTCCGGGCAGGCGATCGTCTGCGCATGGGACCGACGGTCGGCAGGATCCAGGTACTCGGCGAGGCATCGCGAACACATCGGGAAGGCCGCCATGGTCGTGGAAGGTCGGTCGTAGGGCAGGTCGGTGATCACGGTGTAGCGCGGCCCGCAATTCGTACACGTGATGAACGGGTGCCGATACCGGCGGTCACCGGGATCGCGCATCTCGCGCAGGCAGTCGTCACACGTCGCGATGTCGGGCGGCACCAAGGTGCGGGAGTCGTCGCCGGTTCTACTGGCGACGATGCGGAACGTGCCGTCGCCCCGTGGCGCGATCGGCGTCACGGCGACCTCGTCGATGCGTGCCATCGGCGGAGGGGCGCCACGAATCTCGGCGGCCGCAGCCTCGACTGCGTCGGCGAGTCCCTCGAGTTCGCAGTGCACCGAACCCGCGTCGTTGTAGACGAATCCGCCGACGCCATGCGTGTTTGCTATCCGTGCAACGGCAGGTCGGAAGCCGACACCCTGGACTACACCAGTGATGTCGAGTCGCACCCGTACGGTTGTCGCGGGCACACCGAGTTCGGTCCTCATGGACCTCCTGAGCAGCGTCATCCAGCGTCGACGGAGGGCTGTCCGTACGGCCGGGGTGACTTCAGGCTAGTCCTGCCAAACTGTGTCCACAATCACAATCGAGCACGGAATTGGCGCCAAAGAGTTTTGCGAGGAGTGTGCCGACCCGACAAGAATCATTGCGGCAGCGCGGCCCTGGCCTTGAGTGCCAGCCACAGTTCCATCCGATCGTCGCCGTCGTCGAGTCGCCTACCCGTCAACGTCGCGATCCGATCAATGCGGTTGCGAACGGTATTGCGGTGCAGTGACAGTCGATGTGCCGCGGGGTCCCATGCGCCGTTCGCTCGCAGCCACTGGTCCAGTGTACGAAGGAGTTCCAACCGATCCGTGGGGTCGAGCTGGTCCAACGGGGCCAATACCGCGTCGGCGAAGCCTCGGACCACGTCGGGCGTGCCGAGCGACAGCAGCAGCGACACCGTCTCTCCCTCACTCGCGGTCACCATCCGACCGAGGTGCTCGCTGATGGGCAGCAGTGAACGAGCCTGCATCGCCGAGACCGCCAGCGTTTCCGGTGCGGTGGGGGCGCCGATGCCGACCGGGAGGCCTGCGGCGTGTGTCTGCAGTGCAGCAGTGAGCGCCGAGACGTCGGCGTGCGCCACCTCGACCGTCCCGCCCTGCACTCGAAGAAGTGCACCGTCGAGGCCGAGGTGTAGTCGAAACGCCAGGAGGTCGACGTCATCGGACGCGATCGCGGCCACCTGATAGTGCTCGCCCGTCAAGCCGGCGCTCGCCGCAAGGTGTTGCGCGCGTTCGTGTTTGATGCCTGGACGGAGCAATTGCGTGAAGATCTGACCACGGCGGCTGCGTTCGGGTTGGTCGGCCAGATTTCGTCTTTCGATGTCGAGCGCAATGAGGGAAACGAGCACCGTCGACGAGCTACGGGACGTCATGTCCATGTCGGCACCGAGCACGACGTAGGCCAACGGCACCTGCGCCCCGACCGTGTGCACCTCGAAGTCCCCGACCATCGACCAGCCACCGCCAAGTGCGTCGAACGGCATCTGGCATGCACGCTCCACCAATTCAGCGTCGGCGCCGGGCGTCGACGCCATAAGCCGTCCGCGCCCGTCGCAAACCACGCATGGGGTGTCAGTGGACTCCGACCACGCCGATAGAAGAGCGGGCAGCGGAGCGGCACTGGTCGCCACGGCGGTGAGCCGGCGGTTGACCTCCATGGCAGTCTGCAGGTCCTTGCGCTCCTGAGCGGCGATGGTTGCGAACACCCATTTGGTGACGGCGATGAACGGCGTCTCGTCGGGCACCGTCATCAGCGGCACGTCGAGTTCCTCGGCGGCAGCCCGCAGCGCGTCGGGGCACTCCTGGTAAGGCAGCCCGTGTCCGAGGCCCAGTGCGATTCCGGCCACGCCGGCGGCGGCGCATTCGGACAGGTACGCCCGGCAGTTGGCGATCTCCATCGGCAACAGCAGGCCAACGGTCATGAGCAGTTCACCGCCACTGAGCCAATCTCCTGGCGAAGTCAGCTCGGAGACGAGTGCGGACGTGACCTCGTTGTCCAATCCGCCGCCACCGGCTACGAGCGCCAGATTCAGCGACCGATCAGCGACGACGTCGCCAATCGTGATCATGCTGTGCCTCGGTGAATGTACATTTCGCCCAACCGTAATAGATGATTTGTACATTTCAGCCATGGCGAGTGAGGCGGGTCGAGGCGCATGGTGATGCGCAACACACCCCAGACCCGCAGGAGACCCGATGACATCCGCGACGTCCGTGGCCTCGGAGGGCCGCACAGCTTCAATGATCGAGACGCGTTCGATCGATTACGTTCCCGACGACGAGCGCCACGGAAAGGTCTCCCACCAGGGACCGTTCTGGTTCGTCGGCAACTTCCAGCCGTTTACCCTCGCGCTCGGCTTCGTCGGACCCAGCCTCGGCCTTTCGCTGTGGTGGACCATCGTCGCCGGTATCGCCGGCATCGCGTTCGGCACTCTCTTCATGGCGTTCCACGCGACGCAGGGGCCGGTGCTCGGACTGCCACAGATGATTCAGTCCAGGGCGCAGTTCGGCTACCGCGGCGTGCTTCTTCCGCTCATCGGCACGTTGTTCACGTTCGTCGGCTTCAACGTCGTCGACGTCGTGATCATCAAGTCCGGCCTGGAGTCGATCTTCGGCTGGAATCCCGTCGTCGTCGCCGTCGTCATCACGGTGGTGGCTGCCCTCGTGGCAATCTTCGGGCACGACTTGTTGCACAGGTCGTTTCGCGTGTTGTTCTGGATCTCGCTACCACTGTGGGTCATCCTCACCTGCGGCGTGGTGTTCGGCGGAGTCACCGGAACCGCTACGACCACCGGGAGTTTCACGTTGGTCGCGTTCCTCGTGCAATTCAGCGTTGCCGCCTCGTACAACATCACCTATGCGCCGTACGTGTCGGACTACAGCCGTTACCTGCCGCGCGACACCAAGCCATCATCGATCATCGTGTCGGTGTTCCTCGGTGCGTCCGCCTCCCCCGCATGGTTGATCCCGCTGGGCGCATGGATGGCCACCTACCTCGGCGCCAGCGATGCCCTTGCAGGCATCAACGAGACCGGCAACGCCACGTTCAACTACCTGGGCAGCGTGCTGGCGGTCGTCTCGACGCTGGTGCTCGTCGCGACCATGGGCCTCAACGCCTATAGCGGAATGCTCACCGTCGTAACGGGTTTGGACTCATTCAAGTCAGTCAAACCGACCCGCAATCTGCGGGTGGTGACGATCGTCGCGCTGGCCATCGCGTGGCTGGCGATGAGCTTGCTGCTCTCGAACGCGACGACGGCGCTCAACACGACGCTGCTGATCATGCTGTACCTCCTCGCGCCGTGGACAGCGGTCAACCTCACCGACTACTTCTTCGTCAGGCGTGGCCACTACGCGATCGCAGATCTGTTCACGCCCAACGGAATCTACGGGGCGTGGTCGTGGCGCGGGCTGACCGCCTTCATCGCAGGCGTCTTGACCGAAATCCCGTTCGTGGACCTGCCGTTCTTCGTCGGGCCTGCAGCCAAGGCGCTCGGCGAGGTCGACATCGCCTTCATGGTTGGTCTTCTGGTGTCCGGGGTGGTGTACGTCGCGCTGACCAGATCGCTGGACGTCTCCGCCGAACTGGTCTTCATCGACTCCAGCCCATCGGTTGCCGATCCAAGCAGCACCGCCGACATCGCGAAGACCGTTGCCGCCGAGGAGAACTCGTGACCGAGATCAATGATCCAACTGCTCCTCACGTCCGCGTCGGGCCGCCCGACGCCAGCAGAGTCCCTCGCTACACCGAACCGTCGACGTTCGCCCGCCTCCCCCGGATCGACCAGGTCGAGTCCGCCGACGTCTCGATCGTCGGCATCCCCTTCGACAGCGGGGTGTCCTACCGGCCGGGCGCCCGCTTCGGCCCTAGCCACGTCCGCGCTGCGTCAAAGCTGCTGCGGCCGTACAACCCCGCCCTGAGCGTGGAACCCTTCGGCGCCCAACAGGTGGCCGACTGCGGGGACATCGCGGTGAATCCCTTCGACATCGAAGATGCGATCAGCACGATCGACATGTCGATCACCGACCTCCGCAAGGACGGTTCGACGGTGCTCACCATCGGCGGCGACCACACGATCGCGCTGCCGATCCTGCGGTCGCTGGCACGCGACCACGGCCCGATCGCCGTACTTCACTTCGACGCTCATCTGGATACCTGGGACACCTACTTCGGCGCGCCATACACCCACGGCACGCCCTTTCGCAGGGCGAGCGAGGAAGGCCTGATCGACAAGGAGCGTTCGCAACACGTCGGCATCCGAGGTCCGCTCTACGGCAAGCAGGACCTCGAGGACGACGGGGTACTCGGCTTCCAGGTGATCCGTTCGGACGACTACGAATTCGACGGTGTCGCAAGCATAGTCGAGCGGATGCGGACGAGGCTGGACGGCGGCCCGGTGTACGTATCGGTCGACATCGACGTGCTCGACCCCGCCCACGCTCCAGGGACTGGGACACCCGAGGCGGGAGGCATGACGTCGCGGGAGTTGCTCAACACCGTGCGCGGGTTGGTCGGGCTCAACGTGGTCGGCGCCGACATCGTCGAGGTGTCACCGGCGTACGACCATGCCGAGCTCACGGGCATCGCCGCAGCGCACGTGGGGTACGAGTTGTTGTCGGTATTGGCCGCGAATCGGTAAGCCTCGACGGGCATGTCCCGCCTCGAATTGTCGGCGGCTCGCTCTAGTGTTCGGTCCGTGAATCTGGATCACTCCACCGCTGCGCTGCAGAACTTCAACAAGGCCTTGGAGGCAGTCGAAGGGTCTTCTTCGTCATCCGACGCACACCAACAGAGCCTTCGCCTGATAGGCGAACTTCATCGCCGAGGCAGACGGTCGCACTCGGCTTGCAGTCGCTGTCGACGCTGCTGTCCGATCGTCTGGGCATATCCGAGACCGAGGCACGCATGCGCATACGCGAGGCCATCGCGCTCGGTTACGGCTAGCGATCACCGGTCGGTGGGTCGTTGCCGTTGACCGCGCCGAGCGCCGACTCTGCCTGCGCTAGTTCGACTTTGGCCTTGTCCAAGCGTTCTGCGGCGCCGCGAACAGACTGGTCGGCTGCGATGAGGTCGGCGTCCGCCTCGTCGACGTCGTGCTCGGCCGCACTCAAGGACTCGAGCAGCTTCTCGTAGCGCCTACGCGCGGCCGCCAACTTCGCCGAGCGTTCGCGAAGCTGTTCGGTCGCATCGGAGTGCGCACGCGCCGCCGCCTCCACCTCCGCTCGGGCCGACGTGACGAGTTCAGCCCTTGCAGCGACGTCGTCGGGTGTCGGCGCTGTTTCTGGCGCCGGCTTCGAAGGCGCCGCCTTCCTCTTGTTGGGCGCTACGCCCACTTCAGAGATCGAGCCGAAGTCGCCGAACCCCGACCACCGTTCGGCCTTCGACATCGTGCCAAGCCGGTCCGCCACGTCGGGATCGGCGATCGCCGCCTGCAGCGTGCCAACGACGTCGTCCCTCAACGCGGCCGAAGCAGCGGAGAGTCCTGCGGCAGCCAATCCGGCGCGCGCCAACTCGTCGACGAGTCTGCGTTGCTCAGAAGACAATTCGCGGATTTTGTTACCATCCATCGCACCGTGGGCCGCACGTAGCCGCTCGCCGAGGTCCCGCAACCGATCGCGCGCGTGACGGTCACCGTGGACCAGTGCGTTCACCACCCACGCGGCGGTCGTCGGACGACGGGCGGCGCCGATGCGCTTGGCCGCACCTGCGTCGCCTCGCTTCTTCGCCGCGGCCACCAGCTTCGTGCGAAGGGCCATGAAGTCTTCCGGTCTGACCCCGTAGAGCTCCTCTAGCTCGTCTGCACCACCCTCGGCCGTCACAGCGGTGACGCTCCTCGCAGGTGCTCGAAGATCAGCGACGTCTGCGTGCCCGCCACGTCCTCGTCGGCGTTGAGGTTCTCCACCACGAACGACCGCAGATCGTCGGTATCGCGGGCCGCCACGTGCAGGATGAAGTCGTCGGCGCCCGCCAAGAAGTAGACGTCCATCACCTGGGGCCTCCGTCGGATGTGTTCGATGAAGGTGCCGATCTTGCCGCGTGCGTTCGCCTGAAGGCTCACCGAGATCATCGCTTGCAACGACAGCCCGATGGCCGACGGATCGATGTCGGCGTAGAAGCCGCGAATGACGCCAACCTCCTGCAACCGCCGCACGCGGCCGTGGCACGTCGACGCGGCAATGCCGACCAGATCCGCGAGAGCGCTGTTCGACATCCGCGCGTCGGCGTGCAGCGCGGTCAGGATGCGTCGGTCGGTGTCGTCGAGGTCGATGGGCCGAACATTCTTCGACGACACCGTCGGGACGGACATCAATTCCGATGATCGCGTTGGCATGACACGAATATATCGAATATTCCTCGGAGCAATTGCAAATCAGCCGAATGTTCTTCACAATTTACCCAGTCAAGCCGCAAGCTGAGGAGCAGAAATGCGCGTCGGAATCCCCACCGAGATCAAGAACAACGAGTACCGCGTCGCCATCACCCCTGCGGGTGTGGCCGAACTGACCCGTCGCGGTCACGAGGTGCTCATTCAGGCAGGCGCCGGCGAGGGATCGGCGATCACCGACAACGACTTCAAGGCCGCAGGAGCCCAGCTCGCCGCCACCGCAGACCAGGTCTGGGCCGAGGCCGACCTCCTGCTGAAGGTCAAGGAGCCGATCGAGGCCGAGTACGGCCGGCTGCGCAAGGATCAAACGCTCTTCACCTACCTGCACCTGGCGGCATCCAGGCCGTGCACCGACGCGCTCATGGCCTCGGGCACCACCTCCATCGCCTACGAGACCGTGCAGACCGCTGACGGCGCGCTTCCCCTCCTCGCTCCGATGAGCGAGGTCGCAGGACGTCTCGCCGCACAGGTCGGCGCCTACCACCTGATGCGCACCCAAGGGGGTCGCGGCGTGCTGATGGGCGGCGTCCCCGGCGTCGCACCGGCCAAGGTCATCGTCATCGGCGGCGGAATGGCTGGCGACAACGCCGCTGCCGTTGCCTGGGGCATGGGCGCGCACGTCACCGTGTTCGACCTCAACGTCAACACGCTGCGCAAGATCGACGCCGAGTACGGCGGCGCCATCGAGACCCGCTACTCATCGACACTGGAGCTAGAGGAGGCGGTCAAGCAGGCCGACCTGGTGATCGGCGCGGTCCTGGTGCCAGGCGCCAAGGCACCCAAGCTCGTCACCAACGCGACGGTCTCGCATATGAAGGCAGGTGCGGTTCTCGTCGACATCGCGATCGACCAGGGCGGTTGCTTCGAGGACTCGCGGCCGACGACGCACGACGACCCGACGTTCGCCGTGCACGACACGCTGTTCTACTGCGTCGCGAACATGCCGGGTGCCGTTCCGCGCACGTCGACGTTCGCGTTGACCAACGCCACGATGCCGTATGTGCTCAAGCTCGCCGACAAGGGCTGGCAGGCCGCATGCAAGGCGGATCCGGCACTGGCCAAGGGCCTTTCGACCCATCAAGGTGCAATGTTGTCCGAACAAGTTGCGACCGATCTTGACCTTCCATACACAGACCCGGCGAGTGTCCTCGCCTGACACAGTTCCGCATGACATCATTGCCGCACGGGTGACCGCGCTGGCAGATGGGGACGGTGATGGTGGGACACGCACGACGATCGTTCGCGTTCGGCAAGGAAAGCGTGACCGGCGTTCGAGATCACAACGAAGACCGCTGTAGAGCCCATCCCGAGGCCGGTTTGTTCATCGTGTCCGACGGCGTAGGAGGCGCGCCCAACGGCGAGTTGGCCGCCCAGACCGTCATCGACCTACTGTGCGAGCGCCTGACGACGGTGCAGCACGTCGACGCCAGCCCCGACGACCCGGAGACGTCGCTGGGGTTGGCGATCGCGCAGCTGTCCGACGAATTGAACACTCGCGGCCAGACCGAGCCGGACGTGGCGGGCACCGGTGCCACCGTCGTCGCCGCGCTCTTCACGGACGAGAACTGCACCATCGCAAGCTTGGGCGACAGCCCGGCCTTCCTCCTGCACGACGGTCAGCTCAGCCGTCTGACCACCGACCACACCATTGCCAGAGTGCTCGTCGACGCGGGTGCAATCAGCGAGGACGCCGCCGAGGACCACCCCGGCCGCAACAAGCTCACCCGATACTTCGGCATGAAGGCGCCCGCGCATCCCGAGGTGAAGACGGTCCCGGTCGCCTCCGGCGATCGCCTCCTGCTGTGCTCCGACGGGGTCAGCGGGGTGCTCGAAGACGACACCATGCGCGACATGCTCATCACCGGCGGCGATCCCCAGTCCGTGTGCGAGGCACTCGTCCGGGCAGCAACGGAAGCCCGCAGCCGAGACAACATGACGGCGCTCGTGGTCGACGTCCCCTAGGGCTTGGGACCGAGATAGGGCAGGACGAGCGTGGCGAGCTGACCGACCAAGGGCCGGAAGGCTTCAGCGTTCGGGTCGTCGGCCTGCGAGCGAATCATGATCGAGAGCAGCAGTCGCCGACCGTCGGGACCGTAGGCGATTCCGACGTCGTTGGTGCTGCCGTAGTCGCCGCTGCCGGTCTTGTCGGCCGTCGTCCAGCCGGACGGCAGGCCTGCACGCACGCTCGACGTCTGGTTGGCGCGCATCCACCCGTCAAGCTGATCGCGCTGGGGCTCGCCAAGTGCGGCGCCTGCGAGCAGGTTTCGGTATCCGGCGCCCAATGCGCGCGGCGTGCTGGTGTCTCGCGGATCCCCCGGAATCGCCGAGTTGAGCGCCGTCTCCCAACGATCCAACCGCGTGCGGTCGTCACCGATCGTGCGGGCAAACTCGGTGACCGCGTGCGGGCCGCCGATCAGTCGAAGCAGCCAGTTGCCTGCGCAGTTGTCGCTGCGCTGCAATGCGGCCTGGCACAGTTCGGCGACGGTCATCGTGCTGCCGACGCGAGTCTCGGTCACCGGCGAGTTCGGCAGGATGTCGGCCTTCTCGATCTTGATCGCATCCTTCAGGCTCAGTTCGTGGCCGGCTGCCTTCTGCAGCACGCGCGACGCCGCGTAACCCTTGAACGTCGAGCACATCGCGAACGGATCGTCGGCCCGATGGGCCAGTGTGATTCCGGAATCGACGTCGACCGCGAACAGTCCGACGAAGGCGTTGTTGGCTTGCTCTAGCGCGGCGACGCGGTCCTCGAAGGGCGTAGGGGGCTCAACGGGATCCGGCCGACTTTGGGGTGTGGGCTCTTGCGAGCAAGCGGCAGCACCGACGAGTGCGGCCGCGCCAACGAGCAACCCGCGTCGGGACAGTCTCGTCGGAGCCATCAACTCGCGAGGGCTCGAAGCGGCCTTGGCAATGCCCTCTTCGTCTGCGGGCCTAGCACGGCAGCCCCGAAGGATCGGTTGAGCAGCTTCGCTGCCACCGCGTTCACCTGCTCGAGCGTTACGGCGTCGATCTGTTCGAGGGTGTTGGCGATGGTTCGATGCGCTCCGTAGTTGAGCTCGCTGCGGCCGATCCGATTCATCCGCGAGCCGGAGTCCTCGAGTCCGAGCACCAAACCGCCGCGCATCGATCCCTTGGCGATTCGGCATTCACTTTCGGTGATGCCGTCACGCGCCACCTCGCAGAGCACGTCGGTCGTCACCCGCACGACCTCGTCGAAGCGTTCCGGCAGACATGCCGCGTAGACCGAGAGTGCACCCGAGTCGGAAAATGTGTCGATGGTCGAATACACGGAGTAGGCCAAGCCACGCGTCTCCCGAATCTGTTGAAACAGACGCGAACTCAGCCCGCCGCCGAGGGCACCGTTGAGCACAGCCAGAGCCCACCGATGGTCCCAATGCCTGCCGGGGGTTCGCACGCCGAGAAACATGTGCGTCTGCTCGGCGTCGCGGTGGATGAATTGCAGCGTCGGCTTTCCTGGCACCCGTCCGGTGCCCTTGCGTGGCGACGCCGGACTCAGTCCCTTGACGAGCCGAGGCCCGAAACTCTCGCGCACGAGCTTGACGACACGGTCGTGATCGATGTTGCCCGCCACCGCGACGATCATTCTTTCCGGCGTGTACCGACGGACGTGAAACGAATGCAACTGCTCGCGGGTCATCGACGAGATCGACTCGACGCTGCCGATCACCGGTCGGCCGACGGGGTGCTCACCGAACATCGCCGAAAGGAAGACGTCGCCGAGGGTGTCCTCGGGGTCGTCGTCGCGCATCGCGATCTCTTCGAGCACCACGTCGCGCTCGACCTCGACATCCTCTGTGGCACAACGCCCGCGGAGGACCACGTCGGCGACGAGATCCACCGCAAGCGCCAGGTCGGTGTCGAGGACGTGCGCGTAGTAGCACGTGTGCTCGCGGGCGGTGAACGCGTTGAGCTCGCCGCCTACCGCGTCCACCGCCTGAGCGATCTGCACTGCCGAGCGCGTCGGCGTCGACTTGAACAGCAGGTGCTCGAGGAAGTGCGCGGCGCCGGCCACACTGCGGCCTTCATCGCGCGATCCGACACCGACCCACACACCTACCGACGCCGAGTGCACGGACGGAATGAACTCAGTGACGACCCTCAGCCCGCCCGGCAGCGTGGTGCGCCGGACCGATTCAGCTGCTGGCGGTTGCGGCATCTACAGGTGCAGCGTCCGGAACCGGCGCCTCGGCAGGCGTCGATGCGTCTGCTGTCTCCTCCTCGGCGACGAGGATCAGCGAGATCTTGCCTCGATTGTCGATGTCGGCGATCTCCACGCGGAGCTTGTCGCCGACCGAGACGACGTCCTCCACCTTGGCGATGCGCTTGCCGCGACCGAGCTTGCTGATGTGCACCAGCCCGTCACGACCCGGCAACAGCGACACGAACGCACCGAAATCGGTTGTCTTGACGACGGTTCCGAGGAACCGCTCGCCGACCTTCGGCAGCTGCGGGTTCGCGATGGCGTTGATCAAATCGATCGCCGCCTGAGCCGCTTCGCCGTTCGACGCGCCAACGAACACCGTGCCGTCGTCCTCGATGGAGATCGACGCGCCCGTCTGCTCGGTGATCGAGTTGATCATCTTGCCCTTGGGCCCGATGACCTCGCCGATCTTGTCGACCGGCACCTTGATCGTCGTGATCCGCGGCGCGTACGGGCTCATCTCATCCGGCTCGTCGATGGCCTCTGCCATGACCTCGAGGATCGTGATGCGGGCATCCTTGGCCTGCGCAAGCGCGCCTGCCAGGACCTTCGAGGGAATGCCGTCGAGCTTGGTGTCGAGCTGCAGGGCGGTGACGAAGTCCTTCGTGCCAGCGCACTTGAAGTCCATGTCGCCGAAGGCATCCTCTGCACCGAGGATGTCGGTCAGCGTCACGAACCGACGCTCCGTTCCACCACCCTCTACCTCGACGTCGTCGGAAACCAGACCCATCGCGATGCCGGCGACCGGCGCCTTCAACGGCACTCCGGCGTTGAGCAGCGACAGGGTCGAAGCGCACACGGAGCCCATCGACGTCGAACCATTCGAGCTCAGCGCCTCGGACACCTGACGGATGGCGTACGGAAACTCCTCGACGCTCGGTAGCACCGGCATCAGGGCGCGCTCGGCGAGCGCACCGTGGCCGATCTCGCGACGCTTGGGCGACCCGACGCGGCCGGTCTCACCGGTCGAATACGGCGGGAAGTTGTAGTGGTGCATGTAGCGCTTGGAGGTCTCGGGCCCGAGCGAGTCGATCTGCTGGGCCATCTTGACCATGTCGAGAGTGGTGACACCCAAGATCTGGGTCTCGCCGCGCTCGAACAGCGCACTGCCGTGCGTCCGCGGGATGACCGCGACCTCGGCGGACAGCGCACGGATGTCGGTGATGCCGCGACCGTCGATGCGGAAGTGATCGGTCAGGATGCGCTGGCGGACCAGCTTCTTGGTCAGCGAGCGGTACGCCGCGCCGATCTCCTTCTCGCGTCCCGCGTACGTCTCGGACAGGCGCTCGAGCACCTCGACCTTGATCTCGTCGGTGCGGTGGTCGCGATCTTCCTTGCCAGCGATGGTCAGCGCCTTGGCCAACTCGTCGGTGGCAACGGAGGACACCGCGTAGTAGACGTCGTCGCCGTAATCCGGGAAGACGGGGTAGTCGCCGGTCGGCTTGCCTGCCTTATCGGCCAACTCTTGCTGGGCAGAGCACAGCACGGCGATGAACGGCTTGGCGGCTTCGAGGCCCTCGGCGACGACGCTTTCGGTCGGCGCGCCAGCGCCACCGGCGATGAGCTCGATCACGTTGTCGGTGGCCTCGGCCTCGACCATCATAATCGCTACGTCGTCAGCGGTCTTGCGGCCCGCGACGACCATGTCGAAGACCGCGTTCTCGAGCTGCTCGACCGTCGGGAACGCAACCCACTGGCCGTCGATCAGCGCGACGCGGACGCCGCCGACGGGGCCGGCGAACGGCAGTCCGGAGATCTGCGTGGACGCCGACGCCGCGTTGATCGCGAGCACGTCGTAGAGATCCTTGGGATCGAGGCTCAGGATGGTGACGACGACCTGGATTTCGTTGCGCAGACCCGAGACGAAGGTTGGGCGCAGCGGCCGGTCGATCAGGCGACAGGTCAGGATCGCATCGGTGGACGGACGTCCCTCGCGACGGAAGAACGACCCGGGGATGCGGCCAGCGGCGTACATCCTCTCCTCGACGTCGATCGTCAAGGGGAAGAAGTCGAAGTGGTCCTTGGGGGTCTTGCTGGCAGTGGTCGCCGACAGGAGCATGGTCTCGTCGTCAAGGTAGGCGACGACGGCGCCTGCGGCCTGCTTGGCCAGCCGACCGGTCTCGAAGCGAATGGTGCGGGTGCCGAAGCTCCCGTTGTCGATGACGGCGGTCGCTTCGAATACGCCTTCATCGGTTTCAACTACGGACATGACGTGTGTCAGGCCTCTCTGGTTCTCTTTCAGCCGTTTTGCGTCGTCACGCTCGGGAGCCCCTTGGCCCCGGAAACCCGCCAGGAAATAAATGACGGCCGTCGATCGAAGCGGCCGGACGCGTGTCCGACAGCCACTACCGAAGACCGCCCATACGAGGACGGGCCCTGTGGTGACGCGCTGGAACGGCGCGCGCGGATGTGCACGAACCGCACCGTGTGTTCGAGCCGATCAGGCTCAAAACACTTGGATACTACACCGCAGCATTTGCGGTAAGGCACACCGTGAGCTGGCATTCAGCGACGGAGGCCCAGCCGCTCGATCAGTGTGCGGTAGCGCTCGACGTCCACCTGCGCGACGTACTTCAGCAGCCGACGACGACGACCGACCAGCAGGAGCAGTCCGCGCCGCGAGTGGTGATCGTGCTTGTGCGCCTTGAGGTGCTCGGTCAGGTCGGAGATGCGCTTGGTGAGCATTGCCACCTGCGCCTCCGGCGAACCGGTGTCGGTGTCATGCAGGCCGTACTGGCCGAGGATTTCTTTTTTCTGGTCGGCAGTGAGCGCCACGAAAACAACTCCATCAAATCGGTCCGCGAGCGTTGGGGCTCCAGCGCCCTTGAAGACGTCGGCCCCCTAAGGGCATGGCCACCGCGAACTGCAGCGCATGCTGGGTCTTGCGAAGTCTAACAGCGACGCGCCGCGGATCGAGAATCGCGCTACTGAGCGGCCAAGATGGTGCGCGCACGCACGGTGTCAGCCTCCATGGCGACGATCAAGTCGTCGACAGACTCGAACTTCTCCTGGCCGCGGATACGGGCCACGAAGTCGACGGCGACGTGCTGTCCGTACAGGTCGGCGTCGGTATCCAGGACGAACGCCTCCACCGTGCGGGTGCGACCCGAGAACGTCGGGTTGGTTCCCACCGAGACCGCGGCCTGATAGCGCTCGCCAGGAGTGACCGTACCCACGACCGGACCGTGCCCGAGGACGGTGAACCACGTCGCGTACACCCCGTCGGCCGGTATCGCGGAGAACATCGGCGGCGCAACGTTGGCAGTTGGGAATCCGAGCACCCTGCCGCGGCCGTCGCCGCGAACCACCACGCCCTCGACGCGATGCGGCCTGCCAAGCGCCTCGGCGGCCGCCACCACGTCACCCGCATCGACGCAGGACCTGATGTACGTGGACGAGAACGTGACGGTCTCGTCGCGGTGATGCTCCGACACCAGTGACATGGACTCGACCGAGAACCCGAACCTCTTGGCAGCCTCGCGCAGCATGGCCACGTTGCCGCCCGCCTTCTTGCCGAAGGTGAAGTTCTCCCCCACGACGACCTCGACGACGTGGAGCCGTTCGACGAGCAGTTCGTGGATGTAGCGCTCGGGGGTCAGCTTCATGAAGTCCGAGGTGAAGGGCACGACGAGGAAGACGTCGATGCCCATCTCCTCGACCAGTTCGGCGCGGCGCGTCAACGTCGTGAGCTGGGCAGGGTGACTGCCCGGCAAGACCACTTCCATGGGGTGCGGATCGAACGTCATCAGCACGGTCGGAACTCCCCGTGAACGACCGGCCTTCACGGCGTGGCTGATCAGCTCTGCGTGTCCGCGGTGCACACCGTCGAACACGCCGATCGTCAGGACGCATCTGCCCCAGTCCGTGGGGATCTCGTCTTGCCCCCGCCAGCGCTGCACGACGGCAAGCCTACGACGCGCACCCGCATGCGGCTGCGCTAGATCCCCAGATCAGGCGATGAATGCCTAAACTTCCTTGTTGTGAGTCCTGAGATCAATTCACGCGACCTCTCGACAGTGGCTCAGGACTATCTGAAGGTCATCTGGACCGCACAGGAGTGGTCGCACGAAAAGGTCAGCACGAAGATGTTGGCCGAACGCATCGGCGTCTCTGCGAGCACCGCGTCGGAGTCCATCCGCAAGCTCGCCGATCAAGGGCTCGTCGACCACGAGAAGTACGGGGCGGTGACGCTGACGGCCGCAGGTCGCGACGCCGCTCTCGCCATGGTGCGTAGGCATCGGCTGATGGAGACGTTCCTCGTTCGCGAACTCGGTTATAGCTGGGACGAGGTGCACGACGAGGCTGAGGTGCTAGAGCACGCGGTGTCCGACCGGATGCTCAGCCGCATCGACGCGAAGCTCGGCTACCCGACGCGCGATCCCCACGGTGATCCGATTCCCGCCGCCGACGGGCAGGTGCCCACCCCCGACGCACGACAGCTGTCGGTATGCCACGACGGCGACACTGGCACGGTGGCACGCATCTCGGACTCCGATCCCGAGATGCTGCGGTACTTCGCTCACGTCGGCATCAGCCTGGATTCGCGGCTGCACGTGCTTGCCCGCCGTGACTTCGCGGGAATGATCTCGGTCGCCATCAAGGCAGCTGACGCGCGCGAGGACGATCCCGGCACCACGGTTGACTTGGGTAGCCCTGCTGCGCAAGCGATTTGGGTTGTGGCTTAATCGGCCTGTTCCACCTTGGCGAGTAAGCCAAGGATCAGCCGGACGACGTCACCCGGGGCGTCGAGTTGCGGGCAGTGTCCGGACCTCGGCAACACCACCAGGGAACTGCCCGGAATCCGTTGGTGCAGAATCCGGCTCGCATCCACCGGAATGATGCGGTCACGCTCGCCGTGAACGATGACGGTCGGGCAGCGGACCCGGACATCCTCGTGTCCGTTGCGGGTCTCGTATGCGTACTGCACCGCGTAGCGACCGAGGGTGGCGACGTCGGCCATGGTGGCCATCGATTGACGCCACTGCGCGATGACCTCCGGACTGGCACCGGCCCCAGGTCCGTACAGCGCCGTTCGAGCGCCGACGGCAGTCACCCACCTCAGCGCCAAGTCGGGAACGGGAATGCGCGCCGCCGCCATCCAGAATCGCTCTGGCACTTCACGACGGCGGATCAATCTGGCAAGAAGATGGCGGACGTAGAGCGGATCGTCCAGTGCGACGAGCGCTTTCACGGACTCCGACCTCCGGCTCGCCGCTCGGACCGCAGTGGCCGCACCGAGTGAGTTGCCGACCAACACCGCGGGGCCGAAGTCGGCGAGCACGGCGTCGGCGAAGTCGTCGAACTGTGGTAGCAGCGGCCCTGGCGAACGCGGTCCGGACTGCCCGAAACCAGGAAGGTCGAACGCCGTCGCGGCCCGACCAGCTTCCTCCAACCTCGCGAGCACCCCGCGCCACGTGTCGGCCGTATCGCCGTACCCGTGGAAGAACAAGACGGGAATTCCGCTGCCCTGCACGGAGAGAACCCGCGTGGACACCCCGCCGACGTTGGCTCGGTGCTCGCCGATCATCGCGCGAGCAGACTCTTGGCCACGTGGGTGATTGAACCACGCGATTCGCCGCTCATCGTGCAGCCTGCCGAAACCTCAACGTCTCCAACCCGCGTGGGGAGCAACCCGCGGTAGGTGCGCTCAACCGCTAGTTCGACTTGGCGCTCAACGTCGCAGGGCGAATGACGACGACGGACTTCGTCCGCGCACCGTCGTCGGCCAGGAGTGCGATGACTCGGCCGTCGGAGGCGACCGCGGCGTACACACCGTCGACGCCAGCGGCATCCAAAGGCCTTCCATGGCTTGCCGATTCGGACTCTGCCGCAGTGAGGTCGCGCCGAGGGAAGCCCAGCAGGCACGCCTCGTCCAGCGAGTAGCTCAGCCCGGCAGCCTCGGCGAGTTGGTCCAGCGTGCGCGCCTCCCCCAACCCGAACCGGCCGACCCTGGTGCGCCGCAGGGCCGTGAGATGACCACCGACGTTCAGCGTCGCGCCGACGTCGCGCGCCAATGCCCGGACGTAGGTACCCGACGAGCAGTCCACCTCGACGTCGACGTCGACGAATTGGCCGTCGCGGCGAATGGCACGTACGTCGAACCGGTCGATCCGAACCCGACGTGCCGCCAGCTGCACCGATACGCCATCACGGGCCAGCTTGTACGCGCGCTGCCCGTCGACCTTGATCGCACTCACCGCAGACGGCACTTGGTCGATCTCGCCGCGCAGCGCGGCGACCGCCTCGCCAACGGCGGCATCGGTGACGTCAGCGGCCGGAATCGTCTGCAGCACTTCACCCTCGGCGTCCTCTGTCGACGTGGTCTGGCCGAGTCGGATCGTGGCCGCATACGACTTGTCGGTGGCCGTCAGCAATCCGAGAATCTTGGTGGCGCGTTCGATGCCCACCACCAACACCCCTGTCGCCATGGGATCCAGTGTGCCCGCGTGGCCGACCTTGCGAGTTCCGAAGACGCGCCTGCACCTTCCGACCACGTCGTGACTGGTCATGCCAGCGGGTTTGTCGACGATCACCAAGCCCGGGTCGGGCGGTGGACTCACAGCACGATCGCCGTCAGCGCCAGACCCCTGTCCACCGACCATCGGCCGTTCAGCGTGGTCAAGGGCGGCCCGTGCTCAGCGGCGGGATCGATCAGGATGCGCGTCTGGAACACACCTGCGCTGCCCGTGCCGTCCACCTCGAAGGTGATGTGGGCGTCCTCGAAGCCGAGCCACCGATGCGTGAGCGGGAACCACGCCTTGTACGTCGCCTCCTTGGCGCAGAACAGGATTCGATCCCAATGCAATCCGGACGGCAGTGCGCGCAACTCGACGCGCTCGGCGGGAAGGCTGACGGCATCGAGCACCCCATCGGGCAGCACGTCGTGCGGCTCGGCGTCGATGCCGACCGACCGGACGTCCGAGCGCAGGCCGACCACCGCTCCACGAAACCCCGTGCAGTGCGTCAGGCTTCCGACGACACCGTCGGGCCAGCAGGGCTCGCCCCTGTCCCCCTTGAGGATTGGCGCCGGCGGCAGGCCAAGCTCGGCGAGCGCCGCACGGGCGCAGTGCCGGACCGTGACGAACTCGTTGCGACGCTTGGCAACCGAGCGCTCGATGAGCGGCTCCTCCTCGGGCAGCGGCGCGAGGTCGGGCGGATCCGCGTACAGTTCAGCAGCCGAGACCCGTTCTGGCAGAACGCCAGAGAGCAGCAGAGCGCTCATCGCCTGTTCTTGATCCTCTCCTGCATCTTCTGCGCGCCCTCCCGCATCTCGCTGGTGATCTCGAAGTGGCCGCCGAACTCGTTGAGATAGCCCGTCGGATATTTGGGATCAGGCAGGATTTGCCTCAACCACCGATACGGCTTGCGGCGGCGCCACTCCCGCGGGTAACCGACGGAGACCTCCTCGAACCGCACGCCGTCGTACCAGGTGGTCCGCGGAATGTGGAGGTGTCCGTACACCGAACAGACGGCGTTGTAGCGCGTATGCCAATCGGCGGTCGCCGTGGTCCCACACCACAACGAGAACTCGGGATAGAACATCGCATCACACGGTTCGCGCACCATCGGGAAGTGGTTGACCAGGACACTTGGCGTCATCCAGTCGAGCTCCTCCAACCGCTTTCGGGTCTTCGCGACGCGGTCCCGACACCACGCGTCGCGGGTGGCATATGGCTCGGCGGAGAGCAAGAACTCGTCGGTCCCGACGACGTTGCGCTCGCGCGCGACCGCGAGACCCTCTGCCTTGGTGAACGTGCCCTCCGGCAGAAAGCTGTAGTCGTAGAGCAGAAACATCGGCACGATGGTCGCCGGGCCGCCGGCCTCCGTCCACACCGGGAAAGGGTGTTCGGGCGTGAGGATGCCCATCTCGTCGCACATGTTGACCAGGTAGTCGTAGCGCGCCTGACCGAAGATCTGCATGGGGTCCTTGGCGGTGGTCCACAACTCGTGGTTGCCGGGTACCCAGATCACCTTGGCAAACCGCTTGCGCAACAAATCAAGCGACCAGCGGATCTCGTCGGTGCGCTCTGCGACGTCGCCCGCGACGATCAACCAGTCGTCGGGCGAGGACGGATGCAGCGACTCGGCGACCGGTTTGTTGCCCGTATGGCCGATGTGGAGATCACTGATCGCCCATAGTGTCGGCTGTCGATGTTCTCGTGACACAACCGACCAGCCTACTGGCGCGAAAGGATCTCGCCGATCCGGCAACTAGAACAGGTTCTCACTTCCAGTGCTGGCGACCTTCGCCGACTTGTAGACTCCGCCCAAAGGGCCAACGAACGCGAGGGGGTGTGATGGCTGCCAAGTTCCGCCTGCTGTCGGCGATGTGTGCGCTGGTTGCGGCGGTGATTCTGGTGTGGCAGGTCAACCCCATCGCCGGGCCCGATGCCGGAGCGGTACGGCTTCGCTCCACGTCAGTGCCACTGAGCGGCGTCAACAGCACGATCAAGTATCCCGTGATCGCAACGGTCAACCCCCGTCCCTTCGATCCCTGCGAGGACATCCCGATGGACGTCATCGACCGGATCGGGCTGGCCTTCACACCGCCCGAACACGAGGACGGCCTCCGGTGTCACTACGACGTCGGCAACTACCAGATGACCGTCGAGGCGTTCGTCTGGCGAACCTACGAGCAGACGATTCCCGCCGACGCCGTCGAACTGGACATCGCCGGACACCGTGCCGCGCAGTACTGGATCATCAAGCCGTCGGACCGCAACAACCGCTTCTTCTTCTCGTGCATGATTGCCTTCAAGACCAGCTACGGGGTCATCCAACAGGCGCTGTTCTACGCACCCGTGTACTCGGCCGACGACGTCGACTGCATGCAGACCAACCTGCAGCGCGCAAACGAGCTCGCGCCGTACTACGTGTACTGACGACGTGTACTGACGACCGTCTCAGTCGTCGACGAGTTGATCCATGGGCATTGAGCGTTCCAGCATGCCGTAGGTTTCCTCGCCGTCCCACGTGTAGCGCACGCCTGCCTGCTGCAACGCTGGAAACGACCAGTTCGCCATCAACTTCAGCATCTCGGGCGGTATCTCGCTCGGATTGGTGATGTCGTGCGTCGACAGCACCGTCTGCCCCTCGATCCGGACGGCGCCGTCGGCGGTCTCGAACACCACCGACACTTCGCCGACCGGTATGAGCGTGCGAAGCCATGGCGCCTGCACGACGCGGGCGGGGATCGGGTCGCCGTCGCCACCGTGGCAATGGCCTGGCTGACGGACAAGGTGCTTGCCGCCATCGCCGACGACGATCCGCCGGTGACTCTTGCGTAGCCTGCAAGCGTGCCCGACGGAATGAGCGCCAAGAATCTCGCCTCGCGCGTCCTTAGCCGCATCCTCCACCTGCCTCCGCCGACCACGGACTTCACCGTCGACCGCCACGTGCGCGTCCCGATGCGCGACGGCATCGACCTGATCGCCGACCACTACGTTCCCGACACCGACGTTCCGTCGGGCACGCTCCTGGTCCGGGGTCCCTACGGACGCCGGTTCCCGTTCTCGGCCCTGTTTGGTGCGGTGTACGCCGCACGGGGCTATCACGTCGTCATCCAAAGCGTGCGAGGGACATTCGGCTCTGGTGGGGAGTTCACCCCCATGGTCAACGAGGTCGCCGACGGCGCGGACACCGCCGCGTGGTTGCGCGACCAACCCTGGTTCACGGGTTCGTTCGCCACCCTCGGGCTGTCGTATCTCGGCTTCACCCAGTGGGCCATGCTCGTCGACCCACCGCCGGACCTGAAGGCCGCGATCATCAGCGTCGGCCCCCACGATTTCAGCGCGGCAGCTTGGGGCACAGGCGCTTTCACCATCAACGACTTCCTCGGCTGGAGCAACATGGTCTCCCACCAAGAGGACCCGGGCCTGGCGCGGACGATCGCGCGGCACGCCACCGCCAACCGCGTCGTCGCGCGCACTACCCACCTCGCTCCCGCCGGGGAGGCCGCCAGGAAACTGCTCGGCAAGGGCGCGACGTGGTACGAATCCTGGATCGGCAACCCCGACCGCGACGACGAGTTCTGGGGGCCGCTACGTCTGGCGGATGCCCTCGACCGCACGAACGTTCCCGTGTTGCAGTTCGGCGGGTGGCAGGACCTGTTCATCGAGCAGACGGTGGCCCAGTACCGGCACCTCAGGAAGCGCGGTGTGACGACGGCAATGACCGTAGGACCGTGGACCCACGGCCAGCTGATGTCAAGGGGTGCCGCCATGGTCATACGGGAGACGTTGGCGTGGCTCGACACTCACCTCCTGGGCATCGATTCGCCCCAGCGCAGTCCCGTTCGCATACACGTCAATGGCGACGGCTGGATCAACCTGCCCGACTGGCCGCCCACGATGGACGACACGGTGCTGTATCTGCAACCCGCGCACCGTCTTTCGAACACACCACCCGACGACGACGCACCGCCGTCGACGTTCGTCTTCGACCCTGCCTCGCCCACGCCCACCGTCGGCGGCAGGCTGCTGTCGTCCGAAGCGGGCTACCGCGACGACTCCCCACTGGCATTGCGGCCCGACGTGGTCGAGTTCACCGGCGAACCCCTGACTGCCGATCTCTACGTCGTCGGGCACCCGGCGGTCGAATTGTCGCACTCGTCGGACAACCCGCACAACGACGTCTTCGTCCGGGTTAGCGAGGTTGACGCACGAGGTCGGTCGACCAACGTGAGCGACGGATTCGTGCGGCTAGCAACGTCTTCCGATGCCTGGAACGAACCCGATGCGGTCCGCATCGAGCTCGATCCCGTTGCGCATCGATTCGCCGCCGGATCCCGAATCCGGGTGCTCGTAGCGGGTGGGTCGCATCCCCGGTTCCTTCGCAACCTCGGCACCGACGAGCCGCCGATATCGGGCACCCTCATGACACCCGCTACCCACACCGTCCACCATGGCCGCGGCGGGCGCTCACGACTGCTCCTGCCCTCGGGCTCGCGACTGCCGTCAACCGACTGAGCGACGGACGCTCTCGGCGATCGCCAAGAGATATTCGTCGTCGTGCACGGGGTCACCCAACGCCAGACTGACGGGCAGCGGAACCCAACTCTTGCAGCCGGCATAGGCAGGCGTGCGAGGCAATCGCATCGGGTCGATCAGCGGCCGAGCCGACACCACCAGGACCGCGAGCCGGTGCCTTGGCCGGAAGTCCAGCCGGTCGGCTCGCACCGAATCCGTCGTCCAGATATGGTGCTGCGCGATGCCCTCTAGCCCGTCGGGGTCGTTGACTTCAATGGCGGCAACCACTTTCGCGCCCGCCCTTATCAAGATCTCCTCTTCGGTGCTGTCGGAGGCCGAGGCACCGACAAGGTCTTGATGCTCCGTACGGACCCGGTCGGCGTGCCCATGTGCGACCGTGGGGAAGAACACGAACTCCGACGCCTCCAGGTCGAAGCGCTTCTCGCCGATGCCACCCTTGCGCAGCAGCACGGTCTGGCGACCGTCGAGCATCGCGTGCACCGCGGCGCTCCACTCCTTCAGCGCCGGCGTGCTCACTGCCCCCTGGCCGCGATTCGGGCGACGACCTCGGGGCGTCGCAGCGGGGGGACCGTCTTCGGCGGCTGCCTGCGGGGCGGCAGCTGCGACAACAGTCGCGTGGTGGTTGCCGTCACCTCCGCGACGGCGGCCTCGAACGCGTCTTCGTTGGCTGCGGTCGGACGGGTGATGCCGCTGACCTTGCGGACGTACTGACGCGAAGCGGCCTCGATCTCTGTTGGGGTTGCGGCAGGCTCCAGCCCGCGCAACTCGGTGATGTTGCGACACATGGTTCAACCATAGGTGGATACGGTGAAGCCATGCCGAACCCCGAAGTGGCCGACGACCAAGTCCTGCTGATCGACACCACCGATCGCGTCCGCAGTTTGACGTTGAACCGGCCGAAGTCTCGCAATGCGTTGTCGGCTGCGCTGCGCACACGGTTCTACGCCGCGCTGCGAGAAGCGGAGGCCGACGAGGCCGTCGACGTGGTGATCGTGACCGGCGCCGACCCCGCATTCTGCGCCGGTCTGGACCTCAAGGAACTCGGTGACACCACCGAGTTGCCGGACATCTCGCCGAAGTGGCCTGCCATGCGCAAGCCGGTGATCGGGGCGATCAACGGCGCAGCGGTGACGGGCGGGCTCGAACTCGCGCTGTACTGCGACATTCTCGTCGCATCGGAGAACGCACGCTTCGCCGACACGCATGCTCGCGTCGGACTGCTCCCGACGTGGGGGTTGAGCGTGCGCCTGCCGCAGAAGGTGGGAATCGGGCTAGCCCGCCGGATGAGCTTGACCGGCGACTACCTTTCGGCCGAGGACGCCCTCCGGGCTGGCTTGGTGACCGAGGTGGTCGCGCACGGGGATCTGCTTCCCGCCGCCCGCGCGGTCGCCGCATCGATCGTGGGCAACAACCAGAACGCCGTGCGTGCGTTACTGGAGTCCTACCACCGCATCGACGAGCAGCAGACCGCGCCGGGGTTGTGGATCGAGGCGACGTCGGCCACCCAGTGGATCCGCGTCACCAGCGGTGACGACATCGCCGCCAACCGGGCGAAGGTGATGGAACGGGGAAGGGCGCAGGTGAACTGATGAACGAAGCACACGAGATGTGCGGAAGCGACGAGTGGCGCCAAGCCATGCGCGACGTAATTCTTCCGTGGGCGCTCGCGGACACCGACCTCGGCGACGACGTGCTAGAGGTGGGCCCCGGCTACGGCGCCGTCACCGACGTGCTGTGCAAGGCCGTACCGCACGTGACGTCGGTCGAGATCGATGACGAGCTCGCTGCCATGCTGCGTGAGCGCTTTGCCGACGTGCCTTCGGTCGAGATCGTCAACGCCGATGCGACGTCGCTCCCCTACGATGACGGAAGGTTCAGCGGAGCAGCCTGTTTCACGATGTTGCACCACGTCCCGACGATCGAGCTACAGGATCGGCTGTTTGGCGAGATTGCTAGAGCACTGCGGCCGGGCGCGCCACTGGTGGCCAGCGACAGCTTGGGTTCCGACGAGCTCGCGGCCCATCACGACGACGACGTCTACAACCCCGTCGACCCGGACTCACTGCCCTCACGGCTGAACGCAGCGGGGTTCACCGACATCGAGGTGCGCACCAATCCATACGGTTGGGCGGTAGTCGCGTACCGCACGTGAACTCGGGATCGCTAGAGCGATTTGCCGCCATTGGCGGCGAAGAAGTCCTTGCTGTTCTGCTGCCGAAGCAAGGCGACGACCACAGCTGGGAGAATGATGCCGAGGAGTCCGGTGGCTGCACCACCACCCTGACTCAACACCCAGACGGTGCTGCCGACGTTGACGACGATGAGCGCTATCGCGGCGAAGCCAAGGATCTGGCCGCTCTTGCCGGTTAGCGCCATCACGCCACCCCACACCATGACGACGGCGAAGATGCCGTTGAGGATGGCAATCGCGTAGACGATGCCACCACCGGCATTGCTTGCCAGGCCGAGGAGAAGGACCAGCGCCAACGCCTCGAACGCCGCCATGATGAACGCGACCACTGCCGCGCTCGTCACCGAACCCGGCCTGCCGACTTGTCCAAACTGCACGCCCGGCGGCGGGTATCCCTGCCCCGGCGGCGGGTATCCGTGCCCCGGCGGAGCGTACTGACCCTGGGGCGGGTATCCCTGCCCGGGCGAGGGATACTGGCCCTGCGGCTGATAAGGCTGATTCGGTTGCTGGTACGGCTGATTCGAATGTGGACCGGGCCAGCCCGACTGTGGTTGATCCGGATAGCTCATGGTGATCTCCCCCGGGCACTCGACGTGCCGCATCAATCAAAGTGCGGAAGCAAACCGACATCTCCCGACACGGCGGCGCACCCTTACGCCGGCCTGCTCAGAGTATTCGCTGATCATGGGCTGTGCATCGGGATTGAGTCGCGTGCTCGACGATACTGGATCGACTAGTTCGTGCCACCCACCAGCCAGCGTCCGGAGAACGCGCGCCAGCCCACGAAGACTAGGCGCAGCACCATGAAAGTGGTTAAGCCCGACCAAATTCCGAACAACCCCCACCCGAACGCCAGCGACAGCCAGATCAGCGGCAGGAACCCAAGCAACGCGCTGACCAAAGTCGCGTTGCGCATGAACTTCGCATCGCCTGCCCCCAGTAGCACGCCATCGAGGGCGAATACGATTCCCGCGATAGGCAATTGGGCGACGAGGAACCACCACGGCACGCCGATCGCGTCGAGCACCGACGCGTCATCGGTGAACAACCTGGGCAGCACGGAGGCCCCAACGGCGAATACGATTGCCAACAACGCCGCAGCGACCGTGGAGAAGATGGTCACGCGCCACGCCACCGACTTGGCATGCGCCAACTCGCCCGCGCCCAGCGCAGCGCCGACCAGGGACTGGGCGGCGATCGCCAGCGAATCCAGCACCAGCGCAAGGAAACTCCACAACTGCAGCACGACCTGGTGTGCGGCGACGGCAGCGGCACCGAAGCGGGCCGCGACAGCCGCGGCCGAGACGAAGCACGCCTGGAAGGCCATCGTGCGCACCAGCAGATCGCGGCCCATCACGACCTGAGCGCGCAACACCGCGAAATCGACTCCTAGCGGGACGCGCTCGACGAGAAGCGCCCGACAAAAGAGGGCTCCGGCGAGGGATTGCCCGACCAGGTTCGCCACCGCCGATCCGGCGAGCCCGAGCCGAGGCAGGCCGAACCAGCCGTAGACGAGCGTCGGGCATAGGGCCGCCGACAGCGCGAAGCCCGCGATCACGTAGCGCAGAGGCCTCGCCGTGTCTTGCACGCCCCGCATCCAGCCGTTGCCCGCCAAGGAGATCAGGATCGCAGGGGCGCCCAAGATTGCGATCCGTAGCCATGGCAAGGCCTGTTCGGCGATCTCGCCTCCGTCGGCGATCAATCCGAGCAACGGCACCGCCGTCGCCTCGATCACCACCACGATGCCCACGCCCAGGACCACGGCCAACCACGTCGCCTGGACGCCTTCGCCTACCGCTGACCCGCGGTCATCCGCTCCGAAGAAGCGGGCGGCCCGTGCCGTGGTGGCGTACGACAGGAACGTCAGCTGCGAGCTGACCAGTGCGAGTACCAGACCGCCAATGGCCAAGCCCGCCAACGGCACTGCGCCGAGTCGGCCGACGACGGCGAGGTCGAACAGCAGATAGACGGGTTCTGCGGCCAGCACTCCGAGCGCTGGCAGGGCGAGTCGCGCGATGCGGCGACCGGTGGCCGGTGCCTGCGGATCGGCCGGCTCAGCCAAGGGCACCTTCGAGATCCGCCAGCACGGCGTCGACGGGGCCGGTCGTCGAGTATCCGGCGGCAAGCCGATGCCCGCCCCCGCCGAACGAGGTGGCGACGAGCGCGAGGTCGACCGCTGACTTCGCCCTCATCGACACCGACCAGTGCTCCGGCTCGATCTCCTTGAAAACCGCGGCGACCTCGGCCTGAGCCGTCGTCCTGACGATGTCGACGATGCTCTCCACTTCCTCCGGTCGCGCATCGACCCATTCTTGGTGGGTCACCACCGCGCAGACCAGACCCCGTCCACCCGCCGCATCCGGTAAGAGCCGGGTCGTCGACAGCACACGCGACAACATCGTCAGCCAGGAGAACGGATGCGTATCGAACAGCGCGCGGCTGATCGAAGCGTTGTCTACGCCGAGCTCGAGCAGCCTCGCGGCCAGTCGATGGGCACGGGCGGTGGCCCATCGGAACGATCCCGTGTCGGTGGTGAGTCCCGCGTAAAGGCAGTGCGCCACAGTCGAATCGATCGGCTCACCCCACACGTCGAGCAACTCGGCGACGAGCATGGTGGTGGAGTCCGCAGACGGATCGACGTAGTTGGCGGTTCCGAACAGGGTGTTGGACGCATGGTGATCGATCACCAGGACCTCGCGACCGGGACCGACGAGGCTGCGCAGCGCACCTAGCCTGTTGACACTCGGAATGTCGACCGTCACGACCAAATCGGGGTCCCGCCGCATCGCGTCGGGAGCGACGAGCAGGTGCCCACCCGGCAGCGTCTGGAGGGACTCGGGAAGGGCAGAGGGCGCGGCGAAACCGACCTCGACTCCCTTGCCTGTGCGCTCCAGCACCAACGCCAGAGCCAGCCCGGCACCGATGGTGTCCGCATCCGGATAGACGTGGCAGACCACGCCGACCGTCGTCGCCGCGTCGAGCAAATCGGCAGCGCCGCGAGCGTCGACGCGGGCCATGGTCATGGCACCTTGGCGCGGTACCTCAGTCGTTCGATCGATCGCGGTCAACGGTGTCCTCAGTGCCTTCATCTGCCCCAGACACACGGTACGGGTCCGCATCCCCCGCCGGCGTCGCACCCTGTCGAATACGTGCCAAGTCGGCATCGGCCGCCCGCGCGCGAGCCAGCAGATCCTCCATGTCGCGCGCCGTATCCGGCAGTTTGTCGAGCACGAACGTCAGCGTCGGCGTGAACCGCACTCCGGTACCCGCGCCGACCTTCGAGCGCAGGGTTCCCTTTGCGCGCTCGAGTGCCGCCGCTGCACCGTCGTAATCCGGTTCCTCGTCGAGGGTCTTGCCACGCACCGTGTAGTACACGGTCGCGTCGTGCAGGTCACCCGTCACCTTCGTGTCCGTCACGGTCACGAAGGCCAACGGGGGATCCTTGATCTCGAACTCGATCGCCGAAGCGACGATGGTGCCGATGCGCTTGGACAGCCGGCGCGCCCGACCAACGTCAACCATCAATACTCCTCGCGCGAGCGCTCGTCGGCCATTTACGTGCGCGCCTTCTCGACGAGCTCGTACGCCTCGATGACGTCGCCTTCCTTGATGTCGCTGTAGGTCAAGGTGAGACCACACTCGTAGCCGTCGCGAACCTCGGTCACGTCGTCCTTCTCCCGCTTCAGCGACGAGATCGTGACCGTCTCTGCAATCACGATGTTGTCGCGAAGCAAGCGCGCCTTGGCGTTGCGTCGGATGATGCCGGATGTGACCAGGCAGCCCGCGATGTTGCCCACCTTCGACGAACGGAAGATCGCCCGGATCTCGGCACGACCGAGCTCCTTCTCCTCGAAGATCGGCTTGAGCATGCCCTTGAGCGCGCTCTGGATCTCGTCGATGGCCTGGTAGATCACCGAGTAGTACCGGATGTCGACGCCTTCGCGGTTGGCCAGCTCGGTGGCCTTGCCCTCGGCGCGGACGTTGAACCCGATGATGATCGCGTCCGACGCCGACGCCAGGTTGACGTTGGTCTCGGTGACGCCGCCGACACCGCGATCGATGACGCGGAGTTCGACCTCGTCGTCGATTTCGATGCCCATCAAGGCCTCCTCGAGCGCCTCGACGGTGCCCGAGTTGTCGCCCTTCAGGATCAAGTTGAGCTGCGACGTCTCCTTCAACGCTGCATCGAGATCGTCCAGGCTGATCCGCTTGCGGGTGCGCGCGGCCAGGGCGTTGCGCTTGCGCGCGCTGCGGCGGTCCGCGATCTGACGAGCAGTGCGGTCCTCGTCGACGACGAGCAGGTTGTCACCAGCGCCCGGGACCGACGTGAAGCCGACGACCTGGACCGGTCGCGACGGCAACGCCTCCTCGACGTCCTCGCCGTGCTCGTCGACCATGCGGCGAACGCGACCGTAGGCATCGCCCGCCACGATCGAATCACCGACGCGCAGCGTGCCGCGCTGGATGAGCACGGTCGCCACGGGTCCACGACCGCGGTCGAGGTGCGCCTCGATCGCCACGCCCTGGGCCTCCATGTCGGGGTTGGCCCGCAGGTCGAGCGTCGCGTCGGCCGTCAACAGCACGGCTTCCAACAAGGCATCGATGTTGGTGCCCTGTTTGGCCGAGATGTCGACGAACATGGTCTCGCCACCGAAGTCCTCTGCGACGAGGTTGTATTCGGTGAGCTGAGCCCGAATCCTTGCCGGGTCCGCACCTTCCTTGTCAATCTTGTTGACCGCCACGACGATTGGCACGTCTGCGGCCTGCGCATGGTTGATGGCCTCAACCGTCTGCGGCATGACGCCGTCGTCGGCGGCGACCACCAGGATCGCGATGTCCGTGGCCTTCGCACCACGGGCACGCATGGCGGTGAACGCCTCGTGGCCCGGGGTGTCGATGAAGGTGACGAGCCGCTCGTTGCCGTCCAGTTCGGTGAGGACCTGGTAGGCACCGATGTGCTGGGTGATACCGCCGGCCTCGCCCTCGCGGACGTTGGCCTGACGGATCGTGTCGAGCAGTCGGGTCTTGCCGTGGTCGACGTGACCCATGACGGTCACGACCGGCGGACGGATCACGAGGTCGTCCTCGCCACCCTCGTCCTCGCCGTAGGTGAGGTCGAACGACTCGAGCAGCTCGCGGTCCTCGTCCTCGGGGGAAACGACCTGCACGACGTAGTTCATCTCGCTACCGAGCAGCTCGAGGGTCTCGTCTCCCACGGACTGGGTAGCGGTGACCATCTCGCCGAGGTTGAACAACGCCTGGACCAGTGCGGCCGGGTTGGCGTCGATCTTCTCGGCGAAGTCCACCAGCGACGCGCCGCGGGCCAGCCGGATGGTCTCGCCGTTGCCGTGCGGCAACCGCACGCCGCCGACGACCGGGGCCTGCATGTTCTCGTACTCGGCGCGCTTCGCCCGCTTCGACTTGCGACCACGCCGGACTGCGCCACCTGGACGACCGAACGCACCTGCCGCACCGCCACGCTGACCTGGGCGGCCACCGCCGCCACCCGGAGGGCCGCCACCGGGACGACCGCGGAATCCACCCGCACCCGCAGGTGCTCCACCTGGGGCACCACCACCGCCACCGCGGTAGTTGCCGCCGCCGCCACCTGGGGGGCCGCCTGGCCGACCGCCACCTGGCGCGGGACGACCACCGGGTCCTGGCCGCGGTCCACCGGGACCACGGCCGGTCGCACCTGGCCGGGCGCCCGCGGGACGGGGAGGCATGTTGCCGGGTGAAGCACCGCCGCCTGGGCGAGGTGCACCGCCGGGACGCGGCGGGCCGCCAGGACGCGGCGGGGCGCCTGCGCCCAGCGGCGGCCTCGGGGCCGGTCGCTCGACCGGCTGCTGTGTCGAGAACGGATTGTTGCCGACGCGCGGGGTCCGCGCGGCAGGCTTGGGTGCGCCGGGAACCGGGCCCGGTCGTGGGCCGGGAGCCGGGCTGGGAACGGTGCCAGCAGGGCCTGGATCGGCCGCCGCGGGAGGCGTCTGCACCTCGGGCGCAGACGCAACTACTGGCTCGGGTGGCGCAGGCGGAGCAGCCGGAGCGGGCTCCGCGACTGGGCCTGGCTTACGGGCACCGGGCTTTGGCCCTGCGGGGGCTGCCGGTGCGCCGACCTGGGCGGCGGGCTTGGCGGTAGCCGTGGCCGCGCCATTGCCCTGGGCCTTGGCCGGAGCCGGCTTGGACCCACCGAAGGACTCACGCAGTCGGCGTGCGACCGGGGCCTCGACGGTTGAGGATGCTGATTTGACGAATTCGCCCTGCTCGCTCAGCCGAGCCAGAACGTCCTTGCTTGATACACCGAGTTCCTTGGCCAACTCGTGTACGCGGGCCTTACCTGCCACTACAACTCCTGTCTAGGAGGCGACAGCAGTCGGCCGCGCCTCGGGTTTAGCTATGACGCATGGTCATCGGGACTTCACGGTGTGCTCATGTTCTTCGCTGCCTGTTCTGTTGCCGGGTGGACCGAGTCATCCAGTGAACTGAAGAACTCGACCACCGCGGAGGTGTCCGGTGAACCGGTGATGCGCAACGCTCGGCCGAACGCTCGCCGTCGGATTGCTTCGCGTAGGCACTGCTGGTCAGGGTGCAACCACGCACCCCGCCCCGGCAGGTTACCCGCTGAGTCAACGGTCACGGCGCAATTGCCATTCCCGTCTGGCACAACGGCTACTCGAACCAGTTCGGCGGCCAGCTCTCGTCTTCGGCATCCCACACACGTCCGCACTGGTCCGACAGTCGCGTCGGTGCGTTGGCGCGCGGAGGCCGAAGTCTCGCGCTGGATCACGGCTTAGTCTAGCGTCACCGTTGCCGCATGCAGAATCGCGTGGCCTGGGACCGTTTCGCCCATGATTCGCCTACGGCAGTCTTGGTTTGCTGAGGCCGCACCAGGGAGGCGTCGGTGGAGGGAACACCGTTTGGCCGCTACCGGCTGATCAGTCTGCTTGGCCGCGGCGGCATGGGCGAGGTGTGGCGGGCGTATGACACGGGCACTGACCGCACGATCGCCGTCAAGGTCTTGCTGCCACACTTCGCCAGCGACCCGACCTTCGAGCAACGCTTCCGCAGGGAGGCTCAGGCCGCAGCCCGCTTGGACAGTCCCCACGTGGTCCCAATCCACGACTACGGCGAAATCGACGGCCGGCTGTTCGTCGCGATGCGCCTGATCGCAGGGCGCGATCTGCACACCGTTCTCACCGAACGTCCACTCGAACCGCAGCGGGCCGTCCGTGTCATCGAACAGATCGCGGCAGCGCTGGACGCCGCGCACAAGATCGGGCTCGTCCATCGCGACGTCAAACCCTCCAACATCCTGCTCGACAACGACGACTACGCCTACCTCATCGACTTCGGGATCGCTCGCGCCGCAAGCGACACCGGTCTGACCGGCACCGGCAACACCGTCGGTACGTGGGCCTACATGGCACCCGAACGCCTCACCTCCGGTCATGGCGACAGTCGATCGGACGTGTACGCGTTGGCGTGCGTACTCCACGAATCCCTCACCGGCACCAAGCCGTACCCAGGCAACAGCTTCGAACAACAAATCGTCGGACACCTCACGACTCCGCCGCCACGACCCTCGGCTGCCCACCCGTACATACCTGCGGCCCTCGACGACGTGATCGCCATTGGGATGGCCAAGGACCCCGATCAGCGGTACCGGACCACCAGGGATCTCGCCGTTGCCGCGCGCACTGCGATCACCGAGCCAATCCCCGTTGCCCCACCATCCACGGCGGGTGTACCCGTCCAGCCCACTCAGCCCGTGACTCGCGTCATCCCGCCCCCGTCGGATCGAATCCCTCCGCCTCCTCCGATCCCGCCGGCCTACGCCACACAGATCGCCCCACAACCCCCACCGGCATGGGGTCAGAACCCTGCCCAATACCCGCAACAACATCCGCTGCCACCACGACCACCCGAATGGCAACCGCACGGCTTCATGGGCGGCGGCGCCCCCGCGGCGCCCACCGCTGCCAAGAGTCGGGTGCCCTTGCTCGTCGGGGCCGCCGCGGTAGTCGTCGTCGCAGCGATCGTCGCGACCCTCGCCATCGTCAAACCCTGGGAATACGGCAACGCGCCTCCCCGCGACGATCCAACGCCTTCGAAGGATGGCCCCGTCGCCTATGGCACACAGGTCACGCTCCCCTATAGCGGTTTGAACCAGCCGAGCGGGATAGCGGTCGACGGCTCCGGCAACACCTACGTCACCGACTTCGGCAACGACCGCGTGGTGAAGCTGGCCGCGGGTGCCACCACGCAGACCGAGGTCCCCTTCGGCAAGATCAGCGATCCGACTCGGTTGGCGGTCGATTCGGCGGGCACCCTCTACGTCACCCTCATCAACGACCGTCGAGTGGTCAAGCTGACGGCGGGCAGCTCCGCGCCAAGCGACCTCCCCTTCGGCACGCTCAGCAATCCGATCGGGGTAGCGGTCGACAGATCCGACACCGTCTACATCACCGACATCGCCACTGGCACCAACGACCGCGTCTTGTCGCTCGGCGCGAATGCCACCGCCCCGAACGTCATTCCCATGGGCGCGCTCATCCATCCCATCGGAGTGGCGGTCGACGACTCCGGCAACACCTACGTCACCGACTTCGACGGCAACGAAGTCGTCAAACTCGCCGAAGGCGCCACCGCACCGACCACACTGCCCTTTACCGGGCTGAACCAACCCAATGGAATCGCAACCGACACCGCAGGCGCGGTCTACGTCACCGACTACGCCAACAACCGGGTCCTCAAGCTCGACGCCGACGCCACCGCACCGACCACTCTTCCCTTCACAGGACTGAACCATCCGGAGGGTGTGGCGGTCGATTCGGCGGGCAACGTCTACATCACCGACGCCGACACCAATCGGGTGCTCAAGCTGCCGGTCGAGTAGGTGCGATCAGGAGTCCGCAGGTGGTGCCGTCGCCTCGGCGTCGCTGCGAATGTCGATGCGCCAGCCGGTGAGCCGTGCCGCAAGCCTCGCGTTCTGCCCTTCCTTGCCGATCGCCAAGGACAACTGGAAGTCGGGCACCACGACGCGCGCCGCACGGGCAGCCTCGTCGATCACGCTGACCGACACCACCTTCGCGGGCGAAAGCGCATTCGCGACGAAGCGGGCAGGGTCCTCGTCGAAGTCGATGATGTCGATCTTCTCGCCTGACAACTCGCTCATGACGTTGCGGACGCGCTGCCCCATCGGCCCGATGCAGGCCCCCTTCGCGTTGAGTCCTGGCACGCGCGACGCCACCGCGATCTTGGACCGGTGCCCCGCTTCCCTTGCGACAGCCGATATTTCAACTGATCCATCGGCGATCTCGGGCACCTCTAGCGAGAACAGTTTGCGCACTAGGTTGGGGTGCGTACGCGACAGCGTGATCAGCGGTTCTCGCGCACCACGCGTAACGCCGACGACATAGCAACGAACACGGTCGCCGTGTTCGTAGCGCTCCCCCGGCACCTGCTCCGAGGCGGGGATCACGCCCTCGGATCCCTTCGCCTCGCTGCCGACACGGACGACGACGAGGCCTCGCTGGTTGGCCCTGGTGTCCCGCTGGATGACGCCCGCGACGATGTCGCCCTCGCGCGCGGAGAACTCGCCGTAGTTCTTCTCGTTCTCTGCATCGCGCAGCCGCTGCAGGATGACCTGCCGGGCGGTGGTCGCAGCGATTCGGCCGAAACCCTCTGGGGTGTCATCCCATTCGTGGATCAGGTTGCCGTTCTCGTCGGTCGTACGCGCCATCACCTTGACCACGCCCGACTTCTTGTCGATGTCGATGCGCGCGTCGGCCTCGTGCCCCTCGGTGTGCCTGTAGGCGGTCAACAGGGCGGTCTTGATGGTGTCGATGACGACGTCGACCGATATCCCCTTGTCGACCTCGATCGCGTGCAGTGCCGCCATGTCGATGTTCATGCCTGCGCCTCCCGTTCCCCATCCGGTCCCGCGCATCCCGCGAGTTCCAGTTCCTGCCGGTTCGGAGCCGAAAACTCAACTTGGACAACGGCTTTCTCGATCCCGTCGAGTGGGATCTCACGAACCACGTATTTACCACGCCCTCCGTCGGCGACGACGAGTCGAAGCGCGCCACCGTCGAGTTCGCCGATCCGGCCCGTCAACGACGAACCGTCGGAAAGCGTCATCTCGACCTTGCGTCCCCGGGCACGCCGATAGTGCCGCTCGGCAGTAAGAGGGCGGTCTACGCCGGGCGAGGTCACTTCCAGGACGTACGGCGCGGAATCGTCTAGGGCATCGAGTAGTTCGGATGCCGACCGCGACAGCGCCGCGATCGTGTCAAGGACCAACCCCTCGTCGCCATCGGCGACGATGACGATGCGCGGCGGATTGACATTCCCGACGACGGTGACGTCCTCGATCTCATAGCCGGCGCGCGCGAACTCAGCGGCGAGCAGCTTCGTCACCTCTTCCGGTGACGGCAAACCCGCAGACCGTAGCGGTACTTCCGATGCCACGGCGAGCTCCTCATCTTGAGTTGTGCGGACACGATTCAGCGTCGAGCCTTTGAATCGACCTTCAACGATACGCCAGCACGGGAGAGGCAATTGGCAAACACGCGGCACCGTCCGCTGAATCCACGACCTCGGGTCCTCGCCGTCGGATGGCAGGATGTCGGTGTGCCGAGTGGTCCCCCAACCGTCAGCAGACGGCGCGTTCTGATCGGTACGGCGGCGGTGGCCCTGCTTGGCACCGCTGCGGCCGGCTGCGGGACGCCTGCTCCGGGACCCGACATCGACGCCCTCGTCGCACAGCTCGACAGGGCTCGAACCGACAGTCAGATGGCGGCGGCGGTGGCAACGACGGCACCTCCGCCGATGGCCGCCGCGCTCAACACGGTCGCTTCCGAGCGCACCGCACACGCGAGGGCACTCTCCGACGAGATCACCAGGGTGTCCGGCGAGGCGCCGCCTGCCATGACGACGACCCCGTCGACGACCACGACGTCCGCGGGCCCGATCAAGCCGCCTGCGGTAGCCGACGTCATCGGGGCGCTCAAGGCATCGGCGGACAGCGCCGGACAGGCGGCCGCCCAGCGTTCCGGTTATCAGGCGGGTCTGCTCGGCTCGATCGCCGCGTCGTGTTCCGCGGCAGGCACGGTGGGCCTCGACGGGAAGCAAACGCCATGACGACGCCGATGCCGTCCCCGTCCCCCACTCCTGCCGAGGGGCGTCCGGCCGACGCTGCAGACGCCGCGCTGTTCGACGCGATCGCCAACCTGCACGGCGTGATCTACGGCTACGGCGTGGTATCGGCGCATTCGGCGCCCGACGTGAACGGGCTGGTGTCGGATGCGATCGTGGGGCACCGCGAACTCCGCGAGGACGCGCTTTCAAAACTCGCGGCCCGAAAGGTGGTGGCTCCCTTACCCGCGGTCGGCTACCAGTTGCCGATCGAGGTCGACAGCCCGCCCGACGCCGCGAAGCTGGCCGTACGCATGGAGGAGGACACTGCGGTGGCATGGCGGGCCGTTCTCGAGACGGCGACCACGTCGGACGACCGCACACTGGCCGTGACCGGCTTGACCCATTCCGCGGTGACGGCGGCGAAATGGCGCGAGGTCCTCAACGTCTCGCCGAGCACGGTGGCATTTCCCGGCGGTACGGAATAGACGCGTCGGGAACGTTCGACATCGGCTGAGCGGACTGCCCGACCGTGGCATCCTCTTGGTCATGAACCTTCGGTCGCCGTCCCGTCCAGCGAGGCCAGCGTGAGCACTGGGGAGCAGGTTGGCTATCTGTTCGCCTCCCTGGGGATTCCCGCGATCGGACTGGTGCTGCTGATCGTGGGGATCGTTCGGCAGAGCAAGGAGTCGAAGCAGCACTACCAGCCGGGCTATCCACCGCAGGTGGGCTATCCGCACCCCGGCCAATACCCTGCACAACCCGGCTTTCCAGCCCAGCCCGGCTATCCACAGCCCGGTCAGTACCCTCCACAGCCGGGGCAGTACCCTCCACAGCCCGGGCAGTACCAGCAGTGGCCTGGTCAATATCCGCAACAGCCAGTCCGTCGCTCGTCGTCGTCGAAGACGCTGATCATCGTGGGCGCCATCATGCTCGGTATCGGCGTTCTTGGCTTTCTCGGAAGGGCCGCCAACGCAGGCAATACTCACCGCTCACACGGCTCGAGTGGCGAGTACTCAACCATCGAATACGCCACTCGTGACGCGACTTTCGAGGTTGGGCGCTAACTCACCCGCTCGACGATCGTCGTCGCGGCAGCGTCGACGGCAACCTCCTCGGTCTCCCCGCTGAATCGGTTGCGCAGTTCGACCACGCCTCCGGCCCAGCCACGACCCACCACGACGATCCACGGAACGCCCAGCAACTCGGCGTCCTTGAACTTCACCCCTGGCGATGCCTTGCGGTCGTCGTACAGCACGTCCAGACCCAGCCGGTCTAGGTCGGCGACGAGCTCCGCCGCTCCAGCCACCGCGTCCGCATCCTTGTTGGCGACGACGACGTGCACGTCGAAGGGTGACACCGACGACGGCCACCGCAAGCCGATGTCGTCGTGGTGCTGCTCTGCGATCACCGCGACCAAACGCGAGACGCCGATGCCGTAGGAACCCATCGTCGGGCGCAGCGGCTTGCCGTCCTCTCCGAGCACGTCGACGGCGAACGCCTCGGTGTACTTGCGGCCCAGCTGGAAGATGTGACCGATCTCGATGCCGCGCGCGGACACCAGCGGTCCAGCGCCGTCCGGAGACGGGTCACCGTCGCGGACCTCGGCCGCCTCGATGGTTCCGTCGGCGACGAAGTCGCGGCCAGCGACGAGTCCCACGACGTGCTTGCCTTGTTCGTCCGCACCCGTAATCCACGACGTCCCGTCGACCACGCGAGGATCGACGAGGAATCGAACACCGTTGGCCTGTAGCGCCTTTGGTCCCATATACCCCTTCACCAGGAAGGGGTACTTCGGGAAGTCCTCTGCGGCCAGCATGGCGTAGTCCGCGGGCTCCAGCGCTGCACCGAGCCGCTTGTCGTCGACCTCGCGGTCGCCGGGCACGCCGATGGCGAGCAACTCCTCGGTGCCGTCGAGCGCTCGGACCTTCAGCAGCACGTTCTTCAGCGTGTCGGCGGCGGTGACCGTGCGGCCCGCGAACTCGTCTAGTCCCGCCTGATTGGCCCAGTCCACCAGCGTCGCGATGGTCGGTGTGTCGCCGGTGTCGTATACGACGGGAGCGGGCAGACCATCGGTGGGCAATGCTTCCGGCCGCGCCGTGATGACGGCTTCGACGTTGGCGGCGTACCCCGACTGCAGGCAGCGGACGAAGGTGTCCTCGCCGACCTCGCTCTCGGCGAGGAACTCCTCCGATGCGCTGCCGCCCATCGCGCCGGAGACGGCCGACACGATGACGTACCGCACGCCCAGTCGGTCGAAGATCCTCTGATAGGCCTCGCGGTGGGCGTGGTACGCGGTCTTGAGGCCGTCGTCGTCGACGTCGAACGAGTACGAGTCCTTCATGATGAACTCACGCCCGCGCAGTATTCCTGCGCGCGGCCGCGCCTCGTCGCGATACTTGGTCTGGATTTGGTACAGAAGTACCGGAAAGTCCTTGTACGAGCTGTATTCGCCCTTCACGGTCAGCGCGAAGAACTCCTCGTGCGTGGGTCCAAGCATGTAGTCGTTGTCCCGACGGTCCTTCAGCCGGAACACGCCGTCGCCGTACTCGGTCCAGCGGTTCGACGTCTCGTACGGACCGCGCGGCAGCAGCGCGGGAAACAGGATCTCCTGTCCCCCAATGGCATTCATCTCGCTACGAACGATTGCCTCGATCTTGCGCAACACCTTCAACCCCAACGGCAACCAGCTGTACAGCCCTGGCGCGATCGGCCGGACGTACCCGGCGCGGGCGAGCAGTCTGTGGCTGGGCACCTCGGCGTCGGCGGGGTCGTCGCGCAGGGTACGCAGGAACAGTTCGGACATCCGGGTGATCACAGCCCAACCCTAGCTAGTCCCGGCAACCCGATTTAGTCACGCCCTTGCCACGTGCAGATGCAGGCCTCGTTGCCCTCTGGGTCGGCGAGCACCCAGAAGGCCGGAGCCGCGTCGCTAGAGACCAGCGTTCCGCCTGCGGCCAGTGCCGCATCGATGCGGACCGCGGCGAGTTCGGGTGGCACGTCGACGTCGATGTGAATGCGATTGCGTTGCGGGCGAGGGACATCCATCTGCTGGAACCAGATGGCAGGCCCGCGCCGCAGCGGATCGAGGAGCGCGCCGTCAGGCAGGTCGGGCGGCCCCGGTTCGTCGACGTAGCCGGTGACCGCCTGCCAGAACGGCCGGACGAGCGGGATGTCGAGCGCGTCGATCGCGATCTCGATGTTCTGCGGTGCGACGGCCGCATCGCCCGGCCCGGTGGTCAGCGACTGCGCCGCGAGCGCAGTGGTGACGGCGGCTGCGAGCCGCACGTCGAGGCCCGTCACAGCACCGGCCGAGGAGCTGTGCAACCGCAGCACGACGAGGTCTGAGTGCAGTTCGGCGGTCACGTGGTCACCTCCGTCGGCGCCAATGGCATCTATCGCTATCCGCGCCACCTCGCCCGCCGCCGCGAGCGACGGCACCGCCACGTGCGTGATCAATACGCCGAGGACCAAGCGCCAGCCGAGCGGGTCGGCCACCGCCGAGATCTGGCCGCGTTGCGGACGCGCGTCGTCGGCGAAGCTCACAGCTCCCCCGCTTCGACCGCCTCGCGGGTGTGTTGCGCGGTGGCAATCTGGTTGGCGGTGAAGCCGATCCAGAACGACGCGATGCCGACCACCACCGCGATGCCCGCGACCCACAGCAGCGAGTAGGTGTACCCGTGGCCGAGTGCGTCGAGCTGACTCGGAGTCATGTTCTTGACCGGACCCGTGGTGCCACCGAGATACAGCGTGCGTGACGTCTGCACGGCCTGAATGACGACGAGGACGACGGGTCCACCGAGGTTCTGCACCATCAACGTGATCGCCGAAACGGGACCGATCTCCCGCGGGCCTACCTCGGCTACCGCACACAGCGGCAAGATGACCGCGATCAGACCGATGCCAAACCCGCCGACCACGATTGGGCCGAACAGGTCGGGGAAGTACGGGATACCGCGGGTCAGCGTCGAGCCGTAGAGCATGGCCGCCAGTACGAAGATGCCGCCGCCGATGATCAGCCACCGAGGAGCGATGCGGGGAGCCAGCTGTGCGGCCACCACGCTGCCGATGCCGAAGGCAACTGCGAACGGGATGAAGCAGATCCCCGCTCTCAGCGCGGAGTAACCGAGCACGTCCTGCACCAAGAGGCCGATCATCACCGTCAGGGTGAGCAGGACCCCGCCCGCGAGGAACAGCGAGACGAACGTCATCACCCTGTTGCGGTTGTCGAACACCTCGAACGGCACCAGCGGGTGCGCAGCCGAGCGCTCGACGATCAGGAAGGCGACGAAGAACACGACGGCCGCGATACCCGCGCCGAAGACGAACGGGTCGACCCAGCCACGGGGTGGCCCCTGCGTGAAGACCATCACCGCCGACGTACAACCCAGCGTGGCCAGCAGGGCGCCGGTGACGTCGAGCTTGAGCCGCTCGTGCTGGGTCTCGGCAATGCGCAGCACGGCGATGGTGATGATGACGATCCCGATCGGCACGTTGATCAGAAACGCCAAACGCCACGAGATCACCGTAAGAGCGCCGCCGAGCACCAGACCGAGCACCGAACCGATGCCCTGCATGGCGGCCGATACCGCCATGGCGCGGTTGCGGGCGTGCCCGACGGCATAGGTGGTCGCGATCAGGGCCAGCCCGGTCGGCGCGGCGATCGCGGCGCCAGTGCCCTGGACGGCGCGCGCCACGACCAGGGTGACGCCCTCGGTGGCAAGCCCGCACACCAGCGAGGCGATCGTGAACAGCCCGACACCCGAGAGGAAGGCACGCTTGTGGCCGATCGCGTCGCCAACGCGTCCGCCAAGCAGCAACAGGCCACCGAACGCCAGCACGTAGGCCGTGATCACCCAGCTCTTACCAGCATCGGAGAGGTCGAGCTCGGCCTGCATGCGCGGCAGCGCGACGATCACGATGGTGCCGTCGAGCGTAGACATCAGCTGCATGCCGGTGATCGCGACGATCGCGATCCCCAGCACGTGCGACGAAAGCGCCTTGGTCGTGGGGTCGGTCGACTCCGAAGAACCACCGACGGCAGACATGGATCGCAAGCCTACCCAGACCGGTGGGAGCTACAGCTCCCCGGCGTCGATCGCGTCCTTGACCTCCTGCGCGTGCGCCACCTCGTCGGCCGAGTAACCGATGAAGAGGGCCGCGGCCCCGACGATGACGGCAACGGCCGCCACCCACAGCAGGCCGTAGGTGTAGCCCTGGTCGAGAGCATGGAGCTGCGAGGGGTCCATGTTCTTCACGGGACCGGTGGTGCCGCCCAGGTAGAGCGTCCGCGACGTGATGACGGCCTGAATGACGGCGAGGACGACGGGGCCGCCGAGGTTCTGCAGCATCAGCGCGATCGCCGACACCGGACCGATCTCGTCGAACCCGACCCCGGCGATCGCCGACACCGTCAGCGGCACGACGATCATGCCGATGCCGAACCCGCCGACGGTGATCGGAATCACGAGGTTGGGGAAGTACGGGATGTCGCCGTTGAGTGTCGATCCGTAGATCATGGCCGCCAGCACCAGTACCCCGCCCGCGATCACCAGCAGGCGCGGCGGAAAGAGCGATACCAGGTACGACGACAAGCCGAGGCCGATGCCCAGCGCGATGACGAAGGGGATGAAGCCGATGCCCGCATGCAGCGCGCTGTAGCCCATGATGTCCTGCACGTAGAGCCCGATCAGCACGGTGAGGGTGAACATGACGCCGCCCGCCAGGAAGACCGCGGCGAACGTGGCGACCCTGTTGCGGTCACGGAAGAGGCTCAGCGGCACGACGGGGTTGAGCGCCGTGCGTTCGACGTACAGGAAGGCGGCGAAGAACACCGCGGCCGCCAGCACGGAGCCCAGGGTCAGCGGCGACAGCCAGCCCTTCTCGGGACCCATCGAGAAACCGAACACGCCCGCGGTGCAGGCCATCGTCGCGAGGATCGCACCGGCGGCGTCCAACTTCATCCGCTCGCGATGGGTCTCCCGCAGCGTGGTGCGCGCGAGATAGATCATCACCAGACCGATGGGAACGTTCACCAAGAACGCCCACCGCCACGACACCTCGGTCAGCGCGCCGCCGACGACCAGGCCCATCACCGAGCCGATGCCCGTCATCGCGGCGAACACTGCCGTCGCCGAGTTCCGCGCTGGCCCCTTGGGGAACGTGGTGGCGATCAGTGCCAGACCGGTGGGCGAGGCGATCGCCGAGCCGACGCCCTGGAGCAGCCGGGCTGTGACGAGAGTGGGTTCGTTCCATGCGAGTCCGCACAGGATCGAGGCGATCGTGAACAACCCAACACCTGCGATGAAGGTGCGCTTGCGACCGATCGTGTCACCGAGGCGACCGCCGAGGAGCATCAGCCCGCCGAACGTCAGCACGTATGCGGTGATGACCCAGCTTCGACCCGCGTCCGAGAGGTTGAGCTCGTCCTGAATCTTGGGGAGCGCGACGATCGCGACCGTGCTGTCCATCGTGGCGAGGAGCTGCATGCCGCCAATCGCCACGACTGCCGCAACGAACCGGTGGGAAGGCAACCACGTGGGATACCAATTGGTTCGTTGGCTGGGCGTATGTGCCACGTCCACCGCGGCACGCGCTTCGCTGGCGGCGCGCTCTGCATCGTTGAGAGCCGTCATGGCGAGCCACCTTACCGGAATCTTAAGAAATCTTTAAGCCGAGAAGCCCGCCACCGCGCCAATGACGATGATCGCGGGAGGTCGAATGCCCACGTCGCGCATCCGATCTGCCGCGTCGGCCAGCGTCGTGCGTAGCGTTCGCTGCGCCGCCATCGTGCCGTGTTGCACCACCAACACCGGCGTATCCGCAGGTCGGCCGCCCTCGATCAGCGCCTTGGCAAACAATTCGATGCGCTCGACGGCCATCAGCAACACGATCGTGCCCGACAGCGCGGCCAGTGCATCCCAATTCACTAACGATTCGGGATGGTCTGGTGATAAATGGCCGCTGACTACGACGAATTCGTGCGTGACCGACCTGTGGGTGACCGGTACGCCGGTCAGCGCTGGCACCGCTATGGCACTTGTCACACCCGGTACGACCGTGACCGGAATTCCTGCGTCGGTACACGCGAGGACCTCCTCGTAGCCGCGGCCGAAGACGAACGGATCGCCGCCCTTCAGGCGCACTACGAACTTGCCCGCCCTTGCCCTGTCGATCAGTACGTCGTTGATCGCGTCCTGCGCCATCGCCCGGCCATACGGGATCTTCGCCGCGTCGATGACCTCGACGTGGGGAGCGAGCTCGGCCAACAGTTCCTGTGGGGCTAGCCGGTCGGCGACGACGACGTCTGCGCGCGACAACAGTCGCCTGCCGCGAACGGTGATCAGCTCGGGATCACCGGGGCCACCGCCAACGAGTGCGACGCCGCCGGGTACGCCGTCGGTGGGATCGGCCCCGATGACGCCCTGCTGAAGTCCCTCGCGGATGGCCGATCGGATGGCTGCAGACCGTCGGTGTTCCCCACCTGCCAGCACGCCGACGGACAGGCCGTCGTAATCGAAGGTCGCAGGCGTGACGGCCGACCCCTCGATCGCGATGTCGGCGCGGACGCAGAAGATCCTCCTGCGTTCGGATTCGACGACTATCGCTGCGTTGACGTCCGGGTCGTCCGTCGCCGCGATCACGTACCAGGCGTCGGCCAGGTCGGCCGCGCGGAACTCCCTGAGCACCAAGGTGATTGCGCCGTCGGATGCGAGAGCCTCGACTGCAGGGGTCGCCGCCTTGGTGATCACGTGGACGATGGCGCCGGTCGCGATCAGCAGCGGCAGCCTACGTTGCGCGACGCTGCCACCGCCGACCACGACGACCTTCCTGGCGTTCAGTCGTAGGCCGACGAGGTAGGCGTTCTCAGTCACCGGGCGAGCCTAAGGGTTGCCGCGGCGCCAACAAACCGGGTCACCGCCTCCGGGTGCGCCGCCGCGTGAGCGTGCAGGTATGCGCCGTGCACGCCACGGCTGACCGCACCATCGGTGACGGCGCTCGCAGCACCACCCCGAAAGACCCAGGCGGGCGCATAGTCGCTCGCGAATGTCACTGCGGTGCGATGGAATTCGTGTCCGGTGACCCTTGCACCCTCGGCATGCACCGACGACGTCGTCGTAGCGACGGCGTCCCGATACCCGAGCACGAGACGCTCGGTGAAGCGTGCCGATCCGGATAGCGCGCCGCACATCGGAACTCCGTCGAGGTCGTCGACGAGGTAGGTCAGGCCTGCGCACTCGGCGTGTATCGGCGCGCCCGTTTCAGCGAGTGCCCTTATCTGTTGACGCACAACGTCATTCGCCGAGAGCTCCGCGGTGAACTGCTCGGGGAACCCGCCGGGGAGCACCACCGCGGAGGTGTCTTCTGGCAGCGACTCGGACATGGGGTCGAATTCGACGACCTCGGCACCAGTGGCACGCAACAGTTCGGCGTGCTCCGGGTAGCCGAAGGTGAACGCCTTGCCGGCGGCGAGTGCCACTACGACACCACCGCCGACTGGCTCGACCACCGAGGGATCCCACGGCACGGCCGCGCTGTGCGCGTGTGCCATGTCGACCACGGCGGCGAGGTCCACGTGGCGCGCCACCAAGTCGGTCATGGCATCTACCGCACTGCGAGCCAAGCGCCCATGCTCGATGGCAGTCACCAGGCCGAGATATCTTGAGGGAATGGCTAATTCATCGTTTCGGGGGATCGCCCCCAGCACCGGAACCCCGGCTTGCTCACACGCCTGCCGCAGGACCTCGTCGTGCCGCGCCGACCCGACGCGGTTGAGTATCACGCCCGCGATGCGGACCGAACGATCGAACGTCGCGAAGCCATGCAGGAGCGCAGCAATGCTCTGGCCTTGCCCACGGGCGTCCACGACGAGGACGACGGGCGCCTCTAACAGACCCGCGACGTGCGCCGTCGAACCACGCGCGGGCCCCAACACATTCGGCTCGATCCGGCCGTCGAAGAGTCCCATCACGCCCTCGACCACGGCGATGTCGGCACCCGCGCTGCCGTGTTGGTATAGCGGTCCGATCAGATGCTCGCCCACCAGCACCGGATCCAGGTTGCGTCCCGGCAGGCCCGCTGCCAAAGCGTGATACCCGGGGTCGATGAAGTCCGGGCCGACCTTGAACGGGGCGACCCTGTGACCGGCGCGTCGCAGCGCCCCGATCAGACCCGTTGCGACGGTCGTCTTGCCGCTGCCCGACGCGGGTGCCGCGACGACGACGGCTGGAGTGCTCATGTCGGCTTCTCTCCGCGAGCAGACACAAACTCCCCTGAGATACCCGGGATCAGGGGACTTTGCGTCTGCTCGCGGGGAGGAATCACCACTCGATGCCCCGTTGGCCCTTGCGGCCCGCATCCATCGGGTGCTTGACCTTGGTCATCTCGGTGACGAGGTCGGCTGCCTCCACCAGCTGGGGCGGAGCATCGCGACCGGTGATGACGACGTGCTGGGTACCCGGTCGAGACGTCAACGTCGCCACCACCTCTTCGGTATCGACCCAACCCCACTTCAAGGGATAGGTGAACTCGTCGAGGACGTAGAAGTCGTGTTGCTCATTGGCGAGACGGCGCGCGATCTCCACCCAACCGTCAGCCGCCGCAGCGGCGTGGTCGACCTCGCTGCCCGGCTTGCGCGACCACGACCACCCCGCCCCCATCTTGTGCCACTCGACGGCTCCCCCGACACCACGTTCGTCGTGCAGCGCGCCCAGTTCCCGAAATGCCGACTCCTCACCGACCTTCCACTTGGCGCTCTTGACGAACTGAAACACGGCGACGTCGAAGCCCTGATTCCACGCACGCAGCGCCATGCCAAAGGCGGCTGTCGACTTGCCCTTTCCGGGGCCGGTATGGACCGCGAGCAGCGGCGCGTTGCGGCGGATCCGGGTGGTGAGGCCGTCGTCGGGGACGACGGACGGTTGGCCGCGTGGCATAAGATCAGCCTATGCCGCGGCGTTGTCGGTCTCGGCCTTGACCAGCCGGGTGAGACCGTCGGCCCGCAAGTCCGCAAGGCGCACCGAGGGCGCGTGCAAGGCAGTCGCCAACTCTTGCGCCAAACCCAATCTCACATACGACGTTTCGCAGTCGACGACGATCGCAGCGGCGCCCTCGGCCCGCAGCAGATCGGCAGCAGCCCTCGACCGTCCCAGCGGATCGGGCCCACCCGTTGCGCGGCCGTCGGTGAGGATCACCACCAGGCTGCGGCGCGCGCGATCGCGCGCCTTCTCGCGCACCACGACGTCGCGCGCCGCCAGCAAGCCCTGCGCAAGTGGCGTCTTGCCGCCGGTGTCGAACCGCTCAAGGCGTGTGCTTGCGATGTGCACCGACGAGGTCGGCGGAAGTAGCACATGAGCCGCCGAACCGCGGAACGTGATGACGGCTACCTTGTCGCGGCGCTGATAGGCGTCGCGCAGCAGCGACAGCGTGGCACCTCCGACCGCCGCCATCCGGTCGCGTGCGGCCATCGATCCCGACGCGTCGACGACGAAGATGACCAGATTGCCTTCTCGCCCTTCACGAATGGCGCGGCGCACGTCGTCCGGTCGCACCGCGAGTCGGCCGACTCCGCGATGCCCACCTGCCGCAGCGAGGACGGTGCCGAACACGTGGACACCGTGACCGGCGGTTGGATCGTCGGTGGCCGATATCGCCGTGCCCGTCCGATTCCTCGCGCGGGAACGACGGCCTGGCGCCCCCTCCCCCACACCCGGAACGGCGAGCGCCTTGGTGCGGAACGTAGCGGACGCCTTGGCATTGGAGCGGGCCGCCGAACCGGACGAATTACCCTGCGGGGCAGCAGCTTCCGTCGAGTCGGATGACGCACCGCCACCACCGGACGGATCGGGTTCCGGCTCGTCACCGGGGCCACTCGATTCTGCGCTCGATTCGGCTTGCGCCATCGCGTCGTCGAGTTGGTCCGGATCGAGGCCGGGGTCGTCGAACGGGTCGCGCCGCCGTCGGTGCGGCAGCGCCAGTTCCGCCGCGACGCGGATGTCCTCCTCGGTCACGATGACGTCCCCCCGCCACGCTGCGTGCGCCACCGCCGTCCTGGCCACCACGAGGTCCGCGCGCATTCCGTCGACGTCGAACGACGCGCACACCGCGGCGATGCGTCGTAATTCGTTGTCCGGCAGCACTACGTCGGCGACCAGAGACCTAGCCATCGCGATTCTGCGAGACAAATCTGCGTCCTCGTCGCGGTACCGAGCCACGAAGGAGTCGGGATCGGCCTCGAATTGCAGCCGACGGCGGACGACCTCGACGCGGACGTCCACCTCGCGCGAGGCGCGGACGTCGACCGTCAGGCCGAACCTGTCGAGCAACTGTGGGCGCAGTTCGCCCTCTTCGGGATTCATCGTCCCGATCAGCACGAAACGGGCATCGTGGCTGTGCGACACCCCGTCTCGCTCGACGTGCACGCGGCCCATCGCCGCCGCGTCGAGCAACACGTCCACCAAGTGGTCGTGCAGCAGGTTTACCTCGTCGACGTAGAGCACGCCACCGTGGGCACGCGCGAGTAGTCCAGGCGAGAAGGCGTGTTCGCCGTCGCGCAGCACGCGCTGCAGATCCAGCGACCCGACCACGCGGTCCTCGGTCGCGCCGATCGGAAGCTCGACCAGCCGGGCGTCGGGGTCGACGGCCGCGAGCACCTCCGCAAGACCACGAACGGCCGTCGACTTCGCGGTGCCCTTCTCGCCGCGGATCAGCACCCCGCCGATCTCGGGTCGCACCGCGCAGAGAATCAGCGCGAGCCGCAGTTGGTCTTGACCCACCAGGGCGCTGAACGGGTAGGTGTCGGTCATGTCGTCACGTGAGTTCCGCTGCGCAGCATGGGTACATGCGGAATCCCGTCATCGAGATACTCGTCGCCGGAGATGACGAATCCGTGCTTGGCGTACATGTCCGACAGGTACGTCTGCGCGTTGACGTGACAGGGAAAGTCGCCAACCTCGGCAAGCGCGGCCAGCATGAGGCGGTTGGAGTGCCCGTGGCCACGTTCTGTGCGCTTGGTGCAGACCCGGCCGATCCGGAACGCCTTCTCGCCTCCTGGGTGCTCCTCCATCAGCCGCAACGTGGAGATGACCTTGCCGTCGGGACTCTCCAGCCAGAAATGTCTGGTGTCGGCGTCGAGATCGCGGCCGTCCAGTTCCGGATACGGGGTCGCCTGCTCGACGACGAACACCTCGACCCGCAGCTTCAACAACTCGTAGAGCGTCGACGCGTCCAGATCCTTTGCCCAGCTTCGCCGTAGCTCAACGGTCACCGCGCCGCCGTCAGACCGACACTGCGGGAACCGGGGCAGGCGCGTCGAGCTTGAGCACCTTCGTGCCCCAATCCCAGACCTCTTCAAAGAGTTTCGGCTCGCCGGACAGCGGGACACCCAGCGAGGGGATCATCTCCTTGAGCTTCGGCTGCCACCCCTGGTAGCGGTCGGGGAAGCAGCGCTCCAACAGATCGAGCATCGCGGGCACGGCCGTGGAGGCGCCCGGGGACGCCCCGAGCAGACCAGCGATGCTTCCGTCCGCAGCCGACAGCACCGTGGTGCCGAACTCTAGGACGCCACCGGCACCCTTGCGGCGGATCACCTGAACGCGCTGGCCTGCGATGGCCAGATCCCAGTCCGCATCGACTGCGCTCGGCGCGAATTCGCGCAACTCCTCGACGCGCGCTGGCTCACTGAGGAGAAGCTGGCCGATCAGATACTTGAGCAGGCTGGTCTCGGTCAGACCCACACCGAGCATTGAGCCGAGGTTGTTGGGCTTGACCGAGAAGGGGAGGTCGGTGACCTTGCCTTGTTTGAGGAACTTCGGCGACCAGCCTGCGAACGGGCCGAAAAGGAGATAGGAACGCCCCTGGATGACGCGTGTGTCCAGGTGCGGCACGGACATCGGCGGTGCTCCCAGCGGCGGCAGACCGTAGACCTTCGCCTGGTGGGCTGCCGCCAGCTCGGGATTGTCGGAGCGCAGCCACTGGCCGCCGACCGGGAATCCGCCAAACCCCTTGGCCTCCTTGATCCCCGACTTCTGCAGAAGCGGAAGTGCTCCGCCGCCGGCACCGATGAAGACGAACTTCGCGTTGATCTTCCGCTTGTTTCGAGTGCGTCGGTTCGTGACGTCGAGGGTCCAGCTGCCGTCGGACTCCTTGTGCAGATCGCGGACCTCGTGCCCGAACAGCGTCGTCATCCCGCGCTCGGCGTTGTATCCGATCAATTGCCGTGACAGCGAGCCAAAGTCGACGTCGGTGCCGTTGGTGGTCCAGTTCAGCGCAACCGGCTCGCGGAAGTCGCGCTTGGCGGCCATCAGCGGCAGCCGGCGAGCGAACTCGTCGGCGTCGTCGATGTACTCCATCGTCGCGAACAGTGGGTTCTGGACCATCGTCTCGTGACGCCGCTTGAGGTAGTCGATGTGCTGCGCGCCGTGCACGAAGCTGACGTGCGGGATGGGATTGAGGAAGCTCCGCACGTCGGGTAGCACGCCGTTCTCGACGGCGTGCGCCCAGAACTGCCGGGACACCTGGAATTGCTCGTTGACTCCGACGGCCTTGCTGATGTCGATGGTGCCGTCGGACTTCTGCGGCGTGTAGTTCAGCTCGCATAGGGCGGAGTGTCCGGTCCCGGCGTTGTTCCACGGATCGCTGCTCTCGGCGGCGGCGCCGTCGAGGCGCTCGACCAGGGTGATCGACCAGTCGGGCTCCATCAGGCGCAGAAGCACGCCGAGGGTGGCGCTCATGATGCCCGCGCCCACTAGGACGACGTCCGTTTTCGTGGTCTTGGCTAACTTGGGCTCAGACACCTGAATCGACGATCCCTTCGCTTTTCACGTACGACGTGGTTGCACCCGAGTCATTTCTGACCGGCTAACAGGTTATCCCCACCATCATCGGCCCAGATGACCTACCGGTTCCATGTGAATTCTGTCGCACCGCCTTCACCGTTAAGGTAACTGGGGTGACCTCCTGGGAGCCCGACGTGCTGCCCGGTTTCTGGCAGCAGACCATCCCGCTCGGCCTCGATCCGGACGGCGAGGGCGAACTGGTGTCGACCTTGGTCAGACACGGCGAAGCACCGGCATCCGGCGACGCGAAGCAAGCCGTCGTCGCGCTGCATGGGTACACCGACTACTTCTTCAACACCGAGCTGGCAGAGCACTTCGCCGAGCGCGGCTTTACCTTCTATGCGGTGGATCTGCACAAGTGCGGGCGGTCGCGGCGGGAGAACCAGACGCCGCACTTCACCACCAAGCTCGCCGCCTACGACCGTGAGCTGAACCGGGCCTTGCAGATCGTCGCTGCCGACACTCGCGGGGCCAGGATCTGCGCCTTTGGCCATTCGGCCGGCGGGCTCATCGTGTCTCTGTGGCTGGACCGGCTTCGGCAACGTGGCGCGCTGTCCGCCCTCAACGTCGGCGGGTTGGTGCTCAACAGTCCGTTCCTCGACTTGCACGGTCCCGCCCTCATTCGCAGCGCACCCGCATCGGCAGCGCTGCGCGCGTTGGGTCGGTGGCGCAAGCGCCACGTCGTCCGCAAGCCGACCGAGGGCGGATATGGCACCACCCTTCACCGCGACTACTCCGGCGAGTTCGACTACAACCTCGAGTGGAAGCCCCTCGGTGGCTTCCCAGTGACGTTCGGTTGGATCAACGCCATCCGTCGCGGGCAGGCCCGGCTGCATCGCGGGCTCGACGTCGGTGTGCCGAACCTCATACTGCGATCCGACCACAGCGTCGCGGAGAAACCCGATCCCGAAGCGATCCAACGCGGCGACGCCGTACTCGACGTCGCCCAGATCGCGCGGTGGGCAGGCTGCATTGGCAACCGCTCGACCATCGTCCCGATCGTCGATGCCAAGCACGACGTCTTCCTCTCTCTCGCTGAACCTCGCGCCGCGGCCTACCGCGAGCTGGATGCCTGGCTCGACGTTTACTTGCGATCCGAGAACTCTTCCAAGACAACACAATCCGGATAAGGGCTGACACGCATGGAGCACTTCGACCTTGCCATCATCGGCACGGGCTCGGGCAATAGCATTCCCAACCCGGAGGCCGACGAGCGCTACGGCAACATGCGGGTGGCTATCTGTGAGCAGGGCACCTTCGGAGGCACCTGCCTCAACGTCGGCTGCATCCCGACCAAGATGTTCGTCTACGCCGCAGAAGTAGCCAACATCGTCAACCGCTCGGCGAAGTACGGCATCGATGCGAAGTTGGAGGACGTGCGCTGGACGGACATCGTCTCGCGGGTCTTCGGCCGCATCGACCCGATCGCCCAGAACGGCGAGCAGTACAAGCGCTCGCTTCCCAATACGACGGTGTACCGCAGCCACACCAAGTTCGGCGGAATCGCTCCCGATGGCAGTTATCTGCTGCGCACTGACGACAGCGACGAGTTCTCCGCCGACCAGGTGGCAATCGCCGCGGGCTCGCGGATCAACGTTCCGCCCGCCATCGACGCCTGTGGCGTGGAGTACTACACCAGCGACACCGTCATGCGGATGGACGAGCTGCCCGGCCACATGGTCATCGTCGGCGGTGGGTTCGTCGCCGCAGAGTTCGCACACATCTTCTCCGCGTTGGGCGTCCGGATCACCATCGTCGTGCGCGGCAGCTCGCTGCTGACCCACTGCGACGCGGCGGTCTGCGAACGCTTCACCAACATCGCTGGGCACAAGTGGCACCTGCGGTTGCACCGCAACGTCATCGGCGCGCACACGGATGGCTCCGGCACGGTGCTCGAACTCGACAACGGCTCCACCGTCACGGCGGACGCCCTGCTGGTGGCAACCGGCCGCATTCCCAACGGGGACCTGTTGGACGCCGACCTCGTCGGCGTGCAGGTTGACGAAGGTCAGATCGTCGTCGACGAATTCCAAAGGACCACGGCGCGAGGCATTTTCGCGCTCGGGGACGTGTCGTCGCCGTATCAGCTCAAACACGTCGCCAACCACGAGATGCGGGTGGTCCAGCGCAATCTGCTGTGCGACTGGGACGACACCGCGTCGATGGTCGCCTCCGATCACCGATTCGTCCCGTCCGCGGTGTTCACCGACCCGCAGATCGCGATGGTCGGCATGACCGAGGACGAGGCGAGGGCGGCCGGACTCGACTTCGTCACCAAGGTGCAGAAGTACGGCGACACGGCCTACGGCTGGGCGATGGAGGACACCACCGGCGTCGCCAAGCTCATCGCCGAGCGCCACACCGGACAGTTGTTGGGCGCCCACATCATGGGGTACCAGGCGTCGTCGATCATCCAGCCGGTGATCCAGGCGATGAGCTTCGGGCTGAGCGCTCAGGACATGGCCAAGGGCCAATACTGGATTCACCCCGCGCTGCCAGAGGTGATCGAGAACGCGCTGCTTGGGCTGAAGTAGCGCTCAGCCGACCGGTGCCGACCAGCGCTCTTCGATGCGGCCGAACCGCCAGACCGCGAGCGACGTCAACCACACGGCCACGAAGACGCCGACGATGACGAACCCGACGGATTCGAGGTTGGCCGACCCGATCACGGCCAGCGGGCCGGACTGGATTCCCAAACGGTCGACGAGCAATCCCGCGATCACGATCACGCCGATGACGAGGGCGACGAAGACCGACAGCACCGTGATGGTCAGGTTGTAGAAGACCTTGCGGACCGGGTTCAGGAACGCCCAGCCGTAGGCACGCGACATCAGCACTCCGTCGACCGCGTCGAACAGGCTCATCCCCGCTGCGAAGAGCACCGGCAGAACGAGGATCGCGTACCAGGGCAGCGTGAAGGCGGCGGTGCCTGCGGCCAGCACCAGCAGCGCCACCTGGGTCGCGGTGTCGAAGCCAAGCCCCATCAGGAACCCGACCGGGTAGAGATGCCATGGTTTGTTGACGCGACGCATCACCCGGCCGAGCAGACGCGCGAGGAAGCCTCGGTTGTTGAGCTGGCGTTCGAGCTCCACCTCGTCGAACTCACCGGAGCGCATCTGCCGGAACACCCTTGCGATGCCGACGACGGCGAACAAGTTGGTCAGCCCAATCAAGATCAAGAAGGTCCCCGCGACGACGGAGCCGATCAACCCGAGCGTCTGCAGCATCGGCGAGCCCTCGTCCTGCACGGGGCCTACGAGTGCCCGCACCCCCAGGGCCAGCAGGAACGCCAACCCGAAGACGACACTGGAGTGGCCGAGCGAGAACCAGAAGCCGGCCGACAGCGACCGCTTGCCCTCGCCAACCAGCTTTCGGGTCGTGTTGTCGATGACGGCGATGTGATCGGCGTCGAAGGCATGCCGCGCACCGAGCAGGTAGGCCGTCACCCCGAGGCCCACGCCGAATACGCCTGCGGATCCGAGGGTGATGTGTCGCGGTGCCACGCCGAAAACTAGTACGCCCCAACCGAACACGTGAAGGACGAGAACCACGGCGGCCATTCCCGCGATCGAGAGCCAGTCGGTCCGGTCGAAGCGACCTGTGACGTCGCGCTTCTGCAGGAGATCCGTCGATGCGACCATCCCTCGACCCTAGGTCGCGCCCGTTCATCTGTCTAGCTGTTCAGATGTTCAGGCCAGCGACCCGTCCAGATGGGCAGGTCAGCCGTGTGCGGCGCCTATCCAATGCAGCAGGTCGTGCACGATCTCGTCCTCCAGTCGGTAGGCCACGGAGCGCCCCACACGGGTGCTGCTCACCCAGCCTTGCTGCCGGAGCAGTCGAAGCGCTTGGGAGACGGCATTTTCCGAGCGGCCAACCGCTGTCGCGAGATCGCTGACGAAGATGCCAGGTGTGCGGTGCAGGCTCAGCAAGATCTCTAGGCGGTTCGGATCGGACAACAGGTCGAACCGTTGCGTCCAGCCAGAGATGTCGACGTCGGCAAGCGCCGCGTGCCGCACACCACCCTGCTCCCTGGACTCCACACTGCAAATCTAAACCTTGGAGGGCACTTAGCGACCCAAGACGTGCGCTGAGGCCACGGTTGCCGTCGTCTGCAGATCCACTGGGCTCTGCGTTCACGGCGGAGAAGTGCGAGTAACCGTCGCCACCAACGCAGAGTGGAGCAGGTCAGCCGGCACCTAGTCGAGGAAACCGTGCAGGAGAGCGGCCGAACCCCACACGTGCTCGGTCATGATCTCCGCCGCGCGGTTGGCGTCACCCGCGAGGATCGCGATGACGATGGCCTCGTGCTGTTCGTCGGAGTGGGCGATGTTGCGGGGCACCATCGGGATGTGGTCGAGCAACTCGTTGAGCCGCATCCGGTTCTCGGCGACCAACGGCACCAACGACGGAACCCCGGCCGCCTCTGCTATCGCGAGGTGCAATCGCGAGTCGAGTCGGCGGTAGTCGGCGGGTGCGGCGTCGCGCACGTCGACCAGCTTGGCCCACAACGCCTCTCGATCCGACGCCGTCATGGTCCTTGCCGCGGCCATGCGCGCGGCACCCACCTCGAGGATCTCGCGCAGTCGCAGTGCGTCGTCGATGTCTTCCCGACTGAAGCCAGGCCGATCGGCGCTCTGCGCAGGCAGCTCGTCGGCAAGGAACGTGCCGCCGTACCTACCCCGCTTCGATACCAGGTAACCCGCCTCGGCGAGCGACCGGATCGCTTCACGGACGGTGTCGCGACTGACGCCGAGCCGAGCGGCGAGTTCGCGTTCCGGCGGCAGTGAGTCACCGGGGGCAAGCAGTCCCAGCTTGATCGTCTCCAGCAATCGTCCAACCGTGTCCTCGAACGCATTGCCCAGGCGCACCGGACGCAGCAGCGCCTCGCTGGCGTTCTGCGGATCCGGGACGGCGGTCATGCTGATGCGCTTACAGCGGGGTGACGTAGTGGCCGGTGATGCCGCCGTCGACCAGGAAGGTCGACCCGGTGATGAACGACGCGTCGTCGCTTGCGAGGAACGCCACCGCAGCGGCAAGTTCGTCCGGCTCGGCGAACCGGCCCATCGGCACGTGCACCAGCCTGCGTGCGGCCCGCTCGGGATCCTTGGCGAACAGTTCCTGTAGCAGCGGCGTGTTCACCGGTCCGGGGCACAGCGCGTTGACGCGAATCCCTTGGCGCGCGTACTGGATTCCGAGTTCCCGCGAGATGGCAAGCACGCCTCCCTTTGACGCGGTATAGGAAATCTGCGACGTCGCCGACCCGTTGACCGCTACGAAGGACGCCGTGTTGATGATCGAGCCCTTCTGCTGCGGAACCATGTGGCGCAGGGCAGCCTTGCAGCAGAAGAACACCGACTTGAGGTTGATGTCCTGAACGCGATCCCACGCGTCGATGCCGGTGACCTCGATGAGGTCGTCGTCGGGTGGGCTGATGCCGGCGTTGTTGAAGGCGATGTCGACGCCGCCGTGTACCTCGACGGCTATGTCGAACAAGCGATCCACCGCGACCTGATCCGAGACGTCGACCTGGACGAAGGTGACGTTCAGATCGTTGGCGACCGACTGGCCGGTGGCGGGGTCGATGTCACCGATGACGACGATCGCACCTTCGTCGCGCATCCGCTTGACGGTGGCCAGCCCGATGCCGCTCGCGCCACCGGTGACGACGGCGACCTTGTCCTTCAGCCGCTGGGTCAGGTCCATCTACTGCTCTCCAATCGCAAAGAAGACGTTCTTGGTTTCGGTAAAGGCAAGCGGCGCATCCGGTCCGAGTTCGCGGCCCAGACCCGACTGCTTGAACCCTCCGAACGGGGTGTTGTACCGCACCGACGAATGCGAGTTCACGCTGAGGTTGCCCGATTCCACCGCACGTGCGACCCGCATCGCCCGCGACAGGTTGTCGGTCCAAATCGACCCCGAGAGGCCGTACGGGCTGTCGTTGGCGAGCGCGATGCCGTCTGCCTCGTCTTCGAACGGCAGCACCGTCACCACGGGGCCGAAGATCTCCTCGGTGACACTGCGGTCGGTGCGCTCGGGCGTGAGCACCGTTGGCGGGAACCAGTAGCCGGGACCCTGTGGCGCCGAACCGCGGAAGGCGACCGGTGCGTCGTCGGGGACGTATGACGCAACTGTGTCGAAGTGTGGCCGGGAAACCAACGGGCCCATTTCGCTGCTCCGCGCGCTCGGGTCGCCGACGACGACGCCCTTGACGGCTGGCTCGAAGAGTTCCATGAACTTGTCGTATACGTTGCGCTGCACCAGGATCCGGCTGCGGGCGCAGCAGTCCTGCCCAGCGTTGTCGAAGACCCCGTACGGCGCGGTGGCGGCAGCCTTCTCCAGATCGCAATCGTCGAAGATGATGTTGGCGCTCTTGCCGCCCAGTTCCAGGGTGACGCGCTTGATGTTCTCTGCCGCCCCTGCCATCACCTTGATGCCCACCTCCGTCGAGCCGGTGAACACGATCTTGCGAATGTCGGGATGGGTGATGAAGCGGTCGCCGACGACGGAACCCTTTCCGGGCAGCACCGTGAACAGTCCATCTGGCAAGCCGGCGTCACGGCCCAGCTCGGCGAGGCGAATCGTAGTCAACGGAGTGATCTCGGCAGGCTTGACCAACACGGCGTTGCCAGCCGCGAGAGCAGGGACGAATCCCCACGACGCGATCGTCATCGGGAAATTCCACGGGGCGATGACGGCCACCACTCCCAAGGGTTCGTTGAACGTGACGTCAATCCCGCCCGCGACCGGAATCTGCCTGCCCGACATCCGTTCCGGGCTTGCCGAGTAGAACTGCAGCACGTCGCGCACGTGCCCGGCCTCCCACTCGGCGTTGCCGATGACGTGACCGGAGTTGGCCACCTCTAGGGCTGCAAGTTCGTCGACGTGGGCATCGACCACTGCGGCGAAGGCCCGCAGTGCGCTCGCGCGTTCGGCGGGTGCCAACTTCGCCCATGCCTTCTGTGCAGACATCGCATTGGCGACGGCCTCGTCGACTCCCGCCACGTCGACCTGCTCGACAGTCCTCAGCACGGACTCGTCTGCCGGATTGATCAGTGTCGACGCGCTCACGCCGTCTCCCCTCTCGTTGCGTATGTCCCGCTCTTTGCATATGAAGCGGCTGCCTGCACGACCGCTCTGAAGAGCCGGAGGTCGTCAAGCCTTTCCTCGGGATGCCACTGGACCGCTACCACGAATGAATCACCAAGAATCTCAACGGCTTCGATGACTCCGTCGGAGTCCCAGGCGCTGGCGATCAGGCCCTTGCCGAGTTCGGCGATGGCCTGATGGTGGTAGCACTGCGCATCGGTGGACTCGCCGACCAACGACGCGACCCTAGTCCCTGGCACCGTCTGGATCGTGGAGGTATTGAACACGGCGTTGCCGAGTTGATGCTGATAGTGCCCCACTACGTCGGGCAGATGCTGGTGCAGCGTTCCACCGAGTGAGACGTTGAGAACCTGTGCGCCGCGGCAGATCCCGAGTACCGGTAGGCCGCGGCGCAAGGCCTCCGCAAGCAGGGCGAACTCGAAGGCGTCGCGGGTGACGGCGGGCTCGTCGGTCTTCGGATGGCGCTCCTGACCGTATGCCGCCGGGTCGACGTCCCTGCCGCCGGTGATCACCAACCCGTCGAGCCCGTCGAGTATTCGGGCAACGATGCCGTCGTCGACCGGTTGCGGTGGCAGCAGCGTGGCGATGCCGCCGGCCCTGGTGACTCCGTCGATGTAGATGGCTGGCAGGAAGCTGGCTTCCACGTCCCACACCCCGGTCTGCGAGCGTTGCAGGTACGTGGTCAGGCCCAGGACGGGCCGAGCGTTTGTACTAGAGCCGTTCAAAGCCGCGACGCCTCTCCCAGTCGGTGACCGCAGAGTTGAATGCCTCGAGTTCGACGCGCGCGTTGTTGAGGTAGTGCTCGACCACCTCGTCACCGAATGCCTCGCGTGCTACCGTCGACGCCTCGAAGAGTTTGGCCGCTTCGGCGAGGGTGGTCGGAAGTCGTTCTGCGTCACTGGTATAGGCGTTGCCAACACATGGCTCGGGCAGTTCGAGCTTCTGGTCGATCCCATGGAGCCCGCCAGCGATCAACGCCGAAACCGCAAGGTACTGGTTGACGTCACCGCCGGGCGCGCGGCACTCCATCCGCATGCCGTGGCCGTGGCCGACGACCCGCAGTGCGCAGGTGCGGTTGTCCATTCCCCATGCGACGGCGGTCGGCGCGAAGCTACCGTCGACGAAACGCTTGTAGGAGTTGATGTTCGGTGCGTAGAAGAGCGTCAGCTCGCGAAGCGTCGCCAGCTGGCCAGCGATGAAGCTGCGGAACATCGCGGACATGCCGTGTGGCGCGGCATCGTCTGAAAACACTGCAGAACCATCCGTTCCCCTGAAGGAGATGTGGATGTGGCAGCTATTGCCCTCGCGCTCATCGTATTTCGCCATGAACGTCAGGCTCTTGCCGTGCTGGTCGGCGATCTCCTTTGCACCGTTCTTGTAGATGGTGTGGTTGTCGCACGTCGTCAGGGCGTCGGCGTAGCGGAAGCCGATCTCCTGTTGCCCAAGGTTGCACTCGCCCTTGACGCCCTCGCAGTACAGGCCGGCGCCTTCCATCCCGAGGCGGATGTCGCGGAGAAGCGGTTCCATCCTCGTCGAGGCCACCATCGCGTAGTCGATGTTGTAGTCCGACGCAGGCGTGAGCCCCTTGTAGTCCTTCGCCCAAGCCTCGCGGTAGGGGGTGTCGAAGACCATGAACTCGAGCTCGGTCGCCGCGTACGCGACCATGCCGCGGTCGGCGAGCCGGTCGAGTTGGGTACGCAATATGCCTCGCGGCGCAGGACCCACCGGCTTGCCGTCGTGCCAACCGAGATCGGCCATCACCAGAGCGGTACCCGGCAGCCACCTGAGAAGGCGCAGGGTGCTGAAGTCGGGCGTCATCACCATGTCGCCGTAGCCGGCTTCCCAGCTCGACATCGCGTAGCCGTCGACGGTGTTCATGTCGACGTCGACGGCCAGCAGGTAGTTGCAGCATTCCGCACCGTGCGCGACCACGTCCTCGACGAACAGCCGAGCCGAGATCCGTTTGCCGACCAACCGGCCCTGCATGTCGGTGAACCCGACGATCACCGTGTCGACGTCGCCTGCGGCTACGAGGTTCTCCAACTCCGCTTGCGACAACATCGGAACTCCTCCATCAGACATGCTCAGAGTCAACCATTGGATTCCACTCCCCCGAGTAAACCCGCTACAGATTTACACAACTGCAACGGCCAAAGGTAGGACAGCAGACCAATAGCACTCTAATGTGCCTAGACAGTAAGCCGCCGCACCGCGGCGGCATCTTGGTGCGAATAGGAGAACTGCCGTGCCCGAGGGTCACGAACTACTCGACGACGACGAGAGACATCTCGCGTCGCTCGGCTACACCCAGGAGCTGCACCGGTCATGGTCCGGCTTCAGCAACTTCGCCATCTCGTTCTCGATCATCTCGATCCTGGCGGGCTGCTTCACCTCGTTCGGCCTCGGGTGGAACAACGGCGGACCTGCCGCCATCGCGTGGGGCTGGCCGCTCATCTCGCTGTTCATCCTCATCATCGGGCTGTGCATGTCCGAACTCGTCTCCGCCTACCCGACCTCGGGCGGAATCTACTGGTGGGCGAGCAAACTCGGTGGAGCAAAGGCGGGGTTCTATACCGGTTGGCTCAACCTGATCGGCCTCATCGCGATCCTCGCGTCGGTGGCCTACGGCGCAGCCACGTTCCTTGACTTGACGTTGGGCACATTCAGCGAAAGCTGGCTCGCCGACTATAGCCTGACCAGGACGTTCATCATCTTCGTCATCATTCTGGCGCTCTCGGCGACGGTGAACATCTTCTCCAGCCATCTGTTGGCCGTGATCAACAACATCTCGGTCTGGTGGCACGTGGCGGGCGCGGCGATCGTGATCCTGATCCTGATCTTCATCCCCGAGCAGCACGCCAGCTTCAGCACCGTGTTTGCAACGACGGTCAACAACACCGGCATGTTCGACGGTGGAAAGGGTTGGGGCTGGCTGCTGTTCGTGCTACCGATCTCGGCGATCCTGACCCAGTACACGATCACGGGTTACGACGCGTCGGCCCACCTGTCCGAGGAGACCAAGAGCGCGGCCGACGGCGCGGCAAAGGGCATCTGGCGGTCCATCTTCTACTCGGCGATCGGCGGCTGGATCCTGCTGCTTGCGTTCCTCTTCGCGGTCCAGGACGTGGATGGGGTCACGAAGGGCGGCGGCGCCGTCGCGGTCATCTTCAACCAGGCGATGAGCTCCAACTGGGTGGCCATCATCCTGTTCATCTCGACAGCCGGTCAGCTGTTCTGCACGACGGCCTGCCAAACCAGCGCGTCGCGCATGCTGTTCGCATTCAGCCGTGACCGCGCCGTGCCCGGCCACCAACTGTGGTCGAAGGTCACCGCAGCCAAGATCCCCGCCAACGCGGTGATCGTGACGGCGACCATTGCGGCCCTGATCACGTTGCCTGCTCTGGTGCCGGTCGACATCGGCGGCGCGCCGGTCCCGGTCGCCTTCTTCGCAGTGGTCTCCATCGGCGTCGTCGGGCTGTATCTGGCGTTTGCCGTGCCGATCTACTACCGCTGGAAGGCGGGCGACAGTTTTGCGGTCGGCAAGTGGAATCTGCGCGGTCACCACAAGTGGATGGCCCCGGTCGCGGTGATCGAGATCATCGTCACGTCGATCATCGCCTTGTTCCCGACGTCGATCGGCGGCGTGCCGTGGGTCGACGACTTCGAGTGGAAGTTCGTCAACTACACGCCGATCCTCGTCGGCACGGTGCTGATCCTGCTCTACGTCTACTGGCATGTGTCGGTGAAGAAGTGGTTCACCGGACCGATCAAGCAGGTTGAGCTGACCGATAGCGGCGAGGAGATCATCGTCGACAAGTAGCTCGCCACCCAACAGGCCCCCGGGCCCCTCGTGCTTCCAGGCCGAGGGGCCCGGTGCTGTTGGAGCGGGTGGGTTGAGGTTGGTCGGCGTGTTCGATGTCAGCCGTCGCAGGCGACTGTGACCTCGAGTGCCTCGCACATCTCGCGCATCCGGGTGTCGGCCAGGCGGCCGACGCGGTACTCACCATCGCGCTCACCCGTACGCGATTCATGCCACCCTTCCGACTAGTCCAAGAGTTCGCGCACGTCAGAGGCGGTGATGGCAGAGCCAAAGGCATCTCCCTCGTCGAGGACGGCGGCGAACAATCCGCGCTTGCGCTCTTGGAGCGCGACTACCTTTTCCTCGATCGTGCCCTGCGACACCAGTCGATAGACGGTCACCGGCCGCGTCTGACCGATGCGATGCGTGCGGTCGACGGCCTGTGCCTCGGCCGCCGGATTCCACCACGGATCACACACGAAGCAGTAGTCGGCCTCGGTGAGGTTCAGCCCGAAGCCCCCCGCCTTGAGGCTGATCAGAAATACCTGGTTCGCACCCGACTTGAAGCCGTGGATGGCGTCGTCACGCTGGCGGGAACTCGATGATCCGTCCAGATAGCCATAACTCAGCCCGACCGCGTCGAGGTGTGCTCGCAAGATGTCGAGAAACCCGGTGAACTGGCTGAAGACCAATGCACTGTGCCCTTCGGCCACCAATTCGGGCAACCGTTCCACCAGGAAGTCGATCTTCGCCGCGCCGACGTCGCGCTTGGCCTCCTCGACCAGCCCGGCGTGAAGGCTGAGCTGCCTCAGCACGGTCAACGATCGGAACACCTGGAACCGGTTCTTCTCCCAATCACCGAGCAGCCCTAGCACCTTCTGCCGCTCGCGAGCCATCCACGTGTCGTAGATCTTGCGGTGCTTGGCGCCGAGATCGAGTGTGAGCAGTTGTTCCTGCTTCGGAGGCAGTTCCGCGGCAACCTGACTCTTGGTGCGGCGCAGCATGAATGGCTTGATTCTGCGCCGAAGCACACTCAACCGCTCCCTGTTGCCGCCAAATTCGATGGGCTTGCGGAAGTGCTCGATGAACGCATTGGGTGACGGGAAGAGGCCCGGTGCAGTGATCGACAACAACGACCACAGCTCCATCAGATTGTTCTCCATGGGTGTGCCGGTAATGGCCAACTTGAATCTCGTGTCGAGCCTGCGCACGCACTGGTGTGTCTTGCTCGTGTGATTCTTGACGAACTGGGCCTCATCGAGAATGACTCCCGCCCAGTCGATCCCGGCGTAGACGTCGAAGTCGATCCGCAACAGCGCGTAAGACGTGACGACGATGTCGGCGGCAGCGGCCCGCTCGGACAACGACGTACCCGATCGGCCCTCGGTACTCGTGACTGCGACCGCGCTCAACCCTGGGGTGAACTTCAGGCACTCCGCGACCCAATTGGAGACGACGCTGGTCGGCGCCACGACCAAGAACCTCCGCGTGCCCTGCTCCGCGGCACGTGCGATGAGTGCGAGCGTTTGCACCGTCTTGCCGAGACCCATGTCGTCAGCGAGCACGCCACCAAGTCCGTTGTCCCACAGGAAGGCAAGCCAGTCGAGGGCGTCGCGCTGGTAGTGACGGAGCGTCGCATCGAGGATCGCGGGAACGTCGACCGGAGCGGGTGGCCGTGCGGCAGCCAGCCGCGCGACGGACTCACGCCAGTCTGCAACCTGCTTGTCGACGACCCCCAATGCGAGAAGCTCGTCCCACAGCGTGGCGTTGTATGACCCGGCATTGACCCTGTCGCCGTCGATCTCGCCGAGGGCACGCGCCTCGTCCAGCAGGTCCCGCATTCGCAGGAGTTCGGGCGTGTCAAGGCGAAAGTAGACACCGTTGGGAAGCAGCATGTGTGTTGCGCCCGAAGCCAATAGGGCTATGACCGCGGCGATGGGCACCTGGTATCCGTCGATGTGCACGGTGATCCGTAGGTCGAACCAGTCGTTGCCAACCGGCTCCTCGTCACCGCTGCCGAACTCGAGCTGCGGAACGTTTTCCGCTGGTCGGAAATCAGCTGCGCCCCGGTCCAACTCGACGATGAAGGCGTCGCGGCAGCTCAGTTTCGGCAAGATGTCGCCGCAGAGCACCGCAGCCTCGACGAGCGTGAGATCTACGGCCGAGCGCAGGACGGTCGTCGACGCTACCGCGGCCGCGCCTGCGGAGTCCTCGGCGGCGCCGATCGCCAACAACTCGTCGAATGCCCCCTGGTGGGGATTGTTCTGCATGTTCTGTCTGACATGTTGCAGCGCTTGCCGTTTCCAGGTGCTCGATGCCGAGGCAACGGCCCTGAGCCCGGCGGCGACGACCTCCCACGCGGAGGCCTCGGCATCGGCGTCGCGGAAGCCCGTTCGCGTCGGCAAGGACTCGGGGTCGAAATCGTGCGGTTGCTCGTTGACCCGATAGCGAGTGCTCCAGTATGCGCGGGCGCCATCCCCACATAGGTTCAGTGTCAAGACCGGTACGGGGCCGATCACCGTTGGTGGCGTGAACAATCCCTCTGCGACGTCGACCGGGGCAGCGCCCACCAACCGAGGAAGCATGTCCAGCGAGAACTCCGCGACCGTGTCGGCGGGAATGTGCACGACTTCGTCGCGGGCGAGGAGCTCCAGCAATGTGCGTCCTGGCACGGGGTCGAAGCCGCCGAGCCGCAACACGCCGTCGTCGACGGTGTAGATCCCATGTGGCGCAGGGGATCCGATCAGGCCAACGTCCGACGGATCGCTTCGCTCGCCGTCGACGAACAGCGCCACCGTCATCGTGGCACCATCGAGGTGATCGGAAGTGAAGTCGAGTCGGAGCTGCGCATTCTTGATGATCTCGACCGACTGCAGACCGCTTGGTGCGATCATCGTGACTCCGGCGTCAACGGCACCGTCCACCTGCATCCAAAAACTTTGCGGCACATAATTGATCGACATGACCTCGCGGATCGTCAACATGTGTGACCGTCGCACCTCGTCGGCGATTCGACGTACCGCGGCATACTGACGCCGATCGAATTCACCGGCGTCGGCGTCGTAGAGAAGGCGCTGCCAGCTGAGTCCGGCCTTGACCCAGGTTCCGCGTTTTCCGATGGTGACGGGTCGCAGCGCAAGCGCGGCGCCTGGCCGATAACGCATGGGCGCGGCAAGGGAGAACTCCAGACCGATGGGAAGGGCGTCGTCGCGCGCAGGCGGCGCCATCTCGGCAAGCACCTTGGTGAGCACCGTGCGCCAGCGATCGGGGTCCTGTGGTCGCGACTGTTCCGTATCCGCCGCGATGAGCAGCGCAGCGGCGTGCTTGCAGTACATGGTCACCGGGCACGTGCAGTGCGCCAAGGCGAGCCGAAGTCCGCCCTGCGCGGCCGCGAAGGAGGCAGTGACCACGTAGGAGTTGTCAGCAGAACCGGAGCAGCGGCCTCTCAGCGCGAGCCCACTGTCACTCCACGAGATGTCGCTGACCCGACCCTCGCGCTGGTATTGCAGGCCCCGGGTAATCGTCGCGCTGCTGAACGAGGCCAGCAACTGGTCGACGTCTACGTCGATGCCATTCGACGACAACATAGGCGAAGGATAGATACGTCGCCCGACAGCAGCGTGGAGTTATCCACAGGCGGGTCCCGAGGCGCTACCAGGTGCTGGTGCGCATCACGATCTCCGCGGCAAGCTGCGCGGTGGAGTCCTGCGCATTGCGTCTACCGAGGAGTTCGACGAGCCTGAAGTCGCCGTAGACGTAGCGCTGGCTGGCCTTCGCGACGGCTCGCGCCGCAGGCGTGCTCACCAGTGCGGTCGTGTTCATCTCGACCGGCGGGCAGTGCTCGTCGCGGACGACGCCAGCCTGATCGGGGACGCGTGGGTGGCCCCTGTCGATGACGACGAGTCCGATGAAGCGGTCGAGCCGGGTGGCCGCCAGCTCCCAGGCGAGCTCGCCGCCGATGCGGTCGCCGACGAGCAGCGCCCAGCGGACGTCCAGAGCATCCAGGATCCCGATGACCGTCTTGGCGGTCAGCTTGGGGTCGGGACCGATCACGACGGTCCGGATGGACGCCGTGTGCAGTCGCTGGCAGACGGCGTCGTACATCGCAGGACCCTGGTGCGCGGCTCCCAACACGACGACGACGGAGCCCTTGTCGGGGCCGCCGACGTCGACGGTCGCGGGCACCCCGTCCACCGTGAGCATCGTCGAGGGCATTGCGTCACGCTACAGCGGATAGTTAAGTTCAGTGCCCATTTTCGGTGGTCTCCACCGAACACTCAGCCTCGTTCGAGCCGGTCCACCCGCTCAACGGCAATGTGTCAGAAACGTCTGCGGCATGGTCGCTTTGACCGCATTCGTGGGGTTCGGCGTCGGAAAGGCCGCCCCGAACACCGCGGACGATCCGACATTGTCGAACGACAGGTAAACACTGTTGTCGACGTCGCCGAGCTTCGCGGCGCCGTCGACCAGGTGCGCGCAACCGCACACGGTGACCGCGACGACGGCTAGCACCCCGCGCAAGGGCGGCGTGTCATCACGTCAACGCCGAGGTGATGGTCGGCCGCAGCGGTGGGCCGCCGTCGACCAACGCCATGATCGCCTCGACGTCGACGTGTTCGGCCAACAGGTCGGCCATCAGGTCGAGTTGGTCGTCGCGGCGGGCGGACACGTTCACGTCGACGGCGACCTCGAAGCCGTGCCGGCCCGCCGCCGCCGCCGCATCGGTCAGCCACTCCCGACGCACGTCGTCGTTGTCGAGAAGCCCGTGCCAGTGAGTGCCATGGACGGAGCCACGACGGATCCCGATCTGCGGGTCGGAGCCGAGCCAATCCCGTTCTGCGTTTCTGGAGATCTGACCGTGATGAATCTCGTAGCCGCGCAAGGGAACATCCCACGCCCGTAGAGTCTTGTCCCGTTCGAATACGACGTCGGCATCGAGCAGGCCCAGCCCCTCGACGAGACCGGCGCCTGATTCCACCGGATCATCGATCGTCCTGCACAGCATCTGGAATCCTCCGCACACCCCCAGCACCGCGCGGCCGGTCCGAGCATGGGTCAGGATGCCTTCGGCCAGTCCGCGCTCGCGCAGCCATCGCAGGTCGGACACTGTCGCCTTGCTCCCCGGTATCACCACGACGTCGGCATCGGCGAGGTCGGCGGGCTCGACGACCCACCGCACCGCGACCCCCGGCTCGCATGCCAGTGCCTCGACGTCGGTCGAGTTCGAGATCCGCGGCAGTCGAATGGCCGCCACCCTCAGCCAGTCCGTTCCGCGCGGCGGCCGTGGATTGCCGACAACGCGGTTCGCGTTCACGGACAACGAGTCCTCGGCGTCGAGCCACAGCTCGTCGCTGTACGGGACCACTCCGTACGTCGGCCTCCCGGTGAGGGCCTCCAGCTGCTCGAGTCCAGGCGCCAGCAGCGCGGGATCGCCGCGAAACTTGTTGACGACGAACCCCGCAACCAACCGTTGATCGTCGGGCGCCATGACGGCAACCGTGCCGAACAGATGAGCCAGCAGGCCGCCGCGATCGATGTCGCCGACGACGACGACGGGCAGCTCCGCGGCGCGGGCCAGGCCCATGTTGGCGAGATCGGTTGCGCGAAGGTTGATTTCAGCAGGCGACCCGGCGCCCTCGCAGATGACGACGTCGAATTCGGCACGCAGAGACGCGAGCTCGGATGTGACCACCGCAGCCAATCGAGTGCGGTGTTCGAAGTAGTCGGAGGCGCTGACCGACCCCGCGACCTTGCCACGCACGACCAGCTGCGAGGTGCGGTCGCCGCCGGGTTTGAGCAGCACCGGGTTGAATCGCACGCTTGGCGCCAGGCGGGCGGCCCGAGCCTGCACCGCCTGCGCGCGCCCGATCTCGCCGCCATCGACGGTCACGGCAGAATTGTTGGACATGTTCTGCGCCTTGAAGGGTGCGACCCGAATTGCGTTGTTGGACAATAGGCGACAGAGCCCGGCGACGACCATCGACTTGCCTGCATCCGAGGTGGTGCCCGCGACGAGCAGCGCACCGCTCACCGTGCGCCACCCCGCGCCGAGTGTGCATCCGACGACGTGACACGCCGATGATGCGTCGCAGGATTCACGATCGACTTGGGACGAACGTCACTCGGCCAGCGTCAAGATCTCTGCGCCATCGTCGGTGACCACCAGGGTGTGCTCGAACTGCGCCGTCCACTTCTTGTCCACGGTGGCGACGGTCCAGCCGTCGTCCCAGATCTCGTACTCCAGCGAGCCGAGGTTGATCATCGGCTCGATCGTGAACGTCATACCGGGTTCGATGATGGTCTCGACGGCGGGCTGGTCGTAATGCAACACCACCAGGCCGTTGTGGAACGTCGTACCGATGCCGTGGCCCGTGAAGTCGCGCACGACGTTGTAACCGAATCGATTCGCGTACGCCTCGATCACTCGCCCGACCACGGAGAGGGCGCGGCCCGGTTTGACCGCCTTGATGGCGCGCATCGTTGCCTCGTGCGTGCGCTCGACGAGCAACCGGTGCTCCTCGGAGACGTCGCCCGCGAGGAAGGTCGCGTTGGTGTCGCCGTGGACGCCGTCGATGTAGGCGGTGACGTCGATGTTCACGATGTCCCCGTCCTCAACGACGGTCGAGTCGGGGATGCCGTGGCAGATGATCTCGTTGAGTGACGTGCAGCACGACTTGGGAAAGCCCTTGTAGCCCAAGGTAGATGGATAGGCGCCATGGTCGAGCATGTAGTCGTGGGCGATGCGGTCCAGCGCGTCGGTCGTGACCCCGGGCTCGACGGCCCTACCGGCCTCGGCCAGCGCACTCGCGGCAATCCGACCCGCGGTTCGCATCTTCTCGATCACCTCGGGGGTTTGCACCCACGGTTCGGTGCCTTCCTTCACGGTCGGCTTCCACGCGTACTCGGGACGCGGAATCGACGCAGGGACCGACAGCGTCGGGGATAGATCTCCAGGGCGCAGCGCGGTGCGAACAGCCATGATCCCAGCCTAACCGCTACTGGACCGCCAGCGAGGACAGCGCGGCGCGCACCCGCTGTGGGAGCGACCCGCCGTGCTCCAACCAGATCCGCGCATCGCCGAGATCCAGGCCAACCTCGAGATGTCGGAGCTCATCGGGCCAGGGATGATGGCCCACCATCCGATGGGTGCACTGCTTCCTCAGGAGGACGTGCGCATCTGGGCAAGCCAGTTCTGCAGCATGTTCTTCCCGGTCCAGTACCGGTTGCCGTCTTACTCGCGGTGGATGTTGTACGACGCCGATCACCGCAACGCGTACCGCTATCACCGGATCTTCCTGCAGCACTTGCAATCCGGCGTAGGCGGCCAGTGGTCGTTGAAGTCGCCGGCACACCTGTGGCAGCTCGACACCCTCGTCGCCGAGTATCCCGATGCGGTGATCGTGCAGACGCACCGCGATCCCCTGAACGTGATCTCGTCCATCGCCTCACTCACGGACCACGTGCGCAGGATGCCCTTGATCACCGTGACATCGAAGAGTGCGCCCGCCAGTGTTGCGAGGAGATCGTCGTCGGACTCGACCGCTCGATGAAGGTGCGCGATTCCGGTGTGCTCGCCCCCGGCCAGATCGTCGGCGTTCAATTCGCCGACTTCATCCGCGATCCGTTCGCCACGGTGACGACATCTACGAGGCCATTGGCCGTGATCTGACGCCAGTCGCCGAGAAACGGATGCGCGACCATCTGGCGGCTTACCCCGGCGACGGCGGCGGCACGCGATACACGTGGGCGGACACCGGCCTCGACGCGGCGGAGGTACGCGATCAGGTCCGCGAGTATCAGGCCAGGTTCGACGTGCCGACAGAGGCGCTCAAGTGGCCACCTGCACAGGCTCAAACAGCGGTAATGGTGTTACCGTGCGACGGTGACTGAACCGGAACACCTGCTCCAGCAGATGGGCATGCGCGACGTCGAGGACACCGCGCATCGCCTGATCATCGAGATGGACAACCAGCCCGACCGTGCCAACAACCGGGGCGCGCTACAAGGCGGACTGGTGGCCACCCTCATCGACTGCGCGGCGGGCAGGCTGGCAAGCAACTTCGTCACGCCGGGCCAGGGCGTCGCCACCGCCGACATGCACATTAACTTCCTCGCCCCCGTGATGAAGGGCCCTGCCCGTGCCGAGGCCAACGTCGTCCGCGCAGGCAAGCGGATGATCGTCATGTCGGTCGACGTCACCGACGTGGGAGGTGACCGCCTCGCGGCACGCGCGACGCTGACGTTCGCGGTGCTGGACCCGCGATGAGCGCTTGCGCGAAGAGCAGACGGCGGCGATGAGCGCTTGCGCGAAGAGCAGACGGCGGCGATGAGCGCTTGCGCGAAGAGCAGACGGCGGCGATGAGCGCTTGCGCGAAGAGCAGACGGCGGCGATGAGCGCTTGCGCGAAGAGCAGACGGTGGCGATAGTCAGCCGCGACGAAGCCTGCTCATCACCGCTCGCCGCGGTCCCCGAATGTCCACCGACCCGCACACACTGCGGCCGGTGAGGATCACGTGCGGCGACCCGTCGGCGGGCGCGTCCTTGCGGTGATCGCGGGCGTGGCCGACGGTCACCTCTACGTCGTCGATCGACGCGCTCGCTCCCGCCGGTAGGCGGATGTCGACCGACCCGAACTTCACGTCGAGTTCGATCACCACGATCGGGCCCGCGAAGCGCGCCTTCGTCAGGTCGAGGTCGATCGAGCCCATCCGACGCACCAGAACCAATCGCGTCGGCACGACCCATTCGCCCTGCCGCTTCAGCGAGCCGAGGACGCCGCGCAACTCCACGCGGTCGGTCGAGGACGTGACGAGCGCGCCCGGGCCTGGCAGGTCATCGACGAGCGCCGCGAGCTCGGTGTGCAGTCGCGCGTTCGACACATGGATCGACCGCTCTTCGAACTCGTGGATATCGATCAGCCCAAGGGCCACCGCGTTGTGCAGACGGCGCAGCGTGCCGTTGCGATCGGCATCCGAGATCCGCAGGTTCGCGGCTTCAGTGACTCCCGGGTCCATGCGCCCAAGATTACTCAGGCCAGATAGTCGGGCGGCAGTGCTGCGAGCATCTCCTTGCACATCCGCACCGCGTACTCCGAGCTGCCACCGCCGACGATGAGCGCCGCGAACGCCATGTCACCGCGATATCCGGCGAACCAAGCGTGTGATCCACCGTTGAATTCGGCCTCGCCGGTCTTGCCTCGCACGTCGCCGGAGCCGTTGAGATCCTTCGCCGTGCCGTTGGTCACCACCAGCTGCATCATGGGGCGCAGCCCGTCGAGCATCTTGTCCGAGATCGGCGTCGCATCACCCGTGACCGCCGTCGGGTGGCCCTCGATCAGCTGCGGCAGCGGGGTCTTCCCTGCCGCCACCGTGGCCGCGGCGAGCGCCATGCCGAATGGACTCACCAGTACCTTGCCCTGGCCGAAGCCGTCCTCGGTGCGCTCGGTGAGGTTCACCGTCGGCGGCACCGAACCGGTGACCGTCGTCAGGCCGTCGACCACGTAATCGTTGCCGATGCCGTACTGCGCCGCAGCCGTCGTCAGACCCTTCGGCGGCATCCTGCTGGCCAGTTCAGCGAAGGTGGTGTTGCACGAGTTCGCGAACGCGCGCGACATCGGAACGGTGCCCAAGTCGAAACCGCCATAGTTGGGGATCGTCCGCTGACCGATGTCGATCGTCCCGGGGCACGGCAGCAACGTACTGGGCGTCGCCATGTCGCGATCGATGGCCGCCCCAGCGGTGATGATCTTGAACGTCGATCCCGGCGGGTAGAGCCCCGTCGTGGCGGCGGGGCCGTCCTCGTTGGCGGCCGCGTTCTGGGCGACGGCGAGGATCTCCCCCGTCGATGGCTTGATCGCGACGATCATCGCCTTTCTCCCGACCGTGTTCACGGCGCCCTGCGCAGCATCCTGAACGGCCCTGTCCAGGCTGATGGTGACCGAAGGCGACGGTGCGGGTGCCACCTCGTTGAGCACGTCGACGTCGGCGCCGTTCTGGTTGACGCTGACGATGCGCCAGCCGGCCTCGCCGTCGAGTTGGTCGATGACGGCCTTCCTGACCTGGCTGATGATCTCGGGGGCGAATCCGTCGTCGGTGGGCAACAACTCGGCCTGCGGCGTGATCACGAGTCCAGGCAGGTTGCTGATCGCGGGGGCGATCCTGTCGTGGTCGGATTGGCGCAAGGTGATCAGGTCGAGCGGGGTCGGCGACGAGCTTGCCTCCTCGGCGAGGCGCTGAGGATCAAGGGTGTCGTCGAACTCCCGCAACGCGTCAACGACGGCGTTGGCGGTCGGAAAGAGTTGTCCTGCAGCAGCTTTCGCATCCAACGTGTAGTGATAGAGGTAGCCGGGGACGAGAACGTCCGTGCCGCCACGCTCGTTGACCGAAGCGCGCCTCGGCGGATCGGCTCGCAGCGCGAAGGTCTGACGATCCCCGAGGTTCGGATGCAGCCCGGTGGCGCTCCACCGAACCTCCCACCGGCCCTCATCGCGGACCATGTTCAGCAGACCGTCGTAAGTCCAGGTTCGGTTCTTCGGTAGATGCCAGGTGTACCGGTAGGTGATGCTGCCCGTGTCCTCGACGAATTTCGAGCCGAGCATCGTGGTGTCGAGCTTGGTTGCCTGAAGCCCGGCCCACGCCGCGTTGAGCGCCGAGCGCGCATCCGTCGGTCGATCGCTGAGGTCGGCGGCCGCGCCGGTGTCTCCGCGGGCCAGCGCTGCGAGGAATGCCTGTGCGACTGGTTCGGGTCCGTTGGGTTTCGGCGTGCACGCGCCGAGCGCTCCGACGACGATGATCACCGTCAGCACGCCGACGAGTCGTGATACGGATGTGGTTAGAGATGCCATTGGGGCAAATGTTATGAGTGCGACACCCGAATGAGACGGAGGCGCACCGGCTTTGCGACCACTTATCACCGAAACCACTGTCAGGGTCGTTGAGCGGCGTGCTCAACGACCCTGACTGCGGTTTCGAAGACGTGCGAGCACGAGTTCAAGCCCGACTCAGTCGAGCAGGACGGTCGCGAAAGACCCCACCTCGGTGAACCCGATGCGCGAGTAGGTCGCACGCGCGACGGTGTTGAAGTCGTTGACGTAGAGGCTCGCGGTGCGACCGCTGCGGACGACCGCCGCAGCCAGTGCCGCGGTTCCCGCAGCGCCGAGACCCCGACCTCGGTAGTCGGGGTGCACCCACACGCCTTGGATCTGGCCGACCGCGGGTGACTGCGAACCGACCTCGGCCTTGAAGATGACCTGCCCTCGCTCGAACCGCGCCCACGCCCTGCCCGCGGTGATCAGGCTCGCCACCCTGCGGCGATAGCCGCGTCCGCCGTCGCCCAGTCGCGGGTCGACGCCGACCTCTCCGATGAACATGTCGATCGCGGCCACCAAATAGGCGTCGATCTCGTCGAGGCGAGCGGGCCGCACCTCGGAGTCGATCGCGCATTGCGGTGCGGTGGCCAGGGCCATGAGGGGTTGATGTGCACGCACGTCACGCGCTGGACCCCAGGTGTTCTCCAACCGCTGCCACATCGGCAACACCAGCTCGGCGCGGCCGACGAGGGACGAGCAGCGTCGGGCCGAACTCATCGCCTTGTCGGCGAACGCCATGAGATCGGCGACCTCGCCGCGCAACGGAATCAGGTTCGGACCTGCGTAACACAGCGACTCGCTGGGAAGCCGTCGCGTCCACAGTTCTCCCCCGATGGCCGTCGGGTCGACACCGTGATCGGCCACTCGCGAGGCAACCATGCAGGAACCGATGGGATCCTCGTCGAGCACCCTGCGGACCATTGCCGCGTCCCGCACCACCGAAATGCGTCGCTCGTCGGCGAGGCGGTACAACGGAGGAGCCGACATGGAGACTCTTTCTGCGATCCCTGTGGGGAGGTGACCCCACTCACAGGGTCAAGTGTCAGCTTACGGTGACGATCGGCGAACCGCTCGCATCATCTTGGCCACGTTCTGAACCCATTTCCTCGGCGATCCGCAACGCCTCCTCGATCAGGGTCTCGACGATCAGCGACTCGGGCACGGTCTTGACCACCTCGCCCTTGACGAAGATCTGACCCTTCCCGTTGCCGGACGCAACGCCGAGGTCAGCCTCCCGCGCCTCCCCAGGTCCGTTGACCACACAACCCATGACGGCCACGCGAAGGGGTACGTCCATGCCCTCTAGGCCCGCACTCACCTCGTTGGCGAGCGTGTAGACGTCGACCTGTGCGCGGCCACACGACGGACAGGACACGATCTCCAGGCCGCGCGGTCGCAGGTTCAGCGACTCCAGGATCTGCGTGCCGACCTTCACCTCTTCGGCAGGAGGGGCCGACAGTGACACCCGGATGGTGTCGCCGATTCCGCGAGACAGCAAGGCGCCGAACGCAACTGCCGACTTGATCGTTCCTTGGAAGGCAGGGCCGGCCTCGGTGACACCGAGGTGCAGCGGGTAATCGCACTGGGCGGCCAGTTGCTCGTAGGCCTCGACCATGACGACCGGATCGTTGTGCTTGACGCTGATCTTGATGTCGCCGAAGCCGTGCTCCTCGAACAGCGACGCCTCCCACAGAGCCGATTCGACCAGCGCCTCGGGCGTGGCCTTGCCGTACTTCTTCATCATTCGGGCATCGAGCGAACCCGCGTTCACGCCGATGCGGATCGGGATGCCCGCGTCACCTGCGGCCTTGGCGACCTCCTTGACCCGGCCGTCGAACTCCTTGATGTTGCCGGGGTTGACGCGCACCGCGGCACAGCCCGCATCGATGGCGGCGAAGATGTACTTGGGCTGGAAGTGGATGTCGGCGATCACCGGGATGTTTGCCTTCTTGGCGATCGTGGCCAATGCGTCGGCGTCCTCCTGACGGGGGCACGCGACGCGAACGATGTCGCAACCGGACGCAGTCAGCTCGGCGATCTGTTGCAGCGTGGCGTTGACGTCGTGAGTCTTGGTGGTGCACATCGACTGGACCGCGATCGGGTAGTCGCTGCCGACGCCGACGTCGCCCACCATCAGCTGACGGGTCTTGCGCCGCGGCGCGAGCACGGGAGGCGGTGGCGAGGGGATGCCCAGCCCGATGGACGTGGCCATGTGAAGTCTCCTATTGGAAGAGTCTGATCGGGTTGACCAAATCCGCTGTGACGGTCAGAAGCATGTAGCCGACGACCACGACGAGCACGACGTACGTGGCAGGCATCAACTTGAGGTAGTTGACCGGACCGGCCGCGACCATGCCGCGGGCGGAGCGCAACATGTTGCGGATCTTCTCGAACGTCGCGATCGCGATGTGCCCGCCGTCGAACGGCAGCAGCGGAAGCAGGTTGATCGCGCCGAGGACGAAGTTCAGCTGCGCGAGGAAGAACCAGAACGCCACCCACAAGCCGTGGTCGACGGTGTCGCCGCCGATGATCGATGCGCCCACTACTGAAATGGGAGTCTCGGGGTCCCTCTCACCGCCGCCGATCGAATGCACCAGTGCGCCGACCTTGGTCGGGATCTTGGCCAGCGACTTGCCCAACTCGACGGCGAGGTCGCCGCTGAAGACGAACGTGCCGGGAATCGCGGTCAGCACGTTGTAGTGCGTCGGCCCAGGTGGCTCGACTCCGCTGACGCCGATGGCTCCGACCGTGGCAGGCGTGCTGGCATCCTTGTCGGTGAAGCGCTGCGTCTGCGCGACGTCGACGGTGGTCGTCAGCCTCTGGCCATCGCGTTCGTAGACGACGCTGACGGGGCCGTCGAGCTTGCGGACGACAGCCGCCATCGACGCGAAGTCCTTGACGTCGGTGTCGCCCACCTTGACGATCGTGTCGCCAGGCTTGAGGCCCGCTAGCGCTGCAGGCCCAGGGCCGGGATTGGGGCACGGCCCGAACGGGTTATCGCCTGTCTTGCTGACTTGCGGTGCCACACAGGCTGTTTCGCCGACGACGGCCGCGGTCGGCGGATGCAGATTGGGCAGGCCCCAGATGACCGCGATGCCATAGACGAGCACCAGCCCGATGATGAAGTTCATCGCGGGACCTGCGAACAGGACGGCGACGCGCTTCCATACCTTCTGCCGATACATCGCGTATGGCCGCTCTTCGGAGGTGAGTTCCTCCACCGACGTCATGCCCGCTATGTCGCAGAACCCACCGAGAGGCACGGCCTTCACGCCGTACTCGGTGTAGCCGAGCTTGTTGGGCCGCATCGTCGACCACAAGGTGGGGCCGAAGCCGACGAAGTAGCGCCGCACCTTCATTCCGGTGGCGCGCGCCACCCACATGTGTCCGCATTCGTGCAACGCGACCGACAGCAAGATGGCCAAGGCGAAGAGCACGATGCCAAGAACGAACATCATCTGGTTGGTACGACCTCCCGTGCAACTGCACGCCGTGCGAAATCCCTCGCCCAGTCTTGGGCGTCGAGTACGTCTTCCACGGTAGCTGGTTCTGCGGCCCATTGATCGGCAGCGTCGAGCGCGTCACGGATGGTTCGCACGATCGACGGGAACCGGATGCGACCCGCCAGGAACGCCGCGGCCGCCTCCTCGTTGGCCGCGTTGTACACCGCAGTCAGGCAGCCGCCGCCGCGTCCCGCCTGCCTAGCGAGATCCACCGCCGGAAACACGGACTCGTTCAGTGGCTCGAATTCCCAGGTCGATGCCGTTGTCCAGTCGCAGGCCGACGCCGCGCCTGCAACCCGGGCAGGCCAGCCAAGCGCCAGCGCGATCGGCAGCTTCATGTCGGGTGGGCTGGCCTGAGCGAGTGTCGAGCCGTCGAAGAACGTCACCATCGAGTGCACGATCGACTGCGGGTGCACGACGACGTCGATGCGGTCGTAGTCGATCCCGAAGAGCAGATGCGTCTCGATGAGTTCGAGACCCTTGTTGACCAACGACGCCGAGTTCAACGTGTTCATCGGACCCATGGACCAGGTCGGATGTGCGCCCGCCTGCTCGGGGGTGACGTGTTCCAGGTCCGCTGCGGCCCACCCTCGAAACGGCCCTCCGGACGCGGTGAGCACCAGGCGATCGACTTCGCCCGAGGTGCCGCCACGGAGACACTGCGCCAGGGCCGAGTGCTCGGAGTCCACCGGCACGATCTGCCCAGGCGCGGCGGCCTTGAGGACCAGTGGGCCGCCCGCCACCAATGACTCCTTGTTGGCGAGCGCCAACCGGGCGCCGCTATGCAACGCGGCGAGCGTGGGCTTCAACCCGAGTGCTCCGACCAGCGCGTTGAGCACGACGTCGGCCTCGGTGTTCTCGACCAGGTGCGTGACGGCATCGGGGCCGACGTAGGGCACGTCGCCGATCCGCGCTGCGGCGCCGGGATCGGCGACGGCAATGTTGGCGGTGCCAGTTTCGGCGCGCTGGCGGGCCAGCAGGTCGGTGTTTCCGCCACCCGCGGCCAAGCCGACCACCTCGAAGCGGTCGGGATTCTCGGCGATGACTTCCAGTGCCTGGGTACCGATCGACCCGGTGCTGCCCAGCAGCAGGACTCGCAGACGGTCGGCGCTCACCAACTCATTGTGCCGCCTCGGCGCGCCGATACCCATATCCGCTCGCCGGCCACGAGAGATGTGACGCGAGTCTGACGGCGGGGCCAAGGCGCCATCCGTGATCCAACTCACCGCGAATCCCGTACGTCATCGAGGACGGCGATCCACGTCGTTCACGGCACCCCCCAAGAACGACGGAAGAGGAACCCCAATGAATTCAGCCAATCGCAAGCGGATTGCGGCGGCAGGACTTGCCGCGGTTGCGCTTCTCGGCGCATCCGCGTGTTCGAAGGACTCGGCAACGGAGGCATCGAGCAGCAGCTCCACCAGCTCGGCGGCGGCGCCGACGGCCATGACGGCGCCGGAGTCGACCTCGGCGACGGCAGACCCTGCGGCCAACCTCGTCGGGACCGGATGCGCCGGCTACGCCGAGAAGGTTCCGAACGGCCCCGGCTCGGTCGCAGGCATGGCGCAGGATCCCGTACCGGTGGCGGCGTCCAACAACCCGATGCTCACGACGCTGACGTCGGCGTTGTCCGGCAAGCTCAACCCGAAGGTCAACCTGGTCGACACCCTGAGCAAGGGTGAGTACACGGTGTTCGCGCCGACGGACGATGCGTTCGCCAAGCTTCCGCCCGCCACGATCGAGCAACTCAAGACGGATTCGGATCTGCTGACCAAGATCCTGACCTACCACGTGGTGTCCAACCAGCTCAGCCCCGCGAAGGTCGTCGGCGAGCAGAAGTCCCTGGAGGGCGGGAACGTCGCCGTCACTGGCGCCGGCCCCGACCTGAAGTTCAACGATGCCGGCCTGGTGTGCGGTGGTGTTCAGACCCTCAACGCGACCGTCTACATGGTCGACACCGTGTTGATGCCGCCGGCCAGCCAGTAGGCGGCCACCGGACCCATGGACGGGGTTCCGGCGCAACATCCCCGTGCTCGCGCCGGGGTCCCGTCCATGCCCCTCGCCGAATAGACCTCGTGCTCGACTAACCAAAGGAAATCGAAAACCATGAACGCCAACATGAAGACGATCGGCAAGGCATTCGTCGCCGCCGCCATCGTCGCGGGCTTCACTCTCACCAGCGGCGGTGTCGCCCAAGCCGCTCCGGCTACCGGCCTGGTCGGACCCGCATGTACGAGCTACGCCAAGCAGAATCCAACGGGCGCGGGCTCCGTCGCGGGGATGGCCCAGGATCCCGTCGCGGTCGCCGCGTCCAACAATCCGATGCTCACCACGTTGACCGCTGCCCTATCCGGCAAGGTCAACCCCGACGTGAACCTCGTCGATACGCTCAACGGCGGCGAGTTCACCGTGTTCGCTCCCACCGACGACGCGTTCAAGAAGATCGACATGGCAACCATGGATCAGCTGAAGGTCGACGCACCGATGCTGAACAACATCCTGACTTACCACGTCGTACCGGGACGGCTCAGCGCCGCACAGGTCGCCGGTGCTCATCCCACGGTGCAGGGCGCCACCCTGGACGTCACCGGCTCCGGCAACGACCTAGAGGTCAACGGCGTACAGGTGATTTGCGGAGGCGTGCAGACGGCAAACGCGACGGTGTACATGATCGACTCGGTCCTGATGCCACCCATGTCGACGGAGTAGACTGCACGACAACCGAACACGATCGTCAGCCCGGCCGTTACGGCCGGGCTGACTTTCGTCTCGGGACCATCCAAATCCCTTGCGGCTCCGAATGAATGGCATGCTCACACTCATCGCGATCGGCTTCATCGGCGGGTTGATCACCGGCATCTCGCCATGCATCCTGCCGGTGCTTCCCGTCATCTTCTTCTCGGGCACACAGAGTGTGCGCGAACCCGTTGCCGTCGGCGCGATGGGCTCGGCGGACGGTGCCGGCGTCGCGACCGAGGCACCCCACGAAGCGTCACTGTCCGACCGGCTGAGGCCCTACCGCGTGATCGCCGGTCTGGTACTGAGCTTCAGCATCGTCACCCTCGTTGGTTCCGCGCTGCTGTCCCTTCTCCACCTGCCCCAGGACGCGATCCGTTGGATCGCACTCGTCGCCCTGGTGGCGATCGGCCTCGGGTTGATCTTCCCCAAGTTCGAAGCGCTTTTGGAGAAGCCGTTCTCCAAGCTTCCGCAGAAGCAGTTCGGCTCGGGCAACGGTTTCGGCCTTGGGCTCGCGCTCGGCGTGCTCTACGTACCGTGCGCGGGACCCGTGTTGGCGGCGATCGTCCTCGCCGGAGCGACGGGCACGATCGGGCTCAGCACCGTCGCGTTGACCTTGTCATTCGCGCTCGGCGCCGCGATTCCCCTGCTGTTCTTCGCGCTCGCCGGCCAGCAGGTGGCGCAACGCGTCGCGGCGTTCCGCAATCGTCAGCGTCAGATCCGCATCGCGGCGGGAATCGTCACGATCCTGCTCGCGGTGGCCCTGGTATTCAATCTGCCTGCAGTGCTGCAGCGCGCGATACCCGACTACACCAGCTCGCTGCAGGAGAAGGTGGGCAACGACGACCAGATCCGCGAGAAGCTGAACCTCGGCGGCATCGTCAACGAGCAGAACGCCCAACTGTCGAACTGCTCCAACGGCGGCCAGGAGCTAGAGAGCTGCGGAACTGCGCCCGACATCAAGGGCATCACGCAGTGGCTCAACACGCCAGGAAACTCCCCGATCGACCTGAAGTCGTTGCGCGGCAAGGTCGTTCTGATCGACTTCTGGGCGTACTCCTGCATCAACTGCCAACGCGCCATCCCGCACGTCGTCGGCTGGTACCACGCCTATAAGGACAAGGGATTCGAAGTCATTGGCGTACACACCCCGGAGTACGCGTTCGAGAAGGATGCGGGCAACGTCGCCAGCGGTGCTGCCGACCTCGGCATCAAGTACCCCGTTGCCATGGACAACGGCTACGCGACGTGGACGAACTACCGCAACCGCTATTGGCCCGCGGAGTACCTCATCGACGCACAGGGCATCGTCCGGCACGTCAAGTTCGGTGAGGGTGATTACGACGTCACGGAGAAGCTGATCCGAGAACTGTTGTCCGACAACAACCCTGGAGTCGAGTTGCCGCCGGCGGTCGACGCGCCCGACACCACCCCTACATCGAAGTTGACCCCCGAGACGTACCTCAGCGTCGGCAAGAAGGTGAATTACGGCGGGCAGGGCGTATACGACCAGGGCACGGCGACGTTCGACTTCCCACCGAATCTGGCCGACGACAGCTTTGCGTTGCGAGGGCCATGGAAACTTGATTATCAGGGCGCCACAGCCCAATCCGACGGTTCGGCCATCGCGCTGAACTACCACGCTCGCGACGTCTACATGGTGGTGGGTGGCACCGGTACCGTCACCGTCACCCGCGACGGCAAGACTGCCACGATTCCCGTCAGCGGTCCGCCCAACATGCGGCAGATCGTGTCGGGTGACGACGACGGCACTGGCCACGTCGAGGTGGCGCTGTCCAAGGGGCTACAGGTGTTCTCGTTCACCTACGGCTGATCGGCACCGAACCGGGCCGACGGATCGGCGGTGGCCTCGATCTTGACGACGAGCCCATCGCGGATCGTGAGCACTACGACCGCGAACAGCCGTCCGCGATGGAACGCCAGTAGAACCGGCTCCCCCGGCGGCCCGCTCACGACCTTCGCGTCGTCGCCGAGGTAGCGCAATAGGTTGACGGCGACGTCGTGCGGCCCGCGGTTGATCTGTTGCGGCTGTGGAGGATCGGCGAGGACGGTGCCGACGCCCCACACCGTCGAATCTAGAACGGAGGCAAGGGCTTCCAGATCACCGTTCGCGCAAGCAGTGATGAAGGTATCGGTGACGTGTTGGTGTTCGGCAGTGCCCACTTCGGTGTGCCGCGTTCCCGCATCCGCGAACTTCGCCCTTGCCCTGCGGGCCAGCTGACGACAAGTCCCCACAGGCCTGCCGACCGTCTCGGCGATCTCGTCGAACGGCACCGCAAAGACGTCGTGCAGCACGAATGCAACCCGCTCCCCTGGGCTCAGGCGACCGAGCACCTCTAGCAGCGCCGAGCTCACCTCGTCATCGAGGGTGACGCGGTCAGCGGGGTCGGCAGCGCTCGGCGTCGAATCGACGACGTCGTGCTCGGGCGGCAGGATCGTCTCCAGCCGGAATCGTGCCGACCGCAGCTGATCGAGGCACAGCCTGCCCGCGACGACGGTCAACCAGGCGCGAACGTCGTCGATCTCAGACAGCTCGACCTCCGACAGCCGCAGGAAGGCCTCTTGCGCGATGTCCTCGGCGCTACCGATGTCGCCGAGCATCTGATACGCGAGGTTGACCAGGTAGGGACGGTGGTTGCGCCACGCGGCGGTGATGCCGTCGGCTGCCGATGAATCGGTCATGCATGTAGGACGAATCAGCCCCACGGAAAGTTACAGCGCCGGTGCGTAACTTTTCTCGACCGCTCCCCGTCCTTGATTGCATGACACACACAACTGCAATCGTCGTAACGGGTGCGACCGGGAACGTCGGTCGACCGCTCGTCAGTCACCTCGCGGACGCGGGCGTCGAAGTCAGGGCGGTCACCCGCAACCCTGCCGCTGGATTTCCATCGGATGTCGTGACATTCGAGTCCGCAACGGCTGCGCTGGCCGGAGCAGCCGCCATGTTCGTGAACTCCCGTGCGCTCGGTGATGCGATGAGCGCGACGGTCGAAGCGGCGCGCACCGCAGGAGTGACGCGGTTGGTGGCGCTGTCTGCGATCAACGCCGACGACGAACTCGACCGTCAGCCGTCGAGGTTCCGTGGCGACAGGAACAAGGAGGCCGAACAGCTGGCGGTGGACTCGGGGCTGGAGTGGGTCAGCCTGCGCCCCACGGTGTTCGGCACGAACTTCGCGGGGATGTGGGCGCCGCAGCTCAGGGTGGGCGACGTGGTCAACGGCCCGTTCGCATCGGCGTCCATTGCACCGATCTCCGAGACCGACATCGCGGCGGTGGCGGCTCGGGCCTTCCTCACCGATGATCTTCTCGGGCAACGGATTCCACTGACGGGGCCGGAAGCACTCACCAATGAGGAAATGGTGGAGACGATCGGCTCGGTTCTCGATCGCCCGCTGCGCTACCAGGAGGTTCCACCAGAACTGGTGCGGCAGCGGTTCATCGCCATCGGCTTCGGCGCCGAGTTCGCCGACGCCTACATCTCGTTGTTGTCCGAGACGGTAGATCGTCCCGCTCTCGTCACCAACGACGTCGAGAAGATCCTGGGCCGCCCAGCCGTGACGTTTGCGCAGTGGGTGTCCGACAACCGCCACTTGTTCACCAATCGATAAGGGAGACATGACATGTCCGATCCAAAACCGCCGCGCTTTCTGAAGTCGAAGAACAAGTTCGTCGTCGCCCTCGGCCGCATCGGCGTGCCCGCGGGGCCGTCCCAGGTCCTCACCGTGCCCGGCCGCAAGTCCGGCCAGCCGCGCAGCACGCCGATGACCCCGTTCGATCACGATGGCAGCCTGTACACCGTCGCTGGGTATCCCGGTGCCGACTGGGCGGCCAACGCCCGCGCCGCCAGGGTGGGAACGCTCGCGAGGGGTCGACGCTCGCTACGGGTCAGGATCGTCGAACTGTCCGCAGAGGAGTCGAAGCCAGTGCTACGCGCCTTCGCCAAGAAGGTTCCCGTCGGCGTCGGGTTCGCCAAGCGCAGCGGTCTCGTCGTCGACGGTACGCCCGACGAATTCGAAACGCTCGCAGGACGTTTGGCGGTGTTCAGGTTCGATCCCGCCTAGACCGTCGTCACCGCGCCTCCGTCGACGACGATGTCGGCGCCGACGACCAACGGTGCGGCTTCGGACACGAGGAACCCGGTCACCTCTGCGACCTCCTCCGGTTGCGCGGGCCGTCCCAGCGGGATTCCGCCGAGCGAGTCGATCAGCGTCTGTAGTGCGGCCTTCTCACCCGCGCCCGCTACGGCGGCGATTCGTGCCACCAACGCGTAGGCCAGCCTTGGCGGCGGCGTAACCAATGGTGCGGTCGCACGACGGCATTCGGCTCTGAATCGAGCCGACGTGAACGATGGCACCCGCAGCGTCTTGACGCTCAGTTGCGTCATCCGCGAGAAGTCGCCGATCGAAGGCATGGTCAGTCCGGAGTCTCCCGCTGCGGGAGGGTCAAGCGTCAGCCGACGTAGCTCGTTATCCCCTTGACGATGGCGGCCGCATAGTCGGCCTGCCCCTGTGGGCTCGTCATGCGGGCGGCGTCGTCGGCGTTGCGCATGTTGCCGAGTTCGAGCAGCACTTCGGGATAGTCGGCGAGGTTGAGGCCTGCGAGGTCGGACCGCCCGTAGAGACCGCCGGAGCCGATGTAGTTCGACGGCGTGAACCCAGACGCTTCCAATGCGTCCCGCATCACCGGGGCGAGTCCCGTGACGACACCGGTCTGCGCGGCGTTCAGCGGCGGGCTCGAGTAGTTGACGTGGAAGCCGCGGCCCGAGGCAGGAGCACCATCGGCGTGGATGCTGATGATCGCTGCCGGCTGCGCCGCGTTGGCGATCGCAGCCCGGGCGTCGACGCACGGCACGGGCCCGGTGTCGTCGTTGCGCGTCATGACGACCTTGGCACCGAGCGCCTCCAGTTGGCTTCGGACCAACGAAGCGACGTCAAAGGTGAACGTGTGCTCGGGAAAGCCGCCGTCCGTCGAGGTACCGGAGGTATTGCAATCCTTCGTGCCGCCACGCCCATTCGGCACCTGGCGGGTGGGCGATCCATCGACCGACGCGCCGTGACCGGGGTCCAAAACGATGGTCTTGCCTGCGAGGTCGGCGTGGGCAAGGGGCGCAGGGCCTGCAAGGAGTCCGCCCGCCACGACGAGGACGGACGCAGCCAGGACGAGTGAGCGCACCGCGAAAGGCTAACAGGGCTCGCTGAGGCCCCCTGGCGGGAAGTTCGCGGCCCAGTGCCTCGCGATGTCGACCCTGCGGGCGACCCACACCTTGTCGTGGGACTGGACGTGATCCAGAAACCGCTCTAGCGCAGCGACGCGTGCGGGGCGACCGACCAGGCGGCAGTGCAATCCGACCGACAACATCTTGGGCGCACCCGATGCCCCTTCGGCGTAGAGCACGTCGAACGCGTCACGCAGGTAGGTGAAGAACTCCATCCCGCTGGGGAACCCGCTCGCCGACACGAACTTCATGTCGTTGGTGTCCAGTGTGTACGGCACCACGAGGTGGTCCTGGCCGTCGACGCGCGTCCAGTACGGCAGGTCGTCGGCGTAGGAGTCGGAGTCGTAGAGGAATCCGCCGTGCTCGACGACCAGTCGCCTGGTCTGCGGGGAGTCGCGGCCGGTGTACCAACCAAGCGGCGCCGAACCGGTGAGCTCGGTGACCAGTCGGACCGCTTCGGCCATGTGCTCGCGCTCGACGTCCTCCTCGACGAGTTGATAACTCAGCCAGCGCAGGCCATGGCAGGCGATCTCGTCGCCGCGGGCGGCGAACGCGGCGACGGCCGCCGGGTTACGCGCCATCGCCATCGCAACGCCGAAGATGGTCAGGGGTAGGCCCCTTCGATCGAACGTCCGCAGTATCCGCCACAGCCCGGCTCGCGAACCGTATTCGTACAGCGACTCCATGCTCATGTGTCGGTTGGTGAAGGCTTGGGCTCCAACGATTTCGGAGAGGAACGTCTCGGATCCGGCGTCGCCGTGCAGGACGTTGTTCTCGCCGCCCTCCTCATAGTTGAGGACGAACTGCACCGCGATGTTCGCCCCGCCCGGCCACTGCGGATCGGGAGGGTTGGGCCCGTACCCGACCATGTCGCGGGGGTAGTCGGCGGGCTGCGTCATGGCGTTCCCGGCGGTACGGGGAATCGACGGCTCCGCTCTAGGTTGCGACCGGCGCGGCCGAACGCAAGCGGTAGGGCGTGGGGCAATATCGGGCCGACCAATTTGAAGGCGAGCCGCGGCTCGTAGGCAAATGTCCAGCGCACTGTCGTGGCGTCACCGCGGTGAGGCTCGAAGGTGTAGTCCTCGATGGCGGCGCGAAACAGCGGCGCTTGCGTGCCATCGACGCGAAACGCCCAGCGCTTGCCTTCCTCCCACACGAGAATCGTCTCCTCGAACTTGACGCCGGTGAACCGGGCTGCACGGCGGGAGCCAACGCCATGCGGCGCATCGGTGAGGTACTTGCCCGAGTGGTCGAAGCCGGGAAAGAACTCGCCCCAGTGGGCCGGATCGTGCGCGAACGCCGCGAATACCTCGCCAGACGGTCGTCTTATCGTGACGGCGACGTCTAGGCGGACGGGAGCCGCGTCGACGAAGTCGAGATCGACGGGATCACAGGCGAACACGCGAACCCCCTCCCCTGCGGCTGGACGGAAACACTCCGCCGATTGTCGCAGTCAATCAGCGCACTTTCGCGATGACGTTCTCGGCGAACCGCTCGATCGGCGCTCGAAAGGTGCTCACGTCCGCCGGATCGACGCCCGACGCTCCGATCCACGGTGCACACATCACCGCGGTGATCCCGATGTCCTCGGCCTTCTGGTAGAGGTCGACGGTCGGTTCGTCCATCAATGCGAGCAGGATCTCGAACGGCTCGTCGGCCCTGCCGTATTCACCACGCAGCGCGTGCATCCGCTCGACGTACGGCACCGCGGTGTCCCAGGTGTAGGCCGTCCCGACCCAGCCGTCACACAGCCGGGCAGCCCGCCGCAGCGCGGCCTCCGATTCGCCACCGCACATGATCGGGACCGGCGAGGGTGGGTGCGGCTCTAGCATCAATTCGGGTATCTCGTAGAACTCGCCGCTCCACGACACCCAGCCGCCCGTCCACAGTGCGCGAAGCGCAGGGATCATTTCGTTGAGGCGCTTGCCTCGGTTCTCGAACGGCTGGCCGAGTAGATCGAACTCCTCCCGCATCCAGCCCGCGCCCACCGTCAACGCCACCCGTCCCTGCGACACCACTGCCGCCGTCGCCACCTGTTTGGCGACCTCCAGTAACGGTCGGGACGGCGCGACGTAGACCGCGTTGGTGAAGCGCAACCGTGTGCTGACCGCTGCCATCGCGCCGATCATCACCCAGGAGTCCGGCCACGCCGTCTCGGGGGGCCAGGGCGGCTTGGCAGATCCGTCCTGGGGCGAGCGAAGCGACGGGGGTGATGAAGGGTACGGCGACTTCAGCTCGCGCGGGTAAATCAGATGATCCGCGGTGATCACCCCGTCGTAACCGGCGTCGTCCAGGATCCGCACCAGAGCAAGCGCATCAGTGGTGTCGAGGAATGGCGTGCCTGACCAGAACTGCATGGCGTCAGCCTGCCCCATCGCTGAGTTTCCGAACGACCGAATGCGGGCAAGATCTACTGAATGCCGACGCTGCTGTGGTTCCGCCGTGACCTGCGACTGAACGACCTGCCATCGCTGCTGGACGCCGCGTCCGCGGACGGCGGGAAGGACGGAGTTCTGGCTTGCTACGTCCTCGACCCTCGCCTGCGCGCGTCGTCGGGGGCGCGCAGGCTGCAGTTCCTGTACGACTCGCTGCGCGAGCTGCGCGACGGACTCGACGGCAGGCTGCTCGTTACGCGAGGTAAGCCCGAGACGCGAATACCCGCTGTTGCCAAGCAGATTGGGGCGAGTTCGGTGCACGTGTCGGCGGACTTCTCCCCCTTCGGAGTCCGTCGCGACGCTGCCGTGCGCGAAGCGCTCGGAGACGTTCCGCTGGAGGAGTCCGGTTCGCCCTACCTCGTATCGCCGGGTCGGGTCACCAAGGACGACGGGACCCCGTACAAGGTGTTCACGCCGTTCTATGCGGCATGGCGGCAGCACGGTTGGCGAGGGCCCGCAAAGACGGGACCGAAGACGGCGAACTGGATCGATCCGGCCGAGGTTACGGGTGGCGTCGACATTCCCGTAGTTGACGCCGAGTTCGACCGACCCGCGGGCGAGGCCGCGGCGCACGAGGCATGGCGAGCTTTCGTCGAATCCAAGCTCAGCGACTACGAGGACGACCGCAACCGGCCCGACCTCGACGGCATCAGCCGCATGTCGGCCCACCTGAAGTTCGGCACCATCCATCCGCGGACCATGGCTGCCGACCTCGGAACTGGCAAGGGCGCCCAGGCGTACTTGCGGGAGTTGGCCTTTCGCGACTTCTACGCATCGGTCCTGCATGCGTGGCCCGACAGCGTCTGGTGGAACTGGAACCAAACGTTCGACCGCATCGAGGTCGACGAGGACGCCGACGCCAAGAAGAGGTTCGAGGCGTGGAAGGCAGGCAGGACCGGATTCCCGATCGTCGACGCAGGCATGCGTCAGCTCGCCGAGACCGGCTTCATGCACAACCGGGTGCGCATGATCGTCGCGTCGTTCCTCGTCAAGGATCTGCACCTGCCGTGGCAGTGGGGTGCGCGGTGGTTCCTCGACCAGCTCGTCGACGGCGACATGGCCAGCAATCAGCACGGTTGGCAGTGGGCCGCAGGCTGCGGTACCGACGCCGCACCGTACTTCCGGGTGTTCAACCCGACGACCCAGGGCAACAAGTTCGATCCGGACGGTGCCTACGTGCGGCGCTGGGTGCCCGAGTACGGGACCGATGACTATTACGAGCCGATCGTCGACCACAGGGTCGAGCGCCAGGAAGCGCTTCGTCGTTACGAGGCGATCCGCTGAGTACTACCAATCGTCATATGCCAGAATGAGCGCAGTTGGAGACCCACCCCCGAGGAGCTGTAGTGGCGAACACCGAGGTCGAACGACACACCGGCGTGGACGTCGAGGACGTGCCCTCGGCCGCGTGGGGTTGGTCCAAGGAGAATCACCGCGCACTGCAGATCGGCGGCATCCTCGTCGGGTGCTTCCTGCTGCTGATGCTTAGGGGCAACCACGTGGGCCACGTGGAGGACATATGGCTCATCGGCTTCGCCCTCGCGATCTTCGGCGTCGTCCTCCGCGACTGGTGGCTGCGCCGCCGCGGCTGGACCCGCTAGCCGCTAGCTGACCGGCGAGAGGTCCGACCCGTTCGGCGGGTACCACAACGCCGAGCTGTGGAATTCCTCCGTTGGATCGACGGGCGCAGCGTCACCGGCAGCGACCAACGCCTGGGCCTTGAATGCCCGTGCCGCTGCACTCAATTGGTGGCGGACCGATTCCACCTTGTCCGCAAACATCGCAGGGAGTTGCTTGCCCCAAACCGTCACCTCGACAGTGCCGCGGTCTAGCGTCTTGAGCACGTCCTTCAGCAACCGCTCGTCGTCGGCCAGTGCGCCTGCTGGGAGCGCGATCGCTGCGGGTGTCTCCGCCAGCTCCGGGTCGTCGACGTTCGAGCCGACCCGCACTCCGAGGATCGTCAACGGCCGCACGTCGACTCCGTCGGGAACGGTGACGGTGACGGTCCAACCGGCCCTGACGCGGTCGCACAACCATCCGCCCGCCGAGCGAACCGCGTCGCGGACGTCGACCACCTCGACGGCGATCTGGTAGCCGAGAAACGTCGTCGCCGACGCCCGCACGCCCACGCGTCGGGAGCCATCGAGATCGTTCCCGTCGTTGGTCTCGAATGTGCGAGCTGGCACGGTGTCACATCCTTTGCGCGTCGACAGGCATGAGTCGACCCTTGACGGGTACGACTCACAGCGTGACATTATTGCGCCGATCTGTAAAGGTATGGCGGCACCGCGTGTCAGTCTCTCCTCAGTCGCGGGCACTCGAGCGGCAGCACCGAGGCGATCTGCGTCAGCTGCTGTGAGAGCCCCGCGGCCGCCCTGCGAATGTCGACGAACGATCGCGTGATCGCATCGGTCACCTCGTGCGGATCCTCGGTCGTCAGGTCGTCGATCAGCGCCCACCGTTCGAAAGTGCGCGTAGCGCCCGCCCTCGCAGAGTGGAGCGGACGACGTGTAAACCTGAGCACATGAGTCTCGTCGCGGCCCGCGGTCCGCTGGGCGCCGATCCCGCAGGCTGGTTCTCCCCGGCTCTTCCCTCCGGTCCCGGCAGCATCGTGTTCGTCGAACCGCACCCCCGACGCGTCGTCGCGCAGCGTGATGAGCGGACCGTGCTCGATACCGAGCACGCGCTCTTGGTGCACCGAAGCGGTCACGCCCTCAGCTACGCGTTTCCCGCCGAGGAGGTGGACGGCCTTCCGTACGAAGCCGTCGCCGAGGCGCCAGGTTACGTGCACGTGCCGTGGGACGCCGTCGACGCGTGGTTCGAGGAGGGCCGCAGGCTCGTGCACTATCCGCCGAACCCGTACCACCGCGTCGACTGCAGGCCGACCGACCGCGGGCTGCGGGTCGTGGTCGCGGGGACGGTCCTCGTCGACACCGCCGACACCGTCATCGTCTTCGAGACATCCCTGCAGCCAAGGATTTACGTCCACCCGAAGCACGTGCGAACGGACTTGCTGCGACGCACCGATACGACGAGCTACTGCAATTACAAGGGCCACGCAACGTATTGGTCCGCGTCCGTCGACGACGTGCTCGTCTCCGACGTCGCGTGGAGCTACGAGCAAACGCTGCCCGAGACCAGCCCGATCGAGGGGTTCCTATCCTTCGACGAGAACAAAGCCGACGTCGTCGCGGAACTGCCAGAAGCGGCCGTCACTGCGCGGCGATGACCAGCTTCCCGAACTTCTCGATCCCCTCGACCGCATGCGCGACGCTGTCGCCAGGCACGTTCATCTGGACCCACGTAACGCCCAGTGCGGCAAGCTCTCCGACGCCTTCGAGGTAGGCGTCGGCGTTGAAGTCGTCGTCTCCGAGGTTTCCGCCGACGTTGTTCGAGAACGTCACGTCCATGGAGCCGGGGTCGCGACCCGCGGTCTCGCAGCGACGCCGAAAATCGTCGATGCCTGCCTTCAAGTCTTCGTTCGTCTCCATCGATGACGTGCGCGCCGTCTGTGCGAGAACGGCAGGCGCGGGGAACGGGCACCACCCGTCGCCGTACGTCGCGGCCCTGCGGCGTGCCGCAGCGGTGTTTCCGCCGATCCAGATCGGCGGGTGCGGGTCGCTCAGCGGCCGCGGGTGCGCGGTGATTCCGGTTGCGGTGAAGTGGCGCCCCTCGAACGACACGTCGTCAGTGGTCCAGATGGCCCGAATCACTTGCAGCGCTTCCTCGGTGAGGTCGCCGCGCTCGTCGAAGTCCACGCCGAGAGCGATGAATTCCCTCTTGAGATAGCCAACTCCGACGGCCAGGGTGAAGCGTCCGCCGGACAGCAGATCAAGCGTCGCCCCCGACTTCGCGACGACGAATGGGTTTCGATACGGAAGCACCACGACGTTCGGGATCAAGCGAATCGTCGACGTGTGCGCGGCCGCGAAACCCATTGCCACGAAGGGATCCAACGCATCGTGGCCACCGGACTCCAGCCATCGCTGGGTCGGCGCGGGGTGGTCGGTGAAGCCGAAGCCACTGAACCCCGCAGCCTCGGCCGCGGCCGCGATCGTGGCCACTCCGGCCCCAGTGACCAACTCCGGGTTGTACGGATGGCTGTGCATCGGGTGGGTAATCGTGAAACGCATTAGGAACCTCCGTAATTCGGTCGACCAAGGCCGAGTGTGTGCTGGGCGATCATGTTGCGGAAGACCTCGAGCGTACCGCCGTAGACGCCGGTCGGACCTGACAGTCTGAACAGGTACTCCACTCCCCCGTCGTCGGCTGCGTCGGCACCACCCGTACCGACCGGCAACGCCGAAGCGGCACCGAGGAGATCCATCAGGTCGGGAGTGACGTCGCGCAGCGTCTGTGCGATGGCGACCCTTCCGAACATCTCGGGTGTGCTCATCGCGGCTTCGAGTCGGGCTATGTCACGGCCCAGCCGGTATTGCACCGCCTCGTCGCCTAGGTTGGCGATCGCTGCAATCGCGTCGATCGCCTCTGCGAGCAGCACGATGTGTTCCGACATGGCAGCGATCTTCTGCAGCCCGTGGTCACCGCGTTCGATGGTGCCGTGTTCGGCGCTGAGCGCTCCCCGCAACACCGTCCAGCCGCCATTGACCTCGCCGATCCGATATCTGTCGTCGACGCGCACGTCGCTGTAGTAGGTGATGTTCGTGCGATCCCCGTCGACCGTGCGGATTCCCTGCACTTCGATACCAGGCGAGTCGAGCGGGACCAAGAACATGGTGAGGCTCTTGTGCTTTGGCGCGTTGGGATCGGTGTTCGTGATGAGGAAGACGTATTGAGCGTGATTGGCGTTCGAGGTGAACATCTTGGAGCCGTTGATGATCCAGCCGTCACCGTCGCGCACCGCCCTGGTCTTGCACGTCGCGACGTCGGATCCGCCCCCAGGCTCGGTATAGCCGAGGCAGAGCCGTGTCCGACCGTCCATGACCCCCGGCATGACGTCGGCGACCAGTTCGGGTGACGCGAACTGTTGCAGCGCTTGGGCGACCATGCGCGTCGTCCCCGAGTGGAACCACGGCGCGCGGCTGCGACCGATCTCCTTCTCGAAGATGCGCATGCGCAGCGGACTCAGCCCGCCGTCCGCCTCCGCCTTGTAGTAGGGGGCCAAATAGCCCGCCTCACCGAGTGAGCAGTGCACGCCCTCGTCGAAGTTGTCGCCGGTGGCGCGATCGTTGGCGATTACCTCGTCGGTGACGACCTTCGCGAGGAAGGTTCGCAGGTCGTCTTGGAAGGCCTGGTCCTCTTCGGACAACTCGACCATCGAAAAGTCCATGCGTGATACCTCGATCTAGGCGTTCGTCGGGGCGAGTGCGTCGGCTCCGTACTTCTCGCCGATCAGCGCCCACGGGTCGGAATACGGGCCCCGCTTCTCCATGCGCCGCTGAGCGTGGAGCGCCAACAGCAGCAGCGGGCGAAGGACCGGACCCGCGACCCGCAGGGCATTGCGGCGCCAGCCCATGCCCTCGGCAACCGATGACACGGTGTCCTGCCAGTCGTGGTGCTGAAAGTCGAGCAGCGCCTGCGACTCGCTGGTGTCGAACCAACCCGTGGGACCCCAACCCCCGTCGTCGTCCGGGTCACCGGGCAGGCTCGCCTTCGGGCCGAGACGACCCAATCCGACTGCTGCCATCATGTCGTCCTCTAGCTCGCGATGTGTCCGCTCGTGGGTGGCGTTTCCCGCGATCAACAGCACCTTGCCGTCGATCGCCTCCCGCCTGTCCACGGCGTTCGCGAAGGCCATCGCGACGTCACGACCGTCCACGGTGTGCATCCGGTTGTCCCCGGGGATCGCCCGCATGAGGACCAGGTGGTCGGTGCCTGCGCCAGCCATCCCGTCCGGCGAGATGACGCCGCCCAATCGCAGCATGGCACAAGGCAATCCGCTGTCTCGGATGATCCGCTCGGCCTGTACCTTCTCCTCGCCGTAGTGATCGATTGGGTTGAGTTCGGTGTCGGCAGTGAGCCTTTCGGGGTAACGACGAGGGTTTCGCGAGCCGTACACCGCCGCGCTCGACGCATAGACGAACAGGGGTGGCGTCGGCAGTGTGCACGCCGCCGCAACGAGATTGCGCGTGCCGCCGACGTTGACCTGCCGCGCGAGCTTCGGATTGCGGTATGACACCGGCGCCAGGACCGCTGCCAGGTGCACGATCGCCTCCGGTCGGTGCTCGGCGACCAGTGCGGCCACCGCGTCGGCGTCCATCAGATTGACGTACGCGGGGACCAGCGTGCCTGGCCCGGCACTGGCTGCGAGTTCGCCGACCTTCTCGACGGTCTTGTCGTTGCGCAGATCCATGGCGATCACCGTGCGGCCACGGCTGAGCAGGATGGCCGTGCAGCGACTCCCGGCCTGTCCGAACGCCCCGGTGACGAGCACGGGATCTGCTGCGGTGCTACTCATTTGGCAAACCTACTAGCGAGTCTCACGGTCGCCCTCCTGATTCGATCGGAGATGTAGACGGACACGAACACGTTGAAGACGTCCTCCCGAAGTCGGGTCAATGTGGAGCTCTTGATGAGCCAACCGCCGTCGACCTTTTCGTAGGTCTCGTGATAGTGGCCGTAGCCGCGCAGATTGACCCCCGGGGCGAGCCTCACGACGTCCTCCAGCGCCCAGATTCCCCGCGCGGTCGTCGGTGAGGTCAGCTCGATCTCGGGCGCATGCACCTGATGGGCCGTCGCCTGCGACGGCTTCTCGAGATTGCTGCGGGTGAAGGCGACGAACTCGTCCGCGCCCTCGATGACCTTGCCGCCCGCCTTTGAGGTGTCGCTGACGAAGTCGTCGGTGAAGATCTGGCGCCACGCAGTCCAGTCCTTGGCGTCGAGGAGTCGGCAGTAGCGCGCCTTCAGCTGTTTGAGCGCCTCTAACTCGACCAAGCCGGTGCTATCCAACGTCACCCGAACACCGTGACATTTTCCCTCGGTCTTGTAAAGCTAGCGTATCCGATGCGATCGATTCCGAAGCCTTGGCGGCCGTGGCGACGCGTAACACCGCCAGCGCCGCGAACACGAAGGAGACTGCACCCGGATCAGCCTGCCAGCTCGGCGGAATACCAGCGAGTGACGTCGCCGCAGTCCCAGCGGGCGAACCATCGATTGGCGAACTCGGGAAGCGGCTCGTTTGCCGGGTCGTGAAAGGGCGTCTGGCTCAACAACACTCGACGCGTGGTGGAGAGCAGTTGCCGGCGAGGAACGCTGGCGAACGGTGGCGGCGGAGCCGTAACAGCGCCAGCTCGTCGCGGCAACTTCCGGCGAACCCTGTCCCGCGTCCCATACAGCGGCATCATCGTTCGACTCTTCGACGAAGTGCCACATCAACAGCGACGCCACGCGCTCGTCGCCCGGCCGAAACAGCGTGTCCTCGTTGTCGACCAGCATCTTGAAAAAGGGAGTGAAGGTCGCTTCCAGGTCCGCCACGTAGGCCAGTCGGTATTCCAGCGAGGTCGGCGCAGTGAGATGGTCGTAGCTCGCCGTCGCCTCGTCGAAGGTCTGCTACAGCCCCGGATAGTGCTCGATCAACGCGTTGACGTGCTTGCGGTGGTTGCTCGAGTGCTGGGCCTCCTTTCGCAAGAAAGCAGTCGCCTCGGCTGCCACGGCCGGATCGGTGATCAACGGTTTGGCCTCTTGCACGGCGGCGACGATCAACTGCTCGAAGCAGATGGCGATCATCGACGTCGCGTTCATGAAGAACGAGAACGCGGGATTCTGCGGGTTCCACTCCCATGGGACGTCGTCGGCGAAGTCGAACTTCGGCCTGCGGACCACTAGGTCCGTTATCACATTGCTCCCATCGGCTTCATTACACACAGATCCATATTGTGTATCTTCTGATCATCGCCCGAAGGATGTGAAAGAGTCAAGCTTCATGGGACGCAAGGGCTGGGCAGGTTCGCCACCCGCCGACGACGCCGAGGCGCGCAAACGCATCATCGATGCAACGTTGTCTTTGGTCGATGACCAAGGTGCCGCGGAAGCCACGCTTTCCGACGTGGCAGACTCACTCGGCATCACGCGCCGGACCGTGTACCGCTACTTCGCGGGCACCGAGGAACTGTTCACTGCCGTTGCGGAGATCGCCCTCGACAGCTTCGTGGCGCGGGTCGAAGCCATCACCTCGAACATGGCCGCCAGCGCGCAATTGGTCGAGGTGATGGCCTACATCATCGAACGCCTGCCGCACGAGCCGAAGTTGGCGCTGCTATTGGCCAACGATCGATCCAATGCATTCAGCCGAAACATGTTGTCGCCCGCGGTGATCGCACGCTGCCGCATCATCCTGCAGCACACACACATCGATTGGACCGCATTGGGTTACGACGACGGGGCGATCGACGAGCTCGTCGAGTTCCTGCTGCGCAATGTCCAGTCGATGGTGATCGCGCCATCGCATCCGCCTCGCTCTGGCACTGAATTGCGGGCCTACCTGCGCCGTTGGATCGGGCCGGCACTCGCCTGAGTGCTCACATCGACTGGCGCAGGGCGGCAACGGTTTCCAGATCCTCCAACGCCGCCACAGCGCGTGCGAGTCCTTCCATGCAGATCTCGTCGGTCTGCATTCCGCCAAGGCCTGCGACCGTCAACGGCGATACGTACGCATAGGTGACGGCTTGCCTATAGCGCAGCCAAAGCTCGTTGCGATCGAACTCGGGACCACCCGCCGACGCGAAGGCCTTGGCGTACACGTCGAGCAGGTCGCGTTCGGCCGTCCGTCGATCGGCGGTTGGCAGGCCGAGGACGATGGTGTACGTCAGGTCGCGGGACGGGTGACCTCGTCGCACCACCTGCCAATCGAGCAGCCCGGCTTTTCCTTCGCGGAAGTAAGTGTTGCCAGGGTGCGAGTCGCCATGCAACACGGTGTGCGTGCCGGCGTCGACGACGTCCGTCGCGGCCTGATAGTTCTCCCACAAGAAGCTGCTCGACGCCATCGGGATGTCCGCTCGCTCAGCGAGCTTGCGCGCGGACATCTTCATCAGCGCCGGAGTGAGCAAGTTGGTCGGCTCTTCCGAAGGAACCTTGAGCCAGCCGAATTCGCCTCCGCCGCCGGACTTCTCCGGCAATCGGTTCCAGAACGTGGCGTGCAGGCGGGCGAGAACCTCCATCAATGAAGCCATCTGGTCCACGCTCAGGGGGTTCAGGGTGTCGGCGAACCGACATGGGCTGACCGACATGTCCTCTAGGACGACGACGTAGCGCCCCGTAATGGGATCGAAGACCGCACCGTAGGACCTCGGAATCCCGTCGCCGAGCTGCGGTGCCAGCTGATCGTAGAAGCGTGCCTCGGTCTCCCCGAGGCGCGCGAGCTCGCCGAGCATCCTGGTGGCGGCCGTCGCCGCCGAGAGCTTCACGAAGACCGACGCAGGCACGTCCGGGCCGGTGAGCGCTAGCCGTGCCCTCGACGACGTCCCCGCCTCGCCGTCGATCACCGTGACCGACTCGACCGCACGACCCATCACCCGCGACAGCACCTCGGCGTTCAGGTCCGAGACACGGCGGGGGAACGATCGCCGCCGCCCGAGCGCTCCGTCGACCGCGAGCCGCATGGCACCGCGGCCAAGATGTGCGCCGAATCTGGCAGCCGAGAGGAGGGATTCGCGCACCGTCATCGACCAAGCTTTACAATCATCGGCTCTTTTGTAAAGCTATCGAGCATGGGAATCGTGACCACCAGTTCGGAGACCGCATTCGCCCATTCGGCAGAGGCGATCTACGACTTCGTCACCAATCCGGTGAACTGGACCAAGACCTACCCGGGCAGTGCGCACGTCGGCAGCGCAACGAACGAGCTCCCCCTCAAGGTAGGCGATACCTGGACGGAGGTGGGGCCCGACGGTGAACGCATCTTCACGTGGCATCTCGCGATAGCCATGCGACCGAAGTTGTGGATGTTCAACTCGGTCGGCAACCTCGGCCACGACCGCGAAGGCAACGGCGGCATGCCCGGCCGTATAAGCGTTCAGTATCACTTCACACAGCCGGGTGATGGCATCACGTTGTTCACTCGGACCATGACCGTCGAGGCCTACAAGGATTCGCCGATGCCGGACGGATTCTTCCGCATCGTGAATCCCGCCAACATCGACAAGTACCATGCGGCGATAGCACGGGAACTCGCCGCTCAGGATTCTCGGGAGTGAAGTGCGCGCCGCAGTGCCGCGCCCTGCATCGCGAACAGTTCTTGACTCGTATTCCATTCGGGTAGAAACGAATCGAAGCCGTGACAGGTGCCAGGGAAGACGTGCAACTCGGTCGCGACACCGGCCGCCGTCAGGCGCCGCGCGTAGTCAATGGCCTCGTCGCGCAGCGGATCGAGTTCCGAACAGGTGATGAACCCCCTTGGCAGGCCGGCCAGGTCGCCTCGACGTGCAGGCACCGCGGTCGCGGGTACGCGCTCGGCTCCCGCCGCCAGGTGCCGCCACATCTCGGCGGCGGCCGGACCGTCGAAGCCGGGGGTCGCGGTGAACTCCACCTTCGACGGCGTCGGGCGGTCGTCGAGTACCGGTTGATGTAGCAGCTGGAAGAGGACCGACGGCGCCGCACCCGCGGCAGCTTGCTGCGCGAGGCCCGCTGCCAGCGCTCCCCCTGCGCTATTGCCGGCGACGGCAATGCGGGCTTCGTCGAAGCCGAGGTCCTGCGCCTGCCCCGCAACCCAATTCAGGACGGCGAGAACGTCGTCGAACCCCGCAGGGTAGGGATGCTCCGGCGCGAGGCGGTAGTCGACCGACACCACCGCGCACTCCGCCCGGCGGGCCAACTCGACGCACTGTCGGTGGTCCACGTCTAGGTTGCCGAGGACGAACGCGCCGGAATGGCAGTAGAGGACGACCGGCGACGGCGACGACCCGCCGCGGTAGATCCGGATTGGGACCTTGCGCCCATCGTCGACTCGCACCACCCCGCCGACGACCTCGACGCCAGAGGTGTCGAGTGCAGTCGCCGCATCCCGACGCCGTCCGTTGAGCGAATCCCGCACCATTGCAAGCACATCCGACGAAAGGTTCGTGCGAGCGTCCGCGAACTCGCGCAACGCCGGATCGAGGCGCTCCCTCACGCACCCGCCGCGCTGTGCGCCTCGACGTGGATCTCCGGTTGACTCGCAGGAGGGTCGAAGGTGTACTCGGCGGGCCTGAAGCGTCGAACCATGGTCCAGAAATCCCTGGCACTGCGTGGCCACTGCGTGACTACCCGTCCGTTGGCAGCACGAAAATAGCTGCTGCAGCGGGTGGTCCAGACCGTTCCGTCCATCCACTCGTCGATCTTGTCGATGAAGTCGGCCATGGTCTGGGCACGGACGGCGACGTAGGACTTCTTGCGGCGACGCAGGTACTTCAATGCCCGTACCACGTAGTGAGCTTGGGCCTCCAACATGAAGATCACGCTGTTCGACCCGACATTGGTGTTCGGCCCGTAGAGCATGAAGAAGTTCGGAAAGCCCGGAACCGTCATGCCCAGGTACGCGTACGCACCGTCACGCCAGGTTTCGTGAAGCGATGCGCCGCGCTCCCCCGTCACCTCGATTTGGCCCAGATAGTCCGCCGCCGCGTACCCGGTGGCGCACACCACCACGTCGACGTCGAGTTCGCGACCGTCCTCGGTGATCAGAGACTGAGCACGGAGGGCGCGTCCGGGACTAGAGACCACATCGACGTGGGGTTGGGTCAACGCAGGGAGGAAATCGGACGAGAAGACCAATCGCTTACAGCCGAGCGGGGTTTCGGGGGTCAGCTTCTTGCGCAGTTCGGGATCTGCGACCGTGCTCTCTAGCATGCGCTCCGCCAGCGCACGGAATTCGTGCGTCTTGTCGCTGCCGTGCTCGATGACCGAGATGTTCGATTCGCTGCGCAACCACATTCGGGTGCGGTGGATCTTCTTGGCCAGCGGAACGTGTGCGAAGACCCACTTCTCGCGATCGGTGTAGGCCCTGTCGGGCTTTGGAAAGACCCACGTCGGCGAACGCTGGATCGAATAGACCTTCCTTGCGACCTTGACGACCTCTGGTACCAGTTGCGCCGCAGTCGAACCGGTGCCCAGCACCGCGACGGTCCTGTCCGTCAGATCCAGTGAATGGTCCCACCTCGCCGTGTGCACCACCGTGCCGCCGAAGGGCTCCTCCTCGATCAACGTAGGCATCGTCGGCTGGGTGAAGAGTCCGACCGCGGACACCACGAAGTCGAAGGTGTGCGCGGCGCCCGTCGACGTCGTCAACGTCCACGTTCGTGACTCCGCGTCCCATGCTGCCGAGACGATTTCGGTACGCAGCGCGAGGTGTGGATCCAATCGGTATCGCCGCGCACTGCGTTCGAAGTACGCCAAGATCTCCGCCTGCCCGGACCAGAGTCGGGACCAGTTCGCGTTCATGTCGAACGAGAACGAGTAGAGGTGGGACTTCACGTCACAGGCGAGGCCCGGGTAGGTGTTGATGCGCCAGGTTCCGCCGACGCCGTCCTCGCGATCGAAGATGGTGAAGTCGCGGAAACCGGCCTTCCTCAGAAAGATTCCCAGTGCCAGCCCACCAGGCCCGGCACCGATGATCCCCACCGATGGACTCTTGCCGAGGTTCGTAGAAGACACCGACGTCATCCGATCTGCAGGGATTGCCCGCCGTCGACGACGAGTTCGGATCCGGTGATGAACGACGCGTGATGGGAAACGAGAAATGCCACCGCATCGGCGATCTCCATGGGCTTGCCGAGTCGCCCCATGGCGGCCAGTCGGGTTTGGGTCTTCGGATCGAGCATGGGTGTCTCGACGGGGCCGGGAAGCACCGCGTTGACCCGGATGCCCGACGCCGCAAGCTCGGCTGCGGCTATCTGCGTCAGCCCACGGAGCGCCCACTTCGACGATCCGTATGCCGCGTGGTTCGGGAAGGGTCGCAGGGCGCCGGTACTGCAGGTGTTCACGATCGAGGCGCCGTCCGCGTTGCGGAGGTGCTCGACGCTGGCTTTGATGCCGAGGAACGGGCCGAGGCAGTTCACCCGCCAACTGCCTTCGAAGCCTTCCGGTGTCTCATCGGTCAACGCTGCTCTGTGCAGCACTCCTGCGTTGTTGACAAGCGTCGTCAGGGAGCCGAATCGATCGACGACCGCAGCCACGGCTTCAGCCCACTGTTCGGCGGAGGTGACGTCGAGTGAGATCGCCGCCACCCGCTCCTCTCCGAAAGACGCCGCGGTGGAGTTCAACTCGTCGATGAGTACGTCGCACGCGGCGACGTGGAAGCCATCAGCGAGCAGGCGTTCGACGATCGCGGCACCCTGTCCCCTCGCGGCACCCGTCACCAGTGCGACGCGGTCCGTCTCCGTGGCGTTCAGTGGTAGCCCCTTTCCCCGACGGCTCGCGCATCGCTCTGTGCCTTCGCGGCGGCAAGGTGCGCGGCCGCACCCTTGCGCAATGCCTGAGACTCCGAGGCGAGCGTGATCATCCGAAAACCCATCTGCGCAGCCCTGTTTCCGACGGCCCCGTCGCCAGCGTGGACGGCGGTCACGAGACCCGCCGCCAGCGCCGTTGACACGATCTGCGCCATCGCGTCCAGGACGTCCGGATGCGTCCAGGCATCGGCAAGGGCGTGGCCCATCGAGATCGCAAGATCCGCGGGCCCGACATAGACTCCCGAAAGCCCTGCAACGGAGCATATCTCGTCAACGGCGGCAAGGCCTCTAGCGGTTTCGACCATCGCGTATACGCTCGCCCTCGACTCCAGCGCCGCGACGTCGACGCCCATGCTGGCGCGAAGCGGGCCGAAACTGCGGACGCCGCCGGGCGCGAACTGCGTCGCTGCAACCGCTTCGGCGGCCTGCTCGCCGGATTCGATCATCGCGATGACGACCGCGTCGGCACCAGCATCGAGCACGCGGCCGATCGGGGCGGTCGCGGTGGTCGGCAGCCGCACGACGGTGGCGATGGGGACGTGTTCCAGCCTGCTCAGCACCAGCGCGACGTCGGCATCGTCGAGATAGCCGTGCTGACAATCGAATCCAACGTAGTCGTAGCCTGTCTGCGCGAATGACTCGGGCCCGTGCATCGTCGGACCGACTACCCAGCCGCCGAAGATCTGCGATCGATCGGCAAGGGCGTCCTGCAGCCTGCTCATTCGACGATCGCGATCTTGACGCGCCCAGGGGTTGGCGTGCATGCCAACTCGAATGCCCCCTGCACCTCCGCTGCCTTGAACGTATGGGTGAGGTAGGCGGGCAGCAGGTCGGGATGCTCGTTAGCGAAGGCGGCGGCCTTGGCGAGGACGCGTCGCCGCTCCAGCGTCACACCGGATTTCAACGTGAGGTTGTTGCGCAGCATCGTGCGAATGCTGATCGGGTAGGTCTCGTCGTCGGTCACGCCGAAGTAGAAGATCGTGCCGCCGAACGCCGCCGCTTCGATGGCATGGCCCAGCGTCGCAACCTGGTGGCCAACCGCTTCGATGACCACGTCGGGCTTGTCCTCGTGCGCCAGGTGGCGGACCCACCGGTCGCTGGTCGCCCGCACGACGGTGTCGACCCCGAAGGCCGCACCGAGGGCGTCGCGGTCGACAGGGTCGACGCCGGTGACATGCCGTGCACCGAATGCCTTGGCCACGTAGGAGAACAGCAGTCCGATCGAGCCCTGGCCGATGACGGCGACGTGTCGACTCATCAGGTCCGGGAGTTGCTCGACGGCGTAGAGGACGCACGCCAGCGGTTGCAGACCGATCGCGAGTTCCGCGCTGAGAGATGGGTCATAGGCGAGAAGCCCTTCGCCGTCACTGACGACGCGCGCCTTCAAGCCGTCGAAGCAAGATGCCCAGCCGACGACGCGGTCGCCGGGAGCGTGCTCGGGATGGCGGCTCGCCAGCACCTCACCGGCGATCTCGTGGATGGGAAACCCACACATCTCCGCCGCGCTGGGACCCGTGTCGCCTGGCAGCTTTCCCTGAGTGCCACGGAATGCCGGTAAGTCGCTGCCGCACACGCCCGCTGCGAGGAAGGACAGCAACACCTGTCCGTCCGCTAGGGATTCCGCCGAGGGCTCCGGCAGTTCGATGCGCTCGAAGGTGTACGGCGCGACGAGACGGTACGACCACATCGTCACGCCTCGACGGGAATTTCAGCGGGCACTTGAACGGGGATGCTGTTCCACCCCCATTGAAAGCTCGACGGCGGACGCCACGCGGACTCCTCCAGCACAGTGAAATCTTGCACCCGCTTGAGCCACTCCGTGACCATGATGCCGATTTCGAGGCGCGCCAGGTGGACCCCGAGGCAGAAGTGTTGTCCTCGTCCGAACGCCAGCAGGCGCTCGATCGGCCGGTCCCACACGAACTCGTCGGGATCGGCGTATTCGCGTTCGTCGCGAGCCGCGGCGCCGAGCAGCGTGATGATCCGCTGCCCAGGGTTGATCGTGGTGTCGTGGATGGTGAACGGCGTCCGCACCGTCCTTGCGAACCATTGCGCGGGCGCGCAGTAGCGGATCATCTCCTCGCGGGCGACCGGCACGTTCGCGATGAGATCAGAGCGGACGGCTGCCAATTGGTCTGGACGCTTGCTGAGCTCCCACAGTCCGTGCGCGACGATCTTCGGCACCGTCTCCGTCCCGCCGATGAACACGCCGAGCATTTGAGTGGCGACCTCGACGTCGCTGAATGCCGAGCCGTCGGGCAGGCGATAGCCGATCAGGCCGTCGACGATGGGCTGCGTGCCGTCGGCTCCTTCTGCACGTCTGCGCTCGACGACGGGTATCAGGTATTCGAGGTAGCCCGGCCGGGCGTTGGCGACGTCGACGCCGTCTCCCGGCTTGGCGAGGCTGCCACCGTTCACCGTCGCCAGCACGTCAGCCGCGAGATCCACTGGTAGCCCGACCAATTGGCACACCACCGACGCGGCGACGATACCGCCGTAGTCCTGGGTCAGGTCGAAGCCGCCTCGGGCGAGTAGCTCGTCGATGCGCTCGTTTGCCAGCTCGCGAATCCGGTCCGCCAGTCCAGACACTCCCCTTGGCCGCAGCGGCGCCGAGTGTGACCGCCGCACGGAGTCATAGATCGGCGCGTCGAAGTTCGCGTGAAAGGGCATGGGGTGCAACGGCGGATCGGGAACCGGCCCGGTGTTGTGATGCGCGAGCACCGTGGCCGCGGGCAACGTCCCCTCCGACGCGACGAACGTTCCGTCGTTGATCTCGAGCACCCGCCAGATGTCCTCGAATCGGGACAGCGCGTACGTATCCCACTTCGGGACGTAATACACCGGATGCTCGTTGCGCAGTACCCGATAGAACGGCAACGGATCGGCCATGACGGCTGGGTCGAAAGGGTCGTAAGAGAACGCGTTCACAGCAGCGGAGAGGGGGTGAGGGCCTGCAGTATCGAATCCTCCCAGCCGTCGCGCAGCGCGGGTGCGACGGCCATCCACGTGGTGAGCTCCGCGGGAGGGGTGCCCTTGAACGACGGGTAATGCTCTGCGAAGCAGTCCCATTCGCCTTCGAGCGCCCAGTAGTGGATGACCTCGTTGAACCTGAACGTCGTGATGAAGGAACCCAGCCACAGCTTGCCCGTTCGCTCCGACCACGGCACGTAAAGCCGTTCGAGTTCGCGGATGTAATCGGCCTGACGCCCAGGCTTGGTCTCCATGATCTCCTGGATGACGAGGGCCGCCTTGAAGCCACTGTCCGTCAGCTCCGCAAGCGTTCTGTTCTTCGCGCCGGGGTACATGATGCGGCCCTCACCAGAGGCGCCGATCCCCGCCAGGAACGCGGACCATTCCGCTGCGGCAGCACCGTGGCTGCCTCCGCTGCCCTGGGCCCGGCCGATGCGCGCATAGTCGGGGTAACCGTCGAGTTCCCAGATGATCGTCACCTGAGGCCAGTGGCCGTTGTAGATCGTCGACTCCCAGATCGCGAACAGCCGGGCGCCGAGCTCGGCCATCATGGGGTGATAGACGCTCTCGAAAGTTCGTGTAAACGCTTCACTGCTCCCAGAGCCCAACGCGATCGTCTCGTGGAGGTACAGGTGCGCACGGGGTGCACGGGGGTGGTCCTTCGTCATAACTGTGCGAGCGTGACACTTTTGCCGAGTTTTGTAAAGCCTCGGCGCGTCCCCGCAGCTCCTACACTCGAGGCGTGACCCCAGAGGACAACTCGGAACCGCTATCGCCCGACGACGCGCGCATCCTCGGGGTCGAATCGGCGGTCATCACCGGGCACACACTGAAGTTGAACCTCATAGCGCCGGGCGACTCTCCCCTCGACCTCGACGCCCTGAGACATGCCGTTGCGCAGCGGCTTCCGAGCCAACCACGCGCCACCCAGCGGGTCGATACCTCGGGCCCCGAACCCCGTTGGGTGCAGGCAACCGACTTCGACATCCGCAACCACGTACGTCGCCATGTCGCCACCGACTGCCGGTCGCGCAACGATCTCTGGCAAGCCGTCAGCTCCTTGATGGGCGAGCACCTGGATCGCGCACGCCCGTTATGGACGTTCGACGTCATCGGGCCACTCGACGACGGGCGTGAAGCGATCGCTGTGCGCATACATCACGCGATGGCCGACGGCATCGCCGCCGTCAAGTTCCTTCACTCGGTCCTCTGGGACGTCCACGACGATGCCGCGGCCAAGCCCATGCACCCGGCGAACGCGGAACCCCGCGGGCTCGTCGAGGTCCTGCGCATGCCGGGGGCCGCGGTTCGTGAGCTCGGCCACCGCGGATCGGCGTCGCCATTCGACCGTCCGATCACTGCGTCGCGCCAGCTCGCGTTCACGGTCGCGCGGTTGGACGAGATGAAGGCGATCGGCACATCGCGACCGCGGCGCGCAACGGTCAACGACGTTCTGCTCGCGATCATCGCGGGCGGCCTACGGGACTGGTTGGCGGGGCACGACGGCGTGGTACGACATTTGCGTGCCCAGATTCCGGTCAGCCTGCACCACCGCGACGAGGCGTCGGCAAACCTGGGCAACCGAGACTCCTTCATGAACGTGGATCTGCCTCTGGCGGAGGCTGATCCGCTCGTTCGGCTGGATCGGATATCGGCAGAGACCAGCGAGCGCAAGCGCCTCGACGATGCCGGCGAGCTGTACGACCTCTTCCACGCCATCGGCAGGGTGAAGAGTGTCGGCGCAGCCGTGCAACGACTCGCAGGCAGTGCGCGTGAGTTCAGCGTCTCGATCTCCAACGTCCCAGGCCCCTCGGAGGGAGTGAGCGTTGCGGGACGCAGCGTGGTGAATCTCTTCTCCTCGTCGGAGCCCGCCATGCATCACGCGCTGCGCATCTCGGCGATCTCCTGCACGGGAAACATCGGGATCGGACTGTGCACCGACCCGCTGGCACTGCCCGACATCGATCGTCTGGCCGAGGCCATCGAGCGGTCCTACGTCGAATTGCGCTCCGCCGCAATGTAACCCCGCGATTCGTGCACCTTTACCCGCGCGAACCGCGGGCTAGCGTGCACAAACCGCAGCCAACGCTAAGACCCGACGGCCACCTTGGGCGGCCTGTCCCCGTCGGCCGTGTCCAGTACCAATTCGGCGACCCTCGCCCTGTGCTGTTCGGCGTTGCCGAGGAGCACAGCGTCCGCAGTCGCACGCTTGAAGTACAAGTGCGCCTGATGTTCCCAGGTGAACCCGATGCCGCCGTGCGTCTGGATGGCGTCCGCAGAGATCCTGCTGAAGGCAGCCGAACACGTTGCCTGCGCGATGCTCGCCGCCAACGCCGGATCGTCCGAGCCGTCGGCCAACGCCCACACGGCGTGATACGCGGTCGACCGGGCATGCTCCAGGTCGACGAGCATGTCGGCCAGGCGATGCTTGACCGCCTGGAACGACCCGATCTGCCTGCCAAACTGCAAGCGTGTCTTCGCGTAGTCGACCGACACGTCCAACATGTGCTGCGCGGCGCCGACCTGTTCGACCGCAAGAAGCGCCGAACCCACTTGCAGCGCATGGGTAATGACTCGCCGTGCCTCATCCGGTCCCGCGACGAGCCTCGCCGGTGCGTCGGAGAACTGCACCGTCGCCATCGGCCGCGTCAGATCGATGGTCGCCAAGGCCGTGCGGTCGACCCCGGTCGACGTGGCATCGATGGCATAGAGCCCGACACCGTCGGGTCCCTTGGCCGCGACGAGTACCTCGTCGGCCACGACACCGTCGACAACGCGCTCTGCCGTGCCACTGACGGTGTATCCGTCATCGGATGCGGTCGCGGTGACGGTGACCGCATCCGGGTCGAAGGCCCCCGCTTGGTCGGCGACGGCGAAGGCCGCGGTCCGTCGCCCCTCGACCACCTCACCGAGCAACCCGTCGCGCACGGGCCCGGCCTCGGCCGCGACGAGTGCCGGGATCGCCAGATAGACGGTACCGACGAGCGGCCCGCAGGCCAGCGCCGCTCCGAGCTCCTCGACTGCGACGGCTTGATCGACCAGAGTGCCGCCGACGCCGCCGTCGGCCTCGGGGACCGAAAGTCCGAGCACGCCGAGTTCGCCACCGAGTCGCGCCCAGACCTTCGGATCGAAGGTCGGGTCGGACTCCATCAGCGTGCGCACGGTCTGCTCGTCGAAGTTGTCGGCGCAGAACTTGCGAACCGCCTTGCGCAGGTCCGCCTGCTCCTCGGTGAACGCGAACGTCGTACCCGTATCAGCCGAGTTGACCGGCTGATCCGCAAGCTCCTCAGCCACGAGGAATCTCCTTCCACGGCATGCCTGCATCGGCACGCAAGTCACCGGGCAGGCCAAGGACCCGCTCTCCGAGGATGTTGCGCATCACGTCCGACGTGCCGCCTTCGATCGTGTTGGCGCGGCTTCGTAGGAACCGCTGCTGAATTGCACCTCGCCAGTCGTCCTCGCCACGTTGTTCGCCAGGTTTGGAATAGCGCTGGTACAGAATCCCTTCTGGCCCAAGCAAATCCATGCAGAACTGGTAGATCTGCTGGTTGAGTTCCGCGCCGACCAGCTTTCCGATCGACCCTTCAGGACCTGGGCCGCCGACAGTGGCGGTCGCGCGGGACCGCTCGGAGGTGAGCCGCTGCGCCTCCGATTTCAACCACAATTGGGTGAGCCGGTCGCGCAGCACGGGCGTCTGCAGATCGGGGCGCGACGCCCACAGGGACACCGCTTCGGAGATCGTTCCCGCACCGCGTCGGCTGCCGCTGCCGCCAAGCGCACTGCGCTCGTTCATCAGGGTCGTCATCGCGACGGCCCAGCCGTTGCCGACGTCACCAAGCCGGTGCAGGTCGGGGATCCGCGCGTCGGTGAAGTACACCTCGTTGAACTCCGCGGCACCGGTGAGCTGACGAAGCGGCCGCGTCTCGACGCCTGGCCCGTGCATGTCGATGACGAAGTACGTCAGGCCCTTGTGCTTGGCGACGTCGGGGTTCGTGCGCGCCAACAGGAGTCCCCATCGTGCTCGGTGCGCCAGGCTCGTCCAGACCTTCTGCCCGTTGATCACCCAATCGCCGCCGTCGCGCACCGCCGAGGTCGCAAGACCCGCCAGGTCAGAGCCCGCGCCCGGCTCCGAGAATAGCTGGCACCAAATGTCTTCGGTGGTCGCGAGCGGTCGCAGCCAGGCTTGCTTGACGTCGTCGGTCTGCGCATGCTCGCGGATCGTCGGCGCAGCCATCCCGTACCCCATCGGGTTCAGGCCCAGAGGCACCGGGCCGCCTGCGCCCTGCAGGATCCGGTCGGCAACGGCCTGGAGTCCGCGGGATACGCCGAGACCACCCATGCCGACGGGAAAGTGGACCCACGAAAGACCCGCGTCGAAACTGGCTCCGAGGAACTCCGGGATCGGCACTGCCTTCGGGTCGTGATCGGCGACCACCTGCTTCGCGAGGTCGGCCACCCTGTCTGAATCAGCAGCGGTGCTCATGGATGTCACCATAGGGCCGGCGATCCGCGTCATCTCGGGTGGTTGACACTGCGTCCCACTCACATGACACTTACCGCGTGTTTTGTAAAGTCCCCGGGCGTCGCGAAGCTGCGCGATGATTCCGGCTCCGCTTGCCAAGGGGTTTTGTTTCGGGGAAGGCCCACGCTGGTTCGAGGGCCTGTTGTGGTTCTCCGACATGTTGGGCGAGGCGGTCCACACCGTCGACCTCGCCGGTTCGATGACCACGCTTCCCTTGCCCGGTCGCGCACCTTCGGGGCTGGGCTTCCGGCCCGACGGCACTCTGCTGATCGTCTCGACGGAGGACCGTCAGGTGTTGAGCTACGACGGTGACGGCGTCGCGAGCATCGCGGACCTGAGCGCGATCGCGCCTGCGAACCTCGGCGACATGGTCGTCGACAAGGCGGGCCGCGCGTTCGTGGGATCGCAGGCACGCGGCGACGGCGTGGTGGTTCGAATCGACCTCGACGGCTCAATGGCAGTCGTCGCAGCCGGTCTCGACTTCCCGAACGGCATGGTGATCACGCCGGAAGGCACGCTGATCGTGGCCGAGTCGACGGGACGTCGGTTGACGGAGTTCACGATCGACCCCTCGGGCGAACTCTCGGATCGACGCGTGTTCGCCGAAGGTCTAGACGGGCCGCCCGACGGCATCACCCTCGATGCCGAAGGAGCGGTCTGGGCGTCGATGACGCTGGCCCATCAGTTCCAGCGCATCACCGCCGGTGGTGCCGTCACCGACCGGATCGAGATGGGCGATCGGATCGCGATCGCATGCACGCTTGGCGGCCCAGAGCGGCGGACGTTGTTCCTGCTCTCGAGCACCGAGGCCTATCCCGAGCGGCTCGTCGGTACCAAGTTCTCCAGCGTCGACGCCGTAATCGTCGACGTGCCAGGCGCCGGCTTTCCCTGATGACCATTAGCTCCGACGAAGAGGTCTAGATGTCCGACTCCTATTACGAACTGATCGACGCCGACGACCCCATCGGCGAGAGGTTCGCGGCGACCGACATGGTCAGGAGCACCTGGACCGCGGCGATCCAACACGGCGCTCCGGTGTCATCGCTGTTGGTCCGCGCGCTGGAGCGGTGCGCACGGCGCGACGAAACCCGGCTAAGCCGCGTAATGATCGACCTGCTCGGCGGGGTTCCCGCTGCAGGCGACCTATGGGTGCGCAGCCGAGTGGACCGGCCCGGCAGGCAGATCGAGTTGGTGACATCCGAGATGCTCGCACCAGGAAAGGACGGCGAGCCCCGCACGGTCGCACGGGCGAGCGGTTGGCGCATTGCCACTCTCGACACCACCGCGCTCGTCCACCAACCAGCGCAGCCGTTGCGTCCGCTGGCCGAGGCCAAGAACCGGAACATGGAGAAGGACTGGGACCCCAACTACGTCCACAGCCTTGACTGGCGGTGGCTGACGCGACCGATGTCCGACGGCCCCGGTGAGTCATGGCTCAAGCCGACGGTGGACCTGGTCAAGGGCGAGACCATGACACCGCTGGAGCGTCTGTTCGCAGTCGCAGACTCCGCCAACGGCATCGGTACCAAACTGGACATCCGCAAGTGGACGTTCATGAACACCGACCTCGTCGTGCACGTGCACCGCATCCCCGAGGGCGAGTGGACCGGCATCCGCGCGGAAACCAGTTACGGCCCGGACGGCATCGCCACGACCTACGGCACGCTGTTCGACGAGAAGGGCCCGGTTGGCGGCAGTCAGCAGTCGGTGCTCGTTCGTCCGATGCCAGGGCGTTAGCGCGAGATTCTCAGTCCTGCAGGCGAAGTGCCGCCGCGGGGCACTGCGTCACGGCCTGCTGCATCAAGGCGCGGTCGGACGCAGCCGCTGCATCGTCGTTGATCTCGACGCTGCCGTCGTCCTGGACCTCGAAAACGTCCTCGGCGATCGACTCGCAGATGCCGTGTCCAGTGCACTTCGCGAGGTCGACGTCAACCTTCACGTTGGCTCCCCTCCTCCATACCGCTCACTCGATGACTGCCGGGAGCCGCTTGACTCCGTGAACGAAGTTGCTATGCAATAGGTCCGGCTCGCCGAACTCGATACGCTTGAGCCGAGTAAGCAACTCGCGGAACAGGTTTCGCAACTCACTCTTGGTCAGCTGGTTGCCAAGGCAGAAGTGCGGCCCACCGCCGCCAAAGCCGAGGTGCGGGTTTGGTGAACGGCTGAGGTCGAAGGTGTGCGGCGCGTCGAAAACGCTCTCGTCTCGATTGGCGGAACAGTAGAACAGCGCGAGCTTGTCGCCGGCTTTGACCTGTTGCCCGCCGACCTCGGTGTCCTCGACGGCGAATCGCGCGAACTGAACGACCGGCGACGCCCAACGGACGAATTCCTCAGTCGCCAAACCGATCCGGTTCTCGAAGTCCGCCATCAGCCACTCACGCTGCTCCGGGTTGGCGACCAACGCCATCATCGCGTGGGACGTGGCCTGCTTGGTGGTGTCGTTGCCTGCGGAGGCCAGCAGGATCAGGAACGAGCCGATCTCCTCGTCGGTGAGCCGATGCCCATCGACCTCGGCGTTGACCATGCTGGTCATCAGATCGTCGCCCGGGTTCGTGCGTCGGAACTTCGCCAACTCGACGCCGGTGTAGTTCAACAGCATGATCTGGGCGACCGGATCGTTCGCCCGCTCGTCGGCGGTGGCGTACTCGTCGTCGCTCATGCCGAAGAGTTTTTCGGCGGCGTACGCGACGGCGGGCTGATCGGTCGTCGGCACACCGAGCATGTCCATGATGGTCAGCATCGGCAACCGCGCCGAACATGCGGAGACGAAGTCGACTTCACCAGCGCCGACCAGATCATCGACGACCCTGACCGCAGTGGCGTGAATCTGTTCGTCGATGCGCTTGACGTTTCGCGGAGTGAAGGCCGAGCTGATCAATCGCCGGTAGGTCGTGTGCTGGGGCGGGTCCATCGTGAGGAAGAAGGACGCGAAGCGCTGAATCTCGGCGGGCATCGGGCTGAGCGCCACGCCCTGCGCAGAGGTGAACAGCTCCGGATGCGTACTGATGTGTGCGATGTCCGCTCGCCTGGTAACCGCCCAGAAGCCCGGCTCCTCCATGCCGAACAACGAAGGAAGAGGCCGTTGCCACGACAGCCCCTCGGTCGCACGGAGCTGGGCAAACGTCTTGTCACGTTCGTCGAACGTCTGGTCCCAGAAGTGATCCGACGTGATGTCGATGGGGCTGTACTCACGCACGGGTGGCGAGCTCGCGATCGTCACAGAACCTCCATCGTCACCGGGCAGAGTGCCGAAATAGCGTGACACTTTGCCGATAATTTGTAAAGCTAGGACGATGACTGGAGTGCGCGGGGCTGCCGAGCGCGCCGAGTCCGCCACTGTTGAGGCCGACAACTCCACCCGCGACCGGATACTCGCTGCGACGGCGGAGGTTCTCGGGCGCAACGGCATGACCAAGCTCAGCCTGTCCGAGGTCGCCAACCAGGCAGGCGTCTCGCGGCCCACCTTGTATCGATGGTTCTCGTCGAAGCGCGAACTCCTCGACGCGTTCGTGGTGTGGGAGCGCCAGTTCTACGAGCGTGCCGTGGCGAAGGCATCCGCCGGACTGGCGCCGACGGATCAGCTGGAGGCGACGCTGCGAATCATCGTCGAGTACCAGCAGTCGTATCCCGGACTGCGGATGGTCGACATCGAACCTCACCACGTCATACGACGGATGGCGCAGGTACTCCCCCTGATGCGCCAGCGCTTAGAGACGATGATCTCCGGTCCCGATCGCAGGGAACGCGCTGCCACCGTCGTTCGAGTCGCGGTTTCGCATTACCTGGTACGCAGCGACGACGCCAACGACTTCCTCGCGCAGTTGCGGCACGCCGCCGGCCTCAAGCCCCGGCCGTCGGAGCCCTAACCGCGCCCGGCCAGCTCGGTCAACACCTCGTCGGTATGCTCGCCCAGTGCCGGGGCAGGTGAACGTGGCGCCCACGGAGTGCCCGAGAAGTCGACCGGCGTCGCGACCATCGGACCGCCTACGGTTCCGTGCGGACCATCCGGTACGTAGACCACACCGCCCGCCGCGTGGAACTGGTCGTCGGCCACCACGTCCTCCAGCGAGTTGACCGGCGACCAAAAGAAGTCGGGTTCGCCGTCGAAGACCGCCGCCCATTCGTCGAGCGGCTTCGTCACGAAGATCGCGTCCAACTCCGCGATGAGCGTCGTCGCGTTGGTGTAGCGCCCCAGCGGGCTATCGAAGCGAGGATCGGTCAGCCACTCGGGCCTACCGACCGCGCGGCACAACGGCGGCCAGTGCCGTTCGATTTCCAGGCCGACGATCCAAAACCGTCGCCCGTCCGAAGCGGCGTAGTTGTTCATGCACGGGTTGCCCATCGAATCCCGTTGTCCGACTGCGATGTTGCGGCCGGCAAGCAGAAACGTGTTCAGGTCGAAGCTCACCGTGTAGGCGCCCTGGCGATACAACGAGGTGCTGACGAGTTGGCCCTCTCCCGTACGGGCGCGCGCGACGAGTGCCGCGCAGATGCCTGCGGCGAGGCTCATGCCGACCGAGTGATCTCCCATGCCCCCACGCTGGAACGGCGGAACGTCGCCGGGTCGGGTCAGGAGATGCGCCAGCCCCGCGCGCGCCCAGAATGCCGCGACGTCGTAAGCCGCCCGGTCTGCGTCGGGCCCCGAGATCCCGTAGCCGGTGATCAGACCGTAAACGAGGCGAGGGTTTCGGGCCGTCAAGGAATCGACGTCGAGACCGAGCCGCTCGAGTGCGGCAGGCCGCACGTTGGTCACGAAGACGTCCGCCGTGTCCAATAGGTCGAGCGCGCGTCGACGCCCTTCGTCGTCTGCGAGATCGAGCACCACGCTGCGCTTGGAGCGGTTGTCCATTTCGAACGGCGGACTCGTCGAGGGATCGAGCCCCAACATCCGGCCGAACATGCGCGCAGGGTCGCCCGCTGGAGGCTCGACCTTGACGACGTCGGCACCCCAGTCCGCGAGGATCCCGCCCGTCGCAGGTGCTGCCACCCACACGCCGATTTCGACGACCTTGACCCCAGCCAGTGGACCGCTCACGGCAAATCTCCTGTCTCGATTACATTCACCGCTGCATCTGTAAACTAATCGGGCGCGCTCACCCGAGGATGCGCCGCGATACCCACCCCAGCATCTACCATCCCCTTGGAGGTGAACGAAGCCATGACCGCAGTGAACGACACCAGCGAGTTCGGTGACGACACCTCGACTCGCCGCCGTCTGCTCGCCGCGACCATGGAGGTACTGGCCCGAAGCGGCCAGACCAAGCTCAGCCTGTCCGAGGTCGCGATTCAAGCAGGCGTGTCGCGACCGACGCTCTACCGCTGGTTCGCCTCCAAGGAGGAACTCCTCGAGGCCTTCGGTGTCTACGAGCGCGAGATGTTCGACTCCGGGATCAGCAAGGCGACGGCCGGCCTCCGCGGCAACGAGAGACTCGAAGCCGCACTGCAATTCATCGTCGCCTACCAGCAGTCCTACTCGGGAGTGCGGCTGATCGACATCGAACCCGAGGTCGTGATCTCCCAGCTGGCCATCGTGATTCCCGTGATGCGGACGGCGCTGGAACGCCTACTGACTGGCACCAACCGCCAGGTCAAGGCGGCTACCGTCATCCGCGTGGCGGTGTCGCACTACATCGTGCGCAGCGACGACGGCAACCAATTCCTCGCCCAACTCCGGCACGCGGCGGGAATCAAACCGCCCGAGTAACTCAGATGTGACCGGGCATGCCCATGCCAGTGGAAATGTGGGGCATCGAATCGATGTGCGGCATCGAGTCGATATGCGGCATGACCGGAATGTGCGGCGTGTCGTCGATGGGCGGCATGTCGTCGATGTGCGGTCCGAGCGTGTAGGTGTCGAAGTCCGCGCCAGGGTCGAGCGGCGGCGGTGAAACCGGCGGAGGCGGCGGCGGCGGAGGCGGAAGATATGGACTCCCTACGCACGCGGCATCAGCAGGATTCTGCATGCACGCGGGATCCAGCGGGCCGGTCGGCGGACCCGGAGGCGGCGGCGGAGGGGGTGGCGGAGGTGGCGGGGGGACATCCGACGGCGGCGACAGCGAGGGCGCCGCATACGGGCCGCCCTGACAAACGGCATCCCAGGGATACTGCTGGCATCGTGGATCATTCGGGCCGGTGGGCATGCCGGGATCTGCGTTGGCCGCAACGGCAGAACTAATAGCCGTCAATGCGATGAACACCGCACCTGCTAGGGGTTTCGCGATTGTCCAAAGTCCAGAGTCCATGTCACTACTCATCTTTTGCTGCCCTTCGACGCAGTCCGTTCCATAGGTAACAACGCGATGGCCATCGTTTCACATTTGCTATCGCAGCACTGGCAAAACGAACGAGCTCGCAACAGCGCCAAGGGGTTCCGCACCCCAAGGCGAATTCGCAAGACCGATCGACGCAAGACCATGACACTCAGTCGATACTTTGTAAAGCTAGGCATATGTCGAGCGTGCAGAGCGATACAGGCGTGTTGGCCGGCGACGAGCGGATGCTGATCGACGGTGAACTACAGCACACGAGCAGCGGCGCCAAGTTCGAGGTCATCCACCCGGCCAGTGAGCAGGTGGCGGGTCAAGCAACCGACGGCACCGTGGCCGACATGGAGCGCGCGGTCGGGGCGGCGCGACGCGCTTTCGACGAGACGGACTGGTCGCGCGATTTGGACTTTAGGTACCACTGCCTGACTCAGCTGTACGAGGCATTCGAGCGCAACAAGGAACGGCTACGGCGGGTCCTGATCACCGAGGTCGGCTGCCCGATCACGGTGTCGGGCAGTCAGATCGAGAGTCCGATCGAAGAAGTCAAGCACTGGGCTGAGCACGGCAAGGCGTTCGAGTATCTGGTCGACACCGGAGTGCATCCGACGCAACTCGGACCCGCCCGCCGCAAGATCCACTACGAGCCGATCGGAGTGGTCGGGGCGATTACGCCGTGGAACGTTCCGTTCTACCTCAACGTGGCCGAGACGGTGCCAGCACTGATGGCCGGTAACACCGTGGTGCTGAAGCCCGCTCAGCTGACCCCTTGGTCGGGCAGCGAATACGGCCGCATCGTCGCCGAGGAGACCGACATCCCGCCCGGTGTGTTCAACGTGGTGGTGTCCAACGCCAACGAGGTCGGCGCCGCGTTGAGCGCCGACCCGCGCGTCGACATGATCACCTTCACCGGGTCGACCGCGACCGGCCGGGCAATCCTGGCCGCAGGCGCCGCGACCGTGAAGAAGACGCTGCTGGAGCTCGGCGGCAAGTCCGCCCACATTGTGCTCGACGATGCCGACTTCAATTCCGCGCTGCCGATGGCGGCGATGATGGCGTGCGTGATGTCGGGCCAGTCCTGTATATTGCCCAGCCGAATCCTGTTGCCGCGCAGCCGCTATGACGAGGGCATCGAGATCCTCAAGACGATGATGGCGGGCTTTCCAATCGGCGACCCGTGGACGCCAGGCAACATGCAGGGTCCGCAGATCAGCGAGACGCAACGCCAGAAGGTGCTCGGCCTCATCAAGAGCGGTATCGACTCCGGCGCGCGACTGGTAACCGGGGGCGGCATCCCGGAGAATCTACCGGTCGGCTACTACGTCTCGCCGACGCTGCTGGCCGACGTCGACCCCGATTCCCGAGTCGCACAGGAGGAGATCTTCGGCCCCGTTCTGTCGGTGACCCCGTACGACACCGACGACGAGGCCGTGGCGATCGCCAACAACTCCATCTACGGCCTGTCCGGCGAGGTGTCGGGTGGCGACGTCGATCGGGCCTTTGCGGTCGCGACCAGGATGCGCACCGGCAACGTCACCATCAATGGCAAGAGCCACTTCGGCATCACCAGCCCGTTCGGCGGTACCAAGCAAAGTGGTCTAGGCAGGCGAAACGGCGACGAGGGTTACCGAGAGTACTTGGAGGGCAAGACCATCGGGATGCCGGAATGAGCGACGTCGACGACATCACTGCGCTGCTCTACCGTTATGCCCGCGCGGTCGACACCAAGAACTGGGAGCTGTACAAGTCGGTCTTCACCGAGGAAGCGGTCATCGACTACTCGTCGGCGACGCCCATCGTCGGGTCGCCCGAAGAGGTGGCCAACATGTTGCGGGAAGGATTCGCCCTCATCCCGTGGAGCGTGCACTACATCTCGAACGTCGAGGTCCTCGAGTCCACCGACGACACCGCGCGCGTTCTCGACATGTTCTACAACCCAATGCAATTGCCTGGGATGTCGGACCCAAGTACCTACTGCGGTTACTACCACCACGAGATGGTTCGCACTCCCGATGGTTGGCGCAGCCGAAGTCTGCGTGAGGACAACCTCTGGTTGGTCAATCCGCCGACGGGCTGACTGGGCGTCATCCGCCACAGTCTGAATTCTCTTGTGTCACTTTCGTTTCAGGTTTCACACTTTTGCTGGACCGACACCGTTTTGTCGGCGGTCGTACGTATGTTCGAGTCATGTCCGGGACGGCCGTACGAGAAGCGCTTTCGGCGTTGCTCGCTGCGCACGATGCCCTGGCTGCCTGTGACTTCGACACACTGTCCAAGGCCGAGTCTGTGGAGTTCAGCGACGCGCTGGAAACCCTGGGCTGCCGGTTGCCGACGTTGTCGCATCGGTTGTTGGCTCAGTTGCAGTCGGTGAGCACAGCGCGGGAGATGGGCGAGCGGTCCTGGAAGAAGGTGCTGTCGGTCCGGTGGCGCATCAGCACTGCCGAGGCGGGGCGGCGGTTGGCGTTGGCCAAGGAGTTGGGCCCGCGCCGCGCGTTGACCGGCCAACCGTTGGAACCGCTGCTTCCCGCGACCGCGGTGGCCGCGGCGTTGGGCTCGATCAACGCCGAACACGTCGCGGTGATCCGTTCCACGATGGGCAAGCTGCCCGGCTTCGTCGACCCGGCCACGGCGACCCAGATCGAAGTGGATCTGGTGCGCACCGCGGTCGGGCACGGCCCCAAGGAACTGCGCGACGTCGCCGAGTTGCGGCTGCTGCTGCTCGATCAGGACGGCCCACCGCCGGATGACGAAGAGCGGGACCGCAAACGCGGCATCACCGTGGGCAAGCAGGGCCAGGATCTGCTCAGCCAGCTGATCGCGACCCTGACCCCGGAACTGCGCGCCCTGCTCGAGGCGGTGTGGGCCAAGTACGCCGCGCCCGGCATGTGCAATCCGGGCGACCCGCAACCGTGTACCTCGGGTACCCCCAGTCAAGCCCAGATCGATGGTGATCACCGCAGCTTGGCCCAACGCCAACACGACGCCCTGATCGCGGTATTGCGGATCGCGGTGATGAGCGGCGAATTGGGCATGCTGGGCGGGCTGCCGGTGTCGGTGATCATCACCGTCACCAAACAGGATCTGGAGTCCGCCGGCGGAATCGGGGTCACCGGCGGGGGCACCACACTGTCGATTCGCGACGTGGATCGCCTGGCTGGGCACGCCAACCTCTACATGGCGGTCTTCGACGGCGCGAACGGCAAGGCGGTCAACCTGTATCACACCCGGCGCCTGGCCAACCCGGCCCAACGGATCATGCTGATCGCGCGTGATCGCGGCTGTTCCAAACCGGGCTGCACCGTCGGCCCGTATGGCTGCCAAGTCCATCACGCCGACGCCGACTTTGCCGTGCGCCGACGCACCCACGTCGACGAACTCACCCTGGCCTGTGGCGCCGACAACCGCGACGTCAACGCCGACGGCGGCTGGACCACCAGCATGAACGCCCGCACCGAATGCGAATGGGCCCCACCACCCCAGCTGGACACCGGCCAGCACCGCATCAACTACTACCACCGCCCCGACCGACTCACCCGCCCACCCGACGACGACCCCGGCACCGCCGTCGAAGCTGCGCCGCTTCACCCCGAGAGTGGCTGCACGGGCGACCCTTCGGATCCCTGGGCACCCGTAGCGCCGAGCGAACCAGCGACCGAAGGCCAATCCCCCGAGCCTGAACCGCTGGACCCCTGGGCCGACAGCCAGACCACCACCACAGATGAACCCGAGCCGCCCCAACCGTCCGGCTACGCCGAGTGCCGCCAACCCGAACCATCCGACCCCTGGGCAGACCTCACCCCCACCCAGCCGCAATTCCACGGCGACAACCATCCGGTGAACCCGCACCGCACGAGCCGGTCCCCGACCCCGTCCACCCGGAACGATGCAACCCGTGGGGAGATGACGTCACCCCTGACGAGCCCGGTGGACCATCACCCCCGGACGGCGAAGTCGTATAGCCACCAGCGCAGCGCGGCTCGGCTAGCCCTCGGCAGCCAATTGCCCACAGGCAGCAGCGATTTCACGCCCACGCGTGTCCCGCACCGTGCAGGAGACCCCGCGCTCCCGAACCCGCTTCACGAACTCCCGCTCGGCAGGCTTGGGACTGGCATCCCACTTGCTCCCGGGCGTCGGGTTGAGCGGAATGAGGTTGACGTGCACCAACGGCCCGAGGGCTCCATGGAGGCGCTTGCCCAAGAGATCGGCACGCCACGGCTGGTCGTTGACGTCGCGGATCAATGCATATTCGACGGAGACTCGTCGACCTGTCACGTCCGCGTAATACCTTGCCGCATCGAGTGCTTCGCCGACGTTCCATCGATTGTTGACGGGAACCAAGGTGTCGCGCAGCTCGTCGTCGGGCGCATGCAACGACAACGCCAGGGTGACGCCCAGACCCTCGTCGGCGAGCTTCCGAATCGCGGGCGCCAGGCCGACCGTCGATACGGTGACCGACCGCGCGGAGATCCCGAAGCCCTGCGGCGCGGGAGCGATGATTCGGCGGACCGCGGCGAGCACACGGTTGTAGTTGGCGAGCGGCTCACCCATGCCCATGAAGACGATGTTGGACAACCTGTTGTCGTGCTCGTCGCGCATGGTCGACGCCGCAGCCCGAACCTGCTCGAGAATCTCTGCGGTGGAGAGGTTTCGGGTCAACCCGCCCTGGCCCGTCGCGCAGAATGGACATGCCATGCCGCAACCCGCCTGCGAGGAGATGCACACGGTGTTCCGCTGCGGGTAGCGCATCAACACCGATTCGAACGTCGTGCCGTCGGCCGCACGCCAGAGCGTCTTGCGCGTTTCGCCCGCATCGCATTCGATCTGACGCAGAGGATCGATCAGGGTGGGGAACAAGGCGTCGGCTACCCGATCGCGCACCGCCGCAGGGAGATCCGTCATCTGGTGCGGGTCGGCGATGAGCCTGCCGTAGTACTGGTTGGCAAGCTGCTTGGCCCGGAAGGCGGGTAGGCCCAACTCCGTGACTGCGGTAACGCGGCCCGCCTCATCGAGGTCGGCCAGATGCCGCTGTGGCATTCCCCGCCGCGGAGCTTCGAATACGAGTTCCTGCTTCATGATTCGACCTCAGGCCTGCTCGGCGAGGACATCGCGAACCGCTTGGTCGACAGCGTCGAGAATTGCGCCGTCCACACCGGCCCTGCCCCGCACGAACACCGAAGCGCGGCTCGTCGGAGGTAGACCCTCGGCCAAGCACAGCCCGTCGGGTAGCTTGCCGATCATCGGCAGCAGGGCAACACCGAGCCCAGACCTCACCGCCGCGTAGAGGCCCGACAGATCCGAACTCTCGGCCGCGATGCGGTACGGCACGCCAATCCTGTCGAGCGCGGAGTAAGTGGGTTCGCGCAACGTGCACGGCTCCGAGAACATCACCACCGGAAGGGGTCCGCTCGCGGGGACGGAGAAGCTGCGCGCCGAAACCCATTTCAGCGAGACGACACCCGACGCATTGGCTGGGTCGAGGCCCGATCCGTCGAGCATCACCGCCAAGTCGACCGTGCCGTGTTCGATCGCGTCGGCCAGCATCACGTTGCGATCAAGCTTGAACCTAAGCCGCCAATCGGGCAGCCGCTCCCCCAGCGCACCCGTCAGCCCTGGCAGCATGACGTCGGCCCCGTGCTCTGTCGCACCGACGACCAGAACGCGTTCCTCGACGGCGCCGAGATCGTCGAGGGCGAAGTCATGGGCGGCCAGGATGGCTCTGGCGTGTGCGAGTACTCGATAGCCAAGTTCGGTGAACGCGACGCCGCGACCCGACTTCTCGACGACGGGCCCGCCGACGACCGCCTCAACGCGTCGGACGTGTTGGCTCACTGCGGACTGAGTCATGTGGAGAACGGTCGCCGCACGGTGAAATCCGCCACAATCCGAGACCGCGACGACGCTCCTCAGCGGTGCGATGTCGAGTACGGCAGCCATGACGCCAACATACTCTGATTAGCAAAACGGATCAAAGCGCTGGGCCGATGCAAGATATTCCACTAACGACGCCCTGATTGATAATGAATCACGATCGGTGACGATCGCCAATAATCGTTGGACGGGTCGCGATGGCGTCGACACCATGGAGCCATGACGCCGACCCGGATGCCAGCCAGAACTGCGTCTGCGGTCGCCTTCTTCTACGCGCTGGGCTACCCCATCGGCAACATGGCTGTGCAGGCGATGACGCCGATGGCCATCCTCGTCGTCAGGTTCGGTGTCGCCTCGATCATCCTGGGTACCTGGGCGCTCGTCGTCCGGGCGGCATGGCCGACGGGGCGCAAGCTCGGCCACGTCGCAATCACGGGTCTGCTCATGCAGGCCGTCCAGTTCTGCGCGCTCTACCTCGCCATTCAGCACGGGGCGCCTGCAGTGCTGTGCGCGGTCGTCGTGGCGATGAATCCCGTCGCAACCGCCCTGCTCGCGGCGGCGTTCTTGCGCAATCCGCTGACGCTGCGTCGCATCGTCGCGCTCGGTCTCGGGGTCGCCGCGGTTCTGGCGGCATGTGCCAGCAGGCTGATCGCCGAGAAGGGCTTCGATCCAGCGGTGCTGTTGCTCTTGGTCGCGCTGCTCGGTCTGGCGACGGGCGGGGTCTACCAGCAGCGCTTCTGCGCCGACGTCGACTTCCGCGTGTCCACCGCCGTGCAGAACGGCGTCGCATTCATCCCCGCGCTCATCCTGACGCTGACGACGCCGTTCGCGATCCACGATGCGCCACGGGCGGTCCTCGCGGTGGCAGGGGTCGTGCTACTCAACGCGACGCTGGGGTTGTCGCTGTACGTGCGGGCCATCAACCTGCACGGTGCGGCTGCCGTTTCCATGCTCTTCTGCGTCATTCCCGCGATCGCCGGAGTGCTGTCCTGGCTGATGCTCGACCAGCGGGTGGACGTCGGCGTCGGGATCGGGTTGGCGCTCGGGGCGGCGGCTTGCTGGCTGAACGCGTCAGGCCAGCAACGTCAGAACGATCCAAGTGGCGACCGCCGAGGGCAACACGGAGTCGAGTCGGTCCATGATCCCGCCATGGCCCGGTAGCAGCGTCCCCATGTCCTTGATGCCGAGATCGCGCTTGACCTGAGACTCGATGAGGTCGCCAAGGGTCCCCGTGATTACCAGCATCAACCCCAGCGGGACACCGACCCACGCCGGCTTGTCCAGCAGGAACGTCACCGCAAGTACGGACGCCGCGGTTCCGCAGATCAGAGAACCGGCGAATCCCTCCCACGACTTCTTTGGGCTGATCGCCGGAACCATGGGGTGCTTGCCGAACAAGACGCCTGCCGTGTAGCCACCGATGTCGGAGAACACCACGCCGAGCATCAGACAGAACACTCGACCCGATCCGTCCTGCGGGTAGATCAAGAGCGTGCCGAAAGCACCGAACAGCGGAATCCACGCGGCGAGGAAGACCGTGACGGTGACGTCGCGCAGATAGTTGACCGGTGCGTTCTTCAAGCCGCCCGAGAGCAGTCGCCAGATCATGCAGACGACGACGGTGCCGCCAAAGGCGCCCAGGGCACCGGCCGTCCCGTAGGGCCAGGTAAGCCAGATCATGGCCTGGCCGCCGACTAGCAGCGGCACGACGGGTATCGCATAGCCCGCCTCGCGCAAGCGGCGATTCACCTCGTACGTGGCGACCGCCATGGCTGCCGCGACGACGGGAATCCACCAGAACCGCGCGAACACCAGGATCGCGATGACGCCGAAGCCGAGGAAGGCACCGACCGCGATGGCGGCAGGCAAATCGCGACCGGCGCGCGATCTCTTCGGCTCCCCTGGGGATGGATCTGCCCCGTCGGAGGGAGCTGTGTCGGTGTCAGCCACGGAAGTCGGTCGCTGAGGCCTAGACCTCCAGCAGCTCGCCTTCTTTGTGCTTGACCAGCTCGTCGATCTGCGTGGTGTAGGTCTGGGTGGTCTTGTCCAGGTCCTTCTCTGCGCGGCCGACTTCGTCCTCACCCGCCTCGCCGTCCTTCTTGATGCGGGAGAGCTCTTCCATGGCCTTGCGGCGGATGTTGCGGACCGTCACCTTCGCGTCTTCGCCCTTGCCCTTGGCCTGCTTGACCAGGTCCCGTCGACGCTCCTCGGTCAATTGGGGAACCGATATGCGAATCAAGGAGCCGTCGTTGCTCGGGTTCACGCCGAGATCGGAGTGGCGGATGGCGTCCTCGATCGCCTTGAGCTGTGACTGCTCGTAGGGCTTGATGACGACGAGCCGCGCCTCGGGGACATTGATGCTGGCCAGCTGGGTGATCGGTGTCGTCGACCCGTAGTAGTCGATGACGATGCGCGAGAACATGCCAGGGTTGGCTCGGCCGGTTCGGATGGACGCCATGTCATCCCGTGCCACGGACACGGCCTTCTCCATCTTCTCCTCGGCGTCGAAGAGGGTTTCCTCGATCACTGCGCTGACCCCATGTTCTTCCTCACGTCCGCGGCTTTCCGTCGATCCCGTTCACCCTCACGGCTGTCCGTCAGTGGTGACCAGTGTTCCGATCTTCTCACCTGCGATGGCGCGCGCGATATTGCCGTCGGTGAGCAGATTGAACACCAGGATGGGCATGCGGTTGTCCATGCAAAGGCTGAATGCGGTGGCGTCGGCCACTTGCAGGCCACGGTCGATGACCTCGCGATGAGTGATTGCGGTCAATAGCTCGGCATCCGGATTGGTCCTGGGATCGTCGGTGTAGACGCCGTCGACGGCCTTGGCCATCAGCACGACCTCGGCGCCGATCTCCAAGGCGCGCTGCGCGGCCGTGGTGTCGGTGGAGAAGTAGGGCAATCCCATGCCTGCACCGAAGATGACGACCCGCCCCTTCTCGAGGTGCCGACGCGCACGCAGCGGAATGTAGGGTTCGGCCACCTGGCCCATGGTGATGGCGGTCTGCACGCGTGTGTCGATGCCTTGCTTCTGCAGGAAGTCCTGCAGCGCAAGGCTGTTCATCACCGTGCCGAGCATCCCCATGTAGTCCGATCGGGTGCGCTCCATGCCTCGCTGCTGCAGCTGCGCGCCTCGGAAGAAGTTGCCACCGCCGATGACGACCGCCACCTGAGCGCCGCTTCTCACGACCTCGGCGATCTGGCGCGCCACTAGCGCGACGACGTCTGGGTCGAGGCCGACTTGCCCGCCGCCGAACATCTCTCCGCCGAGCTTCAGCACCACGCGCGAATACATCGGCCGGATCACAGTCGCATCCGACATCAGACTCCTTCGGGTTGGCGACTCCAATCCTGCCTCATGGCGGGATGGCCGAACACGAAGGGGTAGGTGCGGTGCTCAGCCGAGGTGAGCAGACAGCAGCCAGGCCGGAATCGACATGCGGCCGTTGCCCTCGTCCTTGATGACGCCTCCGGCGAACTGGGCCAAGCCCGTGAAGTTCTCGGCGACGTTGGCGTGGATGCGGGCAGGCCGGACATCGTCGATGACCCAGTACTTGCCAACCACGTCACGCAACTCCTCCTCGGTGACGGGGTTGGCCGGGCCCACCGGCATCGTCGTCCTGTCGAAGACGAGCACGAAGTAGGACGCGCCTGGCGCAGCCGCTCGCACGATCGACTTCTGGTATCCGTCGCGAAGTTCGACGGGCATCGAGTGAAACAGGGTCGAGTCCACGATCGTCCCGAACCGGCCGTCGTAGCCGCCGAAGTCGCTGATGTCGGCGACGTCGAAGGTGGCATTGGTCAGCCCCCGCTTCGCTGCTTCGGCGCGCGCGAGTTCGATCGCGGTCGCGGATTGGTCGAGGCCGACGGTGGTGAAACCCTGCTCCGCGAGGGCCAGCGCGGTCGCCGCCTCGCCGCAGCCGGCGTCGAGTACGTCACCGTGGAACTTGCCCGCGGCGATCAATGCGGCGATCTCGGGTTGTGGCTCGCCGATGCTCCACGGCGGCTTGGTGCCAAGACCAATCTGCTCGGCCTCGCCACGGTATGCGGAATCGAACATCTGATCAGAAGGTCTAGTCATGCCATTCGGTATATCAACCTAGTTGATATGTGTCAAGATTGTTGACATGACCGTTGGCGCCGACCAGCCGCTTGGCTATCTGCTGAACCGCGTAGCGGTCGCGCTGCGCACCGAACTGACCACGGCGGTGCTGGAGCCGTTCGATCTGACCTTCCCGCAATACATCTGCATGCGGATGCTGTTCCACGCGCCAGGCAAGTCGAACGCCGACCTCGCCCGTGAGCACAACGTGTCGCCGCAGGCGATGAACATGGTCGTACGCGGACTGCAAGATCGGGGGTTGGTGGCCCGGCCTACGACGGTGTCGTCAGGGCGCTCCCTGCCCACCCAGTTGACCAGGGAAGGCGTCGCTCTCCTCAAGCGCACCGACCCGGGCCTGCACGAGGCAGAACAGCGTGTCCTCGCCCCGCTGTCAGAGCAGGATCAGCGAAGCTTGCGACGAATCCTGGCCGAGCTCGGCTAGACCTTGCCACAGGAGTAGACGAATCCCGGGCTACGACTCGAGCGCCCGTTCCGCCACGGGACTGCCGGCATGGTGCGCAGCGTGGCACGCCTTCGGCGGTGACGGCGGGATGTCGAGCGCCGGATTGCCGTCGAAGAAGCCGATCGGCTTGAGATGGAATCCGGTGTACGCGCACGGCATCACTGGCCAGTCCTCTGGGCGAACCACGTGGTGCGCTCCCAGGGTGTACCAGAGCACCACGTCGGTGTCCTCCAGCGGTGCGTCGTCGGCGACGAACTCCGGCAGCCCCTGCGCATCGGCGGACTGATACATGTAGTCGCCGGCCGCGAACTTCTCGGCTGGGTCGTACTTGGTCACCCAGAGGTTGTGCTGCACGAACCGCGCCCTGTCGTAGATGTAGGAGCCCTCCTGCACCATCACCGGCACGATCTCCTTGGGCACCAACTTGTAGGCCACCGGGCTGCCGAGCTCGTTGCGCTTGGACGGATTGGTGACCTTCCAATACCTTCCAGTCTTCCAGTCCCAGTCCCGAGCGCCCTCGGCCTCAGAGGCGACCAGGGTGTCGCGCGTGATCCAGGCGTTGTTGTGCGGATTCATCTCGGGATCGGGTTCGGGAATCGAATCCACTTCGTACACACTGTTTCCCGCGCCGTCGACACTCATGTCCAGCCGGAAGTTGAAGAAGTGCTGATGGTTCGGCCCGTAGATGCCAGGTGCCACCAGCTTGCCCCACCGGGGCACCTCGCCGTCGGCGACGGCACCGGTGGTGAGCACGCCGGACAACTTCACCTCCACCTCGATGGAGGCGTCGTTGTACAGGTACCAGAAGAAGCCGTACTCGTAGTTTCCCACCGTGCAGATCATCGAGATGACGAGACGCCTCGAGCGTCGGACCTCGACCTCTCCCGTGCGGAAGTCGGTGTGCTTCCACGAGATTCCGTAGTCTTCCTCGTGCATGCAGATGGCATGGGGAATCGTCACCGGGTTGCCGTCGGAGTCGTTGACCGTAGCGTCGAAGTACTTGATCTCGCCAAGGCAGTCACAGCCGAGCGTCAGTGGGTTGGCCGAGAATCCCATGCCGACCTCACCCATGTCGAACACGTTCTTGTTCCAGTGGGTCGGCGCGGTATCGCCATAGGGCACAACCATTTCCGACAGCGACGCACGGTAGACGATGGGGCGCGTCACGCCGCGGTCCGTGTAGGTGATCTCGTTGAGGACAATGCCCTCGCGAGGGTTGAAGCCAAGGCGCAGCGACCATTTCTGCCACGTCACGTGCCAGCCGTCGACCGTGAAGCTCGGGCCCTCGGGCTGGGTGATCTCGATCGGCTTGACGTCGGAACGAAACTCCGTGAACGCGGGACGGTTGTTCTCGTCGAACATGAACTTGGGGTCGTAGTTGCCTGCCGTCGGGGGCAGCGGGACGACGCCGTGGTCCTCGACGTCGAGCACCTCCATCTTGTCGAGATCGAAGGTGACGATGACGCCTTCGACCGGACGCGCGTAGCCGTGCTCGGACGGCGCCGCCCGCATGAACGTCAGCGGGCGACAGATGAGCGCCGAGTTGTCGTAGTGGTCCTGGGCGCCGTAATAGCCTGCGGGCCAGGGGTCGATCATCGCGAGGCTGAAGTCGGTGATGCCGCGCTTGACCATCGCTTCCTGCCACCGCGGATCCTCGCGGACCTTCTCCTCCACGCCCGTCATGTGCTCGACGAGATACGACGGGAAGCGACCGGGAATCGACTTCCACGAGTCGATCACCCGTGCGCCGAGGTCGACGACCGCCTCGTGAACCAGCTTCGCCGCGGCGTCGTACATCGTGACGAACGCACACCGTGCAACGTCGGCAGCCCCTTCGAACGTCAGCTCGGCGTTCTTCTCGGGCTCCGCTAGTTGGATCATCACGAACTTCAGTGTCGGCGTGCTGTATTCCGATTCCTTGATGATGATGGCAGCCGAGGAGATCTCAGCCCCCGAAAGCGGATCCAGCGGATATTGGGTGCGGTCGTTGGTGGCGTCCGCATGCAGCGTTGTGCTGTCCAGCGTCATGTAAACCGTCTCCTCAGGAGTCTGATTTGTTGAGGTCGAGCACCGCCAGGTGCGCAAGGGCATCCTCGGCGGACGTCTTGTGCGCTGCGCGGCGACCGAAGTAGTAGACGACCGCGCCAAGCACGATCATGATCAGCGAGATGCTGGACACCCACTGCATCCACTCGCCGTCGCCGACACCTGAACTCGCAAGCCATGACTTCGCGAACGAGTAGTAGATGCCGCCGATGGTGCCCAGCGTGCCAACGATGACCGTGATCCACACGCCGACCGTGCCGCCGGGAATCCGCCAGAACGTCTCGGCGGCGTACCTATCGGCGTACTTCTTGCGAGCGATGATGACCGGGAACAGGAAGAAGAACCCGGAGATCAGCCACAGCGTCGACAGTGCACCCTGTAGGAAGATCGTCACGTTCGCCATGCTGGCCTGCGAGTACAGACCAACCAGGAGCAGTGATGCGAGCACACCCTGAATGAGGATGGCGGTCACTGGATTTCGCGTGCGCGGATTGAGGTGAGTGAAGATCCTAGGCAGGTGGCGTTCGAGACCCGAGACGAAGATGAGTCGTGAGTAGGTCACCTGGTAGCTCATCAGCGCCACGAAGATGATGACCGACAGCACGACGGCACCCGCCTCCATGACGCCCGCGGGTGCGGCCTTCTCGAGCATCCCGATGACGCCGGTGACCGGGTTGATGTCAGCCGACGGCAGCACCATCATCGTGCCAAGCGTCGTCAGCAGGTAGATGACCACTAGCGCGATGGAGCCCAATACCACCATCTTCGGGCCGCTCTTGCGCACCGACAGGAACTCGGCACCCATGTTGTAGGGCGTCTCCACTCCGAGCAGGTACAGCAGCACGGTGCCGTACAGGAAGCCCGCCCCTGCGAAGTCCGGGACCGTTGCCGCATGCAAGTCGAACGGCGTACCCGACCCGTTGCGCGCCGCGTAGACGACCCCCGAGATGAAGATCACCGCCGTCAGGACGCCGTACACCACGAACACGACGTTCATCACCCGTTGGTTGGCCGCCAACTTGGCGAGCGCCAAACCCACTACGCCCCAGAGGATCAGCACCTGGAGGATGATGCTCACGGTCACGCCGAGTTCCGCGTGGAACGCCAGCAGCATGAACTGCACGATGATGGCAGGCGAGGACGCCGCGTTGAGGACCACTGGAATCCAGGACAGGTAGCCACCAACGAAGCCCCACGTCTCACCCATCGTGCGAGTGGCCCAGATGTAGACCCCGCCTTCACCCGGCCACAGGTTGCCGAGTTCTGCGACGGCCATGCCCGCAGGCACCAGGAACGTGAGGATGCCAAGCACCCACATGGGAATCGCGGTCCAACCGCCTGACGCCATCACCGAGGAACCGGTGATCCAGCAGATGATGAAGACGTACGTGGCCGTGAGGCCGAACGTGGTCATCACCTTGGGCAGGACTTGTTCGGGGACCAGCTCGGTGGCCATGAGTTTGTCGCGACCGGAAGTCCCGGTCGCCTCGAGTTCTGCAGTCATTTCGCATCTCCCAGATATCTTGTACGGCAGGGATATTCAGTTGACGATCTGCCCGTCCTTCATCCGGACGACACGGCTCGCCTCCTCGGCGACCGTGGGATCATGGGTGCTGGCGACGACGGTGACGCCCAGGGTTGAACACAGGTCGCGCAACATGCGCACGACCGTCTCCCCAGTCTTGTGGTCCAGGTTGGCCGTCGGCTCGTCGGCGAGGACCAAGGTCGGGTTGCTGATCAGTGACCGCGCGATCGCGGTGCGCTGCTGCTCGCCGCCGGACATCTTGGTGGGTTGGTGGTTGATGCGATGGCTCAAGCCGACGAGTTCGAGCAACTCGGTCGCGCGCTTGCGCAATGCCTTCCGGTCATAGGGTTCGAACATCAACGGAAGTTCGACGTTCTCCACGGCGGACAAGAACGGAATCAGGTTGTAACTCTGAAAGATGAAGCCGATGCTGTCGTGTCGCAACGCGGCGAACTGGCTCTCGGTGAGCTTGCCGGTGTCCTTGCCACCTACCTTCACCGTGCCCTTGGTCGGCCGGTCGAGGCCACCAAGCATGTTCAGCAGGGTCGACTTGCCGCTGCCGCTCGGTCCCATCAGGCAGACGAATTCGCCTGGCATCACTTGCAATTCAACGGCAACCAGCGCCTTGACGACCTCGTCGCCGAGCTTGTGCAGCTTCCACACGTCCGAAACCTCGATGACGGGTGCCTTGCCGGTGACCTCCGGATCCGCGGCGAGGTCGGCTTCATCACTCGTTGTGGTCACGTCAGCCTCCATTGTTGAGTGAGCGGATCGGTGGACGCGACGCTGCGTTCCACGTGGGCACGATGCTGGTCGCCAACGCGGCGACGATGCTGACGACGATCGCGGTGCCGGTCCCCACCAGCAGGCCCGAGGTGGCCACGCCCGTCGGGGCCAATCCCAGGGCGTTGAGCGCGATGCCGCCGATCACGGCAAGCGCGACGCCGACGAGCGAACCCAGTACGGCCGCGACGACGGGTTCGACCAGTAGCGCCGCGACGACTGGCTTGCGTGGAATTCCGTTGGCGCTCAACACACCAAGCTCGCGAGTGCGGTGCGCAACGGTTCTCGTGGTCGCCACCGCCACCTCGACGACACCGACGAGCAACACCGTGACGGCGATCAGCAAGACGGCGCGGCCGATCTCGTCAGCGTGGCCCAGAATCGCCGACTGGTCCCGGATGCCGTCCGTCATGCCGAACACCAGCACTACCAAGAACGCGCCCGTTGCCGTCGTCACGATCGGCAGGACCATCTCGCCGATCCGACGGCGAGCCGAGAGCCAACCGTAGGCAAGTCCTTTGGCCAACATGTCCTTATCGGTCCCCTAACAGGTCGACGGGCCGCTGTTGCAACAGTCGGTGCACTGGAACCAGAGCGCCGACGATGGCCATCGCCGGGATGAAAGCCGCAACCATCGCGGCCGCTTGGAGCCACGCCGTCGGCGTCGCGATGCTCGGAATCACCAGCGCCACCGCGGCTCCGCCGCCCAGCACCCCAACGACGTAGGCGGTGACGAAGACGATCCCCGACTCGACGAGGAAGAAGTAGAGAACCTCGTCGGCCAGGCCGATGCTCGACATGATGCCGAACTCGCGCTTGCGCTCGGCGACGGCCGCCAAGAACGACGACAGCGCGATGATGAAACCGAGCACCAGTCCGATCATGGAGATGAGCCCTAGAGTCCCGCTCGTCACCTTGCCCGAGAACAGTGCCGAGAAGGCTTGATCGAAGGTGAGCGGACCCGACACCGCCACGGTGTCGTAGATGAGGCCGGTGCCGCCAGGGTCTGGCGAGACTGCGGGATCGGACGTATGGGGCAGGCCGACGGCGGTGCCCAACGTCTGACCAAGGATTCGACTCTTCTCCTCGCCTGCGGGGGCGAAGACGGTCCACCAGCCATTCTCGCCAACCAGCGATTGCGCCAGGTCCGAGGAAACCACGAGCGACTGCCCGGTACCGGAGATGGCGACCGTCAGGCCGTGCCCGTCGACGACGATCCGGTCCCCCTCGTGCAGCGCGAGCCGGGCCGCAAGTCCGGATCCCAAAGTTGCTTGACCGCTTGGTGTCTCGTCGGTGCCGCGTAGCGATACCGGCGTACCGTTGAGCACGGTGGTGCCCGACAACGTTCGGGTGCCCGTCCAACCCGGAGGAAGCGTCAGTGCGGGTGCGGGACCACCTGCAACGAGCGCCTGCACGTCCGGGTCGTAGTGGACGCCTGCGGCGGGAACCACCCACAACTGCGCACCCCCGACCACGTCGGTCACCGAGTCGGCGCCGGTTATCGCAAAACTCGACGAGATGGTACGCACGATGACGACACATGCGATCGCCAGCGCGATGCCGAGCACCGAGAGCACGAATCGTTCTGGCCTACGCCGAATGTTGGCCAGCGCGAACCGGACGAGGTACCCGAAGGTATTCCCGGAGTTTTGGGCGATCGACGGCGATCCGAGTGCTGTGGTCGCAGGGGACTCCACAGCCAGAATGTTGGGATCGTCGTGTTTCGCCCGTGGCCACGGCCGGTGTCGGACAGGTTAACTCGGGGGTGGTGCGTTACGGCATCGTGTCACGTGGGCTACGGATTTCGTTGTTGATCTTCGCGCGAATTCCGCCCTACCGTTCGACCGACAGGTGAACGATACCGAAACGTCAACGGTGCGAACCGATTACCCCCGCACACGTCGCAGGGGCCGCCACGCTTGAATTCGAGGTGCCCATTCGAGGGCTCGCCAACGCGAGTTTTCAGTTCGAGACCTTCGACCACGGCTTGGCCTCCTCTAGCTCGAAGGCAAGTTCGAGGAGCCGAGCCTCCCGCCCCCGCGTCGCCGCCAGCATCATTCCGACCGGCATCCCCGACGCAGAGACCGCCAGTGGCAGGGAGATCGCCGGGTCGCCGGTCGCGTTCTGTAGCGGGCTGAACGCCGCCCAATCGATGAGGCGGTACATGGTCTGCTCGAAATCCGCCATGGGATCGAGGTAGCCCACCAGTGGCGTTTCATGGGCCACCGTCGGCACCAGAACCGCATCGTAGGTGCGCCCAAGTCTGGCGGTGTACCTCCCGGAGGCGGCGAGGCGAGCGATGGCGAGTGGCAGCCGGTGAAGCCTGCGACCGCAGTAGTGCACCAACCCGTGGGTCATGTTGTCCAACCTGCCCGGATCGAAGCTCGGGCCGAAGCTGCGTCGGCCGCCCTTCACGATCGCGTAGGCGAGGAAGGACCAATACATCAGGAAGTCGTCGAGGAAGGAGTCGGGCATCGGGTTGTCGATCTCCTCGACACGATGGCCCAGCCGCTCGAGAAGCTCACCCGTCTGCAGCGTCAGCGCGCGGTACTCTGGGCTGGCTTCTCTACCGATTGACTTGGTGCACAACGCAATGCGTAGCCGTTGCTTGCCAGGGCCGGTGACGTCACCGATGCGCGGCAACTTGGGATTGTGGTGCACGCGCTCCATTTCACGAAGGAACGCCGCCGTGTCGCGAACCGAGCGGGTGACGACGCCGTCGGCGACGATGCGGACGGGCATCTGGCGGAAGACTGCTTCCAACGGCATCCGGCCCCTGGTCGGCTTGAGGCCGACTAGACCGTTGCAGGCAGCGGGGATCCGAATCGAACCACCACCGTCGTTCGCGTGAGCGATCGGCACGACGCCTGCTGCCACGAAGGCGGCCGAACCCGAGGAGGACGCGGCAGCGGTGTAGTCGGTGTTCCACGGGTTCCGCACGGGACCGAGACGGGGATGCTCGGCAGCGCCACTAAAGCCGAACTCCGACAGCTGTGTCTTGCCAAGGGGAATCATCCCAGTCGACAGATAGTCGCGAGCCAATGCGCCGTTGGCTCTGGCAGGCGTCGGGTCCCACGCGTCGGTTCCCGACATCGTGGGCATGCCCTCGACGTCCACGTTGTCCTTGACGAACGTCGGGACGCCATGAAAGTAGCCCCCGTAGGGCCTCGACGCGTACGCACGCGACAGCGCACGATCGAACGCCTCGTAGGCGAGCCCGTTGAGCTCCGGGTTGACCTTCTGGGTGCGGGCGATGGCCGCTTCGACGAGCTCGGGGACCGACACCTCGCCCGCGGCCAGTGCCTCGACGACACCGACGGCGTCGAAATCACCAAGGGCATCGTCGGTGTATGCGGATACGGACGTCACGATCCGACGGTACCAACACGTACCGGGCGGTCGGGTTGCCCCCACGCGTTCGGGCATGCGGACGCACGAAGGCCCCGCACCTCCGGTCACCGGGCGTGCGGGGCCTTCGCGTGTGTCTGGAGCCTTGCGGCCTTAGGCCTGACCGACCTCGAACCGGACGAACCGGGTCACGGTCACGCCTGCTTCGTCGAGCAGAGCCTTGACGGACTTCTTGCTGTCGGACACCGACGGTTGATCCAGCAGCACGACGTCCTTGTAGTAGCCGGTGAGTCGACCCTCGATGATCTTCGGCAGAGCCTGTTCGGGTTTGCCCTCTTCGCGAGCAGTCTCCTCGGCGATGCGACGCTCGTTGGCGACGATGTCCGCAGGAACCTCGTCGCGCGTCAGATACTTGGCCTTCAGCGCAGCGATCTGCAGGGCCACGGCGTGCGCCGCCGACTTGTCGTCACCCGTGTACTCGACGAGCACGCCAACCGCGGGAGGCAGGTCGGCCGCACGCTTGTGCAGGTAGGCCTCGACCGTGCCGTCGAAGTAGGCGGCGCGACGCAGCTCGAGCTTCTCGCCGATCTTCGCCGACATGTCCGCGATGGCTTGCTCGACGGTCGTGTCGCCCGCCTTGGCTGCCTTGAGCGCGTCGACGTCGGTCGCCTTCGATGCGGCAGCCGCTGTGACGACCAGGTCGGCGAGCGCCTGAAACTCGGCGTTCTTGGCGACGAAGTCGGTCTCGGAGTTCAGCTCGATCAGCGCGCCGTCCTTGGCGACGACGAGGCCCTCGGCAGTCGCACGCTCGGCGCGCTTGCCGACGTCCTTGGCGCCCTTGATACGCAGCAGCTCGACGGCCTTGTCGAAGTCGCCGTCAGCATCGACGAGCGCGTTCTTCGAGTCGAGCATTCCGGCGCCGGTCAAGTCGCGAAGGCGCTTGACGTCGGCAGCGGTGTAGTTCGGCATGTCAGCCTTTCTAGGAAGGGTCGGCAGTCGCGTCGGCGGATACGGGCGCGGACTCCGGAGCAGACAAGGTCGCACCGGCCAGCTGCTCCTGCTCCCACTCGGGGAGCGGCTCGGCCTCCTCGGCTTCCGCCTTGTCGCCGGCACCTGCGTTGCCACGTGCCTGCAGGCCTTCGGCGACGGCGGACGCGATCACCTTGGTGAGCAACGCCGCCGACCGGATGGCGTCGTCATTGCCCGGGATCGGGTAGTTGACGACGTCGGGATCGCAATTGGTGTCGAGGATCGCGATGACCGGGATGCCCAGCTTGATGGCCTCGGATACGGCCAGGTGTTCCTTGTTGGTGTCGACGACCCAGATGGCCGACGGGACCTTGGCCATGTCCCTAATACCACCTAGGGACCGCTCCAATTTGTTCTTCTCGCGGGTCAGCATCAAGATTTCCTTCTTGGTGCGACCTTCGAAGCCTCCGGTCTGCTCCATGGCTTCCAGCTCCTTCATCCGCTGGAGCCGCTTGTGCACCGTGGAGAAGTTGGTGAGCATGCCACCGAGCCAACGCTGGTTCACGTACGGCATGCCGACGCGAGTCGCCTCTTCGGCGATCGACTCCTGAGCCTGCTTCTTGGTGCCGACGAACATGACCGAACCACCGTGGGCGACCGTCTCCTTGACGAATTCGTACGCCTGGTCGATGTAGGTCAGCGTCTGCTGCAGATCGATGATGTAGATGCCGTTGCGGTCGGTGAAGATGAACCGCTTCATCTTGGGGTTCCAGCGCCGGGTCTGATGCCCGAAGTGGGTGCCGCTGTCAAGCAGCTGCTTCATTGTTACGACAGCCATGTTTGGCCCATATTCCTTTGTGTAGGTTGTCGTCCGGCGTCGGGTGACGGCCGAACCCTGGCGACTGCGGCTGTGCCGGACCCGGCCTCTCGTCGAGGTCGGGACCTCCCGGCATGCGGATGCGACCCTAAGAGATCGGGGCCGCGGTGCAGACGCGCGAAGTCAATCCGCTGGTGCGGATTGCGGAACCGAGTTTACACAGTTCAGCGCCCTGCCCAAAAACGTCACCATCCACACTGGCCGGTTCATCCACAGGTGGGGCCGGTACCCCTACCCATCCAGTAGAAGCTTCGCTGAACTGGGCGGATGAGATTCGTCGCCGTCTTCGTCGCCATCGGAGCCCTTCTGGTCCCGCCCGCATACGCCAGCGACGGCCGCTTGGATTGGCCGCTACGCCCCCGACCTGCGGTCCTACGGACGTTCGACGCACCCAATCCGAACTGGAAACGTGGACACAGGGGCGTCGACCTTTCGGGCTCGGCTGGAGAGGTGGTCTACGCGGCCGCCGCAGGCACCGTGGTGTTCGCAGGCGACCTCGCCGGGCGCCCCGTCGTGTCGATCGCCCACCCCGGCGGTCTGCACACCAGCTACGAACCCGTCAAGGTGGTCGTGCGGGCGGGCCAATTGGTCGAGGCGGGTACCGCGCTTGGCGTGTTGGAGCCGGGCCATCCCGGCTGCGGTGCCTCGGCATGCTTGCACTGGGGGGCAATGTGGGGGCCTGCGGCAAGGGCCGACTACGTCGATCCAATTGGCCTGGTGGTGACGACGCCGATTCGACTAGAGCCTCTAGACGGTTAGGCCCTCGGGTGCGCCTGATCGTGAACCGCACGCAACCGCGCGACGGTGACGTGCGTGTAGAGCTGTGTCGTGGCCAGTGTCGAGTGGCCGAGCAGTTCCTGGACGACCCGAAGATCAGCGCCACCCTCCAGCAGATGCGTCGCAGCGCTGTGACGAAGGCCGTGCGGGCCGATGTCTGGGGCACCGTCGACCGCTGCCATGGTTTGGTGCACGACGGTGCGCGCCTGCCGCGGGTCTAGTCGACCCCCGCGCGAGCCCAGCAGAAGAGCCCGACCGGAGTTCGTGGTCGCCAGCTCTGGCCTGCCGACGTCCAGCCACCCCGCGAGGGCACGACTGGCGGGCTCCCCGAAGGGCACGGTGCGTTGTTTGTTGCCCTTGCCGAGCACTCGCGCAAGGCGGCGGCCGGCATCGACGTCGTCGATGTCAAGGCCGCACAACTCGCTGACTCGTATTCCCGTTGCGTAGAGCATCTCCACGATCAGGCGATCCCGCAGTGCCAGTGGATCACCTTGCTCCGCACCGGAATTCGCGGCATCCATGGCGTCGATTGCCTGGTCCTGCCGAAGCACCGCTGGCAGGGTTCTGCGAGCCTTTGGCGCGCGCAGCCGGACTGCTGGATCGTCGTCGATCAGACCGTTTCGCAATGCCCATGCGGTGAACGTCTTCACCGCGGACGTGCGCCGCGACAACGTCGTTCGCGCTGCACCCGCCGTGGCCTGACCCGCGAGCCATGCGCGCAGGATCGGCAGTGTGAGCCCCCGCAACTTCGCCTCAGGCGCTCGCTGCTCCAGGAACGCGAAGAGCGACCGAAGATCGCCGACGTAAGCACGGCGAGTGTGCTCGGACCGCCCGCGTTGCAGCGTCAGGTACTCCTCGAACTCCTCGAGAATTGCCTCACCGTGCGCGTCCACTCCCCTACCGTCCCAGACACTTCCTCGCTCAACGCATAGGCGGCGACCCGTGTCGGCGAACGCTCGCCGGCCAATCTCGTAAACTTCGTCTTGGGGAGGGCGACGTGACGATACCTGGGTGGTATCCGGATCCGGCGGGGTCTGGACAGATGCGGTACTGGAGCGGTTACGCGTGGACGGACGCGCGGTACAAACCCTCGCGGGGTCTGCCGGTCGCGTGGGCACCCGTGGTCATGGCCCTAATCGGACTGGTCGTGATCGCCATCTTCGCCATCCCATCGGACCCGAACCGAGCACCCACGTGTGACGGCAAGACGATGGGCCCCGGCGACCGCTGCGTGTTCGCCAACAACCCGAGCAGAAACTTCACCTACGAGGAGAAGCTCAGGGAGCAGGCAGACATCGCTGCACATCCATGGCCCTTCATCGGCTTTGGCATCGCATTGTTCGTCGTCGGTCTGATCCTCGCCGGGTTGTCGTTCTACAACCGGCGACGGACTGCCCACACGTGACGAACGTCAGGGACTGCAGCTAGCCGCGACCGTCGTCTGCTCGATCCGAACGACGCCGTCGGTTCCTATCTCGACGTCGATCGAGCCCTTTGGTCCGGCCCACCGCCAATCGAGCATCCCGGTCTTCGGATCGGTGTGTTCGCCGCACCAGGTTGCGCCCTTGAAGTCCCGACCGATCGGAACCTGCGGCTTGATCGCCGACACCGCGTCCTGCTGCGAGCCCGGCGTCTGCCAGATCTCTACGCCGTCGGAATGGCTGGAGATGGTGGTACCGGGAGGCAGAGTGAGGTCGATCACGGTCGAGACGACCTTCCGAGCCGAAGTGGTTGCGGCTGCGGATGTCTCGGCAGACCCCGCGTCGTTGGACGAACATCCGGAGAGCAGGCACGCCAGTGCGGCGGCGGCAGCGACGACGGTCCTCACGAGACGCGGCGCAATGCGTCGAGGGTCAAGTCCTTTAGCGAGGCGTACCCGTCGATGCCCATGATCAGGTCGGCCTCCGCGAGCAATGATCTCAGCACGTGCACGACGCCGTCGGTTCCGCCGAGAGCCATCCCATAGGCATACGGCCGACCGATGCCCACCGCCGTCGCCCCCAACGCGAGGGCCTTGACGATGTCTGCGCCACTTCGGATTCCGGAGTCGAACAGCACAGGCACACCGCCCGCGGCGTCGACGACGCCCGGCAGGGCGTCGATCGCGGGGAGGCCGCCGTTGGCTTGGCGACCGCCGTGATTGGAGCAGTAGATTCCGTCGACGCCGCCGTCGATCGCGCGGCGAGCGTCGTCGGGATGTTGGATGCCCTTCACCAGGAGCGGCAGCTTCGTCAGCGATCGGAGCCAGGGCAGGTCGGCCCACGACAGCGAATTGCCGAACACCGATATCCACTTCAGGGTCGCCCCCTGCGGGTTCTCCTCGGGCGTCTGCGCCAACCCCGCACGAAAGACGGGATCGCTGGTGTAGTTCGACAAGCACTTGCCCCGCAGCTGAGGGAAGTTGGACGTCGTCAGATCGCGGGGTCGCCAACCAGGCACCCAGGTATCCAGCGTGACGACGATGCCCTTGTAGCCAGCGGCTTCGGCCCGGCTGACCAGACTCGCGGCCAGGTCGCGGTCGGTCGGCGTGTACAGCTGAAAGAAGCCCGGCGTATCACCGAACTCGGCGGCGACGTCCTCTAGTGGATCCTCGGTCAGCGTGGAGACGAACATTGGCACGCCGGTGCGTGCGGCGGCCTTGGCCGCGGCCAGGTCGCCGTGGCCGTCCTGCGCACAGATGCCCATGACGCCGATCGGCGCCATGAACACCGGTGACGGTAGTTTCATGCCGAACAGGTCGACGGTCAGATCGCGTTCCTTGGCGGCGACGAACATCCGCGGCATCAGGCCCCAACGTTCGAATGCGGTCACGTTGACCTGCTGCGTGCGTTCGTCGCCAGCGCCGCCAGCGACGTACGACCACACGGATGGCGGCATCGCGGCCTGCGCCCTTGCCTCCAATTCGGCAAACACCATCGGCAGTTTGGGCAGAATGCCGGACAGGCCCTGGAGGTAGATCTCGAGTTGGTAGTCGCCGAATGCCATGTTGCTAGCGTGCCAGGTCAGGCCGAGAGCTACGCCCGATTCGACGCTTCGGCGGTCGCGAGCTCGGCCTTCCACTGGCGGAAGGTCTCCTCCGTACGGCCGCGACGCCAGTACCCGGAAATCGATGCCCACTTCGCATCGACGCCGCGCTCCTTTCGGACGTAGCGGCGCAGATTGTGCATGACAGCCTGCGCCTCGCCGTGGATGAAGACCTGAACCTGACCCGGAAGCCATTGCGCCTCTTTGACTTCCGCGACGAGCGGTGCATTGTCGCCAGCCTTGTCCTCCGGCACCAGGTCCGCGCGACCGCCGCGGTAGATCCATCGGACTTCCACGCCGTCGGGCGCGGTGAGAGGGATTTCGTCGTCAGGTCCGCTGACTTCGATGAAGGCCTTACCAATTGCATTGGCGGGCAACGATTCCAGCGCCGCACTCAGAGCAGGCAGCCCAGCTTCGTCGCCCGCCAAAAGGTGCCAGTCGGCGGCGGGGTCTGGTGCGTACGCGCCGCTGGGTCCCATGAGGTACGCAGGTTGTCCCGGCTCGACCGACGCCGCCCACGGCCCTGCCACTCCTTGCTCGCCGTGTACGACGAAGTCGATGGAGATCTCACGACGCTCGACGTCGACATGCCTGACGGTATATGTCCGCACGACTGGCTGACGCTCGTCGGGCAACTCCTTGAAGCTGTCCAGCGTCAGCGGACGTGCAAGCGCCGCGACGTCGACGTCTTGCGCGACGATGACCATCTTGACGTAGGCGTCCGTGTACTCGTTGGGCGAGAAAGTGTCGAACCCGCTCCCACCGAGGACCACCCGGATCATGTGCGGAGTCAACTGCTCGCTGCGGATCACCTCGAACGTGTGGACCGGACGTCCTGCCACTAACGACTCACCAGCTTCCCGAATTCAATTGGTTTGCCTGACCGACTATACGAGCGGGCGTTGCCCAGCGGCGGCCTACGTCATCGTCGCGCAAGCTTCCACCGGCCGTCCTGCCTGCTCACGAGGCCGGCCAGCTCCAGCATCGCCAACGGGCCCATCACCTGTCTGGGCGGCACGCCTACAGCCACCGCGATCTCGTCCGTGGTCCGCGTACCTCGCGCGGGCAGCGCGTCGTAAACACGCAACTCGGTCTCGGCGAGACCGTCCAGCGGTGACGCCGGACGGCCAGGCTCCAGCGCCAACTCTCCCATCCTGCCGACCAACTCGACGAGCTCTTCGGCGCGTGTGATCACCTGCGAGTTGGCCCGAAGCAGTGCGTGACACCCGGCCGATGCCGACGAGGTCACCGGTCCAGGCACCGCACCGACAGGTCGACCGAGCGCCTTCGCCCACGCCGCGGTGTTGGCCGCCCCGCTTCGTAGCCCGGCCTCCACGACGACGGTGGCTCCGGTCATCGCGGCGACCAAACGGTTGCGCGTCAGGAATCGATGTCGAGCGGGCCGGGTGCCTGGCGGATACTCCGTCACGACGAGGCCCTGCTCCTGCACGCGGCGCAGCATCGCGGTGTGGCCGGCCGGATAGGGCACGTCGATCCCGCCCGCGAGGACCGCGACGGTCACGCCGTCGGCCGCAAGGGCCGCTCGGTGCGCAGCGCCGTCGATCCCGTACGCGCCGCCGGAGACCACCGCCACGTCCCGCTCCACCAAGCCGGTCGCGAGGTCGGCCGCGACGTGCTCGCCGTACGCCGTAGCCGCCCGGGTTCCGACGATCGCGCAGGCGCGCTCGGCGACGTCGCTCAGACGCTCAGGGCCGACCGCCCACAACACTGCAGGCGGATGAGCCTGCGGGCGCTTGGTTCGGTCCACCCCGGCGAACGCCGCGAAGGACAGCCCTGGCCACTCGGCGTCCGCTGCGGTGATCAGTCGACCGCCCAGCTCGTCAAGGATGTCCAAGTCCCTTGCCGAACAATCGATTTCACGCCTGGCCGCCGTCCAATGCGAGAAGTCGTCTCCGCCGTTGCCGCTCCTGATCTTGTTGGCCGCCTCGACCGGGCCCACCTGCCGAGCCAGATCTGCGACGTCGAGGCAGGGCGGTTCCGCTACTCGAGACAGATACGCCCATGCGCGACGCACGTCGTCACTCATCGCGCGTCCCCCGCCCGTCGGTAGCTCAGCGCGGTCGTCACGTCCTCTAGATCCGGCGACGAGCGGCCCGCGAGATCCGCGAGCGACCACGCGACGCGCAAGGTTCTGTCGACGCCACGGATGCTTAGGACACCGCGGTCGAGAGCAGTCTGCAACGGCTTCATGACCGACGGCTGCGGTCGAAACCTTCGCCGGAGCAGCGGTCCGGCGATCTCGGCGTTCGTCCGCACGCCGTACGGCGCCCATCGCTCCGCCGCGGCGTCACGTGCTGCGGCGACACGCTTGCGAACCGTCGCGGTGCTCTCACCCTCCCCGATGGCGAAGGCCGCAGAACGCACCGGATGCATCTGCACTTGCAGGTCGACGCGGTCGAGCAATGGGCCGGAGAGCTTGCCCAGATAGCGCCGCTTGGCGAACGCGGGACAGATGCAGTCGCGAGGATCTGCCGGGGCGCATGGGCAAGGATTGGCCGCGAGCACCAGCTGGAACCTCGCCGGATAACACGCGACGCCGTCTCGACGGGCCAATCGAATCTCGCCATCCTCCAAGGGAGTTCGCAACGCCTCGAGTGCGCTCGCCCCGATCTCGGCGCACTCGTCGAGGAACAGGACGCCGCGATGGGCGCGGCTGACGGCGCCGGGGCGCGCCATCCCCGATCCGCCGCCGACCAATGCCGCGACGGTCGAGGTGTGATGTGGCGCGATGAACGGAGGCCGGGTGATCAACGGCGACCTGCCTGAAAGCAACCCCGCCACCGAATGGATCGCGGTCACCTCCAGCGACTGCTCGGGGGTGAGTTCGGGCAAGAGCGACGGAAGGCGTTGTGCGAGCATCGTCTTCCCGACCCCAGGCGGCCCGGTCAGCATTAGGTGGTGCGCACCCGCTGCGGCGACCTCGACCGCGTACCGGGCATCGGTCTGGCCGACGACGTCGGCGAGTTCGGGCGTCGGCTTCTGCGCGCTCGCCGTCGACGCATCCGGCTCGACTCTGGGAGCCAGCCGTCCTTCGCCCTTCAGCCACGCCTGCAGTTGACCCAAGGTGGCTGCGCCGCAGACCTCGATGCCGTCGACGAGGCATGCCTCCGCAAGGTTGTCGGTCGGCACCACCACCGTCTGCCACCCCTCGCGCTTGGCTGCCAACACCGCCGGTAGCACGCCCTTCACCGGCCGGACCCGACCGTCGAGGGCCAGTTCGCCAAGGAGCACCGCCTTCTCCAGCCGCTCCCACGGTGTCTTGAGCTGCGCAGAAAGCACCGATGTCGCGAGGGCCAGGTCATAGACCGACCCCATCTTCGGCAGCGTGGCCGGGGACAGAGCGAGGGTGAGGCGGGCCTGCGGCCAATCGTTGCCGCCGTTGTGGATTGCCGCACGCACTCGGTCCCTCGACTCCTGGAGTGCGGTGTCCGGCAGGCCGACGAGGTGCACGCCTGGCAGGCCGGGACTGATGTCGGCCTCGATCTCGACGATCACACCGTCCAGCCCGCGCACGGCCACCGAATACGCGCGACCCAGCGCCATCAGTCGATCCCCAGCAGGTGGCTGAGCTCTGGCTTCGGCTGCCGTCCGATCCGAATGCCGATGACGTCGATGCGGATCTGCGCCCAACTACGGTCCTGACCGGACAGCCATAGTCCTGCGAGACGACGCAGTCGACGCACCTTGGCAGGCGACACCGCCTCGGCAACGCCGCCGAACCTGTCGCTGGTGCGGGTCTTCACTTCGACGAACACCACGGTGCTGCCATCGGCGTCGGCCGCGATCACGTCCAATTCGCCGTACCTGCACCGCCAGTTGCGTTCCAGCACTTGCAGACCGAGTGAAGTCAGGTGATCGACGGCGAGTTGTTCACCGAGTGCGCCGATCTGGGCGCGAGTCCACGAATCTGTCATGTCCCCACCATGAGTCAGAGGGCAGACATGCCAGGGCGGCAATGGAAGGTTATCCACAGAGCGATGGTCGTCCACAGGGTCAGCAGAGTTCACGAGGCCGCAGACAGCGCCAGCACCCGGCTTCTTGCCTACAGCATGAACACAGGTAGTCCACTACTCATTCGCAGCTACGGCACGCCACTTACGTTGGCTCATGTCGATCCGTGCTCACGAACAAAGAAGGTGGCGCATGCCGTACTTTCCAGCCTCCCAGAGATATTCGCTACCGTGGAGGGCAATCGAGATGCGTCGCCAACGGGAAGCGCTCGCACACGCTGCAGAGGCCACGGAGGGTCTTCGATCGCCCGCCGCCCACCCGCGCAAACGGTCGGAGCTGCGTGACGATGTTCCGACAGCCTCTGCCCTCACCCAACCCGAAACCGATCCGGAAGGCTTCGGAACCCAGGGCGGAGACCCCAGACGAGGCGTGGACATCGACTTGAGCACGTGCGTGAACCGTTACGGCCCTGCGCCAGCAGCGATCGCAGCGCTGAAGTCGATCTCCCCCGCCGACGTCCTACACCACCCCTACGACGCTGCGGAGCGCCTCATCGACCTTTATCGCTGGGCCACGGGCGTCCGGGATGGCTCGTTCATCGCCGGACGCGGAGCCAGCGAGTTCATCTGGGCCATGGGGCGGGAGCTCGATCCCGCCGGCGTTCACGTGCCGCTTCCTGCCTACACGGATTACCTCAAGGCCTTTCCTGGCCGGGGGTTCAGTGTAGGCGGCGAGCAGATTCCCTCCGTGGAACAAGTCGACGCAGCGCTCGACGAGGGCGGGCTCGTCATCATCTCCAATCCGCACAATCCAACTGGCGTTCTCCTCGATCCGAAGGATCTGATGGCAACGGCTGACGCTCACCCTGCCGCGACCCTCGTCGTCGACGAGTCGTACGTCAACTTCACGGCGAATCCGATCCGATGGTCGGCCCTCGGCTGTGACGTTCCCAATCTCGTTGTGCTGCGCTCGACTTCGAAGTTCTACGGTATCGCTGCGATGCGCGCTGGGATCGCATGGTGCGCCGACCACGAACGGTTGAAGAGGCTCTTCGGCACGCAGGAGAACTGGGGCCTGTCAGGTGTAGACGTGCATGCTGCGTGTGCCGCGGTGCGGGACTTCCACTGGACGACCCACTCGCGATCCTGGATGCATGCCGACAACGCCTGGCTGGCGGAGGCGATGTCGGACGTCGAGGGTCTCGATCCACGGTGCAACACGAACGTCCACTTCCAGTACGCGTTCTGCGCACGCTCCGATGACGTCTCCGCGATCTTTCAACGCCACGGCATCGGAATTCGCGTGCTCAGCGCTGCGCACGGGGTCAAGCCCGACGCCATCCGCATCGTCGCGCCGCGCCCAAGCGAACGCGAACGCTTCGCTTCGGCCATCGCCGACGTGCGCGAGGAACTCGCGGGCGTCTCTTGAATCGAGGAGGAGCTCACTCCGAGGCCAGGCCTGCTAGCCGATGTTCGCCGACGACAGGGTTTCGTACAACGTGAGGAACTGGTTCGGCGAAATTGCCACTCCGCACTGCGCGCGCAGATCGGACAGCGGCCGCGTCATGGACCGCAATGCCAAGAATTCGCCGACATGCCCCGTGAAGTATCCCGTCAAGGCACTTCGAGCCTCGTCCGGCGACTGAGTGGCTGCCGCGGTCAGAACGTCATTGGCTCCCTGGTGCGCGTCGAGGTAGGAGCCCACTTCGGAGAAGACGGGGCCAGCAGTGGCGGCGAGTCCGCTCGCCGTGCATGGCGCCGCATTCGCCGTAGGCGCCGCCACGCCGCCGCCCAGGCCCGCGATCGCACAGGCGACGACGCCCACGGTTGCTCCGCACCGGGCGAATTTCGAAGAGAAGGTCATCGTGTCGCTCCCTGCCATCGAATCGGCAATCCTTGGGACATCAAGGAATTCGCTGTCCTGCCTCAACGTACCCAACGGCACGGCGCGTCGGCTGGAGAAAGGCGTACCCCGGCGGCAACTTCTCGAAACCCCCACGACCGACCCGTGGAAACGTCGGTGCGTACGTCCATCCGCCATGGCGAGGTCCTTGTCCCACCCGTCACCGCTGCTGCTCCTGGGGACGACGGAGATGGTGAGCTCGTCCATCCGTTGGGCACGCTGAGCCAGCCATCACCACGTTCTCGGCAGCGGACGGGAGTTCGCCAGGATCGCCGCGGCAAACGGTGATCCGGACGCGCCAACCCAGCTCTGCCGCCAGGAGGACCATCACCAACCCGCCCAGTTGGAGGTGCCGCCTTTCGCCAACCAAGGAGGGATGGGCTCGACGCGGAAGTTGGTTAGGTTATCCTCACCGAAGCGCACCGCTCGAGTCCGGTGACGCGGGAAGGAAACCCTCGATGCCTTCAGCGTGGAAGCGGATCGCCGCGTTCCTGTCGGCTGTCGTCCTCGTAGGCGGTGCAACAGCATGCTCGTCGTCGAGCGAGTCCGATGGGCTGCTGATCTACAACGCACAGCACGAATCGCTGACCAAGGAATGGATCGAGGCCTTCACGAAGGAAACCGGCATCAAGGTGACCTACCGCCAGGGCGGCGACACCGAGCTCGGCAATCAGATCATCGCCGAGAAGGGCGCGTCTCCCGCTGACGTGTTCCTCACCGAGAACTCCCCCGCGATGGCGGCCGTCGAGAAGGCAGGGCTGTTCGCCGACGTCGATCCCGCGACCATCGCACAGGTGCCCGCGCAGTTCCGCCCATCCACCGGGAAGTGGACGGGCGTCGCCGCGCGCACGACGGTGTTCGCATACAACAAGTCGAAGCTGACCGAAGCACAGCTGCCGCGCTCGATCATGGATCTGCAACAGCCGCAGTGGAAGGGTCGTTGGGGCGCGCCGCCGGTGAAGGCCGACTTCCAGGCCATCGTGGCGGCGATGCTGCAACTCACCGGTGAGCCCGCGACGGCACAGTGGCTCGCCGCAATGAAGTCCGGTGCCGAACTCTTCCAAGACAACATCGCCACCCTGCGCGCCATCAACGCGGGCCAGGTCGACGGCGGCGTCATCTACCACTACTACTGGTTCCGCGACCAGGCCAGCACCAAGGAGATCAGCGGCAACACCGCCCTTCATTACTTCAAGCACCAGGACCCTGGAGCCTTCGTCAGCATTTCGGGCGGTGGCGTGCTCGCCTCCAGCAAGAAGCAGGAGCAGGCGCAGAAGTTCCTGAAGTTCATCACCAGCAAGGCCGGCCAGGAGGTGCTGGAGAACGGCACGTCGTTCGAATACCCGGTCGCCAGTGGCGTTCCCGCCAACCCGGCACTGGTACCCCTTGTCGACCTACAAGCTCCCATCGTCAACCCGTCAGACCTCAACGCCACGAAGGTGACCGATCTGATGACGAAGGCCGGTCTGCTTTAGGTGGTCATCACCGAGGTGTCGCCGCGGGCGGACTTGCCCACCGACGCGGTCCCCAGACCGGGGCCCGCGTTGAGCGCGGTCGTCGGAATCCTCGTCGCCGCCACCTTCGTACCGCTCGGCTACGTCGCGTTTGCGGTGATGTCCACCGGACCCGCCAAGGTCTACGAGTTGGTCGCCAGAGGGCGAGTCGGCGAACTGCTGGCCAACACCGTTGGCCTCGTGGTGCTGACGGTGCCAATCTGCATCGTGCTCGGCGTTGGCGCCGCCTGGCTCGTCGAGCGCACCGACGTGCCGGGCCGCGGCCTTTGGCGACCCCTCTTCGTTGCGCCCCTTGCGGTTCCTGCGTTCATCAACAGCTACGCGTGGGTGAGTGTCGTTCCGTCGTTGCACGGATTCTGGGCGGGCGTTCTGGTGGCGTCGTTGTCGTACTTCCCGTTCGCGTACGTACCGGCCGCCGCGACGCTGCGCCGACTCGACCCGGCGATCGAGGAATCCGCCCGTGCCCTCGGGTCTGGATCGACCGGGGTGTTCCTCCGCGTCGTCGTGCCACAGCTGCGACTGGCGGTGCTCGGCGGAGGGCTGCTCATCGGCGTGCATCTGCTCTCCGAATACGGCGCATTTGCCATGCTGCGCTTCAGCACGTTCACCACAGCGATCTTCGAACAATTTCAATCCACGTTCAACGGAGCGGCGGGAAGCACGCTCGCCGCCATACTCGTGCTGCTGTGCCTCGTCCTACTGGTCGCGGAGGCTGCCGCGCGAGGTAAGGGTCGATTCGCGAGGATCGGTTCGGGCGCACAACGCACGCAGACACCACTTCGGCTGCACGGCATGACGATACCGTCGCTCACGGCACTCGGAGCGCTTGCCGCCCTTGCGCTTGGCGTACCGGTCTGGACGGTGGGCCGCTGGCTGTGGCTCGGCGGCAGGCAGGTCTGGACGTTCGGCGACCTCCTGCCGTCGCTGGGCCAGACAGTGGGGTTGGCCGCCGCTGCCGCGGCGCTGGCCACAGTGCTTGCCTTCCCGTTCGCGTGGGTTGCGGTGCGGTACAGCGGGTTCGTCGCGCGCGCGGTCGAAGGCACCAACTTCATCACCAGTTCGATGCCGGGAATCGTCACCGCGCTCGCCCTGGTAACCGTGGCGATCCGATTCGTTCCGCCGGTCTATCAAACCGTAGCCCTCGTGCTCACCGCCTACGTCCTGATGTTCCTCCCTCGCGCGACGGTCAACCTGCGTTCGGGATTGGCACAGGTCCCCATCGCACTCGAGGAGGCGTCTCGCTCACTAGGCGTGTCCCCGACGTCGACGTTTCTGCGAGTGACCCTGCGGCTGACGGCACCAGCCGCGGCAGCAGGTGCATCTTTGGTATTCGTCGGCGTCGCAACGGAATTGACCGCCACGTTGCTACTGGCACCTACCGGAACGAACACGTTGGCGATGCGGTTCTGGTCCTTGTCGAGTGAGCTGGACTACGCTGCCGCCGCACCATATGCGCTCCTGCTGATCCTCCTCTCCATTCCGGTCACGATGGTTCTCCTGCGACAGTCGACGAAGGCGGCCGCGCTGTGAAGCCTCCCGCTGCAGCACCCGCCCTAGAGATCGTTGGTCTCGCGAAGTCGTTCGCAGGCACCGAGGTGCTCCACTCGGTCGACCTGACCTTGTCGCCAGGCAGCATCACCGCCGTCGTCGGCGCATCGGGCTGCGGCAAGACCACTCTGCTGAGGCTCGTCGCGGGCTTCGAAATCCCAGACTCCGGAACGGTTTCCATCGCCGGACGACGGGTGTCTGGGCCTGGCGAATCCGTTCCGGCACATCGCCGCGACGTCGGCTACGTCGCCCAGGACGGCGCGCTGTTCCCCCACCTGACAGTCGGCCAGAACATCGCCTACGGGTTGGCGGGCACGGCACGGAGCGCAGCCGTTCGCGCGCGGGTCGCCGAGCTTCTCAATACCGTTGCCCTCGACGACTCATACGCCGCGCGTCGGCCCCACGAGTTGTCCGGCGGCCAGCAGCAGCGAGTCGCACTGGCCAGGGCCCTTGCCCGACAACCCGTGTTGATGCTGCTCGACGAACCGTTCAGCGCGCTGGACGCCGGACTGCGCGCCTCGACGCGCAAGGCGGTCGCGAGCATGCTGGTCGAGGCCGGGGTCACTACCCTGTTGGTCACCCACGACCAGGAGGAAGCGCTGTCGATCGCCAGCCAGGTCGCCGTAATGCGAGAAGGCCGATTCACGAAAGTTGGTACACCACAACAGGTTTACCTTCAGCCAGACGACAGGTTCACCGCTGAGTTCCTCGGCGACTGCGTGCTGCTCGCCGGCACCGTCACCGGCGGGGTGGCCGAATGCGCGCTCGGTCGAATTCCCGTTCACCAGCCCGCGACCGATGGACCGGCCACGCTGATGTTGCGCCCCGAGCAACTCACCGCGACAACGGTCCCCAGCAATGGACAGCGCACGGGAATCGGCACCGTACTCGCATCGGAGTTCCGCGGGCACGACGTGCTACTGACCGTCGATCCTGGCGGAGAATCGGAGCCGATCGTCGTCAGGCAGCACAGCGTTGATCCGCCGGTCGTCAACACCACCGTTCGTCTCGACGTGATCGGCGCGGCAGTCGTCCTCGCCGAGACGCCGCCGTCGCCATGACACACCGATTCGCCGAGCACCTCGCCGCGCACGGGGATGACGTGGCGGTTCTGTCCGACGATCGCGAGCTCAGCTACCGGCAGTTGTGCGACGAAGTCGCAGGCGTTGCAGCAGAATTCGGCACGAGGCGCCGTCTGGTCATGATCGAAACGCGCAACGACCTCGCCACGCTGTTGGCCTACCTAGGCGCGCTCGCCGGAGATCACGTCGTTCTCCCGCTGCCTGCGGGCCACGACCACGACGCGATCCGCAGGATCTACCAGCCCGACGTGATCGTCACCGGCGGCGCCATCGAACACCTCCGCGACCCATCCAGGCAGCTGCATCCCGATCTGCGACTGTTGTTGTCGACGTCGGGAAGTACCGGATCGCCGAAGCTGGTTCGCCTGTCGCACGAGAACCTGACCACCAACGCCTCCGCCATCGCCCGCTATCTGGACATCAAGAAGACCGACAGGGCCGCAACGACTTTGCCGATGTCGTACTGCTACGGCCTTTCGGTGATCCACAGCCATCTGCTCATCGGTGCCGGGATCGTCCTCACCGACCACTCGGTCGTCGACGATGAATTCTGGGAGTCCTTCCGACGCCATCGCGGCACCACGTTCGCAGGTGTGCCACACACCTTCGATCTGCTCGACAGAGTCGGTTTCGAGGACATGTCGCTGCCCAGCTTGCGCTACGTCACGCAGGCGGGCGGACGGCTTCCACCAGAGCAGGTGTGCCGCTTCTCGACAATGGGGCGAAACCGGGGCTGGGAGCTGATCGTCATGTACGGGGCGACGGAGGCCACGGCCCGAATGGCCTATCTGCCACCGGAACTGGCGCAGGAGTACCCGACGTGCATCGGGCGGCCGATCCCTGGCGGATCGTTCGTCATCGAGCCGCTCGACGGTACGAGCGACGGCTCTGGCGAACTCGTCTATCACGGACCCAACGTGATGATGGGGTACGCGAAACGGAATGGCGACCTTGCTCTTGGCAAGTCGGTCAACGCGCTGAGAACGGGTGACATCGGGCGACGACATCCGAATGGGCTTTACGAGGTGATCGGGCGAACCAGCCGGTTCGCGAAGATGTACGGCCTGCGCATCGACCTCCAGCGAGTGGAGGAGTCCTTGCGCGCAGACGGCATGACGGCCATCTGCACCGACGGCGACGGGCTCCTGCTGGTCGCCGTCGAGCGACGAAGTGGCCGCGACGTCCAACGGGCGGCTGCGGGCGCGTCGGGCCTACCTCCTTCGGCGATTCGTGTCATCGACGTCGACGAAATCCCACTGTTGGCAACGGGAAAGCCGGACTACGTCACGGTGCGCGAGCTTGCGCACCAGCCCGAAGCGCCCGATGCGCTCGACCTGTGTGGCCTGTTCGCCGACGTACTCCAAACAAGCGTTGCCGACGTCGACCTCGACCGCAGCTTCGTCGATCTCGGCGGCAACTCGCTGTCCTACGTGTCGATGTCGGTACGGCTGGAGCGTGCCCTTGGACACCTGCCGTCGGATTGGCAGCGGCTCACGGTGCGAGAGTTACAGACAAGAGTCCGGCCGACTCGCCGGTGGTGGGGCGCGACGTTGGAGACCAGCGTCGCTCTGCGCGCGGCCGCGATCGTGCTCGTGGTCGGTTCGCATGCCGAGCTGTGGACGCTGTGGGGTGGCGCGCACATCCTGCTCGGCATCGCGGGCTATAACTTCGGCAGGTTCTGCCTGACTCCCGTGCCGCGCATCGACCGGGTGCGACATCTGCGCAACACCATCGCGTGGATCGCGGTGCCATCCCTGCTGTGGATCGTGGTTGCACTGCTGGCCACGGACGACTACACGCCGACGAACCTGTTGCTGGCCAACAAGTTCCTCGGCCCAAGCGACAGTATGACGGCAGGTCGACTCTGGTTCGTCGAGGTGATCGTCTGGATCCTGGTGGGCCTCGCCTTGGTGAGTTGGCTGCCTCTCGCCGACAGGCTGGAGCGACGATGGCCGTTCGGTGTCGCAGTGGCGTTCCTCGGTATCGGTCTCGCCTTGCGCTACGACGCACTCGGCTTCGGGTTGGGCAACGCCGCGTGGTTCACCATGCTCGCCTTCTGGTTCTTCGCCGTCGGCTGGGCGGCGGCCAAGGCCTCACGGGCATGGCAGCGGTTGGGCGTAACGATCGTGTTGGCATTCAGTGTCTTCGGCTACTTCGGCAATCCACACCGCGAGGCCCTGGTGTTCGCCGGTCTGGCGTTGTTGATCTGGCTGCCTGCGATCCGCTGCCCGGCGGCCTTGACGGTGGCCGCCGGACTCGTCGCGGAGGCGTCGCTGTACGTCTATCTCACCCACTTCCACGTGTACCCGCTGTTCGGTGGGCACACCGCCCTTGGCGTCGTGGCGTCGGTGGCGGTCGGAGTCGTCCTCACCCAGCTAGTGAACCTGCTGCGCAAACGTATTCGCGATCGCCGCCCACGATCAGCTAGAGGCAGGCTCTCGGTCCGCGATGAGACCCTCCTGCGCCAGAGTGGCCGCAATCGCACCGTCGGTGCCGATCAAGCTGGCGGTCACCACCCCGCGCCCGCGAGCCGCCGCAGGCGAGCGCGACTCCAGGAGGTTCCATTCGTCGGCTCGGATGCGTCGGTGAAACCAGATCGATGAGTCGGTGGTTCCACTCCGGTGGGTGCGCGCGATCATCGAGTGACCGTGGACGGCGAGCGCCGGGTCGATCATGTACACGTCCGTGACATAGGCCGCAATCACCGTGTGCAGCAACGCGTCGTCGGGAAGTGGCACCGTCACCCGCCACCACAACCGACGGACCAACTCGCCGCTCGATGTGTCGTCATCGACGCGAACGTCGATCTCCTCCAACGGCATCGAAGGAGCTGGGCCGACTGGGCCGGTCCGCGGCAGCGAGTCCGGAGTCGGTCCACGCAGCGTGACGTGGCCGTGTTCGGGTCCGGCGAGCGGAATGGCGAATGACACGGTTGCGGTCGTGAGAAGTCGGTCGTCCTGGCGGGATTCGACTCGACGCGCGGCCGTCGTCCGTCCGTCGAATACCGGTTCGACGCCATACTGCACCGGTTCGCCTGCCTCTCCACCCCTGAGGAACTGCAGATGCATGTTGGTTGGCAGCTTCTCGCCATCGACGGTCTTGGCTGCGGCGGCCAGGCTCTGCGCCATGAACTGACCCCCGAAGGAGCGCTTTCCAGCGGGACCGCTGGCCGGCCCGAGCCATGCGTTTGGACCATCGCCGGCTTGAACGTCGAGCAGTGTCTGCAAGCGGCTCACGCCACGGTCCCCGATTCGAATAGTCGCCTCAGCTCGTCCTCGGCAAGACCTAGCGCCGCCAGCACCTCCGCGGTGTGGTCGCCGAGCGCCGGCGCGGCCACGGCCCTGGGATACGTTCCGTCGATCGCCAGCGGCAGCCCTGGCGCGAGGTAGGAGCCGATGCGCGGCTGTTCCAAGGTCGTGAACAGCGGATTGTCGGTGACCTTCGCGTCGTTGACGACGTCGGCGAAGCTGCGGTACCGCTCCCAGAGGATGGACGTCGCCGACAACGCCGTCTCGACCTCGTCACCGGTATGACTGATGAACCACAGGGTGAACAGTCCAGTGAGCGCATCTCGATGTCGGTACCGCTCCCCCTCGTCGGAGAAGTCGGCACCCAAGGTCTCGCCAAGGGCGGCAACGGCTTTGGTGGTGTCGGTCACCTCCGACAGATCGCGGAAGTGGCGCCCGGTGAGCGCGACGATCATGAACGCGACGCCGTCGGAACTGGTGAACTGCTGGCCGTACTGCCCGAATATCGAATTGCCGATCCGCTGTCGCGGTGTGCCGTTGATCATCACCTCGGTCAGGAAGCTCAGGTTGCCCGCGGTCGCGAGCGCCACGTTCTCCAGCGGGATGCTGATCCGCTGGCCGCGACCGGTGACGTCGCGGTTGCGCACCGCCGCAACGACGGCGAGCGCGGCGTACACACCGCACGCGACGTCCCATGCGGGCAGCACGTGATTGACGGGACCGTCGAGACCGGGCGGCCCCGTGACCAAGGGAAAGCCGATTCCCGCGTTGACCGTGTAGTCGACGCCGGTGCCTCCGTCTGCGCGCCCCGAGACCTCGACGTGGATGAGGTCGGGACGCAGCTGGGTCAATGTTTCGTACGAATGCCATTGGCGCCCAGCCACATTGGTAATGAGAATACCCGCGTCCGCGACGAGTGTCTGGATCAGCGATTGTCCGTCGGCGGATCGCACGTCGACCGCGGCGGAGCGCTTGCCCTTGTTGAGACCTGCCCAGTAGATGCTCTCACCGGCGTCCGTGACCGGCCAGCGGCGGTAGTCGGCTGCGCCCCCGACGGGATCCACGCGGATGACGTCGGCTCCGAGCTGCGCGAGCGTCATCCCCGCCAGCGGGACGGCCACGAAGCTGGAGATCTCGATGATCTGCAGTCCGGCGAGGGGCTGGGCAGCGTGCTGTCCTTCGGTCGTCGTCACCCGCTCAACATAGTCAGCCCTCGATGAGCGTTGCCTCATCGCCCGAACCATCGAGGATGACGCGGGCCGTCATCTCAGATCAGTTCGATCGCATCCGCAATGGAGTCGAGCACGCGGCTGGGCCTGAACGGATACCGCTCGACGTCCTCGCGGTTCGTAGACCCAGTCAACACCAGAATGGTCTCCAGCCCGGCTTCGATGCCAGCCACGACGTCGGTGTCCATCCGGTCACCGACCATGAACGTGCTCTCCGAATGGGCCTCGATGCGATTCAGCGCACTGCGGAACATCATTGGGTTCGGCTTGCCGACGAAGTACGGCTCTCGCCCCGTCGCCTTCGTGATGAGCGCCGCCACCGATCCGGTAGCGGGCGTCGGCCCCTCGGCGGATGGTCCGGTGGCATCGGGATTGGTCGCGATGAAGCGTGCGCCCCCGCCGATCAACCGGATCGCCCTGGTAATCGCCTCGAACGAATACGTCCGCGTCTCGCCGAGCACTACGAAGTCGGGACCTGCGTCGGTCAGCGTGTACCCGACCTCGTGCAGCGCCGTCGTCAGGCCTGCCTCCCCGATCACGTATGCCGAACCTTGGGGAAGCTGGTCGTGCAGGAAGGCCGCCGTAGCCAGCGCCGAGGTCCAGATCGCGGCCTCGGGAACCTCCAGCCCGGATCGAAGCAGCCGCGCCGCGAGATCGCGAGGGGTGAAGATCGAGTTGTTGGTCAGCACGAGGAAGGGACGTTGCTTCTCTGCGAGGCGCTGGAGGAACTCAGCGGCGCCGGGTAGCGCGCGCTCCTCGTGAACGAGAACGCCATCCATGTCTGTCAGCCAGCATTGCGGTGTCGAACGCACTCACCCAGTCTTTCAAGTGCCGCTTCTGCCCGGCCGGTATTTGGCCATAGTCAGCCGGATATGAATCCTTGGTACTGGACGAACCGCAGCTTGCCCGCCTCGTCAAGTGCCCTCACTGCTTTCCTTCGCAACCGAGTTGGGCCCGGATCGGCCTTGGTCGCATCGACACCGCCCTGCCCGCGACGTCAGACGCGGCGTCGTCCCGTGAGCCGCGTGGTACCAGGAACACCATGTACTCCAAGGAACCGGGAGCCGCATAGCTAGAATCGAAGTTCACTCGAGAGCATGGAGGTGCCGTGGGGCTTCCCGTTTCGCCCGGCGCCGAAAGCACCCGTAGGACAGAGATTCTGACGACCGCCGATGCCCTCTTCGGTTCCAAGGGCTTGCGCACGTCTCTTCAAGACATCGCCGACGCCGCAGGCATCCTGGCTGGCAGCCTCTATCACCACTTCGAGTCGAAGGAAGCGATCTTCGTCGAGTTGCTGCGGAACTACCACGCGGACCTCGACCGCGTCGGTTCTGCCGCTCAAGCGCAGCTGGACGATCTCGACCCGACGCTGATTCCCGAACGGATCGTATGGCTGGGCACGGCCATCGCCAACACCGCGGTGCGGCACCGCACGGCGCTGCAGATGTCGTTCTACGAGGCGCCGAGCGAGCACCCCGACCTGGTCGCTCTGGTCCAGCACCGCCCCACCGCCGTACAGGAGGCAATGCTTCAGACCCTCAGGGCAGGGAAGTGGAGCGGCTACATCCGATCCGACGTCGATCTGCCGATACTCGCCGATCGAATGTGCCAGTCGTTCTTGCACATTGGCCTCGACGTCATCCGAAACAAGGCGAAGGCCGAGCAGGTCGCGACCGTGCTGTGCCGGATCATGCTCGACGGCGTGTCCCCGAAACCCTACGGCGACGAGGACCTCGACGCCTCCAACGCGTTCGCAGCGGCCGACGCAGTGGTGAACTCGTGGGCCGATGGGTCGGCGAGCGGGCCTGACGACAAATCGGCGCTGGTACGCGAGGTGGCACGAAAAGAGTTCGGCCGCAAGGGATACGAGCTCACCACGATTCGAGACATCGCCGCCGCCGCTGGCCTGGGAACCGGCACCGTCTACCGAGTGATCGGCTCGAAGGAAGAACTGCTGGTCTCGATCATGGAATCGTTCGGGATGACGGTGGCCGACGGTTGGATCAAGGTACTTCAATCCGATTCGACCGCCAGCGAGAAGCTCGACGCGCTGTGCTGGATCGACGTCAACGCCCTCGAGCGATTCCACGACGAATTCCGGATACAACTTGCGTGGATGCGGAATTCACCTCCGGACACCCCGGATGTGGCTTATCAGTTCACCACTCGCATGCGCCAACTCAAGACGCTGCTCACCGACGGCACGCGATCCGGAGACATCAGCGTCGACGGTCCTTCGAAGGAGCTGCTGTCGCGATGCGTCCTCGACACGCTCTGGATTCCCGAGAACATCGCGAGGACGATCGGCAACCGCAAGTCCCTGCTGCTGGCCCGCGACACCGTCGTCCGTGGCGTCACCGCGGCCTGATCGGTACGGCATACGCGCGTCGAGGACGTCTGCAACCGGGATTCGCCATCGTCCAACGTGCGTCCAGGGCGAAGATCCGGGACCCGAAACGCCAACACCGCACGTTCGACCTAGTCGGGCAACCGAAGCTCGGGTTTCTCGACCTCTTCGATGTTGACGTCCTTGAACGTGATTACCCGAACCTGCTTGACGAAACGGGCTGGACGGTACATGTCCCATACCCACGCATCGGCGAGTCGGAGCTCGAAGTAGACCTCGCCTTCGGCATTGCGCGGCACCAACTCGACGCTGTTGGCGAGGTAGAACCGCCGCTCGGTCTCGACGACATAGCTGAACTGCCCCACGATGTCCTTGTATTCGCGGTACAGCGAGAGCTCCATCTCGGTTTCGTACTTCTCGAGATCCTCGGCACTCATCGGCTCAGCGGTCCTTCTGTCGGTGTGGGGTTCATCTTTCCTCAGCCCAGCTCGCCGTGCTGCACGTGGTCGGATCAGGCACGACTTGCCGTGCCACCCTGCGCACGTTGATGAACGAGAACCTGTGCTCCTCGCACGGCCCGAGCTCGGCGAGGGCGGCCGTATGGGCTGGAGTGCTGTAGCCCTTGTGTTCGGCGAATCCGTAACCAGGATGTTTGGCGTCCATCGCAACCATCAGGCGATCGCGGCTCACCTTGGCCAACACACTGGCCGCGGCGATGCAGGCGGCTGCGGCGTCGCCGCCGATCACCGGCAGCGACGGCATCGGTAGGCCTGGAACACGGAAGCCATCGGAGAGGACGTACCCGGGGCGGGTCGGTAACCCGGCGACGGCTCGGCGCATGCCCTCGATGTTCGCGACGTGAACGCCACGCCGGTCGACCTCCTTGGACGGGATGAAGACCACGTGGTGGGCGAGCGCGTAGCGCCTGATCAACGGGAACAACCGCTCTCGCTCGCTTTCGTTGAGTTTCTTCGAATCATCGAGCGAGGCGAGACTCTCCAACCGGTTTGGACCAAGCACGCAGGCTGCGACGACCAACGGACCTGCGCACGCCCCGCGACCGACTTCGTCGACCCCGGCCACCGGACCGAGCCCGCCGCGGTAAAGAGCCGATTCGAGCGTGCGAAGACCAGCGGACTTACGGATCACCGATCGAGGCGGCCAAGGCGGCGGCACGTGGCAGCTCCTATGACGCGGTCTGCGGATTCACGCTGCTGACGCCACCCCATCGCGACGGCGGCCATGCGATGAAGCGCGCCTTGCCGATCACGTTGTCGACGGGGACGGTACCTGCCGTCGGGTCACCAGTGCACAGGAGTCCCTTTTGCGCATCGGCAGGCAGGCTAGTGCAATGGGCGCGCGAGTCGGCGGAATGAGTTCGGTTGTCCCCCATCACCCACAGTCGGCCGTCGGGCACCTTGACGGGTCCGAACTCATTGCCGAGACACGGATAGATGGCCGGGTCGGCGTTCATCGTGGTCGGATCGAGATAGGGCTCTGTGAGCTTGTGGCCGTCGACGGTCAGCCCCGTATCGGCACGACACTCGACGGTCTGGCCACCCACCGCGATGACGCGCTTGACGAGATCATTCTCGTCGGGCGGCACGAAGCCGACGAATGACAACGCGTTCTGCACCGTCCGGATGACCGGGTTGTCGGACCGGATCGACTTGTAGCCGATGTTCCACGACGGCGGGCCCTTGAACACGACGACGTCGCCTGGTTCGGGTGACGAGAAGTCGTAGGTGACCTTGTCGACCATGATGCGGTCGCCGACGCAGCCTGCGCACCCGTGGAGGGTGGGCTCCATCGATTCCGAGGGAATGAGGTAAGGCCGTGCGATGAACGTCAGCATGACGTAGTAGAGAACGATCGCGATGGTCAGCAGAATCGCGGCTTCGCGGAGCGCCCCACGCTTCTTCTCGGGCTTCTCCGACTCTTCCGCTTCGGCAGTCTGATCGTCGCCTCCGGCGACGGTGTCGCCAGCTTCAGCCGCGTCGTCGGCTTCCATGGTTCCGCTCACGGAATCAGCGTAGCCAGAACGGCGCCGAGGACAGCGCCGTCCAGAATGGACGTCAGCGCTTTTCCTTGATCTTCGCCTTCTTGCCACGGAGCTCGCGCAGGTAGTACAGCTTGGCGCGACGGACGTCACCGCGGGTCACGACGTCGATGTGATCGACGTTCGGGGAGTGCACGGGGAACGTGCGCTCGACACCGACGCCGTAGCTCTCCTTGCGGACGGTGAACGTCTCGCGGACGCCGCCGCCCTGGCGACGGAGCACGACACCCTTGAAGACCTGGATGCGCTCCTTGGAGCCCTCGATGACCTTGACGTGCACGTTCACGGTGTCGCCGGGGTTGAAGGCTGGGATGTCGTCGCGCAGCGACGCCTTGTCGACGAAGTCCAGCGTGTTCATTCGGTGACACTTCCTTGCTCTTGACGGCTGCAACTCAGCCGGCTATCTGGGCGTAGTGGGGGTTGGCGCACGACAGGCGGAGAGACGGTCCCCAGGATCCTGCGCGGACAACTGCTCAATTGTGCCAGATGGCGCCCGAGCGGCGAAATCGCGCCGTCACCGGGGCGGCCGATCCCGTCACGAGACGTGTCACGGCACCGTCGCGAGATGACGAACGAACACACCCGCCCTAGGGGCGCGACGAGGCCTCAGACCCGTTAGTCTTACCTGACCGATTGGGGTCAATTGGCTGAACGGCATCCGACACATCAGCACCCAACGATTCCGCCGCGGTCAATGCGAGGAGGACCATGCGAGGCCCGCAGTCCAGGCTGCTGATCGTCGCTGCAGCCGCGACCGTGGCATTGATGGTCAGTGGGTGCGAGGCCAAGGTCTACGGCACTCCGCCCTCGCCGGCCCCAGGCGGTCCGCAGCTCGTCGTCGTCGCGCCGCAGGGCATTTCGGCCCCACTGCCCGAGATCCCTCCCGACGAACCCCCCTTGGCCTTCACCGGCCTGGACGTCAGAGAGGCTCAGGCGACGGCCGACGCGGCCAAGGCCGGCGCCGACATCACCGTCGCCGTGCTCGACCGCAACACGGGCCAGCTGATCACCAACGGCAAGATCTCGCCCATCGCCATCGCGTCGGTGGTGAAGCTCTTCATCGCCGACGACCTACTCCTCCAGGTGGCGAAGGGCCAGACCCAGCTGTCGGCAGACGATCGCGAGGCGTTCGACCGGATGCTGCGACAGTCGGACGACAGCCCTGCCGAGGTGTTCTGGAATCGCAGCGGCGGCAGCGCCATCGTCAATCGGGTCGTCGCCCGCTACGGGCTGACTTCGACGAGCGCGCCTGGCAACGGCCGATGGTTCAACACCATCAGCACGGTCACGGACCTGGTCCATTACTACGACATGTTGTTGTCGGGCGCGGGTGGGTTGCCTCCCGAACAAGCGAGCATCATTGTCTCCAATCTCGCAGCTTCTGCCCCCGTAGCGCTCGACGGGATGATGCCAGGCGGTGTCTATCCGCAGCGCTTCGGCATTCCAGAAGGCCTGCCGGGTGAGCCGGTCGCCGTAAAGCAAGGCTGGATGTGCTGCATCGGCGCCGATTGGATGCACCTTTCGACTGGCGTGATCGGGCCCGATCGGCGCTACGTCATGGCGATCAGCTCGATGCAGGCCACCACCCCTGAGACGGCGCGACGGACGATCACCCAGGCCGTCGCGACGATGTTCCCGAAGGGGATCTAGCGGCCAAGCGTCTGAATCGCGCGAGCTACGAAGGAGACGGTACGAGTCGCCGTTCGATCAGGTCGGCGCCACGGGCGACGCCGCCACTGGCGCGGAAGCCGTCCGCCACCAGCCGTGCCCCTGCCGTCATCGACATGGCTTGCAACACAGCATGTTTCAGGCGCGTGCTGGTGAGCCTGCGCGCGGGTAACCGAGTGCCGCACCGGGCAACCTCGACGCGCCGAGCCACTTCGAACTGATCCCGGCCGTGCGGTACGACGCAGACGGGGACTCCCCTGGCCAGGGCCTTTTGGGTGACGCCCATCCCGCCATGGGTGATCGCACAGACGGAACGCTCCAAAATCAGGCTGTGTGGCACGAAGTCGGCGACGGTCGCATTGGCAGGCACGGTGATGTCGTCGGGCACACCGCCTGGAAAGGTGGCCACCACGTGAATCGGCTCGTCTGCAAGCGCCTGCATCGCCACGATCGGCAGAGCGTCGTCGTTCTGGGCTTCCGACGACGTCGACACCATCACGATCGGCCGCTCGATCTCGTTCAGCCAACCCGAAACGCCGTCGCGCCCGGGATCGAAATCGCAGGCACCGATGAGTTGGACCGAGTCGGGCCAATCAGGATGGAGGTACTCGAAGGGCCTGGCGGTGGCGACGAGCATCAGCGGTGCTCGCCGCAGGAAGTCGTCGGCCGTCCCCACCGCACGAGCACCCGCCTCCCGGCGAATTGCACCCAGCGACCCGAGCATGGCGCGCTCCAACACTCCGGTGATCAGTGGCCGCAGCATCTCGTCGCGCAGTCGTCCGCGCCAGCCTGGAAGCGGTTTGAGACCAGGGCCGAAGGGTGGCACGCCACGGGATCGAAGAAACGGCGTATACGGCCAAAACGCCGCCCACGGAATCTCGCAGGCATCGGCGACCGACGCTGCCCCCAGCAGTTGGCGTCGACGATCATGGCGTCCGGTCGGTGAGATTCGATGGCCGAACGCGCATCGTCGATTTCGTACTGCGCGCGTTCGGCGAACACGCCCATCGTGATCTTCAGCGCGGCACGGCTATTCGGCGCCGTCCAGTCCGTCATGGGTACGCGCTCGATCCGAGAGTCGATCGGCTCGGCGTCGAACCCAACCGCGAGTGCCGTCGGTACCCCATCCGCCAGCGTGCGCACCGCGACGTGGTGCCCACGGCGCTGAAGATCCATCAGGAGCGCGGTCATCGGGTAGAGGTGTCCCAGCGCTGGAGACGTATACGCCAAGATGGTTGCCATCAGGAGGGCCCACCCATTAATGGCGCGAGCATCTCCCGCAGCGCGGTTTCGGTTTGGGCCCTACTAAGACCGGCGTTGAGGCGCAGCATCTCCCACGTGCGCAGATCGCAGATGGCCGTCAATTCGGCGAGCCGACGAGCGCGGTCAGTCCGCGAGAGACCGCGTAGCGACCCGCTGAAAACCCTTGCGCACCAATTCCGGTGATACTCGGCGCCTCGTTCGGCGTTGGCCCGAATAGCTGGTGACACACCCTGTTCGGCGAGCATCTTCAACACCATGGCACCCCATTGCTCGTAATGGCCGACGAGGTTGTCCACGATGTTGTTCAGATCATCCGGCACGGCCTGGCCGCGTTGCGTGAACACCTCTGGGGCGAAGCGTTCAATCGCTGCGGCGAACACCGAATCCTTCTCGCCAAACCTGCGCAGAATCGTCTGCACCGTTACTCCTGAGCGGGCGGCTATCCGAGTCAACGTGATGTCTGCGATCGGCGTATCGGCGAACATCTCGGTGGTCGCACGCAGAATGCTCTCCGCGGTTTCGGCGGACGCGACGGCACGGTTGGTCATCCGATACGGTCGCGTAACTTTCACGTTAGTGACGTTAACACCATTATTCGGCCGCCGGTAGGGCCGCGTTTCGCGCGCGCCGGTGTCTCGTCAGCTCAGCAGGTCAGGACGTCGCTCGGCAGTGCGTCGCTCGGCCTGCTCGCGTCGCCAGACGGCGATCCTCGCGTGGTCTCCGCTCAAGAGCACGTCGGGCACGTCAAGCCCCCGCCAGCTGGGCGGCCTGGTGTAACTCGGGCCCTCCAGCAGACCCATGTTGTGCTCGGAATGCGAATCATCTTGGTGTGAAATGGGATTGCCGAGCACCCGAGGAAGCAGACGGACCACCGCCTCGATCATGACGATGGTGGCCGACTCTCCGCCGGGAAGCACGTAGTCGCCGATCGACACCTCTTCGACCCGCATCCGGGTGGCCGCGTCGTCGACGACGCGCTGGTCGATGCCCTCATAGCGGCCGCAGGCGAACACGAGGTGCTCCTCGCCGCTCCAGCGCTTTGCTGCGGCCTGATCGAAGAGTCGGCCCGCGGGGGTCGGTACGACGAGAAGTGTTCGCGGTGAACATATTTCGTCGAGCGCCGCGCCCCAGATCGGTGCGGTCATCACCATTCCGGGTCCGCCGCCGTAGGGCGAATCGTCCACGGAGCGATGGACGTCGCGCGTCCAGGCCCGCAGATCGTGAACCCCGAGGCTCACGATGCCCGCGTCAATGGCCTTGCCAGGCAACGCCTGCCGAAGCGGATCGAGGAATGCCGGGAAGATCGTGACGACGTCTATTCGCATGTCGGTGCGCGTCGCTAGACCGAGTCCAGATCCAACAGCCCGTCGGGCGGATCGATCTCGATGAGCTTGTCGGCAAGGGAGACCGCGGTGACCATCGCGGAGACGAACGGAACGAGGATCTCGGGACCGTCGCCCGCTACGGGGCGGACCGCCAGAATCTCTCCGGCTCCGGTGTGCAGGACTTCGGCCACCGTGCCGACGTCGAGGCCCGCAACGGTTCGCACCCGCAGACCCTCGAGCTGATGGTCGTAGAACTCGTCGGGGTCGTCGATCTCCGGCAGTTCGGAGGTGTCGACGAGGAACAAGCAACCGCGCAACGCATCGGCCGCGTCGCGGCCGGCGACGCCGTCGAGCCGGACGAGCAGCCGGGCGCCGTGTTCGCGCATCGACGAGACCACGTAGGTCCGTTCCGTCTTGTCGCGCGCGCGTGCACGCAACGACGTGCCTGAAGCGAAACGCTCGTACGGCTCGTCGGTGCGTACGTCGACGACGACCTCGCCCGTGACGCCGTGGGCTTTGACGACCCGTCCGACTACGAGGTCCATGACGGCTTTATTGGTCGGTATCCACCACGTCGACGCGGATACCTCGGCCACCAATGCCCGACACCAGCGTGCGCAGCGCCGTTGCGGTGCGGCCGCCACGGCCGATCACCTTGCCGAGATCGTCGGGGTGGACGTGCACCTCGACGGTGCGACCGCGACGGTTGGTCACCATGTCGACGCGAACGTCATCGGGATTGTCGACGATTCCGCGGACCAGGTGCTCCACGGCGTCGACGACGACGGTGCTCATTCGGCGGCAGCCTCGGCGGCCTCTTCGACCGCGGGGGCTTCTTCGGCGGGCTCGGTCGCTTCGGCGGAGTCAGCCTTCTTCGTGGGAGCCTTCTTCTTCTTCGGCGTCGTCGCCTCACCGGAAGGGGCGCCATCCGCGGCGGCCAGGGCCGCGTTGAACAGGTCCAGCTTGCTGGGCTTGGGCTGGGCGACCTTCAGCGTGCCCTCGGCACCGGGCAGGCCCTTGAACTTCTGCCAGTCACCGGTGATCTTCAGCAGCGCGAGCACGGGCTCCGTGGGCTGGGCGCCGACGCCGAGCCAGTACTGCGCACGATCCGAGTCGATCTCGATGAGGCTCGGGTCTTCCTTCGGGTGGTACCGGCCGATGACCTCGATGGACCGGCCATCGCGACGGTTACGTGCGTCGGCGACGGCGATGCGGTACTGGGGATTGCGGATCTTGCCGAGCCGCGTGAGCTTGATCTTGACAGCCATGTGTAACCCTTTTCCATTTGCCACGCTGCAATTCAGCGATGCGGGCGGACGTGCCCCATCCGGTTTTGCCTTACGTGTGTGACCGACGGGCAGCGCATCGAAGGAGTCGCCCGCCAGACAGCCGCCCATTGTGCCAGAACGGCTGGCTGGACCGGAAATCCAGGCCGCGTGAAGCTGGCTGCCGTGTCACTCATCATCAACGAGACGCCGCCACCCGGGCACCCGTACGCGAGCAGGGTGCTGGTGATTGAAGACGCGGAGGCGATTCGCGTGGCGCTGCAGTCCGCACTGGGTCTGGCCGGGCACAGGGTGCTGCTGCGCGACGACGGTGATCATCTCGAAACCGACCTCCGCACCTTCAAGCCCGACCTGGTCGTTCTCGACGTGATGCTCCCGGGTCGGGACGGTTTCGTCTTGTTGGACGTGGTCAGGGGACGACCTGTCTGCTCACCGCGGCCGTCGTCGCAGCCCTCTTGCTGTCCCCCGCCGCGGCTGCGCAGCCGCCGGGTGGCTGTGGGGAGGGCCCGTGGGGGGCTCGCATCCAAGGCGCTCCCCCTGGTTTCGACGGCGGCGACAGGGCTGGTGACTACCTGTGGCACGACGATTCGGGGTTCCACCTTCGCGTCACGCATCGCGGCGACCGACCCGACGTGTTCACGGGAACGATCGCGAGCCCGACATCAATGCGGATGGCGCCCGCCCGTCTGGAGGCCCCAGATCGCGCCGACCTCTCCCTGGATGGTCGGACGCTGTGGTTCTCGTTCACCGACTACGGACGCTTCGATGGAGTCGACTTCGTGACCGACCGCGCTGATCATCTTGACATCGGACCCTTGTTCGACGATGGAATTCCCCTACCATCTACGCGGGTATACCTGGGCGCCAACGAGATTCATCCCGAGCACGCGCCGTTCGGCGTTGCCCGTCACGAAGGGTGACGCTCAGATCATCTTGTTGAAGCCCATGACCTCGACCCGCCGGGCGATGCGCCAGCCATCCGGCGTTCGGACGTACTCGTCCTCGTACCAGATCCCGACGAGCATCACCTGCTGTTTCTCCTCGTTGAAGACCATCGGGTTGAAGCACATCGTCCGAGACTTCGCGGAGTCTCCTTCGACTCGGACGTCGAAGTTGCCGAGCAGGTGCTGGTAGGCGGGAAAGTTCGGCAACACCTCGGCGAGCCACGCCTTAACCTCGGGGAACTTGCCGACGGTTCCGCCCGTCACCGCATAGTCGATGTGCGCATCCGGGGTGAAGACCTTGTCGAGCAGGTCGAATTCCTTGGAGTCGATCGCCGTCGAGTAGTCGACCATCAACTGCTGTATCTCGAGGCGGTCGGAGATCTCTTGCAGGCTCAGCATGTTCTCGATTGAACACCCGGTCCCCGAAGTCAGGCCTGCGGCCCCTCCGATGGCGGCCAATGCTCTCCCGGCGAGACGTCTCCCGGCTCGGTGAAGTCACCGCGAGACAACGGCACCCACTGCTCGCTGGGGGCGGGCTGGTTGGACGACGGGAAGTCGCGAAGCTTGCCCGACGGTTTGGCGTCCCACGCCTCGAACGTCAGCGGAGTACGCAACCAGCTCTCCAGCAGGAGGTAGCACGCCTCCAACGAATCGAGGTGGCTTCGTTCCCAGCCGTGGCTGCCGTCCAGCCCGAATGCGACGAGTGCGGCTCGGGTGTTCGCTCCTGCCTCGATCGCGGCTGCGGCGTCGGACCGATAGAAGCGGAAGACGTCGCGGGCGTGCGCGATGCCCTGATCCTTGGCCAGCCGCAACAGGTTTCGGGTCAGGTGGTAATCGAATGGACCGTGCATGTCGGCCATCGGGATGGTGACGCCGTGCTCCAGCGAATGCTGGCCGGGCGCACATACCGCGTTGTCCACCGAGATGAGCTCCGCGACGTCGGGCGGGAGCCCGCTGCTGGCACCGTGGCCGACCTCCTCGGTGATGGTGACCATGATCGTCGTGCGGTGTGGCAGCACGACCTCGTGTTCCATGACATTGCGCGCCAACGCCAACGCCACCGCTACGCCGGCCTTGCCGTCGAGGTGCCGAGAGACGATGAAGCCGTCCTCCGTGAGCTCGGGACTGGTGATGAACGCAACGAAGTCGCCGACGTTCAGCCCGAGCGCGACGAGGTCGGCGCGCGACGACACGTTGCGGTCGACACGGACCTCGACGTGCTCCCAATCGGTCGGCTGGGTGTCGATCTCGTCTCCGAATGCGTGCCCGGAAGCCTTGAGCGGCATGACGGTTCCCGTGATGAACTCGTCGCTGTCATCGGTGAAGATGCGCACTCTGGCCCCTGCGGCGAATCGCGCCGAGAACGTGCCAACCGGCACCAGCTCTAGCCTGCCGTTGTCCTTGAGTTCCCGCACCATGCACCCGATGGTGTCGGCGTGGACGACGATCGCGCGGTCGGTCGTCGCGGACGCTCCAGGGAGCAGGGCCGTCAGCGCACCGCGGCGCGTCAACGTGAACGGAACACCCAGCTCGTCGAAGATCCGGCCGATCAGCTGCATGACTGCGTCGGTCCGCCCCGAGGGACTCGGGGTTTGCAGCAACGAGAGCAGAGTGTCGACCATCCAGCTGCGGTCGGCTTCGGGCATGCGCGGGGGGAGAACTTCTGTGGTGTCGATGCCGTTGAGGGTATCGGTCATGCCTGCGGCTCCACGGGGTCGGGTTGCCAGGCCCACGGCGTCGCGGCGGTACGTGGAAACAGAAGGTCCACGAAAGCCTGTGCGGTGGGCCGGGGCTCGTGATTTGCAAGGCCGGGTCGTTCGTTGGCCTCGATGAATGCGTATTCCTCGCCAGACACGGACGGGACGATCAGGTCGATCCCCGTGACGGGGATTCCGATGGCGTCGGCTGCCTGTATGGCCACCTGAGCGAGCTTGGGGTTGAGCTCGTCCGTGACGTCCTTGATCGTTCCGCCGGTGTGCAGGTTGGCCGTTCGGCGCACCACCAGGTGCTCGTTGAGTGGGAGCACGTCGTCGAGTTCCCAACCGGCCTCGCGCACCGTGTCTTCGGTGAGGCCGTCGACCGGGATGGTCGATTCGCCGTGTGTGGCGGCAGCGCGCCTGCGGCTCTGCGCCTCGACGAGTTGTCTCACGGTGTGGTCCCCGCTGCCGACCACCTCAGGCGGTCGCCGCAGCGCGGCCGCGATGACCTTGCCGTTGATGACGACGACGCGCAGGTCCTCGCCCTCACAAAGCTCTTCGAGCAGGACGTCGGGGCAGTGTTCGGCGGCGAACTCGATGGCGCGGTCGAGTTCCTCGGGCCGGGTGACTCCCACCGTGATGCCTGCGCCCTGTTCGCCGCGGGCAGGCTTCACCACGACCGAGCCCACCTCCTCGAGGAACTCGTGGTCTTCTGCCGAGAAGGTCGCCGTGCGGCCACGCGGTACGCGAATGCCTGCCTCCGCGACGACTCGTCGTGCCACCCGCTTGTCGTCGCAGCGGCTCATGGCGACCGCGTTGGTGAGTTCGGACAGTGACTCCCTGGTGACCACGCTGGTGCCGCCGTGCGTGAGCTTGAGGTAGCCACCCTTCGCGTCGAGCACCTCCACTGCGATGCCGCGCATGATGGCCTCGTCGGCGATGATCCGGGCGTACGGATTGAGTTGCGAGAGTTCCTCTTCCGCCTTTGCCGGCGCGAAGAGCCTCTCATTGATCGCGTTCTTGCGTTTGATTCCGAGGACCGGCACTCGGACGAATCCCATCCGCTCGTACAGTGCGATCGCGCCCGCGTTGTCATGCAACACGGAGAGGTCCATCTGCGAGCGCCCACGCTGGACGAACTCGTCGATGAGCGACTTGACGAGGAGGCCGCCAACGCCTGGGCGCGAAAGCGTGGGGTCGACGGCCAAACACCAAAGGCTGGAGCCGTTCTCCACGTCGCCGAAGAGTTGGGCGTGGTCGACGCCGGTCACGGTGCCAACGATCGCGCCCGTCTGGTCATCGGTGACGACGAGGTACACCATGTGCGGCTGGGACAGGGCGTTGTCCCACATCAGGTCCACGTCCGCCGGCACCATGTGGCACTGCAGGTAGATCTGGTTGATGGCCGCGCAGTCCTCGACGGACGTCACCGATCGCACCGAGAGTCCTGGCACGGGTGCGGGCTCGAAGTCGAGCGGCCTGGTCAAGTCGATTCGATAGGTGAAGCTCGGATCGATGAAGAACTCCTGCGGATGCAGCGCGACGAAGACGTGCGGTGCGTCGAGGTACATCCCGATGTCACGGCGCCCGCTGGCCTCGGCGCGCAATGCCGTACCGAACTGGTCGGGGTCCTCGCAGGTCTGGCCGAAGACCAAACGGCCCCAACCGAGATCCTGAACGACGCCGTGTGCCTTGTCTTCGCTGCCGACGACGGCGCGTTCGGATGTCATGGTCACTTCGCTCCGTCCACGTGGCGGGAGAGCCACAGCTCTAACAGGCCGATCTGCCACAGCGGATTTCCCCGCAGCGGCGTGAGGTTGGCGTTGGGATCGGCCAGCATCGCGTCGACCGCAGCGGGTGCGAAGAGCCCTCGATCGCGCGCCGCCGCGCTGTGCAGGGCGTCCCCGACGAGGTCGAGGTAAGGGCCCGCAAGGTGTTTGAGGGCAGGGACCGGGAAGTAGCCCTTTGGCCGGTCGATGACGTCATGCGGGATGACTTGGCGCGCAGCCTCTTTCAGCACGCCTTTTCCGTCCTGTGCCGTCTTCAACTCGGGTGGACACGTCGCCGCCAACTCGACCAACTCGTGGTCGAGGAACGGGACGCGGCCCTCCAGCCCCCAGGCCATCGTCATGTTGTCGACCCGCTTGACCGGGTCGTCGACCAGCATGACGGTGGTGTCGAGGCGCAGCGCGCGGTCCGTCGCCGTCGCGGCGCCGTGATGGGCAAAGTGGTCGCGCACGTAATCTCCTGAGACGTCGGCGTCGAGCCGCCAGCGAGCCTGCAGAAGGTCGTTGCACGCGGCGTGATCGCGGTCGAAGAACGCCTTGCGGTAGCGGCCGAGCGCGTCGTCGACGTCACCATCGGCGGCGTGCGCCATCGGCGGGTACCAGTGGTAACCGGCGAAGATCTCGTCGGCGCCCTGCCCCGATTGGACGACCTTGACGTGCTTGCTGACCTCCTCGGATAGCAGGTAGAACGCCACGCAGTCGTGGCTGACCATCGGTTCGCTCATAGCGCCAATGGCCCCGGTCAGCGACGGCAGCATCCGTGCGGTGTCGATGCGGATCTGGTGGTGGTCGGTATCAAAGTGGCGTGCGATGACGTCGGAGTACTTGAACTCGTCGCCTTCCTCGCCGCCTGCGGCTTCGAAACCGATCGAAAAGGTCTGCAGACCGTGCTGTCCGGCCTCCGCGAGAAGACCGACGATGAGGCTGGAGTCCAACCCGCCGGACAATAGGGCACCGACGGGGACGTCGGCCACCAGGCGCCGTTCCACCGCGGTCCGTAGCGAAGCGAGAATCGCGTCCTGCCAATCCTTCTCAGACCAGCCAGCGCGTTCCGCCGACCGCTCGAACACTGGCTCCCAGTACGTCTTTTCGCTTCTACGGCCGTCGGGTTCGACCTGCATGATCGTGCCGGGCGCGAGCTTGTGTACCCCGCGAAGAATCGTGTGCGGCGCGGGCACGACCGAATGGAAGGTCAGGTAGTGATGCAGCGCGACGGGGTCGATCTCGGTGTCGACGCCGCCGGCTGCCACCAGCGCAGGCAGTGACGAGGCGAACCGCAACGCGCCCGTCGCACCCCCTTCGTCCACCTCGCACCAGTACAACGGCTTGATGCCGAGCCGGTCTCTGGCGAGCATGACACGGCCCGTCTCGGTTTCGGCGACGGCGAAGGCGAACATTCCCTTGAGGTGATCGACTACCCGTTCTCCCCACTCGCGGTAGCCCTTCAGGATCACCTCGGTGTCGCTGTGCGAGAAGAAGCGGTGGCCCTTGCCGAGTAGCTCCCGTCGCAGCTCCGGGTAGTTGTAGATGCATCCGTTGAAGGCGACCGTGAGACCGAGCTCCGGATCGTGCATCGGCTGGTGGCCGTTGGTGGACAGGTCGATGATGGCCAGCCGCCGGTGTCCAAGCGCGACCCTGTCGTCTGCCCACGCTCCACTGCTGTCGGGTCCGCGCGGCACCATCTCGTCGGTCATTCTGCCGACCGCTGCCAGATCTACCGGCCGACCATGGGCGATCTCCCCTGCGATGCCGCACACGGTGTCCCAACTCCTTCAATGATCTTGATGTCGGGGACATGACGCAGCGCACCATCGACGGACCCCGGCCCAGGTGTCATATCCCGCTGGCGCGGGGTTCAAACCCTGGCGGGCGGCGATCACACCGCCTGCCCGCTACGCTGATGGCCCCATGGGGAAGATTGTCACAGCGGTCTTGGCATGTCTGAGCACGCTTCTCGCCACCGTGTCGCCGCTCGCATCGGCCGACGCCGACGTTCAGCAGGTGGGTTCCGTCCCGATCCCCGACGGTCCAGCGCCCGCCTGGATCGTGGCCGACATGGACAGCGGCGAAATCCTCGCGGGCCGCGACATGTACGTCACCCACCCGCCGGCAAGCACCATCAAGACTCTGCTCGCGCTAGTGGTCCTCGACGAGTTGCCGCTGGACGCCACCGTCGTCGCCAACGAGGCGGACACCAAGGTGGAGTGCAACTGCGCCGGGGTCAAGCCGGGTCGCACCTATACGACGCGCGAACTGCTCGACGGCCTGCTCCTTGTGTCGGGCAACGATGCGGCCAATACGCTCGCGCACATGCTGGGCGGCACGGACGCCGCAGTGGCCAAGATGAACGCGAAGGCCATCGAACTCGGCACCACCGGCACCCGCGCCGGATCACCGTCCGGGCTCAATGGTCCTGGTATCGACGGCTACACGACGCCGCACGATCTGGCCGTCATCTTCCGCGCGGCGCTGGCCAACCCAGTGTTCGCGCACATCACGTCGTCGCCCACCGCAACCTTCCCCGGCGACAACGGACCGGCGACGCTGATCAACCAGGACGAGATGCTCGGCCGCTATCCGGGGATGTTGGGCGGAAAGACGGGCTTCACCGATCCTGCCCGCAAGACGTTCGTAGGCGCTGCCGAGCGGGGCGGCCACCGCCTCGTCGTCGCGATGATGTACGGCCTGATCGTGGAGGGCGGCCCGACCTACTGGGACCAGGCCACCGGCCTGCTGGACTGGGGCTTTGCGCAAGACCGCCCGCAGGGCATCGGCAAGCTCTAGACCTTGGCGCCTTTGCGAAAGATGCTGTTTCGCAATGTCTTCGATACGTGATCGGGTACGGACGGCAATCGGGACGAGTCGTCGGGTGCATAGGCTCGCTGCGTGCGGAGACTGCTGGTGGCGATGACGTTTGCCCTCGCCGCAGCGCACATGACGCCCATCGCGTCGGCGCAACCCGACATTCAACGCGCGGGAGCCATCGGAGTGCCACCCGATGGACCGGCACAGGCCTGGCTCGTCGCCGACCTCGACTCCGGGGCGGTGCTGGCCGCCAAGGACCCGAACGTTTCGCACGCACCAGCAAGCACCATCAAGCCGTTGTTGGCGATAGTCGTCCTCGACCATCTCGCGCCGAACACGTTCGCGCGTGCCAACGAGAGTCACACGCAGGTGGAGTGTTCGTGCGTCGGACTCGTGCCCGGCCAGCCCTATACGACGACGCAGCTTCTCTCGGGGCTGCTGATGGTGTCGGGCAACGACGCCGCGAACATGCTCGCCGACATGCTCGGTGGTCAACGCGTCGCGGTGGCGGCGATGAACGCCAAGGCCCAGCAGCTCGGCGCAGTGCACACCCATGCGTCGTCTCCGTCAGGGCTCGATGGACCGGGATGGGAAACCAACACCACCCCTTACGATCTCGCGTTGATCTACCGCCAAGCACTGAAGTACCCGCTGATCGCTGCGATCTTCCAGGCTCAGACTGCGCCCTTTCCCGCCAAGGACGGCTCGCTCCAGCAGATCGACGCCCAGAACGAACTGCTCACCCGCTATCCTGGCGACTTCGCAGGCAAGACCGGATTTACCAATCTCGCCCGCAAGACGCTGGTGACCGCTGCGCAGCGCAACGGTCGCAGGCTGCTCGTGGTGCTGATGTATGGCACGGGCGACCTCTATCAGCAGGCCATCGGGTTGTTCGACTGGGGCTTCGGTCAGTAGCGGCGATGACTGCGATTTGGGCGCGCTTTCCGCTCATCAATGGGTCGAAACCGCGCCGAAATCGCTAGTGCACGCGGCCGCGCAGGATGACCAGGTCCGGCCGGTTCAGCACCGACGCTCCGGCACGGGGGTCATCGGCATAGCAGAGGAGATCGGCGGAAGCACCGTCCTCCAGTGCGGGTCTACCGAGCCACGCCCTGGCACCCCAGCACGCGGCGCCGAGTGCCGCGGTTGGGCTCATGCCGATGCGCTTGAGCGCGTCCACCTCGTCGGCGATTCGGCCATGGGCGACCATGCTGCCTGCGTCCGTTCCCGCATAGATCGGCACGCCGGCGTCGTGCGCTGCAGACACTCGCTGGTCGCCGGTCGCGTACAGATCGCGCATGTGTCTGGCATACCTCGGATACTTGGCGGCGGCGTCGGCGATGCCGGGGAAGTTCTCGATGTTGATCAGCGTCGGGACGAGTGCCGTGCGGTTTTCTAGCATGAGTTCGATCGTGTCGTCGGTGATGCCGGTGCCGTGCTCGATGCAGTCGATGCCTGCGTTGATCAGGCCGGGCAGTGCATCCTCGCCGAAGACGTGCGCCGTGACGCGTGCCCCGTTGGCGTGCGCGGCGTCGATCGCTTGCTTGAGTACGTCGTCGGACCACAGCGGCGCGAGGTCGCCGATGCCACGGTCGATCCAGTCGCCGACGAGCTTGACCCAGCCGTCGCCCCAGCGAGCCTGTTCGGCAACGAACTCGGGAAGCTGCGACTCGTCCTCCATTTCGAGCGCAAACCCTGGCGAATACCGCTTCGGCCTCGCGAGATGACGCCCGGCACGGATGATGCGCGGCAGATCGGCGCGATCGTCGAGGCTGCGAGTGTCCACCGGGGAACCGGCGTCTCTGAGCAGAAGCGCTCCCGCCTCCCGTTCGGTCTCGGCCTGAGCGACGGCCTCCTCGAGGTCAGTGGCGCCGTGCTCCCCCAGGCCGACGTGACAGTGCGCGTCGACCAACCCCGGAAGGATCCATCCACCGTCGAATACGTTGTCCGCGTTCGCGATTCGCTCGGAGCGAAGCAAGCCGTCCCGAATCCACCATTCGACGGGCTCACCGTCGGGCAGACCTCGCCCACGTACGTGCAGGCCGGACGTCATGGGCCTTAGTTCTTGCCGGGGAACTTCAGCTTGGACAGGTCGAAGTCGGCCAACCCCGGCGGCAACTCGTCGAGGCCCTTCGGCATGTTGGAGAGGTCGGGGAAGCCGGCGGGTATGCCGCCCGCACCCAACGGGTTCCGTGGCGGCGTCGGCCCGCGACCGCCCTTCTTCTTACCGGCTTGCTTGTTCTTGCCCTTACCAGCCTTGCGCTGGGTCCCCTTGCGGCCGAACGGCATTCCCATCTGTCCAGCCATCGACGACATCATCTTGCGGGCATCGAAGAATCGGTCGACCAGTTGGTTGACCTCTGAGACGTTGACACCAGACCCGTTGGCGATGCGCAGGCGGCGGGACGCGTTGATGATCTTTGGGTCGGCCCGCTCCGCTGGGGTCATACCACGGATGATCGCCTGCACCCGGTCGAGTTGGCTGTCGTCCACGGCGGCAAGCGCGTCCTTCATCTGCCCGGCGCCGGGGAGCATGCCGAGCAGATTGCCGATGGGTCCCATCTTCCGGATCATCAGCATCTGCTCTAGGAAGTCCTCCAGCGTCAGCTCACCCGAGCCGATCTTGGCAGCGGCCGCCTCCGCCTGCTGCGCGTCGAAGACCTGCTCGGCCTGTTCGATGAGGGACAGCACGTCGCCCATGCCGAGGATGCGGCTAGCCATCCGATCCGGGTGGAAGACGTCGAAGTCTTCGAGCTTCTCACCGGTGGATGCGAACAGGATCGGCACGCCGGTGATCTCGCGGACCGACAGCGCTGCGCCGCCGCGTGCGTCGCCGTCGAGCTTGGTGAGCACCACGCCAGTGAAGCCGACGCCCTCGCGGAACGCCTCGGCCGTGCTGACGGCGTCCTGTCCGATCATGGAGTCGAGGACGAACAGCACCTCGTCGGGTTCGACCGCGTCACGGATCGCACTCGCCTGGCTCATCAACTCTTCGTCGATGCCAAGGCGTCCCGCGGTGTCCACGATGACTACGTCGTAGTGCTTGGACTTTGCCTCGGCAAGGCCGGCGGCAGCGACGGCGACGGGATCTCCCGGTGGGGCGTCGTGCGAGCCTTCGGCCGTGCCGGGATGCGGCGCAAACACTGCGACGCCCGCCCGCTCACCGACGATCTTCAGCTGGTTGACGGCACCGGGCCGCTGCAGGTCACACGCCACCAGCAGCGGCGTATGTCCTTGTCCACGAAGCCAGTTGGCCAGCTTTCCGGCAAGCGTCGTCTTGCCTGCACCTTGCAGGCCCGCCAACATGATCACCGTCGGCGGTGTCTTGGCGAACGCAACCTGGCGGGTCTGCCCTCCGAGGATCCCGACGAGCTCCTCGTTGACGATCTTGACGACCTGTTGGGCGGGGTTGAGCGCACCCGAAACCTCGGCGCCCCTCGCGCGCTCCTTGATGCGTGCGACGAAGGCACGCACCACCGCCAGGGAGACGTCCGCCTCTAGCAGGGCGAGCCGAATCTCTCGGGTGGTCGCGTCGATGTCGGCGTCGGTGAGTCGACCCTTGCCGCGGAGGCCCGCGAGCGCACCGGTCAATCGGTCGGACAGAGATTCAAACACGATGGTCAGCTTAACTGGCGAGAACGAGGCGGGACGGCGCGGGAACCGCGCTCACCGGTGGTTCGCGCCGCTGAGCGGCGGGAACATGGCCTGCGATGGGTACTGACGGGGTCCACGAGCCTAACTGGCCTCGGAAACCTTCTTCGGCGCGACGGGGGCAGGCAGCACGGCAAGCAGTTCGCGCTCCAGCTCGTGGCGCGCCGCTGCACGGTCCGCGTGTGGGTCGTCGGCGATTCCAGCGGGTACGACGAGGCCGAAGGCGTCCACAACCGACGAGCCCAGCGTGGTGACCTTGGCCCACGCGATGTCGAGGCCGCTGCGCTCGATGACCGCCGTCAGCCGGGCGAGCAGACCTGTCCTATCCGTACTGCGGATCTGCACGACGTATTCCCTTGGCGCCGTGCCCTCGAACCAGAGGATCTTCGGCGGCGGGGTGGCGGCGTTAACGGGGACGCCCGTCGGGGTCTCACCCGCCCTCGTCGTGTTCGTCGCGGCCGCATCGCGGTCACGCTGCTCTAGAGAACCCACGACGTCGAGGTCACCGTCGAGCGCAAGGATGAACTGTTGACGCAGCAGCTCGGCTGCCGGCGGCGACCCGAAGTGCGGTGACACCACGAACGTGTTGATCGCGACGCCTTCGGAAAGGTTCACCGACGCCGAGTGGACGCGCAGCGAGTTCAACGCAAGAACGCCCGCGGCCTTCGACAGCAGGCCTCTAGCATCGGGAGCGATCATCGTGACGTCGTAGACGTGCGGGCTTGCCGTCGATTCGAGCTCGACGTGGACCTTGCCCTCCGAGGCCAGCGCGAGGAAGCGCGGTTCGACCGGATCTGGTTGCGGGAGCGGCTCGCCAGCCATGACCAACCGGCAACGACGCACCAGGTCGCCGATCAGCGACGCCTTCCAATCGCCCCACACTCCCGGGCCGGTCGCTAGCGAGTCGGCCTCCGCGAGCGCGTGCAGCAGTTCGAGCAAGAGCGGGTCGCCACCGAGCGCGTCCACGACCGCAGAGATCGTCTTCGGATCCTGCAGATCCCGCCGAGTCGCGACGTCGGGCAACAGCAGGTGGTAGCGGACCATCTTGGAAAGGGTGTCGATGTCGGATGGCCACATGCCGAGCCTGGTGCCGATCTGGGTAGCCAAGTCTGCACCGATGACACTGTGGTCGCCGCCGCGACCCTTCCCGATGTCGTGGCACAACGCTCCGAGAACCAGTAGGTCTGGGCGTGCTACTCGCGTCGTGAAAGCGCTTGCCCGTGAGACGGTTTCGACGAGATGACGATCTACCGTCCAGATGTGCACCACGTCACGGGGCGGAAGATCGCGTACCGCACCCCATTCGGGAAAGAGCCTGCCCCACAGGCCGGTCCGATCGAGCGCCTCAATGGTGGCGACGGTCGCGGGTCCTGCGGCCAGCATCACCAACAGATCCTTGAGCGCCTGTCGGGGCCATGGCGTACGAAGCTCCGGGGCGGCCTCCGACAAGCGACTCAGCGTCGACGCGGATATCGGGAGGGCGGTCGTGGCCGACGCCGCCGCGACCCGAAGGATCAGCCCTGGATCACGTTCCGGTCGGGCATCCCTCGCGAGGATCACCTCGCCAGCGAACTCGATGACGCCCTCGTCGAGAGGCTTGCGGATCGGTCTGCGAAGGGCGGCAAATCCTCGCCGCGGCAACGCATTCGCGGCGGTGCGTAGTCCGGCATCGACGTAGTAGCTGATGGTCCGTGCGGCGTCGCTGAGGGTACGGGCCAAGTCGAACCGGTCGCCGATCCGCAGCGCCGCGCCGATCTCGTCGGCGTACTGCGCCTGCAGCATCTCGCGGCCGCGGTGGGAGATGCGGTGAAGCTCGGTACGCACGTTGAGCATCGCAAGGTGCGCGTCGCCGAGCGTGCCCATCGGGGATGCCAGCAGCCTGCTGGGATATACGTCGGCCAACTGGGCCATGGCCAGCGCGTTGAGCAACTGGATGTCCCGTAGTCCGCCCCGCCCGTTCTTGAGTTCGGGTTCGGCGCGGTGCGCGATCTCTCCGCTTCGCTCCCAACGGGATTGGGTGTGTTCGACGAGTTCCTCGAAACGCGACGCGATGCCAGTGCGCCACTGTCGACGAGCACCTCCAACGATTGCCGACGAGAGGTCCGCGTCACCGGCGATGTGCCGCGCGTCCAGCATGGCCAGCCCTGCCGAGATGTCCCCGCTCGCAACCTCTAGTGCCTCCTGCACGGTGCGCACGCTGTGATCGAGGGGAATGTTGGCGTCCCACAGCGGATACCAGAGCAGTTCGGCAACCTGGGTCACGACGTCGGCGGGCATTTCGTCGTGCACCAACGTCAGATCGAGGTCGGAATAGGGCAATAGCTCGCCCCTGCCAAGCCCTCCGGTGGCGACTATGGCGAATCCGCTCGTCGGGGTGATGCCGATCTCGGCAGCCTTGGTGGTCAACCAGAACTCGTGCAGGTCGAGCAGCGCGTCGCGCAGCGCAGCCGAGTCGAGGTGCTTGGATCCGCCGTTGAGCAATTGCGCTGCGGCAGCTGACAAGTCATTCGCCGGACGTGACGAACCCGCCGCCGGTGCCTCCCATCGAGAGGCGCCGGCGGCGGGATCTGGTGTCTGCTTCGTCATCTCAATCCTCTTCCCCCGGCAGTGCGGTTCGTTCTATTTGGTCTGCCGGGGGACGGATCTTCAGATCACGATGTCATCAAATGGCGTCGGTTCCCCGTTCACCCGTGCGAACCCGCACAACGGTTTCTACGGAACTCACCCACACTTTTCCGTCACCGATCTTGCCCGTTCGGGCCGCCTGGACGATGACGTCCACCACCTTGTCGACGGCAGCGTCATCCACCAGTACCTCGACCCGCACCTTCGGCACGAAGTCGACCGAGTACTCCGCACCACGGTAGACCTCGGTGTGGCCCTTCTGACGGCCGTAGCCCTGTACCTCGCTGACTGTCATCCCCAAGACGCCCGCTTGCTCGAGACCAGTCTTGACGTCTTCGAGAGTGAACGGCTTGACGATCGCAGTGATCAACTTCATTTGGTCGATTCCTTCCAATTCACTGTCAATTGTTCCCGATCACGCGAGTTCATAAGCCGTTTCCGCATGTTCGGCTTCGTCAATACCGTTGGCCTCGTCCTCTTCGTCGAGCCGCAGCCCGATCGTGAACTTGAGGAGATACGCGAGGATCGTCGTGACGATGAATGAGTAGAACAGCACTGCGAACGCGCCAACCGCCTGGCGCCACAGTTGATCTACGCCGCCGCCGTAGAACAGACCGTCAACCGCTGCGGGCGCTTCCTTGGTTGCGAAGAAGCCAATGAGCAGCGTGCCGGTCAGACCGCCGATCATGTGCACGCCGACGACGTCGAGGGAATCGTCGAAGCCGAGCTTGAACTTCAGACCGACCGCCAGTGCACAGAGGCAACCGCCAATTGCGCCAATCGCCAATGCACCAAGCACGTTCACCGACGAGCAGGACGGCGTGATCACGACCAGGCCTGCCACGATGCCCGACGCCGCGCCGAGCGTGGTGGCGTGTCCGTCACGGATCTTCTCCGTCAGCAGCCAGGCCAGCATCGCTGCGGCGGTGGCGATCGTCGTGGTGATGAAGGTGCTACCGGCAATGCCGCCGGAGTTCGTCGCGGAACCGGCGTTGAACCCGTACCAACCGAACCACAGCAGGCCCGCACCGAGCATCACGAACGGCAGGTTGTGCGGCCGCATCGGAGAGCCTGGCCAACCCTTGCGCTTGCCGAGTACCAGACACAACGCGAGACCTGCGACGCCGGAGTTGATGTGGACCGCAGTACCACCCGCGAAGTCGATTGCCTTGAGCTTGTTGGCAATCCAGCCGCCGTGCTCGCCGGTGTAGCCGTCGAAGGCGAACACCCAGTGTGCGACGGGGAAGTAGACGAAGGTCGCCCACAGGCCCGCGAACACCAGCCAGCTGCCGAACTTCAGACGATCGGCAACGGCACCCGAAACGAGGGCGACGGTGATGATCGCGAACATCAGCTGGAATGCCACGAAGACAGTCTGTGGAATCGTGCCGAAGAGTGCGATGTTCACGGCGTCGGTGGCTGCCGTGCCAGTAGCGGGATCCGCCGCGACCGCGGCGACCGCGTTTCCGCCGATGAGCCCCTTCAGACCGAAGTACTGCGTGGGGTTGCCAAACAGGTTGGACACGTCGTTGCCGAAAGCCAAGGAGTAGCCGTAGAGCACCCAGAGCACCGTCACGATGCCCATGGCGCTGATGCTCATCATGAGCATGTTGAGAACGCCCTTGGCGCGGACCATGCCGCCGTAGAAGAACGCCAGACCTGGCGTCATCAGCAGCACGAGCGCTGAGCTAGCCAGCATCCATGCCGTATCCCCTGTATCGGGGATGCCCATCACCGGAAATCCGTCCACCTGCCGATTCCTCCTTCGCCCATGCCACCGGTAGGCACCGTTGACCTAGGCCAGAACAATGCTGAGTGGTTGTTTCGCGCATGGCTCACGCGTGTTTCGCTCGTGTGAACGGATCGCGGGATTGCGTTTCCGCCGCGTTAACTGCCTCGTCAAGCCCCAGCCAGTGAGCGGAGCAGGACGGCGTTATCCGAGGAGCGCGTCGACGAAGGCGCGGGGCTCGAATGGCGCGAGATCATCCGGCCCCTCACCGAGGCCTACGAGTTTCACCGGCACGCCCAACTCTTGCTGCACGCGAAAGACGATGCCGCCCTTGGCCGTTCCGTCGAGCTTGGTCAGCACGACACCCGTGATGTCGACAACCTCGGCGAAGACGCGCGCCTGCGGAAGGCCGTTCTGGCCGATGGTGGCATCCAATACGAGCAGCACTTCGTCGACCGCCGCGCGCTTCGTGACGACGCGTTTGACCTTGCCGAGCTCGTCCATCAGACCGGTCTTGGTGTGCAGCCGGCCCGCCGTATCGATGACCACGACGTCGGCACCCGTCTCGATGCCCTTGTCGACGGCGTCGAACGCGACCGACGCCGGGTCGGCCCCCTCTGGGCCACGAACGACCTCGGCGCCAACCCGAGAAGCCCAACTCTGCAACTGGTCGGCGGCCGCCGCGCGAAACGTGTCGGCGGCACCGAGCACGACGCGGCGACCGTCGGCGACGAGCACCCTCGCCAGCTTGCCGACCGTGGTGGTCTTTCCGGTTCCGTTGACGCCGACGACGAGCAGCACGGACGGCTTGTCCGCGTGCGGCAGCGCCTTGATCGACCGGTCGAGTTCGGGCTGAAGCTGCGCGATGAGGACGTCGCGTAGCACTGCTCGGGCTTCTTCCTCGGACCGCACGCTGCTGCTCGCGATCCGCGAGCGCAGCGCGGACACCACCGCCTCGGTGACCGTCGGCCCGAGATCGGCGACCAGCAGGGTGTCCTCGATCGTCTCCCACGATTCCTCGTCGAGATCTCCGCCACCGAGCAGCCCCAACATGCTCCGGCCAAGGGTGCCTTGCGATTTCGCGAGGCGGCCCCGCAGCCGCTCCATTCGACCTTCGGCCGGTTCGATGGCTTCGAGTGCGGGCGCAGCGTCGGGTACGGGCTCCGGTTCAGCCGCCGGCTTCGGTTCAGCCGCCGGCTTCGGTTCAGGCTCCGGTTTCGGTTCAGGCTCCGGTTTCGGTTCAGCCGCCGGTTTCGGTTCAGCCGCCGGCTCGGGAAGTGCGACGTCGGAGATCGAGCGTCGCGGAGCGTCGCGCGGCACCGTGGCGTCGTCTCCGACGGCGGGCAGTCCGCTCGTGTCGACGGGCGCAGCCGGTGGCGCCTCCGGCTCGGCGGTGGTGAAGACGATCCCCGATGACGCCTTGTAGCCCCCCGACTTGTCGATGGCGACATCGGTATCGGGCCTCGACAGACTGACCCGGCGCCGCCGGTAACGCGTCAGGCCGACGACCAGCGCAACGACGACCAGTACGGCGATGAGCGCGAGCCCGATCCACAGCCCTATCCTGAGATCTGTCACCTCGACATTGTCTCAGGCCGGTGGAGGTCGATCGTCCAGCCCATCCATCTCGCCCCGTGTTCGGGCGGTCAGGAGGTTGCGGTGGCTAATTCCTGACCGCGCATCCGCTGGCTGATGACCGTGGTGATGCCATCGTCGCGCATCGTGACGCCGTATAGCGCGTCCGCGACCTCCATGGTCGGCTTCTGGTGCGTGATGACGATCAGCTGGGAGCGCTCGCGCAACTGCTCGAAGAGGCTGATCAGACGACGCAGGTTCACGTCGTCCAGCGCGGCCTCCACCTCGTCCATCACGTAGAACGGCGAAGGACGTGCGCGGAAGATCGCCACCAGCATGGCCACTGCGGTTAGTGACTTCTCGCCACCGGACAGCAGCGACAACCGCTTGATCTTCTTACCGGGCGGACGTGCCTCGACCTCGATGCCCGTCGTCAACATGTCATCGGGGTTGGTGAGGAGCAATCGTCCCTCACCGCCGGGGAACAGGGTGTCGAAGACTTGAGCGAATTCGCGTTCGACGTCGACGTAGGCCTCGGCGAAGACCTGCAGGATGCGGTCGTCGACGTCCGCGATGACGTCGAGCAGATCCTTGCGTGCGCCCTTGACGTCCTCTAGCTGAGTCGAGAGGAAGTTGTACCGTTCCTCCAATGCCGCGAACTCCTCCAGCGCCAGGGGATTCACCCTGCCGAGTTCGGCCAGCTCGCGCTCGGCCTTCTTGGCCCGTCGCTCCTGGGTCGGCCGGTCGAATGGCATCGGCGCTGGGGCGGTGACCTGTTCGCCGCGCTCCCTGGCCTGTTCGTACTCCGCCATCTCCAACTCGGTCGGAGGCAGGGGCACGTGCGGTCCGTATTCCTCCACGAGATCGGTTGCGGCCATGCCGAACTGGTCGAGGGCCGCCGCCTCTAGCTGCTCGATGCGCAGCGCCGCCTGAGCCTTGGCGACCTCGTCTCGGTGCAATGCGTCCGTGAGCGAAGTGATCCGCGCGTTGAGTTCGTTGAGTTCGGTTCGGGCCGCGGTCAGCAGCTGACCGCGTTCGCGGCGTTCCGCGGCGAGTTCGTCGCGCGTGCGTGACGCGACCGCCACGGTGGCGCTCAGCCGGTCGGCGACAAGGCGACCTGACTCGGCCACCGCCGCCGCGACCGCCGAGGCGAGCTCCCTGGCTTCCCGAGCCCGTTGAGCACGAGCCCGAGACTCTCGTTCGGCAGCAGCCGCCCTGCGCAGGGAATCCGCCTGTCCACGAACGGCATTCGCTCGTTCCTCCGCGGTTCGCACGGCCAGCCGCGCTTCGACCTCCGCCGACCTGGCGGCCTCCGCCGCGGCGACCGACTCCTGGCGATCGACTGGTTGAGCATCGAAGGTCGGCACCTGTTGGGCGTTGTGCAACCGGGCCTCTAGCTCGGTCAGCTCCTCCATGGTGGCCACGCGGCCGGTCTCCAGCTCCTCGCGTTGCCGGATCTGACGCTGCCAGTCCTCTTCCGCGGCCCTCGTTTCCAATCCGAGCCTGCCGAGCTGTTCGTACACCGACGAGATGGCCGCGTCCGACTCGTTGAGCGCGGCGAGTGCGTGCTCCGCCGCATCCTGGCGCGTCGCCTGCTCCGCGAGCGCCCCCGACAGAGCCGCAGACAACTCTCGACCCTGGCGCTCCACGGATTCGAGTTCGCTTCGCGCCCTTTCGATCTCCGATGCGATCTCCAATGTGCTCGGCTTGCGGTCGGATCCGCCGTTGACGTAGCCGGCACCCACGACGTCCCCGTCGGAGGTGACTGCCCGAAGCTCGGGACGCGCCGCGACCAAGTCCATTGCGGTCGCCAGGTCGCGAACCACCGCGACCCCGCCGAGCATCGCCACGATCGCCCCGCGCAGCCGCGACGGTGCGTCGACGACGTCGAGAGCCCACACCGCACCGTCGGGCAGCGGTCCGTTGGGCGAACCGCCGTCATGTGGCCAGTCGCCAAGCATGATGGCAGCACGTCCGCCGTCGGCGTCCTTGAGTGCGCGTACTGCCGAACGCGCGGCACCGAAGTCATCTGCGGCAAGCGCGTCGGCCGCCGCCCCCAGCACGGCAGCGACTGCTACCTCGTGGCCGGGGCGAACTCGCACCAAGTTCGCCACGGCGCCGAAAAGGCCTGCGCCACCGTGGTTCTTCTGCAACCACGCCGCGCCGTCCTTGCGGTCGAGGCCCATGGACAGAGCTTCGATGCGTGCACGCAGCGACGCCACCTGCCGCTCGGCGCTGCGCTCAGCAGCCTGTAACTCTGCGACGCGTTCGTCGGCGAGTCGTAGCGCGGCGACCGTGCGGTCGTGGTGATCGTCGAGGCCCACCTCGCCAGCGTCGAGCTCGCCGACGCGACCCTGCACCGTCTCGAATTCCTCGCGTGCCTGCTGCACGCGGGTGGCCGCCTCCTCGATGCCGATGGTCAGACGGGCGACGCCTTCGTCTATCGACTCGACGCGGGTACGCATCGTGTCGACCTGGCCGGACAAGCGGGCCAGGCCCTCGCGGCGGTCGGCCTCTGCGCGTGCAGCTGCGGTGTGGGCGCGTTCCGCTTCTGCCGCAACGTATTCGCGTTCGGCTAGCTCCTCGCGGGCGAAGGCCAGACGCTCCTGCGACGCCACTAGCTCGGCGATGAGCTCTCGTTCCTTCGCTGCGATCTCGTCGGCCTCCAACTCCATCGCATCCGGATCGGCGCCCGACGACTGTTCGACGTCGCCGTCAAGGATTTGCGCTCGATCACTAGCGATGCGCACCGTCGCACTCACCCGCTCCGCAAGTGCCGAAAGCCGAAACCAGGTCTGCTGAGCCGATTCCGCTTGCCCGGTCAACCCGGAAACCGCAGCCTCGTGGGCGGCCACCTCTATCGTCGCCTCGTCGATCCGCGCAGCGATCTGGTCGTGCTCGGTGCGCAGCGACGTCTCTGCGGTGTTGGTGTCGTTGAACTCGGCTTGTCGAGTGACCAAATCGTCTGCGGCGAGCCGTAGGCGGGAGTCGCGTAGATCGGCCTGGATCGTCTGCGCGCGCCTGGCCATCTCGGCCTGACGGCCCAACGGTTTGAGCTGGCGACGCAGCTCGGTGGTGAGATCGGTGAGGCGGTCCAAGTTGGCCGACATGGCGTCGAGCTTCCGGACCGCCTTCTCCTTGCGCTTGCGGTGCTTCAGGACGCCCGCGGCCTCTTCGATGAACGCGCGGCGGTCCTCCGGGCGGGACTCGAGGATCTCGGAAAGCTTCCCCTGCCCGACGATGACGTGCATTTCGCGCCCGATGCCCGAGTCGCTGAGGAGCTCTTGGACGTCCATCAATCGGCAACTGCTGCCGTTGATTTCGTACTCGCTCGCACCGTCGCGGAACATCCGGCGGGTGATCGACACCTCGGAGTACTCGATCGGAAGCGCGTTGTCGGAGTTGTCGATCGTGACGGTCACCTCGGCCCGCCCGAGCGGAGCCCGCGACGACGTGCCCGCGAAGATGACGTCTTCCATCTTGCCGCCGCGCAGCGTCTTGGCGCCTTGCTCGCCCATCACCCACGTCAGCGCGTCCACGACGTTGGACTTGCCAGAGCCATTCGGCCCGACGACGCAGGTGATGCCCGGCTCGAAGCGAAGAGTCGTGGGCGACGCGAAGGACTTGAACCCCTTCAACGTCAGACTCTTGAGGTGCACGATGGGCCACCTTACAGCCGCGTCGGGCTATCTCTCGTCAAAGCCATGGAACGGCTGACCCGCGTCGTTCCACTCCACGACGACGGTGTCGACTGCACCAGGCGTTTCTCCGCCTCGTAGCAGGTCAAGCAGCTGCTGACACGCATCCCTTGGACCCCGTGCCACCACGTGCACACGGCCGTCGGGCTTGTTGGCGGCGAAGCCGGTCAGGCCCAACTCCAACGCGCGCGACCTGGTCCACCACCGAAACCCCACGCCCTGGACCCGGCCGTGCACCCACGCCGACAGGCGGACGTCTGACTCAGCCGACATCCCTGCCTGATTCTCTTCGGGCAAGCGGCTCATCGCTACCTGATTCTCTTCGCGCAAGCGGCTCATCGCTACCTGATTCTCTTCGCGCAAGCGGCTCATCGACCACGGTGAGCGTCACCTCGGTCCCCCACTTCAGCGTGCGACCGACCGTGCACACCTTGTCGATCGACCGTCGCACGATCGTCAGCAGCTTGACCCGCTCCTCTTCGGAGAGTTGGGAGAGGTCGATCTCGATCTTTTCTTCGAGCAGCGGGTAGCGTTCCTGCTCTCGATCGGCCGGTCCGGACACCTTGATCGTCACCGGGTAGTCGTCGCCGAGCCTGCTGCGCAGCGGATGGTCGCTGCTCATTCCGCTGCACGCGGCGAGGGCGATCTTCAGGAGCTCGCCAGGGGTGAAGACGCCGTCGACGTCCTCGGATCCGACCAGCACCTCGGCGCCCCTCGAGCTGCGACCGGTGTATCGACGCACACCGGTGCGCTCGACCCACAGTTCGGTCATGGATGAACTCCCTTTCTCGCGATTCGTGCACCTGCAACCGCGCTCACCGCGGGTGGGCGTGCACAAATCACCTTGTAGTGGTGGTCAACGCCGTGGCCGGGGTTGGCATTTCGGGCAGTAGGTCGACGAGCGATTCATGAACTGTTCGCGTCGCATCACGGCGCCACATCGCTTGCAGGGTTCACCCTCGCGGCCGTAAGCGTCCAGCGAGCGGTCGAAGTAGCCGGACTCGCCGTTGACGTTGACGTAGAGCGAGTCGAATGACGTGCCACCTTCGCCGAGCGCGTCGCGCATGACGTCGGTCGCGTGGTCGATGATCAACGCCAGGACCGGCTTGGACAGTGCGGCCGCCAGCCGTGCCCCGTTCACCTTCGCCCGCCACAGCGCCTCGTCTGCGTATATGTTGCCGATTCCGGAGATGACGGTCTGATCCAAGAGCTGACGCTTGATCTCGGAGTGCTTGCGCCGCAACACCTTGACGACGGCATCGCGATCGAAGCGGGGATCGAGCGGGTCACGGGCGATGTGCGCGACCGGCTCGGGGAGGTCGGTCCCGTCGACTGTGACCATGTCGGTCAACATCCACCCGCCGAACGTGCGCTGGTCGACGAAGCTCATCTCTGTGCCGTCGTCGAGCACGGTGGCGATCCGCAGGTGTTCTCTCCTGGCGACGGGACCGAGCAACATTTGGCCGCTCATTCCGAGGTGGACGACGAGTGCCTCACCGTCGGAGAGCGTGAGCCACAAGAACTTTCCGCGGCGTCCTGTGCCGGTGATCTCGGCCCCAAGCAGCCGGGCCGCCAGGTCTGCGGGCCCGAGTTCGTGGCGTCGTACGGCGCGCAGATGATCCACGCGTACCGAGGTGAAGCGGCGGCCGACGACGTGCGCATCGAGCCCGCGACGCACGACCTCGACTTCGGGCAGCTCAGGCACCGGTTCGCCCGGAGGGCTGCGAACTGGGATCCGCCTCGGGCATCGCCTCCAGCGCGTTGTACGCGGCCGCGGCCGCATGCTGCTCGGCTTCCTTCTTGGTGCGACCGCCTCCCGCGCCGTAGTCGACACCATCGACGACTGCCCGTGCGGTGAAGTGCTTGTCGTGCTCCGGCCCCGTCGACGTCACGACATACGACGGAACGCCAAGCCGACGAGCAGCGGCCAACTCCTGCAGGCTCGTCTTCCAATCCAGGCCTGCACCCAGGCTGGCCGCGGTGTCCAAGAGCTCACCGAACAGCCTAAGGATGACCTCGCGGGCGACCTCGTGGCCGTGCTGTACGTAAGTGGCGCCCAGTATCGATTCCAGTCCATCGGCGAGCAGGTTGGCCTTTTGCGGTCCCCCGCTGGCCAACTCGCCACGACCGAGCAGGAAGTAGGAGCCGAGCCCGTCCGGCGTGAGCTGGCGTGCAATCTGCGCCAACGCCTGCGTGTTGACGACGGCGGACTTCAGCTTGGCCAATTCCCCCTCGGCACGATCCGGGTACTTGGCGAAGATCTCGGCCGTGATGACGAGGCCGAGCACCGCGTCGCCAAGGAACTCCAGACGCTCGTTGGTGGGAAGTCCCCCGTTTTCGTATGCATAGCTGCGGTGCGTCAGCGCGACGGTCAGGAGATCGTCTGGCAAGTCCACGCCTATCGCTTGTAGCAGCGGACTGCGATCGACCGTCACCCAGACTCTCCAGCCGGCTCCGTCCCGTCAGAGTCAGGCTCCGACGTCCGCAGGGCCGCGAGCTTCGCCCAGCGGGGATCGATCTTGTCGTGACCATGGCCGGGTTCAGCCGCGGCCAGCGGTACTCCGCAGTCGGGGCAGAGTCCCTGACAGTCAGGACTGCACAGCGGTGAGAACGGCAGCGCGAGCCCTAGTGCGTCGATGATGGGCTGCTCGAGGTCGATCGAATCATCGACCACGTGACCCACCTCATCGTCCTCGGTGGTGGCCTCGGTAGCGCTGTCCGGGTAGGCGAAAAGCTCGGTGAGGTCGATGTCGACACGCCCGCTGATGGGGGTCAGGCACCGCGCGCACTCCCCGGACGTCGGAGCGGAGACGGTGCCGGTGACGAGCACGCCCTCAGAGACCGACTCGAGCCGAAGGTCGAGTTCGACCGGGGCGCTGTCGGCGATCGCGACGAGCGAGGCACCCATGTGCGTCGGGAAGGGCACGGTGCGCTGAAGCGTCAGCATCGAGCCGGGACTCCGGCCGAGTCGACGGGTGTCGATCACGAAGGGCGATTGCGACTCGCGATACGCGCCCTTCCGTGCCATGGGAGCAATCCTACGGAGACGACGTGATCAACCGCGAAGCAGATCAGCGCTGGGCGTAGTCGTGTGTCCCCGCGGCGGTGCGTAGCTGGTGGCGCCCGCGGCCGACCGAGCGCAGCGTGCCATTGAGGTAGTCCTCGAACTCGGCCAACTTGCTGTCGACGTAGATGTCACATTCACCGCGCAGACGGTCGGCTTCCGCATGCGCGGAGTCGACGAGGCGGGTGGCCTCGGCCGTCGCCGTCGCGACGATCTCGGTTTGCGACACCAGACGCTGCTGCTCCTTGATGCCCTCCTGAACCGCCTTCTCGTACGAGAGGTTGCCGTTCTCGATCAGGCGGTCTGCTTCGGTCTTCGCCCGTCCCGTGCTCGCCTCGTATTCCCGCTTGGCCGTGGCACTTAGGCGAGCTGCTTCCTCGCGCGCCTCGCCGAGCATGCGCTCGCTGTGCTGGCGTGCCTCCGCGACCATCCGGTCGGCTTGGCCCTTTGCCTCCGCCAGTAGGCGGTCCGCCTCGGCGCGAGCGTGATTGATCATCGAGTCGGCCTCGTTGGTCGCAGAGGAGACCATCGAGTCGGCGTGATCCTTGGCCTCGCGCAACATGGAATCCCGCGCGTCGAGCACGTCCTGGGCGTCATCGAGCTCGCCGGGGATGGCGTCCTTGATGTCGTCGAGAAGTTCCAGTACGTCGCCGCGAGGCACCATGCAGCCCGCCGTCATCGGGACGCCGCGGGCCTCTTCGACGATCGCGCCGAGCTCGTCGAGCGCCTCAAATACTCGGTACACGGCAGCATCCTCCAGGCCTAGTCGGTGTTGTTACTAGTGTGCCTGGTGTTACGTCTGTGACTTGGTTTGCCACGCCGGTGTGTCGGCGCCGCATTTTGGGCAACCCGCAGCACGTCGAGGCACTGACCACGTCGCCCAACGAACGCGCAGGGCGACACGGGGCGAGATGTCCCGTCTGCTCAGCGCCCCAGCTTCGCTTGCAACCGGGCGTTGACGGGCGCAGGCAGCAACTCGGAGACGTCGCCCCCGAGCGAGGCAACCTCCTTGGCAAGGGATGACGACACGAACGAATAGCGCGGTGTGGTCGCCACGAAGAAGGTGTCGACGTTCGCGATGTGCTTGTTCATCTGGGCCATCTGCAGTTCGTACTCGAAGTCGGTGCCCGTCCGCAGACCCTTCACGATGGCGGAAAGACCATGCGACTTCGCGAAGTCGACGACAAGGCCGGACCCAGTCTCGGCTCGCAGGTTTGGTAGGTGCGCCGTCGATTCGAGGATCATCGCGATGCGTTCGTCCGGGGTGAAGGTGCCTGCCTTGTTGGGATTGACCAACACCGCGACGACGACGTCGTCGAACTGTGCGCAGGCGCGCTCGAACACGTCGACGTGACCGTTGGTCACCGGGTCGAACGATCCCGGAACTACCGCGCCGCTCATGGACGATGACCGTACACTTCCCGGTCAATCCCGCTGCGCCACCTCGAGTCGAGAGTCGCCATAACGACGCTCGCGCAGCGCAGTCCAACCTGGCGGCCACCGGATCGCCGCACCCGACGTCGGGCGCTCGAAGACGACGACGGTGTCCGACTCGGTCCAGCCGCGGTGGACCAGCGCACCGACGAGCTTCTCCACTTCGGCGGTCGACACGTCGTACGGCGGGTCGGCGAGTACGAGATCGACTGGTCCGCCCACGCTGCCCGCTCCACCTTCTATGACCGCGGAGACGTCCGCGCATCGCACCACCGCGCCCGTCACCCCCAGTGTCGCGAGGTTGTCGGTGATCGTCGCGGCGGCGCGGCGGTCCGACTCGACGAAGACAACCGACGCGGCGCCCCGCGAAACCGCTTCGATCCCCAACGCTCCCGAGCCCGCGTACAGGTCGAGCACCGCGAGGCCAGACAGGTCCATCCGCGCCTCTAGCACGTTGAAGAGAGATTCGCGGACCCGATCGGTCGTCGGACGGGTTCCCTTGTGCGGCACGGAGATCCGCCTGCCACCGAACGTACCGCCGATGATGCGCGTCAGGCTGAGTCCCCGGTCGCTTCGCTCTTGCCCGCGGGACGGATCACCACGAGCAGGTCACCGCCTTCGACCTGCGCGGTGGCAGATACCGCGACGCGATCGACGACGCCTGCCTTCGGTGCGGTGATGGCTGCTTCCATCTTCATGGCCTCGATGGTCCCGATGGTTTGGCCTGCAGCGATCTCATCGTCGACCGCAACGCCGACGGTGACGACGCCCGCGAACGGAGCGGCGACGTGGTCGGGGTTGGACCGGTCGGCCTTCTCTGCGGTCGGAATGTCCACGGCGACACTGAGATCGCGGACGACGACGGGCCGGAGTTGACCGTTGATGATGCACATCACGGTGCGCATGCCGCGTTCGTCCGCCTCGGAGATCGCCTCCAACCCGATGATGAGGTCGACACCCTTGTCGATCTGGATGCGGTGCTCGTCGCCGTGGCGCAACCCGTAGAAGAACTGGTTGGCACTCAGCCGCGACGTGTCGCCGTAGATCTCCCTGTGTGCCTCGAATTCCTTTGTCGGACCAGGGAACAGAAGTCGGTTCAGTGCCCGCTGGCGGTCGAGGCCCGGCTTCGCCAGCGCGGCTTCGTCGTCTGCGGTGAGTTCCTGGGTGGGCTTGGCAGGCGCGCGCCCGGCCAAGGCCTTGGTGCGCAACGGTTCGGGCCATCCTCCCGGAGGGTCGCCGAGTTCACCGCGCAAGAACCCGATCACGGAGTCGGGAATGTCGAAGCGGGCCGGGTCGGCCGCGAATTCCTCGGCGGTGGCGCCCGCGCCGACCAACGCAAGAGCGAGGTCTCCGACGACCTTGCTGGACGGCGTGACCTTCACCAGATGACCTAGCACGCGGTCCGCGCCTGCGTAGGCGTTCTCGACGTCCTCGAACCGATTGCCAAGCCCGAGCGCGATCGCCTGCTGACGCAGGTTCGACAACTGTCCACCGGGAATCTCGTGCTCGTACACCCGTCCCGTTGGCGCCGGAAGTCCAGACTCCCAGGGCGCATACACCTTTCGTAGCGCCTCCCAATACGGCTCCATGTCGCACACCGCCTGCAGCGACAGCCCGGTGTCGTACGCCGTGTGCGCGGCCGCGGCGACGATGGAGCTCAGCGCCGGCTGGCTGGTGGTTCCTGCCAGCGGCGCCGCAGCACCATCGACGGCGCTCGCGCCCGCCTGCCACGCCGCGGTGTACGTCGCCAACTGCCCACCCGGGGTGTCGTGGGTGTGCACGTGCACGGGTAGATCGAACCGGCTGCGCAACGCGGTGATCAACGTGGTGGCCGCAGGCGCTCGCAGGAGCCCGGCCATGTCCTTGATCGCCAGGACGTGAGCGCCGGCATCGACGATCTGCTCCGCGAGCTTGAGATAGTAGTCGAGCGTATAGAGCGTCTCGCCAGGATCGGACAGATCGCCGGTGTAGCTCATCGCGACTTCTGCTATGGCAGAACCGGTTTCGCGCACCGCGTCGATCGCAGGCCGCATCGAGTCGACGTTGTTGAGCGCATCGAAGATCCGGTAGATGTCAATACCGGTTGCGGTTGCCTCCTCGACGAACGCCGAGGTGACCAGCTCCGGGTACGGGGTGTACCCGACGGTGTTGCGACCGCGCAGAAGCATCTGCAAACAGATGTTCGGGACCGCCTCGCGCAGCGCCGCGAGCCGCTCCCACGGATCCTCCTTCAGGAACCTCAACGCGACGTCATAGGTCGCACCGCCCCAGCACTCGATCGACAGGAGCTGCGGGGTCATCCTCGCGATGTAGGGCGCGATGACCATCAGGCCGGTGGTGCGCACCCGGGTGGCCAGAAGCGACTGGTGTGCGTCGCGAAACGTCGTGTCCGTAACACCAACGGCCGCAGACTCCTTCATCCACGTCGCGAACCCTTCCGGCCCCAACTCGAGCAACCGCTGCCTGGTGCCAGCCGGGGGCGCCGACTCGAGGTCACAGGCGGGCACCTTGTCCTGCGGATACACCCTGTCCCTGTTGCCATACGGAGAGTTGACCGTGACCTCGGCCAGATAGTTGAGCATCTTGGTACCGCGATCAGCGGGGATGTGCGCGGTCAGCAACTGCGGCCGCTCGTCGATGAACGACGTCGTGACCCGGCCCGCTCGAAAGTCGGGATCGTCGACCACGGCCTGCAGGAATGGGATGTTGGTCGAGACCCCGCGAATCCGGAACTCGGCCAACCCTCTACGGGCCCGCGTCACCGCGGTCGTGAAGTCCCGCCCGCGGGTCGTCATCTTGACCATCATCGAGTCGAAGTGAGCACCGATCTCCGCACCGAGGTTCGTGCCGCCGTCGAGTCGGATGCCTGCACCGCCCGGCGACCGGTAACCGGTGATTCGGCCGGTGTCGGGCCGAAAGCCGTTCGCCGGGTCCTCGGTGGTGATCCGGCACTGCATCGCAGCGCCGCGGATCTGCAACGCGTCCTGGCTCAGACCCAGATCTGCCAGCGTCTCCCCCGCGGCGATGCGCAACTGGCTGGCGACCAGGTCGACATCGGTGATCTCCTCGGTGACGGTGTGCTCGACCTGGATGCGCGGATTCATCTCGATGAAGACGTGGTGACCGCGCTCGTCGAGGAGGAATTCGACCGTTCCAGCGCAGCTGTAACCGATCTTCTTGGCGAAGGCCACTGCGTCGGCGCACATCCGCTCACGCAGTTCGGGCAGCAGGTTGGGCGCTGGCGCGAGTTCGATCACCTTCTGATGTCGGCGCTGCACGCTGCAGTCGCGTTCGAACAGATGGATCACGTTGCCCTGCCCGTCGGCCAGGATCTGCACCTCGATGTGGCGCGGATTCACGACGGCCTGCTCGAGGTAGACCGTGGGGTCGCCGAACGCCGACTCCGCCTCGCGGCTAGCGGCCTCGATGGCCTCGTTCAGCGCCTCGGGTTCGGCCACGCGTCGCATGCCTCGACCGCCACCACCCGAAACGGCCTTCACGAACAACGGGAATTGCATGGTGGTCGAGGCGCTCAGCAGTTCTGACACCGAGGCCGACGGAGCCGACGACGTCAGCACCGGCAGGCCTGCCTCGCGGGCAGCGGCGATCGCCCTCGCCTTGTTGCCGGTCAACTCGAGCACCTCGGCGCTGGGACCGACGAACGTGATGCCTGCCTCCAGGCACGCGGACGCCAACTCCGGATTCTCCGAGAGGAATCCGTAGCCGGGGTACACCGCATCCGCTCCCGCGTGCTTGGCAACGCGGATGATCTCCGACACCGACAGATATGCCCGCACCGGCCGACCGGTCTCGCCGATCTGATACGACTCGTCGGCCTTCAGCCGGTGCGACGAATTGCGATCCTCGTAGGCGTAGACCGCAACCGTCGAGATACCCATCTCGTAGGCGGCACGGAATGCCCGGATCGCAATCTCGCCCCGATTGGCGACCAGGAGTTTGGAAATCACGGCTACCTATTCCTCCTCGCCGACCGTTGATGTCGAGATGAGCTCGATCCCTACAGAAGCGTTGACCAGTAGTTCCAGAACCGCACGAGAATGAGCAGAATCACGGCGGTAAACCACAGCGCGACGAGTGACCAGCGCCATTGGTGCACCACTCGCGTGACGGCGTTGCCCGTCCGCGGCGCCAGCGCGATCGTCGCCACCACCACCAAGAGGGGAATCGTAACCGCCCATACGACCATGCAGTACGGGCAGAGCGCGCCGATCCGGTAGAGGCTCTGGAAGATCAGCCAATGCACGAACACCACGCCGAGCAGGGTGCCGACCGACAATCCTGCCCAATACCACCGTGGCAGAGCCACTTTGGCGAGCGCAAGCACCCCGGTGACCACGACGACCGTGAATGCCACGATGCCGATCAGCGGGTTGGGAAATCCGAACGCCGAAGCCTGATGGGTGACCATCACCGATCCGCACGACAGCACCGGGTTGATGCTGCAGGACGGCACGTAGGCGGGGTTGATGAGTATTTCGATCTTTTCGAGCGTCAGCGTGAACGCCGAGGCGAACCCGAGGACGCCTGCGATCAAGATCCACAGTGCGCTCGCCCTACCAACCGACACCGCCGTTTCGCCAGCGGGCGTCGACGTCGCCGTGACCTCGTCGGACACACTCACGGTCACGGCGCAGGTGCAGGTGCAGGTGCCGGCGCGGGCAGCAGTGGCGTCGGTTGCGCGGCAGGCGGCGCGGCGGCCAGGCCCGGGACGTCACCGACGATCGACTTGATCTTGGCAACCAGGGCGTCGGGGTTGGTGAACTCGTAGTCCTCGCCGTTAATCCGAACCGTGGGGGTGCCCGTGACGTTCGACGCCTTGGCCAGCCCGCTCACCATGTCGACGTAGCGCCCCTTGTTGATGCAGTCGGGCACGTCGCCGACCACGCCGGCCTGTCGTGCCGTCTCGATCAGCTGCGTGTTGGTTGGGAAAGTGGTTCCCGTCTCGCTCGGCTGCTGTGCGTAGAGCGCGGCGTGGAAGCGTCGGAACGCGTCCTTGCCAGGGCTGGTGTCCGCATCCGCGACGCAGTACGCGGCCGCACCCGACCGCGACGAATAGTTGTCGTTGGCCGGTCGGTCGAGGATGGCCACCATGTTGTAGTCCACGGCCACGGCACCACTTTCGATCAACTTGCTGATCGTCGGGCCGAACCCTTGCTCGAACTTGCCGCACACCGGGCAGAGGAAGTCCTCGTACAGCGACAGCACGACCTTCGGATCGCTGCTGCCTTCCTTCTTGATCAACGAGCTCGACTCCACGCGAATCGCCTTGGTCTCGCCCGACGTCGGCTTCTTGTTGCCGGTGACGATGTACAGCACGAGGCCGACGGCGAAGAGGACCACGACGAGGGTCAGCCCGATCTGGATCACGAGGTTGCGCCTACGGTCGGCGGCCTTCAGGTCGTAGCTGGCGTTCTTCTTGGGTTTCGTGGCCACGCGACAAGGGTACCGGCGGCGCCGAGCATGCCTTTGAGCGAGGCTCGCCGAGCGAGCATGTCTCAAGTGCGGCTCAGATGCGCCCGCAACGCCGAGGTGATTTCCGCCATCGCGGTGACGCTGCCTCCGCCGAGCGGGAAGAAGTTGATGAACCCGTGGATGAGCGACCCGAAGTGCCGGTGGTCGACGGTCACTCCCGCAGCCGCCAACGCATCGGCGTACTGGGTCCCCTCGTCGCGCAGCGGATCGAACCCGCCCGTCGCCACTAGGGCGGCAGGCAGACCTGACAAGTCGTCGGCCAACAGCGGCGACACCAGTGGGTCGGCGCTCCCGATCTTCGATCCGATCAGAAGGTTGGCGCGGAACCAGTCCATGTCCGCCTTCGTGAGGAAGTACCCGTCGGCGAACAACGTCTTCGATCTGGTGTCGCCGTCGAAGTTGGTGACCGGATAGATGAGTAATTGAAGCTCGGGAATCCGCACGCCGTCGGTGCGTGCGAGCCGCGACACCACCGTGGCGAGGTTGCCTCCCGCACTGTCGCCGCCGACGGCGACCCGCTCCGGGTCGGCCCCGAGCTCGGCGGCGTGGTCGTGCGCCCAGCGGTACGCCGCATAGCAGTCGTCGATACCCGCGGGTGCGGGGTGCTCGGGCGCCAGCCGGTAGTCGACGGAAAGGACGTGCACCCCTGCGTCGCGGCATATCAGTCGACACGCCGCGTCATGCGTTTCGAGGTCGCCGATGACGAAGCCACCACCGTGATAGAAGACGAGCAGCGGCTCGGGTGCTTGGCAGTTGACCGGCGTGTAGTGCCTGGCAGGAATGTCACCGGCGGGCCCAGGCACCACCACGTCTTGCACACCGACCGAGATGCCGCCGTCCATCACCGCGGCCAACTTCCGCAGTTGCGTGCGGGCGGCGGGGATGTCGTTGCTGGCGACGAGTCCACTGGTGACACGGGAAGCGCGCAACGAAGCGAGCATCAGTTGCAGCGTGGTGTCCAAGGTGTTGCCGTCGACGGTCACCGATCGTCGGCCGAGCAACAGGCGCTTGACCCGATCGGGGATCCGTGGGATCGCGCGCAGTCCGACGCCGCTTGCCGCTCCGAGAAAGACCAGACGTGCACGGCTTGGACGGCCCACGGCGGGATGCGACGATGCAGGCACCACGGCGGGTGCGGCCTCGGCTGGCACACTCATCGTCATGGTTGGCCCTTCGCATCGTTCGGTGCTTCTCAACGACGGTAATTCGATCCCCGTGATCGGTTTGGGCGTTTGGCAAACACCCCCGCAGGAGACCGAGCAGGCAGTCGCCGCCGCCCTTGCCACCGGCTACCGGCACGTCGATACCGCCGCCGCCTACCGTAACGAAACCGAGGTTGGGCGGGCGCTCGCTGCCTCGGACGTCCCACGCGAGGACGTGTTCGTCGTCACGAAGTTGGCGAACTCCGCTCAGGGCTACGACCAAACCATGAGGGCCTTCGACGACAGCATGACCCGGCTCGGCTTCACGGAACCGGGCGACTACCTCGATCTGTACCTCATCCACTGGCCGATGCCCGCAGTGAACACCTACGTCGATACGTTCAGGGCGTTCGTGAACCTGCGCGATCAGGGCAGAATCCGCTCGATCGGAGTTAGCAACTTCAATGCCGAACACCTCGGCATTCTGATCGACGCGACGGGCATCGTGCCCACGGTGAACCAGATCGAACTGCATCCCCTGCTTACGCAGCATGAACTGCGGGAAGTACACGGAAGGCTCGGCATCGCAACGGAGGCTTGGAGTCCGCTCGGTCAGGGCTCGCTACTGGAGAATCCGACGATTACCGCAATCGCCGACACGCACGGAAAGACCCCGGCGCAGATCTTGATTAGGTGGCACGTGCAGGTCGGTAATATCGTCATCCCCAAATCGGTGAACCCAGAACGGATTGCGAGTAACTTCGACGTGTTCGACTTCGGGCTGAGTGAGAAGGACATGGAATCCATCTCATCTCTGGAGGACGGAACCCGCCTGGGCCCTGATCCACGAACCTTCAATTCCACCGGGTAGGCAGATGAACTCGATCGCAGCGATTCCGAACGTCTCTCTCAACGACGACAACACCATGCCGGTGCTGGGCATCGGCGTCGGCGAACTCGACGACGCGCAGACCGAACACGCCGTGGCGGCCGCGTTGGAAATCGGTGTCCGGCTGATCGATACCGCAGCGGCGTACGGCAACGAGGCAGCGGTGGGCCGCGCCATCGCGGCATCGGGGATCCCGCGCGCCGAAATCTTCGTCACCACCAAACTGGCGACTCAGGACCAGGGTTTTCAGGCGGCTCAGGATGCGATCAAGGCCAGCCTCGAGCGGTTGGGCCTGGACTACGTCGACGCCTACCTCATCCATTGGCCAAGCGGCGCATCGGGCAAGTACGTGGACAGCTGGGGTGGTCTGATGAAGGCGAGGCAGGATGGCCACGTCAAGACGATCGGCGTCTCCAACTTCCACGCCGAGGAACTCTCCAACGTCATCGACCTGTCGTTCGTCGTGCCCTCGATCAACCAGATCGAGTTGCACCCGCTGCTGAACCAGGCCGAGATGCGGGCCGTCAACGCCGAGCACGGCATCGTCACCGAGGCTTACGGGCCACTCGGGGTCGGCAAGTTGCTCGACAATTCCGCGGTCACGTCCATCGCTGGCGAGTACGGCAAGACGCCGGCCCAGGTGCTGATCCGATGGAGCTTGCAGCTGGGCAACGTCGTCATTCCCCGATCGTCGTCACCCGAGCGAATCGCGGAGAACTTCGACGTGTTCGAGTTCGAACTGACCGACGAACACATGGGTGTCCTCAACGGACTCGACGACGGCACGAGGTTCCGGCCCGATCCCGAGACCTACACCGGCACGTAGTCCAGCTACGCGGAAGTATCCGCATAGGGCGTTCAGTTCGGTGCCGGTCCGCAAGCCCACTCGAAACACGCCGGGACGTGTCCAGCTGTGCAACAGCGGAATTGAGCCGACGCCGACACGCTCCGTCGCTGACTGGCGCAAGCGCATCAGCCAGTCATGAACCCTTCTCAGTACGGTTGCGTCGACGGGTGCTCGCCAAATGCGGCTCGCCGCGACGGGCCTGGCCAGCCACGTGCATCACGGGGTGGTCGTCCGCAACAGCTCTACAGCTGTACACGCAGTGCACCAAGACGGCACCGACCACATTGCGCCCGACGAGAGCATCCAAATTCCGGAGGCCGGCATCCTCTGATGCTTCATTCACCTCGGCCAGGCTCGGCACCGGCACGGTGAGCATGGCGCCGCAGCCTCTTGGGCACAGTAACCTCAGGCCACGCGTCTCGTCGCTCATGCTGCGGCCTCCTGGTGTTCCTTCGGAGCTGTTGCCAAATAGCATCTTTCAGGTGCATGCACATCGGTTCGAGCTTGCTCCCTGCAACGATTGCACGAAACTCGGCGACCGTCGTTCCCGCTGGCGCCCGCGTTGGATACCTGCTACCTGTAATTTTCGAGCTCGCACGGAGACGCCCGAGTAGTCGGGCAAGTGATCACGTCAAGCAGACATGCAGCCAATTGCAGGTAATGGCACAGCAATTCGGAATCACGCTGTCGGAGTCTCATCGAGCAGGTTTTCCAGCTAGCCACCATTGACACCTGTCGATCACGCGCTTCACTGGAAGTATGACTTCTAGCAGCGGTCGATCGACAACGCCCGTGGCCAAACCAACACGGCGCCAATGACGAAGGGATCGCCATGACACTGATCGCTCTGGAGGAACACATGGTTCCGGCCGATCTCGTCAACGAGGTGTGGCCCGAGCCCATGGGGTCCGAGGCGCTCACCGTGAAACTGGCAGATGTCGACGAGCAGCGGCTGCCTGCCATGGATGAGGCGGGCATCGACGTGCAGGTCCTCTCGGTCGTTGCCCCGGGAGCTCAGCAGATTCCGGCCGAGCGCGCGATCGACCTGAGTCGGAAGATCAACGACCGCTGCGCCAAAATCGTTGGGGCGCACCCACTCCGGTTCAGTGCGTTGGCAACCCTGCCCACCCAGGACCCGGATGCCGCGATCGTGGAAGCCAATCGGGCGATCACCGATCTGGGCTTCTGCGGGGTGGTCGTCAACGGGCACACCCAAGGCCGCTTCCTGGATGCACCCGAGTTCGACGAATTACTCACAGCCATCGAGGAACTGGACGTCCCGATCTATCTACACCCAACCTATCCCCCGCCGCAGGTCGCCGACGTCTACTTCGCAGGCCTTCCCGAATCGACCGGAGGAGCCTTGGCAACCGCCGCTTGGGGCTGGCACGCCGAAACCGGTCTCCACGTTCTCCGACTCGCGGCGACCGGCGCACTAGGCCGACATCCCAAGCTGCAGATCGTCGTCGGGCACATGGGCGAGAACCTGCCGTTCTCCCTGATGCGCGCGGACTCGGTGCTCTCCAAGGCCAACCCCGACAGCCCATCCGTAGCGCAGACCATCCGCGAACGGGTACACATCACCATCTGTGGCTACACCACCACCCCGCCACTGCTGTGCGCCCTGCAGGTGTTCGGCGCTGACCACATCATGTTCGCCACCGACTACCCCTTCGGCGACATGCTTGCGCACGCGACGTTCCTGGCCGAAGCCCCGATCAGCCCGGTTGACCGAGACAAGATCTCCTACCGCAACGCCCAACAGCTCTTCCGGCTCTGAAGGCGCAGCCCTGCCGGCCATCTGCGCGATTGGCGGCCTGGGCACGTTGGGGTTTCAAGGTCTCACCGCGAGCAGCGCGGGCGTGCCCCCGGACGTGTGGAGGTCATTTCGTCGATCAGCGAGCGTGACTCGCCAGCGGGCGCAATGGCAATCGTTCTGGTGAACGCGTCAAGCCTGGCGTTGCATTCGCATTCGGTCTTCCCGCTAGCAGGAAGACCGAATGGGTGTCTGCAGTGACGACAACGATCTGGCGGCACACGACACTGGCAGTAGCCGAGCACGGCAGTTCCTCAACCAAAGGGAATCATCATGAGAAGCATCAAGTACGTCGCACCGGTCTTGGCCGCCGCCGCAATCGCAGGGACGATCGGCCTCGCGCCAGTCGCCATCGCCGATCCCGGCGCGGGGCCTGCCCCACACCAGAACATCGGTGCCACGACGGCACCTGCACCTGCACCGTTCGAGACTGGGCCCGATCCCCTGGTGCCGACTGGTGGCGATCCCTACGTCCCAGACTTCCCTGGCACGGATCGCGCCTTTTGAGCACGAGCGCCGGTGCGCGGGAGGGCGCAGCCTCCGACCCCCCGCCACCACCGCGGCGGCCGTCGTCGTTCGATCAGCCGCCGAACAACAGGTATAGGCCGACGAAGGCGTAACCGACCATCACGAGCATCATCGGCAGCTGGCCGCTGATTCGATGGCCCTTCGGAAGTAATCGCGCGGTCGTGTGCTGCGACGACGGCCACGATCTGACCCACGACGAGACAGGCCACCTTGCCGCTCCACAGCACCCGGGGATGCTGCGACAACCAGTAACTCCCATCACCGATGTGCAGTCCGAGAAGATCCCAGTCCCTGCCGAGTGGGTCGGCTAGGAGGATGACGGTGTCCTGGCCCTGCTCGACGAGATACGCGAAGTGGTGGGCAAGAAGGTATCCGACGATGATCGGGATCAGCGAATGCGCCAACAGGCCGGGCAGCCTACGGCGCTGGTCCTCATCGACCCCGCCGGTCGCCAGCGCCGACGCCCAAAACGTCACCGCCACAACGGCGATGAACACCAACAGGCCGGTCGTGCGCAGAATCGTGGCGCCGACCGAATCGGTGACCAATGGGACGTCCGGTGCGTGGTCGTACACGAAGTCCTCGACGCGCGTAATCGCCGAGAACATCTCGAAGGCGGCCGAGCCGAGCAGAATCGCCAGGACGGCAAAGGCGCCGGGACGAACCGGCATGGATGGCAGATGGTCAAGCGGATTGCCCACGCCGATTCGGCCGTTGGCACGGTTGCGGCGAAATGGTGAAAGCCGCGACACCGCGACGCTGTAAACCTCGAACGGGTCTGCCCACGCGAACCACCGCTGCCCGAACAACATCGCGCCTGTCAACATCACGACGACGTAGCACAGTAACCAGAGTTCGATCGTCGTCAGCGTCCCGAGATTGGGGCTCGCCAACTGCAGCCACGCCAACGTGAGTAGGGCGAACGCCGCTGGCCAGTACCCGCACCACGGCGGATAGCGCAGCCAGCCGTTGTGGGGATTGATCAGTCGAAACACGGTTCGCACGGGCGAGATCGCCCGCCACACCGGGCCGAAGGCGAGCGAAGTGACGAGCAGCCCTGCCCAGAGCAAGACGTCGAAGACGCCTGTCAAGGGATTGCGGCCGTCCTGCCGCCCGAATACCGCGGCGACGGCGACCCACACCGTGAACAGCAGCGTCAAAACCGCTGCAGCCCAACGGCTGACGCGCGCGTCGACGGCGCGTGTCACCCACTCGGGCAGCTCGCGACCCGGCCGCGCTGGGTCGAAGCGAGGTTGCTTGCACGTCAACGCGACGATGGCAAAGGTCAACGCGGGAGCTCACACTCCGGCGATCAGCACGATGGTGGGCGAGATCGGCAGATCTACGGACTCGACGTCGTGGCCAATACGGCGATGCCCGCCGTCATGCCCGAGCCTCCCGCGTCACGACGTCGGGCAACTCGCCGCTGCATCGCGCAGCACCGCGGCGGACGGTGCGTCGACCGGTAGGCCGTAACCTCGAAGCACGGCGGCGAACTGCACGGCGTACTGGCACCAGAAGGCGTGGTTGGGCGGCATCCACGTCGCGGGCTGGCCGTCCCCCTTGTCCTGATTCGCCTGCCCGGCGACGGCGAGCAGGTTGGCCGGGTCGTTGGCGAAGCGGATCCGCGTGTCGTCCGACCAGTCCCTGGCGCCGAGATCCCAAGCCAGCGCCAACGGAACGATGTGGTCGATCTGCACGGCCGCACCGATCTGATTGCCGCGGGCAAAGACGATGACGGCATTCGTGTAAGGATCGTGCAGGAGGCCCGTGGCAACGGCTGTCGGGCATCGCTTGGTCGAGGTGTACGTCTTGTCCAGCAAGTCGCGATTCAGGATGTCGTTGCGGGTGTCGCACTGGTTGTGACCGCCAGGTGCGGAGTTGTCGTCCGTCCAGGCTTCACCGAAAGCCGCTCTGCGGTAGTCGTATCCGCGAACTCGGTTGGGGATCTCCGGTATCCCGGCAAGGACGTCGGTTCCGGAGGAAACCGTGGGTGCGTCGGCAAGGGCGACGAAGCGATCGGCGTCCCTGTTGGACGTCACCTGAACGGCGACGACCACCGCGAGTACGACGGCGACGACCAGCCACCCCAGCCTTCTCACGCCTTGTCCAGGTATTCGATCTGCTCGGTGTCCGTGAACGGGGCTGCCAGGACTGCGATTTCACTGCGCCGCATCGCGTGTGGGTCCTCGGCGAAGAGCGAAGTCGCAAATTCACGGGCGGCTTCGATGATGTCGCGGTGGTGCGCCAGCGAGAGCAGCCGCAACGTGATCGGCCTGCCGGATTGGTTGACGCCCAGCACGTCTCCCTCCTGGCGCTCTTCGAGGTCGAGGTCGGCGAGCACGAAACCGTCCTGTGTTCCCGCAACCGCCTTCAAACGCTCGCCTGCCTTCGAGAGCTCCGGAAGGTTCGTCGCCAGTAGGCACAGGCTTGGGTGCTCGCCGCGGCCGATGCGGCCCCGCAATTGGTGAAGTTGGCTGATGCCGAATCGGTCGGCGTCCATCACGAACATGACGGTGGCGTTCGGGACGTCAACTCCGACCTCGATCACGGTCGTGCAGACCAACACGTCGATGTCCCCCGCACGGAAGGCCGCCATCGCCGCGTCCTTCTCTTCGGCGGACAGTCGGCCGTGCATCAGACCGAGTCTCAACTGCGACAACGGGCCTTGGCGCAGGTACTCGAAGAGTTCGACGACGCTGGCCGCCGGTTGCGCACCCGCCGCTCCGGCCTTGTCCGGCTCGTCGATGCGAGACGCGACGACGTAGGCCTGCCTGCCCGCCTCGACCTCCTCGACGATGCGCTGCCAGGCGCGGGTCAGCCACTGCGGCTTGTCCTTCATGAAGATGGCGTTGGTGGTGATTGGCTGTCTGCCGCGAGGCAGTTCGCGCAGCGTCGAGGTCTCTAGATCGCCGTAAACGGTCAGGGCCACGGTACGTGGGATCGGCGTCGCGGTCATCACCAGGGTGTGCGGCGTAACCCCACCAATGGCCTTGGCGCGCAATCGGTCCCGCTGATCTACGCCGAAGCGATGTTGTTCGTCGACCACGACCATGCCGAGCCGATGAAACTCGACCACGTCTTGCAGCAGCGCGTGCGTGCCGATGACCAACCCGGCTGCACCGCTTGCGATCTCCTCGCGCGCATCGCGTTTCTGCTGCGCCGACATCGATCCGGTGAGCAGCGCGATCCGGGTGCCGTCCTCGTCGCCGCCGAGCTGTCCGGCCATGGCGAGCGGTCCGAGCACGTCTCGGATGGATCGGTCGTGTTGGGCGGCAAGCACTTCGGTGGGGGCCAGCAGTGCACACTGGAAGCCTGCGTCAACCATTTGCAACATCGCCACGACGGAGACGATGGTCTTTCCCGAGCCGACCTCGCCCTGCAGCATACGATGCATCGGACGGCTCGAAGCGAGTTCGGTCGACAAGACGTCGAGCACCTCCTGCTGACCCGCCGTCAGCTCGAATGGCAACTGCTGCAACAAGCCAGCCCTCAGGCCGTCTTCCCGTGGTGGCGCGGGCGGGCCCGTCTCCCCCAACTCACTGTTCCGGCGCTCCAGCAGAGCGCATTGCAATCCGACGGCCTCGTCGAAGGTGAGCCGGTGCCGCGCGCGGTCTCGATCCACTACCCGTTCGGCAAGGTGGATCGCGCGCAGCGCCTCGTCCTCGCTCATCAAACCCCATTGCTGGACAATCGATTCCGGTAGCGGATCGTCGATCGGATCGAGCACGGCAAGAACCTGGCGGACACACGCGAACACGTCCCAGCTCTGCACCTTGGCGGTCGCGGCGTAGATCGGGAAGAAGTCCCGCTCGAACGCCGCGAGGAAGTCCCCGTCGTCGGCACCCTCGGCGATCTTGGCGAGCTCCTTGCTGCCCTTGCCCTTGCCTGGCCCGTCGATCACCAGGAAGGCGGGATGAGTGAGCTGCATGACTTGACGGAAGTACGACACCTCGCCCGACAGCATCACCTTGGCGCCCTCGGGGAGCTGCTTGACCAAGTACTCGGCGTTGAAGAACGTGGCAGTCACCTTGGGCCGTCTGTTCCCGAGGGTGACGACGGCGTATGAGCGCCGCCGCTTGCCCGGCTGCGGTTTCATCGGTCTCACGACGACGTCGGTGATGGTGTCGACGAAGGTGACGTGCTGGCCTTCCTCTAGGTCGAGATCCTCGCCCTCCCCACGCACGGTGATGCCGTCGCTGTACTTGCGTGGATAGTGCCGCAGCAGGTCGTCGACCGTGCGCATCCCAAAGTGTTCCTCTAGCTGCTTGGCCGATTTCGCCCCAATGACCCGGTCGAGCCGATCAGAAAGCGTGACCACCGCTACTCGACTCCAATCAGCAGCGCGTCTCCCCCATGACCGGTGTGGTAGGTCACCAGCTCGGTCCCGAGGTGTTCGCGATGCACGTGTGCCTGCAGTGCGTCGCCGACGCTCACGTCGACGCCGGCGCCGGTCAGGACGGTGACCAGCTCACCGCCGGACGACAGCAGGAGGTCGATGAGACCCGCACCCGCGGCAGTCAGGCTGTCACCGACGATCAGCACCTCGTCACCGGCGATGCCGAGGCCGTCACCCGGTCTGCAGGTTCCCGCCCAGGTCAACGCCTCCTCCTCTGCCACTCGGACGGAGCCGTGACGGGCGCAGGCAGCAGCGCGCGCCATGGTGTACCCGTCGTCGACCGCCTGACGGCCTGGATCGTGGACGGCAAGCGCGGCCAAGCCTTGCACCATGGATCCCGTCGGCACGGGAACGACGTCGACGCCCCATCCGATCGCGGCAGTGCATCCCGCTACGAGTTCCTCGGCGGCTACGTATCCGTTGGGGAGCAGCATGAGCTGCGCGGCGCCCGCATCGACGATCGCCCTCAACAGATGCTGCGCGCGAACCGGCCCGTCGCCCGCGGGCCGCAGGACGCGGGCGCCCTCACCCGTGAACAACGCCTCTGCACCGTCGCCGTCGACGACGGCAAGGACCGCCCGGTCACGGGTCCACCCTCCCGGCGGGCGCACGGCGGATCCCATCAACGACGTCACCTGGATACGGCTCGGCACTCCTAGGTCCAGCGCCGCCTCGATGGCACCACCCGCATCGTCGGCGTGAACGTGAACCGAATACCGACCGCCCTCACCGGATGCCGCGATCGCGACCGAATCACCGAGCTTCTCCAGCCGATCGCGCAACGTCTCGACGCTCACGTGGTCGCAACCGTCGAGGAGATACATCACCTCGAACTGCGGCGGCGCAGCCACGGGGGCATCGGCGGCGGCGACGACCGTTGCCGTCAGACGGGCCGCCTCGTAGGCCTGCCGATCGGGCACGTTTCCGCTCAGCGTCTCGGTGATCGCGTCGAGGAGCACCACGAGCCCGCGACCACCGGCGTCGACCACGCCGGCATCGGCGAGCACCTCTAGCTGTTGAGTGGTCTTCTCCAACGCGACGACGGCCGCCTCGGCTGCGGCCTGCACGACGGCGGCCACGTCGGCGCCGTCGGCCGCGGCATCCTCGGCGGCACCGGCCGCGGCCTGCAACACCGACACGATGGTCCCTGGGACGGTCTCGCCGACGGAGGCCACGACCAACGCGACGGCGTGGCGCAACGCGGCACCGAACACGACGCCGTCGACGTCGGACAGCACGCCGTCCCTCTGGTCGGCTGCCTCGGCGGTCACGTCGGCCAGTCCGCGAAGGATCTGCGACAGGATGACACCGGAGTTCCCCCGCGCCCCCTGTAGTGCGCCATCGGCGAGCGCAGTGGCCACGACGGTGACGTCAGTGACGTCATCACCGGCTGAGTCGGCGCACGCGGCTGCAGAACGCATCGTGAACAGCATGTTCGTGCCCGTGTCGGCGTCAGCGACGGGGAAGACGTTGAGCCCGTTGATCTCGTTCGCGTGCGTGATGAGGCCACGTACCGCCGTGTGGGACCATTCGCGGAGGGCTGTCGCATCCAGCCGACGACCCGACATCCCACCTCCCCGTTTTCCATTGATCACGCGAGCCTGACGTGCGCGCCAGCCTAGCCATCGAGCCTGACATCGCCCCCTTTGTGAACACCATTTTGGCGATACCTCACACGGCCGGTATCCTGGTCAGGTTGTCGGGTCACCGCGCGCGCCGGTCGCGGCGCATGACCTGAGCCCCCAAGTACTGGATCAAGGAGTTCTACATGGCTGCGGTGTGCGATATCTGCGGGAAGGGCCCTGGCTTCGGCAAGTCGGTGTCACACTCCCATCGCCGGACCAGCCGTCGCTGGGATCCGAACATTCAGACGGTGCGCGCCGTCGATCGTCCAGGTGGCAACAAGAAGCGCGTGAACGTGTGCACGTCGTGCATCAAGGCCGGCAAGGTCTCGCGCGGCTAAGTAGCGCCTGCGCTACCGGCCACCCGGTGCATCGCAGAGTGCACGGTTGTTGACCGTCTTACTCGACGTTTGCGTGCCGACAACCGTACTTTTGGTGCGGATTTCTAGGGCAGCCGCCAGTCGATCGCCTCGGCACCCACCTGCTCGAGCAGTTGGTTCGCCCTGCTGAATGGGCGCGAGCCGAAGAACCCACGCGACGCCGACAACGGCGACGGATGCACCGATTCGATCGTCATGCACCGCTCGCCGGTCAGCATCGGCTTCAGGGTCGCCGCGTCGCGGCCCCACAACACCGCTACCAGTGGTTCTGGCCGAGCGACCAACGCAGCAATCGCGCACTCCGTAACCGCTTCCCAGCCCTTGCCTCGGTGTGACGCCGGCGTGCCGGGTTCCACCGTCAGCACTCTGTTCAGCATCATCACGCCGCGTTCCGCCCACGGCGTCAGGTCACCCGTGGTGGGCATCGGGTGCCCGAGGTCGGAGGCGTACTCGGTGAAGATGTTGGCCAGGCTGCGCGGCAGCGGGCGAACGTCTGGAGCCACCGAGAAACTCAGCCCCATCGCATGACCCGGCGTCGGATAGGGATCCTGGCCGACGATGAGCACGCGCACGCTCGAGAACGGAAACGTGAAGGCACGCAACACGTTCTGACCGGCGGGCAGGTAGCCTCGGCCCGCTGCGATCTCGGCTCGCAGGAACTCCCCCATCGCAGACACGCGTTCCGCGACTGGGGCAAGGGCCGCAGCCCAGCCCGGCTCGACGAGTTCGGCGAGGGGTCGGGGTGCCACGGGACACCAACCTAGTGACCTTGGCGCGCAATTCGCGTTAGATACGTAAAGAGTCGCGCGACGAGTTCGTCACGCGTTCGCGTTATACCGCCGATCGTGGTCGAGGGGATGCAGATGAGCGGTTGCGGGTGCGCGTCGGGCAACGAGCCGCGAGCCTCCTTCGAGATGATCTCGCGCAGGGCGGCGCTAGTGGCGGGATCGGCCACCGTCGGCGCAGCGGTCCTCGGCAGCGCAGCCTGCAGTACGGCGCAGGCCCCACAGCCGAAAGAGTCGCCAGAGTCGCCGCCCGCACTGCCCACGAACGCCTTGATCACCGTCGGGGTCGCCGCTGGTCCACCACCGACCCCCAACAGGTACGGCATCTGTTCGACCCTCAAGATCGGCAGCGACCTCTACGTGATCGACTGCGGCCTGGGCTCGTTGAACGGGTTCACCAACGCAGGCCTGCAATTCGGCGACATCAAGAAGATGTTCATCACCCACCTTCATGCCGACCACATCGTCGACTACTACAGCTTCTTCCTCTCCGGCGGCAATCAAGCGAAGGCAGGGCAGGCACCGGTTCTGGTCTACGGACCCGGCCCCGCAGGAGGATTGACGGGAAGTCAGGTCGGCAATCCTCATCCCGCTACGATCAACCCAGCCAATCCCACGCCGGGGCTCGCGGCGATGACCGCTTCCTTGAATCAGGCATTCGCCTACACCGGCAACGTCCTGATGCGCGACCAAGGCATTCTCGACATCGAGACCTTGATGAAGGTCACCGAGATCGCCGTGCCACCGGGGTCGGACTACCTCAACCGGTCGCCGAAGATGGAGCCGTTCGCCGTGATTGCCGACGACAACGTCGCCGTCACCGCCACACTCGTTTCCCACTACGACGTCTATCCGGCCTTCGCGTTTCGCTTCGACATCGCCAATCCCGCACTATCGGTTACCTTCTCGGGCGATACCACCAAGAACGACAACCTGATTCGGCTCGCAAGGGACACCGACATCCTGGTGCACGAGGCGGAGTTCAGCCTCGACGACGCCTATTACCACGACAGGTTCCCACCCAACTATCTGCAGAACTCCCACACCTCGGCGGAGCAAGTGGGCGAGGTGGCCGCGGCGGCGGGAGCCAAACAGGTGATCCTGAGCCACTACCAACCCGCCACGCTTCCGGACTCCCAGTGGCTCGACGAAATCAAGAAGCACTACTCGGGCAAGACCACCGTCGCAAAGGACGGCCAGGTCTTCGCCATCTGATCGGCCATCACCGACAAGAGGGAGGTTCACATGACGACCACGCGAGAGAACGTCGCGCTAGAGGAGCACTTCATCATCCCCTCCTTCCTCGACTACCTCGCGCAGGGAATGCCCAACGTCCCTGCCGAGGCCAAGGCGACGCTGATCCGCCGGCTTCTGGACTTCGGCGACGAGCGGTTGAGCGAAATGGACAGCGCAGGCGTACGGAAGTCGGTGCTGTCCATCTCGGGACCCGGCGTGCAGTGCGAGCCCGACACCGCTACGGCGAAACGCCTTGCTGCCGAGGCGAACGACTCACTGGCCGACGTCATTGCCGACCGCCCGGACCGTTACGGCGGCTTCGCCCATCTCGCCATGCAGGACCCTGCCGCCGCAGCCGACGAGCTAGAGCGCTGCATCCGAGACCTGGGCTTCAGTGGTGCGATGATCAACAACCACACCCTCGGCGTATACCTCGACGACGTGCGCAACGACGTGTTCTGGGAGCGTCTGACCGACCTCGACGTGCCGCTGTATCTGCACCCCGGCGACTCGTTCCGGATGCCCTATGTGTTGGAAGGCGTGCCGGAACTGGTGAAGCCCACCTGGGAGTGGACGACCGAAACCGCAAGCCACGCCTTGCGATTGATCGTCACCGGCGTGTTCGACCGGTTCCCGCGCGCGCAGGTCATCCTCGGCCACATGGGCGAGACGCTGCCCTTCATGCTGTGGCGGCTCGACAGCCGGTACGCGTTCACCGCGACGGATCGCCGGGTGAAGCGCAATCCGTCGGAGTACCTGCGCGACAACTTCTCCATCACGACCTCCGGCCAGTGCAGCGACCCGCCGCTTCTTGCGTCGTTGGCGTCGATGGGCACCGACCGGGTGATGTTCTCGATCGACTATCCGTATGAATCGTCAGACGTAGCAGGACGATTCATCGAGTCTGCGGCGGTAACCGAGGACGTCCGCGCCCTCGTCGGGCACGCGAACGCAGAGGCGATCCTGAAGCTGACTTGACGCTAGAACGACTGCCAGCCAGCGTCGCCGTGCCAACGCTCCCCGTCCAGCAGCACCCGTGACGGCCCTTCGATCACCCGACCGATCACCCGCCAGCCCGAGGGCGCCGGACCCGGAAACGTCGCGACGAGCGCGTGATCCTCGCCGCCGCCGAGCACCCACACCCGCGGATCCATGTGCAGCGCCGCAGCGGCTGCGGCGACAGCGTCGTGGTCGAAAGCCAATGCGTCCCAGGACAAGTCGATGCCGACACCGGATGCGCGCGCGACGTGACCAAGGTCTGCGACGAGGCCGTCGGACACGTCGGTCATCGCTGTGGCTCCCGCGTCTGCTGCGATGGCGCCCTGCCCGTACGGCGGCTCTGGTACCAGGTGCCTGAGGCGCAACTCCTCGAAGCCGCGAACACCGTTGCTCCACAGCGCGTATCCGGCAGCAGACCACCCCAGCTCGCCCGTGACCGCGACCACGTGGTCGACACGCGCGCCGCCAAGCACGACGGGTTGGCGGCCTTGAAGATCGCCGAGTGCCGTCACGGAGATCACCCATTGGGGCGCGCTGACCAGATCACCACCGACGATGCCCGCACCGATCTTGCCGGCCTCCCGCCACATCCCGTCCGACAGCGCCGTCACGTCGTCGGCCGCGGTATCGCCAGGCGCGCCGAACGCGGCGACGAACGCCGTCGCCACCGCACCCATCGCCTCGATGTCGGCGGCGTTGGCGGCGATCGACTTGCGGCCGACCTCGTGGGGAGTCGACCAATCGAGCCGAAAGTGCCTGCCTTCGACCAACATGTCCGTGGACACGACGGTCCGACCATCTGATGCGGCCACGACCGCGGCATCGTCCCCAGGGCCAAGGACGACCGACGGCGGCTGGACCCGTCCGCTCAAGAGCTTGTCGATGACGGCGAACTCGCCAAGCCCTTCCAGGCTTTCGACCGGTTCATCGCCCGCCATCACGCCTCCCGTCGCCGAAACTCCGTGCCCTGAACGCCGGCGCGACCTGCGGTACCTTTGGTCCCTGCGGCGTGGAGCCTATGCGCACGTTACGTGCAACGAGATGGAGGAGACAGCAGGTGGTCGAGGCTTTCGTCCTGGTTCAGACCGAGGTCGGCAGGGCAGAGGTCGTCGCCAAGCACCTCGCGGGCCTGCCGGGCGTGGTGTCCTCCGAGTACGTGACCGGACCCTATGACGTCGTCGTTCGCGTCAGCGCCGACACGGTGGGGCGATTGCAGACCGACGTCGTCCCGATGGTCCAGCAGGTGAGCGGTATCACCCGCACCTTGACCTGTCCCATCGCGAACGGGACTCCGGCGTAGAACGGCGGGAGCCCTAGAGTTGCTCGCGTGAGCGACGACGACCACGACGGACCGCCGCGCGGTGCCCTGATCGCGGCACTGGCCGTTGCGGCCATCGCGGTCGTGGGCCTGCTGGTGGTCGCGGCGCTCAGGCAAACCCCGCCACGACCGGCACCCGTCGCGATCGCTGCCGCCCCCGCTCCCGATGCCGACGGCGACGCCTGCCGGGCTCTGATGGCAAGGCTCCCCGATCAGCTCGGTGACTACCACCGCGCAGCCACGGCAGATCCCACGCCAGCAGGCGCTGCCGCCTGGCGGGCCGACGACGCTGGCGATCCTGTGATTCTGCGATGCGGGTTGGAGCGACCGGACGGCTTCGTCGTGGGAGCGCCGCTGCAGGGAGTCGACGCCGTGAACTGGTTTCGCATCGGCGATCAGGGCCGCAGCACCTGGGTTGCGGTGGATCGCCCGGTCTACGTGGCGCTGACACTTCCCGACGGCTCCGGCCCCACGCCGATTCAGCTGATCTCGGGAGCGGTGGCGGGCGCCATGCCCGCCGTGAAGCCAGAGCCCGGCCCGCCCCGCTAACGCAGGCCCGTCCCGCGTGCCAGCGCGGTATCGACCATGGCGGCCAGCAGGGTCGGGTAGTCGACACCGCTCGCCGCCCACATCCGCGGGTACATCGAGATCGTGGTGAATCCCGGCATCGTGTTGATCTCGTTGATCACCGGTCCAGCGTCGGTGAGGAAGAAGTCGACTCGCGCCAGGCCCTGGCCGTCAATGGCGTGGAACGCGCGGATCGCCAATTGCCTTACCTCATCCGCGATTTCGTCGTCCACCTTCGCAGGCACGTCGAGCTCGGCGGCATCCTCAAGGTACTTGGTGGCGAAGTCGTAGAAGCCATCCTCGCGGCCCCGCACGCCCGCGACGCGGATTTCGCCGACGGTGCTGGCCTCGATGCGGCCATCGGGATACTCCAGCACGCCGCATTCGAGCTCACGGCCGACGATCGCCGCCTCGACGATCACCTTGGGGTCGTGCTTTCTCGCGTAGGCAACCGCTGCGTCGAGCTCGTCCCACGACGTCACGCGACTGACGCCGATCGATGAGCCTGCGCGGGCCGGCTTGACGAAGACGGGTAGCCCGAGGCGCTCGCGGTCCTCCAGCTCCACCGTGTCGTCGCCGCGCCTGAGCACCACGTGATCGCCGATGGGCAGGCCCGCCGAGGCAAGCAGCTTCTTGGTGAACTCCTTGTCCATGCCTGCCGCGCTCGCCAGCACGCCAGCCCCGACGTACGGCACTCCGGCGAGTTCCAACAGTCCCTGAACGGTGCCGTCCTCGCCGTAGGGGCCGTGCAGGACGGGAAACACCACGTCCACCGATGCGAGGATCTCGCCAGCACCCTTGCCAAGCGACAACAGCTGACCTCGCCTGCGCGGATCGGCGGGCAGCGCGAGTGCCGTTCCCGACGCGCCGCTCACCTTGGGCAACTGACCATCGGTGATGGCGAGGGTCTCCGGTCGCCCGTCGGTGAGCACCCACGAACCCTCTGGAGAGATGCCGATCGCGACCACCTCGAAGCGTTCCGGGTCGAGGTTGCGCAGGATGCTGCCTGCGGAAACACACGAGATCGCGTGTTCTGAGCTGCGTCCGCCGTATACGACGGCGACGCGGGTGCGGGCTTTCACAACCTAGAGAGGCTACCGTCAGAAGGCTGGAAGCGGGTTGGGCGGGGAATTAGCTCAGCCCCGGCCGAGGGCCCTTTCGATGTCCGCGAGCAGGTCGTCGGTGTCCTCGATGCCCAGCGAGATGCGCGCGAAACCCTCCGAAACCGCGTCCCCCCAGCGCGCCCTGCGGTCCACGGAGGTATGAATGCCACCGAAACTGGTGGCGGCGATCAGCAGGTCGCTACGGGCGACCAAGTCGTGCACTGCTGCCGCATCGGCGAGCTCGACGGCCACCAGGGAACCGAACCGCTTCATGTGACGACGGGCCACCTCGTGCGCAGGGTCGTCCGACAGCCCGGGATACCGCACCGACCGCACTGCCGGGTGACTGCGCAGCATCAGCGCCACGGTTAGTGCGTTGTGGCACTGGCGTTCGACCCGCAGGCCAGCACTGCCGAGGCTGCGCAGCGTCAGCCATGCCTCCAAGGGGCCGAGGACCGCTCCCGCGAGAAGTCGTTCGCGTTCGACTGCCGTCATCAACTCCGGATGGCTGCCTGCGACGTACCCCGCCACGACGTCGCTGTGCCCGGCCAAGGCCTTCGTGGCGCTCGCGACGACCAGATCGGCGCCGAGCGCCAGCGGCCGCTGCCCGAACGGCGTGGCAGTGGTGTTGTCGACGACCAGCGTCGCGCCGCGACCGCGGCAGATGATGGCCAACTGGTGCAGGTCGACGACGTCGAGAGTCGGATTCACGGGGCTCTCGGCGAGCACCACGTCCGCAGTGGCTGCGACGTCGCACATCTGCGACGCGGGCGCGGCAATGACGTTGACTCCCTGTGGGGCAAGGCTTTCCACTGCATACTTGCGTACCTGGTAGTAGCCGTCGTCCGGAACGACGAGCGTCGCGCCCGGCCTCACCAGCGTCCGGAGCGTCGACGTGATGGCGGCCATTCCAGAGGCGAACGTGAGCGCGGAGCCAGCTCCCTCCAACGCTGCGAGCGCGGACTCCAGGGCACGCCAGGTCGGATTCGAACTGCGCCCGTAGGAGTCGAAAGACCCCGATTCGTCCGGAGAGAGGTGATAGGCCGATGCCGGGACCGGAGGCACCGACACCGGTTGCCCCGGGAATCCCTGCACCCCAGTGGCCTTGACGCTACGGGTAGAGTCCCCGAATTGGCCGTCCACGGCTCACTCCGACTTCGTGCTGCGCCCAAGCAGCAAGGCGACCGCGTCGTATACGGACAACCCCTTGTGGCAAACGCGGTTGACCGCGTCGGTGAGCGGCATCTCGACGTCGTAGCTCGATGCCAGCGCCAGCACCGACTGACAGGACGTAACCCCTTCGGCGACATGTCCACTCGCCGCAGCCATTGCCGATTCCATCGTCCCACCCATCCCCAAGCGGACGCCGAACGAACGGTTGCGCGAATGAGGTGAGGTACACGTCGCCACCAGATCGCCCACCCCGGCAAGGCCTGCAAGCGTTGCACCCTTGGCGCCCAAGGCAATTCCCAACCGCATGATCTCGGCTAACCCGCGCGTGATGATCGCCGCGATGGTGTTCTCGCCAAGGCCCACACCGGCGGCCATGCCGCAGGCGAGTGCGATGACGTTCTTGCACGCCCCGCCGACCTCGGCACCCACGACGTCGGCGTTGGTGTACGGACGGAAGTACCCGGTGGAGAAGGCACGCTGCAGGGTGACGGCGCGACCGGAGTCGGCGCACGCGACCACGGTCGCCGCAGGCTGTTCCTCGACGATCTCGCTCGCGAGATTCGGCCCTGTCACCACCGCGACGCGAGCGGTGTCGGCACCCGTCACCTGAACGATCACCTGACTCATCCGCAACAGGGTGTCCAACTCGATACCCTTGGCCACGCTCACGAGGGTGGTGTCCGCGCCGATGAATTCGCGCCAGTTCTCCAGGTTGGTCCGCAGCGTCTGCGACGGCACGGCCAACAGGACCGTGCATGCTCCCGCCAGAGCCGAGGCAGCGTCGCTGGTGGCGCGGATTCCACTAGGCAGTTCGGTGTCGCCCAGATACGCGGTGTTTCGGTGGGTGTCATTGATCTCCGCCGCCAACTCGGGCCGCCGTGTCCACAGCGTGACGCCGTTGCCCGCGTCCGCGAGCACCTTGGCAAGCGCCGTCCCCCACGCGCCCGCGCCCATCACGGCAGCTTCAACCACGGGAACAAATCTAGCCTGCATCGCGCTGCTGGCAGGATGGCAGGCATGAGCGGCACCTCCGCAGACGCATCGAAGGGCGTCGGTTTGATCATCGCGATCAAACGCCTGAGTGCGGCCAAGACCCGACTGGCGCCGATGTTCCGTTCATTGGTCGATGGCGCGCGCGAAGAACTGGTACTTGCGATGCTTGCCGACACGATCGCGGCGGCGGCAGCGGTGCCCGCCGTGCACACGATCACGGTGGTAACTCCCGACGAGATGGCGGCCGACGCCGCGAGGGGCCTCGGTGCGCAGGTCTTGATGGATCCGACTCCGCCTGGGCACGTCGACCCTCTGAACGCGGCGTTGCGAGCCGCGGAGGCGGCCATTCGCCCGTACGGCGCGAACGTCGCCGTCCTGCAGGGCGATCTCCCCGCCATCCAGGCCCGTGAGTTGGCGCAGGCGGTCGCTGCCGCGAGAGCTCATCCGCGCAGTTTCGTCAGCGATCGGCATGAAACGGGGACGGCGGCACTGTTTGCATTCGGCGTTCCGCTCGACCCCAACTTTGGACCCAATTCGGCACGGCGCCATGCGGATTCGGGCGCGATCGAGCTGACCCGACCGTGGCCCGGATTGCGTTGCGACATCGACACACAGGACGACCTCGCGACGGCCGTTCGGCTCGGCGTTGGCATGGCGACGAAGCGTGCCGTCGGTGAACTCCCAATCCCCCGCACCGACGGATGAGCCCCAGTCCGTAGCCTCTAGTGCGTCGGATGGGGGATGATCGACATCGTGACCGAAGCCGAGACTCGACCGGCCGATGCCGAATGGGCGTCGGACAACCCACCTCCGGGGGCCCCGCCTGCAGCGACGGTCGACGATGTCGCCACGTCCTCCGGCGATCCGCTGCCCGAGGACCGCTACCTCAATCGCGAGCTGAGCTGGCTGGACTTCAACGCTCGGGTGCTCGCGCTCGCTGCCGATGCGTCGTTGCCGCTACTGGAGCGCGCCAAGTTCCTTGCCATCTTCGCCTCGAATCTCGACGAGTTCTACATGGTGCGCGTAGCGGGCCTCAAGCGTCGCGACGAGATGGGTCTGTCCGTGCGATCGGCGGACGGTCTCTCGCCCCGCGAACAGTTGCGCCGCATTGGCGAACGCACTCAGCAGATCGCGAGTCGGCACGCTCAGGAATTCTTGGAGTCGATCCGCCCTGCCCTCGCGGACGAGGGCATCATCGTCGTCACCTGGGCTCAGCTCGACGATGCCGAGCGTTCGCGGCTGTCCACGTACTTCCACGAGCAAGTGTTCCCCGTGCTGACGCCGCTCGCGGTCGACCCTGCGCACCCGTTCCCCTTCGTCAGCGGGCTCAGCCTGAACCTCGCGATCACGGTGCGCCAACCCGACGACGGCACACAGCACTTCGCGCGCATCAAGGTGCCCGACAACGTGGATCGGTTCGTCGAGTTGGGCCCTCGCGAGGGCGGCGCCGCGATCCGCTTCCTGCCCATGGAGGAGCTCATCGCGGCCTTCCTTTCGGTGTTGTTCCCCGGCCTGGAGATCGTGGAGCACCACGCATTTCGGATCACCCGCAATGCTGACTTCGAGGTCGAAGAGGACCGCGACGAGGATTTGTTGCAGGCACTGGAACGGGAGCTGGCACGGCGCAGGTTCGGTTCGCCGGTCCGGCTAGAGGTCGCCGACGACATGACCGAGAACATGCTCGAGCTGCTCCTGCGTGAACTCGACGTGCATCCCGGCGACGTCATCGAGGTGCCCGGACTGCTCGACCTGTCGTCGCTGTGGCAGATCTACGGCGTGGATCGACCCGACCTCAAGGATCCGCCCTTCGTTCCCGCGACCCCGCCCGCATTCGGAGAGCGCGAGACCCCGAAGAGCATCTTCTCGACGCTGCGCGACGGTGACGTGTTGGTGCATCACCCGTACGACTCGTTCTCGACGACGGTTCAGCGATTCATCGAACAGGCCGCCGCCGACCCAAACGTGTTGGCGATCAAGCAGACCCTGTATCGGACGTCCGGCGATTCGCCGATCGTCAATGCGCTGATCGACGCCGCGGAGGCGGGCAAACAAGTCGTCGCACTCGTCGAGATCAAGGCGCGCTTCGACGAACAGGCCAACATCAAGTGGGCTCGCGCGCTAGAGCAGGCTGGCGTGCACGTGGTGTACGGGCTCATCGGCCTCAAGACACATTGCAAGACATGCCTAGTGGTGCGCCGCGAGGGATCGGCGATCCGACGGTACTGCCACATCGGGACGGGCAACTACAACCCAAAGACCGCGCGCTTGTACGAGGACGTCGGCCTGCTGACCGCATCGCCCGACATCGGCGCCGACCTCACCGATCTGTTCAATTCGCTTACGGGCTACTCGCGCAAGGTGTCCTACCGCAATCTGCTCGTCGCTCCCCATGGCGTTCGTAGGGGCATCGTCGAGCGCATCGAGCGTGAGATCGCGGCCAAGCGCGACGGCGCGGACGCCTCCATCCGTCTGAAGGCCAACGCGCTGGTGGACGAACAGGTGATCGACGCGCTCTATCGAGCGTCGCAGGCCGGGGTTCGAGTCGAGGTCGTGGTGCGTGGCATCTGCGCCCTAAAGCCGGGCGTTCCAGGGTTCTCCGAGAACATCACGGTGCGGTCCATTCTCGGGCGATTCCTCGAACACTCGCGCATTATTCACTTCCGCGCCATCGATGAGTTCTGGATCGGCAGCGCCGACATGATGCATCGTAATCTCGACCGTCGCGTCGAGGTGATGGCACAGGTGAAGGATCCGAGGCTGACCGCCCGCTTGAACGACATCTTCGAGTCGGCCATGGATCCCGCAACCAGGTGCTGGGAACTCGGTTCCGAGGGTCACTGGACCGCTTCACCGGTAGAGGGACAGACCGTACGCGACCACCAGGTGTCGGTGATGGAACACCACCGCTACTCCTGAGGCCGGCCGGCTCGATCCGCTCGTTCCGAATGACCTGCAGGAGTTGACGTGCCGAAGAAAGCTCCACGGAGCACCGGGTCGAACGTGATCCTCGCCGCAGGCGGCGTGCTGTGGCGCAAATCCGATGGATCTGATCAACCCGAAGTCGCGCTCATTCACCGGAACCGATACGACGACTGGTCACTTCCCAAGGGCAAGATCGACCCCGGTGAGAGCGCGCCGGTGGCCGCCGTGCGGGAAATCGAGGAGGAGACCGGGTACGCGTCAGAGCTGGGGCGCAGGCTCGCGTCGCTGAGCTATCCCATCGACCTCGGCACCAAGAAGGTGACTTACTGGGCAGCGCGCACGCTCGGTGGCGAGTTCACCCCGAATCTCGAAGTCGACCAGCTGATCTGGGTGCCAGTCCCAGAGGCGATGAAGCGCCTGAGCTATCCTCTCGATCGAAAGGTGCTGCGCCGCTTCGCCAAACAGCCAGCCGATACCCGCACGCTGCTGATCGTTCGGCACGGCACGGCAGGCTCCAAGTCGCGGTACAAGGGCGACGACCGCAAGCGGCCGCTGGACAAGAAGGGCCGCGGGCAGGCCGAATCGCTGGTGGGACTGCTGTTGGCGTTCGGCGCCACCGAGTTGTATGCCGCCCCGCGTACACGTTGCCACCAGACGTTGGAGCCGCTGGCCGAAGAACTGGGCGTGACAATTGTGGACCTACCCGCGCTGACCGAGGAGGCCTACGCCGACGACCGTCCGGCTGCGAGGCGTTCCATCAGGAAGGTCGTCGAGGCCGCGCAGGACTCGGATGAAACGCCGGTGATTTGCACGCAGGGCAAGGTGATTCCGGACTTCATCGACTGGTGGTGCGCACGCGACGGAGTGCGGCCCGACAAGTCGCGCAACCGCAAGGGCAGCACGTGGGTGCTCTCGCTGCACGACGGCAAGTTGATCGCCGCCGATCACATCGCCAGTCCTCTGGCGACCGTCCAGTAGTCCACACGCAGACGCGCCGCGGATCGGGTGATCCGCGGCGCGCCCTGCGCCGGAACTGAATTCCGGCGACTATCTACGGTTTACTTGCGGCCCTTCTTGGCGGGGGCCTTCTTGGCTGGCGCCTTCTTGGCGGGAGCCTTGGTCGCTGCCTTCTTGGCGACGGCCTTCTTCGCAGGCGCTGCCTTCTTGACCGCGGCCTTCTTCGCAGGCGCTGCCTTCTTGACCGCGGCCTTCTTCACCGGCGCCGTCTTGGCGGGCGCCTTCTTGACGGGAGCCTTCTTCGCAGGCGCAGCCTTCTTCACGGCGGCGGCCTTCTTCGCAGGCGCAGCCTTCTTGGCCGGAGCCTTGGTGGCGGCCTTCTTCACGGCCGCCTTCTTCACGGCGGTCTTACGAGCCGGTGCCGCGGTGGCACCGCGCTTGACGGCCGGTCCGTCGGCGGAGAGTCGCTGTGTCCCAGACACAACCGCCTTGAACTGAGCACCGGGCCGGAAAGCGGGCACGGACGTCGGCTTTACCTTGACGGTCTCGCCTGTGCGCGGGTTGCGCGCAACGCGGGCGGCGCGGCGGCGCTGCTCGAATACGCCAAATCCCGTGATGGTGACGCTGTCGCCCTTGTGCACTGCGCGCACGATGGTGTCAACGACGTTCTCGACGGCGGCCGTAGCCTGCCGACGATCGGTGCCCAACTTGTCCGTGAGGACATCGATGAGCTCTGCCTTGTTCATGCAAAACCTCCGAAGCCAGTGGTCCTACTTGGACCGACTAGAGGACACGGTAAACCCATAGACCACTGATTTCCAAGCGCCACGCCCATTTTGGGCAATAGCTGGCAACGGGTTCGGCAATCAGGTTGCCCCACACCGGCGGTGGTACGCACGTCCTAGAACTGGCTTGCTGGGAGGCGATTTCGGCCCCCCACGCCCTTCCTCAGGCGGGCAAAGTCCGGGGTTTCCAGGCTGGCCTGGATTGTTCGAAGACCTCGATCTCCGCCTGTTTCCGCAGCGTAAGGCCTATATCGTCGAGCCCTTCGAGCAGTCGCCATGCCGTGTAGTCGTCAATCTTGAACGGCAACAGGACCGTTCCGGCAGCCAAGGTCCGATCGTGAAGATTCACAGTGATTTCCAGGCCTGGATGCTGCTCGATGAGCTTCCATAACAATTCCACGTCATCTTGCGCGACTTCGGCGGCCAGGAGTCCCGCCTTGCCAGAATTGCCGCGGAAGATGTCGGCGAAGCGCGACGAGATGACGACCCGGAAGCCGAAATCCATCAGTGCCCACACCGCGTGCTCGCGCGACGATCCAGTGCCGAAGTCCGGACCAGCGACCAACACCGAGCCCTTGTCGTACGGCGGGAGATTGAGCACGAAGGACGGGTCGTTGCGCCATGCGGCGAAAAGGCCGTCCTCGAAACCGGTTCGGGTGACCCGCTTCAGGTACACCGCCGGGATGATCTGATCGGTGTCGACATTGGACCGGCGAAGCGGGACGCCGATGCCCGTGTGTGTGCGGAAGGCTTCCATGACTGTCTCCTCTAGCGATTCGCGACGGCGGGCAGATCGGAGGGTGCGGACAAGGTGCCCCGCACGGCGGTGGCCGCGGCAACCGCTGGCGAGACCAGGTGAGTCCGACCGCCTTTGCCTTGTCGGCCTTCGAAGTTCCTGTTCGACGTCGACGCGCACCGCTCGCCCGGCGCGAGCTGATCGGGATTCATGCCAAGACACATCGAGCAGCCCGCCTGACGCCAGTCAGCCCCCGCCGCGGTGAATATCTCGCCGAGCCCTTCCGATTCGGCTTGGGCGCGAACCCGCATCGAACCCGGCACCACCAACATCCGCATCCCCTCGGCGATCTTCCTGCCGCGCAGGACGTCCGCCACCACCCGCAGATCCTCGATCCTGCCGTTGGTGCAGGAGCCGACGAACACCGTGTCCACCGGGACGTCGCGCATGGCCGTGCCGGGAGTCAGTCCCATGTACGCCAACGCCTTCTCCGCCGACTGGCGCTCACCCTCATCGAAGATCGATTCGGGATCGGGCACCGAATCCGCCAGCGGCACACCCTGACCGGGGTTGGTGCCCCAGGTGACGAAGGGGCTCAACGTCGACGCATCGATGTGGACCTCGGTGTCGAATTCGGCTCCCTCGTCAGTGCGCAGCTGATTCCACGCCGCAACCGCTGCGTCCCAGTCGGCTCCCGTCGGGGCATGCGGACGGCCATGGAGGTAGGCGTAGGTCGTCTCGTCCGGAGCGACCATGCCTGCCCGCGCGCCTGCCTCGATGCTCATGTTGCAGATCGTCATGCGACCCTCCATCGACAGCGATTCGATGGCGCTGCCGCGGTATTCGATGACGTAGCCTTGGCCGCCGCCGGTGCCGATCTTCGCGATCACGGCCAGGATGATGTCCTTGGCGCTGACTCCGAGGGGCAGGACCCCATCGACGTTGACGGCCATCGTCTTGAACGGCCGCAGCGGCAGCGTCTGGGTGGCGAGTACGTGCTCGACTTCCGAGGTGCCGATTCCCATCGCAATCGCACCGAACGCGCCGTGGGTGGAGGTATGACTGTCGCCGCAGACGACGGTCATACCGGGTTGGGTCAGACCGAGCTGCGGGCCGATGATGTGGACGATTCCCTGCTCGACGTCTCCCATGGGGTGCAGCCTGATGCCGAACTCCTCGCAATTGCGGCGCAGCGTCTCGACCTGGGTGCGTGAGATCGGGTCGGCGATCGGCTTGTCGATGTCGATCGTCGGGACGTTGTGGTCCTCTGTGGCGATCGTGAGGTCCGGCCGACGCACTCGCCGACCCTCGAGCCGGAGTCCGTCGAAGGCCTGCGGGCTCGTCACCTCGTGTACGAGGTGGAGATCGATGTAGATCAGGTCGGGCTCGCGGGCGCCGCCCTCACCGGTTCCTTCGGCGACGACGTGGTCGGCCCACACCTTCTCGGCCATGGTGCGCGGGTGTGCGGTCATGTTTGGCTATCTCACAATCTGGGAAGCTAGTATCTCCCTATGAGACAGGATAGCGGCATCGGGGTGCTCGACAAAGCGGTGGGCGTTCTGCATTCGGTGGCCGAGTCGCCGTGTGGGTTGGCAGATCTCTGCGAGCGAACGGGATTGCCGCGTGCGACGGCACATCGGTTGGCCGCGGGTCTCGAGGTCCACCGCCTGCTGGCCCGCGACACGGAAGGCCGGTGGCGGTTGGGACCGGCGCTGACCGAACTGGCTGGCCTCGTGCACGACCCGCTGCTTCCGGCTGGCGCCGCAGTGTTGCCGCGGCTGCGCGAGATCACCGGCGAAAGCGTCCAGCTGTACCGTCGGGAGGGCCTCTCGCGGGTCTGTATCGCGGCACTGGAGCCCCCGTCCGGACTCCGCGACACTGTGCCGGTGGGGACTCGTCTTCCGATGACGGCCGGATCGGGTGCCAAAGTTCTTCTCGCCTATGCCGATACGGCCACCCAACAGGCGGTGTTACCAACGGCGAAGTTCACCGACAGGGTGTTGGCCGAGGTCCGCAAGCGCGGCTGGGCGCAGAGTGCCGCAGAACGCGAACCCGGCGTGGCGAGCGTGTCGGCGCCCGTGCGGGACGGAAGCGGCGTCGTCATCGCTGCGGTGTCGGTATCGGGACCGATCGACCGGATGGGCCGACGACCGGGCGCGCGGTGGGCGGCCGACCTGCTTGCGGCCTCGGAAGCGATCACTCGGCGGCTCTGACGGTCGTCGTTCCTGCGCACGCAGATTGACCTTGTACCCCCGATGGGATTCGAACTCTTATCCCAGCGAAACGCTGACCTCAGCGGATAGCGCGCTTACGGTTCCGACCAGGAATTCCGAGATGCGCCGGAATGAACCGGCATAACTCGTAATCAACCGAGTCCGTAGCCAAAGCGCAGCCAAATCGGGCACCAGTTCGAACAATTCGCCGCACCCGCGCCGCAGGGGTCGGATTTGAAATCGCAACCCCTGGAATGACTGAAGCCGGCTCCCTGGCAGGGGAACCGGCTCCGAAGTCACCATCACCGCCCTGGCAGGGGCGGATGCACTACACCTACCCAGGAGGGTATTCCATGCGCAAAATCAGCACAATAGCTACACGTCAATCACTCGTTCAAGCCGCGATGCTGCGCCACCCAGCGGGAAGCGCAGTACCGAGGTCCTCGAAGAACCTCGGTCGACACCCAGGGGGTGACGGTTGCCCTGTCTGCGGCGGACGTCGTTGGGTCCGGGCTGTTACCGAAATGCCGCTCGAGATCGCCTGCCCCGCGTGCGAGGTGACCCGATGACCGCGCCCACTGCATCCCCCGTCGGTCCGCCAGCTGGCGCCGACCTCGTCTGCGAGTGGGAAACTTGTAGAAGCCTCACGCGGTACCGCGTCATCTTCGGCGCCGACCGGTTCGTCACCGACACCCAAGTTCGCGTCTACGCGACAGTCGTGCAGCTCGCCGACGGATCGATCGACCAGTGCACCGTTGAGGAGCCAAGCGTCAACGTCTCCGACTCAGAATGCGACGTTCCGCCTCTCAACCTCGACCAGGCCCGCGAGCTCGCCGCGCTACTTCTGGAAGCCGTCCGCGAGATCGAAGGATGGCTACAGTGACGGCCATCCCGACGGCAGCTCGGGCAGCCGCCCAGATGCGACGCCGCGGCGAACCCATCAACCCTAGCGACCACCAATGCGGATACGAGTGGTGCGAAGGGACCATGTGGACAGGCAGCCACTTGACCTCAACGGCCCTTCGCACGACGGGAAGGGACGGGGACGTGATCGACGAGCTCGAGGTAACCGTCATGGTGACCTACGACGAAACCGAGGATTCACGGCCTCGAATACTGCTGCACGTCGGTGGGGCCGAGGGGCGGATCGACTTCGACGTCAGCCCGACTGCTGCCGAAGCCACTCATATTGCGATTCGTCTCCTATCCGCGGCGGTCGCACTCGACGAGTGGGGCGGGCGGCGATGAGCGAGGCCTGCAGCTACGAGTGGTGTGGCGAGAACTGTAACGGCCGCGACCACAGCAGTGGCGGTGTCTATGTCCCGGCGATCCTCAGCGCAATCCACGACGACGACATGGGCGTCAACGGCCTAAACGGCAAGACGATCGGTGTCGGCGTGCGCTACAACTCCGTGGACGGTCTGCCAGCGATCTTCGTGCACATCGTTGGTGGCAGCGACGACGGCGACGCCGAACTCGATTGGCACGCTGCGCTGGATCTGAGTGTGGCGCTCGACGAGGCGATCTCGCTGCTTCATGAGGTCCTCCGCGGCGGCGTCGACCTGAAGCCGAAGCCGTGGAAGCGAGGGTTACGCAATGGCTGAGACACCGCAGTCCTCGGAGGTCGGCCGGCAGATCACGGGTTTGGACCTTCGAGCAGCGACTCAATCGTTGATCTGCTTGACGCTCGCCGTCGTCGCGTTGACGTCGTACGGACCGATCGCGTCGGGTGTGATCGGATCGCTTTGGATCGTGCTCGCGTCGTTGAACGCGCGGGAGATCGGACGCCGTTAACAAACCGCGTGTCGGAAGGGTCGGATTTCAAATCCGACCCTTCCGACCCCCTGTCTTGGTCGCATTTGAAATCGGACCAAGACCAACCACTACAAGAGAGGATGGTTGTCGTGAAGGCGTTCGTGTCGTTGATGGGTTTTGCGTTGCTGGTGGCCGTCGTAGCTGTCGGCGCGGCTGCGGTGCTCATCGCGGCGACTGGTTACGGGCTGTTCGTTGGCGGCCGCGCGCTGGTGCGCCAACGTCGGCGGCGGGCGGCCGCGGAGGCGCATAGGCGCGCCGAGTTGGCGGCCCGCTGCGAGCTGGAGAACATCTGGTACCTCGAAGGTGATCCGCGCGGCACCTACGGCCGATACATGCCGGTAGATCTTGATCGGATTTGAAATCCGGGTATCTGGCGTGTCGTCCGCCTACCCCGGCCGGATGGGTGGTGCACTTGTGTATGAGCAGTTTTCTTCCGAGGAACATCCCGGCGCCGAACCCCGTCGGCCCTCCGGAGGGTCTTGTCAGGCTCCCAGCTGATCCAGCGACTAGTAGGGACATCGCTGGTGTCGTGGAGGAGCTCCGCGCCATCCGCGCGGTCCTGGAGCAGATTCGAGATGGGCGCGCGTCAATCTAAGAAAGGCGAACATGGCAGACCTGATTCATGAGGCCCACGCGGCTATCAACCGGATCGAGAAGAACGAGCACAAGCCGCCGTTGAGCGCAGCCGATGAGATCGCTGCAGCGCAGGTGAAGGTGCTTATCTTCATCGCGCAGTTGCTCGATGAGCGGCTGCCGCGGCCCGACCCGCCCGGCGCGTACAAGCCGCAATGAGCGAGCCGGACTCGATTCGGCGTTGCACCGTTGCGGACCTCTACGACCTCGACGGCCCCTTCATGATGAGAATTTCCGAAGACAGCGACAGCCCTTGGAAATTGGTCAAGACCCACACATTGGGGTTTTGGACTGACCGCCAATCAGGCGCTCGAATCGATTACTGCACGATCAAGTTCCACGACGACGCCGCGGAGCGCGTCGTGAATCCCGACGAAGAAATCGAAATCGGCTTGCGCCGATCCGCCTAGAAGTTCGCCGGGCTCATCGCGCCACTAGCACTGGTAAGGGACAACTTGTCCCTTGCCAGTTTCTGCGAAATCACTTGTGCTACAACATGATTCGATGCTAGACTTGAGGCACAACAGAAGAGCGGGGCAGGGACGGAAACAGCCACCTCTCACCAACCCACGGGAACGGTGAACTGCAAGAGACAGGGTCCCCCAGACAGATCCTGGATGTCAGCCCCGCTCCTCTGGCCCTTCATCACGAAGGCCAGTTAGAAGTTGGCGGCGCTCATGGCGCCGTTCGTGCCTGCTGTCTCGTACATCCAGTTGACCTCGTTGAGCATCTCTCCGGGCGATTGCCCGGGCCCCGCGTAGACGTTCCATTGAATATTGTTCTGCGGGTTGGGGTTCGAACCGTTCCACCCATGCAGGCCGTTGATGAACGCGTTGCCGTTGAGGGTGTTCTGGTTGCCGGGATTGTCTTCGCTGTAGGTGATGAGTTGGCCGGTGTTCTTGTTGAGCAGGAACCGCACGTCACCCATCAGCGGTGTGCCTCCGTACCCGGCGACGAGCCTGCTGAGGATGCGGCCGGTGTAGGTGCCGACGATGTGGGCGATCTGCTGGGCGTAGTCGATGGCCATGTTGACCCCCGCGAGGGCGCCCTGGACGAGGCCCGCGATGGCGGCGACACCCTGGACAGCCGTCGCCGCGCCGCTGGCGCCACCCGAGGGATCTGCCCCGCCTGCTGCCCCAAGGATGCTGCCGACCGCGGACGCAATCGATGCAACGCTGCCTGCCACGTCGGCTGCCAAGGTGATGTACTTCTGAATGTCGTCGACGATCTTGCCGACGTCGGCGGTGCTGCGGAGCCCGTACACCAGGCGGTCGGCGATGTCCTGAGTGGCAGCCAACGCATCCAACGTCCCTTGAGCCACCTGGAATACGCTGGTGATCGCAGATCCGACACCACTGACCGCGCCGCTGACGGCCGATATCGCGTTCGGCGCCTGCTGAAACCCTGCCGACTGGGCAATCTGAGTCTGTGTGCTCTGCAACGCCGCGATCGTGTTCTTGTTCCCGACGGCGTCCTGGGCCTGCAGGTCCTTGATCGTCGAACTCACGGTGTTGAGCGTGGTGAGAACCTGATCATCAGAGGCGCCCGGTGTCTTCGCGGCGTCGATCTGCTGCGCGAGAGCCGGATTACCCTGCAGGTAGGCGTTCAACAGTCTGTCGTTGACCGACAGGTTCTTGGCACTGTCGTCGACGAGCTGGCTCAACGGAGCACCCGACGGCAGCACCAGATCCTGAGTCAGGAAATTCCCAAGCCCCGCAGCCTGTCCCGGCGGGGCTTGACCGTCGCTGCCGACGGGGAACAGAATCGGCGCCGACTGGCGCGTGTGAACGTGGTTTCGGTGCTCGGCGTACGAGCCTTCGCCGGTGTCGGGGTAGTAGCCGGTCGTGAGGTTGCCGTGCCCGCCCAGACCGACGCGCTGCCCTGTCTGGGGGTTCTCCCAGATGATCTGTTCCAGGCCAGGAAGATTCGGCTCATTGGCTTTGAGCCAATCTGCGAACTTCTGCATGTTCTCGACCGACCCGGTCCAGTCGATGCCGCGGTTCAGCTTGTCCGGGTTGGGCGCGTACCCCGGTTCCCGCTGCCCGTTCGGCAGGAAGCGGTCTGTTTCCTGGTGGGAGCCATAGGTGCTCGGCTTGAGGCCGAACTGGTCCGCCAGAGCCATGACCCACTCGGGGAAGGTCTTCGCCGTGCCGGTGCCGTACCCGCCCGTATTGGTGCCTCGTGGGAGGCCGTAGGACCCCTGAGGCTGGATCGCTGACGTAGTCGCGGTGTTCGGATACCAGTTGGCGTAATCGGCGATCTCGGGGGGCGGGCCAGCCCAACCTCTGCCGGTCGTGCTTGCAGGACCGGGCTTCGTGTCGACGGTGACGCCGGGGACCATGCCCTTGGTGATCGTCTCCCACGCGGCCAGGCCCTGCGGCTTCGTGCCGTTGTACCCCGTGAAAGCCGTGCGGTTGGCGATCTCGATCTGCTGTTCCCGAGTGGCCAAATCGGGGCGCGCCGCGAACGCCAGGCCGCCGAACGCCTTCCACGTCTCAGGCGAGAACTGAAGCCCACCGAAGTGGCCGTTGCCGCCGGTGTCGGCGTTCTGCCAGTTTCCGCTCGACTCGGCCGCCGCGACCTTGTCCCACGGGAACGAATTAGCCTGCCCGGCACCACCGGGCGAGACCCCCGGGCCGAGGACGTCCTGCCAGTTCGGCCCCTTCTTGACCGCGTCCTTCTCCGCGGCAGCCTGCTGCTGGGCGGCGATCTGCTCGGGCGACATCTTCACCCAGCGTTGATCATTCGCCCCAGGAAGCATCCCAAGCCCCTGGAACAGTGGCTGCATGATCCCTTGGGTGATCAGGTTGAAACCGGATTGGGCGGCCTGCAGGATGTTGCCGAGATCCTTGGCCAAACCCTTCAGCCCACGATTGTCGTCGAACTGGTGACGCAGATAGGCGCTCAGAATGCTGGTGTCGGCACTGGCAATGTTCGGCGGCAACAACGCACCACCCACCGCATCGGACCCGGTCGCCGCTGGCGCACCACCCGCGGACGCTGCGACACCGCCCAGCGCACCCGCCGCGGCCTGCGCGGTCGACCGAGATGCGTCTTCCACCGCACCCTGTGCCGACATCATGCCGGACGCGTAGTCCTGCATCATCTTTCGGCCACGATCAAGCGTGTAACCCGAACCAGAGAACGGGCCCTCCTTGGCCGGCGAACTCGGCATGAACTTCGCGATGGTGCCCATCACAGACTGGGCCGCATTGGCCAACCCGGTCAGACCGGTCGCATCCAACAATCCATTGATGAGGTTTTGGATGAGGGTCTTCCCCCAGTCGAACGCCTTGTCCACGAATCCGCCGAACGTCGACTGCACCGTGTCCCAGACCTTGCCCAACACGCCGGGAATCGAATCGAGGAAGGTCGCGAGACCCTTCCCCCAATCCAACAGCCCACCGACGAAACCACCCAGTACCTCGACTGCCCCACCAGTCACCTTGATGAACGCCTCGACGAGGCTGACCAACATCGGCAGGTAGGGCAGCAACCCCTCGACCGCCGAAGTGACCGAGGCGAACATGCCAGGCAGCTGCGGGCCAGCCCCTTCAACCAGGCCCACGAAAGCGCTGACGAGCGGCCCGATTTGAGGCAACAGCGCAACGAACCCATTTGCCAGGCTCTGGAAGATCTGCGGCAGCTGCGGCCCAAGACTGCCCATCAGACCAGTGAAGGCGTCGGCCAACCCTCTCAGGAATGTGTTCAGCGCTGGCGCGATTCCGACGATCTGCGGGCCCGCGGTGGTCATCGTCGAGGCGAACGCATCAAACAGTGCCTGCCAGCCGGGCGCGATCCCGACGCCGAGCTTGACGAATGCCCCGGCGATCGACCCGATCCCCTCGACCAGCGGCTTGAGCATCGGCCCAAGCGAATCGGTAGCCGTCCGAATCGTGGAGAAGAAGTCAAGCAGCGTCTGCGGGCCCTCGGCGGACTTCGTCCACCCGTCGAACGACTGCGCCAATTGCTCGAGCCACGCCAAAAGGCCGCCCCCACCGAACTTCTCGGCCACGTCCATGATGCCGAAGAACGCATCGCTGACCAGGTAGGCGACGTTGATCAGGTGATCGAAACCAGTGATGGCATCCTGGATCCAAGCTGAGAGCGCCCCGGAACCCGATGCCTTGTCGACCAAATCGGCGAAGAAGCGAATCAGGGTGGTGACCTGGCCGCCGATCTGCCCGAAGAACGACGACCCGACCGTGACCAGTTGCGTGAAGATTCCGACGAGCGGCTCGATCGCCGGTTCCAACGCCTTCAGCCCTGCAGCGAGGTTGTCGACGAAGGCCGTGAACGCTCGTGCGGATTCCGGCTGCATGAGCACCCCGGCTAGCTGGTGAGCCGCTTCGCCAAACACCCCGGACACCTTCACCATCGCCGTGGTCACCGCGGGCAGCCACGTCTGGATCAACGGCTTGACGTCGTTGACGATCTGGGCGAAGAACGAATCCTGCACTGCCCCGGCGGATCCCTTGAACCCGTCGCGGAACTGGGCGATCTGAAGCATGGTCTGCGCCGCGAACGGGCCCATGTTGGCGATGTCTTGAAGGAACTTCTTCGGATCGTCGGCCATCATGTCCTGCAGCGCGTCAGCGACGCCGTGAAACGCGACCTGCAACGTCGCCGAAGAGAACTCCACCGCCGACATGACTGCGGGCAGCACCCCCAACGCGCCCGAGAGCTGCTTCACCGCATCGGCCATCCCGACGAGGCCCTGGACGGCCGATGCGCCGCCGAGCCCGGCCAGGCCAGCGAGCGACGGCACCGCAAGCGTCAGACCAGAGATCTTGCCGAACGCCACCTCGAACCCGGCGATGCTCTTCACGAAATCCACGACGGACCCCGCAGCTTCACCCGCGCTCGACCCAACGCCGCCCATCCCACCGGCCACTGCCTTGAGCCCCAACGTGATCTCGGGCTGCCCGAACACCATCGCCGCGGTCGACGCGATGCTCAATACCTTGGCTAGACCACTCGCCTTGCCGGTGGCCTCCGAACTTGCATCCGCCACACCACCCAAACCGGTGTGCAGACTCGGCATCAACTTCGTCAGGTCCGAGGCAGCACTCAGAACTCCGCCCAAGCTGTCCGACAACGCGCGGTGTGCATCACGCTCCACGCTGATTGCCTTCGAGTGACGCTTCCGCGACTCAGTGACGCGGTCCTCGGCGGCCTCGATGTCCTTGAGCGTCGCCCGACTATCCAGCAGAGTGCTATTACGGTGCCGCTCCGCGGCTTCTACCTCGTTGGCGGCCCGCCGGACGTCGTCGAGTCGCGCCCTGTACCCCTCCGCCGACGACCCGGCTGAGGTGAATTCGCGATCGGTTTCCCGCAGCGTCTTCTGGGTCTTCTGCAGCGATTTGTCAGTGGACTCCGCCGCCGCGGTGACCTTGTCCATGCCGCGGGCAGCCTGGTCCGCGCCACGGCCGTCGTACTCGAGTTCGATCTCTCCATGAGCCCGACCGAGAAAGTAGTCGGGCACTAGCCCAACCGCCCATCACGCCGCTCGGACTCAATGCGCGCCAGGATCCTGCGCCGCCGCTCGGCTCTGGCATCGACCGCGGCCTGCCGCTCAGCCTCCGTCGCATACCGCCTGCCCTGAAACATCAGCTCCGGTGGATCCGGCTCCACCCTCCGTCTCCGCATCGACGATCAACCTCCCATCGAATAGACACCGCGAGCACCACTGCGCCGCTGAGGCCGCCGCAACTCGGACTCATCCCCTGCAGCCCCGGCCGGCAACCGAAGCGCCGCAATCAACCGCGCATACGCGATCCGCTGCTGACGCACCTCGGCCAGCTCCTTCAACGCACAATCGACCCCCAACTCGTCGACCACCTTCTGCAAACCATCGACGATGTCCAAGGTCTGGCACGCCTGCATCAGCAACGACCGCTCATGCTCATCGAGCTCGTAATCGGCAAGCACCGAATCCCACAACCGCCGACCCGCCAACTTCAACCCGCCCGGCGCCCCCGACTTCGACTGACGCGCCATCACCGAACCCCCATGCAGCACAACACATTTCGAGCCAGCCGCCATGCCGAAACACGTTGAAATACAGCACTTTTCGTACGTTTCAGCCCACACGCACCGCGACCCGGAGACGCACGTCGCCGGGGGGTTGGTGTGGAAAAAAACGAGGTAGATAGATCCGCGGAGACGCGTGTCGCCGGTGCTGTCGCGTCGCTAAAAATGTTTGCTGGCGCGGGTTGAGATGTGTTGTTCTGCAACGGGTTTCGCGGTGTTGAATTGTGCTGTTGAGCAGCGTATTTCAGATGCGAGTGGGCTGGCGTTGCCGACTCGGTTTGGATGTTGCTCAACGGACTTGTGTCCAATCGAGTGGAGCGGCTGCCGGTGCTGGTTCGGCGAATCCGGCGGCGATGAAGTCGCGTGCGATGGTTTCCGGTATGTCGACGGTCGTGCCCGGTTTCGGCAAGTGCTTCATCTTCACGCTGATGTTTTCGTTGTCGACGGGCGCATCTTCGGCGTATCCGCCTGTCATCAGGCTTTCGGCGATCGCGGCGGGCATGTCGACGACGGTGCCGATCTGGGGCCAGGCGGTGAGTGGGCCGCCGTCGATGCTGACGTATCCGGTCGGCCGTCCGGTCATTCGCACCTTGACGTGTGGCGGTGGCTCGACGGACTCTTCGCGGGGTCTACGCCAGGGCCAGAGCCATTCGCGCCCAGACAGTCGGGATACCTTCTCTGCGTTGCCGCCCTTGATGAGGTCTTCGGCGATGTCGTCGGGGAAGTCGACGACCGCTCCGACTGGTGGCCATGCGGTGAGCGGCTGACCTTCCAGCCCGACGTACCCGGTCGGCCGCACCGTGATGCGCACCTTCATTCCCGCCCTCTTTCCAGGTGATCGAGCAGGTCTGCGAATTCGGCAATCTCCAGCTCGTCGCCGATGAATCTGGCTGCGAGATCGCCGTTGAGGTCGTGGAGCTTGCGTGCGGCTTCGTATCCGAAGCGGGCGAGGAGTTGGAGGATGTCCGAGAGCTGGGATTGCTTGTGTGTGATGGTGTCGTCGGCTGCAGCGGGCAGGTACTCCGCGCTGCCTCCTGCATTGGCCAGGAGGCGCAGCGCGGCGCAGCGTACGTCGGGGTTGAACTGGTCGACACCCGGAGTCTGGAGGAAGAACTGCTGTCCGGTCATAGCCCGACCCTGGCCATGTTGAGGGCTTTGAGGAGTGCCTGGCGTGGGTCCTTGGGGCAGTGCGGTGGGAGCCCGGGTTTGCACGACGCTGTCATTGCCGCGGCGAGTGCGTTGCGTGCGGAGCTGCGCTTTGGCGGTGTGGGCACGTCGCTGCGGGTGAGGAGTTTGCGCAAGTCGTTTCGTTGGGCGAGCTGTAGGACGTCTTCGAGCGGTGCGTTGACGTGCTTTGCCAGTGATCGCAGTCCGACGGTGGAGTCTTGGTAGGCGGGGGTGTTGACGGGTGCGACGTCGATGAGTCGTCCGGAGATCAAGGTTCGGAGGGGGATTCCTTGATCGGTATTGCTCCAATTGTCTTCGGTGGCAATGAATGCGAACGATGACTGTCGAACGTCTCCGCGGCCGACGAGTTCGTAGACGTCGGCGCGCGAGGATGGCAGGTCGACTTCGTACAGTAGGCCGGCGGTGTCGAGGTTGAGTCGTAGGGTGCCGGCGGCTGTGGTGCCGAGCAGTGACATGTCGTCGTGGTTGTAGCGGGCGATCACGTTGGGCCAGCCGTCGCCGCGTGATCCGTTGAAGAACACCGGGTCGATCTGCTCGATGAAACCGCCGAGGTTCTGGCTCATTTGGCTGAATTTCGCCGCATAGCCGCCGATCGTGCGTGAGCCGCTACGGCCGCGTTGGCCGCGTTGCTCGACTGGCGCTTTGAGTGCGAGGTGTTCTATCTCAGCCACGGAGACGCTCCTTCTCGAGCCGGTTGCACATCTCGACCAGGAACGCCGGGGGACGCCCGTATGCGCGGATGTTGGCCAACACCTTCTCGGGGTCGATCTGGCCGTTGGTGTCGGTGAACTTCGACGGGTCGGCGCCTGCGACGAAGGCTTCGAGTGCGATGCCGGAAAGCAGCTGGGCGGCAGCTGCTCTCAGGGCTTCGGTCGCGTCGGGTGCGCGGACCTTGGCAACGAATACGGACCATTCGGCGGCGGACAGGCCAGCGAGTTGTGCTTCGACGTCAGGCGGTATCTGCGGTATCACGGTCATCGTTCAGGCCCGCCGCGTATTCGAGGACTGCTTTCGCGCGGAAAACCCAGCCGCAAGAAGCAAGTTGACCGTCGAAATCGGCGGCGTGCCGTTGAACCTTGCGGCTGGTCCAGCCGAGACAAGCTGCGGCGGTGCGGGTTCCGATCCACTCATCGTCATGATTTGAGAGTTGCAGATTGACACTCTCATCTTGTCGCGATCGCGACACCGCTACTTCGAGCTCCAGCCGGCGCTCCAGGCGTAGCAGCCAGTCCCCTGGCGGGTGACCGGCGGCCAAGCGCGCCCGACGCTCCTGCGCCGCGAGATAAAGCACCTGACGCATCTCGGCGTCGTCGAGGTTCACCCGCCGCTGTCCTGCTGTCCCAGTTGGCCTTGCACGACCGACAGCGCGATCTCGATACCCATCACGGCGTCGGGTGCGTGATTGTCGACGAAGGCGGCCGCGAAGCCTGATTGCCCGATCAAGGCTTGAACGAGGCATGCCTTGGTCGGGCAGGCGACGAGGTCCGCCAGTACGGTTTCGACGGCCTGGCGGTCGACGTCGCCGCGCAGCGCGAGCAGCAGCCGAAGGTACCGCTCCGTGGCCAGCTCGTTGCGCGGCTCACAACGATGCACACTCATGCGCCACCGCCGATGGTTCCGGCGACGACGCCACGCGGCCGCTGGTTGGCCGGGAGGGTGGCCACCCATTCCTGGCGGCGGGTGAGCGCTGGGCAGTGCTCGCATAGGCCGAGCGCCTGGGCGTGCCGCGCTTGGACGGTGAGGATCGATTCGTGCTCGGCCGCGGGATCGAACAGGCGGTGGCGGCCGCGGCAACGCGCACCCGGCAAGCTCGGCGCCCCGCCCAACGCGATCACCAAATCATCGAGGTCCATCAGAAGACACCATCCATTTCAGGGTGGCGCCAGCCATCGGGGCGCGGGATCGCGTTGGCGAAACCGTGTTCGGCCAACACTTTTCGCACAAACATCTGAGGGCAGGTTCCAAGATATCCGCCGCCGAGAAGCGCCGGCTTCCAGTCGGAGTCGGCATAGTGCCGATGTCGATGCGGCGGGTCAGCGAGTTGGGTCGCGATGACGACGGGCTGGTCGTCCCAAGGATCGCCGTACTCGGTGAACAAACTGCCATCGGGGTCAGCGTCCTGCAGCACGGTCTCAGTGACCGACGACTCGAAGTGCAAGATGCCGGGGCACTCATCGGTGACGTAGAGGTCGCGGTTGAGGGTTTCGTCGTAGCACCAGATCCGCACGTTGACCCAACCCTGGGGCAGCGTCTCCATGCCAGCGAGAATCCACGAGTCATTCGGGATCCGCTGGGCTTGGACGGTGTGCAGTGGTGGATTGTCGTCGAAGCTGTAGCCCGTGCTCATTTCAAACCCCCGTCCGTGTCTCCCTGGGCGGCCGGCCTGATCGGCGTAGTCCGCCACCTGTCGAACATGACGATCGCCAGGCGCAGCTTCTCGACGTCGTGACCGTTCAGGTCATACGGGCCGATCTCCAACGTGACACCGCAGATCGGGTTGTGCGTGACGCGCAACGGGAGTCGGCAGCCGCTGTCTATCTCGTCGAGGTGCACAAGAATCGGTTCGAACTCGTCTTCGAGGATCGTGCGATCCTCATCAGGCCGCGGCGCATCCAAGACTGGAAACTCAGGTTCGATGGTCATCCGTGGTTCCTTTCGTTCGTTTCGTTCGTTGGGGTCTGCTTTCTCAGGTCGTTGAGCTTGAGGACGTCGCGACATAGGGCGACGCCACGTGCCGCGATCTCGGTGCGGTCGACGTGGTCGCAGACGATGCGGTTGGGCCGGTAACCGGCGTCGTCGCACAGGTCGCAGGCCCGGCGCTCGGCTTCGGCCAGCACGTAGCGTGCGCGCTGGTCCAGCTGCCACGCGTCATCGGTGTTCACGCTTGTGCTCGCTTTCGGTGTTGTCGGAAGTTGCCGTGGTCTGGGCAGTCACTGCCAGGTGCGCCGTCTGGCCCGTCGGGCCGACGGCCAGCACCGTCGCACTCCTGGCATATGTCGATCGCTTTTCGGGTGAGTGCGCAGATGCTGCAGCCGCTTCCGGTGCAGCGACCACCGTCGCGCGCGCGGTCAGAGGAAACGTCAGAGGAAACGTCAAGTACGCCATTGTGTTGGCGGAAGCACCCCTTCGATTTGGCGGAAGCACCTTCAGATTTGGCGGAAGCACCTGACGGTGGTTCCGCCAATTCACTGGCGGGAGCAACAGCGTGCGTTTCCGCCAATAGGATGGCGGAAACGGGCAGTGCGCCAATCTCATATACGGGTGCGGCGGATCGGCCGTGGCTCTTGAAACCGCGTCGAACAACGCGAATGACTCCTGCCTCCAGGAGGACAGCCACAGCGCGTTCGGCTGATCTCCTGGAGGCAGGCTTGAGGCGGCCTTGCTCATCGCGCTGACCGTGATACAGCGCCGCTCGAATGTGATCCCAGCGCACGCTCGCAGTGCGGTCGGCGGTGGTGGCTTTCTCTGCGATTGCAATCAGCGCGTTGAAGCCTGGTGGCGAAACCCCGAGCTCTCGCAGACCATCTGACGCCGCGATGACTTCGCCGACGAGTTGTCCGCTCACTCGGCGTCGTCGCCGTCCTCCGGCTCGAGGTCGGGATAGGCGTCGTGGATTCGCGACGGGTGCGCCAGGCCCTTGCGCAGCGGCTTGCCGGTGATGGTGCTGACGCACTGGCAGCCCGCGTCGGCGTGGCAGTACCGGCACGGAACAGTGAACGGGTTCAGCGGTTGAGTCAATGAGGCCACCCCCCGCCGTCGAAGCAGGTGCGAATCAGCCGGTCGAGTGCAGAGAAGCCCTTGGGGTAACCCTGACGTCTGCCGTGCACCGGGCATGGGCCGCGCCAGCAGCAACCCTTGGTCGCACACCGTCTATGCTGGACGTTAGCGATTGGCGTCGTCGAGGTGGCCCGGGCCTCTGATCCCGGGCTTCTTCGTTCGTGAGGCATTAGACGACAGACCTGGCGGTTTCGTCGGTCCGCTGGCAAGTGTTCGCGTCGAGGTACTCCAGCACCGACGCTTTGGCGTACAGCACTCGTCGCCCGTGCTTGATGAACGGCAGCCCACGGCCCAGGTACCGGTCCTGGGCGAGACTGTTCTCGCTGGTGCGCAGCAACTGCGCCACTTCCGCGGGGTTGAGCAGCGGTGGCAATTCGCCGAGATCGATCACCTGAAGGCTCCATCTTTGATTCCGTGAGCGATTGAACGAATCGCCTGAACTACATCTTTATCATTAAGCGCACGCGGGGTCAATGTTAGATGGGCTGGAATCGACTTGGGTCTTGATGATTCATCTTTGATCGCATAGGCTGCCGGGCTATGGCAGGGAAGAAGTCGGACCTCGGACCCACCGGGAACCACGTCAAAGACAACGTCCAGCGCTTGCGGGGTGATCTGAGCTTCGCCGAACTGAGCCGACGCCTCTCGGACATCGGCCGTGAGATACCACCACTTGGATTGCGGCGCATCGAGTCTGGTGATCGTCGAGTTGATGCTGATGACTTGGTTGCTTTGGCTGTGGCACTGAATGTTTCGCCCGTTTCCCTCCTGATGCCGAGGACTGAGGACGCTGACGAGCAGGTCGAGACCACGGGCGTCGAGGGCACGGTCACCGCCCGCAAGTTGGGGCGCTGGTTGCGGGAGGAATCGCCTTTCATCAGAGATGTGGCAGCTGATGTGTTCTTCACTGCGTTGGGGCGTGCGTTGCCGAGTTGGCGACTTCGCGAGGTCGATATCGTTGAGTCGGGCCTGGGGGCCGATGTGACCAGATTTGTACGCGAGCGCGTGTAGTGGCCAGTGTCAAGCGCTACTCGACGGCCAAGGGGGACCGTTGGCGTGTGCAGTACCGCACGCCCGATCACCGCGTCACGCAGAAGCGCGGGTTTGCGACCAAACGCGACGCGGAGGCATTCGCCGCCACGATCGCCGTGTCGAAGCTACGTGGCGAGTTCGTCGACCCGGCCGATGCACGGGTCACAGTCGGTGAGCTCGGCGCGATCTGGGTGGCGGCCCGGACCCACCTCAAGCCGTCGACACGGCGCGCCGAAGAGATCGCATGGCGGATACACGTCGAACCCCGCTGGGGCCGCATGAGACTCGCGGAGATCCGTCACAGCGCCGTCCAGCAGTGGATCGCAGATATGGGCTGTGCCGACGCAGACGACGCCGGAGCAGTGGCACGCAGAGCCGCCGGTGCGACGACCATCATCCGCGCATACGGCGTTCTGGCTGCCATCCTGGACGCCGCGGTGAAGGACCGGCGACTGATGACCAACCCCGCCCGCGGGGTGAAACTCCCGCGCAAGGTGAAGGGCGAGCACCGCTACCTCACCGATGAGCAAGTGTGGCAGTTCGCCGCAGAAGCGGGTGACCGCGGGGTCATCGTCTTGGTGCTCGCCTACTGCGGCCTTCGATGGGGCGAGTTGGCCGGCCTTGAGGTGGGCGACGTCGACATGCTGCGCCGTCGAATCCATATCCGGCGCAATGCAGTGAAGGTGGGCGCCAAAATCGAGGTGGGCACTCCGAAGACCCACGAGCGTCGCACCGTGACGTTCCCCCAGTTCCTCGCCGAGCCGCTTGCGGCCGCGTGCCGGGGCAAGAGCCGCACAAGCATCCTGTTCCCCGACAATGCGGGCCGCCACGCGAAGCCGCCCGGGGCCAAGATGTGGTTCGCGTACGCCGTCGCCCGATGCATGAAGGCAGCGGATGAAGCACGAGCCGCCGAGCTCCGATCGCGACCCGACGCGGACCCCTTCACTCCGGTGTTCCCGCGTGTCACACCACACGATCTGCGGCACACGGCGGCGTCGCTGGCGATCAGCGCCGGGGCCAACGTCAAGGCCGTCCAGCGGATGCTCGGACACGCTTCCGCGGCGATGACCCTTGACACCTACGCAGACTTGTTCGACCGTGATGCTCAGGCCGTGGCGGATGCCCACGACCAACGCCTGGCGGGAAGCGCCTTCGCGGCGCTTGCAGCCAAAACGCAGCCAAACGAGGAAGGGGGCGCCGCTGACAGGCTAACCGTAATCTCCTGAACTGCAGCGACATACGCACTGGTAAAAGTACCCCCGATGGGATTCGAACCCACGCTACCGCCGTGAGAGGGCGGCGTCCTAGGCCGCTAGACGACGGGGGCTAGAACTACTTCTGCGACGGACAGCATAGCTCAGCAGAGAATGCCGACCTAATCACCAACCATCAACGCGAATGGCTGGGGTACCAGGACTCGAACCTAGAATGGCGGTACCAGAAACCGCTGTGTTGCCAATTACACCATACCCCATTGGCCACTCGTAACCGCTGGTCACGAGTGTTTTTCGATCCGATGAGGCGCTCCAGCGGGTGGCCTTTGCGCCCTCTCGGGCCGACGAGCAGACTATCAAAGATTTCGGATGCTCTTGACCGGCCTATCCGGTGGTCGCCGCATACTCGCGGCCACCACGCAGTCGACTCAGGCTGCGGTCACGTCCCAGCAGCTGAAGCGACTCGAACAGCGGTGGACTGACGGAGGCGCCCGTGGCGGCCACGCGGATGGGTCCGAACGCCTTGCGTGGCTTGAGCTGCAAGCCCTCCAGCAGGGAGGCCTTGAGCGCACCTTCGATCGCCTCAGTGGTCCAGTCGCCAACGGCCTCTAGTGCGGTGAGCGCCGCGTCGAGCACGGGAACGGCGTCTGCCGTCAGTTCCTTGGCTGCCGACTTCTGGTCGAGCGCGTAGGAACCGTCGTCGAGGAACTTCAAGAGGTCCCATGCGTCACCAAGCACCACGATGCGCGTCTGAACCAGGTCCGCCGCCTCTGCGAACGCGGTGGCATCCAGACCGGTGTCGTGGCCGTGCGTTTCGAAGTACGCCCGTAGCCGCCGTGCGAAGTCGTCCGGCGCGAGCAAGCGGATGTGCTCGGCGTTGATCGCGTCGGCCTTCTTTTGGTCGAATCGGGCGGGATTGGAGTTGACGTCGCGAATGTCGAAGGCAGCCACCATCTCGTCGAGGCTGAACAGATCGTGGTCGTCGGCGATCCCCCAGCCGAGCAACGCCAGGTAGTTCAGCAGCCCTTCGGGGATGAAGCCGCGATCGCGATGCAAGAACAGGTTGGACTGCGGATCGCGCTTGGATAGCTTCTTGTTGCCGTCGCCGAGAACGCTTGGCATGTGGGCGAATTCGGGGACACGTTCGGCGACGCCTATGCGAATGAGGGCTTGATATAGCGCGATCTGTCGCGGCGTGGAAGGCATGATGTCCTCGCCGCGCAGCACGTGCGTGATCTTCATCAGCGCGTCGTCGACCGGATTGACCAAGGTGTACAAGGGGTCACCGTTGGCACGGGTGATCGCAAAGTCGGGAACCGACCCCGCTGCGAAGCTCACCCGGCCTCGAATCAGGTCGTCCCACCAGAGTTCTTCGTCGGGCATGCGCAGTCGCAGCACGGGCGACCGACCCTCGGCTGCGAACTGTCCGCGCTGTTCGTCGGTGAGCGCGCGGTCGTGATTGTCGTACCCCAGCTTTGGATTTCGACCCGCTGCGACGTGTCTGGCCTCGACCTCCTCCGGCGTCGAGTACGCCTCGTACACCTCGCCAGCGGCGACCAACTTGTCGATCACGTCGCGATAGAGGTCTCCTCGCAGCGACTGACGGTACGGCTCGTAGGGTCCACCGATCTCCGGTCCCTCGTCCCAATCGAGGCCTAGCCAGCGCAGCGCCTCCAAGATGGCGTCGTAGCTCTCGACGCTGTCCCGCGCGGCGTCGGTGTCCTCGATGCGGAAGACGAACCGTCCGCCGGTGTGACGAGCGTATGCCCAGTTGAACAGCGCGGTACGCACCATGCCGACGTGCGGGATGCCAGTCGGCGACGGGCAGAACCGAACTCGAAGGTCGCTCATCGTCTCACTTCCCCTTGCGCACAACGGGATTGGACAGCGTCCCGATTCCTTCGATGGTGATGCTCACGGTGTCGCCGTCCTCGATGGGGCCGACGCCTTCCGGCGTACCTGTGAGGATTAGGTCACCCGGCAGCAGCGTCATCACCGCCGAGACCCACTCGATGATCGCGCCGATGTCATGGATCATGAGCGAGGTCCGACTGTGCTGGCGCACTTGGCCGTTGACCTCGGTGCGCAGATCCAGATCCGACGGATCGATGGTGGTGTCTATCCACGGCCCCACGGGGCAGAAGGTGTCGTGGCCCTTGGCCCGCATCCACTGCCCGTCCTTCTTCTGCTGATCACGCGCCGACACGTCGTTGGCGATGGTGTAGCCGAGGATGTTCTCGGCAGCCCTCGACGCGGGAACGTCCTTGCACGGCCTGCCGATGACTGCGGCCAGTTCACCCTCGTGGTGAACCGGAAACGCGTCGGCAGGCAACTGGATCGGCACGTTGGGCCCGATGATCGCCGTGTTGGGCTTCAGGAAGATCACGGGATCCTCAGGAGCCACGCCACCCATCTCCTCCGCATGGGCCGCGTAGTTCTTGCCCATGCACACCACCTTGCTGGCAAGGATGGGCGCGAGCAGTCGGACGTCGGCCAGCGGCCACGACCTGCCCGTGAACTCTGGAGTCCCGAAGGGATGCTCGGCGATTTCGCGCGCTCGCCAGTTGCCCAGGTCGGTGGATCCGGGCTCCACTTCACCTTCGATGCTGACGAAGGCGACACCGTCGGGACTTGCGATTCGGCCAAGGCGCATTCTGCACAGCCTAGTGGCCGCATCCCGAGTGGATTCGAGTCGGGTCCACGGGGCGAATGTCTCAAATATTGAGATATCCATTCGACATCTTGAGATGGCGTTGCCACGATGGAGAGCATGACCACGACCTCGGCCACGATCGGCACCGTTCGCCGATGGTCGATGTTGGTGATCGCCTTGACCGCGACGCTGTGCTCCAACGTCTTCATCAACGGCGTCGCATTCATGATTCCCGTCCTGCACACGCAACGCGGCCTCGACCTGGCCCAGGCCGGCCTGGTGTCGTCGCTGCCCAGCTTCGGCATGGTGGTCACGCTCATCGCCTGGGGGTGGGTGGTCGATCGGATCGGTGAACGCATCGTGCTCGCACTTGGCTCCGCGCTCACCGCGGCAGCCGCGTTCGCCGCTGCGTCGGCGCACTCGCTCGTCGTCGTCGGACTCTTCCTCTTCCTCGGCGGCATGGCCGCCGCGAGCAGCAACTCGGCAAGCGGCAGGCTGGTCGTCGGTTGGTTTCCGCCCGAGAAGCGGGGCCTCGTGATGGGGATTCGTCAGACCGCCCAACCGCTGGGAGTCGGTGTTGGCGCCCTCGTGATCCCACGGCTCTCCGAGACCCACGGCGTCGCAGTCGCTCTGATGTTTCCTGCGATCGTGTGTGCAGTGGCCGCCGTGGTGAGCGCGGTCGGTGTGTTGGACCCGCCGCGCCCGCCAAGGGCCGAGGCGCACGCCGATGACCTGGCCAACCCCTACCGTGGATCGTCGACCCTGTGGCGCATCCACGCCGTTTCGGTTCTCCTCGTGGGCCCGCAGTGCGTGGTCTGGACGTTCGCCCTGGTGTGGCTGATGACAGACCGAGGATGGTCGGTCGCTTCGGCGGGCACGATGGTGACGGTCGCCCAACTGCTCGGCGCGGCAGGCAGAATCGCCGTTGGCCGATGGTCGGACAAGGTCGGTTCGCGGTTGCATCCCGTCCGCACGATCGCGCTCGGTGCGGCAATCGCGATGGGTCTGCTGGCGCTCACCGATCTGCTTCACTCACCGGTCGCCGTCGCCGTGATGGTCGTGGCATCGGTGATCACCGTGTCCGACAACGGACTTGCGTTCACCGCCATCGCGGAGATAGCGGGCCCGTTCTGGAGCGGCCGCGCCCTCGGCACGCAGAACACCAGCCAGCTGCTGACCGCGGGTGTCGTGCCACCGGTGTTCGGCGCACTCATCACCGCGGCAGGGTATCCGTTGGCGTTCGCAGTCTGTGCTCTGTTCCCGCTGGTCGCACTACCTCTGGTACCGGTCAACGCCGATCCGCTACGTTCGTCGGCCAAACGCTAGGCATCCTCCAGACTTTCGGCGCACCGGACGAGCATCGCCGACAGTTGCTTGCGCTGCGTCGACGTCAGATCCGCGACCATGGCGGCATCCACGGCGTCGACGGCGACGTCGCCCGCTGCCAAGCGCTTCCGGCCCGCGGCAGTCAATGCCAGTGCCTGAGCGCGGCCTCTCGGTGCCGACGATGCGTCGGTCACGAGGCCCGCGGACCGCAAGCCCGCCAGCAGGTCCTGCAGGGACTGCCGCGTGACGAAGCACCGTCGCGCCAAGTCCGACGCGGACGCCTCCGGCATGTCTGCGAGGGCGCGCAACGCCGCGTATTGCGCCATCGACAGGCCGGTGGGACGTAGCGCTGTGTCGCAGCGGCGCCGAAGCGACTGCTGCACCCTCTTCACCAGATATCCGGGCGAGAGTTCGGTTTCCGATCGCAACATGACAGGAACCTTACATGGCGGTATGGTGGGCCATGTAAGGAACTTGACAAGGAGATCATCATGACCGCCATCGAACGGCACGCCCCCTACGCGACCCTCATCAACGTCTTCACCGTCGAATCCGACAAGGCAAACGAGCTCGCGTCGGTTCTCGACGAGGCGACCGAGAAGGTGATGCGCCACGTGCCAGGCTTCATCTCGGCCAACATTCACGTCAGCACCGACGGAACTCGCGTCGTCAACTACGCCCAGTGGGAGAACCCGGAAGCCTTCGTGGCCATGCAATCCGACCCGACGGCCCGCGAACACATGGCGGCGGCCGCCGCACTGGCGTCGAGCTTCGACCCACACCTGTACACCGTCGAGTCGGTGCACCAGCGCTAGATCTACATCCGCAGTGTCACGCTCAGAAGCGCCAGCACCCCAAGCCCGGCGATCAGGGCGGCAATGATGCCTGCTATCGAGTACGGCATCGCGCCAAACTCGGCGCGAAGCAACGTCATCTGCTGACGGTGTTGAATCCACGCGAGCGCCAAGGCCGTCAATCCGATGACGATCATCACCGCCCCGACGAGCTGAGGACTGATGAAGGGCTCCCTCAGACGTTCACTGGCTGCCAGCATCGTGAACGCCTGATAGATCGTGAAACCGAAGGCGATCAACGACGTACACGTCCGAACCCATGCCATCAGTGTTCGTTCGTAGGCCAAACGCGTACGGTCCGCAGCCATCCGCGTGTTGGCGTCAATGGGCGGATCAGCCACGTCCCGACTCCGTCACACGTCGCTAGTGGTGTACCTGGTCTTCACGGGCGGCGCGGCCAACAGCGGAGGCAGATCGGCGATCTTGCCGTCGCCGGCGCGGAAGGCGCGGTAGGCCTCGTCGTGCGCGACGGATTCCCAGCTTTCGTAGATGACCCAATGCGATTCATCGTCCTCGTCGACGAGTACGTCGATGGCGAGGTTGCCGTCGAAGGCTCGGGTCTTGGCGAGCTCACGACGGAAGACTTCCCTTGCCTCCGCGACTGATTCGGGCTTGAACTTCAGCTCGAGTAGCACTGTGACCGGCATGTCTGAACTCCTGACTCAATTGAATTGCGGCTGACCGGGCCACGTCGCGGCGGCGAGGTCGAGAATTTCCTGGCGGTCCGCGGCGAGGACGAACCCCGAACCGATCGCCAAGTCCAGTGATGCGGTGAAGCGGGTGAGGTAATCAGACGCACCCCCGGGATAGAGCCGGTCGAGTGTCTGTGCATCGAAGACCTCACCGGACCCGAACAGCAGCGTCATCACGTCCTCGGCGTCTCCCACGCCCGAAGTGCGCGCGACGGGTACGTCCACCCACGGGGTACGCACTCCGCCAGTGGCGATGCCGTTCTCGTCCAGCACGAGCGCGGGTGGCTCGGCGTCGGTCAACTCGAGCCGCTGGGCCGACGGCGCGGCCTCTCCGCCGCGCGCCCACCGGACCAGATGAGCAAGCGCCGCCTGCAGGACGTAGTGGTGCTGCGGCCCGAAGTTGATGCAATGCGGCAGCTCTCGGCCCATCAGCGTGCTGGTGGGCTCGTACGCGGCGACGAGGTCGGCGAGCGGGGCCAAACCCGAATCGATGAACCCCACGTTGACCGTGTAGTTGTCTGCGTGCGCGGTGCCCGGAATCTCCCACGCGCGCAACAGGTCAGTCTCCGGCTGCCTGGCGAGGTAGTAGCCCGCGCGGATGCCTCCGCCAACGAGGTCGGTTTCGGTGATCACCGTGACGACCGGGACACGCAGCTCGGCGGCGAACGGAGCGGGCTCTCCTCCCTCCGTTGCCAATTCGTCGAATATTGATGAGCCGTCCAATGGCGCCGCTGGGCCGAAACGCGAATGGACGAGGAAGCCGTCGTACACCTTGGCCACCGGATCGACAGCATTTACGTAAGTCGTCATGAACATCGCTGATTGCGATTCACCAACGGCGACAACCGCTTCCGGACGCAGCGTACCCAGTAATTCGTCGGGGCGATCGCGAATCACACGGCCGACCTGGGAGTAGATGTCGTAGGCGAACCCGTCACCGGGATGGCTCAACGTCGAATAGCGTTGCGGATCCAATTTCTTCAGCGACATGTCCATGCCGAGGCTGGCGCCACCGCCCACCACCCCGACGCTCTGCGCCGACACCGCGACGTAGGCATGCCCTGCGCGGACGATCTCTCGGTGGGCCATGAACCACAGCGCGGGTGCGTCGATGCCGCCGCTGACGTTGAGCCATTCGACGACGACCGTCCCGTCGAACCGCGCTGTGTCCTCTGGGGTGAGCACGACGATGCGCGTCGCATACGGCGCAGTGCCCGTCACGCCGGTGGCCGTGCCAGAGACGAAGAACTCGGTGGCTGTGTAGCCGATGCTGGCGATGTCGAATTGGCCGAGTAGCAGGTTCGGCGTGCCGCCGACATGGCTGACGGTGGGGCCGCTCACGTGATCACCATGCCACGACGGCCGGGGCGCGATTCATCGGGTCGCCATCACTCGACGCGTCCTACAGCAGACCCGCGATCCGGTCCCCGACCTGAGACGTCGACAGCTTCTCGTCGCCGCGACTGGCCAGATGTTGCGCCACGGCCGCGTCCACTCGCGCGGCGGCACCGTCATGGCCAAGGTGGGCGAGCAGCATCGCGACAGACGTGATCGCGGCGGTCGGATCCGCGACGCCCTGCCCCGCGATGTCGGGTGCGCTGCCGTGCACGGGTTCGAACATCGACGGGTTGGTCCTGGTGGCGTCGATGTTGCCGCTGGCAGCCAGCCCGATGCCACCTGACACCGCGGCGGCGAGGTCAGTGATGATGTCGCCGAACAGGTTGTCGGTCACGATGACGTCGAACCGGCCGGGATCGGTGACCATGTGGATGGTGGCGGCGTCGATGTGCTGATAGGCCACCTCGACGTCGGAGAACTCCTTGCCGACCTCGGCAACGATCCGCGACCACAGCTTGCCCGCGAACGACAGCACGTTCGTCTTGTGCACTAACGTCAGGTGGTTGCGCCGCTTCGCCGCAAGAGCGAACGCGTAGCGCACCACGCGCTCGACACCGAATGCGGTGTTGGTGCTCACCTCCGTCGCCACCTCGTGCGGCGTGCCGACGCGGATCGAACCGCCGGTCCCGGTGTACGGGCCCTCGGTGCCCTCCCGCACGACGACGAAGTCGATCTTCGGATCGCCGGACAGCGGACTGCTTACGCCGGGGTGCAGGCGTGACGGCCGCAGGTTGACGTGGTGGTCGAGGGCGAAACGCAGCGTCAGCAGTAGACCGCGTTCGAGCACGCCGCTCGGCACTGACGGATCTCCGATGGCGCCCAACAGGATTGCGTCGTGGCGGCGCAACTCGTCGACGACGCCTTCGGGCAGCGTCTCCCCCGTAGCGTGATAGCGCCGCGCACCAAGGTCGTACTCGGTGGTCTCCACGCCGGGCAGCACCACGTCGAGCACCTTGAGCGCCTCGGCAATCACCTCGGGCCCGATTCCGTCGCCTGCGATTACCGCCAGTTTCGTCGTCTTCGTCGTTGACGTCATGACAGATCCACCAATTCGAGGGTCACGGCACCGACGTCCGAGCCGATCGCCGACAACACGCCCGACGGCACTTCGCGGTCGAGACGCAACATGACCGTCGCGCCGTCGCCGCCGGCGTCCTGACTGAGTTGTGCCGCCAGAATGCTGACACCCGCCGCGCCGAGCAGGGTGCCGATCTTGCCGAGCGCGCCCGGCTGGTCGTGGTAGTTGATGATCAGGTTGACGCCCTCGGCCCTCAGATCCAGGTTGCGCCCATTGATCTGAACGACCTTCTCTACCTGTTTCGGGCCGGACAGCGTGCCTGCGACATTCACCACCGAGCCGTCGGCGTTCACCGCCCGCACGTCGACGACGCTGCGGTGGTTGGGGCTCTCCGTCGCGGTGGACAGCGCCGCCTCGACACCGCGCTCTGCGGCTATCGCAGGCGCATTGACGAACGTCACCTGGTCCTCGATGACGGCGGAGAACAGCCCCCGCAATGCCGAAAGTCGCAGCACCTCAACGTCTTCGGATGCCAGCTCACCCTGCACGTCCACCGAGAGCGCTGTCGGCAGTTCGGGCGCGAGAGCGCCGACCAGCAGACCCAGCTTGCGCACGAGGTCCAACCACGGCGCGACCTCCTCGCCGACGACGCCGCCGCCGACGTTGACCGCGTCGGGCACGAACTCGCCCGCGAGCGCCAGCTTGACGCTCGCGGCGACGTCGGTGCCCGCGCGATCCTGGGCCTCTGCCGTCGACGCGCCGAGATGTGGGGTCACCACGACCTGGGGCAGCTCGAACAACGGGCTGTCCGTGCACGGTTCGGTCGAGAACACGTCGATGCCCGCTCCGCGGACGTGCCCGCTGCGGACGGCTTCTGCGAGCGCCTGCTCGTCGACGAGCCCGCCGCGCGCCGCGTTGACGATGATCACGCCAGGCTTGGTCTTGGCAAGGGCTTCGGAGTTGATCAGCCCTGCCGTCTCCTTGGTCTTCGGCAGGTGCACGGAGATGAAGTCGGAGCGGCCAAGAAGCTCGTCGAGGGTCAGCACCTCGATGCCCAACTGCGCGGCGCGGGCGGGCGACACGTAGGGGTCGTAGGCGACGATCTCGGCGCCGAACGCGGCGAGGCGCTGTGCCACCAGCTGGCCGATCCGACCGAGGCCGACGACGCCAACCGTCTTTCCGAAGATCTCGGTGCCCGAGAACGACGACCGCTTCCACGTGTGTTCGCGAAGCGACGCGTCGGCTGCCGGAATCTGACGGGCCGCCGCGAGCAGCAATGCGAGCGCGTGCTCGGCAGCGCTGTGGATGTTGGAGGTGGGCGCGTTGACCACCAGCACGCCGCGGGCCGTTGCCGCGTCGACGTCGACGTTGTCGAGGCCGACGCCAGCACGCGCGACGATCTTCAGCTTGGCGCCTGCGGCCAAGACTTCGGCGTCGACCGTCGTGGCCGACCGTACTAGCAATGCGTCTGCGTCGGGGACGGCCGCCAGCAGCTTTTCTCTGTCTGGACCGTCGACCCAGCGCACCTCTACCTGGTCGCCCAGGGCGGCAACGGTCGATTCGGCGAGTTTGTCGGCGATGAGTACGACGGGAAGGCTCACGCGGACAGCGTAGTGGGGCGTTTCGTGCGTCAGTCGTGGCGGGCTGCCTCGTTGACGAGTTGCACCCGGGACTTGAGCGCAAGCTTCGTGTAGACGTGCGTGAGGTGCGTCTCCACCGTGCGGTGCGAGACGAACAGCCGTGCGGCGATCTCCTTGTTGCCCAGCCCCTCGCTGACCAAGCGAACTACGTCACGCTCGGTCGGGGTCAGCGCCGCCCACCCCGTCTGCGGCCGTTTGCGCTCGCCACGACCGCGTCGTGCAAACGCAATCGCTTCATCGTTCGAGAGCTGGGCTCCGTCGTCCCAAAGCCGCTCGAATTCGACGTCACCCCGTGCGGCCCGAAGATCGGCGACGGTCAGGTCGAACTGCATTCCGTGGACGACGAACCGGACCGAGCCGATCCGACGTCGCGCTGCGTCGGCAGCACCGAGGAGCCTGGCCGCTTCGTCGAGGCTGTCGACACCGGCGGCCGCTGCGGCCAGGCATTCGAGAATGTCCGGCAGTCGAAGGTGTGCACCGAGGTCGGCGGCGAGCGTCAGAGCGTCGTGGGCATCGCGTTCGGCCTTGGCCCAGTCGGACGACCTGACCGCGACCCGGGCGCGCGTCGTCAACGACTCGACGAGGAACCAGCCCTTCGCCACCGCAACCGCTTCGTCGGCGCTTCGATTGGCGGTGTCGAGGTCGTCCGCGGCCAATGCGACCTCGGCGGCCAGATACACGTACATCTGGCGGTGCGCTGGGGCACCGGCCAACTGTTCCAACGCCGTCCGGCACGCGCCGTCGGCCTTCTCCGCGTTACCGACGGCCAACGCGCCGATGGTGCGCTGGCCGAACGAATTACCTGACCAGAGCCCGCCGAGTTCGGCCGTTGCAGGCGTGGCCCTTTCGATGATCGCGTCGGCCGACGCCACCTCTCCTTGCTGATACAGCGCCTGCGCCTCGTAGTGAGCGCTCACGACCCCCCAGACCTGGTCGGCGTTGGCGCGGGCATTTGCCTCCCGGAACATGGTGATCGCGCCGACGAGGTCGCCGGTCACCATGCGAGTCCAACCGAGCCACGTTCGGCACTGGTGTGATGTGACGCGATCACCGATGGCCTCGGCCACGTCGCGGCCTTCCTCCGCGCTCTGCAACACTGCCAACGGGTCACCCACCAAGAACGCCAGGTTCGACTGCGTGCCCAAAATCAGCGTGAGCATGCCGCGGTCTCTCGATGCTCTCGCCAGGTCGAGGGCCTCCGCGAAATACGCGTCAGCGGACTCACCGCCCCCAACGGCGACGAAACCCCTAGCGACGAGGGCACGCATCACGAGAGTGGGATCATCAATGTCGCGGGCCATCGCCAACGCCCGTTCGACGTCGTCGGAGCGCCCCGCACCGAGGGCGTTCATTTCGAGCACACCCCTATCTGCCAGCGCCCGCACTCGGACCGCAGCCGGCAGACCGTCGGGGACCGCTCCTTCCATTGAGAACGCCGAGTCGAACCATTCCAAACCCTCGTGCATCCTCCCGAGGGGAAGCCACAGGGGATGCAATGAAGAGGCCAGCCTCAATGCGCCTGCGACGTCCGAATTCTCCAGGCACCATGCAAATGCTGCGCGCACGTTGCCGAACTCGGCCTCCGCGAGTTGCAGGGTCTGCTCATCTCCCACCTGCATCCTGGACTCGATCAGCTCCGCGAACCGTGCGTAATGCTCGTGGTGCCGATTGCGCACCTGATTGGCTTCCCCAGACTCGCTCAACTTCTCCTGCGCATGCTGACGCACGGTCTCCAATAGGCGGTACCGCGTTCGGTCCGGGGAATTCTCGCTCACCACCAGTGACTTGTCGACGAGTAGCCCGATCTGATCGAAGACTTGGAAACCCTCCAAATCGTTTCCGCCGCAGACCGATTGCGCTGCGTCGAGGGTGAAGCCTCCGATGAACACGGCGAGCCGCCGGAACAGCACGCGCTCGGGTTCCGTGAGTAAGGCGTGAGACCACTCCACCGAAGCCCGCAACGTCTGTTGACGACGCACCGCGTTGCGCGCGCCGCCGGTGAGCAGCCGGAAGCGATCGTGTAGTCCGTCCACGATGTCGGCCAACGACAGCGCTCGTACGCGCGCCGCGGCGAGTTCGATGGCCAACGGCATGCCGTCGAGGCGTCGGCAGATCTCCTCCACGATGGCGACGTGCCGGTCGCCGAGAACGAAGTCCGAGCGCGCCAACCGCGCTCGATCCGCGAACAATTCGATGGCCTCGTCCGCCAACGACAGCGATGGCACGCGCCACGTCCCCTCCCCTGCGACGCCCAGTGGCTCTCGGCTGGTCGCCAGCACCACCACACGTGGGCAGGTGCTGACGAGGTCGACGACGAGTTCGGCGACGGAACCCACCAGGTGCTCACAGTTGTCGACTAGCAACAGGATTCGGCGTCCCCCAATGAACTTGACGAGTGCGTCCATCGTCGACAGACCCGGCCGGTCCGTGAGGCCGAGCGTGCGCGCCACTGTCACGGCCACCAGTTTCGGATCGCTGATCGGCGCCAGGCCGACGTACCATACGTCGCCGCCAAACAGGTCCGCAGACTGCGAAGCAACCTCGATCGCGAGCCGGGTCTTTCCGACCCCGCCCGCACCGGTCAACGTCACCACTCGATTGACTTCGAGCTCCTTACGCAGGTCGATCAGCTCGGTCTGGCGACCGATAAAATTCGTCAGCTGTGCCGGAAGACGTTGCGGATGAGCATTTTTCGCAGTCCTTAGTGCTGGAAAATCGGACCGTAACTCGGGATGGCACAGTTGCAGAACGTGTTCCGGCTGCGGGAGGTCACGTAGTTGGTGTGCGCCGAGGTCGGTAAGCCAGGCGTCCGCAGGGAGCAGGTCGCCGACCAACAACTGGGCCACGCCCGACATCACCACCTGCCCCCCGTGCGCCAGGTCGCGCAGCCGCCCAGTCCGATTGATCGTCGGCCCGACGTAGTTTCCCTCGTCGCGAAGTTGCACTTCTCCCGTGTGGATGCCGACCCGAAGCCGAACGGGCTCCAGCGGCGCACGCTGAAGATCCAGCGCGAACGCCACCGCGTCGCTGGCACGCGTGAACGCAACGACGAAGCTGTCCCCCTCGCCCTGCTCGACCGGTCGTACCCCTCGATGCGCCATGACCAGTTCGCCGATCGTGCGGTCCAACCGTGCGACCGCTGCCGTCATGGCCTCTGAGTCGGCCTCCCACAGCCTGGTGGAACCCTCGATGTCCGCGAGCAGCAGCGTGACCGTACCCGTGGGCAATTCGTTCATACCCAGGTTGCTCCAGTTGAAGGGTTCGATCCGCGGACCAGATTCGCTCATGTTAGTCAGCATGCGGTCACACTCAGGTTGAAAACGTCGGGGGAAACACGTATCCCGGTTGCCGTCACCTGGACGATCTTCGCTCGGTCAACCCGCACGCCCGACTCGTTCCGCGCGCGGAGCATGGATCCCGGCATCCGAATCTCCGAGGGCGCACCGATGATCGTGGCCGAGCGGCCGCACATCCTCGAATGACCAACGATTCGAGGAGAGATCATGACCCATGCACTTGTCCTCGGTGGCAGCGTGGCCGGCCTGCTCGCCGCGCGGACCCTTTCCGACTTCTACGGCTCCGTCACTGTTGTCGAACGCGACGATTTGCGTGAAGGTCCCTTCGACAGACGCGCCGTGCCACAAGGGCGGCACGCGCACGGCCTGCTCCTGCGTGGCGCGCTTGCTCTCGACGAACTCCTACCAGGCTTCCTCGGCGAACTCGTCGATCGCGGTGCCAACGTCGTCGACGGAACGGACCTGTCGCATCTCTACTTCTGCATGGGCGGACATCTCGCCGTGAGGTACGGCACCAGCGAACGCATGAAGACCTACAGCGCAACGCGGCCATTCATCGAGGACCTAGTGCGCCGCCGGGTGCGGGCCATCCCGAACGTCACCTTCGTCACCAACCACGACGTGGCGCAATTGACCGCGAGCACAGGCGGCGACCGCATCACGGGTGCACGGATCGTCGACCGTGCGAATCAGGACACCTCCGACGTCGGGGCGGTCCTGGTGGTGGACGCGATGGGGCGCGGGTCCCGCACACCTGTGATGCTCGGGCACCTCGGCTTTCCGGCCGCACCCGAGGAGCGCGTGACGATCGACGTCGTGTATCGCACTCAACGGCTTCGGGTTTCACCGGCTTCGCTCACCGAACGGGTAGTGGTCGTATCGCCGGTGCCCGGCAGGCCGACCGGGCTCGCGATGGCCGCATCCGAGCACGACACCTGGATGTTTACGGCCTTCGGCATGGCAGGCGTTGAGCCGCCCCGCGACTTCTCCGGACTGTGCGACTTCGCCGGCGAACTCCTGCCGACCCACGTCGTGACCGCACTGCGCGGAGCCCAACGCGTGGGAGACATCGCTTCGCACCGCTTTCCAGCGAGCAGGTGGCGGCGCTACGACAGAACTCGCCTGCCTGGCGGATTCGTCGTGATCGGCGACGCCTTCTGTAGCTTCAATCCGATATACGGACAGGGCATGACGGTTGCCGCGATGCACGCGTTGGCTCTGCGCGACTGTCTATCCAGCGGCGCGCACGACCTTGCGCGACGGTTCTTCCGAACGGCCGGGAAGCCGACCCGGCTGGCTTGGCGGACGGCGGTCGGCGCCGATCTCGCCCTACCCGAGATCGAAGGCACCCCGCCGCTGTCGACCCGACTCTTCAACCGCTATGTCGACCGTGTGCTCACTGCCGCCGAACATGACGTCGCTGCCTACGAACGCTTCGTCCGGGTGGCCTGGCTCGTCGACCCAGCACTTTCGCTGCTAAGCCCGACGATGGTGTGGCGCACCGTGATGGCGAATCGGCGGCGACCCGTCAACATGACAATCGATCCAGCCGCGACCCGAGAGCAGCGCACGCTCGCCGATGGGCTCTAATGGCGATGTGGACGTCACCGTCGTCGGTAGTGGACCCAATGGTTTGAGCGCCGCCGTCATCTGCGCGAGAGCTGGCTTGTCCGTGCGCGTGGTCGAGGCGCAGTCGACAGCAGGCGGCGGTGCGCGAACCCTGCCCGACCCCGAGTACCCGGGCGTCAGCCACGACATCTGTTCGGCCGTGCACCCGCTGGCGCTGGCGTCGCCGTTCTTCGCCGAGTTCGACCTGCAAGCACGCGGCGTGACGCTGTCGGTCCCCGACATCTCATACGCCAATCCCCTGCCCGGCCGACCCGCGGCGATCGGATATCGCGACATCACACGGACCTGTGCGGAACTGATCGACGGCGCGTCTTGGCGTCGTCTGCTCGCGCCGCTCTCCGCCGATTGTGGCGGCGTCGTTGGTCTATTGCTCGGCGACAAGCGGTCCATCCCACCGTCGATTCTGGCGGCGCTGCGCGTTGGTCCGCGACTACTAGAGCAGGGCACTCCGCTGTGGGGAATGCTGAAGGGTGAGGACGCCCAGGCATTGTTCACCGGCGTTGCGGCACATACGATCTCGCAGATGCCGTCGCTGGTGGCATCGGGTGCGGGATTGATGCTTGCGACGCTCGGCCATGCCGTCGGCTGGCCGATTCCCACAGGCGGTTCACAGGTCATCCCCAACGCACTCATCGCCGACTTGCTCGCTCACGGCGGCCAGCTCGTTCTCGACGAGGAGGTCACCAGCCCGCCGCAGGGCGTCGTACTGTACGACACCTCACCCACTGCGCTACTGGACATCTACGGCGATGCACTACCAGCGCGATACGCAAAGGCATTGCGCCGCTATCGTTTCGGGCCGGGCGTGGCGAAGGTCGACTTCGTGTTGTCAGGCGAAATACCCTGGCGCGATCCACGATTGGCGCTCGCGCCGACATTGCACCTCGGCGGCGATAGGGCTCAGATGGCCCTCGCGGAAGCAGAGGTCGCGCACGGCAGACACGCCGACTGGCCGATGGTGCTCGCATCGCTTCCGCACATCGCTGATCCGGCCCGCATCGATTCCGAGGGCCGCCGCCCGCTGTGGTCGTATGCGCACGTGCCCTCCGGGTCGACCGTCGACATGGCCGAAGCGGTGACGGCAGTCTTCGAGAGGTTCGCGCCAGGCTTCCGCGACGTCGTCGTTGCCGTCCGCAGTGTCCCTGCGGCCCGCCTTGCCGACCACAACGCCAACCTCATCGGAGGCGACATCGGCGTCGGCGGCAACAACATGTTCAGCGCCCTCACCGGCCCAACGCTGCGGCTCAACCCGTGGTCAACGCCGATTCCGAAGGCGTACCTGTGCTCTTCGGCGACACCGCCGGGCGGCGGGGTGCACGGGATGGCCGGCTACTACGCCGCACGCACGGTGCTGCGCCGCGAGTTCGGCATCAAGAAGCTGCCCGCATTGGCACCCTAGATGTTTCCTGAGTGCTCGCAACGGCTATGCCAGCCAAATGGCTCACCGCAGAGGAATAGCGAGCGTTCTAGTCACGATCGTCGTCGCAGGGCCCCTGTTGGCTGCGTGCGGTGGAGGCGATGACAAGGACAAGACGTCGACCACTAGCGAGACGTCGACGTCGGCGGTGTCCCCGACCTCGACGACCGTACCCTCGGGGTCGACCGTCATCGACATCCCGTCGCCCTAGACGCGAATTCGGCGCGTTTTCCACCCATTTCTGGGTGCTAAACGCGCCGAATTCGCGAGGGACTAAGCCGTTTCGGTGATGGGGCGGTCGACCCAGCTCATCAGGTCGCGCAGCTGCTTGCCGGTGACCTCGATCGGGTGCTCGGCGTTCGCCTTGCGCAAGCCCTCTAGCTCCTTGTTGCCGCCCTCGACGTTGGCGACGAGGCGCTTGACGAAGGTGCCGTCCTGAATGTCGGAGAGGATCTCCCGCATCCGCTGCTTGGTGCCAGCGTCGATCACGCGGGGGCCGGAGATGTAGCCGCCGAACTCAGCGGTGTCGGACACCGAGTAGTTCATTCGAGCGATGCCGCCCTCGTACATCAGGTCGACGATGAGCTTGAGCTCGTGCAGCACCTCGAAGTACGCCATCTCAGGGGCGTAGCCTGCCTCGACCATGATGTCGAAGCCAGCCTTCACCAATTCCTCTGTGCCGCCACACAACACGGCCTGCTCGCCGAAGAGATCGGTCTCGGTCTCTTCCTTGAACGTGGTCTTGATGACGCCTGCGCGGGTACCGCCGATGCCCTTGGCGTACGACAGCGCGAGTGCCTCACCCTCACCGGTGGGGTCCTGGTCGACGGCGATCAGGCACGGAACGCCCTTGCCGTCGACGAACTGCCTGCGCACCAGGTGACCCGGCCCCTTCGGTGCGACCATCCCGACGATGATCTCGTCGGCAGGCTCGATCAGGTCGAAGTGAATGTTGAGGCCATGCCCGAAGAACAGCGCATCGCCCGCCTTCAGGTTCGGCTCGATGTCGTTTTTGAAGATTTCTGCCTGCGCCGTGTCGGGCGCCAGCAGCATGATGACGTCGGCCCACTTCGCGACCTCGGCCGGAGTGTCGACCTCCAACCCCTGCTCGGTGACCTTTTCACGGGACTTGGAGCCCTCTTTCAGCCCCACCTTCACCTGAACGCCCGAGTCGCGCAGGCTCAACGAGTGCGCGTGCCCCTGGCTGCCATAGCCAATGACGCCGACCTTGCGGCCCTGGATGATCGACAGGTCTGCGTCGTCGTCGTAGAACATCTCAACTGCCACTTGATATTTCCTTCTCTTCGTTACTTCAGTTGACGTTACTTGGAGGTGACGATGCCACGCGGGCCGCGGGCCAACGTCACCATGCCCGACTGGGCGATCTCGCGGATCCCGTACGGCTCCAACAGGTTGAGCAGCGCCGTCAACTTGCCAGGCGTGCCCGTCGCCTCCACGACCAGCGACTCGGCCGAGACGTCAACCACCTTGGCGCGGAACAGGTTCACCGCCTCGATGATCTGGCCGCGGGTCGTCGCGTCGGCACGCACCTTGATCAGCGCGAGCTCACGCGAGACGGAGTTGTCCTCGTCCTGCTCGACGATCTTGATCACGTTGATCAGCTTGTTGAGCTGCTTGGTGATCTGTTCGAGCGGGAAGTCCTCGACGGCGACGACGATGGTCATGCGCGACAGGTGCTTTTGCTCGGTCGCGCCGACCGCGAGCGACTGAATGTTGAAGCCGCGCCGAGAGAACAGTGCGGCGACGCGCGCGAGCACGCCGGGTTTGTCCTCGACGAGGACCGACAGGGTGTGGGTCTGAACGGTCATCAGGCGTGCCCCTCGTTCTCGCTGTCGTCGAACAGCGGCCGAATTCCCTTGGCGGCCTGGATCTCGTCGTTGCTCATCCCAGCTGCCACCATCGGCCACACCTGCGCGTCCGCGCCGACGATGAAGTCGATCACCACCGGTCGATCGTTGATCGCGCGCGCCTGATTGATGACGTCCTCGACGTCTTCTGCACGCTCACAACGCAATCCGACACAGCCATAGGCTTCCGCCAGCTTGACGAAGTCGGGGACGCGCTGGCCGCCGTGGGTGCCAAGCCCCGTCTGGCTGTAGCGCTCCTCGTAGAACAGCGTCTGCCACTGCCGCACCATGCCGAGGTTGCCGTTGTTGATGATGGCGACCTTGATGGGTGCGCCCTCGACGGTGCAGGTGGCCAACTCCTGGTTGGTCATCTGGAAGCAGCCGTCGCCGTCGATCGCCCACACCTCGGCCTCGGGCCTGGCGAACTTGGCTCCCATCGCGGCCGGAATCGCGAAGCCCATGGTGCCGAGGCCGCCGGAGTTGAGCCATGTCCGCGGGTTTTCGTAGGAGATGAACTGCGCGGCCCACATCTGGTGCTGCCCAACGCCTGCCACGTACAACGCCTCGGGACCCGCGATGCGGCCAAGCGTCTCGATGACGTACTCGGGGCTCAAGCTGCCGTCGCTCTGCGGTCCGTAGCTCAACGGATAAGTGGACCGCGTCGCCGACAGGTACTCCCACCACTTGTCGATCTTGATCGAACCCGCGCCGACGCCGTAGTGGCGCAGCGCCTCGATCAGGTCGCCGATGACCGCCTTGACGTCACCAACGATGGGAACGTCCGCATTGCGGTTCTTCCCGATCTCGGCGGGGTCGATGTCGGCGTGGATCACCTTGGCCTCTGGGGCGAACGAGTCCAGCTTGCCGGTCACCCTGTCGTCGAACCGCGTGCCAAGGGCGATCAGCAGGTCGCTCTTCTGCAGCGCCGCGACGGCGGCGACGGTGCCGTGCATGCCAGGCATGCCGAGGTTCTGCGGGTGACTGTCTGGGAATGCGCCCCTCGCCATCAGCGTGGTGACGACCGGGATCCCCGTCAACTCGGCCAGGTCCATCAGCTGCTGCGTGGCCTCGCCGCGGATGACGCCGCCGCCGACGTACAGCACGGGCTTGCGAGCGGCGGCGATGAGCTTCGCCGCCTCGCGGACCTGCCTGCTGTGCGGTTTGGTGTTCGGCTTGTATCCGGGGAGGTCCATCACCGGCGGCCAGCTGAACGTGCACTGACCCTGTAGGACGTCCTTCGGGATGTCGACGAGCACGGCGCCCGGCCTGCCCGACTTCGCGATGTGGAATGCCTCGGCCATCACCCGTGCGATGTCGTTGCCGTCGCGGACCAGGAAGTTGTGCTTCGTAATCGGCATGGTGATGCCGGAGATGTCCGCCTCCTGGAAGGCGTCCGTACCGATCAGCCCCCTGCCCACCTGCCCGGTGATGGCCACGACGGGAATGGAGTCCATCTGCGCGTCGGCCAATGGCGTGACGAGGTTGGTCGCACCAGGCCCGGAGGTGGCCATCATGACGCCGACCTTGCCGGTGGCGTGAGCGTACCCGCTGGCGGCGTGCCCGGCGCCTTGTTCGTGCCGAACGAGGACGTGTCGCAGCTTCTGCGAGTCGAACAGCGGGTCGTACACCGGGAGCACGGCGCCGCCTGGGATGCCGAAGATCACCTCGACGTCGAGTTCCTCCAGCGACCGGATGACTGCCTGTGCACCCGTAAGTTGTTGCGGGGCAACGGTTCTTGGAGTCTTGACGAGCGGTTTCGCTGCGTCTGAAACACCGTTGCCCTTGTGCACGGGCTCAGGTGGTCGCGTAGTAGGTGCGCTCACTTCGTTTCCTCGGATTTCATCGGTCTTCTTCGTTTTCTCATCGGGCGGTGGTGTTCTTTGACTCGGGCAACAAAAAACCCCCGTCAGCGTCAGCTGCACGAGGGTTGCGCGTCGATGCTCGTAGGCTCAGGCCTGGTTACGCACCAACGCGCTTACCAATTACTACTACGAGCGATCGTGTTGCCATAATGGTCGACGGTAGCCTCCGCACAGGTCAAAGGTCAAATTCCGACGTCGGGCAGTATGGACACGTGGCCCCTCAACCCGTCGACGCACCCGTCATCCTCAAGATCTCACCGACGGCCCACATCGCGGTCGGGTTCTTCGCCCTTGGACTGCTCGCCCTCGTCATGGCCGCGCCAACGGTGTTCGCGCCGACGATGGTCCTCCCGGTGGTCGCATCCATCGCGATCATGCGCTATCGCACCGTCGCCAATCATGACGAGGTCACCGCACGCACCCTACTGAGCTCACGCACCCAGGCGTGGACCGACGTCGAGGGCCTCCGCTTCGACAGGGGCTCCTGGGCCAAGGCGCATCTCACGGACGGCTCCGACATGCGACTGCCCGGCGTGACCTTCGCGACCTTGCCGCAGTTGACTTCTGTGACGGGCGGACGCGTACCGAATCCATACGCGCCCAGCGACGACTAGGACAGCGGATTGGTGCCGTTCAGAAACACCCACACCGCGATGCCTGCTCCGATTCCGACCAGCAGAGCCACGGCCGATCCGATGAACGGGCGGCGCGCCCACCCTCGGCCCGCGTCGAACCCGTAGAGGCCCGGCCCGGTCAGGGTCAGTGCGGCCGCCACCAGGACGAGCACGACCTCGTATTCGTGACCGCTGGGAACGAAGAACGGAAAGTACCCGGAACTCGGCTGCGCGGCCACTGCCGCCAGCAGTGAGTTGACGAAGTACCCCGCAGCTGCGGCCGCGGCTAGCGGCGTGAACAGTCCGAGGACCAGGAGTACGCCGATACCGAGTTGAGCTCCGACGGCAACGTAGGCGAGCATGCCCGCGTGCTTGAACCCGACGGCGGCAAGCGATTGCTCGAATCCGTGCAGGCCGTCACCGCCCCACAGGCCGAACGCCCTGTGCAGTCCGTGGGCGATGAGGAGTGCGCCGAGACCCACCCGAATCACCATCAAACCCAGGTCTTGCGTTCCACGCCGACCAGCGGTGCGCAGCCGGTCGGCGACGTCGTCGTCCGCCTCGATCTCGGTGGGTTCCACGAGCCCCACCGCATTCCGACTTCCTGGCTGGGCGTAGGGCAACGGCTCCGGGTCGGAGAGCAGGTCGTATGCGGCCATCGGGTCCGAATTGGCCGAACCCGCGTCGTAACGCGGAATTGCGGTGGTCTCGAAGTCGCCTGCATACGTCGCCGACGGCATGTCGTCTTCCGGATCGACGACCCGTGCCGACGCAGGCCGCCTCGACGAGGCACTAGGCGGAGCCCACCGTGGGTCGGGTTCTGTACCGGTCACGCAATCAGCGTAAGTGCTCTTCACCCGCTATCGATGGATTGGCGCGGAGTTTCGACCGGGGTATTCGCGGGTTTGAAGCAACCCGCGCAGTCGACCAGCGTGGCGCGTACGGCCAAACAATCCGTAACCTGGCCACCATGAACGTGCGGCGGCCGATGTGGGGTGTGCTGGCGCTGCTGTGTGCCGCGTTGCTGGTGGGTTCGGGATGCGCCCGGTTCGACGAGGCTCAATCGGAGCCCTTCACGCCCCAAGGGCAGCTCCACGCGGGTCCCGGCACGCCGGAACCGCCACCGCCTCCTCTCCCCCCGATGCCCTTCCCCAAGATCTGTCCTGCTCCAGGGGTCATGCAGGGTTGCCTGGAGAGCACCAGCGGGCTGATCATGGGATCCGACAGCAAATCCGCACTGGTTGCCGAGCGCGTGACGGGCGCCGTCAAGGAAGTCTCGTTCAGCGCAGAGCCGACGGTGAAGATGGTCATCCCCGTCGATCCGTCGGGTGACGGTGGGTTGATGGACATCGTCAAGTCGCCGTCCTACGCGCAAGACCGCTTGATGTACGCCTACGTCAGCACTCCGACCGACAACCGAGTCATTCGCATCGCCGACGGCGACGTCCCCAAGCCGATCCTGACGGGGATTCCCAAGGGCGCGACGGGTAACACGGGAGCCCTGAAGTTCACCAGCCCCACCACGCTGATGGTGCTCACGGGCGACGCGGGAGACCCCGCACTGGCGAACGACCCGGGATCGCTGGCGGGCAAGTTGCTGCGCATCGAGCAGCCCACGACCGTCGACCAGGCACCTCAAACCACCGCGCTGAGTGGGCTTGGGGCAGGCGGAGCCTTGTGCATCGACTCGGGAGACGGATCTCTCTACGTCACCGACCGCACCCCGACCGGCGATCGCCTGCAACGAATCACCAAGGACTCCAAGGTTTCCACGGTCTGGACGTGGCCCGATCGTCCAGGCATCGCAGGGTGCGCGGTATCCGACGGCACGGTGCTGGTCAACCTGGTCAACACCAAGCAGACCGTCGCCGTGCGAATGGCGCCGGACACCGGCGCCGTCACCGGCGAACCCGAGGTGATCCGTCAGGACCAACACGGCCACGTCTGGGCGCTGCAACTCTCGCCGGACGGAAACGTGTGGGGCGCCACGGTGAACAAGACCTCCGGCGACCCGGAAAAGCTCGACGACGTGGTGTTCCCGCTGTTCCCGTCGGGCGGGTTCCCGCGCAGTAGCGCCGACAAGACGTAGAAGGTACCGAAGCCCCCGTCGAGCTAGCGCGGGACCGAACCAGGCAAGCGCAGCATGAGCCGGGTGCCGCCCATCGGGCTGACCTCCAATGCCGCAGTGCCGCCGTGGAGTTCAGCCTGCTGGGCGACCAGGGCAAGCCCGAGCCCGGTTCCGGATCGAGAGGCCGTGCTGCCGCGGTGGAAACGCTCGAAGACTGCGGTTCGTTCGTCCTCGGGGACGCCAGAACCATTGTCGTCGACCGTGATCTCCACACCTGCTGCCGAACTGATCACGTTGAGCCGAACCTTGGTCGCCCCACCGTGTTTGACGGCGTTGGCGATCGCGTTGTCGATCACGAGCCGTAGCCCGGCAGGCAACCCGAGCATCAGCACCGTCGTCGACGAGGCGAGCGACACGTCGACGTCCGGGTAGTTGTGCATGGCGTCGTGGGCGGCGCGGTCGAGGAGCTCGGCGACGTCGACGGGGACGAAGTCGTCGGCGGTGGTCAGTTCGCCCTGGGCCAACCGCTCCAAGGCGGTGAGCATCGACTCGATCCGGCTTTGCGTGCGCATGACGTCACCGATCACCTCCTTGCGCTGCTCGGCGCCCAGGTCGAGGGTCGCCAGCACCTCGAGGTTGGTGCGCATGGCAGTCAACGGCGTACGCAGTTCATGTGAGGCCGCTGCAGCGAAGTCCCGCGCCGATTCCAACGCCGACCTGGTGCGCTGCTGCTCGTTGCCGATCCGCGCCAGCATGCCTTCGACGGCCTCGGATATCTCGACGGCCTCCCAGACCCCGCGCACCTGGACCTCGTCGGGATTGGACTGCGCGTTGATCGCCCGCGCCTGATGCGCGAGCAGGCGAAACGGGTTCACCATGATCAACGAGATCACGTAGCCGACGAGCAACGTGCCGAGGATCACTCCACTGCAAATCCAGAAGACGCGCCAGTGCAGCGAGTCGATGCCCGCCTGGGTTTCGGCCAGCGGTGCACCGAGCGCGATCGACGCGTCGCCCGTCTTGATCGTCCGCACGCGATACTCGACGCCACCGATCGAGGCGTCGGCGTATCCGGCAGCCAGTTCCGGCAGGGTAATGCTCGGCGGGATCGAGACGGTGGTGTTGCCGATCCGTGCAGTGCGCACCAGACCACCCTCGGCCGGCTCGGGCCCGACCCCGTCCTGCGCGCTGCGCAACAACGTGTTGACGTCGCCGAGGCTGCTCAACGAGTCGAGCCTGCGATCCAGTTGGTTGTAGCCGTCGTTGGTGACGCCGACCCACACCCACGCTCCGAGGATCAACACCAGGACGATCACGCTCAGCTGCGCGATGATCACGATCGAGCGAAGTGACAGTAGCCGCAACGGATGTCGCAGCAGCCGAAGGACGACGTCGTTCGGACTCATTCCCGCCATCAGCTAGGTACAGGCCGCTAGGACCAACTCCCGAACGCGCGCGGCGTCGGCCTGGCCCTTGGTCGCCTTCATCACTGCGCCGACGATGGCACCGGCAGCCTGTACCTTTCCGCCCCGGATCTTCTCTGCGACATCGGGATTGGCGGCCAACGCCTCATCGACTGCAGCCTGGATCAGCGAGTCGTCGCGCACCACGGCGAGCCCGCGGTTGGTCATCACCTGTTCGGGCTCACCCTCGCCGGCGAGCACTCCCTCGATCACCTGACGGGCCAGCTTGTTCGACAACTTGCCGTCATCGACCAGTTTCTGCACGGCGGCAACCTGCTTCGGCGTGATGGGCAGGTCCGAGACAGGCTGCCCACTTTCATTGGCCTTCTGCACCAGGAAGTTGCCCCACCACGCGCGGGCCGCCTCACTCGACGCGCCAGCGGCGACGGTCGCGGTCACCAAGTCGATGACGCCATTGTTCACGAGGTCGCGCATCACTTCGTCGGAGAGGCCCCACTCCTGCTGAATCCGGTTGCGCTGCAACCACGGAAGCTCGGGGATGGTCTCGCGCAGCGCCGCGACGAGCTCGGCGCTCGGCGCGACGGGCTCCAGATCGGGCTCGGGAAAGTACCGGTAGTCCTGCGCGGTCTCCTTGCTGCGCCCAGCCGTGGTGAAGCCGTCTTCGTGAAAGTGCCTCGTCTCCTGGATGATCCGACCACCCGCTTCCAACACCGCTGCCTGACGGCGCATCTCGTAGCGCACTGCCACCTCGACGCTCTTGAGCGAGTTCACGTTCTTGGTTTCGGTTCGGGTGCCGAACTCTTCGGCGCCGATGGGCTTGAGGCTGACATTCGAGTCACACCTCATCGACCCCTGATCCATCCGAACATCCGATACGCCCAAGGCACGCAGTAGATCTCGCAAGGCGGTCACATAGGCCCTTGCGATCTCCGGCGCTCGCGCCCCGGTTCCCTCGATCGGCTTGGTGACGATCTCGATGAGCGGCACCCCAGCCCGGTTGAAGTCCAGCAGCGAGGCCGTCGCACCCTCGATCCGGCCAGTGTCGCTACCGAGGTGGGTCAGCTTGCCGGTGTCCTCCTCCATGTGTGCGCGTTCGATCTCCACGCGCCAGGTGGTTCCGTCGTCGAGTGGAACGTCGAGGTAGCCGTTGACGGCGATCGGCTCGTCGTACTGGCTGATCTGGTAGTTCTTCGGCTGGTCGGGATAGAAGTAGTTCTTCCGCGCAAATCGGCACCACGGCACGATCTCGCAGTTCAGCGCCAGCCCGATGCGAATCGCCGACTCGACCGCAGCAGCATTCAGCGTCGGGAGCGAGCCCGGCAGGCCCAGGCACACGGGACACACCTGGGTGTTGGGCTCGGCACCGAATTCGTTGGCACATCCGCAGAACATCTTCGTTGCGGTCGAGAGCTCGACGTGGACTTCCATGCCCATCACGGGCTCGTAGCGCGCGATGACATCGTCGTAGTCGAGAAGTTCGGCAGAGGCGATCGTCATGGCTCGATCCTAGTGAGTGCTCGGTTTTCCCTCGCGAGCGGCAGAAGGGTCAGCCGAAGAACTCGGCCGCGTCGTCGTAGCGGCTCTGCGGCACCAGCTTGAGTTGACGCACCGCGTCGGCGAGTGGCACCCTGCCGATCTCCTGCCCCCTCAGCGACACCATCATCCCGTACTCGCCCGCGTGCGCGGCATCGGCGGCGTTGACTCCGAAACGGGTCGCGAGAATGCGGTCATACGGGGTGGGCGTGCCACCGCGCTGGACGTGCCCGAGGACCGTCGTCCGCACTTCCTTCTTCATGCGCTTCTCGATTTCGACACCCAGTTGGTGTGCCACGCCCGTGAAGCGCTGGTGTCCGAACTCGTCGACTCCGCCGTCGCGCAGTTGCATCGAACCCTCGGCGGGTTTGGCGCCCTCGGCGACCACGCAGATGAAGTGGGCGTCGCCACGCTGAAAGCGCGCCTTCACCAGCCGGCAGACCTCTTCGACGTCGAACGGCTGCTCGGGGATCAACGTCATGTGCGCGCCAGATGCCATGCCGGCGCTGAGCGCTATCCATCCGGCATGCCTGCCCATCACCTCGACGAGCATCACCCGCTGATGGGACTCAGCCGTGCTGTGCAACCGGTCGATGGCCTCGGTTGCGACGGTCAGCGCGGTGTCGAAACCGAACGTGACGTCAGTGCAGTCGATGTCGTTGTCGATCGTCTTCGGCACGCCGACGACGGGGACGTTCTCCTCGGCCAGCCAGTGCGCGGCCGTCAGCGTGCCCTCGCCACCGATGGGGATGAGCACGTCGATGCCGTTGTCTTCCATCGTCTGCTTGATCTGGTCGAGCCCTGCACGCAGCTTGTCGGGGTTGACCCTCGCCGTACCCAGCATCGTTCCGCCCTTGGCGAGCAGGCGGTCGTTGCGATCGTCGTTCTTGAGCTGAACGCGTCGGTCTTCCAACAGACCGCGCCAGCCGTCCAGGAAGCCGACCACCGACGAGCCATATCTGGCGTCGCAGGTCCGCACCACCGCCCTGATCACGGCGTTCAGGCCTGGACAGTCACCTCCACCGGTAAGAACTCCGATACGCATGACTCCATCTAACCCGTTCTGCCAAGACCTGACTCGCCGAGCGCACTCGGCCGCCTGGAGTTAGACCGCCGTCGGCAGCGGACCGCGAGCGGCTTCGTAGGCGGCGCCGACACGGTAGAGCCGGTCGTCGGCAAGCGCCGGCGCCATGATCTGCAGACCGACCGGCAGCTCGTCGTCAGGAGATAGTCCCGACGGCACCGACATTCCGCAGTGCCCGGCGAGGTTCAGCGGCAGGGTGCAGAGGTCGAACAGGTACATCGCCAAGGGATCGTTGACCTTGTCGCCAAGCCGGAACGCCGTGGAAGGAGTGGTCGGCGTGACCAATACGTCGACCTTCTCATACGCCGCCTCGAGGTCGCGCGCGATGAGCGTGCGAACCTTCTGCGCCTGGTTGTAGTAGGCGTCATAGTAGCCCGCCGACAACGCATACGTCCCAATCATGATGCGGCGCTTCACCTCTGGGCCGAAGCCAGCAGCACGTGTCAACGCCATCACTTCCTCGGCGCTGTGCGTTCCGTCGTCGCCGACCCGTAGGCCGTAACGCATCGCGTCGAAGCGAGCCAGGTTGCTCGACACCTCCGAGGGCAGGATGAGGTAGTAGGCAGCCATCGAGTAGTCGAAGTGCGGACAGTCGACCTCGGTGACGTCCGCCCCGAGCGCGGTGAGCTGGTCGACGGCAGCGTTGAACGACGCGAGCACTCCCGGTTGGTAACCCTCGCCGCTGTGCAGCTGAGCCACGACGCCCACCCGCACGCCCTTCAGATCACCGGCGGCACCTGCCCGCGCTGCCGCGACGACGTCGGGCACCGGCACGTCGACCGACGTCGAGTCCCGCGGGTCGTGCCCCGCGATGACCTGGTGCAGCAGCGCCGTGTCGAGCACGGTGCGGGCGCACGGACCGCCCTGGTCCAGCGACGACGCGCACGCGATCAGTCCGTATCGCGACACCGTGCCGTACGTGGGTTTGACGCCGACGGTCGCGGTCAGAGCTGCAGGCTGGCGGATCGACCCACCAGTATCCGAACCGATGGCGAGCGGCGCCTGGAAGGCCGCGAGCGCCGCCGCGCTACCGCCGCCGGACCCTCCTGGCACGCGTTCGACGTCCCAGGGATTGCGCGTGGGCCCGAACGCGGAGTTCTCGGTCGACGACCCCATGGCGAACTCGTCCATGTTGGTCTTGCCGAGGATCGGAATGCCGGCGGCACGAAGGCGCGCGGTCACCGTCGCGTCGTAGGGCGAGCGCCAGCCCTCCAGAATCTTGGAGCCGCAGGTCGTCGGCATGTCCCTGGTGGTGAAGACGTCCTTGAGCGCAAGCGGTACGCCCGCCAACGGTGACGGCAGCGCGTCGCCTGCGGCAACGGCGGCATCGATGCGACCGGCCTCTGCCAGCGCTTCGTCGGCCGCAACGTGCAGGAACGCGTGGTACTGGTCGTCCGTGCTGGCGATCTGGTCGAGGCAGGCCTGGGTGATCTCCGTCGAGGAGACCTCCTTGGCCGAGATCTTGTCAGCGAGGGTGGCGGCGTCCAGGCGTATGAGGTCGCTCATCCCGGTCACTCCGATTCCCCGAGGATGCGCGGCACGGCGAACCGGCCGTCGACGGCCTTCGGCGCCTCCGCGACGGCCTCCTCCTGCGTGAGACACGGCACGACCGAGTCGCTGCGGGTGACGTTGACGTGGTCGCCCAGCGGGTTGTCGGTGAGCTCCACACCAGTGACGTCGACGGTCTGGATCTGGCCGACGTAGGCCAGGATCGCGTCGAGTTGACCGGCGAAGCTGTCCAGCTCGCCGTCGGTCAGGGCAAGTCGGGCCAGACGCGCCAAGTGCGCGACGTCATCTTTTGAAACCCGTGGGTCCCTGGAGATCTGTGACACGACCACAAAGCCTAGTCACGGCTCGACGCGCACCGGTCCCTGGTGTCGTGCGAGAGTGTTGCGCGTGCCTTCGTATCTGCTGCGGGTCCAGCTGGACGACCGGCCGGGCAGCCTCGGCTCGTTAGCCGTGGCTCTCGGGACGGTAGGCGCCGACATCCTGTCGTTGGACGTCGTCGAACGTGCTGCGGGTTACGCGATCGACGACTTGGTGGTCGAGCTGCCGCCAGGCTCGATGCCCGACATGCTCATCACCGCCGCCGAGAATCTCACTGGCATCTACGTCGACAGCATCAAGCCGCACACCGGGCTGTTGGAGGCGCACCGCGAGCTGGAGCTGATCGACCACATCGCGGCCGCCGACGGGAAGTTGGCGAGGTTGCAGGTGCTGGCCGACGAGGCGCCCAAGGTGTTGCGCGTCGGCTGGTGCATCGTGATTCGGGCACACGGTTCGAGGGTGGACCGCATCGTCGGCAGCCGCAGCGCACCCGAGAGCGAACCACAGGTCGCGCCATGGCTGCCGCTCGATCGGGCCGAGGCGCTGGACGGCACCGCAGACTGGGTGCCGCAGGTGTGGCGCGACATGGACTCCACCCTGGCGGTGGCGCCGCTCGGCGACGCCGACACCGCCGTCATGCTCGGCCGTCCTGGCGGGCCTGCGTTCCGGCCTTCTGAGGTGGCCCGCCTCGGCTATCTCGCGGGCATCGTCGCGACCATCATTCGCTGACGTCCGGGCCCTGCTCCAACAGCCTGCGGAAACCATCCTCGTCGAGCACGGGGACGCCGAGCTCAATTGCCTTGTCGTACTTCGACCCTGGCGCATCCCCGGCGACCACGTATGCGGTCTTCTTCGACACCGAACCCGCTGCCTTGCCACCGCGAGCCAGAATGGCTTCCTTCGCCTCGTCACGCGAGTAGCCCGTCAACGATCCGGTGACGACGATCGACAGGCCCTCCAGCGTGCGCTCGATGCTGGCGTCGCGTTCGTCCTCCATCCTCACTCCCGCTGCACGCCACTTGTCCACGATCGCGCGATGCCAATCGACGGTGAACCACTCGACGACCGCGGCTGCGATCGTCGGCCCGACCCCTTCGACGGCCGCAAGTTGTTCCTCGGATGCGTCCTCGATCGCCTGCAGGCTGGCGAACTCTCCCGCAAGCGCGCGAGCCGCGGTGGGACCCGCGTGACGAATCGAGAGTGCGACGATCACCCGCCAGAGCGGCTGAGCCTTGGCCCTTCCCAGATTCGCAAGCAGCCGTTGACCATTCGCGGACAATTCGCCGCCCTTGACGGTGAACAGCTCGGTTCGCAGCAAGTCGTTCTCGGTCAGCGAGAAGAGGTCTCCTTCGTCGGTGATGACCCCGGACGCGAGGAGTGCCGTCGCGGCCTCATAGCCGAGACCCTCGATGTCGAAGGCCCCTCGGCCCGCAACGTGGAATACGCGCTCACGCAGCTGCGCTGGACAGCTTCGCGAGTTGGGGCAGCGGATGTCCGCGTCGCCCTCCTTCGCGGGCGCAAGCGTCGTACCGCACTCCGGGCACTGCGTCGGCATGACGAACTCGCGCTCGGTGCCGTCGCGCACGTCGACGACCGGCCCTAGCACCTCGGGGATCACGTCGCCCGCCTTGCGAATGACGACCGTGTCGCCGATCAACACGCCCTTGCGCTTCACCTCCGACGCGTTGTGCAGGGTCGCCTGGCTCACCGTGGACCCTGCGACCTTGACCGGCTCCATGAAGGCGAACGGTGTGACTCGCCCGGTCCGCCCGACGTTGACCTTGATGTCGAGCAGCTTGGTGGTGGCTTCTTCCGGCGGGTACTTGTAGGCGATGGCCCACCGCGGCGCCCGCGATGTGGCGCCGAGCCTGCGTTGCAGGCCGACGTCGTCGACCTTGACCACCAGCCCGTCGATCTCGTGTTCGACGTCATGGCGGTGTTCACCCCAGTACGCGACCTGTTCGGCGACGGCACCGATGCCCTTGACGCGCATGGTGTGGGTCGACACCGGAAGGCCCCACGCGCCGAGCGCCCGATACGCATCGTGCAGCGTCGCGGGAGTGAATCCCTCCGCATGACCGAGTCCGTGGCAGATCATGTGCAGTCTGCGCCGCGCCGTCACCGCGGGATTCTTCTGACGCAGTGAGCCAGCGGCGCTGTTGCGCGGGTTGGCGAAAGGCAGCTTGCCGTCCTCCACCAGGCTTGCGTTGAGAGCCTCGAAGTCCGTCAGCCGGAAGAACACCTCACCGCGGACCTCCAGTACCTTCGGCATCGGGAACTCGTCACTGTGTACGAGCGTCTCCGGCACGTCCTGGATCGTGCGTGCGTTGAGCGTGACGTCCTCACCCGTTCGACCGTCGCCGCGGGTCGCAGCGCGGACCAGCTTGCCGTCGCGATAGACCAGCGCCAAGGCGACGCCGTCGATCTTCAACTCGCACAAGAACTCCGGATCGTCGCCCACCTCGCCCGTCAAACGCGCCGCCCACGCCGTCAGCTCGTCGGGCGTGAAGACGTTGTCCAGCGAGAGCATCCGCTCTAGGTGGTCGGCCGAGGTGAAGTCGGTGGCGAAACCTGCGCCGCCGACGAGTTGCGTCGGCGAATCGGGGGTGCGCAGCTCGGGGTGAGTCTCCTCTAGCGCCGTGAGCTCACCGAGCAGCTTGTCGAACTCCCCGTCGGTGATGACGGGCGAGTCCTTGACGTAATAGCGGAATTGGTGGCCGCGCACCTCTTCGGCCAGCGCCTGCCATTCGCGGCGCACGTCGGCGGGGACGGGGTCAGCGGCGGGATCCGGTGGGGCTGAGCTCACCATCGCAGGCTATCGGAGGAGGCCGACATCCCGGTCGTCTCGGGTCAGCGCGCGTACTCGACGAACGTCGCCATCCCTGCGTTGAGGTGGTAGTCGTTGTGGCAATGCACGATCCACCGGCCTGGATTGTTGGTGTCGAAGTCGACCTCGACGATCTGCTTCGGCGGCACCAGCACCGTGTCCTTCCTCGGTCCGGGCCCTCCCCTGCCGACTACCTGGAAGGTATGGCCGTGCAGGTGAATCGGATGCCACATCATCGAGTCGCTGATCAACCGAAGACGCACGCGCTTGCCGGATTGGAGCACCCTGCCGTTGTTGGGCGGATCGTAGAGCTTGCCGTTGATGGGCCACGTGTAGCCATTGACGGGACCCTGAAGCCGAAGGTCCACCGTCATGTCCGGATTGCGTTGGGGTAGTACGACATCGGCGGCCGGTGTGAGCGTCGACGTATTCAGCGGCGCTGCGGTTCGCAACGCGGCGACGAACTTGGCGACGTCGACGGTGGACGGCTTCTGGTCGATCCGCATGTTCAGCTGCGCGTAGCCGTCCTTTCCCTCGGCCGCCGCGACGACGGGTACCGACGAACCCACCGTCACGATCGCGTCCGCCCGCTCTCCCATGCCCAGAATCACCGAGTCGGTGAGCTTGGGCACCACCGGATAGCCGTCGGCGTGTGTGACGTTGAGTTGGGTGCCTGGGACCGCCACTCGAAATGCGGTATCGGCGCCAGCATTGATGATCCGCAGTCGAACCCTATGTCCCGCAGGGTAATCCGTCACCTGGGGATCCTTGGTGGTCTTGCCGTTGATGAGGAAGTACGGGTAGGTGACGTCGCCGCCGTCCATGCCGAGAGGCGTCGTCGGGCTCACCATCGGGCCGCCTGGCTCCATCGGCTTCATGCCCGACTTCTGAAGGTTGGCGAACACGTCGTCTGGCGTAGTGCCCGTGCCGTCTATCCAGTCGTCGAGTACCACGACGAGTTCGTCGTCGTAGTCCTTGCCGTCGGCGGGGTCCTCGACGATCAGCGGTCCGTACATACCGCGATCGAGCTGTGTGCCCACGTGCGAATGGATGTAGTAGGTCCCTGCGTCGGGAACGGTGAACCGGTAGTGGAAGCTCCCGCCAGGAGCGATGGCGGGCTGCGTCAGGACTGGCACGCCGTCCATCGCATTGGGGATGGCCAAACCGTGCCAGTGCACGGTCGTTTCCTGGGGCAACCCGTTCCGGACCTCCGCCTCGAGCAGGCGGCCCTTGGCGAGCCGGATCTCCTTGGCGGGGACTGTCCCGGTGTAGGTCCACGTGCGGACCGTCACCCCGCCGAGGTCGACGTCGGTCTCCGCGGGCGCCATCGGCGCAACGACCGGAGAAGCCGCCGGCGGATCGCCAACGGTCGTGGTCTCGGGCTTACTCGAACACGCACCGGCTACGCCTGCGACCGCGCCCACCGCCGTCATCGTCAAGAACCCGCGCCTGTCGATCATGATCCGATGGTGACACCGCCCCCGATCGATTGCGGAGTAATCGACGGCGCGGCTAGCAGCGCAGGTTGTCGCCGCGCAGAGGCGCTCGGCGGAACCGGACGACGTCGCGCCATGCGGTGCCGTCGACGCGCTCGAATTCCAGACCCTCCGGCTCGGCCAGCTCGCGCAGCGTGGAAACGCTCAGCCGATCGGGGTCGGGGAAGTACTCGACGATCACCAGAAGTCCGCCTGGCCGCAGCACGCGTGCGAGAGACCTGACGCACGCTGCCCTGTCAGGCACCTCGCCGAGCACCGCAGCCAGGAACGCGACGTCGAAGGACCCGTCGGGAAAGGGGAACTCGTCGCTGGCGTCGCCCGAGTGGAAGTCGACGTCGTGACAGCCAGCGCGAGCGAGCGCACTGCGTGCCTTGTCGAGCATCTCGGGCTGCAGGTCGAACAGCGCGAGTCGCCCCTCTGGCAGTCTGCGGGCGAGTTCCACGCTGAAGTAACCGGGGCCGGGGCCGAGTTCGAGTACACGCGCCGCGGGATCGAGCCCGAGTCCGTCGATCACGGTCCCCGGTCTACCGAGTGCGCGCCGGATCGGGTTGTTCAAGAACACCGCAGCCCAGTGCGGGTAGGGCATGTCGGTTGCCCGTCGCGTTTGGCGGAGCATGGTGTCGAGCCAGGTAGTCGGCATGGGACCTCCTCGGAATGCCAAGTAAGGCTAGCCTAACTTATTCCGCCGATTGATAGTCTTCTACGGTGCCGCACCCGATCATGTTCAGCGACGACGACCCGGGCCTGGCCGAGCTGAGAGCCATCGCACTGGCGTTCCCCGAGGCGTTCGAGAAGGTGTCCCACGGCCGACCGACGTTCTGCGTACCCAAGATGTTCGCGATGTACGGCGGCAACTCGAAGGAGACGGGAGAGATCGTTCCCTTCCCCAACTCCGTGCTGATCAAGGTCGATGAATCCGACCGTGCCGCACTGCAACAGGACGAGCGCTTCTTCTACCCGATGTACCTGGGCCCATACGGGTGGCTTGGGCTCGACCTCGCCGCGGCCAAGGTCGATTGGGCCGAGGTCACCGAACTCGTCGACGCCTCGTATCGGATCGTCGCGCCGAAGAAGTTGATCTCCCGTCTCGATGAACGCTGACCCGGCCGACCGTCCAGCGTGGTTCGATCGAAGGCGTCATGAGTTTCGCGAGCCCCTTCCCCCAAGTCCAGATCCCGACGACCAGCCTCTACGACTATCTCTTCTCCGACGTCACACCCGAAGATGCCGAGCGGGTTGCGTTGGTCGACACCAAGTCCGGTACGACGTTCACCTACGGCGAGATGTTGGCGGCCATCGACGCGTTCTCAGGCGCACTTGCCGCTCGCGGCATCGGCGTCGGTGACGTGGTGGGCCTGCTCGCTCCCAACAGCTCGGCGTTCGCCATCGCGTTTCACGGCATCCTGCGGGCAGGCGCGACGGCCACCACGATCAATGCGCTGTTCACTGCGAAGGACATCGCCAAGCAGCTGACCGACTCGAAGGCCACGCTGTTGCTCACGGTCTCGCCGCTGCTCGCACAGTCGCAGGAGGCAGCGGCTGCGGTTGGCCTGGGCGACGGTGACGTCATCGTCCTCGACGCGGCGGGATTGGACACGACGGATGTCGCGCCGCCTGAAGCGACCTTCGACCCCGCTACACACGTCGCGGCCCTGCCCTACAGCTCGGGCACGACGGCCAACCCAAAGGGCGTGATGCTCACGCATCGCAATCTGGCGGCGAACGTCGCGCAGATACGGCCGCTGCAGGGGATGTCGCACGACGACCGAATTCTGGCCGTATTGCCGTTCTTTCACATCTACGGAATGACGGTGCTGCTCAACGCGGCCCTGCACGCACGAGCGCAACTCGTCATCATGCCGAGCTTCGATCTGGAGGAGTTCCTCGCCAACATCGCCAAGTACGAGGCCACGTTCGCATTCATCGCCCCGCCGGTGGCAGTCGCTCTCGCCAAGCATCCAATGGTCGAGCGCTACAACCTGTCCAGCTTGCGCGGCATCATGTCTGGCGCTGCCCCGCTGGACGAGGAGCTCGGCAGCGCGGTGAAGCACCGGCTCGGCTGCCAGATCGTCCAGGGCTACGGCATGAGCGAGCTGAGCCCGGTCAGCCACGTCACTCCATTCGACGGCGGTCGCGAGCTCGTCGGCGCGAGCGCACCGCTGAGTTCGTGCGGGTGGACGGTGCCCAACGCCGTCTCCAAGATCGTCGACTCCGAGACGGGCATTGAAATCGACCCTCCCGCATCGGGTCTCAGCGATACGGGCGAGCTGTGGTTCAAGGGTCCCAACGTGATGGCCGGCTACCTGAACAACCAGAAGGCCACCAAGGAGACCATCGACGCCGACGGCTTCCTTCACACCGGCGACGTAGCCCGAGTCGATGCGTCCGGATGCATCTACATCGTCGACCGGCTGAAGGAGCTCATCAAGTACAAGGGCTACCAGGTACCGCCAGCCGAACTCGAAGCCGTCCTGCTGACCCATCCCCAGATCGCCGATGCGGCGGTCATCGGCGTCACGGATGCCCAGTCAGGCGAAGAGGTGCCAAAGGCGTTCGTGGTCAAGCAATCCGGAGCGGAGTTGACCGAGGATGAAGTGATCTCCTATGTCGCGGACCACGTTGCGCCCTACAAGAAGGTGCGGCAGGTCGCCTTCATCGACGCGATTCCCAAGTCGACCTCGGGCAAGATCCTGCGCAAGGACCTGCGAACGGCCTAGCTGCCCGATCAGGCGCTGTCGGGATCCGCTTCGATTCCATCGGCCACCTTCTGCGCCAGCCCGATCGCGGTACGAGCCCACGCCGCGGTGGCACCGGCAAGCCCGCACGCGGGCGTGACGCCCATGCGCTCACGCAACGTCGTTCGCGAAAAGCCGAGGCGGTCAGTCACGCTGGCGGCCGAACCAGCGACTTGCTCGGGTGATGGCGTCTGCGCCGGGGCCGTCGTCGGGATCACCCCCAGCATCACCGCTCGCCCCGACTCGAGGAACTCGCCGATGCCATCGAGATCTGTCGGCGTCAACGTCCCAAGGTCGACGGATACTGCGTGGATAGCACTGCGCTGCAACGCCTTCCACGGAAGTCCCGCAGCGCAGCAGTGCAGCGCGACCTCACCTCCCACCGTGCCGACGCATTCGTCGTACAAGGTGACCACCAGCGACTCGTCGACGGGGTGCACGATGTTCAGCGTGCTGGCACCGGAGAGTCGGCCTGCAAGAGCGGCGGGCAACGTCGGCTCGTCGAACTGCACCACGACGGGCACGTCGAGCCGCCTCGCCAGTTCGGCTCGATGGACGGCGAGACCCTCGGCCAACGACGCCGCAAGGTCGCGGAGAGCACCCGAATCCGTGATGGCCCGGTGCCCGTTCGGGAGTTCGAGGTGCGCGGCAAGCGTGATGGGTCCTGGCGCCTGCACCTTGACCGCCCGCGATGTCCCACGCAAACCAGCCTTCTCCCAGGCCTCTTCGAGAGCATCGACGTCCTCGTCGAGAAAGCTCACGGCCCGCCGCGCAGCCGAGCTTCTGCCCGTCGCGATCCGGTATCCCCGAGGCACCGTGTCGATGGAGATGTCGACCAGGAGCGCCCCCGCGCGACCGATCATGTCCGCGCCCACACCCCTAGCGGGTAGTTCGACCAGATGCGGGAGTGCGTGCAACTCGCCGACCACCACTTCGGCCGCCTCTCGCGACGACGAACCTGGCCATGATCCGATCCCCGTCGCCGCAGCGAAAATGCTCACTCGGCCAACAGTATTCGATGGCCCGTCGAACGGTAAATCTCAACCATGACCGCATCCCTCAGAGTGGCACTGGTCGGATGCGTCGCCGCGGTGGTCGTCGGCTGCTCGCAAACCGTCACGGGGAGTGCGGAGCGGGCTCCTCCCGGCTTGGACGGGGTCATCGTTTGGCCTGGACGTCATCGTTGGCACAGCAGGCGCGAGCTCGAACCGTCTAGCTCTCGCCGCGATCTCGGGCAAGCGATTCAAACGCATCGGCGGTCGTGGGATCGGCGGGAAAGAGCGGTTTGGCGGCGACCAGGTTCCAGCGACGGTCGAAGACGACCGCCGGATACGGCTCGTGACTCTTCAGGATCCGCTCCAGCGCTGCGCGGATCGGAGCGAGTTCGGGTGCACAGAAGGGATGCTCGGGGAAGAAGGCTGGGGCATGCCAGCCGGCCCTCATCCTGGCGTTGACGGCGGCGGCCGCAGCAGCCCTTGCCGCCGCTGACTACCGGCCACTGCGGGGCGCACCACTATTTCCGCGAATGGTCGAGGAGCGCGACCGTGACCACCGTCCCTGGAGTCTTTCTCAATCTCGTTGACGACCGCATGTCTGAGATGAGCAGCCAGCGTGGCCGAATAGCCACGAATGGGCCGTCTACACGCCTTCCCCGTGTGCCGTGACCACCTTCGTAGTCCCCGGAAACAATCGTGTTGTGACAGATAGGCGGTGGGAAAGCGAACTGAGGAAGGTGGGACGTGACGAACCGATCATCTCCGACAAGGTCGGCGACATTCCGTAGCGTCGATGCGTTCTGGCCCTTCCCCAGTGGCTGGAGCTGCCGCTTCAGGGAGCGGCTTCGAGGGTCCTCTTGGGGTGCATTCCGTTGACCATGCCCATGAAGGGCGGGTGGATGCTGTAGCCGAGCATGCGCTGGATGTTCGGCGAGACGGTGCGCACGGTGGCCGCTGGTGTCGAGAGGGTGAATGCCTCTTGGGGTCGCAGCCAGGGTTGGCAGTATTGCGCGGTGACGGCGAGTCGGTGCTGCCGCGTGGTGCGATTGGCACCACCGCCGTGCCACAGGGTGCCCAGAAAGAAGACGACCGATCCCGCGGGCATCACCACGCTCACGTGTTCATCGGCGTCGGTGGGTTTGCGGGTGCCGTCCCAACGGTGGCTGCCAGGAACGACGACGGTCGCACCGTTGTCGGCGGAGAAGTCGGTGACCGCCCAGATGGTGGCCGCGCTCAGCGCGGCCCGCGGGCGCGCGACGGGGTACATGCCGTCGTCGAAGTGCAGGAACTGGGCACTCTCGCCGGGTCCGATCTGGATGCCCTGCAGTTGCGAGAGCAGATAGTTGGGCATAAGCAGCGCGTCCAGCAGTGCCAGCACGCGGGGATGCTCCACCAGCTCATCGCACACGCGGGTCTTGGCCAGCAGACTATATGCACGTTGAGTGTGATTGCCCTCGAAGATATTTCGGCCCATCGGGCCCAGAAGGGATGCCATGGCGGTGGCGATCTCGTCACACCGCAGCGTTGAGAGAAGGCCCTCGAGGACGAGGTAGCCGTCGCGCTCCAGAGTGGCTAGATCCGCCTGGACCAAGTGGGCTGCAACGGCGTCGGTGGCGGCGGCCGTTGACCGATGGGTTCCGGCGACGTCCCCGTAGAGGTCTTCGATCTTCTCGACGCGACCCGTCGGACGTGATGCGTTGTGAGGCATGGCATTTCCCTTCATCGTGATTGCAGCCCGACGGCTCCGGACACGAATGACCACAGCTGTTCGACGACGACTTCGGCAGGCGGGCGGGGGTCGCGAGTCAGGCACACCGCCACCACGGCGTTGGTTCCCCCGATGGTGGCCGCAGCCAGATACTCGGGGTCACGGTCCATCGGAATTTCTCCGTCGCCTTGCGCTTGGGCCATGTTGCGGGCGCCGATCTTGCTCATCTCCTGCAACCACCGGCCACGCGCGGTCGCGAGTTCACCCTCGCCGAGGCCCCCCAACACCACTGCGGCTGCCGGTTCGCGATATAGGAAGTCGACCCAATCGGTGATGCGCTGGCGCTCCCGCTGCGCCCAGGTTGGCTCGTCGTACACGCGTAGCGCGATGGCATCGCAGAACCGCTGGTAGAACGAATCGACAACCGCAACCAACAATCCGGTCCGTGTGCCGAAATACCGGTAGGGCAGCCCGACGCTCACCCCGGCCCGACGGGCGACGGCCGCCACCTCGAAGGACCCGGTGTCAGCCAACTCGGCGGTGGCCGCCTCGATGAGCCGCTCACGGGCCCGTTCGCCTCGCGCCGTCCGCACACCCACGAACTCTAAGTTGAGTTGAACTCATTTACAAGGCGTGGACGGAATGAGCGACGTCGGCACGGCGACCGGAGACCGCGGTGGCCAAGAGAAGCCCTATATTTGGTCGTGTGGCCAGCAGTCCGCTCGACGAATCCGCCGACGCAGCTCCGGCGTCGTCGAATGACGCGACCGCAGCGTCGCCGTCCACGGGAGCACACCCTGCGGAGACGGGCGCACCGCTGCAGGGTCCGCAGGTACCGCCCAGCTGCGGACCCGCCCACAGATTGCGACCCGATATCGCCGCTGCACTGATGTGGGGACCGCGAGACCGGTGGGCACTGACCGCCGACCGGCTGATCCGGTTCATCGGCGACACCGAGCTCGTCCTCGTCATCACCTGCGCATGGCTGAGCCCCCAGGGATGGGGACTGCTTTCAGTGACCACGGACCGCGTGCTCTACGTGCCCACTACCGCCTCCGAAGACTCTTTCGCGCAACCCATCCCGTCAATGCTGTGGCTACTCGACGACGGCAAGACAAACGAACACGGTGACCGTCGATGCAATCTCGTGGACCTCGAACGCAACATCGTCATGTGGTTCGAGACATCGGCATCAATCGAGGCAGTCAACACCGCGATCCGGTGGGCGGCGCGCGTCCATACCAACATCCAACCCGGCTACGAGAGCGCTGATACCAACAACGTATTGGAGGAGTTCTCGCGGTTCGCCGCACTACATCGCGCACACGAGACGGGCGCCTTGGACACCGACTCCTTACGCTTGGCGGTATCGCGATTGTTCGGCCTCGGTAACCCTGCGGCATCACCACCGTTTCCGCCATCGGAGCCACCGACCTTCGAGCGCTAGGCGCCAGCCCGTCCTCGATCTCCCTTTCTTAGCCCCGACGAACTGGACTCCGCCATGTCAACCGATCCGCACGAACCCCGAATGTTCGCCTTGCCCAACGACTCACCAGGGCGAACCGAATTCAGATGGCAGTCCGCCACTGCTCTCGACGAGCGCGACCAAAGCGCGCTGAACGTGGGGGCTCACCAATGCTCGCGATTGAACAACATGCCGTGCGACACCCTCGACATCACCGCTGACCGCGAGCACATGCGCACTCAGCTGCAGGAGTCGTGGGGTATCACCACCACCGCTGAGGCGCGTAAAACCGTGGGCCGACTCCTCGACGGCATGCACAGCGCCACCTACGAAGTGGTGTTCCCGCTCGTATCGGCCATCGTGGACAAGACCGACGGTCACACGATCGAGCTCCACCGTGCTTACCTGGCCCTACGCGCGTACAGCCGCGGTGAACCAGCCGACCACTGGATCACCGCATACGATGCGCTGCACCAACTCCGGACGGTCGCCAAACCCTTTTCCGGATTTACCAACCCGGCCTGGCCGAACCACATCCGTGCGTGGGACTTCGCCCGCTTGCCCTACGTCGTGCGAGTAGCACGCCACATCGGCTATCTCGGTGACGATGAAAGCTGGGCCATTTTGCACGCCAACCTCGCCGCAGCACGCGACTACTACCCGAATTGGCGCCAGTTCGGCCAGGGAATCATCATCGGCCGCACGTATTGGCGCGCCCTCACCGACATCGCCAGCGCACGCGCATACGGCCAAACCGCGGCCAACGCCGTCAACGCACTCCTCATCCGCCCGGACAGCCCATGGCGTCGTCACCCTCTTCAACCAATGGGGTCGTCCTGATCGCCGTCAATCGCTCAGCCTTCAACGACCAATTGCCAACGGGCAAAGGAACGTTCGTGCCCACGGCGACGTAAGGATCAGCGCGTGATCGTCGCGCTCGCGATGACTTCGTCGCCGTCCGCGTCCGGTACGTACAACACCATCGTCTGGCCCGGTGCGACGCCACGCAGCGGAGTCCGCAAATCCGCGGTAAGCACACCGTCGCGCAGTTCGGCGACAGCCGCGACGATGCCACCGTGCGCGCGCACCTGCACTTCGCATTCGACCGGCCCCCGAAGCTCGGTACCGCCGGTAAACACCGGCCGTTCGCCGGTGAGGCGGTGCACTTCGAGATCCGCGACGTCGCCGACCCGCACCGTCGCGGTCTCGGCGTCGATCGCCGTGACGTAGCGGGGTTTGCCGTCGGCTCCGGGACCCGCGATGCCCAGCCCCTTGCGCTGGCCGATGGTGAATTCGTGCACGCCGCGATGTTCTGCCAGGACCGCGCCGCTGGCGTCGACCACTGACCCGCTGCGCACCGGAATCCGCGCGCCCAGGAAGGCCTGCGTATCACCGGAGGGGATGAAGCAGATGTCGTGACTGTCGGGTTTTTCGGCGACGGCCAGTCCGCGCTCGGCCGCTTCTGCGCGAATCTCGGACTTGGGTGTATCGCCGATCGGGAACAACGCATGCCTCAACTGCTTGGCCGTGAGAACGCCGAGCACGTAGGACTGGTCCTTGCCGCGGTCGACGGCCCGACGCAGACGCCCGTCGGTCAGCCGCGCGTAATGGCCAGTCGCTACCGCATCGAAGCCGAGTGCCAGCGCACGCGCCGACAACGCCGAGAACTTGATCAGCTCGTTGCACCGGACACACGGGTTCGGTGTCTCACCGCGGGCGTACGAGGCGACGAAGTCGTCGATGACCGCTTCCTTGAACCGCTCGGCGAAATCCCATACGTAGAAGGGGATGTCGAGGATGTCGGCGACACGGCGGGCGTCCCCGGCATCCTCCTTGGAGCAGCACCCGCGAGATCCCGTGCGCAGCGTTCCCGGCGCGGAAGACAACGCCAGATGCACGCCGACGACGTCGTGACCCGCGTCCACCATTCGGGCGGCGGCCACCGACGAGTCGACCCCGCCACTCATCGCGACTAACACGCGCATGGTCAGCGGACCTGTCCGGCACTGGCCAACGCGGCCTGTCGTGCCCGTTCCACCGCGGCGGGCAGTACCGCGAGCACGGCGTCGATGTCGGCACCAGTGCTGGTGTGACCCAACGACATTCGTAGTGAGCCGCGCGAGTCGGCGGCGTCGACGCCCATCGCGAGCAAGACGTGCGACGGCTGCGCGACGCCCGCCGTGCATGCCGACCCCGTCGAGCACTCGATACCCTTGGCGTCCAACAACATCAGTAGCGCATCGCCTTCGCATCCGCGGAAGGTGAAGTGTGCGTTGCCCGGCAGACGCGCGTCGTCGCCGGCTCCGTTCACGTCCACGTCATCGATTGCCGACATCACTTCATCGACGAGTCGGTCGCGCAGCGCCGAGATGCGGGCAGAGTTGACCTCCAGCCCTTCGATGGCCACCTTGGCGGCGGCTGCCATGGCAACCACGCCTGCCACATCCGGTGTGCCCGAGCGGACGTCGCGCTCCTGCCCGCCGCCGTGCAACAACGGCATGCACGCCGTGTCCCTGCGAAGCAGCAAGGCGCCTACCCCCGTTGGCCCACCGAACTTGTGCGCGGTGACGCTCATCGCCGAAAGGCCCACCGCGGCGAAGTCGACGGGAATCTGGCCTACCGCCTGGATCGCGTCGCTGTGGATGGGAACGTCGAATTCCGCTGCAATCGCGGCGAGCTCGGCGATCGGGAGAATCGTACCGACCTCGTTGTTGGCCCACATGATCGTCACGAGTGCCACGTCGTCGTGCTCCCCCAACGCATCTCGCAGTGATGCGGGCGCCACCGATCCGTCAGGGCCGACGGGCAACCACGTCACCTCGGCGTCTTCGTGTTCGACGAGCCACTCGACCGCGTCGAGCACGGCGTGGTGCTCGATGGGCGTGGTGATGATCCTGCGACGCCGGGGGTCGGCATCGCGCCGCGCCCAGTAGATGCCCTTGACGGCGAGGTTGTCGCTCTCGGTGCCACCAGCGGTGAAGATGACCTCCGAGGGTCTGGCACCCAGCAGTTGCGCCAACGTCTCGCGCGCCTCCTCCATACGCCGCCGTGCAGCCCGGCCAGTGGTGTGCAGCGACGACGCGTTGCCGACCGTCGCCAGGACCGCAGTCATCGCCTCGATGGCAGCGGGGTGCATCGGGGTGGTCGCGGCGTGGTCCAGGTAGACGGAGGTCGCGGAGGTCTTCGCGGAAGTCATAGCCCGGCCAGTTTACCGGCAGGCACGCCCCGCTCAGGCAACCAGCGCGTGGCCTCCGTCGACGTGGGCGATCCGTCCGGACGTGCCGCGGACCGCAGCCTCGCAGCGGGCGGCCAGATCGCGACGATCGTCGCCGGGCAACTGCAGTGACTGGACCTGCACGTGGCACACCGTCAACCGGGCGGCGAGCACCCGTCGGATCGACGTCATCAACGAGTCGTCACCGATGAACGCAGGAACCGTGGACGGTGCTCCGTCGCGGTGGTGGTAGGTAAGCCGAAGTGGCTGCACGGGTCGGCCAGAGTCGACCGCGGCCTGGAACATCGCGGGCCGGAATGGTCCGTAGCCGAGCCCGCACCACGTGGTGCCTTCGGGGAATGCCACGACGGTCTGGCCGGCGTGAAGCCTCGCCGCGACGGCGCGCACGACGTCGGGCAGATTGCGCAGGTTGGCCCGCTCGATCGGGATCACCTTCATGAGCCGGGCGAGGAATCCCAGCGCGGGCCACTCGATGAGGTCAGCGCGCGCGACGAATGAGCCGGGCAGCACCGCGCCGATGATGAAGATGTCGACCCATGACACGTGACCGCTGACCACGAGAACGCCTCGCAGGTTGCGAATAGGGCCACCGGACACCGTGATTCGCACACCGAGGCAGCGCAACATCGTGCGGCAGTAGAGGCGCTGCGCCCGCGACTTGCCTGGGACGGGCAGCGCGAGCAGGGCGGCGGCGGGCAGCACCGTGAACGCGCACGCGATGCGGACCGCGGTGCGTAGGGTCACGACCGCGCGTCGGGATGCGTCCGACGCGCCGACGGCGATGCAGTTCGAGTCGCACGATGCCCGCGGCAGCCACGGGTTGTCGGTCAGTGAATGACTGCTCATCGCGACGTCCCATCGCCTAGATCGCCTGCCATGTCGGTGGCTTGCGATACCGAACGCAGTCGTTTGAGGTACCGCACGTCGGCCTGACGCTTGTCCAGCAGCGCAGGGAAGTCACCAACGCCGAAGTCCGGGTCGTGCGCGGGATCGCCGCACACGCGGGCGCCGAGGCGCAGGTAACCGCGCATCAGCGGCGGCACGGTCAGGCGGGCTGGCGGTTCGATGTCCTCCAGTGCCCTACCGTCGACCTCTACTGGCCGATAGGGGTGCACGACGAACTCCGAGGCATGCCTGCGCTTCACGAAGTCGCGCACGCCGCGGATCTGCGTGCCTGGCGGCTCCTCGGGGCTCCCCTGCACCGGCACCGACACGCAGCCTGCGACGTAGTCGTATCCGCAGCGGTCCAGGTAGGCCAGGATCCCCGCCCACATGAGCAGCACGACGCCACCGTTTCGGTGATCTTCTCGCACGACGGCGCGACCCATCTCGACGAGCGAGGGACGCAGGGGGTCAAGCGAACTCACCTCGAACTCCGTCGCGGTGTAGAGGCCGCCCGCAGCGATGGCACCTGGGGGCGGCAGCATGCGGTAGCACCCGACGAGGTCACCTGAATTGTCCTCGCGGACCAGCAGGTGGTCGCAGAACTCGTCGAATCGGTCGGCATCTCTGGCGTCGAGGAGTCCGGCGTCCGCGGACTTGAGTTCGAAACCGGGTTCGGAGGTGAATACCTCGTAGCGCAAACGCTGCGCTGCCTCGATGAGCGAAGGGTCGGTAGACAGGAGGAGGGTATAGCGCGGCCCAGCTGTCCTGCTGGCCGCGCCGTCGACTTCATCAGCGGCTATGAGTACGGATGCAGTGCTCATGACCTGCACGGTCGCTGAGCCGATGGGCGGGATGCCTACGGCTGCATGACGTGTCCGTGCACGCTAGGTGACGAATTGGACGCGTCGACGTGTGACGAAGCACACTCGTCACCGTCTACCTGCGCAGACGCGTCGGCCCCCGAAAACAGTGGGTTCCCGGGGGCCGCGCGACCGTCGAAGTACTAACCCTTGCGGGCCTTGACTGCCTCGGTGAGTTGCGGGGCGACCTTGAACAGGTCGCCGACGATGCCTAGGTCGGCGATCTCGAAGATCGGCGCCTCCTCGTCCTTGTTGACCGCGATGATCGTCTTGGACGTCTGCATGCCTGCCCGGTGCTGGATCGCGCCGGAGATGCCCAGTGCGATGTACAGCTGCGGCGACACGGTCTTGCCGGTCTGGCCGACCTGGAACTGGCCAGGGTAGTAGCCGGAGTCCACCGCGGCGCGCGAAGCGCCAACGGCCGCACCGAGCGAGTCGGCGAGGTCCTCGACGACGGAGAACTTCTCGGCGCTGCCGACGCCGCGGCCACCGGCGACGACGATGCTCGCCTCCGTCAACTCCGGACGGTCGCCCGCGACGGCGGGTTCACGCGACGTGATCTTGGTGGCGTTCTCAGCGGGAGCAGGCACGTCGACGTTGACGACCTCACCAGCGCCAGCTGCGGGCTCGGCGTCGATGGCGCCGGGACGCACGGCGATGACCGGCGTGTCACCCGCGGCCTCGGCCTCCACGGTGTAGGCACCACCGAAGACCGAGTGGACGACCGTGCCCCCCTCCTTGATCCCCACCGCATCCCACAGGACGCCGGAGCCCTGGAAGGCCGCGAGCCGGCCCGCGATCTCCTTGCCCTCGGCCGTGGAAGCGACGATGACGGCGGCAGGCGACGCCGACTCGACGAGCGCGTTCAGCACGTCCAGGGTCGGAGTGATCAGGTAGCTGACCGCGTCGTCCGACTCTGCCACGTAGATCTTCGCGGCACCGGCTTCCTTCAATGCGTCAGTGAACTTCTCGGCCGTGCCGGGTGCGCCGACGACGACGGCACTGGGCTCGCCGAGGACACGGGCGGCAGTGATCAGTTCACCGGTGACCTTCTTCAGCTCACCTTCGGAGTGCTCGACGAGCACCAGTACTTCAGCCATGACTTACTCAGCCTCTTTGTCTCTAGAAGATTTGGGGGGATTCATCGTGGAAGTGTTGTTGTCTAGATGATCTTCTGGGCGACCAGGTACTCGGCGACCTTGGTGCCGCCATCGCCTTCGTCGGTGACCTTTTCGCCCGCGGTCTTGGGCGGCTTGGGGGTCGCGGACAGGACCGTCGAGGTGGAGTTGGCTCCGCCCACGTCCTCGCTCTCCACCCCGATCTCGGCGAGCGAGAGTGTCACGACTTCCTTCTTCTTGGCGGCCATGATGCCCTTGAAGGAGGGGAAGCGCGCCTCGTCGACGGCCTTCTCGCTGATGCTCACGATGGCGGGAAGAGTCGCCTCCAACCCGAAGACGCCCTCGTCGGTCTCGCGCTCGCCGGAGATCTTGCCGTCGGCGATCTCCAGGGTGCGCATGTGCGTCAGCTGCGGAAGGCCGAGGTTCTGAGCCAAGATTGCGGGCAACGCGCCACCGACGCCATCACTGGACTCGTTTCCGGCGATGACGAGGTCCACGCCCTCGATTTGGCCGAGCGCGTTGGCGAGCGCCCACGCGGTCTGGATCAGGTCCGAGCCGTGCAGGGAGTCATCCACGAGGTGGTAGGCCTTGCTGACGCCGTCGGCGCTCATGGACAGTGCCTTGCGGATCGCCGACTCGGCACCTGCCGGCCCTGCGGTGAGGACGGACACAGTGGTTTCGACACCGGCCTCCGCGTCCTTCTCCTTGAGTCGCAGCGCCACCTCGACGGCCTTCTCGTTGATCTCGTCCAATACCGGATCGCTACCAGCGCGATCGAGGGTGTTGTCGGCGGCGAGCGTGCGATTCTCGTAGTCAGGGACCTGCTTGATCAGGACCACGATGTTCGTCATGGGTGTGGTTCGTCCTCCTCGATGAGGCCGTTGGCCGGCCTGCCATAACACGATAAGTGCGCCCACCATCCCGTTACTCGCGGGTAACTTAAGCGTGCGCGCACAGACACCATAACTGGTGTTTGTCGGCTGTCTTCCCACCCCATGGCCGGTTGAACCGTTGGTGAACCAGTGACAAACCCCACTACTGCGTTAGCCTGCGTTGGAAATGAGCGCTATTTTTCCAAACCGATCGGCCTCGCCTGAACCCATCGACGCCGTGATGCCGCTCACCGGGGAGCGTACGGTCCCCGGTCTGCCGGAGGAGAACTACTGGTTCCGCCGCCACGAGTTGGTCTACCAGCGGTTGCTTGATCGATGTGAGGCGAGGGACGTGCTGGAGGCGGGCTGTGGCGAAGGCTACGGCGCCGACTTGATCGCAGGCGTCGCACGCCGCGTCGTCGGCCTCGACTACGACGAGTCCGCGGTGGCGCACGTCATGGCGCGCTATCCGCGGGTGGAGATGCTTCACGGAAACCTCGCCGAGCTGCCGCTCCCCGACGCCGACGTGGACGTGGTCGTCAACTTTCAGGTGATCGAACACCTTTGGGACCAGGGCCAATTCGCGAGCGAATGCCTGCGGGTGTTGCGACCGAACGGCGTTCTACTGATGTCCACGCCGAACCGGATCACCTTCTCGCCGGGCCTCGATGCCCCGATCAATCCGTTCCACACCCGTGAGCTCAACGCAGCAGAACTCACCGAACTGCTCACCGACGCTGGGTTCGTCGTCGAGTCGATGCTCGGGGTCTTTCACGGCAAGCGCCTAGAGGAGTTGGACGCTCGCAACGGCGGATCCATCATCGAGGCGCAGATCGCGCGGGCGCTGGCCGACGCACCGTGGCCCGACGCCCTGCTTGCCGACGTCGCATCGGTCGCCATTGACGACTTCGACCTGCTCGACGCGCGCGAATGTGAGATCGAGGACAGTCTCGACTTGGTCGCCATCGCGGTGCGCACATGACCCGCACCGTGCCAGGAATGTTCACCCTCGTCCTGCACACCCATCTCCCGTGGCTCGCTCACCATGGCCGCTGGCCCGTCGGCGAGGAGTGGCTCTATCAGTCGTGGGCTGCTGCGTACCTGCCGCTGATGCGTGTCCTGCGCACACTCGCTGCTGAGGACCGGCGCCACCTCGTCACGCTGGGCATGACACCCGTCGTGACCGCTCAGCTCGACGATCCGTACTGCCTCACCGGCATGCGGCACTGGCTCGCGAACTGGCAGCTGCGCGCACGCGAGGCGACCACGGCGCGGACCGGCGAGGGTACCGGCTACGGCGCTCCGGAGGCGTTGCGCGCGTTTGGCATTCGCGAGCAGACCGACGCGGAACGTGCGCTGGAGGACTTCGGGCTGCAGTGGAGTCACGGAGGCAGCCCGCTTCTTCGCGAGCTGATCGACCACGACACCATCGAGTTGCTCGGCGGACCGTTGGCCCACCCCTTCCAGCCGCTGCTCAACCCGAGGCTGAGGGAGTTCGCACTGCGCGAAGGCCTTGCGGACGCAGGGCAGCGTTTTGCCCATGTACCAACGGGCATTTGGGCTCCCGAATGCGCGTATGCGCCGGGCATGGAGGCCGACTACGCCGCCGCAGGTGTCACGCACTTCATGGTCGACGGGCCATCACTGCACGGAGACACTGCGCTCGGCCGTCCCGTCGGCGGCTCCGACGTCACGGCATTCGGCAGGGACCTACAGGTCAGCTACCGTGTGTGGTCCCCGAAGTCCGGTTATCCGGGACACGCCGCCTACCGGGACTTCTACACCTACGACCACGTGACTGGCCTCAAGCCGGCGAGGGTGACGGGCCGCGCCGTGCCGTCGGATGAGAAGGCGCCATACGATCCCGAACGGGCCGACCGTGCCGTCGACGTCCACGTGGCCGACTTCGTCGACGTGGTTCGGAAGAGGTTGGTCAGCGAGTCCGAGCGGATCGGACGGCCCGCGCACGTGATCGCGGCGTTCGACACCGAACTGTTCGGACACTGGTGGCACGAGGGCCCGCTGTGGCTGGAGCGCTTGTTGCGCGCACTGCCCGCCGCGGGGATTCGAGTTGGCACCCTGTCCGACGCGAGGACCGAGGGGTTCGTCGGCACACCTGTCGAATTGCCCGCCAGCTCTTGGGGTTCCGGCAAGGATTGGCAAGTCTGGTCGGGCGAGCAGGTAGCCGATCTCGTTCGACTCAACGCCGAAGTCGTCGACACCGCGCTCACCACAGTCGACAAGGCGCTCGAACAACACGCGTCGGTGGGTGCACCGACGCCACGCGACGCCGTCGCCGACCAGATCCTGCGGGAGGCGCTGCTCACGGTGTCGAGCGACTGGCCGTTCATGGTCAGCAAGGACACCGCGGCCGACTACGCGCGCTACCGCGCCCACCTGCACGCGCACGCGACGCGCGAGATCGCGGGGGCGCTGGCCTCAGGCCGCCGAGACCAGGCTGGCCGGTTGGCCGAGGGTTGGAATCGTGCCGATGGCTTGTTCGGTGCGCTCGACGCCCGCCGGTTGGCGCGATGAAGTGCGTGCCATGAAGATCCTGATGGTCTCGTGGGAGTACCCGCCGGTGGTCATCGGTGGGTTGGGTCGACACGTCCATCACCTCGCGACCGCACTGGCGGAGGCGGGCCACGAGGTCGTCGTTCTGAGCCGTCGTCCCTTCGGTACCGACCCGAGCAGCCACCCGTCGACCGACGACCTAAGCGAGGGCGTCCGCGTCGTCGCAGCCGCTCAAGACCCGCACGAATTCGAGTTCGGCTCCGACATGATGGCCTGGACCCTGGCGATGGGCCACTCGATGATTCGCGCCGGGTTGGCGCTGCGGACGCGCGGCCGTAGCGGTAAGCCATCCGAAAAGGGTTGGCGGCCCGACGTCGTGCACGCGCACGACTGGCTGGTAGCCCACCCCTCGATTGCGCTCGCCGAACACTTCGACGTTCCACTGGTTTCCACGATTCACGCCACGGAGGCCGGTAGGCATTCTGGATGGGTATCCGGAAGAATCAGCAGACAGGTGCACGCCGTCGAGTCGTGGCTAGTACACGAATCCGACGCGCTCATCACGTGTTCGGCGTCGATGAGCGACGAACTCGCCGAACTGTTCGGCCCCGGTCTCGCCGAGACACGGGTCATCCGTAACGGGATTGACGCGGGGCTGTGGCCGTTCGCGAAGCGCAAAGCGCACGGCGGCCCCGCCAAACTGCTGTACCTCGGCAGGCTCGAGTACGAGAAGGGCATCCACGACGTCATCGCCGCGATGCCTCGCATCCGCCGCACCCATCCCGGCACGACGCTGGTCGTCGCTGGCGACGGCACACAGCAAGACTTCCTCGTCGAGCAGGCACGAAAGCACAAGGTGCTCAAGGCAATCGACTTCGTCGGCCGGGTAAATCACGAGCAACTCGTCACACTGCTACACGACACCGACGCGGCCGTGCTGCCTAGCCACTACGAGCCGTTCGGCATCGTCGCACTAGAGGCGGCAGCGACCGGTGCGCCGCTCGTCACGTCGAACGTCGGTGGATTGGGCGAGGCGGTGCTCAACGGCGAGACCGGCGTATCGTTCCCACCGCATGACGTGGCCGCCATCGCATCGGCGGTGCGCTCGGTTCTCGACGACCCCGAAGGCGCGCAACGCCGCGCGGTGGCTGCACGCGCTCGCCTCACCTCTGACTTCGACTGGCAGACCGTCGCCGACGAAACGGCACAGGTCTATCTCACCGCGAAACGCCAGGAGCGCCAACCACATCGGCGGCGGACGATCGTCGAGCACGCGCTGCCCGACAGATAGCTAGGCCCCCTCAGTGCGGGTTGGCCAACGGTGCCACCGACCAGTTGGACAACTCCGACGGTCCGAGGATTCGATGCCGCGTCTGGCCTGCGGTGTAGAACGTGAACTTGGTTGCCCGATAACACTGTTCGAAGCAATCGAAGGCGTTGCCGTCTCCATCGAAGCTGACACCGCGGATTCGCACGACGGAGTCTCCCCCCGGCAGCCCGAGCTGTTCTGCCTCCCAGCTGTTTGGACTGTCCACCTCGAACGCCTGCTCGGTGTACACGTCGGTAAAGCCGTACCGCTCGGCGATGAAGCGGTAGAGGGATTCGCCGCGCGCGAGGCCCTCCTGGTCGATGGCGGGAACTCTGCTCAACGGCAGTACCGCCCGTTCCAGGATTTGGTCGGCGACCTTGTCGGGGGCCTCGATGCTCCGCTTGCGCCAGATCTCCCAGACCGGCTGACCGGAGTCCACGCCGAGCGCGGAGGCGATCGTCGAACTCGGCAGTCCGACGGAGACTGCGATCAACGACGTGGTCACCGTCGTGGGGCGTCCTGGCTCGCCGATGAGCGTGTGCAGTAGCTCGCCGGAGCGGGTGGGGTCGGTGGCGATGCGGGGCTCGGCGACGAACGTGCCCAGCCCTTGGTGGCGTCGGATCTTGCCTGCTCGTTCCAGCTCGTCGAGGGCGCGGCGCACCGAGATGCTGCTGACGTCGGCGATCTCGGCGAGCTCGGTGGTCGACGGCAGGCGATCGCCGGGCTTCATTCCGCGCTCGGTCATGATGGTCAGGACCAGCTCCTGGACCTGCTGGTAGCGCAGCTTGCGATCGCCACCGGCCGCATCGCCCTTCGATGCCGTCATTGCACCTCCTACACATACTCACTATGCACCAAGCCTCGCCAAGGGGTATCTAAGCCCTGAGCTGCTGTGACGCATGTTCTCTTACGTAAGTTGCCTGAAACAATGCCGATACACTCGCATAATTTCTCAGACTCACAATACTGTGTATGCACACCGGTCTGGGAAGGGATTGACTCATGGTCGAAATGGATCGGCGCAACTTCATGCGGGCGTCGGCAGTCTTCGCTCTGGCAGTCGGGGGCGCAGCAGCGCTTGCGTCGTGCGCACCGGAAACCGCGACGCGCACCGTGCTGCGGGTCGGCTCGCTGACCGACATCGATTCGCTGAATCCGTTCACGGCCTTCTCCACCCAGTCCTACGACGTATTCCAGCTGATGTACGACAAGTTGATGGACTACGACGCGCAGCTGGGCGTCGTACCGGCGCTCGCTACCGCGGTCGACAAGTCGACCGACGGCAAGACCTTCACCTACACCCTGCGGTCTGGCGTTACCTGGCACGACGGAACGCCGTTCACTGCCGACGACGTGGTGTTCACCTTCACGCTGATCCGTGATAACGACTATGGCTCCTTCGGCGCCTACTTCAAGGACCTCACGGACATCGCCAAGGACGGCGACCAGAAGGTGAAGCTGACCTATGCGAACCCACAAACGCTGGAGCCTGGCGTCATCACCCCCATCGCGCCGAAGCACCTGTGGGAGAAGGTCTCCAAGGACGATCTACCCAAGTTCGCCAACGACAAGCCCGTCGGCACAGGGCCGTTCAAGTACGACTCGTGGAACAAGGGAAGCGTCGTCACCGTGACACGCAACGATTCGTGGTGGGGTAGCAAGCCCGCCGCCGAGAAGGTGACGTGGACCAAGTTCGGCAGCGACGACATCGTCACCCAGGCGCTGCGCACCGGCGACATCGACATCGTTGCCGAAGTGCCGCCGACGATCTTCACCGGTCTCAAGGATGCCCAGAACGTCAAATCCACTGAGATGGAGTCGTTCTCGTTCCACATGATCGGGTTCAACTGTTCGGCCGCCCCCGGGTCCAAGGGCAACAAGGCGCTGCTCGATCCGGCCGTTCGCCAGGCCCTCTCCTGTGCCGTCAGCCGCGCACAACTCGTCGAGCTCGCCATGGCGGGCTTCGGCGAACCCGGCACCGGTCTCCTACCGCCTGCCTTCGGCGACTATCACTACGTGCCTGGGCCCGACGCAGTGCTCGACAACAACCCCGGAAAGGCGGGCCAGCTGTTGGACGGCGCGGGATACGCCCGCCGCGGCGACGGTGTCCGCCTGAACAAGGACGGCAAGCCGCTGGAGTTTCGAATCCTCGCGATCGCCGACACCGCCGTGGACGTCAAGGCCGCGGACCTGTTCATCACCGCGGCCAAGGCCGTTGGTATCAATCTCACCCTGTCGACCACCGACGCCGACAGCATGGGTGCCACCGTGTTCAACACCGACGCCCCCGACTGGGACATCATGGTGTGGGGTTGGGACTCCGAGCTTTACGACCCGTCCTATCTGCTCGGCATCCCCACCACCGATCAGATCGGCGGCAACAACGACACGTTCTGGACCAATCCTCGCTACGACGAGCTGTACGCGCAGCAGAACACCACGATCGACCACGCCGCGCGGGTCAAGCTGGTGCAGGAGATGCAGGCTCTGCACTACGCAGCCTGTCCGTACATCGTGATGTGGTACCAGAAGAAGCTCTGCGGCACGCGTACCGACACCTGGACCGGATGGCAGGAGATGCGTGGCGGCATGATCCTGAACTTCCCGAGGATCAACTACCTCGACGTCAAACCCGTGTGAGGTCCGACGCCATTCCATGCCGCGTTACCTCGCAAAGAAATTCGCCTACCTGGTGCTGACCGTGCTGGCCGTAGTCGCGACGAACTTCGTGATCTTTCACCTCATGCCTGGCGACCCCGTCACGCACATCGCACGGGGCCAGCACCTCGACGCCGCCGCGATCGCCCGCCTTCGCGCCTACTACGGCCTCGACGACCCACTCACTCGCCAATTCGCCGAGTACGTAGGACATCTGGTGCGTGGCGACCTTGGCTACTCCTACACCTATCAGTCCCCGGTCGGCCCGATAGTACTGAGGGCGCTTGGCAACACACTGATCCTGGTGACGGTGTCGACGCTGCTGGTGGTCATCCTCGGAGTGGTCATCGGCGTGTGGGCGGCATCCCGGCGAGGGACACGCTCCGACGGCGCCGTGGTGATCGGCTCGTTGACCTTCTGGAGCCTGCCGACGTTCTGGGTAGGCATGCTGTTGATCTTCGTGTTCGCGGTATCGCTGGGATGGCTGCCGATCGCGGGCATGTACACCGCCGACGCGCTGTATCCGACGGTGCTCACCCAGATCTCGGATCTCGCCCGCCACCTCATCCTGCCGACGGTCGCGATGGTGCTCGTCGACATTGCTCAGTTCGTCCTCATCACCCGAAGCTCTTTGCTGGCAACGCTTTCCGAGGACTACATGACCACCGCCGAAGCGAAGGGCTTGCATCCCCGCCGCGTCCTGTGGCGGCACGGAGTGCGCAACGCGTTGCTCCCCGTGGTGACGGCGACCACGCTGTACTCGAGTGCCGTGGTAGGCGGCACGATCCAGGTCGAGACGGTCTTCTCTTGGCCGGGCATGGGCCAGTTGATCTACCTGTCGGTGGTGCGCCGCGACTACCCCGTCATGGAGGCGTGCTTTCTCATCTTCGCCGTCGTCGTGGTCCTCGCGAACTTCGCAAGCGACCTCCTCTACCGTCGTCTCAACCCCCGGGTGAGGCTGACATGACCTTGTTCGAGCCGATCCCCGAGACCCCGCAAGCAACGGGGTGGCGCAGCACTGGTCGCCAACTCTGGCGAGACCCGATGGGCAGAGTGGGAATCGCAATGGCGTCGGTGGTCGTCGTCATCGCCATCGTCGGTCCATTGGTCGTACCGTTCGACCCAGGCGCGGTGGCAACGTCACGCGCAGGCATTCTGCAGCCGCCGAGCGCGGCGCACTGGCTTGGCACCGACGAACTGGGGCGCGACGTATTCCGCCAAGTCCTCGCAGGAACGTCGGTGTCACTCGAAATCGGCCTGGCCGCAGCATTCTTCACCGTATTGATAGGGACGGTCGTCGGCGTGTTCGCAGGCTGGTTCGCAGGTTGGGCGGACGCGGTGCTGATGCGCATCACCGACTTCTTCCTAGTCTTGCCCAACCTTCCATTGATGATTGCGCTCGGCGCGATCGTCGGCCAGAGCCTGCCGATGATCGTGTTGGTGATCGCAGTGACGAGTTGGCCGAGTACCGCCCGCATCGTCCGTTCGCAGGCACTGGCACTGCGTGAGCGCGAAGTCGTGGCGAGGGCCCGCACCGTCGGTCTGTCGTCGCTCGCGATCCTGTGGAAGCTGATCTTGCCGGGAGTTCTCGCACTCGTCATCGCCAACGCGGTGCTGGTGATCGCCGGATCGATCCTGGCCGAGGCCACCCTGTCGTTCCTCGGGCTCGGCGACCCGACGAGATCCTCTTGGGGCCAGATCCTGCACGACGCGTTCGTCTCCGGGTCGGTGGGCAACGGCTACTGGTGGTACTTCCTTCCACCGGGCATCGGCATCGTTGTGGTCGTGCTGTCCTTCTCCCTCATTGGCCAGAGCCTGGAGCGCATACTCAATCCGAAGTTGGCGGCCGTATGAGCCTGCTCGAGATACGCAACCTCACCGTCACCTATCCGGGTGATTCCGAACCCGTGCGCGCTGTCGACGGTGTCGACCTCGACATCGACGCCGGTGAAATCGTCGGCCTGGCAGGTGAATCCGGCTGCGGGAAGAGCACGCTGGCCCTCGCCGTGACCAGACTGCTGCCGCGGGGTGCCGAGATCACCGCCGACCGGATGCAGTTCGCAGGAACGGACCTGCGCGAGTTGAACGCTCGTGACCTGCGCGACCTGCGGTGGCAGCGGCTCTCGATCGTGTTCCAGGGGGCGATGAACGGCTTCAATCCGGTGATGACCGTTGGCGCCCAGATCGCCGAAGCCGTTGCGGCGCACCGGCCCGGAGTCAAGCGGCGCGAACTGCGCGACCGAGTGCACGAACTGCTCGCGCAGGTTGGCATCACACCCGGGCGCGCGACCGAGTACCCGCATCAGTTCTCCGGAGGCATGAAGCAGCGGGCGATGATCGCCATGGCCCTGTCGTGTGATCCCGACCTCGTCATCGCCGACGAGCCGACGACGGCGCTCGACGTCATGACACAGGCGCAGATCCTCGAGCTGATCAGGCGCCTCGCCGACGAACTCGGGCTGGCGATGCTCGTCATCTCACACGACCTGACCGTGCTGAGCGAACTCTGCGACCGCGCGGCCGTCATGTACGCGGGCCGTATCGTCGAGCGAGGGCCTGCCAGCACGGTGCTGTCCGAAGAGACGGGGCCGGCCCACCCCTACACCCGCCAACTCCTCGCATGCTTTCCTCGTCTCGGCGAAGGCGAAGCCTCGATCAGCGGAATACCCGGCAGTCCACCGGATCTCGCTCACCCGCCCAACGGTTGCCGTTTCCACGAGCGGTGCACCGTAGCGCTGGCCGAGTGCCCCACCATCGATCCCCCACTCAGCGTGCTCTCCGAAGACGGCAGCCATACCGCCGCGTGCCACCGCCTGACGAGTGCCGTGGAGGCGTCCCGATGAGCGATGCCATCGACACCCTCGTCGCCGAAATCCAGGATCTGCACGTCCACTTCCCAGTTCGCCATGGCCGCAGGCGGCTGCTCGCCCGTGCCGTCGACGGGGTGGACCTCTCCATTCACGATCGCGAGATCCTCGCGCTCGTCGGTGAATCCGGTTGCGGGAAGACCACGATCGCACGCACGATCATGCGATTGCAGGATCCTACGTCGGGCTCGATATCGATCGGCGGTGTGGACGTCACTCACGTTCGGGGCCGAGCCCTGCGGAAGTTGCGACGCGACTTCCAGATGATCTTCCAGGACCCCTTCGAAAGCCTGCCCGCAAATGCCACCGCGCTCGACGTCGTCTCGGCGGGGCTTCTCGTGCACCGCAGGGATCTAAACCCGACTGCTCGACGCGAGGCTGCGCTGTCGGCAATGCAAGATTGCGGCCTTCGGCCCGCGTCGTCGGTGGCGGGAAGGCGCATGTTCCAGTTGTCGGGCGGTCAGCGTCAGCGCGTGGCCATCGCGGCGGCGCTCGCGGTCGAACCACGACTGCTCGTCGCCGACGAGCCTGTATCGATGCTCGACGTATCGGTACGCGCGGGCGTGCTGCGGGTGCTGCTCGATCTCCGCGAACGGCTCGGTGTGGCAACGCTCTTCATTACTCACGACCTCGCGCTGGCCGGTGTATTCGCCGACAGGATCGCCGTCCTCTACCTCGGCAGGGTGGTCGAGGAGGGTGCCGCCGCCGACGTGATCGGCAACCCGCTGCACCCCTACACCCGCGCGCTCGTCGAGGTCATGCCCAAGCTGGGCCGAACGCATGCAGAGTCGCGAAGACTCTTGCGCGGGGAGCCGACGAACGTCACTGCGGTGTTTGCCGGATGCCGATTCGCACCACGGTGCCCCCTGCACGAGGCGCTCGACCGACCCGAGCGCTGCCTGACCGAGGAGCCCGCGTTGAACCCGACGTCAGCCGATCACGGCGTGCGATGCCATTTCCCAGGAACGCCAAGTCCTGCCTTGCCAACACCGCAATCCGTAACAGTGTCAACAACACCAACCGAGGAGAACACCCCATGACCATCACCCGTGAAGAGGCCGTGGAACTACTAGAAACCATGGTTCGCATCAACTCGGTCACGCCGTGGCTGATCGAAGGCGGCGCGGGCGAAGGCGAGGTTGCCAGGTTCGCGCGCGACTGGTTCCTTCAGCTCGGCCTCGAGGTCGTCCTCGAAGAGGTCGAGCCGGATCGACCGAACGTCCTTGCGTGGCTGCGTGGTTCGTCGCCCGGACCCACCATCTGCCTAACCGCTCACAGCGACACCGTCGGCTTCGCCGCATGGCCGGACCGGGCACTGAATCCGGTGATCGAGGGAGATCACATGATCGGCCTCGGCGTGGCCGACGACAAGGGTGCCTGCGTGGCGGCGATGTTGGCAGCGGCGGAGCTGGTTCGTTCCGGCGACCAGCTCGCCGGCAACGTGCTCATCGCGCTGGCGATCGACGAAGAGGGCATCAGCATCGGGATGGAGCACCTCGTCGAGCACCACGCCGACGAGATCGACATGGCGATCAACCTCGAGCCAGACGGATCGCACACGATCTTCGGCGAGCATCAGGGATTCGGCTGGATCGACATCGTGGTGCGCGGCGTCCCCGCCCACGGTTCGGCTCCGGAGAAGGGCGTCGATGCAATCGTGCACATGGCGCAGGTCATCACGCGGTTGCACGAGCTGGACAAGACGCAGTGGACCCCCAACCCAGATCCCCGCAACGGCCGAACCGTGTTTCACACCGGGACGATTCACGGCGGCACCGACTACGCCACTTACCCCAACGAGGTGGTGCTCGGCATAGAGATCGGCACCCAGCCCGGCGAAACGCTCGCCAATCGGGTGGCCGAGATCGAGGCGATCTTCGCCGAGATCAAGGCCGAGGACCCGCGCTTCTCCGGTGAAGTCAAAGTCCGACTCGACCGCGAGCCGTTCACCGGGGAGGGCAACCAGGCTCTCCTCACGGCACTCGCCGACGCGACCGAGGAGGTCAACGGCGTCCGCTCGAAGATCACCGGCCTCAATGCGTGGACCGACGCGGCGCTGCTGCAGAGCGCGGGCATCCCGACCGTCCTATTCGGTCCGGACGGCGGCAACTATCACGCCGCCGACGAGTGGGTGTCGATTCCCGACGTCGTCGCATCGGCGGAGATCCTGCGTCGCACCGTGATCGCCCTGCTGGGCGCGCCAGTCGCGTCCGTGCGCTGAGATGACCACGATCGAATCGAAGGAGAACCCGATGCCGTTCGCCGAGGAGTACGCGGCGCGGACCCATCGCACCCACGCGTTGTTCGAGCGGGCAAAGCTCACGGTGCCCGGAGGTGCGGGATCCACTGCACGCCTGCCCAGGAACGGATGGCGTCCCTATCCGATCTTCATGGCGGAGGGCACCGGATCACGGCTGACCGACGTCGACGGGAACACTTACGTCGACTACCTGCTCGGCCTGGGGCCCATGATCCTTGGCCATCGTCATCCAGTGGTGACTGCCGCCGTCGCACAGGCGATCTCGGAGCTCGGGACGTGCTTTGGACTCCCCTACGAACTCGAGCTCGAAGCCGCCGAGAAGGTGGTTGCCGCGATGCCCGGAGTCGAACAGGTTCGCTTCACCAACTCCGGTTCTGAAGCAGTTGGCACGGCGGTGCGACTGGCGCGGGCCACCACCGGGCGCCGCTTGATCGTTCGGTTCGAGGGGCACTACCACGGCTGGCAGGACACCGTGTACTGGTCAAACCACGTCGATCTCGCATTCGCAGGCCCCGCCGATCGACCCATTCCGGTGGCGATGGGACCTGGCGTACCAGGTGAACTCGAAGACACTCTGGTGGTGCTGACGTGGAATGATCCAGATAGCTTCGTCAAGCTGATGGCCGAACGGGGAGACGAGGTGGCGGCGGTCCTGACCGAACCGGCGGTGTTCAACACAGGCTGCATCCTGCCCGACCCCGGCTATCTCGAACTGCTCCGCAGCGAGACCCGAAAGTACGGCGCGCTATTGATCTTCGACGAGGTGATCACCGGTTTCCGCTTCGCCCGCGGCGGTGCTCAGGAGTGGTTCGGCGTCCTGCCCGATCTCACGACGCTGGCCAAGGGTCTCGGTGGGGGCTTCCCCGTCGCGGCGATTGGTGGCACGGTCGACGCCATGCGACTGATCGCCGAAGGGGTCTACTCACATTCGGGTACCTACAATGCCAACGTCGTTCAGTGCGCGGCCGTGGCAGCGACCATGGACGTGCTGTCGGAGCCGGGACTCTACGAACGTCAACGTGCCCTTGGCTTCCGGTTGGCCGAGGGGTTGTCGAACCTGGCGGCCGAACGTGGGCTGGACGCGTACGTCGAAGGCCTCGGCACGGTCTTCCAACTGTGGTTCGCCGACGGCCCCATCCGCAACTGGCGCGACGCGGTGGCTCGTGCCGACGAAGATCTCTTCACCCGCTGGTATCAGGAGATGGTGACTCGCGGCGTGCTGTTCCACCCTTTGCAGTTCGAGAACCTCTTCGTATCGCTGGTGCACGATGACCGCGACGTCGACGAGACACTGACCGCAGCCGCCGACGCCTTGACGGTGGTGGCAAGAAGCCGTAGGACCGTAACCAGCTCATGAGCGGCCACCCAACCACCTTTGTCGGCGTCGATCTCGGCACGTCGGCGCTCAAGGTGGTTGCGGTGTCCACAGACGGAGCGCTTCTCGGTATCGCGCGCCGCGAATATGAGACCCATCGCCCCGAACCCGCAGCAGCAGAACAGGACCCCCGGCACTGGTGGTCGGCCCTGGATAGCGCGCTGAAAGGCCTCGCCCACGACGTTCCCCCCGCGTCGTGGGCGGGGCTCGGGTTGTCGGCGATGCTTCCGACCCTCGTCGAACTCGATGCCGACGACGTGCCAGTGGGCCCTGCGATCACGTGGGAGGACGGCAGGGCGGAATTCGACGCCGAGGTGTTTCTCGATGCCGTCGGTGCCGACGAGGTGTATCGGATCACCGGGCAGCGACTCGACGGCAGATACCTCGCTCCGATGCATGCACGCCTTCGCCGGCTTGGGCGTCATGGCGCGAAGGTAGCTGGCGCCAAGGACGTGCTCTTCGCCCATCTCACCGGGGAATTGGTCACCGACCCGAGCACCGCCGCGGGCACCGGCGTCTTCGACTTGACCACCGAGTGCTGGAGTCATGAATTGGTCGCTGCAGCAGGCATTGTCGGGCTGCCCGAAGTCAGGGCATCAGCGACCGCGTTGCCGTTGTCGTCGACCCTGTCCGATGGCTGGGGACTCCCCCGTGGGCTGCCGGTGGTGCTCGGCGCAGCCGATTCAGTGCTTGGAGCGACTGGCGTGGGAGCAACCGCACACGGCGACGTCGCGGTCATCGCAGGGACCAGCGCGATCGTGCTCGGGGTCAGCGACACCGCTCTCCGCGACCGCGATCGCCGCTACTTGGTCACACCACTCGCCGGAGTGGGCTGGGGACTCGAAATGGACTTGCTGGCAATGGGTTCCGCGTTCGACGGGATCGCGGAGCTACTCGGGCTTGCCAACCCAGCAGCCCTGATGGCCGTCGCGGAACTCGTCTCCCCCGACGATGCGCCGGTGTTCCTGCCGTACCTGTCGCCGGGCGAGCAAGGGGCCCTTTGGGATCCAGACCTCACAGGGACGCTGCACGGACTGCGCCTCGGCATGGAGGCCGGCCACGTCGGTCGCGCCCTGTTGACGGGCGTCGTCACCGAACTTCGTCGCTGCACGGAGGTCTTGGCGGAGACCACCGGGCGGCGGGGGCCGCTCCTCCTTGGCGGCGGTGCAGCAGCGAGCCCCCTGATGTGGCAGGAACTCGCCGACGCTACGGGACGCGAAGTCCGGGTCGATCCGTCGACCAACGACCACTCCGCCCTCGGCGCCGCCCTGTTTGCCGCTACGAGCCTCGGTGCGCCAATCCCCAGGCCCACCAAGACGATTGACGTCGCACCTCGGCCCGATCGATCCGACTGGTGGGCCGAGACGGCGCTCCGCCACGACGCACTCCGCATGACGCTGAACCACACGACGTTGAATCACACGACGTTGAATCAGGACTCGCCATGACGACCAAGAGCGCCATCCGGCTGCTGGTGGTCGAAGAGGAACAGGTCGGCACCGTGGCCGCGGACGTCGTGCTGTCCGCCTTACCCAGCAGGCAACCACGGATCGGCGTTGCCACCGGGGCAACGCCCTTGACGCTCTACTGGGAACTAGGCCGCAGAGTCGCGTCGGGGGCGATCGACCTGCGGGAGTCGACGTTGGTGGCGCTCGACGAATACGTCGGGCTGGGCCAATGGAATCCGCGCAGCTTCGCGGCCTACGTGCGCGACGTCATCGCCGAACCGCTGCATGTCGCCAAGGGTCGAGTCCTGGTGCCCGATGGACTCGCATCCGATCCGGATCGCGCGGCAGACGCCTTTGAGGAAGCGATCGCGACGATCGGCGGGATCGACGTTCAGATCGCAGGCCTTGGCACCAACGGGCACATCGGGTTCAACGAGCCGGGCTCGGCACTGGATTCGAGTAGCCGGACCGTCGAGTTGACGGAGCAGACCCGCCGTGACAACGCCCGATTCTTTGGCGATAGGTTGAGCGACGTGCCGACACGAGCGATCACGCAGGGGCTCGGCACGATCAGCAGGGCCCGGTCGATCGTGTTGGTAGTCAAGGGCGTTGCCAAGGCGCGTGCTCTCCAGGCGGCCGTACACGGACCCGTCACACCCGACGTGCCCGCGTCCGTGCTGCAGCGCCATCCGGCAGTGACGGTGATAGCCGACCGCGAAGCGGCCGGTGAGCTACGGCCACGTGAGGAGCATCATGAGTGACCGCGTACTCGAACTGTTCCCAACGGGTACCCACACCGACGATTCCGGCACGCTGGTGCTCGGCGGGTGCCGCTTGACCGACATTGCATCGGAGTTCGGCACGCCCGTCCTGGTTGCCGACGAAGGCGTCCTTCGCGACCGCGCCCGCGAGTATCTCGAAGAGTTTCGTAGTCGATGGCCCCGCTCCGACGTTGCGTTCGCGTCGAAGTCCTTCCCGTGCACCGCCGTTCAACGCTTGATGACCGAGGAAGGCTTGCACCTCGACGTTGCGGGCGGCGGCGAGATCCTCACCGCGCTGGCTGCAGGCGCCGATCCCGCACGCATGGTGTTGCACGGCAATGCCAAGACCGACGAGGAGTTGGAGCTCACCGTTCGCAGCGGCGTCGGTCTCGTCGTCGTCGACAACTTCGACGACATCGACCGACTCGAGCGCATCGTGGCACCCGGTCACACCCAGCCGTGCCTCGTTCGCGTGATTCCTGGCGTCGACGCCGCGACGCACGCCTCGGTGGCCACGGGTCACGCAGGGTCGAAGTTCGGACTGATGCCCGACGACGCTCGCAGGGCCATCCACCGCATCGAAAGCAGTGGCGTGCTGCGCTGCGACGGCCTGCACACGCACGTCGGCTCGCAACTGCTCAACGTCGAACAACTCGCGGCGGCCGTCGCACCGTTGGCCGCGCTCGGTGAGTTCGACACATACGACCTCGGCGGTGGCCTCGGGGTGCGCTACACCTACGACGAGAACCCTCCCTCGGTCGCGGAGTACGCTGCGGCGATGGTGGCTGCGGCAGATGCGTTGCTGCCCAAGGACAGCCGCATCATCGTCGAACCGGGCCGCAGCATGGTGGCCGCCGCCGCCTGCACCGTGTACCGGGTGACCACGGTCAAGCACGGTGAGCGCACGCACGTCGCGGTAGACGGCGGGATGGCCGACAACCTCGAGGTGTCGCTCTACGGGCAGCGCTTCGAGGCCACGATCGTCGACCGCGTCGGCGGTGGCGCGCCGGTCAGCCTCGTGGGACGACATTGCGAGTCGGGCGACACGCTGAGTGATGGTGTAGCCCTTGCCGATCCCGTAGTCGGCGACTTGGTCGCGGTGCCCGTCACCGGCGCATACTGCTACACGATGTCCAACCAGTACAACGGAGCAAGGCGCATCCCCGTGGTGTTCGTGAGCGGCGGCACGGCACGTCTGGTGGTTCGTCGTGACACCTGGGACGACCTGCTGGCACGCGACGTCACCTAACCGTTCGACGGGCGTCGAACCATTCCGCACCTAGCGTGCGGGTATGGCAACCAACCGATCTCCAGTCTTGGTACTGATCGCCGCCTACCTCGGCTTGTTCGTCGGGTTGATCGACAGCAACGCCGTCAACCTGGCGCTGCCTGCGATACAGACAGATCTCGGCGGCGGCGTTTCGGGCGCACAGTGGACCAACGACGCGTACAACGTGACCTTCGCTGCGCTACTTCTCACGGCAGGTTCGCTCGGCGATCGGTTTGGACGCAGGTCGATGCTGCGGTCGGGTCTGATCGTGTTCCTCTTGGCCTCACTGGCGTGCGCGCTGGCCCCAACGCTTGGCGAGTTGCTCGCGGCGCGTGCGGTCCAGGGCATCGGCGCCGCTCTCATGTTGCCGCAGGGTCTCGCCATCGCTGCTGCCGTCTTTCCCGACGCCGCGGGACGGGCTCGCGCGACCGCGGCGTGGGCAATGGCGGCTGCCATCGGTCCGATTCTCGGTGGCGTACTGACGGACTCGCTGGGCTGGCGATTCATCTTCTGGCTCAACGCTCCGGTCGTCGTCTTGGCGCTGGCGATGTCGTACCGCCATCTGCCGGAATCGCGGGATGCCGAATCGGGTGGCGTCGACCTGATCGGACAGGTGCTGGCCATCCTCACGCTGGGGAGCCTGACAGTCGTGCTTGTCGAAGACCGCGCGCTTGGCACTGCATGGATTGCCTGCCTAGCCATCGCGGCGGTTCTCGGCGGCATCGGCCTCGCGTGGTCGGGACGCCGCGTCGCCCATCCGATGATTCCGCCAAGGTTCTTCGGCGACAGCCGATTGAAGGTCGCACTTGCGGCGACCTTCGCGATGACGTTCGGTACCTACGGCATGCTGTTGGTCAATAGCCTGGCCTTCCAACACCTGCGCGGCGCCACTGCACTGACCACCGCGGTGGCGTTTCTCCCCATGCCACTGACGTACCTTGCCCTCATACCGATGACCAACGCGTGGGCTCGGCGGGCTGACCCGGCGTGTCCCATGACCGCGGGGCTGATCCTCATGGGCGCGGGAATGCTGCTGTACGCCGCCGTCGGCCCGAATGCCGACCTGTGGGTTCTGCAGGCCACCTTCGTGCTCGCGGGCGCCGGGCTGGCGATGAACACCGGACCTGCAGTAGCCATGGCGATGGCCGCGGCGCCGCTCTCCCGCACGGGCCTGACGTCCGGCGTCGTCAACCTCGCGCGCCTCGTGGGGATCACGATGGGCGTCGCGGCGTTGGGCACGGTACTCGCCCTGGCCAGCGGCGACGCGACCACCGGACCCGGTTTCGCGGCCGGAGCACGCACTGCCGTACTTACAGGCGGCGTTGCGGAGTCGCTCGGGGCTGTCGTGGTGTTCGGGTACACCCGAACAGAGCGGTCGAAGGACGTACCGGGGACGAAGGAGGCCTGCCATGCGTGATCCGGCCCTGCTGCCTGCCACTGGCGACGCTGACATCTCGGCCCTCGCCAGCCTGCTCGCCGACCCGGCACGCTGCAAGGTGCTGCTCGCCCTGGACGACGGCAGGGCACTGCCCGCCAGCGTCCTCGCCGACGAGGCCGGGGTCAGCCGGTCGACGGCAAGTAGTCACCTCGGCAAGCTCACCGACGCAGGCTTTCTCACCGTCACCACCCACGGACGACACCGCTACTACCGGCTGGCGGGGCCAGAGATAGCCGACCTCCTGGAGCGCCTCGGCCGTTTGGCACCACCGCTACCCGTTCGGTCGCTGCGCGAGGGAACCAAGGCGGCGCGGTTGCGCTCGGCCCGCACATGTTACGACCACCTGGCGGGCCGGCTCGGCGTGGCGATCATGGGCAGTCTCCTCGAACACGACGTGCTCGTCGGCGGGGACGGTCGCTACGACCCGCGCCGCCATCCGCACGATTCGCCGAGCAATCCCGGCCACGACGTCGAATACGAACTCACCAGTTCCGGTCGCAGCTTCTTGGCGGACGTAGGCATCGAATTGCCCACTGGCCCAAGGCCGGTCCTTCGCTACTGCATTGACTGGACCGAGCAGCGGCACCATCTGGCCGGTGGGCTTGGCAGTTCGGTGTTGGACCGTTTCTCCTCGGCCCGCTGGATCAAACGCGCGTCAAGCGGTCGCGTCGTCACGGTCACCGACCTAGGTAGAAGCGCGCTACTGGACTGCTTCGACGTCGACTGGACGGAGTGAGTGAACCCTAGGCCCGCCATGTCATCGCCTCGGCGATCGCGATGTGTCCCTCGAGGCCGAGGTCCGTTGCCATCGAGCGGTATTCATTGCGGTGCGCGCGGCAGGCCGCCGCGTCGCCCTCGGCGCCTCATCGTCGTTGGACACGAAATCCGTTGGAGGAGCGCCGGTGTGGCTTCTAGACTGCAATCCCGAGTAACTGGACGGAGCGTCTGGATGAGCACTGCAGAACACACCTACCGCGTCGGCGTCGAGTGGACGGGTAACCGTGGCTCCGGCACGTCGGACTATCGGGCGTATGGCCGCGACTACACCGTCAGCGCGGCGAACAAGCCCGACATCCACGGCTCTTCGGACGTTGCGTTCCGCGGCGACCCCGACCGTTGGAACCCCGAAGACCTGTTGGTGGCGGCCGCCTCAGCGTGCCACGAGCTGTGGTACCTGCACCTGTGCGCCGAGGCGGGAATCGCGGTACTGGCCTACCGCGACGACGCCATCGGGACCATGGTCGAGCGCCAAGAGCGAGGCGCCTTCTCGCGCATCGTGCTTCAGCCGCGCGTGACCATCGCTGCTGGCGGCGACCGGGAGCTCGCAGAGCGTCTGCACCACGCGGCCCACGCCAAGTGCTACGTGGCCAACTCGGTGCGATTTCCCATCGACTGCGAGCCGGAGATCGACGTGGCGAAGTAGCGCGGAGCCGAACTTGCCCGCTTCCTCCGGCTCGTCCCTCGCGGACGTCGTCAGCGGGCGGAGCCGAACTTGCCCGCTTCCTCCGGCTCGTCCCTCGCGGACGTCGTCAGCGGGCGGAGCCGAACTTGCCCGCTTCCTCCGGCTCGTCCCTCGCGGACGTCGTCAGCGGGCGGCCTTCTTGCGTTCGATGTCGGCGAGGTTTGCTGCCAGTTCGGCGCGCTGCGCGGCCGTCGTCTCCCACGACACCTTGCGGTTCTTGACGATCTTGGCCGGGGCCCCGACCGCGATCGAGTAGTCGGGGATGTCACCCTTGACCACCGAGTGCGACCCGAGCACGCAGCCCTTGCCGATCGTCGTGTTGCGCAGAATCGTGACCTTGGTCGCGACCCACGTGTCCGGTCCGATGCGCACCGGGCCCTTGATGATTCCCTGGTCCTTGATCGGCAGCTCGATGCTGTCCATCTTGTGGTCGAAGTCGCACACGTAGCACCAGTCGGCCATCAGGACCGAATCGCCGACCTCGATGTCGAGGTAGGTGTTGAAGACGTTGTCCCGTCCGAGCACCACCTTGTCGCCGAAGCGCAGCGAGCCCTCGTGGCAGCGGATCGTGTTCTTGTCGCCGATGTGCACCCACCTGCCGATCTCCATCGTCGACAGCTCCGGCGTCGCCTGGATCTCGACGCCCTTGCCGAGGAACACCATGCCGCGCGTGATGATGTGGGGGTTGGCCAGCTTGAACTTCAGCAGTCGCCAATAGCGGACCAGGTACCAAGGGGTATAGGCCTTGTTCGCGATGACCCACTTCAGCGACGCACGCGTGAGGAACTTGGCCTGACGGGGGTCGCGAAGGCGGGATCCTCGCCACCGAACGTGAATCGGAGCGCCCCACATCGTCGTCATGGCGGGACAGCCTACGCGAGCCCTCCGGTCATCCCGACTAGTCTCTGGACTCGATGCCTGCCAGAGGAACGACCATGCGCTGGGTGGTGGCCGCCGTCGTCTCGGCAGTCGTGCTTACGTCCTGCGCCAACACGGACACCTGGGTCGACTCCAGCGCGAGTGACGGCTGGCCTGCGCAGTACGGCAATGCCGGCAACAGCAGCTACACCCCGGTTGCCACGTCGGCGAATCTGAAGCTGGAGTGGGTTCGCTCGGTCAAGGGGTCCCTCGCCGCGCAGGTCGCGCTCGGCTCGACGGGCGCCACGAAGTATCTGGCCGCCAACGCCCAGAGCCACGCAGGCTGCTCGCTGATGGTGTGGGAAGCCGACAACGGCGCACGACAACGGTGGTGCACCCGGCTGTGGCCCGGCGGCGGCCTGGCCAGCCCGCTGTTCGACCAGTTCGACAACCTGTACGTCGGGCAGCCGGGCGCGATGCTGTCCTTTCCCCCGACGCAGTGGATCCGCTGGCGCAGACCGGTGATCGGCCTTCCGATGACCCCGCGGTTCGTGTCACCCGGTCAGGTGCTGGTGGTCACGCACCTGGGCCAGGTGCTGGTGTTCGATGCCCATCGAGGCGACGTCGTCGGCACACCCTTGGATCTCGTCTCCGGCATCGATCCCGCAGATTCGCAGCGCGGCCTCGCCGACTGCCCACTCAACCGCCGCGGATGCCCGGTAGCCGCAGCACCCGCGTTCTCGTCGGCGACGGGAAGCGTCGTGCTCGGGCTGTGGGATCCGAGCGCCGAGCAACCCGTCGTCGTCGGACTGCGGTACCGGGCCGGTCAGACGCCGCTGCTGACCAAGGAATGGACCAGCACCGCGGTGGGAGGCGGCCCCCTCGGCAGCCCCGTTCTATCCAGCGACGGCAACACCGCCTACATCAACGGTCGCGACGGCAAGCTGTGGGCCCTGGACACCGCAAACGGCAAGGCTAGGTGGTCAGTGGCACTGGACTTCCAGCCGCAAACCCCACCATCGGTCTCCCCCGATGGGCTCATCGTCGCAGGTGGCGGCCCCGACGCGAAGCTGGTCGCGGTCAAGGACGCCGGCGACCACGGCGAGCAGATCTGGGCCCGTCCCGACGTGGCGCCCCTGTCGACGTCGAGTCGAGGCAGCGCCGTCGCCTACACCGTCACTCGTGCCCCGGATGCGGGTCTTTCGCTGCTGGCGTTCGACCCGGCTGACGGTCACACCGTGAACACCTATCCGCTGCCGGAGGCGACCGGGTTCCCAGTTGGCGTTTCGATCGGCCAGGACGGACGCGTCGTCGCAGCCACCAGCGACGGTCAGGTGTATGGCTTCGCGCCGGTGTGATCGCGCGCTCGACTAGGTGAGCATCGAGTCGATCGCCCCACGCGGGACGCTGACTTCGAATGCTCCAGCTGCCTCGGGCAGGAGCGCGCCCTGGTCGAAGAAGAAGATGATCGCGTCGTTGGTGATCGCGAAGTTCTGATACTTGGACGGGTCGAGGCCTGCCCCTGGCGAGATGGCCGCATCCTGCCCGAACTGCTTGGTCGCCTCGGCCTGTACGACGGGCAGTATCAGCGGGAAGGGCGCGGTGGCTTCCCTGAACAGGTTGTCGATCGTGATCGGCCTTCGGTTGCCCTGGTCCCAGTTGAACGCCCTGTAAAAGGTCTGCGGATGTGCGCCGCCAACGCTTTGGTAGGTCTTGAACACCACTGTCTGGGTGCTTCGCGGCGGCACGCTAGAGCCGTACTGGGTCATCGTCGTGTCGAGTTCGTAGGGCATGTCGTGCGGTGCGCTCGATTTCGCCACGTTGAGGAAGCCGTCACGGGTCTGCTTGACGTAGTCGGAGACGGCCGTCTGGTCGGGGAAGTCGAGCGGGAAGGTGATGTTGAGCGAGTACGCCTGGTCGGTCTTCACGATCTGGCACAGCTGGCTGGGGGCCGGGGTTGCCACGGGGACGGGGGCTGCGGGGATCTGTACGGCCTCGAGGTCAGCACACTTTGGCGGCGCGGCCGAAGCGACGACGACGACGCTCGACCAGCCGATTGCGGCCGCGGCGACGACGAGGGCCAACCTAGGAATGCGCATCCAAAACCTCCAACGAAGCGGCATGGTCGCCGCCGACGCCACAATACCCGTGGTCAAGTCGACGGTCGGCAAACGTAGGCCACGGCACGACCCGCCGCGCCGGTACCAATTCGCGTGAGCACCACCGACAGCCGTTGCGATCCAGCGAGCCGCAGCCGTGGCCGCAAGGCGTCGGGGTCGACGTCGACGCCTCGCACCAGGATCTCCACCGCCCCGACGTCTCGCGCCGAAAGCGCCTGGCGCAGAGGGCGTTCGCCGTAGTCGAGTTGGTCGAGCACCTCGAATCCCCGCACCCCCTCCGGCAACTCGTCACCCGAGAGGTACGCGATGTGTGGATCGAGCTGCCACAATCCGTGGCGCGCGCCGTAGTGCCGAACCAATCCCGCCCGCACCACGGCGCCGTCCGGGTCGACGATCCAACGACCCACTGGACCGACGGGACAGTCGTCACCGTCGGCATCGGTGATGTCCTCGCCTCGGTCGAGAACCGTCGCACGGCGGGTCACCCCCGACTCGGCGAGGCCGCGTGACCACAGGCACGCCTCGCGGACGCCTCCCGCCAGCGACGTGACCTCGATCTCACCATCGAAGCCCAATCGCCGGATCTGCTCGAAATCGATTCCCGGCGCACACTTTACGACGACGTCGCGATTCGCGTACACGTCGAGCAGTTCGTCGAGCGCCGGCGTGTAGGCCCGAGGATCGAAGCGACGGCGACCGCCGCTGCGGCGCGCTGGGTCGGCGACGACGACGGTGTCGCGCGTGACCGGCCGTAGCGCGTCGGCGCGGCACAGGTCCACGCCTGGCACGTTGTGGCGTGCCATCGCAAGACGTACCGGGTCGACGTCACTGCCTACGACCTGAGCCGCCGAATCTCGCAACACTGCGAGCTCGGCGCCAATCGAGCAGGTGACGTCGTGCACGTTGACGCCGACGAGACGCCGAGCCCTATGCGCCGCAACGGATGTCGCGGTGGCCTGTTGAAGTGCCTCGTCGGTGAACAGCCAACGCTGCGGTTCGGAGATCTTGGCCTCGGCGCGGCGACGAAGCAGCGTCGTCTCGATCAGCACTGCCGTCCTGTGACCGAAACGGGTTCGCGCCGAAGCAATGTCGGAGAGTCGTGTCGTGTCGGTGAGGCGGTATCCAGCCACCTCGCGCAGCGCTCGAGTACCGTCTTCGTCGCTGAGATACGCGACGTCGTCGAGCGTAAACGTTAGCCCCGCCACGTCAATACGCCGACACTACGGTGGTTTGGGGATGCACTCGACGTTTGCGCCAACCGTGCCCTCGGCGTCCTAGGACGGCTTAACCCCGGTGACCATCACGTTGTAGAACCAGCCCTTCGGGACGACGTGCCGCCATAGGTTGGCGTCCACCCAGGACAGCCCGATCCAGCCCCGAAACGCGAACTTCGCCCAGCCCCAACCCAATCGGCCGGGGGGGACCGACGCCTCGAACGTCCGCACCGGCCAGCCGAACATGGCCGCGGTGAATTCCTCGCTGGCAGTGCGTACTTCGACCGCCCCCGCGTTGCTCGCCATCCGCTCTAGGTCGCTTGGCTCGAAGGTGTGCAGATCCACGATGGCCTCCAGCGCCGCCGCGCGCGAGGACTCGTCGAGTTCTTCCTGGGGGCGCCGCCAATCGGACAGGCCTGGAAGCTTCGTCACGTTGGTGGCCACGCGCCACGTCAGCGTCGAAAGCTGGCGCGCATACACGTTTCCCGCGGTGGTCGGCTCGCCCGCGAACACGAACCGGCCACCCGGCTTGAGCACCCGGACGACCTCGCGTAGGGAGAGTTCGACGTCGGGGATGTGGTGCAGCACGGCGTGGCCAACGACCAAGTCGAACGTGTCGTCGTCGTACGGGATGCCTTCAGCGTCGGCGACGCGGCCGTCGACGTCCAGGCCGAGCGACTGCCCGTTGCGGACCGCCACCTTGACCATGCCCGGCGAAAGATCGGTAACCGAGCCGCGCCGTGCAACCCCGGCTTGAATCAGGTTGAGCAGGAAGAATCCGGTGCCGCAGCCGAGCTCGAGAGCCCGGTCGTACGGCACCTCTCGCTGGACCTCGTCGGGGACGATTGCGTCGAACCGGCCCCTTGCGTAGTCGATGCAGCGCTGGTCGTACGAGATCGACCACTTGTCGTCGTAGCTCTCGGCTTCCCAGTCGTGGTAGAGCACCTGCGCAAGCTTCGAGTCGTGGCGCGCGGCCTCTACCTCTGCGGCGGAGGCATGTGGCCTGGGGGCCGGAGCCGCCCCGGCGGCGACATCGGGCGTGCGATCGCTACTCGTCATGAAGGGCAGCCTAACGGCCTACCGACTATCGACGAAGGCCGCCTTCGCGGCGGCAAGCGCTGCAGGCGATGCCTCCACGAACCGACTCGCCCACGAGGCGGCCGCGTCGTACACGTGATCGGGAGCCACCAACTCGTCGACCAACCCCATCGCGAAGGCCTCCTTGGCGCCGACGAATCGACCACTGAACACCAGATCCTTGGCCTTGCTCTCCCCGACGACACGCGCCAGTCGGGCCGCCCCGCGCCCCGCGGGCACCAACCCGTCCAGGATCTCGGTGGAGCCGACCTTGACGTTGTCCCCGCTGATGCGCCAGTCGGCGGCCAGTGCCAGCGTCAAACCCGCGCCCAACGCGTAGCCCGTGACCGCGGCGACCGTCGGCTTGGGGATGGCCGCCACCGCGTCGATCGCCCGCTGACAGACCTCGTCCGCGAGCGCCGCCTCGTCGGCATCGAGTGTGCGCAGCTCCGCGACGTCGCCGCCGACCGAGAACGCCTCGTGGCCACCGAAGACGATCACGGCGGCGACGTCGGCCCGTACCGCGAGCTCCCCCGCTGCGGCGGTGATCTCGCGGTACATCTGCCGGGTCATGGCGTTGGTGGGCGGTCGGGACAACAGAAGGGTGCCGATGCCGACTCGCTCGTCGTCGCTAGGAAAGCTGACGTGGACGCCGACGAACTCCGCCACGTTCACGGTGACCTGTGGTTGCGGGCCGCGTTGTAGCGGTCGCTGTTGAAGAACTCGATCTCCCAGTTCCCACCGCTGACCGCGAGATGGGGTTCGACTGCGGTGATCTTGCGATCGACGGCGAGGACTTCGGCGACGGTGCGGCCGTTGAGCGAATCCAGTTGTGTCCACGTCGGCGGCAGCAGAAAGGATCGGCCCTCGGCGAAGTCGTCGAGAGCCTCCTGCGGAGTGATCCAGCCTGCCTTGTCGGTTTCGGTGTTGTCGCCGTCCGCACGCTGACCCTCCGGCAGTGCGCCGACGAAGAAATACGTGTCGTAGCGGCGCGTGCGTTCCTCCTTCGGCGTCACCCAGTTGGCCCAGGGCCGGATCAGATCGGTGCGCAACACCAACCGTTCGTCGCGCAGGAACTCTCCGAACGACAACGCCTTGCTCTCCAGCGCGTGCCTGGCCTCGCCGTACACCGACGCGTCGGCCACGATCGAGTCCGGATCGTCCACCGGGCCCGCGAACAGCACTCCCGACTCCTCGAACGTTTCCCGCGCCGCGCCGCAGACTAGCGCCTCCGCCAGGTCCTTCTCGACGCCGAGGCGCTCCGCCCACCAGGAAGGCTCTGGACCGGTCCACGGAATGTCGGAGTTGCGGTCACGATCGTCGACGCCACCGCCCGGGAACACCATCACGCCTGCAACGAACTCCATCGCCGAATGCCTGCGCATGAGGAACGTCTTGATGCCGTCGGCAGTGTCACGCACCAACATGACCGTGGCGGCAGGCCTAGGGATCAGAGGGTCTTGCTCGGTCATGCACGCCTCCTGTGCGCCGCGCGGGAGCGGGCCCTGCGCGCGAAGTAACGTCCGTCGATCACCTCGAGCACGATCGCCTGACCGAAGGCCTTCGACAAGTTCTCCGAGGTCAGGACGTCGGTAAGCAGCCCCGAGGCGACCACCTTGCCCTCGGCGAGCAACAGGCAGTGGCTGAAGCCAAGCGGTATCTCCTCGACGTGATGGGTGACGAGGACGGTTGCGGGGGCGTCGGCATCGGCGGCGAGGTCGGCGAGCTGAGCGACCAATTCCTCGCGCCCACCGAGATCCAAGCCCGCGGCGGGCTCGTCGAGAAGCAGAAGTTCGGGATCGGTCATCAACGATCTCGCGATCAGCACTCGCTTGCGTTCGCCCTCGGACAGCGTGCCGTAGGTGCGGTCGACGAGGTGCTCGGCGCCGACGCTCTCCAGCGTGTCGATGGCGCGCTCGTAGTCGACGTCGTCGTACTTCTCCCGCCAGCGTCCGAGCACGCTGTAGCCGGCGGAAACGACGAGGTCACGAACGAGCTCGCTGTCCGGCACCCGTTGACTCAAGGCGGAACTGCTCAAGCCGACGCGGGATTGCAGCTCGGACATGTCGACGCGGCCAAGCCGCTCACCGAGCACGTACGCGGTTCCCGACGACGGGTGCTCCATCGCGGCGGCGATGCGCAGCAGCGACGTCTTGCCTGCGCCATTGGGTCCGATCACCACCCACCGCTCGTCGAGTTCGACCGACCACGTGATGGGACCGACGAGGGTCTTGCCGCCACGGCGCAGGGACACCTTCGCGAAGTCGATCAACAGGTCGCCATCGACGGAGTCGATGATTTGGCCGCTGTCGACCGCGTCATCATCGGGGAGGGGCACTCGAACATCGTGCCCCATCAGGACTCCCGGCTGACGACGGCCCACCCCTCTGATCCGTTCACGACGATGCGGTCGGCGGTACTGAAAGTCGGCGCAACCAAGTCGGAATTTCGTTGGTCCGTGCCAGCCACCCAGGCGCGCGCCTGCGCCTCGGTCTTGCCGAACTGGATGTGACGCTCGACGAGTCTCTCGACGCGCACGGCGTCGTCGGATGCCACGAACCACACCGCATCCATGGCGGCGCGCGCCCTGGCCCACGTCGGGTCGTCGAGAAGCAGGTAGTTGCCCTCGGTGATGACCAGTCGGGCCGAAGGCAGTACGACGAGCGCCGCGGCGAGCGGCTGCTCCAATGTCCTGTCGAAGCCCGGCACGTAGATCGGACTCTCGGTCTCCCCGAGGACGCGCTCCACGAGGTTGGCGTAGCCGGTGGCGTCGAACGTATCGGGAGCACCCTTTCTCTCACGGTTGCCCAGTCGGTCCAGTTGCGCGTCCGCGAGGTGGAAGCCGTCCATCGGGACGTGCGCCACCCACGCCTCTCCCCTGATCGACGCGATCCGCGCCAACAGCAGCTCGACCAGTGTCGACTTGCCGGCCCCCGGAGTTCCAGCTATGCCCAGTATTGCCCGAGAGTCGTTGCACACCAAGTCGATTGCATCGCGTGCAAGCGCGTCGAGCACCGTCCCGTCAGCCACCGGCGCGAGCATCGCGCATGCCGTCGTAGATGTAGCGTTGCGCCTGCGACGCGAGGTCGGCGCCGTCCTCCCAGAGGTTGCGCCAGATGGCGAGGTCGATCGAAAGACCCGGCGCGACGACGGCCGACGAGAACGACTCGAAGGTGATGGGCCCCCGGTAGTCGATGCTGGCGAGTGCGCCGAAGAACGCCGGGAAGTCGATGTGTCCGGACCCGAGGTAACCGCGGTCGTTCTCGCCGACGTGCACATACCCGAGGCGATCGCCGACCTCGATGACCGGCGACACGAAGTCCTTCTCCTCGATGTTCATGTGATAAGTGTCCAGGTGGATCATCACGTTGTCGGCGCCGATGTCGTCGGCGAGGCGAAGGCAGTCGCGTGCGGTGTTGACCACGTTGGTCTCGTAGCGATTGCAGATCTCCAGGCCGAGGCTGACCCCAAGCGGCTCGGCGTCGGCGGCGAGATCCTTCAGCACCGCGACGACGTTCGCCCGCCCCGCTGGCGAAAGCGGTTGCGAGGCCTTGCCAAACGCGCTGTAGAGGGCGCCGGTCAGCACCGTTCCGCCGATGTCGTGGGTCAGCTGCAATGACTCCTGCAGCAGCTCCGCCCCACGCTTCACAACCCGTGGATCCTCACTGGAGATATCGGCATCGCGGGCCAGACCGCGTGAGCAAGCGGTCTGGATGCCGTTTTGCGCCAACACTTCTCGCGTCTTGGCCCGGTCGAGGTTGAGAGAGTCGTGCAGCGAGAACTCTAGCAACCCGTAGCCGCTCGCGACCGTCTGCTCGACCGCGAGGTCGACGCTGGCGGGTCCGGTGTCGCCGACCCAGACCAGGGCGTGGATGCCGATGACGTTGGGAACGTCGACCGCGGTTGTCGCGTAATTAGTCATTACAGCTGTTCTCCTTGCTGGTGGTGGTGTCGTCGGCACGCGCGCCGGTGATGAGGCCGACGATCTCGTCGCCGTCGGTGTCGCTGGTGCGTCGACCGGCCACGCATCGGCCGGCCCGCATCACCCATACCGCGTCGCTGAGCTTGAGAACCTGCGCAAAGTTGTGGCTGATCAGGATGATCGCGTGGCCCTCATCGCGCAACCGCGTGATCAGTTCTTCGACGCGAGCAGTCTCCTGCACGCCGAGGGCTGCCGTCGGCTCATCCATGATGATGAGCTTCGATGCGAATCCAGCTGCGCGACAGATCGATACGGCTTGGCGCTGCCCGCCGGAAAGGCGGCGCACTCGTGATCCGACCGCGGGGACGTTGACGGCCAGCGTCGAGACCATCTCCTCGGCCTTGGCGCGCATCGCCCTGCGGTTGATGAACTTGACCGGGCCGAACCCGCGCACTAGCTCGCGATTGAGGAACAGGTTCTGCCAGACGGTCAGATCCTCCACCAGCGCCAGATTCTGATGCACGGTCTCGATTCCCGAATCCCTCGCCTCGTGCGGCGACCGGAAGTTCACGACCCGGCCGTCGAATGCGATCGTTCCCGCGTCCGGAGCGTGCACCCCGCTGACGCACCGGATGAGGGTCGACTTGCCCGCGCCGTTGTCACCGACGATCGCGGTGACCTCGCCGCGGCGAGCGTGCATCGTGACGCTCTTGAGCGCTCGAACCTGACCGAACGACAGTGTCGCGCCGTCGATCACGAGAAGGGCGTCGTCCGGTACGTCTTCGGCCAGCGGCTTCTGTGCCGTCGTTTGCGTCATTTCTGGAACCTCGTCAAGAAGGCGGCCAGCACCACGACGATGCCGACGGACAGCGGTTGGTAGAACTGCGAAACACCAAGCAAGGTAAGACCGTTGGACAGAGCAGTCAGCAGTAGCGCTCCGATCACCGGTCCAACGATGGTGGCCCTGCCGCCGAACAAGCTGACGCCGCCGAGCACGACGGCCGCCACGGAGTTCAGCAGGAAGGACGTGTTGGAGGCAGGCTCCGCGGCACCGACGCGTGCGACCAGCAACACCGCTGCGACCCCTGCGGTCAAGCCGGCGATCACGTAGACCGCGGTCTTGATCCGTGCGGTGGAAACCCCTGTCGCAGAAGCGGCTTCGCTGTTGCCACCGGTGGCCAACACGTAGGTGCCGAACCGGGTGTGGAACAGCACGACGTGCGCGACGACCGCCAGCACGATGGCGAGTAGAAAGGCATAGCCGAACACCCAGACGGTCCCCGTCGACAGCTTCAGCAACGGGGCACTGATGATGGTCTTCGGTTTACCGTCGGCGACGATCAGTGCCATCCCCGACGCCGCGGACAGCGTGCCGAGGGTGACGATGAAATCGGTGATCTTGCCGCGGGCGATGAGCAGACCGTTGACAACGCCGACCGCCAAGCCTGCGACGATCGCGGCAAGGATCGCCGCGAGCAGGCCGTACTGGAAGACCACTCCGAAGATGACGGCCGCGAACGTCATCGCCGATGCGATCGAGAGGTCGATGCCCGCGGTCGCCACGACGAACGTCTGACCGATCGCCAGCACGATCAGGATGGCTGCCGCCGCAAACATCGACTGAAGGTTGCCGAGGCTCAGGAAGGTCGGATTCAGCACCTGAAAGACGATGGCGAGGACCACCAGCGCTATCGGGGCGGCCCAATTCGCGAGGTTCGAAGGGTCGAGTACCTTGCGCCACAACGGTTCACCGATGTCCGCCTGCGGAACCTTTGCCACGTCGGTGGCTGTCGTCACGCTCACTTGTTCAGCGCCGTGAACGGATCGTCGTACGCCTCTGCGGGCTTTGGTGCAGAGGCTAGCGCGGCGTCGACGTTGGCCTTGGTGACGACCTGGACGGGTGCCTTCACCGATGCAGGCAGGGTCTTTCCCGCGATCGCGGCCTGACACGCCTCCACGCCCATCGCTCCGATGACGTAGGGGAACTGGGCGACGACGGCGTCGATGCCGCCCGCCTTGACGGCCTCGAACGCATCCTTGTTGCCGTCGACGCTGATGACCTTGACCTTGCCCGTCTTGCCTGCGTTCGCGATGGCTTGGGCGACACCGAGTCCCATGTCGTCGTTGGCCACGAAGAAGCCGGCCAGGTCGGGGTTGGCGGTCATCAGGTCGGTGGCCTTGGTGAGCGCCTGCTGACGCTCCCAGTCGGCCGCAACCGTCGCGATGATCGTGACGTTGGCGGGCTTGCCCTTGGTGAACCCGTCAAGCCTGGCCGCACTGGTGACGTCACCCGCAGTTCCGCCGATTAGCGCGACCTTGCCGCCCTGCGGGAGAATCGTGCCCATCTGGGCGGCGGCCTTGGAGCCCGCGTCGGTGTTGTCGGTGCCGATGTACGTAGAGATCTTGGCGTTGGCGGACTTGGCGGCAGCCTCGTCGACCGGGCTGTCGATGTTGACGATCGGCACGTTCTTCGCCGAAAGCTGCGCGATGCCCTGGATCAGATTGGTACCCGTGATCGGGTTGACGATGAAGCACTTGAAGTCCTGACCCGCGAGACCACTGAGCTTGTCGCCCTGGCCCGTGGTGTCGGTGATGGAGTTGGCCGCCTGAACGTTGACGTTGACGCCCGAGGTCTTCGCCTGGTCGTTGATGCCGGATTCCATGGTCTGGAAGAACGGGTTGTCCAGGCCCTTGACGACGGCCGCGACACCGCCAGAGCCGCTCGTGGTCGAGCTCCCGCACGCCGCGAGGCCGATGGTCAGCCCTGCAATGGCAACGACGGACGCGGTACGGCCGAAGTGGCGGGTCAGGTGGTTTTCGAGCGACATGAGGCCTCTCCTCTTTGAGTGGATCTGATTTGAGTGGATCTGAACGATCTGAGCGTTAATTATGAGTAGTCAAACTCATATATATGCGTAATGTCAAGCAAAAAGATGGACTACTCTGGTAAAAAGAGTCCATGCAGCCATCATTCGGCTCCGACACCGGGTCGGTGGGCCACGTCCTCGACGTCATCCGCCGTGCGGGAGGCCTCACCCGTGCAGAAATCATCGAGCGCACGGGACTGTCGCGGACCACCGTCGCGTCGCGCCTGGACGCCCTGCAGGACGCCGGCCTCATCTCCAGCGGTCAGTCGACCTCGGCGCGCGGAAGGCCGCCCAGCCACTTCCTCTTCCGCGAAGACCAGGGTGCGCTGCTGATCGCCGATGCGGGCGCGACAGGGGTCCAAGTCGCCGTCACCGATCTCGGCGGGCACATCCGCAGCGACCTGCGGGCACGCCTCGACATCACCGTCGGGCCCGATGTTTGGCTGCAGTCGGTGGGTGAGTTGTTCGACCAGTTGCTCGCGAGTGCCGACCTCACGAAGGACGCCGTCCGCGGAATTGGCCTCGCCGTTCCCGGTCCCGTGGACTTCGCGAGCGCAACCGTCGTCAGTCCGCCGATCATGACGGGCTGGGATGCCTACCCGATCCGGTCGTGGTTCGATTCGCGCTTCGACTGCCCCGTGATCGTGGACAACGACGCGAACGCCAAGGCGCTTGGCGAGCATGCACGCGAGTTCGCCGACCATGATTCGTTGGTGATGGTCAAGGTGGCCACCGGTATTGGGGCGGGCATCATCGCCCACGGCATCATCTACCGCGGCGCGGACGGCGCTGCCGGCGACATCGGCCACATTCAGATCGACCCGCACGACGACACCCTCGCGGCCGACGCGCCGCCGATCTGCCGGTGCGGAAACGTCGGCTGCCTCGAGGCCTACGCGGGCGGGTGGGCGCTGTTGCGCGACCTTCGCAAAGCCGGGCGTGACGTTACCGCCATCCCCGACGTCGTGGGTCTGATCGTGGCGGGCGACGCGCTGGCGGTGAACCTCGCGAGACGCGCTGGCCGTTTCATCGGGCGCACGCTGTCCGAGGTGATCAGCCTGCTCAACCCTTCGGTGGTCGTCATCGGCGGGGAGCTTGCCGCGGGATCGGACTACGTCATCGCCGGCATACGCGAGAGCGTGTACGCGCGATCGTCGCCACTGGCCACACGGACTCTGCAGATTGTGCCCGCCCGACTTGGCGATCGGGCGGGCACCGTCGGCCTAACCAGCGTTCTGACCGACTACCTCTACGACCCTCTGCGAATCGACGCCGCGTTTCCCTGATGTCGCCGCCGGGGCGGCTCCGGCCCCTGACTCGACCACCCTCCGCCCAAACCAACGTTTGGGCGCGGAAGTTCTAGTGGGACGGGCCATTTCGTCGATCTCGGCGTCAGCCTCATCCGTGAACGCCCAACCGCTGACTGCGAGCAGCCTCTTCGGCACCAGTCGAAGCACCAGCTGAACCAGCGGGCCGATGCCGAACGCGTAGACGAGCGTTCCCACCCCGACGGTCCCACCGAGCAGCCAACCGATGACGAGCACCGTCGCCTCGATCGACGTGCGCACCAACCGGACCGACAGCCCGGTGCGCGCGACCAGTCCGGTCATCAATCCGTCTCTCGGCCCCGGACCGAGGCCTGCGCCGATGTAGAGGACGGTGCTGATGGCATTCAGCACGACCGCACCAAGCATCATCGCGATGCGCACCGGCATGGACGACGGTGTCGGCAACACCGCAAGAGCGGCGTCGACGGTCACGGCGATGATGATCACGTTGGCGACGGTGCCGATGCCCGGCCGGTTGCGCAGCGGTATCCACGCCAAGAGCACGGCGACACCGACTACCGCAGACGCATTGCCGATCGTCATACCGGTCCGCCCGGCGAGCCCTTGGTGGAAGACATCCCACGGGTCGAGGCCGAGGCCAGCGCGCACCATGATCGCCATCGAGAGCCCGTAGCCGATGAGCCCGAGCAGCAGCGCGGTTCCCCGCGCGAGTACGCGGCTCACGAGTGGTCTGGGAATCGCGCGCGCATCGCGGCGAGGTCGTTGCGGATCCGGCGGGCGTCCGCGTCGTTCTCCGAGTACCCGGCCAGGTGCGGCGGGGTACGGAAGACGCGGCCCAACGCGTGCGCCTTGCGAGTCATGCGGGAAGTCCAGTTCTGTGCCATGAGCCCATACTGGCTATCGAAAAGCTTGCCTTCAATAGCCAGTTAGGGCAAACTGGCATCGATGATTGACGAACTGGCCGGGCGCAGGCTCGATGTGGATCTACTGGCACGCGAGCTGGGCAACTGGCGGACGTCCACCGCCAGCGGGCCTGCCTATCAGGGTCTGGCCGACGGACTGCGTCTGCTGATCGTGGACGGCCGACTGCCCGTCGGCGCGCAGTTGCCCAGTGAGCGGGCACTTTCGGAGGCGCTGCGGGTATCCCGCACCACCGTCACCGCCGCGTACGCACAGATGCGTGAGGACGGTTACCTGAACGGACGCCGCGGCGCACGCAGCACGACGGCCTTACCTCTGACCGAGGGTCGCCCCACCGCAGTCCCGGCACCCGCAACCGTCAATCTCGCGGCAGCCACGCTCGCTGCGCCCGCGGGCGTCGCCGCGCGGGCGTTCGCCGAGGCGGCCGAACAGGTCACGCCCTATCTTCACGACATCGGCATCGAGCTCACCGGCGTCACTCCCCTGCGGGACGCGATCGCCGAAAGATATTGCGCCCGTGGACTTCCCACCGAACCTGACGAGATCATCGTCACGACGGGTGCGCTCCACGCGGTGACTCTGATCTTGGCCACCTACACCCAACCCGGAGACCGGGTGCTCGTCGAGCAGCCCACGTATCACGGCGCCCTTTCGGCCATCGCGGCCCGCGGAATCCGGGCGGTCCCTGTCGCGGTGACCAATTCGGGCTGGGACGTCGATGCGATCGACGCCGCCATACGTCAACTGGCGCCCAGCCTGGCCTACTTCATTCCCGACAATCACAACCCAACCGGAATGTCGCTGACGGTGCCTCAGCGCAAGCAGCTGGCTCAGGTCATCAGCGAGACACGCACCCGCACCATCGTCGACGAGACGATCACCGACATGTGGCTCGACGAGCCAGTTCCTGCGCCGCTGGCCGCAGCCATGACCACCCGAAGAGATCTGGTGCTGACGGTCGGCTCGATGTCGAAGTCCTTCTGGGGCGGCCTTCGGATCGGCTGGATTCGCGGCGAGCGCAGCGCGCTGGCCACGATCGCCGCACTTCGCCCCTCGGTCGACATGGGCACGCCGATCGTCGAACAACTGGCCGCCGCAAGGCTTCTCGACGCCGAGGACCAGGTCCTGCCCCAGCGCCGAGACATTCTGCGGGGACGTCGGGCGCTACTGCTGTCGCTGTTGGACGAATATCTGCCCGATTGGCAGCCGCTCCCAGGCAAGGGCGGGATGTCGCTGTGGATCAGGCTGCCCGCTCCGATGAGTTCGGCACTGTCCGCTGCGGCGTCGCGCATGGGCCTCGAGATTCCGCCGGGCCCGCGATTCGGCGTCGACGGCACGCTGGAGCGATTCATCCGTGTTCCGTACACGCTGCCCGAGGAACAGCTGGCCGAGGCAATTGCCGTGCTGGCCCGCGCCTGGTACTCGGTCACCGGGTCCGGCGGATCGGACGCCGGCGCGCTGGTGGTCTAGATACCCGCGATTCGTGCACGTTCACCCGCGGTCAGCGCGGGTTTCCACACGCAAGTCACTCGTCCTCGTCGGGAATCTCGACGCGGCGCAGCGTGCCATCGATGGCGTCTGCGGCCTCGATCTCACCGCGCGTCACGCCAAGGATGAACAAGACCGTGTCCAAGTACGGATGGCTGATCGATGCGTCGGCCACCTCCCGCAGCGCCGGCTTGGCGTTGAATGCGACGCCGAGGCCTGCCGCGGCGAGCATGTCGATGTCGTTCGCGCCGTCGCCGACGGCCACCGTCTGCTCCATCGGCACGCCAGCCTGCTGCGCGAAGTCCCTGAGCGCCTTGGCCTTTCCTGGCCGATCGATGATCTGGCCGATGACCCGGCCGGTGAGTTTGCCATCGACGATCTCCAGGTCGTTGGCGGCGACGAAGTCCATCTCGAGCTCGTGGGCGAGCGGATCGATCACCTGACGGAATCCACCGGAGACGATCCCGCAGTGATATCCCAAGCGGCGCAACGTCCTGATCGTCGTGCGGGCACCGGGAGTCAGTTCGATCTGCTCGCCGACCTCGTCGAGCACCTCGGCAGGAAGGCCGGCCAGCGTGGCGACGCGCTTGTGCAGCGACTCGGCGAAGTCGAGTTCACCGCGCATCGCCGCATCCGTCACCTCGGCGACGGCGGCCAGCGCACCCGCCCGCTCGGCCAGCATCTCGATGACCTCGCCCTGGATCAACGTCGAGTCGACGTCGAACACGATGAGCCGCTTGGCCCTTCGCGACAGGCTGTAGTCCTCCAGCGCGATGTCGACCTTTTCGGCGACGGCTACCCGCGCAAGCGCGGTCTGCAGTTGACCGTAGGCAGCCCCCGGCGGCACCGACACCCGCAGTTCGAGCCCGGTGACGGGATAGTCCGAGACGCCGCGGATGGTGTCGATGTTGACGCCGAGCGCCGCGACCTCCTTGGCCGCGGCCGCGAACGCCTCCGCAGCGATCGGGCGACCGAGGATGACGATCGTGTGCGTCGAGGGTTCGCGCAGCACGGGCAGGTCGTCGCTGCGTTCGATCGTGACGTCGAGCCCGACGCCGCGGATGGCATCGGTGACCTCGTCACGCAGCTGAGCGCCTGCCACGTCCTCCGGACCCGCCACCAACACCGCGAGGGTGAGCCGTCCGCGGACGACGACCTGTTCGACGTTGAGCAGCTCAACCTTGTGGCGCGACAGCACCTCGAAGAGCGCCGACGTCACGCCTGGCTGATCGAGCCCGGTGACGGTGATCAGCACCGACACCCTTGACGTACTCACCCCCGGGTGCCGCCCTCGATCAGCTTCAGGTACGGACCGCGACGTCGTCGATCTCGGTGACGTCGCCGCCTGCCGGATGCGGCCCGCCACCGATGTGCGCCTCGGCCCGCATCCGCTCGACCATGTGCGGATAGTGCAGCTCGAAAGCCGGCCGCTCCGAACGAATCCGGGGCAATTCGGTGAAGTTGTGCCGAGGCGGCGGGCAACTCGTCGCCCACTCCAGCGAGTTGCCGTAGCCCCACGGATCGTCGACGACTACGGGCTCGCCGTAGCGCCAGCTCTTGAAGACGTTCCACACGAACGGAATAGTCGAGAGGCCGAGAATGAACGCCCCTATGGTCGAGACGACGTTCAGCGTCGTGAAGCCGTCCGACGGCAGGTAGTCGGCGTAGCGGCGCGGCATGCCTTCGTCACCGAGCCAGTGCTGAACCAAGAACGTGGTGTGAAAGCCGATGAACGTCAGCCAGAAGTGCAGTTTGCCCAGCCGCTCGTCGAGCAACCGTCCGGTCATCTTCGGGAACCAGAAGTAGATGCCCGCGTAGGTCGCGAACACGATCGTGCCGAACAGCACGTAGTGGAAGTGCGCGATCACGAAGTAGCTGTCAGTGACGTGGAAGTCCAGTGGCGGGCTGGCAAGCAGCACGCCCGACAGACCACCGAGTAGGAACGTGACGAGGAAGCCGACCGAGAACAGCATCGGCGTCTCGAACGTCAACTGGCCCTTCCACATCGTGCCTATCCAGTTGAAGAACTTGATGCCGGTCGGCACGGCGATCAGGAACGTCATGAACGAGAAGAACGGGAGCAGGACGGCGCCGGTGGCGTACATGTGGTGCGCCCACACCGCGACGGATAGGGCGGCAATCGACAGCGTGGCGTAGATCAGGGTGGTGTAGCCGAAGATGGGCTTGCGGCTGAACACGGGGAAGATCTCGCTGACGATGCCGAAGAACGGCAACGCGATGATGTACACCTCGGGGTGCCCGAAGAACCAGAACAGGTGCTGCCACAACAGGACGCCACCGTTGGCAGGGTCGTAGATGTGCGCTCCCAAGTGCCGGTCAGCGGCCAAGCCAAACAGCGCGGCCGTCAGTAGCGGGAACGCCAGCAGGACCAGGATCGACGTCACCAGGATGTTCCAGGTGAAGATCGGCATCCGGAACATCGTCATGCCCGGTGCGCGCATGCAGACCACGGTGGTGATCATGTTGACGCCGCCGAGGATGGTGCCGAGACCGCCCACCGCAAGACCCATGATCCAGAGGTCACCGCCTGCACCCGGAGAGTGAATGGCGTCCGTCAGGGGCGAGTAGGCCGTCCAGCCGAAGTCAGCGGCGCCGCCGGGTGTGATGAAGCCTGCGATCGCGATGGTCGCGCCGAACAGGAACAGCCAGAACGAGAACGCGTTCAGTCGCGGGAATGCCACGTCGGGCGCGCCGATCTGCAGCGGAAGCACCAGGTTGGCGAAGCCGAAGACGATGGGCGTCGCGTAGAACAGCAGCATCACCGTGCCGTGCATGGTGAAGAGTTGGTTGAACTGCTCGTTGGACAGGAACTGCAGGCCAGGCAGGGCCAGTTCGGTGCGCATGAACAGCGCCATCAGGCCGCCGATGAAGAAGAAGATGAAGCAGGCGACGCAGTACATGATGCCGATCAGCTTGTGATCGGTGGTGGTCACCAGCTTGTAAATGAGGTTGCCCTTGGGGCCGAGCCGCGCCGGGAACGGCCGCCGTGCCTCGAGTTCTCCGATTGGGGGCGCTTCGGCTACCAACAGATCCTCCCAGGGGTCCAATGAGAAACATGTCGACGGATACATACCCGCTTGCTTCGCCTGAATCTTATCCCCCGGCACGCCATTGGGCGCCATGGGTCCTACAAACTGTCGTAATTGGTGAGAAGCTGTGCGCCTACCACGCCTGACCGGCGCGGGACGGCACGGATGTTACCGTCGGCGACGTGCCGTTATTCACTCAGCGGATGGGTCCGATCGCTGCAGGGGCAGCGGTCGCAATCGGGGTGTGCGTCACGCTGGTGAGCGGCTGTGAGTCGGGTTCGCCCGCCCCCACCGCCATTACCACCGCCCCGGTCACGAGCACTACGAAGATCGCAGGCGCAGGCGTGCTCGGCAACCAGCGCAGACCCGACGAATCGTGTGCGCCGGAACCGGCGACCTTCGACCCCGACCCCGCCGAGCGCACCGTCCGCCACGCTGCGGGTGAGACCGTCCTGCGCGGTGATCCGCAGCGCATCGTCGTGCTGGCGGGCGATCAACTCGACGCCCTCTGCGCGCTGGGGTTGCAGTCGCGCATCGTGGCCGCCGCTCTGCCAGACGGAACTGGGGACCATCCAGGGCCGCAACCGTCGTACTTGGGCACCGTCATCCACGACCTCCCCCCCGCAGGCACACGCAGTGCACCGGATCTGAACGCGATCAAGGCCGCCAACCCCGACCTGATCCTGGGCTCCAAGACACTCACGCCGGAGAGTTACACCGCACTGACGGCGATCGCGCCGACGGTGTTCACCGGCGCACCCGGGGCGGCGTGGCAGGACACCATCCGCATCGTCGGGGCTGCCACGGGCCGCACCGATGCTGCCAACCAACTCCTCGATGGCTTCAACGCCGACGCCGACAAGGCTGGCGCACAGATCGACGCCACCCACTTCCAGGTCTCGGTCGTGCAGCTGACGGAGCACACGCTGCGGGTCTACGGGACCGACGACTTCCCAGGCAGCGTTCTCGCTGCCGTCGGCACGGATCGCCCTGCTGCACAACGATTTACGGACAAACCGTATCTTGAGATAGGCACCACCGACCTCAAGGACGCCGACTTCTCGCCTGCCGACGGCGACATCGTCTACGTCTCCTTCGATTCCCCCGCCGCCAAGGAACGGGCAGCCACCGTCCTCGACGGCGACGCGTGGCGGGCCCTTTCCGCGTCTCGCGACAACCGGGTGTTCATCGTCAACAACGAGGTGTGGCAGACCGGCGAGGGCATCGTCGCCGCGCGCGGGATGATCGCCGACCTCAAGTGGCTGAACGCCCCGATCAACTGACGCAGTCCACCGCACCTTGCAGTGCCTGTTGTCCGAACTGGTTGATCGCCATTGATCCTTCCGGCAACACCAGCTCGCCGGCGTCGATGCGGTTGCGCAGATACGCGAAGGTCTGTGCCGTCTGAGCGAAGAGGTGTTCGCCAGCGCGCAGGGTCGGGCGAGCCTTCCCATCCGCCGAGGCGAACTGCGGCAGCGGGCTGACCTCGGTGTCGTAGTCGACGTTGAAGAACAGCGGGAACGAGTACCGCTCCTCGACCACCTTGCGGACGCGGTGGCTGGTGGCCACGAACGCCCCATTGGTCCAGAGTTCCAGCATGTCGCCGATGTTGACGACGTATGCCCCTTCGACCGGCGGCACGTCTATCCACTCTCCGGCGCCGTTCATCACCTCGAGGCCCGGGGCCGTGGGTTTGAGCAGGGTGAAGCACTCGTAGTCGGTGTGCGCGCCGATGCCGAGGCCGTCCCGAGCATCGGGGTTGTACGGATAGTGGACGAGACGCAGCTGACTCGGCGTCTTGGTGGCATGCCGGGAGAACACGTCAGGGTCTTCCCCAAGGGCGACGGCGAACGCCCACAACAGCTGGTGCCCCACCGCGAGTACCGCGTCGTAGTAGGCGGTTACGGCCTCGGCGAAGCCTGGCAACTCCGGCCAGGTGTTCGGGCCGAGCATGGGGTTGCCCGCGAGGTAATCGGGATCGTCGGCGGGCAAATCCAGCGCGGTGTCGAACGCCTCCTTGAAGTCGGGCGTTCCGCTCTCGACGCCCTCCTCGCCGACCGGGACGTATCCGCGGTGGCATCCCGAGAGTCCGATGTAGCTGCGCATCTTCTCCTCGACGGGCAGCGCGAAGAACTCCTTCGTGACGGCCAGCATCCGATCGAAGAGGCGGTCGTCGATCCCCGAGCCCGTGATGTAGAGAAAGCCGACCTCCCTGGCCGCCGAGCCGATCTCGGCCGCCACCGCCTCCCGTGCGGCTCGGTCGGGTGAACGGAGTCCGCTGATGTCGACGATGGGCACGGAGGTGAAGGACGTCATACCGCTCATGGATCCACATTCCCTTCGCTTCTCTCGATGATCCACCGCACACCTTTGGCTTGGATCTGGTTGCCGCACAACTTGATTCCCAACTCCGACCAGGCCGTCCCGTCGACTTCGTCGATCACGACCGCACCGCCACCCGCCCAGCCGAAGAGTCCGCCGACGCGCATCAGCAGGCCGGGTTTGCCGTCGGGACCGCGCACGAACACGGCGCCACACGATGCTGTCGGTCCGACATCGCGGACCCAGTGCTCGACGTAGTCTTCGTGGACGCCGGTCTCGATCAACGTCGTACCTTCCCAGCGCATTTCACCAGCATCGGGAAATGGGCCAGGGGGCTCGAGGTCGACGTCGCGGTGCCACTCGAAGACGTCGTCGCGCTGATGCAGCCTGCCCGCGAAGCCCCGAGAGTCGACGTAGGCCGTAAGACCCTGCAGCCACACGACGTCGGTACCCGTATCTCGAGAGCCGTCGGCCTCGACCAGCAGCGTACGCCGCCAGAGTCCCGTGCAGTCCGACGCGACGACGCTCGTCACGACGACTCCTCCCACCGGGCCCGAAGCCGTTGCACCCCAGCCTCAGTCGGCGTACCGAGCGCGCGCACCCGCGCGATGCCGCCGTCGGGGAAGGCTTGCACACGGAGCGCAGTCACGTTGCGCACGTCCACGCTGAAGACGTGTCGGGCGTCGGCCGCCAGGCGGGTCCGCGGTAGCACCGGGACGTCGAAGGGCACCAGTGCCCAACCGTGTTCGTCGTCGGGAAGGGCGCGACTGCCCAGTACGGACACCTCTGACGAGGCATTGAACACGAAGTACGAGGTATCGATCTCGAGCCGACGGAGGTCGGAGGGCACGGCGAAGGAGATCATCACCGCGTCATGGGTTTCCGGGCCGATGTCACGACGTCTGCGGGTCTCCCAGCCGTCGCCCATGTTGCGCGGGCGGTCCGGCGAGATCAGGGCGCAGGCGTGCGAATAGAAACTGTCGCTGCACCATTCGACGCGGCCGCCCTGTTCCACGCCCGACACCTCGACGGTGACGTCGGCCCACGACACGGGATCCGGGATCACCTCGCCGTAGGCCCGCAGTCGCGCGACTCCCCCGTCCGACTGCAGGCGAAGCCGCAGGTGCGTCCACCGTCGTCCATCGACGACCGGCAGCAAGTTGTTCGAATCCGCCTTCAACACAGTCATTTCCACCACCGTCGTCCAGGAGACGCCAGGCAGGGTCGGGTCATCCATTGGGTGGAGCACGCACGCGTCTACGCGGCATGCCGTCGGGTGATTCCCCGCGAAGAATCGGGTGTCGACGTCCACCGCGTGCAGCCGGCCTGGGGCGCCGAGCCGCACGATCGCCCAGTCCCCTTCCGGACCGGCGTGGCGCCGAGTCTCCCACCCGTCGACGACCTCACCGCGAAGGTCGTAGGTGCCGGGGATGAACGCGGGCTTCGCTGGGTCGATGAGGCGCTCCTTGAAACCGAAGGACTCGTCACTCGCCGCGACGACGCTGCCACCAAGAGTGCGCGACGCCAGGTCGACGCCGTTCATCTCTGGGCCCGTCACGGATTCAGCCCCAGCGCGCGCGAGATCGGCCAGTGGCTCCGCGCGTTGTCCGGTCCGGCTGCGTACGCCCCCATCTTGCTCGTCGACAGCTTCAGTCCAACGACGGCCTGCGCCAAGGCAACTGCCGCAGCGACACCGTCCACCGCAGGCACCCCAAGCTTGGCCGAGATCGCCGCCGTCACGCCTGCCATGCCCGCGCAGCCAAGGCAGATCACGTCGGCCCCGTCTTCGGCGACCGCTCGCGCAGCCTCCGCGACGATGGCAGCCACCGCTCCCGCGGGGTCCGCGTCCACCTCGGCGGTACCGAGTCCGCACGCGCGCACGGAGGCGCAGTGCGCGTTCAAGCCCGCCAGGAGCAACCGGTCCTCGATCGGCGCGATCGAACGGGCCAGCGTGGTCACGACCGAGAACCGTCGCCCAATGAGATGAGCGACGTGCGCGGCACATTCGGCAATGTCGAACACCGGCACCGTCAGCATCTCGGCCAACGCATCCCCGCCGTGTTCACCAAAGCCTGCAAGCACGACGGCGTCGAAGTCGAAGGCGCCATCGTCCACGAGCATGGCGACGACGTCCATCACCCCGACAGCCGACAGGTAGCTTTCGGCCGCCGAGTCGATCGCGACGGTTCCGAAGCGCGGTGCCATGCACACGATCTCGGTGTCGACGCCAGCCGCGGCCTTCGCCGCCGCGGCGATCTCGGCCGTCATCGACTCCGAGGTATTGGGATTGAGCACGAGTATTCTCATGCGGGTTCACCAATGCGAGCGAACGCCGACTCACCTGCGACCCACGTCTGCAGGACCGAACCACGCAGTGCGACACCATCGTACGGGCTGACGGGGTGGCGATGACGCAGCCGGTCGACGTGGACCACCTCTTCGGCGTCCGGTGCGAATGCGCAGAGGTCGGCACGTAGTCCTACCTCGATTCGGCCCCTGTCAGCGAAGCCTGCCAGCGTTGCGGGCGCCTCCGACATCCATTGGCTCAGCGCAGGCATCCCGAGACCCCGCTGAGCGGCCTGCGTCCACGCCGCACGGGGGGCAAGCTGCAGCGAGCTCACCCCGCCGAACGTCCTTCCGAAGTCGCCGTCGCCCTTCAACTCGGCGGCGCACGGCGAATGGTCCGACACGATCATGTCCAAGGTCCCGTTCGCCAACGCCGCCCACAGTAGCTCTCGGTTCGCAGCCGAGCGGATGGGCGGGCATGCCGCGAATTCGGTTGCCCCGTCCGGAATCTCCTCCGACGCAAAGCTCAGATAGTGCGGACAGGTCTCGGCGGTGACGGGCACTCCGGACCTCTTGGCGTCGGCCAGTTGTTCCAGTACGCGTGCGCTCGACACGTGGACGACGTGTGCCCTTGCGCCGGTGATGGCCGCTGTCTCGACCACCAACCCGACGGCGTCCTCCTCTGCGGCGTCTGGCCGAGAATCGACGAAGGACGAATAGTAGCGGCCGCCAGGCGGTGGGCTTGCGGCGATCACGTGCGCACTCTCGGCGTGCACGAGAAGCACGGCGTCGAGTTCGGCGATGCGGGCCATCGCGGTACGGAACTGTTCGGGTGTCAGGTGCTCGAAGTTCGGGTTGCCCGAATCCGCAAGGAAGCACTTGAACCCGACGACGCCAGCGCCGGCTAGCGGCTCGAGATCGTCGAGGTTGTCGGGCACCACGCCTGCCCAGAACCTGACGTCGACATGGCAATTTCCCTTGGCCACTTCCTGTTTGACGCGTAGCGCCGCAACGGTAGTGGTCACGGGATCGGAGTCCAGGGGCATGTCCACGATGGTGGTGATGCCGCCCGCCGCTGCTGCCGCGGTCGCCGTCGCGAAGCCCTCCCAATCCGTACCCGGCTCGTTGACGTGCACGTGGGTGTCGACGAACCCGGGGAGCAACACGATGTCAGGCGGCAGCCAGGTATCGACCGTCGCCGGACACTCGACGTCGATCGGACCGACGTCGACGATGAGACCGTCGGTGACCGCCACCGCCGCAGAACGGAATTGCCCGTCGAGCAGAACCCGCTCTGCCCGCACCACCAGGTCCATTAGTCAGACACCGGTCCGAACCGCTCGGCGATGTGTTCCGTCAACTCCGGCCACACGTGCGGGTCGTGGCCGGGTATCAACGGGTAACCCCTGTCGCTCGCCAACTTCTTGAGCCTGCGGATCGGTTCGATCGTGTCCTCTGGCTCGACGTCGATGAAGCCGCCGATCGCGAGTTCGGACTCGATGTTCTCGGTCAGGTCGGCGGCGTCGAAGGCGAACACGAAACCGTCACCGCCGACCGATTCGTCCATGTCGACCACGAAGCTCTGATGCCCTGGCGTGTGGCCATATGTCGGCACCGCCGAGATGCCCGGCGCGATCTCGGCCTCCCCGTCGGCCAGCTGCCACTCGATGTTCGGATCGTCGAAGTCCACTCTGACGATCGCATGCGATTCGGGTACGGGATGGTTCGCCAATCCGTACTCCAACTCACGACGTTGGGCGTGCACCGGCACCTTGCCCGCGAAGAGCTTCAGACCGCCCGCGTGGTCGTGGTGCAGGTGGCTGACCGCGACGGTGTGGATGGCGTCGAAGTCGACGCCGACCTCGGCGAGCCGCTGCTCGATCGGCTCGCCGGGGCCAGGCAGCACCGGCCGATACTCCACCCCGGGAAAGAATCGTCGATACAGCGCGGGATCTCGCACCAGTGCGGTGTTGAAACCGGTATCGAGCAACACCCAGCCGCCGTCGGTCTGCAGCAGAACGCCAGGCACCGGCTCACGCATCCGTTCCTCGGGCGGCGCCCCGTAGACCGACACCGACTTCGGCAACTCCTCCCAACCCAGCGTCAGCAGGATGATGCGGCGGACGCCGCTGCGTCTGACCAGCGTCGCCATCAGCCCACCGAAAGCGCCGCAAGTCGCAGCGAGTTCGGGTTCGTCACGACGTGCGCCTGCTCGACTCCCTTGAGCCACGGCTGGGCGACCATGAAGTCGTTGACGTTAGCGACGTTCAGCCAGCAGCCGGTCTTGACCGCCTCCTCGCCCGCCGTCGAGAAGTCCTGCGGAGAACCCGTGGGCAGGCCTTTTGCAAGGGCCGCGGTGATCGGCGGGGCAGAGCAGCCGAGGAGGTTCAATCCGCCGTCGGCGTCCCACGAGATGTGACCCCACGTGTACGGCGACGGCGCGTCGGGCCACCCGAGATATGCCAGGATCTCTGGCGCTGCCTGCCCGTCGCCACCGATCCAGCCGTAGATCTCCGACGTCGGGTACGCCTGCACCTTGGCCGTCAGACCCGCTGCCGCCAACTGAGTTTGGAGCAGGTTGCTAATCAACTGGTTGTCGGGGTTGCTCGAGTCATAACCAATGGTGATGGCCTTCTGGTCGGCAGGCAAGCCTCCCGCCAGTCCGGTCAGAACCGAGGGGTCATGGGTGACCGCCTGCTTCGCGAACTCGGGCGCCATCATGTTCGACGGATAGATCTGGCTCGCCACCTCGCCGCGACCGAAGTAGGTTTGCTTGACCAACTCGTCGACGTTGACCGCCTGCATGACCGCATTGCGGTTCTTGACGTCGGTCATCATTCCCTTGTGCGGGTTGATGTAGAGGTAGTTCGACATCATCGTCGGTAGCGAGTAGTTCGCAAACGACTTGTTGTCGAGGTACGACTGCACCGCAGAGGACGGAAGATCGTGCAGGATCGCGGCGAGCTGGCCGTTGTTGAACTGCAGTTGCTGCGCGGACACATCGGTGATCACCGGCATTTCGACCTTCTCGAAGTACGGCTTGGCGCCCCAGTAGTCGCCGAATGCGGCCAGCTCGTACTTCGAACCGACCTCGGCGGCTGTCAACGTGTAGGGGCCAGTGCCGAGGTCGTGATTGGTCAGGTACGTCTGCGCGTTGTCGGTGCCAGCGTTCTTCTTCAATCCCTCGGGGCTCATCATCCGCGGGCCGTACGGGCACGCCATGTAGTCGAGGAACGCCGAGTTCGGCGCCTTGAGTGTGACGGTGACGTCGTAATCGCCTTGCGTGGTGACTGATTCGACGTCGGTGACCATGTAGGCCGGTCCTTGGTTGACCGCCGCACGTCGATCGAATGAGGCCTTCACCGCCGCCGACGTGAACGGCGTCCCGTCATGGAACTTCACCCCCTGACGCAGCTTGAAGGTGAAGACCTTGTTGTCGGGCGAGGCCTTCCACTCGGTCGCCAGAAGCGGCTCCAATTCCGCCTTGTCGGTGCCTGCCTTGTACTGCAGCAGGCCCTCGTAGGTGTTGGTCGTCAGCAACAGACCCTGGCCGGCATAGTAGATGTCCGGGTCCGGCGGTTGGCCGATGTCCTGCAGGAACGATAGGTGCAGCACCTTGTCGGTCGGCGCGGCGTTCGGCGTGCCACCACCGCCGGAATCCGAACCGCCGCAACCGCTCAGCGCGAGGACCGCCACGGCGCCCACGGCCGCAAGGGCTTTCATTCGGAATCTGGGCATCATCGTGCGGCTCCTTCGAGGACGGGGGTGGACGTGGCGATCTCGTGGCCGGAGCCGCGCTGGCTGCGAATCTCGGCAAAGGCCGAGAGGATTTCGTCGCTGGTGCGTAGTGCACCGGTCTGTAGGTATTCCATGGCGTCGAGCGCGGCATCGTGGCGATACTGCGACGAGCCTCCGACGCAGTCGGTCACCACCCGGACGTAGAAGTCTCGCTGGTGCGCGTCGGCGAACGTGTAGTGCACGCAGACGTCGGTGAGACCGCCGACGAGGATCAGCGTCGATGCCTTCAGGCCTGACAGCACGATCTCGAAATCCGTTCCTATGAAGCCCGAATAGCGGCGTTTGACGATGTGGAACTCGCCGGGCTCCGGCAAGAGGGCAGGGTGCAGCGGCGTGCCGGGGTTGCCTTCGACGCAGTGCACGCCCTCGGTGCCGTCGAGCTCGCGACCGAAGTCGATCCCGCTGGGACGATGCACCTCCTGGAAGAACACGACCGGCACGCCTGCGGCGCGCGCAGCGGCGAGCAGACGCTGCGTGCGTTCGATCCGCCCGTCGTAACCGGGCATGTGCTCGATGCCGACTTCCTCGGCGGGCATGTCACCGCCCACTTGCATGTCAACGACGACGAACACCGGATTGCCCACGATCAGTGGCTGTTTCGGCACCTAACCTCCTGTTACTGCGATGCGTGGATCCGCGGCGGCCTGGAGCAGATCGACCGCCGTGTTGATGAAGACGTAGAGAGCGCCGAGCATCAGGGTGACCCCCGCGATCGCCGGGAAGTCTGCAACCGGGATGCTCTGCGCGATGTACTGGCCGATACCCGGCCAGCCGAACACCTGCTCGACCACGAGAACACCCGAGAACATGAGGCCCACTTGGAGTCCCGTCATCGACAACGCTGCGCCGACGGAATTGCGGAGCACGTGCCTGGCCATGATCGACGTCTCGGAGAGCCCCTTCGCGCGCGCGGTACGGGCGTAGTCGCTGTCGATGTCCTCTAGGAGGCAACTGCGAAGCACCCGACCGATCGCCACCGCAGGTCCGATTGCGATCACCAGTCCAGGCAGTATCAGGTGGTGTAGCGCGTCGACGAACACGTCGAACCTGCCATTCAGCAGCCCGTCGATCGTCAGCAAGCCAGTCGGGCCTCCTGGCGGATTCGGTATTCCGATGCGCCCGTTGGCCGGAACCAGCCCGAGGGTCTTGTAGAACACGATCAGACCGAGAATGCCGAGCAGGAACATCGGCGCCGATGACCCGGTGAACAACACCGCGCGCAGAACGCCCGCCCCCGGCCAGTTCAACGTCGTGCTGAACGCGAGCAGCACCGCAAGCAGCAAGGCGATCACCAGCCCGAACAACGCGAGTTCCAGTGTGGCGGGCAAGAAGTCGCCCAGATCGGAGGCCACCGAGTGGCGCGTCCGGTATGACGTACCGAGATCGCCCGTAACAGCGGACGTCAGGTAGTGCCAGAACTGCACCAGGATCGGCTCGTTGAGTCCGAGCGCCTCACGTCGCGCAGCCACCGCGGACGCCGATGCCTGCGCACCCATCTGCGCCTTGACGGGGTCCAGCGGCGAGATGTGTTGCAGTACGAACATCACACCGGTCAGGGCGATGAGAATCGCCACCATTGCGACCACGCGGGTCGCCACGAAGGTCTTCATCGTCAGCTCGTCTTCATCAGGTTGCGCAGGCAGTCCCCAGCGATGTTGCCGACGAGCGCCAACACCAGTACCCCAAGGCCTGGCATGACCGGAATCCACCACTGCTGAAGGAAATAACTCAGGTTGCGCGCGGAGTCGGCACCCAGCTCCGGAGCAGGAGCCGACTGGCCGAGGCCGAGGAACGACAAGGATGCGAGCGTGAGGATCAGCGTGCCGATGTCGAGGCTCGCGGCAACGATCGCGTTGGGCACGGCGCCAGGCAACAGGTGCCGTCCCGCGAGCCGGAACGTGCTGACCCCCGCCAGCTTGGCTGCCTCGACGTGAGGCCGCGCAGCGAGTCTGGCCACGTCGCCGCGTACCAATCGCGCGTAGAACGGCCACCACACGATGGACACTGCGATCAGCGTGTGTACGAACCCTGGACCAAGTGCTGCGACCACAGCGATGGCCAGCACGGGCGCGGGCAACGACAAGAAGGCGTCGGTGATTCGCATCAAGAGCGTATCCACCCATCCACCAACGGTTCCCGCGATCAGGCCGACGAGTCCGCCGAACAACAGCCCGACGGCCACCACCACGAGCGCCGCAAACCAGCTCGAACGGGCGCCGTAGAGGACTCGCGAAAAGATGTCGCGGCCGACGCTGTCGGTGCCGAGTAGGAAGCCGTTCTTGCCGGGCGCCTGCAACGGCATGCCGACGGGGATGAGCGGATCGTGCGGTGCCAGCAGCGGCACTGCGATGACGATCAGGGTCAGCACGATCACCGACGAGACGCCGATCCAGTTGAGCACCGTCGAACGCGACTGCGGTAGCGACGGGAGCCGAGTGCGGCCCCGCACCAGGGCCACGGTCGGCGGCACTGACACCGCCTGGACGGCCATCAGACTGCCCGCCGCTCGATGCACGCCACCTGGTGTGGGTTCTCCGGGTGACCCTCTAGCCGAACGTCGAGTTCGTCGCCGCTGCACGTGTCGATCGCGATCGGGCAACGCGGGTGGAAGGCGCATCCTGTCGGCGGTGAGAGTGGGCTCGCGGGTTCGCCTGCGAGAATGCGTGATTCGCGGCCGAGATCGGGAATCGAATCGACGAGCGCCTCTGTGTAGGGGTGCGCGGGATTGCCGATCACCTGTTCCGCAGGGCCAAGTTCGACGATGCGCCCTAGATACATCACGGCGATCCGGTCGGCCACGACACGGGCAACCGACAAGTCGTGCGTCACGAAGACGACCGACATGTCGAGGGTGCGGCGCAGATCGCCGATCAGGTTGAGCACCGATGCGGCCAGCGATACGTCGAGGGCACTGGTCGGCTCGTCGCAGAGCAACACCGCTGGCGGCACGACGGTCGCGCGAGCGAGCGAAACCCGTTGCCGTTGTCCACCGGACAGTTGCCCAGCGCGCGACTTCGCGATGTCGGCGGGGAGGCCGACGCGCTCCAGCACGTCGGAGATCGCTTCGCGCCGTTGCTGCCGTGACATCGACGTCCCGCGCAGCCGCTCGGAGATCAGTTCACCCACCGAAAGCCATGGCGTGAGGGACGCGCCCGCGTCCTGAAAGACCATCTGCGGACGTTGGTCACCTGCCAACTGAACGGAGCCCGAGGTCGGTTGCTCTAGACCTGCGATCACCCGCAGGAGTGTCGACTTGCCAGAGCCGCTCTCGCCGACGAGCGCCACCGACTCGCCGTGGCCGACGCGTAGCGTCACCCCTCGCAGAGCATGGAGCTTGCCGTGGTTGTCGGCCGATCGGTCGAGCCAACGCCTCGACACCGTGAAGGCCTTGGTTACGTTCTGCAGCACGACCGACGGCGGTTGCGCACCTGGCTCGTCGTCGACCTCGGAGAACGGCTCGGCGGCATCGGTGGGAGCGCCGATCCCGGCGACTACCTCGTCGGGTGGCAGCAGACACGCACTGACCCGATCCGCCGCCACGCCGACGGGCTCGGGTGGTGTGGTCGAGCATTCATCGTGTGCTAGAACGCATCTCGGCACGAACGCGCAGCCAGGCAGCGGCGACACGGCGCTCGGCACCGATCCGGCCAACGCGGCGAGCTTCCTGTCACGCGCGGTGTCCAACGTGAGCCTGGACCGCAGCAGACCGAGGGTATAGGGGTGAGCAGGGGTTGCGAGCACGTCGGCGGTGGGCCCGATCTCGGCGATGCGGCCCGCATACAGCACGGCGATCCGGTCGGAGATCTGTGCCGCCACGCCTAGGTCGTGAGTAATGAGCACGATGCTGCAGCCGATCTCTTCGCGAAGACGCTGCAGCAGGCGCAGCACCTGAGCCTGGACCGTGACGTCGAGTGCGGTGGTCGGTTCGTCGGCGACGATGAGTTCCGGGTCGCCTGCGATGGCGATCGCGATCATCACGCGTTGGCGCAGTCCGCCGGAGAGTTCGTGTGGGAATGCGCGCATGCGCCGCTTCGGCTCAGGGATGCCGACGGCTGTCAGGAGGCGGAGCGCCTCGGCGTCGCTTCCCGCGGCCTCGGCCACCTGCTTGCCGATCCGCATCGTGGGGTTCAACGAGGTCATCGGGTCTTGGAAGACGGCGCCGAGATCCAGTCGACGCACCTTCCGCAACGCCTTGGCGTCGCCGTTGACCATGTCCGATCCGGTGACCTGGACGGTGCCGTCGATCTTGGCTCGCTTCGGGAGAAGGCCGAGCATGGTGAAGCCCAACACGCTCTTTCCGGAACCGGACTCGCCGACCAGCCCGAGGATCTCGCCAGGCGCAATCGCGAGGGAGACCCCTCGCAGCGCGTGGACGTCGTTGCCGTTGCGGCGGAATGTCACGCTCAGGTTCTCGACGGTCGCGACCGCATCGGGCATCGTCGGCTCCGCACCAGGCGCCGCACGCGCTACGGGAGCGGAAACACCGATGCTCATCCTGCGACTCCCGGGGTCCCATGCGGTGGTGCACTGCCACGCGTCGCGTGCCAGTGCCTATCAGTTGACAGTTTTCACGGCACTCATCCCCGATGGGTGTCGCTGGCGTAACCAATTGACGGCATACGTAACCGATGCGTGTCGCGTGTTTCTATCAGATGACAGATAAGGCAGAGGCGCCGATCTGGGCAAGCGATGGGTCACGATGAGCAGATGCCGCTAGCCCGGTCGGGACGTCCGCGCCTGCACACGCAGCGCAGGCCGGGATCCACCGCGCGCGACGAGATCCTCGACGCCGCAGGCGAATTGTTCACCACACATGGCTATACCGGCACCTCGACCAGGACGATCGCCGACTCAGTCGGCATCCGGCAGGCCTCGATGTATCACTACTTCAAGACCAAGGACGACATCCTGTGCTCACTGCTGAGCCAGACCGTTGCGCCGACGCTAGCCTTCATCCCCACCTTGATGGAGGCCGAACCCTCGCTGACGGCGGCGGAACACCTGCACGCCCTTGCCGCCTTCGACGGCGACCAATTGCTCGGCGGTCAATGGAATCTCGGTGCGCTGTACCTGCTTCCGGAGCTGCGCGAGGCACGGCTAGAACCGTTCTGGTCGGACCGTGAACGGCTGCGGCTGCACTACCTCGCGACGAGCAGGGCCGTCATCGATACGACGGGCGTCAACCCTGCGGCTGCAGATCTCCCATTCCGGCTCGTCGAGTCGCTGGTGAACATGTGGTCGCTGCCCGCAGGCCAGGAGCGGGCCGAACTTCCCGTCCACGTCGCCGACGCCTGCATGCGCGTGCTCGGCATACCCGATGCGCAAACCCCGGCGCTGCGGATGCGCAGCCGCCGAGAAGTCGAGCGCTACACGCTCGTCGCGTCGGCCGACACGGAGGCCGAATAGTGCAGGTAGGTCGGCCAGTCTCCGTGCTGCGTGATGTCCTCACCCTCGCGCCACGCGTCCAGCGCGCAACCGAAGCCGACGACTTCGGAACCGTCGGCGAGCGTCACTCGGCCCAGCGCCATGGGGGCGGGTAGCGCTGCGAGGAAGTCGCCGAGCATCGCCGTGCCAATCAGCCAAAGCTCGCCGCCGATTGCAGTGCCGTCGACAGCGCCGACCCGCATGAGTCCCGGCTTCGGGGGGCTGGTGTCGAGCCGGACGAGCCGGTACAGCGGCGCGGTAGAGGCTGGTCCCACCCATCGGGCGCCCCTGTCGGTCAGCTGCCAGGCCAGCGGTTGTCCGCGGAGGTGTGCACCGACGACCAGCAGCAGGGTCGTCGACAGCCCGGCACGCGTCGGCCACGGCGACGGCGCGCGCCCCACGGCCGCGGCTCCCTGGGCCGCGACCGATTGGGCCTGCGAGGCGACGAGGCGCGCCACGTCGAGAGCGACGGCGTCCGCGCCGGATCGCGCGACGACCGTCACGCCAAACTGATCGTCGCCCGCCATCCCCGAAGGCACCGCGACCGCGCAGAGGTCCATCAGGTTGCAGAAGTTGGTATACGTCCCAAGGCGAGAGTTGACGGCGACGGGTTCGGCGGCCACCTCGGCGATCGTCGGATGATCCGTCGTCGTCGGGATGAGCAGTGCATCGCAGTCGCCGAGTTCGGCGAGTGCGGCAGCGGTCAACTCGGCGAGGCGGACGCGATCTCGCAACAGGCGGGTCGCCGAAACGTCGCCAGCCGCAGCAACGATCGCTCCTACCGTCGGATCCACCTGGTCGGGGTGCGCGTCGACGAACGCGCCGACCGCCTCGTGCCGTTCGGCAACCAAGCCACCGTCGTACAGCAGACGCGCAGCTTCCAGGAATGGGTCGAGTGAGATTTCCCGCAGTGCCACACCATGATCCGCGAGCCGCGCACACGCGGCTCCGAACGCCTCCCGCCACGCCGGTGACAGGTTCGGCAGTTCGCGCGGAATCGCTACGACGGGAGCGTCGGGCGCCCCCAACGGTGCGTCGGGTGGAAACGGGCGTGCCGTAGGGCCCGCCATCACGCCCATGGCCACGTCCGCCGTGTCGAGGTCGCGGGCGAAGACCGTGACGCAGTCGTATGACCTGCACGCCGGTAGCACCCCTTCAGTCGGGACCACGCCCAGCGTCGGCTTGATCCCGACGATGCCCTGCAGCGCGGCGGGCACGCGACCGGACCCTGCGGTATCGGTACCGACGGCGAGGTCGACGAGACCGAGAGCCACGGCGACAGCGGAGCCCGAACTCGAACCGCCAGAGATGAATTCGCTTCGACGGGAATCCCGCACCGCGCCATGCGGACTACGCGTCCCGACGAGTCCAGTGGCGAACTGGTCGAGATTGGTCGCACCGAGGACGACTGCGCCCGCCTCACGTAGTCGCGCGACCACGGGCGCATCACGAGGTGCGGGAGTCGTGGTGAACGTCGGGCAGGCCGCGGTGGTGGCCAAGCCCGCGACGTCGACGTTGTTCTTCACGGCAGCGACGAGCCCCGCGAGGGGCAGATCGACGCCAGAGTCCACGGCGGCATCCACGGCGGCGGCGTCGGCGAGCGCATCTTCCTTGGGCCGCAGGAAGATCCATATCTCGGGACGGTCGGCGGCGGCGATGGCATCGTATGCCGCGTGCACTCGCTGGACGGCTGTCGCACCTCGGGCGCTCATGCCGGAATCCCCTCGTCGAGGTCGGCCCATGGACGCACGACGACCAGCGGCGCGCCGGGATCCACCTGGTTGCCTGCCTCGACGAGCACGCGCGTGATGACGCCATCTACGGGCGCCGTCACCACGGTCTCCATCTTCATCGCCTCCAACGCCAGCAGCGCCTGGCCGGCTAGCACTCGCTCACCCACGTCGACCTCCACCTTCCACACGCTCGACGAGAACGGCGCGTCGATGCGTTGCTCTTCATCGTCGAGTACCAACTCGGTAACTGCCGGCGCAACGAGGGACTCGGCGCGCTCGGCCCGGTCGAACTCGCCGGCGGCGGCCCATGCCGCACGCTCGGCGGCGAAGGCCGCGCCCTGCTTGCTGCGGAACTCCTGGATCGACGCAGCGTTGCCCTCTAGGAAGCGTTCGTGCTCGGCGAGCGAGAACGTACCATCGTCGATCTCGATCGATCCTCGGCCCGCGGCCAGGTCGGCCCGCATCTCGAGGAGTTCATCCGCCGACACCGGATACCACGTGATGCGATCGAAGAAGCGCAGCAGCCATGGGGATTCGCGTTCGAACGGTGAAGTGTGGCGATATCGACTCCACACCTGGGTGGTCCGACCGACGAACTGATAGCCCCCTGGCCCCTCCATGCCGTAGATGCACAGGTATGCGCCTCCGATGCCCACCGAGTTCTCGGCCGTCCACGTGCGCGCGGGGTTGTACTTCGTCGTGACTAGGCGATGTCTGGGGTCGAGCGGCGTCGCGACCGGTGCGCCGAGGTAGACGTCTCCGAGGCCCAACGTGAGGTACTCGGCCGAGAACACGATGTCCATGACGTCGGCCTGTGACTCTAAACCGTTGACCCTGCGGATGAATTCGATGTTCGACGGGCACCAGGGCGCGTCATCGCGGACGCCAGAGACGTAGCGCGCGATTGCCTCTCTCGTCGCGGGATCGTCCCAGGACAACGGCAACCGCACGGAACGGCTCGGCACGACGAGCTCCGACGTGCCAGGCAGATCGTCCTCCAACTCGAGCAGGACACCGAGCACCTTCGCGATCGGTAGCACGTCCGGGTCGACGTGTACTTGCAACGATCGGATACCCGGGGTGAGGTCGAGGATTCCGGCGACGGTGCCATCTCGCCGGGCGGCCTCCAGCCGGGTGTGCAGCGCATGGACCCGTGCCCGCAAGGCGAGGTCGAGCACGATGTCGCCGTATTCGACGAGGACGTTGTCGTCGCCGCTACGGCGATACGTGACGGCCGGGGCGCCCGGCGTCGCGCGCCTGGAAAGCACGCCGTCGTCACCGTCACCGCCCACACGAGAGACGAAAGTCCGTGCCCCGCGGGTCTTTCCGAGGTCGTTTCGCGAAGGTGCAGCATCGGCACGGACGGGCACGAACCGCACCGTGTTCCCTGGCCTCAACTGACCGAGTTTCCACCTGTCGGCGGAGACCACGGTGACCGGACAGACGAAGCCGCCGAGGCTGGGTCCGTCGGGCCCCAACAGGATCGGCGTGTCGCCCGTGAAGTCGAGGGCGCCCACCGAGTAGGCGTTGTCGTGGATGTTCGACGGGTGCAGTCCCGCGTCTCCCCCATCCGCGCGCGCCCACTCGGGTCTCGGCCCCTCTAGACGTACGCCCGTGCGGGCCGAGTTGAAGTGCACGCGGTAGGGCGACCTGAACAACGTGTCGATGTCATTGCGAGTAAAGAAGTCGGGCGCACCGTGCGGGCCCTCCGTGACGGCCAACTCCCAGTCAGACGGCATTTCGGGTCGAACGTCGACGGGTACCGCCGCGCCCGTGATGGCCGATGCGCCCCGAGCGCGCAACACGTCGCCGACGACGAGGTGCCGCCCGCCGTGGCCGCCGAATCGGCCGAGCGTGAACGTCGATGCGCTGCCGAGATACGGCGGTACGTCGATGCCGCCCGCCACGAGCACGTATGTCCGAAGACCGGTCGTGCCGACATCGCCGACGTCGAGCACTCCCCCGGCGGGCACGACGATTGGCTGCCACATCGGGACTGGTGAACCATCGACCGTGACAACGCATTCGGCGCCGACGACACAAACCGTGGTGGCGTGGGTCATGTGCAGAGCGGGTCCCGATGCGGTGCATTCGAGCCCTGGCGCCCCTTCCGGATTGCCGAGGGCTCGGTTGCCGAGTCGGAAGGACAGGTCGTCCATCGGGCCGCTCGGCGGAACGCCGACGTCCCAGAGTCCAACCCTGCCGGGGTAGTCCTGCACGGTCGTCATCAGGCCGGCACGCTCGACCGTGATCCGTGGTCGCGGATCGGCAACCGTCGCCAGCGTGCCGGTGCTGTGCGTGGCAGCACGGACGTCGGGATGGTCGAGCGCTGCGCGCAGCATTCCGACGTTGACCTCGATGCCGTGGATGACGGTGTCGTCGAGCGCGAGCCCAAGCCGATCGAGCGCATCCTCGCGGTCGATGCCGTCGGCGATCACCTTGGCTAGCAGCGGGTCATAGGATCCCGAGACCTCGGTCCCGTCTTCGATCCACGTGTCGACGCGCACACCGTCGGGAAAGTGGGTCGAGGTCAGAAGACCCGTACTGGGCCGGTAGTCGCGCGTCGGGTCCTCCGCGTACACGCGCGCCTCGACGGCGTGGCCGGAGACGGGCACGGCGCCCGTCGTTGCACCGGACGGCAGATAGGCCGAAAGCACGTCTTCGCCCCTCGCCAGTTGCAGCATCGAGGCGGCGAGGTCGACTCCCGTGACCAGTTCAGTTACGGGGTGTTCGACCTGCAGTCGGGCGTTGACCTCGAGGAACGAAGCTTCCCCGCGATGCGGATCGTAGACGAACTCGACGGTTCCAGCCGACCGGTAGGACACCGACGCCGCCAACGCTCTCGACGTCGAATGTAGCTGTGCCCGAACATCATCGGGCAATGCTGGCGCGGGAGCCTCCTCGATCACCTTCTGATGTCTGCGCTGCAGTGAGCAATCTCGGTCCCCCAGTGAGACGACGCGACCCTCGCCGTCCCCGAAGATCTGGACCTCGACGTGCCGTGCGTCGTCCACGAAGCGCTCGACGAACACGCCCGCCGAGCCAAAGCTGCGCGCCGCTAGTCGCATCACCCTGTCGAAGGCTGCGTGAAGCTCTGCAGCGTCGCGGCACACCTCCATGCCGATGCCACCACCGCCGCCGGTCGACTTGAGCATGACCGGATAGCCGATCTCGTCGGCAGCGGCGACTGCCGAGGAGGCGTCGCCGAGAAGGTCGGAGCCTGGAAACACCGGCACGCCAGCCATTTTCGCCGCGGCGCGAGCGGTGTGCTTGGCGCCGAACACTCGCAGTTGGTCAGGTGTCGGACCGACGAACACCAGCCCCGCGTCCTCGACGGCCGTCGCGAAATCGACGTCCTCCGAAAGGAACCCGTAGCCCGGGTGGATCAAGCCGGCTCCGGTGCTCGTGGCCGCGCTCAGGATCGCGTCGGCCCGCAGGTAGCTTTCGCTGGGAGGGGCAGGTCCCAGCCGTACCGCCTCGTCGGCGATGCGCACGTGTGGCGCCCCGCGATCGGCGTCGGAGAACACGGCGATGGCTCGCATGCCGAGCGCGTGTGCCGCGCGCACCAAACGCACCGCGATCTCGCCACGATTCGCGACGAGCACCGTCTCAGACGGACCCATCGTCATGCATCACCCCTCCCGTCGGTTCGCTCGGCCCCGCGCACGCGTCAGATCGCGTTGAAGAGGCTCCCGGCGTCAGGGTTCCCCGCCGCAAGGCCGGGTTTCCCCTTAAATTTCTATCAAATGATAGTTTTCCGGCGATCGGCCCGTCGATGGTTGCCGCGATGTAACCGATGTCCGATCGGCCGTTAACAACACGCGACACATATGTCTGTCATGTGACAGGTATTGCTTGGGGTCTGCGATCACCGTGCTGCCGATCTCCCATCCCGGGCAGCGGGAGTAATCTGGGCCTGCTGCCCGTTGGCATTGCACGGGACGCGACGACGCGTCCTATTCGTTACCTTCGCTAAGCTTCTGGCAAGCGATTCTTCACGACTCGAACAAAGAGGGCATGTAGATGACTACGACCGTTTCCGCCATCGCCGCGACTTCGGCGACCGATCCGCTCACCAAGACCACCATCGAGCGCCGTGACGTCGGCCCGTACGACGTTGCCTTCGACATCAAGTTCGCAGGCATTTGCCATTCCGACATCCACACCGTCAAGGGTGAGTGGGGCGAGCCGAACTACCCGCTCGTCGTCGGGCACGAGCTCGCGGGCGTCGTCACCGAGGTCGGCTCGAAGGTCACGAAGTTCAAGGTCGGCGACCACGTCGGCGTCGGCTGCTTCGTCGACTCCTGTCGCGAGTGCGACAACTGCAAGGCCGGTCTGCAGCAGTACTGCACCGGCGAGGGCGGCATGATCGGTACCTACAACGCCACCGGCAAGGACGGCACCCCCACCTACGGGGGCTACAGCCAGGCCACCGTCGTCGACGAGAATTACGTGCTGCACATCCCGGACAGCATCCCGTTGGACAAGGCCGCTCCGCTGCTATGTGCGGGCATCACCCTGTACTCGCCTCTCCATCACTGGGGCGCGGGGCCGGGCAAGAAGGTCGCCGTCATCGGCCTCGGCGGACTCGGCCACATGGGCGTCAAGATCGCCCACGCCATGGGCGCCGAGGTGACGGTGTTGAGCCAGTCGCTGAAGAAGATGGAGGACGGCCTCCGGCTCGGCGCCGACGAGTACTACGCGACGAGCGACCCCGACACCTTCACCAAGCTCGCGGGCAAGTTCGATTTGATCCTCAACACGGTGTCGGCGAACCTCGAGCTCGGCGCCTACCTCCAACTGCTCGCCACAGACGGCACGCTCGTCGAACTCGGCGCCCCCGAACATCCGCTGTTGGTGCCGTTCTTCCCGCTCGGCGGCGGGCGCCGCAGCATCGCGGGCTCGATGATCGGCGGCATTCCGGAGACCCAGGAGATGCTCGACTTCTGCGCGGCGCACGACGTCACGCCAGAGATCGAGGTCATCTCGGCCGACTACGTCAACGAGGCCTACGAGCGCGTGCTAGCAAGCGACGTCCGGTACCGATTCGTCATCGACACCGCAACGCTGTAGGGATTTAGCTGGAGGCGGGTTCAGCGCTGTCGCCGTCAACGGCAGCGCTGTCCACGCCCGTCAGCGGCCAACCGGCCGCGGCGAGCACCGCCGCAACACGTGCCACGTTCTCTGGGCCGGCGTCGTGGTTGGTCACCTCTGAGATGAAGTCGGCGATCTCGTCCTTCGTGATCTTCCCGTCCGCAGCGGCGGCCGAATCACCTCCCGTGATGTTGCGCACGACCTCTTTGATCTGGTCTTCCGTCAACGGCGTGCTGCGCAGGAGCGCCAGGAGGGGAACCCTGTCGGGTCCGGGAACGCCCTCGGGATAACCGGCCCGCAGCCAATTCAAGATGGACGCCAAGAGCGATGTGGTAGTCACGGCGTCAATCCTGATCTCTGGCTCGCACTAGCGCCATCAGCACCAGCACAGTTCGGCTGTCATTCACCGCTCGTTCACGCCAGTGCGATCGCTCCAGCGGGGCGGTCAGATCCAGATCGAGCGGACGAAGTCGGGGCCAATGGATATTCCGTGTTTCGTGGCGTCGAATACATAGGTCGTTTGCGGATCGCCGACTTGGATCGTCCAGCCATTGACGTGGTAGGTCTGGCCGCTACCGAGATTGACGGGTTGCGGACCCGCGATGTCGCCGGCGTCCCAGTAGAACTCGGCACTGCCCCGCACCACCGCGAGGTTCAGTCTCGGCCACGGCTTCGTCGTCGAGAACGGCGCCTGCGCCCACGGTGCTCCATCGCTTCGTTGACACACGACCATGGGACCGCCACCACGCGACACGTCGTTCGCGCTGACGGCACACAGCACGCCGCCGGATTGAATCAGAGTCGGCGAACTCGCGTCGGCCTCCGCCAGCGGCGCAAGCGGCGAAACGACCAATGCGATCAGCGCTGCCGAGGCCGCGATTAGCTTCCCAACCATGTCCATCCCGTCTACACCAGCGAAATCCGCACTAGGGGCGATGTTCTCACGAGGGAGTGACCGCAGAACTCGAATCATTCGTTTCAAGCGATCAGCCGAGCAGCGCGGGTAGCGGCACGTGGATCAATCCGCACGCCACTCGCAGCAACTCCGCCTCCGCCGCCGTGATCGCGCCGTCGTCGAGGACCGACACGACCATTGCCTCGATGAGCGCCTGCTTGGCCGTCGGCGCCAATCCGTCGAGAACAGCCCAACCGCCGTCGAGCGTCTGCTGCCAAGTCTGGCGGCGTGGCTGCTCCGGGGCTGGGGCGTCGCCGTAGAGGCGCCGGTATGCGGCATCGAAGGCGCGACGCGAGGTGTTCGGGTCTGCCCCGGCGGCCACCGCAAGCGTCGCAAGCAGAGTCCTCACCATCGGCTGGACGTCACGCAGCGAGCCAAGACCCACCCTGCTGCGCGAGGACGGGTCGGCGGCATCCCTGACGTAGCTCCACACCAGGCGGGTCACGCAGTACTCGAACATCGTCACCGTGTCGTCGGCGGCCGCTAGGTCGTCGAGCGCCGCCACCAGCGCATCCTGATACTCGCGAGGATGACCGAGCAGTTGAGGCAGGGCCAGTGCGACGAATGGCAAGCGCAGTTCGTCGGGCAGCCTCGCCATCACGCCGGCGAGCGATGCGGCGGCGCGAGCCTGCGCGGGCCCCAGCCGCCGAGCGACCGAGTCGAGCTGGCGCGTGTGCAGCTCCCCCGGCGGCGCCAGGAGCAGGGCGATGATCGCGGAGGGCGCCATGCTCGGTTGGGTGGCGAGCTGGTGCACGTCGGCGGGCAGCCTGGCATGCAAGGCGGCACCGTACTCGAGGTCGGCCGGAGTGAGCGCGCCGGCCCTGGCGGCGACGTGCTCCGGGCTGACCGCACGTCGGTCCGGCATGCGACGTGCTGGTGCAGGGGCGAACCCGAGGGCGATGTCCTCGGCCAACCCATCGGGCCGCTGCGCCGAGTACCGCCTTTGCAGCTCGTCCAGTTCGCGCGAGTCGAAGTTCGGGTTGAGCGCCTTGATGCGGTCAGCAAGCCGCGGATGTGTCGCGTATAGCGAGTTGAACGACCGCCGCCCCTCACCGAAGAGCATGTGGCTGACCTCGCTCGCAGACTTCGAATTGCGCAGCGCGGAGCCCGTCGGTATGCCGCCGATCTTCTTCAGCGCTCCCTCCAGCCCAGTGGTCTGCCGGGTGAACTGCACGGCGGAGGCATCGGCCAACCACTCGCGCTGCCGTGACACCGCCGCCTTGATCAGATTCGCAAAGAACACGCCGATGAACCCGAGAACCATCATCGCCACCGCGATCGCCACCAGCGGCGCAGCGCCCTTGCTGTCACTCCCGCGGCCACCGAACTGAAGGAAGCGCAACCCGATCATGCCGATCAGCAGGATGCCTGCGAGCAGACCGATGAGCCGGATGTTCAACCGCATGTCGCCGTTGAGGATGTGGCTGAACTCGTGTCCGATCACGCCCTGCAATTCGTCGCGGTTGAGCTGAGCCAGTGCTCCTCCGGTGACCGTTATCGCAGCGTCGGCAGGTGTGAACCCTGCGGCGAACGCATTGATGCCAGGCTCCTGCGGCATGACGAACAAGCGCGGCGTCGGCACGCCGGAGGCCAGCGACATCTCCTCGACGACGTTGACCAGCCGCCGCAACTGCGGGTCGGTGGTGGTCGGGTCGATGGGCACGGCGCCGACCGAGGCGGCGACGGCCGCGCCGCCCTGCCGCAGCGAGAACGTCTTGACGATCATGCCGCCCGCGATGAGCAAGAGCGTGACCGCCGTGAGCACGACCACCACGGCGAGAATCGCGGCGTCGTCGGCCCGTTTGTACTTCATCGCGAGCACGGCGACGCCGTCGATGCCTGCCACGAGCGCGAGCACCGCGACCACGAACATGAAGACCAGCTTCAGCGTCGTGCCCTTGGCCCGACGCTGGTGGTCGAAGAAGTTCATGCTTCCTGATTGATCAGAACTGGACCTTCGGCGCGTCCCGCATCTCCGGGTGCTCCGGCGGGATCTCCAAGAGCGCAGCAGCCGTGAAGTTGAACATGCCCGCGTACAGGCTGCCTGGGAACGTCTCGCGCTTGTTGTTGTAGTTCATCACGGAGTCGTTGTAGGCCTGCCGGGAGAACGCGACCTTGTTCTCGGTGGAGGTGAGCTCTTCGGTCAGCTGCATCATGTTCTGGTTCGCCTTCAGGTCCGGGTATTGCTCGGCGACGGCGATGAGCCGTCCGAGCGCCCCGTTGAGCGCTTGTTGTCCGGCCGCCAGCTGTTGCATCGCCGCCGGGTCGCCCGGCGCGGCTTGCGCGGCGGACAGACCATTCATCGCGGCGCCGCGAGCGGCGACCACGGCCTCGAGCGTCTGCCGCTCGTGCGCCATGTAGGCCTTTGCCGTCTCGACGAGGTTGGGGATCAGGTCGAAGCGTCGCCGCAGCTGCACGTCGATCTGCGCGAAGGCGTTCTTGTACGCGTTGCGAGCACGTACCAGACCGTTGTATCCGGCAATCACGAAGACGGCGAGCAACAGGACGATGACGAGGACGATGATGCCGATGATCAGCCCCACGAGGCATACCTCCGGTCGGGTTTCCCGCGCTAGGCGGCTTGGCGAAGCCTAACTGCGACTCTCGGCAAACGTCCAGGTTCGGCCACCCGCGGCGCGGCGGCTAGAACGGACTGCTGTTCGCCTGGGCCTTGGCAGACTCGGGACGTGGCCCGTAGCGCTGGACGTAATCCTCGTGCAACCGCGCATCCTTCTGGCGCCTGATCACGTCGACCAGATTGGGATCAAGGTCGTGCTGTGCGAGTCGGTGCCGGCGCCAAACCTTGTTCAACGCCACGGACATCAGCACGGCCCAGATGTAGATAGGCGCCGTCATCTCCATGTGCACGTACAGCGATGCGGGCAGCAACCACAGCGGAGCGAGAACGAGGAACGGCGGTATGGCCATTCGGACCACGTGACGACGGACCGCCCCACGACCAGCCAAGTCGTGCACCACCCAGTCCCGCATCGAGTCGGGTAGGCGGCGACCATAGGCATAGGTGAGGTATTGCCACGGTGATGGCTTGTCCTTGGACATCTCTCTGCTCTCCTTCTGGTTCGGTTAGGCCTCGACGGCGGCCGCCAGAGCGGCAACGTTGACGCGGGTGAGCACGCGATGCAGTTCCTCCAACTCGGCCATGTCGACCCCGAGCCGAGCGACCACCGCGGGCGGTATCTCCAGAGCGCGCGTGCGCAGCGCGGTTCCGTTGGCGGTCAGCACGACCTCGGTGGCCCGCTCGTCGCCCGACGCTCGGTTGCGCGTGATCAGACCAAGGGCCTCTAGGCGTTTGAGCATCGGCGACAACGTTGCCGAATCGAGCTGGAGCGCAGCGGCGATCTCCTTGACCAATAGCGCCGGTCGTCCACGCGAGGCCGATCTCGCGTGATCCCACAGAGCGAGCATCACCAGGTATTGCGGATGCGTCAGACCCAGGGGTTGAAGCAGCGGACGGTAAACCGCGAGGACGGCTCTATTGGTGACGGCCAGCGCGAAACACACCTGACGCTCCAGCGCGAGGGGATCAAGCTGCGGCTGCGTGGGTGCGGTCATATATAGACAGTACACGATTAGTTAGTGCACTAACTATATGATCGAGCTCACCTTGGGGCCATCTCGTGCGTTCCCACCTGTCAATATCGCTGCCCGAGTTGTCGGGTACCCGCACAGGTGCGACGCTCCTAAGTGGAACTGCAGCGTCGCGGGCCCACAACGCAACTCGATCCGAATCAGGATGGCCCCGATGACCACTGAATCAGAAGCCGTCGACGCTCAACCGAAGGCAGTCACAGGCCTGAAGAAAGGCTCGATCGGCATCGTCGCCGTCATCTTCATGGCAGTGGCCAATGCGGCGCCGATCACCGCCATGACCGGTAACGTGCCGATCGCCGTCGGCTTCGGCAACGGACTCGGCGCCCCCGCCGGTTTCCTGTTCGCGACGATCATCCTCACCCTGTTCGCTCTCGGGTATGTCGCGATGGCCAGGCACATCACCACGACCGGCGCGTTCTACGGCTTCATCTCCCACGGCCTCGGTCAGGTGTGGGGAATGGCAAGCGGCGTGCTCGCCACGTTCGCCTACGTCGTATTCGAAGGTTCGCTGATTGGCGGTTGCGCTTACTTCGCCAACGACGCCCTCAACACCATCTTCGGGGTGAACATCCCGTGGCTGGCGATCGCCGTCATCGCGATCGTGGGCATCGCGCTGCTGTGCTACTTCGACATCAGCCTGACGGCCGCCATCCTCGGCGTCACTCTCACCGCGGAAGTGCTCATCCTGTTCGCCCTAGCCTTCTCTGTGATCTTCTCCGGCGGCGGACCCGACGGCCTCATGGTGGACAAGACCGTACTGCTCAACCATGCGTTCGAGGGCCTCCCGGCAGGAGCGTTCGGCACCGCGGCGGCCGCGGGGTCCATGGCCATCGGCCTATTCTTCGCGTTCTGGTCGTGGGTCGGCTTCGAGACCACCGCGGTCTACGGCGAGGAGTCCCGCAACCCGAAGAAGATCATCCCGAGGGCCACCATCATCGCCGTTGTCGGGCTCGGCCTCTTCTATACCTTCATCTCGGCAATGGTGATCGCAGGCAACGGCGCCAAGGCCTCCGTCGAGGCATCGATCAGCGCCTCACCGCTCGACCTCTTCTTCAACCTCGTCCAGAGCAATCTCGGCGGCATCCTTCTCGACGTCTACAAGGGCCTACTCGTGATTGGCTCCTTCGCGTGCGCCCTGGCGTTCCACAACGCCGCATCGCGTTACCTGTTCGCACTGGGTCGCGAGATCCCGTCAGACAAGGTGAAGTCGACCGTCGGTAGCACCCACGCCAAGCACGGCTCGCCCTGGATCGCTTCGACGATCCAGAGCGTGATCACGCTGCTGGTCGTCCTCGCGTTCGCGTTCTTCACTGCGGTGCAGGTGCCCGACGCAGGCGGTGTTCCCGTCGATACGCCGGCGCTAGTGCCCTACGTCAACATCTATGGGCTGCTCGCCCTGATCGGGACCGCGGCGATCCTACTGGTGCAGGCAATCTGTTCTGCGGCCGTGATCTGGTATTTCTGGGTGAAGAAGACCCACAGGGGCAACGTCGTCACAACGCTAATCTGCCCCCTCATCGGCGGCGTGGCGATGCTCTACGTCGTCTGGCTGCTGTGGGACAACCGGGAGTTCGCGGCAGGCCTCGCGGCGAAGTCCGACGTCTTCAAGGTGGCCCCATACATGATCCTCGGATCGTTCGTGATCGGGTTGGCCTACGCGCTCTGGCTTCGGTCGGCAAAACCCGATGTCTACGCAGAGATTGGCCGCACCGTGATGGACGACTCCCACGAACGCTCGGAAGTCGCGCCCTAGCGTCAGAAGTAGGTCCGCTGCCCGGATCGGGACCAGCGGCACCCCTGGATGTGACCTACGGCCCTGCCGGTGCCGTAGGTCGCCTCATACCGTCGAGATGGCAGCAGAGCCCACGGTTACAGTCGTGAGTCCTCGCCCTTCGGATGAGGAGCATCGTAATGTCAAGGGATTCAAGTCCATCGACCATTCTGGTGGCGGTTGACGGCTCCCCCGAGTCTGACGCAGCCATTGCGTGGGCGGCCAACGAAAGCGCCATTCGACGAGCGCCCGTCAACCTGATGTACGTCATACCCCCGGCTCGTGTCGACTGGCCCATCGACATCATGCTCGAGCCGCCCGATTGGTACGACAAGATTGCGCGCGAGATCCTAGAGCGCGCCAAGAAGACCTTTCAAACATCATGGCGCGGAACCTCTTCCGCCCACGTCGAGACGACCATTGGCAATGGCCGGATCGTCCCGGTTCTCTCGGATGCCTCCAAGGACGCGCAGATGGTGGTCACCGGCAGTCGCGGGCGAGGCGCGCTTCACCGCCTCTTGATCGGCTCGGTGAGCAACGGACTCCTGCATCACGCGCACTGTCCGGTCGCCGTAATCCCCTCGGATCGGCCAAGCGTGCATGCCGGCGCCCCGGTGGTCGTCGGCATCGACGGGTCTCCTTCATCGGAGGCCGCGACCGCATTGGCGTTCGACGAAGCCGACCGTCGAGGCGTCGATCTCGTGGCGCTCCATGCCTGGAACGACTTCGGCGCCTACCTCGGCGTCGACGTCGGCGCCGACACGGAGTGGCGGCAGTACGAGATCGAAGCACACGAAGTACTGGCCGAACGATTGGCAGGGTGGCAGGAACAGTATCCGGACGTCGCCGTACATCGACGAATCGTTTGCAACGAACCGGCTTACTGGCTGACGGAGGAATCCCGCCGAGCCCAGCTGGTGGTAGTGGGCAGCCGCGGTCGCGGCGGCTTCACGGGCTTGCTGCTGGGGTCGACGAGTTCTGCTGTAGTGCAGGTCTCTTCGGCTCCGGTCATCGTCGCTCGACGGTGACGGGTACGGACCGCAGAATACACCGACCTAAGGAGAAGCGATGAGCGACAATCAATCTCGGCGACACGCGCATCAGCGAACGATCACGATCACCGTCGATGAACTGGATGACCGAACACGTGCGGTCGCCGAGATGGACTGGCACGATCGCAAGCTGGTGGGAATTGGACGAACCCGCATCGGGGAGGAACTCCCCGCTCGGGCGGCCGAGAATCTGTCCGTCGCCCGGGCACTATCGGATCTTGTTGCACGGCTTGGCACTTCAGCATCCTCTGCAATGAGGTAACCGACTGAATGGCGTCGCCGCTTCGGTTCCAAGCGGGACCAAGGACGACCAGGCGGAGGACTTTCGGCCCTGACGCGGCAGCGCACACCGAGCCTAACGTGGCACTGAGACCAACCGAACGGGGCACACAATGCGAGACACACATCCTCCGTCGCGCTCCGTCGTCGTCGGCATCGATGGTTCCCGAAGCGGCCTGACCGCCGCGTTGTGGGCCGTCGACGAAGCAGTCCATCGTGACCTCCCGCTTCGATTGGTTTACGCAATCGACCCGCAGGCGGACCCCGTCGTTGCCGAAGATGCGGCGCGAAGGCTAGCCACCGCAGAGATCGCAGTGAGGCAAGCCTTCACGGCGGTCGAATCAACCGCCAAGCCAGTCAAGATCGAAGTCGAGATCTTGCAAGGACGACCCACCAACGTGCTTCGAGAGGCCAGCCGAGGCGCCGCGATGGTATGCATCGGTGCGATCGGCCTCAAGCATGCAACCGGCGCATCCGTCGGGTCGACGGCGGCAGCTCTTGCGGCTGCATCGCATTGCCCCATCGCCATCGTTCGCCGTCACGACCCACGGGCGACCGCACGAAGGTCGATCGTCGTGGAGGTCGACAAGTCACCGGACAGCAGTGGCGTACTCGATCGTGGCGTCGAGGAGGCCCTGCTTCGCGAGGCGCCGTTGGTGGTGATCTCGACGTGGCGACCGAACTCGACCGATCGTCACGGTGAAGCGCAGAACGGCGAGCAGAACCACCAGCTGACGGCGGAACTGAGTCGGCGGCTGGCCCGGACCGTACGCAAGCATCCCGATTTGGAGGTGCGACCGATTGCCGTTCGGGGGAATCTACTCGACTATCTGGCGGGTCATTCGCAGACCATTCAACTCGTCGTCATCGGGCGTCGACGCGCCCGCGGCGTCACGGAGATCGTCGGGCCATCCAGTGAGGCGGCTCTGCACGATACCGACTGCTCGGTGCTCGTCTGCGACTCGCTCAGTTCGCTATGATCGCCCGCGCTGACAGTCGATCGCCTATGGTTTTGGCAGGTAAGACACCGGCGTCATTCGCCGCACTCAACTCAGAGGCACAGCCATGGTGACGGTATTTCTGGTCGACGATCACGAGGTGGTTCGTCGTGGTCTGATCGACCTGCTGAGCGCAGACCCCGAGCTCGACGTCATTGGCGAAGCAGGCACCGTCAGCCACGCACTGGCCCAAATACCAGCACTACGGCCAGACGTCGCGGTCCTCGACGTACGACTACCCGACGGCAACGGCATCGAACTCTGCCGCGAGCTGCTGTCCAAACTGCCCGATCTGCGCTGCCTGATGCTGACCTCCTTCACCTCCGACGAAGCCATGCTCGACGCGATCCTCGCCGGTGCCAGCGGATACGTCGTCAAGGACATCAAGGGCATGGAGTTGGCCAAGGCCATCAAGGAGGTCGGCGCTGGGCGCTCCCTGCTCGACAATCGCGCTGCCGCCGCCCTCATGGCCAAGCTGCGCGGCGCCGCCGAACGCTCAGACCCCCTATCCGGACTCACCGACCAAGAACGGGTTCTTCTCGATCTGCTCGGCGAAGGCCTGACCAACAAGCAGATCGCCGACCGGATGTTCCTCGCCGAGAAGACCGTCAAGAACTACGTCTCGCGGCTACTCGCCAAACTAGGCATGCAACGACGCACCCAAGCCGCAGTCTTCGCAACCAAACTCGACCGGCCACCGCGGAATGACGCCTGACCTTGCTCGCTTCACCTGCCCACTGAAGCGGTGCACCGGTGTGAGAATGTCCCGATGAACCAAGCCGCGGCGTCCGATGGCGACGCTGGAGGGCGCAGGCCACTTCGAGATCTTTCACAGCTACGGCTACGGGAGCTTCTCGGCGAGGTGCAGAACCGTGTCGAGCAGATCATCGAAGAACGTGACCGGGTCGATGGCCTCGTCGAGGCGATGTTGACCGTCACCGCAGGCCTGGACTTGGACACGACGCTGCGCACGATCGTGCACACCGCCATCGAATTGCTCGACGCCCGATACGGGGCGCTCGGCGTCCGCGGCCACGATCACGAGCTGACCGAGTTCATCTACGAGGGAATCGACGAAGAAACGCGTCGCGAGATCGGGGAACTCCCTCAAGGCCGCGGCGTGCTCGGCGTGCTGATCGACGAACCCACCCCGATCCGACTGGAGAACATCCACGACCACCCGGCCTCGGTTGGGTTTCCGCCCAATCACCCGCCGATGCGCACCTTCCTCGGAGTGCCGGTACGCACTCGGGACGAGGTGTACGGCAATTTGTATCTGACCGAGAAGGCATCCGGACAGCCCTTCAACGACGACGACGAGGTCTTGGCCTCGGCCTTGGCTGCGGCTGCCGGGATCGCCATCGACAATGCCCGGCTGTACGAGGAAGCCCGCGCCCGACAATCCTGGATCCAGGCAACTCGCGACATCGCCACCCAGCTGTTGTCGGGCATCGACCCCGCGGAGGTCTTTGCACTCATCGCCGACGAAGCGCTCAAGCTGACGGGCGCCGACGTCACGCTCGTCGCCGTGCCGGTCGACGGCGAAGTACGGGTCGACGAAGTCAGCGAGCTCATCGTCGTCGAAACGGCCGGAGTCGGTGAGCCCGCCAATGGATTCAACCCGATCCCGTTGACCGGAAACGTGATTGGTGATGCGTTTCTCCAACGCGCGCCGTACCGAGGCGAGCATGTCCCGTTGCTCGACGCCGTCCTCGGCACCACCGGTCCCGCCCTGGTGGTGCCGCTACGCACCACTGAGACCGTGGCAGGCGTGGTGATCGCCGCACGACGACCGGGTGCCACGCCGTTTACGGACGAACAACTAGATTCGATGGCCACGTTCGCCGAACAAGCCGCGCTGGCTTGGCAACTGGCGACCACCCAGCGACAAATGCGCGAACTCGACATCCTCTCGGACCGTGACCGGATCGCCAGAGACCTTCACGATCACGTCATTCAACGGCTTTTCGCCATCGGCCTTGGGATGCAGGGCACGATCGCACGTATTCGGACACCCGAGATCCAGCAACGACTATCCGAGTCGGTCGACGATCTCCAGGGTGTGATTCAAGAGATCCGTACTGCGATCTTCGATTTGCACGGCAACGCTGCCGGACCGACACGTCTACGGCAGCGACTCGATCAGGCGATCGCCCAATTCGCAGGCACTGGCGTGCGGACCAAGTCACAGTTCAGCGGCCCGCTGTCGGTGATCGAACCCGCACTGGCCGACCATGCCGAGGCCGTGGTTCGCGAAGCGGTCAGCAACGCCGTACGCCATGGTGGCGCAACGGAAGTCACGGTCCTGGTCAAGGTCGACGACGATCTCGGCATCGAAGTCACCGACAACGGATGTGGTGTTCCCGACGACGTCACACCCAGTGGACTGCGCAATCTGCGCCACCGGGCCGAGGAGTCTGGTGGCACGTTCGACGTGGCAAGGGCCGATGGCGGTGGCACGATCCTGCGCTGGTCGGCGCCCTTGCCGTGAGCCCTTCTCAGGACTGTCGGGCGACGATGACCGGCATCCGGGCCGCCTGCACCACGGCCGAGCTCACGGACCCCAGTAGCATTCCCGCGAAACCACCCCTGCCATGGCTGCCGACGACGGTCAGCTGCGCGGATTCCGATGCGGCGACCAACTTTTCCGCGGGATCGCCGTGGACTAACCGGTGGTCGATCGGCACGTCGGGATAGCGCTCCTGCCAGCCTGCTAGCCGCTCCGACATCGCCTCCTTCCCCGCCTCGAGCTGGCGTCTCCATTCGTCGACGTCGAAATCCCCGACGTCCATGACCCAGGAGTGCATCGCGACCAATCCGACGCCACGCCGCGACGCCTCGTCGAAGGCGATCGCCGTCGCGAGCTCCGATGCCGGGGAACCGTCGATGCCGACCAGGACTGGTGCCTGCGCCGGATGCTCCATCATCGGGTCCTCATCGTGAATCACCGCGACGGGGCAGTGCGCATGATGGACCAGACCGGTGCTGACCGAGCCGAGCAGCCGCTGATTCAGAAACCCGTTGCCGCGGCAACCGACTACCAGCATCGCGGCGTCCTTCGAAAGGTCGACCAAGGTGGGAATCGTGGCGCCGGAGTACGACTTCTCCTCAACGGCAATGGGATCGAAGTCGAGAATGGCCCTGTCCGCGACGTGCCTCGAGTCGGCGAGGATCTGATGTCCGTGCTCGTCGCGGTGATTCCAGAACTCGTGGGCCAACTGAGGTTGCGGCCACATGCCCATCGCAGGTTGTGCCAGCACATGGACCAACGTCAACGGCACATGGCGCAGCGCCGCATCTCGCGCCGCCCAATCGGTGGCGACCTTGCTCGACGGGGAGCCGTCGACCGCGACGACGATGCCTTCGTTCCGCGAGCAAGCGGCCATGTCAAACTCCTACGGCTAAGGCGTCATGAGGCGCGCGATGACGAGACCACCCAAGCTTCGTTGCCTGCAGCCCGAAATTCCGAGGGTCCAAAGACACCGAGCGTGGCTGCGGAGGTCCTCACTAGCCGATCCATGAGTGGTGGTGACCTTTTCGCACCGAGATGGGACCAATGACCCCATCTCCGGAACGCCGCCTGGTCGTAGCCTCCGGTCAGAAGGAACTCGACGGCGCACCGACCAGAAAGAAATCTGCCATGAAGCAATCGGAGCCGGGAGCGCCGATCGTCGTGGGCATCGACGGCTCGCAAGCCGCCATCGTCGCAGCCTTGTGGGCCGCCGACGAGGCCGTCAGCCGAAACACCCCGCTACGCTTGGTTCACGTCGTCGACGTCGAAGACGACATCGACCGTGACTTGGACGACGACCCAGCCGTAATCGCCAAGGATTGGCCAGAAACGCGTTACGGCAGAGAATCATTGCGCGCTGCTTCGACCGCGGTGCAGTTCGCCAGAAAGGCCGTCACGCTCGAAGTCCAAATCGTTTGGGGCGAGGTCGATTCGATGCTGATCAAGGAATCTGATCGAGCGTCCATGATTTGTCTCGGCTCCGTGGGGATCTCGCCCTTCTGCAACGAACTGCTCGGCTCGACTGCGGCCATGGTGGCTGCGAAGGCACATTGCCCGGTGGCGATCATCCGCACTCCTCACTGCCCGCCGACATCGGAGCCCGACTGGATCGTCACATCGGTAGACGACGGTTCGGACAGTGATCACATCGTTGGCTACGCGATCGACGAGGCTCGGGTACGTCGTGCGCCCGTTCTCGCCCTCGGGGTGGCACGGCGCGACCATCGCGGACTCCAGTACGACGAACTCGAGCGCAGGGTCACGGCTTGGCGGAACGACAACCCGGGCGTACACATCCATCCCGTCGCCGTTCCCACCGACGTCGCAGGCTTCCTCGGGTTGCACCAGGAGCTGTCCGTCCAGTTGGCCGTCGTCGGCGCTGCGGACGCCGAACAAGTGGTCGCGATCGTAGGCCCGCACCGCGAGGGTCACGAGCCGCGCAACCGATGCTCCGTCCTCGTCGTCCGCTAGTGCTGCCGACCAATGAATCCAGCACGCGCCGAACATGATTGGTCATTCACGCTCAGGGACCACGCGAACATTCACGTGCGTCGGCTCGTAACCGAAGACTACGATGCAGTCGTTCGGCTCACCATCTCGCTTACCGACCGTGAACGCTATCTCCGATTCTTCACCACTCACCCAAGCCATCTGGACGAGTGGGCCCGATCGCTGACCGAGCTGGACGACCCAGAGCAGCTCGCCCTCGGCGCCTTCGACGGCGACATGCTGGTTGGGGTGGCCAACTACAACAGGAGCAATCGACCAGAGATCGCGGAGGCATCGGTCGTAGTCGCCCATGACCAGCACGATCGCGGGGTAGGAACCGCCCTGCTACAGGCCTTGGCCGTGGTCGCGAGGGGCAACGGGGTTCGTCATCTGGTTGCCGACGTCCTTGCCGAGAATCACTCCATGCAAAGGGTTGTCGCCGATGCCGGCTGGTCGTGCAGCCACCGCCAGGACGGCTGCATCATCTGCTATGACGTGGACCTCGAGCAACAGGGCCTCGAGCATCGAGACTGAAGACCCACATCAGTCGAATCTCGAGCCGTCCAGCCGCCTCACTACGTCGTCCAACGCACGGCGGGGCGTCGCAGGAAGAGGGTCGGCGTTGATGGGTGCCCAGCCGACGCGCAGGAGCATTTGCGGGTAGTCCTCGTCGTCGAACGCGTCGGCTCGGACGGCTTCACGAGTCGTGCCGATCTCGAGCGGTTCGGTGATGGGGCTACTCGCCAGTCCCAGACCCGTCGCGGTCAGCAACACCAGACTGGTCGCCTCCCCGGCGCGCAGCCGAGCCAAGTCGTCGTCGTCTTTGGTACCAAGCGCCAACAACACGCCGTGGTCGTCGCCCGGTGATGCTTCGGAGGGTTGCGCCAAGGCCGTGCCCGCAAAGAGTCGGCCAGGTACCGGTGAGTCGGGACTGGATTCGGGGATGTTCCGTGCAGGCACGCCGGCAGAGGACGCGTATCGACCGCTCCAGACCGTGAGTTCGTCCAGATACTCACGATCCGTGACATGCTGCCAAACCGCTTGTGCCAGTGCGGCTCGAAGATCGGTCGATGGCTCGACTCGCCGCAACGTGACACCCATGCGGGCGGCTCTCGCACCCATCAAGGAGACATCGCCATGGGACACTGGCCACTCACTGAAGTAACGGCGGTCGGTCCTGCGCCTGGGGATCGCTGCAGCCAGGGCCACGTCCACGTCGCTAGGTTTGCAGCGGTGCACTTGGATCGACGCCAGGTGCAGAGGCTCGGCGGCATTGGGAAACCGGTGCACCCTGCTCTGCCAGCCAAGTGCGGCCAGCGCAACGACGCAGTGGTTGAGTGCCGCGCCGCAGCTGACCATCATGTCGCGTCCGTCGGGGTCGGTGTGAACGAGATGCAGCTCGGGGTTGGCATACAGGTGCAGAGTCTGGTCGCCAACCCTCCACTCCCACGGCTGGACGTTGTGTACCGACGGTGCGCGAGTGGCCAACGCCAACGCGGTACGTGCCGTTGCGACGTCCGGAAAGTTAGTGCTCATCAGACGATGACCTCCATGTATCTCGCTGTTGCCCTTCACAATGCACCGCCGTGTTCACCCATGCGAGGGTAAGAAGTCACTTCCTGCGCTCCGCGGGGCTTCGTGCGCTCATCAGTGACTTTGTGCCCAACCAAATGTGACGAATAGCGGCTGACGAACCCCCGGGGTCCGCCCTAGCGTCGTTCCCAATGACGTCGCATCCCGTCCCATCGCACCAAGAGGCAGCCAAATGACCGGATCCACAGCACAACCCACCACCATGCTGAGCGAGGACGAGAGCTGGGCGCTCTTGTCGAGCGTTTCGCTTGGCCGCCTGGCAATCAGCGTCGGCGACGTCCCCGACATCTTCCCGGTCAACTTCGTGGTTCAGCGGCGCACCGTTCTGATCCGCACGGCCGAGGGCACGAAACTGTCTGGCGCAGTGGTCAATCAGCGGGTCGCCTTCGAAGCCGACCTCCACGACGTCGCACAGGGGTGGAGCATAGTGGTCAAGGGGATCGCCCACCTTCTGCAAGGTGCAGCAGAGATCGAGGACGCGGAGCGCGCTCAAGTCCTTCCGTGGATCGCCTCTAGGAAGGACCGTTACCTCCGGATTCTGCCAATCGGAATCACGGGACGGCGTTTTCACTTCGGTGGCGAAATGGAGCACCCGTTCGACTTCAGTTAGACCACATGTTCCGCCCGGCTACGGATGCCCCGCAGCATCTTGCTCTCCATGATGAAGTGTGGGATGTCGAACGCCGCACGACCCACCGCGCCACCACTTCCACGGGCTATCAGTCGGGTGCTCGCACCTTCCGTACGAAGATGAAACGACCAACTACCGGTTGCCTTTTCACCGCTGAGGACGCGCTCGTAGTCGGCTTTGGAGACCAACACCAGGTGGGAGTTGGGTTCGACCGCCGCCACCACCTGTCTTCCGTAGTCTCCGTAGCGGCGGGCCAGCGACACCACGTCGCCAACCTCTAGCTCCTGCCATTCGGGATGAATCTCCGAAGCGTTGTGGATGTCGGCACCTGCGGCTCGCTCCAGCACGCTATAGCTGTAGAAGCCGCCTCGATCCTCACCGATCTGTACCAGCCACTGCCAGACCGCGCCGACGGGAGCACTGATCGCAACGGCCCTAGTCGTGCGAGCGAGACCGGGGTCCACCAATTCGTCGCCTGGATACGTCGCGGCCACCTCGTCGGCAGTCGCGCCCCATGCGTACATCCACGGTTTCACGTGCCTGCGGTATGCCGCGACGAGCCCTACCAGCGCCAATATCGCTGCAAGCCAGGGCCGCTGCCTCGTCATGTCGACGAACCGGCATGCCCGTGCAGCGGCGGCGCCGAACTCTCGTTGTATCGCTCGTGTTCGTCGAACGGACACAGGAGAACCGGCGCACTGCAGTGGTGCAGCAGATGCAGGCTGGTCGAGCCGAATAGGCGCTGCGTCGTCCTGTTACGCCGTCTGCTGCCCACGACGACGAGTTGCGCTCCCACAGACTGGATTTCCAGTGCTCGGCCTGGTTTGACGGGTTCACAGACCACCGCGACTTCTACGTGGGGATGCAGTACTCGCCACCGGTCGACGACACGGTTCAAGCGCCGCCACTGAGCCCGAGTGGAAGCATTCCACTGGATCTGGACCGGCTGATTCGTCGCAATCGCGGGTCGCTCGACCGACCAGGAGTAGACCACCCGCAGTGGTGCACCGAAGCGGTCGGCGAGTTCGAAGGCGACGCCGAGAGCTCCCCCGTCGCTTGCGCACCCGTCGACGCCCACGACGATCGGTTGGTGGGTTGGTGCGGTCGAGGCGCCCCGCCACGCGACGATGGGACACTTCGAATGGACAAGGGTGGCCAGCGTCGTCGATCCGATCAGCAATTCGCCAAGGGCGGTGACGTCATCGCAAGCCAGCACCAGCAATCGCGCCGTCGCGCTCGCCGCGGAGAGCGCCTCGTTGGCCGGGATGGTCGATTCGGCCGTCGTCACGACCAATGCCGGTCGGTCCTCTAGAACGGATTTCTTCGTCTCCTCGAGAACGAGTTCGGCGGTTTCGCGATGATCCACGATGGCCGCAGCGCGAACCGCAGCGGCCACGTCTGAGAGGTTCCTGCCGAGATAGGGTGTCGCCGTGAGGATGTGAAGCGACACGCCTAGACGTTCGGCGACCGCCCCTGCCCAACGGGCAGCACGCAGTCCTTCGAGGGAGCCGTTCACCCCAACCACGATGGGCGGGTTGTCGGCCATTGTTTCGCTACTGCCCTCCATGTGGGATGCCTTACCCTCTGCGCCTGCCACTGGGATGACGGCGCATTGATTCGTGCAGCAGCCGCCGCTCGACGAGCTCGAGCTCCGCAGAGGGCGGAGAGTCCGACTCGTCGAGGTGTCCCGTCCCTCCGACCGGGTCGGCGTCAATGCGGAAATATTTCGGCACGTCCACGTTCTCAGCTCCGTTCAGATGGCTAGACAACACAGTTCCTGCGCCTCGGCGACGGAGTCGCCGAGCGGTTGGCTGGTGTCGATGTGGCGGGCTTCGCGCCAGTCGTGCACGTCGAGTGCCATGGCTGAAGCGATCTGCGGAGTGGCATCGGACGCACCCTTGGGGCGGTTCGAGATCCGCGTCATGGCCTCCTCTAGGGGCACCGTGCACGCTAATTCCACTGTTGCACAGTGTCCTTCGTGGCCGAGTTGTCGTGCTCGGGTGCGGTGCCGAGGATCGCGCCAAGTGCCGTCCATGATGACCGACTGGCCATTGCCGAGCAATAGCCGGGCGCGGCGAAGCATAGTCGTGTAGACCGCGTCCACCTTGTCCGGACTGTACAACCCGGCATCCTGGATGCCAGCGTCCCCGTCGAGTTCGCCTTCCGCCTGCATCTCGCGGCGAACGTCGTCGCTGGAGATCACCTGTGCCGGCAGCCTTTCGCCCAGCGCGCGCGCCAACGTCGTCTTCCCCGTGCCAGGACCTCCGCCGACCAGAATCAGTTGCACGGTGCCCGCACGGAGGTGCTGTACGGCCATGTCGAGGTGTCGACCTGCGTCGACTGCCGCATGGTGAACGCCCTGAGCCGCCTTGATGCAGTCGACCTTTGCTCGCACCACGGCTCGATAGGCGATGTAGAAGTGTGCCAGCGATGCGGGCGCCTGGTCCTGGGCGCGACGCCGATACTCCTCCAAGAAGAATGCGCCGAGATCTCGCCGTCCCAGAAACTCGAGATCCATCGCCAGAAACGCGGCATCGTCGAGTCCATCGACGTATCGCAGTGCGTCGTCGAATTCGAGGCAGTCCAACAACACTGGACCACTTCGAAGGCAGAAGACGTCGTCGGCGATCAGGTCGCCATGCCCGTCGACGATACGGCGCTCGACGATGCGGGAAGCGAACAGCGCCGCGCGACCGTCGATGAATCGGGTCGCTAGGCGCGCAACCTCGTCTAGTACGTCGACGTCCAGCAGCGTTCCGGCGTTGCGGCGCAACTCCGTAAGGTTCTCCTGCCAGCGGGCGGCGATCGCAGGCACCCTGGCGCAGTCGTCGACCTCGGCCGAACGGATGGCCTCCGAATGAAAGGCGGCCAGCCTCTTCGCGATCGCCGAGAGGTGTCCTTCGACGGGTTCATTCCGCCGGACCATCGACGCGAGCCGTCGCGAATCGGGATAACGCCGCATGACCACTACCGGCTCCGACTGACCCCCGCCCGGATCGGTGAGGTGCGCAACGCCGAAGTAGCTGTCGGCCTCCATCCTGCTGTTGAGCCGGACTTCACGGTCGCACGCCTCCTCACGGAGCGCCACGGTGCTGAAGTCGAGGAAGTCGGTGACGATCGGCTTCTTGCCCTTGTACGCCCGGTCGCCGACCAATACGACCATGCCGGTGTGGGTTTCGCGGATCTCGGGCGTTTCGGTCGCGGTGACATCGGCACCGGGTTGCGTCGCCGCCGAGGCCAACGTTGAGTTCATGCAGTGATCCTCGCCGCACCGGCACTCGGTCGGTAGCTGTCCTGGGACCCTTTGTGTTCGCCACAAGTCCTCGACCGACGGGGCCCAAAGTCCCTGACACGGCGCGCGGGCCGGCGAGGACATTGGCTGGCTCGACAGGTGACCTTCGACCCTGGCGACGCAGGTCGCCGACGAGCGACGCTTCGTCACATGGACAGAAAGAGAACCCCCGTGACGAAGTCAGTCGTGTCCAGCGTGGTGCTCGCCGAGGCAGTACACCTTGCGTGCCGGGCACCGTCGATTCACAACAGCCAGCCATGGCTCTTCGTGGGGACAGGCGCAGGGACCCTACAGCTTTACCTGGACCGCGACCGTCTCGTGCATACGGATACCTCCGGGCGACAGGCACTCATCAGCTGCGGTGCGGTACTCGACCATCTCCGGGTTGCCATGGCGGCAGCCGGTTGGGCGGCAAACGTCGACTACTACCCCAACCCCAACAATCATTTCCACCTGGCATCGATCGACTTCGACCCGATGTCGTTCGTCACGGAAGGACATCGCCGTCGCGCGGACGCGATCCTGGCGCGGCGGACTGACCGCCTGCCCTTCGCCGCGCCCGCGGATTGGGACGACTTCGAATCTCTGTTGCGGCGCGCCGTCGATGACGATCTTGCGGTCCTTGACGTGTTATCCGACGATGCCCACCCGCAACTCGCCGAGGCATCGCATCTGACGGAGGCACTTCGCCTATACGACTCGTCGTACCATGCCGAACTAGCTTGGTGGACAGGACCATTCGAGACGGCTGACGGCATCCCGGATAGCGCGTTGGTATCGGCAGCCGAGAGTGACCGGGTGGACATCGGGCGTACCTTCCCCGTCACACAACACCACGAACGCCGCCTGCAGTTGGCCGAGGATCGGTCGAAGGTGCTCGTGCTCTCGGCGCTCGGCGACAGCCGTCGCGACATTCTTACCTGCGGCGAGGCGCTTTCGATGGTGCTTCTGGAGGCCACGATGGCCGGCATGGCCACATGTCCGTTGACTCACCTGATCGAGGTCGACGCCAGCCGCGACGTCGTCGCGGGATTGACGGGTCATCCACTGCCCCAGGTGCTGATCCGGGTGGGCATGGCCCCCGCGCTCGACGAGATCCCGCCGCCGACACCTCGGCGCCCGTTGAATGACGTGCTCACTTGGCAACCGTCGGCAATCGGGGCTTCGCGCTAAGGAAGAGAAGGTGTGCGATGAATCAACCCCGATTCACCATGGCCGCGGCAACAGCGGTGTTCCTCTATGGAGCACGCCGATACTTCCGCAACTGGGGTACCACGAAGGAAGAGTGCCGGATGCACTTGCCGGGAGACGAGCTCATCCGGCCGCCGGTCATTCAGACGACAGAAGGCATTTCGATCGATGCCTCGGTCGCAGCCGTCTGGCCATGGCTGGTGCAGATGGGCCAAGACCGAGGCGGACTGTACGGCTATGAGTTCCTAGAGAATTCGATCGGGCTGCACCATCGAAACGCGAGCCGGATTCATCCGGAGTGGCAGCGGATCGCACCCGGTGACGTCATTCGCCTTTCGCCCCAGGGATGGCTCGGTCTCCACGACGGCGTCGCGTTCACGGTCGCGGAGGTCATCGAAGGGCAGGCCCCAGGAGAGCAGGCCACCGAAGAGCGGGCCATCGTGCTCCACGTTGCGCCGCCGAGTCTTCCGTGGGAGACCGTGTGGTCATTCCACTTGATCCCACGCGGGGACGATCGGTGTCGACTGCTCATCCGCAGTCGGGTGGGTCTGCGTCGGCCTGGCGAGGTCGTACTAGCCGAGATCGCCAGTCCCGTCACGGCACTGATGACCCGCGGCATGCTTCGAGGAATTCAGCGACGGGCAAGGGACGCGCCCGTTCGAACTCCGGTGGCGTCGGCGTCGCCGCCCTAGACGAGCCATGTCTCAACAGTCTTCCACGACGATGGCCCCAAGCTCGTTCGCCGCCGAGTCTGCGAGGCGTCGTGACGTGCTACGCCGAGGGTTCTTGCCGACATTGGTGTGCGCCACGCTCTTCGGCCTGATCGCGGGCGGACTCGCCTGGCTGGGCGGTGCGACGGCGACAGCCGACAAGTTTTGGGCCGCAGTAACACTCGTCGCCTTGTTACCAGCGACGTGGTGGGTGGTGGCCACGCTGCGGCGCGGTCAGTTCGGGGTCGACGTCATCGCGCTGCTGTCCTTGGTCGGCACCCTCGCGGTGGGCGAGTACCTCGCTGGCGCGTTGATCGGAGTCATGCTGGCGACCGGTCGCACGCTGGAGCGCGCCGCCGAGCGACGAGCCACCAAGGATCTGCGTTCGTTGCTCGAACGAGCTCCCAAGGAGGCCCGGCGCCGGATCGCGGACGACGTCGTGACGATACCGCTCGCCGACGTCGCGGTGGGCGACGTCCTGGTGGTCGGCCCCGGCGAGATGCTGCCCGTCGATGCGAGGATCACCTCGTCGTGGGCCGTCCTTGACGAATCCGCACTGACCGGCGAGTCCGTTCACGTCGAGCTCCGCGGGGGGCAGGAAGCCCGCAGCGGTGCGATCAATGCAGGCGGCGCGATCGAGATCCACGCCACGGCGACCGCAAGCGACAGTACCTATGCGGGGATCGTGCGCATGGCTCGAGACGCCGCGGCGACCAGTGCACCCGTCGTGCGCTTGGCGGATCGCGTTGCCGCGTGGTTCCTGCCACTGACCCTGCTCCTCGCAGGCTCGGCCTGGCTGTGGAGCGGTTCTGCGGAGCGTGCGGTAGCAGTGTTGGTGGTGGCGACACCGTGTCCGTTGTTGCTCGCGGCACCCGTCGCGATCGTGTCGGGGCTTTCCCGGGTCTCGCGCCTTGGCGTCATCGTTCGTGGCGGCGGCGCATTGGAGATCTTGGGCCGCGCCGCCACGCTGGTGCTCGACAAGACCGGCACCGTCACGAGCGGCCGACCGCGCGGCACCGACATCGTGGTTGCCACCGGATGGTCGCCGATGGACGTGTTGAGCCTCGCCGCTTCCGCCGACCAGTTCTCACCGCACGTGTTGGCCAAGGCAATCGTCTCCGAGGCGAAGACGCGGAACATTTCCCTGATGATGCCAACCGACGTGGTGGAGGAGCCGGGAAAGGGGATCTCGGCCACCGTCGAAGGCAGGCGAGTCACCGTGGGCAACCACGCGCTACCGGCCGAACCTGCGCCGTGGGCCGCCGCGACCCTTACTCGGGCGTCGTTCGACGCTGCCGTTGTCGCATGGGTCAACGTGGACGGCCAACTCGTGGGCGCGATCTTGCTGATGGATCCGCTGCGACCGGATGCGCCGCGCACCATCCGCCGACTGCGTGCCGCAGGCATCGCGCGGGTGATCATGCTCACAGGCGATCGATTCGCCCCAGCACAGCAGATCGGTGCGGTACTCGGCGTCGACGAGGTACGGGCTGAACAGACGCCCGAGGACAAGGTTTCCCGGGTGCGAGCCGAGCGGGAACACGCCGTCACCATCATGGTCGGTGACGGTGTCAACGACGCACCCGCTCTCGCCGCAGCGACCGTAGGCGTCGCGATGGGTGCCCATGGCGCGACCGCCAGTTCGGAAGCGGCCGACATCGTGTTGACGACCGACCGACTCGATCGGCTAGCCGACGCGATGGTCATTGCCCGCAGAACGCGAAGAATTGCGCTGCAGAGTGCCGTCACCGGCATGGTGTTGTCCTGCATCGCAATGGGTTTCGCGGCGGCGGGCCTACTTCCCGCCGCTGCCGGCGCTCTTCTCCAGGAAGCCATCGACTTGACCGTGATCCTCAACGCACTGCGTGCCCTTCGCGCAGGTGACGGCGAAGCGACGAGCCTATCTGCCGACACCGAGGGGCTGCTCCGCAAATTCTCCGCCGAACACGACGTGATGCGCGACGACTTGTCGCTTCTGAGGACCACCGCACACCTTCTCGTCGCGGGCGAACCGGGCCAGGCCTTGACCTCGCTTCGAGGGACCGATGCGTTCGTGCAGCACATCCTCTTGCCGCACGAGCATGCCGAGGACCGCACCCTGTACCCGGCGTTGGCCGGTCCACTGGGCAGTTCGGAGGCCACGGTGACGATGAGCCGCATGCACGCCGACATCGACCGCCTGGCCTATCGCCTGCATGCCCATTTGGCGAGCGCGGAAGCCGCGGGCGCGATCAGCGGCACCCAGACCGAGGACCTCTTGGCTTGCCTCTTCGGCTTGGATGCGCTGTTGTCGCTTCACTTCCTCGCCGAGGAGGAGAGCTACTTCGCCTTGCTCCCAGAAGACGTCGCCAAGGGCTAACCGTGCCCGCACACTCGATGACCTCGATCTCGCCGACACCTGTTGGTGCACGTCGCCGAGGACTACACTCGACGGCGCGGCCTCAGAACTCCCCGGAGGCAGTCGGAGGTTCTGGCGTGTGGACGTCGAAGATCACAGATCGTCCTTTACCGCGTTAGGGCGCCACGCTGTTCCCGGGTTGCCCACACAGCTCGATGAGTCGCTATACGCCCCTGGCCAAATGGCGCATCTCCTTCGTGTCATCGTCGGCCTCGCCACGGATCTCGACCTCGATGCGACTCTGCATCGCATCGTGACCGCGGCCATGGAACTGACCGGGGCCCGTTATGGCGCGCTGGGCGTGCTTGGACCCGACGGCACCCTTTGCTCGTTTCTGCACTCCGGCATCGACGATGCCACTGCCGAGAGGATCGGCCATCTGCCCGTCGGGAAGGGCGTCCTCGGAGTTCTGCTCGACGAACCGGTACCACTACGGCTCGACGATCTCGCTTCACATCCCGCCGCGGTGGGCTTTCCCGAACACCACCCACCCATGCGCGCGCTCCTCGGTGTTCCAATCTACATCCGGCAGAACATGTTTGGCAGCCTCTATCTGACCGAACCGGAGTCGCGGGCCACGTTCAGCGAGTCAGACGAAGTGGTCGTTGGGGCGTTGGCGGCGGCGGCGGCGGTGGCGATCGACAACGCGCGACTGTTCGACCGAGAGCACGCCAACGCGAAGTGGATGGAGGCCAGTCGTGCCATCACCACCGCGCTACTCAGCGAAGCCGACCCAGTGGCGCAACCGCTGCGCTTGATCGCCGAACGTGCTCGCGAACTGACCGAGGCCGAACAAGCGATCGTACTGGTCCCCAGCGATGCCGACCTACCCGCCGAGGAGGTCGAGACATTGGTGGTATCGACCGCCGTGGGGCTGTGGACGGACGAGGTGTTGGGTCAGGAAGTGCCAGTGGAAGGTTCGACGACGGGCGGGGTCTTCCGCTCGAGAGTCCCCCTCATCACCGAATCGTTCCGCCATCCCATCCAAGCGTTCACCGACGTCGGGCAAAGGCCGGCGATCGTCATGCCGCTTCGGACGCGACAGTCCATTCTCGGTGTCCTCGCCGTGGCGCGAACTGAGCACCAAAGTCCCTTCGATGCAACACATCTCGAGCTGATCAGCGACTTCGCCGATCATGCCGCGGTGGCACTCACCCTGGCCGCCAGCCGCGGCCAGGCGCGAAGGTTGTCGCTGATCGCCGATCGCGAGCGCATTGCCCACGACCTGCACGACCACGTGATCCAGCGGTTGTTCGCTGCTGGCATGGATCTTCAAGGCACCATCGCGCGTTCACGGTCGCCCGAGGTCAACCGGCGCCTCAGCGCGACGGTCGATGATCTGCAGGCGACCATCGACGAGATCCGGACGACCATCTTTGCGTTGCAGTCGCGGACGACTGCCGCGGGCGGGTTCCGCCTTCAGATTCAGAGCGCCATCGCCGAACTCACCGAGGACCGTGCCATCCAGACCATGGTGCGCATTTCGGGACCGCTGACAGCCATCGGTGACCAACTCGCCGAACACGCGACACCCGTGATCATCGAGGCAGTCAGCAATGCCGTGAGGCATTCCGGCGCCGAACATCTCACGATCGAGATCGCCGTCGCCGACGAGTTGACCATCGACGTCACCGACGATGGCTGCGGCATCGACCCCACCAATCCGCGCCGCAGCGGACTGGCGAACCTCGAGCACCGCGCCGCGACGGTAGGCGGTAGCTGCGCAATCAGCGCCGTGACCGGCGGGGGTACCCACGTCAGGTGGGTCGCGCCACTGGTTGGTTAGCATCCGCGGGCCAGCCAATTGCACACTCCCAATTGCATACTCGGCGTTGGGGTCTCGACCCGACATCGCCAACGTACGGGTCAGGGCTTGTGGTCTGCGCGACCGCCTCGGCCGTCGACCAGCTCGTGCAATTCCTTCTCCCACTGCGCATTGCGGTGACGGTCCAGACGCCAGGTCAATAGCCACCGTCCACCCGCTGCGACACCCATCAGCGCCGACCACGAGAGCAGCGCAACCACGACGCCGTCCATCACCGCCTGATCGGTGGATACGGGTGCGCGACGCAGCTTGCCCATGCCGTCGACCCAGATCGGGACTTGGTCGCCTACCTTGACGTGCGACGGCCATGTGATCGATCCGACCCGTGGCAAACCCTCGTTTTCCCACGCAATCTGGGCAACCCAGACATCCTTGGAACCGTAGAGGGATGAAGCCGGGGAACTCGCAGTCACCCGCGCGGTCATCTGATGCGCACCATCGGCCTCGCGGGCATACATCGTCGCCTGGTGCCGGTGCGTCGACATTCCGACCGTGACGACCACCGGGATGATGGCAACGGCCAACAAGAACAGCACGAGCGTGGCGATCGCCTCGATGCGATCGCTCGCCCTTACCAAACGGTTGCGGCCAAGCCGGCCGAACAAGCCCCCGCGAGTGGTGCCGATGGTGAAAGTCTGCACGTCGCCTCCCCATGCCGTGGCCGGTATGCCGGCAGTCAGGAACTCTTGGCGTGCGCTTGATCGTCGGCCTTCGTCAAGGCCCTGTCCGCCGATCGCACGATGCTGCGGTTGAACTTGAACTGCGCAGTCACCAGCTCGTCGGCCAATTCGATTGCCGCCTCGACGATCCGCGCACGAAGCGGCTGGACAGCCTCGGGAATCGCATCATCGAGTGTCAAACGAAACTTGTGCAACGCTTGGCTGGCCGCGTGCTGACCGGCCTTCGCCGATTCGCGCACCTCATCGGCCAAGCCCACCCCGTCAGAAGCAGAAGCCTTCGAATCGATAGCGGTCACGTCATCGCTCTTGGTTGTCATGCTGATCAACGCTAATCCCGCCAACGTCGACGACACACGGGACAAAGTCACCCGCCGAAAGGCCATAGGTCCACACACGTCCCATCGATGAAATCGGTTCGGTTCGAATACCTTCGGTCGACTTGGAACAGCTGGTGAATGGGGCGGTAGACCCACAGTTGTGGGCCAAAGGGCACTTTCGGCGCCTCGACGCCAGAAGAACACTGAAGGTGTCGAGATGGTGATCGTCAAGCTCCGCAACGGGGCCAAAGGAGAATAGCGATGAGCATTACGGGCCGCACGGACCGACAGATTCAGGAGGCCGTCGAGGCCGAACTCGAATGGACCCCCGAGGTCGACGCCGCAGGCATCGGAGTGGCCGTCGACGACGGCGTGGTTTCACTGTCCGGGGAGGTCGACGACTACGTCGCTCGCAGCGCCGCCAAGCGGGCCGCGCTACGGCTACGCGACGTAACAGCCGTCGTCAACGATCTGAAGGTCCACCCGAAGACATCGCTGGCCGTCAGCGAGGTCGACGTCGCGAAGGAAGTCGATCATGCGCTCAGGTCGGCCACCAACGTCCCCGACACCGTCAAGGCCGAGATCGACGGCCACGCCGTGACCCTCACCGGTCAGGTCGAATGGGACTTCGAGCGTCGCGCCGCCAAACGCGCCGTGCGCTACCTGCGGGGCGTGCACTTCGTGGAAAACCGAATCACCCTCACTCCACGCGCATCAAGCGAGGACACTGCGGAAAACATCAGGAGAGCAATCCTCCGCAACGCCCAACTCGACGCGAAGGCCATCAAGGTGGTCGCGGCGGGCGACACAGTCACGTTGTCGGGAACGGTGCGCTCGTGGGCGGACCGACGGCAGGCCGACCTTGCGGCGTGGTCATCACCCCACGTGAGCGAGGTCTACAACCACATCGTCGTCAAGTCCTAGCGAACCGCCGCCACTGGGTGGCCCATGCCGTCGTGAGCGCGACGCTGAGGCCAGCCGGAATCGCAATCGGCGCGACGGAAGGCGAAACGCCGACAAGCAAGAGAAGACCGAAGAGGACGGCGATCCCCAGGAGCGCCGATCGCGCGATGGTCCACTGCGTGTCCAATTGGAGCCGCGTGGAGACCAACATGCCGAGGATCAACGCCACGGTATGCCCCGCCGCGGTGAAGTCTGCACCCGATGCGACGACCACTCCCGCGACCGTCAACCACCCCACCACCCAGGCAAGGCGCCATCGAGGGGGTATCGCCGCCGTCAACGCGCCGAGGACGGCGACGGCGCCGTAGCTGAGACCGACGTCACGGACACCGGCTATCGCGACAGGCACCCAACCCAGCTTGATCGCGGCAACCAATCCTGCGGCGACGACCAGGGTTGCACCGACGTGGCCAATCGCGAAGACCTGAATCAAACCTCTGCTGCACCAAAGCAGTTCGGCCAACGCCAGCAGGCATACGAGTCCAGGAAGAAGGAGATAGGTCTGCCCCTCGGAGGTGACGAATGCACTCCCGAGAAGCGTTCCGAACTGACCGTGCCGGAGATTGTGCAGATTGGTGCTCAACTGATCGACGACACGGCTCTCCGCCTGCGGCCCGAGTGCCCAGAGCACGGAGGCGATGACGAACAGCACCGTCGCATAGGCCGCGGTGGCCCGCACCGGGGCCAGGCTGGAAAGGATTCGCGAAAGCATTTCCATCGAGTCTACCGACGACGCGCAGATGGGTCGGGGTGACGTTCGGCCGGTCCGGAGAGGCCCAATGGCTCCAGCGTGGGTACGACGCCAGCTCCTAGCGTGGTTTACAGCGCGGGCCCGACTACGGCAAAACGCGATGCCTTCAATCCCCGAACGGAAGGAACGGACCATGTCCGACCACAGTTCAGATCGGATCGTCGTTGCCGTCGACGGATCCGCCCCGTCGGACGCCGCGATCCAATGGGCCATCGAGGCAGCCGTGATGCGCAACGTCCCCGTGGCGCTGCTCCACGTCGTCCTCCCCGGGTTGCCCGTATGGGGACCTGGCTATGCGATGGCACCGCTTCCACCCGATTACACCGAACTGCAGCGAGAGGATGGGCAGCGTGTCTTGGACTCCGCGCGGCGCGACGCAGAGGCAGCCATGCCAGCCAGTCGGCAGGTCGAGGTCAGCAGCGAGCTCGTGTTCGCCGCCCCGGTGCCAACCCTGATCGACGCCTCCAAGGACGCGCAGATGATCGTGGTGGGTTGCCGTGGCCAGGGAGCGTGGCGCCGCGGCCTGCTCGGATCGGTCAGCACCGCGCTGATTCATCATGCGCACTGCCCCGTAGCCGTCATTCACGATCCGGCAGACGCACCGGTCCGTAGTACCGGACCCGTGGTCGTCGGTGTCGACGGCTCGCAGGCATCGGAGTTGGCTACCGCGCTCGCCTTCCACGAAGCAGCTTGGCGGGGCTCGGACTTGATCGCCATTCACGCTTGGCTCGATACCGAGGCATCGGCGCTGCCCCGATCGATCTGGCCCCGCGTCAAGCAAGAGGCGGAGGCGACGCTGGCCGAGCGCCTTGCCGGGTGGAGCGAACGCTACCCCGACGTGACGGTTCACCGTCACGTGTCGTTCGACCAGCCGGCCCGCCATCTGATCGAGTCCGCCGAGACCGCTCAGCTCGTCGTGGTCGGAAGCCACGGCCGTGGAGGCTTTGCCGGCATGCTGCTCGGCTCCGTCAGTTCGACGGTCGCGCACGCCGTCCAGAACCCGATGATCGTCGCAAGGCAGAGCTGACGACAGTGACGGCTGACCGAGACTAGACCAGCTGAAACCGATTGAGCTAGAGGATGTCCCGCGGGATGGGGACCCCGCGATCAGGTGCCACCACGCCCGCAGGAGCGAGCGCCGCTAAGGCCGCCCAACTTCCCTGAGCGCGGCGATGCGGTCGCGGTATTCGGTCTCGCTGAGTTCACCACGGGCGAACCGTGCAGCCAAGACGTCAGCCGGGGAGGATGCGAGGGGCGCGTCGCGCTGGGTCTGATCGTCGCCGCTCAGGTACTTCACCAGCGCGACCATGCCGATGATCACCAGTGCCCAGAACACGGCCGTCACGATCGCCATGGTCCCGTATCCCCACCAACCCATGTCGTCTCCGTACCAGTGCATCATTATTGCCCCTTCGATCGCATGTCCTTTGGCGTCCATCCTTCCGAGACCGGGCGCGACATCGATAGGGGCGATGTGCACTGGACGCAAGGACTTTGGACCTGACCACGACCCGACCACCTCCTGCACCGTCCATGCGGAAGTCATTGGGCCAAGTGACGTTTGGCCCTAGAGTCGCAGTCGGCGCACTTGCAGGATTGCGATATGTCCATGGAGAAGAACGCCACGCGCGACGCAGTGCGCGTGTTCAACAAGCACGTAGTCAATCCCGCCGTGCTGCGTCTGGCAGGCAACAAGTACTTCTACGCCTCGGCGATCCACCACACCGGGCGTCACAGCGGTAAGAAGTACGTGACGCCGATTGCCGCGAGTCGGGTGGTCGACGGGTTCGTCGTCCCGCTGCCCTACGGCACGCACACCGACTGGTTACGCAATCTGTTGGTGGAGCACCACGGCAGCCTACGATTCCATGGTGCGACGTTCGATGTCAGCTCCCCCGTCGTCGTGGACGCCGCGACTGCGATCGCCGAACTTCCACCGAGTCGACGACGCGTGCTGAAACGGCTTGGCGTCCAGCATTTCGTTCATCTGAATGCGACCGAACCAGATCAAGCCTCTCGTGACGCGTGACGCGGGAAACACCTTCCGTCCTTCTTTGGCTCAGTAGGGAGACGGGTCAAGACGTACTCGACTCGGACGGCCGGAAGGTGGGCCGCGTAGCCGACCTCTCGGTCGACCTCGACAGCCACGCGGGCCCGCGGATGGTGGGGCGAATGCTCGTAAAGCGGCGGCGAGCAACGGATTTCCTCGTACCTTGGGCGACTGTCACCGAGTTCGGCCACGCTGGTGTGGTGTTGAGCGATAGCGCCGAATTACCCGTGCCGGCAGGCGACTCGAAAACCGACGAACTTCATCCCGATGAGATCCTGCTGGTGCGCGACGTGCTCGACAGCCAGATCGTCGACGTCGTCGGACAGCGCCTGGCCAGAGTCGCCGACGTGGCGCTCACCAGAACCCCCAACGACCGCCTCGAGCTGGTGGGTGTCGAGGTCGGGTTCGGCGGCGTGCTGCGTCGGCTTGGCCTACCCGCTCTGGCAGCGCGCACACGCAAGGACGTCGTGGCATGGACCGACTTGCACCTGACCTCCGATCGCGGCCATACCGTGCAACTCGATACTCCCCTGTCCGCCGTTCATCACCTGGATGGCGTCGGACTCGCGGCGTTGGTCGATCGACTCGACGTCCAATCGGCCGCCGAAGTCCTCACCACGACCGATCCGCTCGTTGCAGCCCGCGCCGTCCGCGCCGCCGATCCACTGGTCGGCGAGCGGGTGCTCAGGGCGATGCCTGACGAAGACGTCGCCGACATCATCGCCGCCATGCCCGACAAACACGCGACACGATGGCGCGCCCGTCTGACCCGAACTCCAACACTCCTCGGACGACGGTTCCTCCGCTCCCAGACATGGCCACGGCGCCGCCGGACGCCGACAGACATGTCACCGTGAAAGGTGTTACCCCGCAACGATTCACCGTCGGGGCACTTCTGGCGGTCGTCGGGCCCGGGCTACTCGCCGGACTCTCGGACGACGATCCAGCTGGCATCACGACGTACTCGGTCCTCGGCGCCGACCACGGCTACCAATTGCTGTGGGTGCTGCTGCTGTCAACGGTCGCCCTCGTGCTGTTTCACGGCCTGGCGGCGCGCATGGGCGTCGTCACGGGGCAGGGGCTAATCGGACTCGTGCGTCAACGGTACGGGGTGAGGATCGGCGGCGCCACGCTGGCGATGCTCGTCGTCGCCAATGTCGGTACCACTTGTGCCGAGTTCGCCGGAATCGCGGCCGGTTCGGAACTGTTCGGCATCAGCCGCTACGCGAGCGTGCCAGCGGCTGCAGTAGTCGTCTCACTTCTGGTGCTACGCGGCAGCTTCCACCGCGTCGAGCACTACCTCTTGGCACTCTCGACGGTCTTCCTCGCCTACATCGCCTCGGGGGTGCTCGCACATCCCGATTGGGGCGCGGCGATACACGGCTTGGTCGTGCCGAGCCTGCCCGCCAACGGCGCGACCGTCGCGATCGTCACCGCCACCGTCGGCACGACACTGGCGCCGTGGGGACTGTCGTTCATCCAGTCCTACGCGGTCGACAAAAAGCTGCGCACCGAGGATCTCGCACTCGAGCGGGTCGACGTCATCACAGGCGCGCTGCTCACCGGAGTGATCGGATTCTTCGTCGTCGTGGCCTGCGCCGCCACGCTGCACCGCAGCGGCCGATCGATCGAGGACGCCGCCGACGCCGCAGTAGCGCTCGAACCGCTCGCCGGAGGTGCCGCCGCGACGCTCTTCGCAGTCGGATTGATCGGCGCGGCCCTATTGGCGGCCTCAGTGCTACCGCTGTCGACTGCGTACTCGGTGTGTGAATACGCCGGAATCGAGGCCGCGGTCGACGACTCCTTCGGCGAGGCCAAGACCTTCTACCTGACCTTCGGGGCCGTGACGCTCCTCGGTGCCCTCGCGGTGCTGATCCCCGGGGCTCCGCTCGTCACGATTTTGGTGGCCACCCAGGTTCTCAATGCCGTGTTGCTCGTGCCGATCCTCATCGCGATGGTCGGCATCGCCAGAGACCGTGACCTGATGGGCCGCTTCACGATTGGCAGAGCCAGCACTGCGGCGTACTGCATCACGACGGCCATCGTCCTTTCCTGCGTCGCCGCGCTCGCGGTCACTTCGATCACCGGATGAGCACTGATTCGAAAGGATTCGGCGGTGTGGCATGAATTCCAGCGTCAAGAGCACGAACAACGCGGGCAGCAGGTGGCGCAGAGACAGTAAGACGTAACGCCTGTCACCAAAGGCGTGATACTTGTCGAGATACCGATACAGCGATTCCAGACGAATGAGCCTGTCTCCCAGGTGAATCAAAGCGTAGAAGAGATGTTGCAGCGGCCCTCGGTCCTGATCGCCGAAGATCTCGGGGAATGCGGCGAATGCCAACGAGAGACGACGTGCGCCGTGGTCCTTCGCCCACGAGATCATGTCGACGCTGAGGCGTTCGTCGATGCCGTTCGGGGCATCGGGTCGGCGAAACGGCACGTCCAGCGAGACGTCGTTGCCTCCACCTGCCAGGGCATACCGGTGAAAGGCCTGTGCCCGCCCCGAGCGGTCCCTGGCGACCATCAAGAGCACTCCGGGATATCGACCCTCTAGGGCTCCGTCCAGGATCATGGAGAACCCTCGTTCGGTGCGAACTCCAGAATGCGACGACTGGAGCACTTCGACGAGCTCGGCGCGGGTGGCACCGTCGAGCGCGCCTTCCTCGAGGACTTCGGTGGTCACGCCCGCATTGCGGGTACGTCGCACTGCCTGCCGCAGGTTGCGGTACCGGCGTCCGACCATGTCGAAGTGAGCGACGTCGATTACGACGTCACGCCCGATCGGAACCGCGCGCAAGGGCGGGGCAACGGTCGCGGTCTCCGTCCACAGCGGCAACCGCCGCTGACTGCAGCCCAACACGAGAATGCGCCAACCCCTCGAGTGGCACATCGCGACGAAGTCGGCCGCCAGTTCCTCGAAGCGCCTGGGGTCTCCGATCGGGTCGCCGCTGACGGCGGCGAAACCACCCCGTGTTCGATACGCCAACATCGCGGTGCCGTCAGCACTGAAGAAGGGGGTCTTACGCGACTCCATCGCGAACGGCGCCAACGGATCTCCATGCGTCGCGTCGACCAGGGCCCACTCGAGTGGTAACGCATCGGGTCGCGGGCGGGCGGTTGTCGGCCACATCAACATCAGACCGGCGGCTGCGATTACGCCGTCGCCGAACACATCGAAGGACATGAGGTGAGCGCCGATTCCAACAAGCAACGCGAGTCCGGCTGCCGCGGCGTGGGCGACCGTCACCGGTCGGCCGAGAAAGATGCCCCTGGCGATCAACGCCACCGCGACCAGGATCGTCACCGACCATGCCAACCGGGCGTCGGCAGGCCAGGTCACGTGATGACGGTCGCGGACGAAGGTCACGACGAGCCATGTGAAGACGACGATCAACGCCAGCGCGCCGGAGCGCCGTGCGGTCCGGGAATGGACGTCGATGACGACGTTCTCGCTCGCACGGTTCATTCGCATGCTCCAGTGTTGACCATCGACGTCCCTACCAAAACGCTATCGGCCTTGGCCGACGTACGTAGCTGCCGAAAGTCCCCATTTCGCACAACACACGTCCCAACCAGTCGCCTCTGCGCACCACTTCGGGGAATGTCGTTCGACGTGCGGAGGAAGGACCATGGACTCTATGTTCGGCGGAAGGAGTCAGCCGAGAATCCTCACGTGACCAGTCTCGACGCCGACGCGTTTCTCATCGACTCCATGATGCCCACCTACGACGCCGTGATCGCCGAGCACATCGTGGTGCCTGCCGATCCGGCAACGACATTCGCCGCCATTCGCGCACTCGACCTGCTGACGGTGCACTCGCCGCTTCTGGACCTTTCGATGTGGCTGCGAGGCCTGCCCGCCAGAGTCTCCGGCAAGGCTGAGCCACGCCTGCCCAAACTCGTCATCGACACCGACATGGCGCTGCCAGGGTGGACGTTTCTCGGTCAACGACCAGACCGTGAGATCGCCTTCGGCGCAGTCGGCAGGTTCTGGCAGCCGACCATCGAATGGCGCGATGTCGCCGCCACCGACTTCACGGGCTTCGACGAACCCGGCTGGGGAAAGATCGCGGCGAACTTCTCGATGCTGCCGTACGGGGCGTCTGCGACGCTGCTCACCTACGAATGCCGCACGGTGACAACCGATCCCGAGTCACGTCGGCGGTTTCTACGCTACTGGCATCTGATCCGACCGTTCGTCGGCCACATCCTGCGGGCCACGCTTCGACAGGTCCGCGCCAACGTCGTGGCCACCTCGATGCAGAGCACGGCAGAACTGAGGGAAGCCCGATGACTCGCGTTCTCGTCGCGTTCGGATCCAAGCGGGGCGGAACCGCTGGACTGTCCGCCATGATCGGTGACGCGTTCGCCGATTTCGGTTGCGATACCACGGTATTGCCCGCTCGGGACATAACAGCACTGACCGACTTCGACGCGGTCGTCGTGGCAGGTGCGCTGTACGCCAACAGGTGGCACCGTGACGCACGTCGCTTCGTCCGGCGGAACGCCGAGGCCCTGCGGAAGTTGCCGGTATGGCTGGTCAGTACGGGGCCGCTGGACGACAGCGCTACACAGCGCGACATCGCACCGACCGGGCAGGTCCAGACTCTCCTCACCAAGGTCGGCGCGAGGGGCCATGCCACCTTTGGTGGTCGACTCAGCCCGAACGCAAAGGGCTTTCCCGCAAGCGCGATGGCAAAGACCAAGGCCGGTGACTGGCGAGATGGTGCGCACGTGCGCCGGTGGGTGGCCTCGGTGGTCGAGCAACTCACCGCCGCGCGACTGACGAGTGGTGGCTAATGCGGGACGCTCGGCCGCACTCCCCTGCCTTCATCGACGTGCCAGCGTTCTTGTCCTCGGCTTCCAATCAGGCGTTGCTCGCCGATCCGGCGCTTAGTGCGCTCACGGTCGAGTACGCATGCTGGGAGCTAGCGCTCGCCGACTGGCACGCACGGCAACGACGGAAGCGCGACCCCGAATACCCAGGTTGGATCGCAGAAGGGCGAGCGCTGTTCGATCGACTCGACGAACTCAAGAAGGTCGCCCACGGCTGCCGCCTCAACGTCGATTCCGCTCATCGAGCGCGTGTCACGTGAACTCTCGCGCGGGCTAAAGTCCCTACGCGGCAAAGCTAGTCAGGCTGTGCATCGCCTGACGGAGGCGCGCCAATCGCCCTTGGGGCACAGATCGCCTTGACGAAGTCGACTATGGCGTGCTCGGGGAGGTGCCGCGCGATGTCGGCCTCACTGACGATGCCGACCAGTCGGTGATCGTCGATGACGGGAATCCGACGGACCTGATGCTGCTCCATCGCGAGCAGCATTTCCTCCATCCCGGCATCCGCATCGACGTAGTACACCCGTCCCTGCGCCAACTCACCTGCTGTGGTCGTACTCAGTTCCCGTTCTTCCGCCACGGCCTTCACGACGATGTCACGATCGGTGAGCATGCCTCGCAATCGGTCGTCGTCGCTGCAAATCGGCAACGCGCCGACGCCGATCTCCCGCATCCGTTGGGCTGCGTCGACCAGAGTCGCGCTCTCGAACACGCAGGTGACGTCGGGGTTCATGATGTCGCGTGCAGTGGTCATGTCGATCCCTCGCTCGTGATTGATTCGTCGCACTACGAAGGCTAACTCGACGATCTGCCCCAGTTCGGGCATTCGGGCACGGGGCGGACTAGTCCAATGGGTCCAGCTCCGCCGAGGTGTCGTCGTGGACGACGAGGACCGAGCAATTCGTGCCCCGCATTGCCTTTCGCGCCCTGGCTCCCGTCAACTGGTCGACGAAGTCATGCCTGCCGGAGCTGACCACGAACAGCTGTTCGATGCTGGCACTCTGTTCGAGCAGATTCGTCAGGTCGTGCGGCATGGGAAGAACACAGACTTGAACGTCGGCCGGGTTCTCCCGTGCGTCCGCGAGGTACCGATCCATCTTGGCGCGGATCCCTGCAGCGTTGGTGCAGGATTCGGATCCCCCAGCATTGTTCGCCTGCCAGGTCGTCAGCGCGAGTACGGGAGCCTCCCGGAGCACCGCCTCGTCGAGTGCGGTCTGCAACACGGCATGCGATGCTTCGGAGTCGTCGAGCACCGCAACGATCCATCGATGGAACGTCGGTCGACGGTGGGTGTGTCGCCGGCGGACCACTGCCACGGTAGTGGGCGCCATCCGAGCCAGATTAGAGGCAGTCGATCCGCGCGACATTGGTGCGGAGTCCTTCATCCCCTTGTGCCCCAAGCAGAGAAGCGCCGCCCGCTGCCCAGCGTCGGCCAGTTCCAGAATGGGATTGCCCTGTAGGATCTCCGATTCCACCTTGACGTGCTTGTCGCTCTTGGCAACCGCTTCCCAGGCGCGGTGAAGGGCGTGGCGCGCGACCACCATTGCGTCATCGAGGTCCTGGTCGTTCGCTAGGTCCACGACGTAGATCAAGTCCAGCGCCGTGTCGCGCGCTGCGGCCTCGTCGGCCGCCCAGACGGCGGCCCGCACACTGGCTGTCGATCCGTCTATGCCGACCATCACGGGGGCGGAAGCGTCCATCGTCATCTCCTCCAACTTCATGTGCTTGGTTTGGACGTTAAGCCCAGCCGAGGTCAGTCGATACTGGCGAAGGTCCCGGATGCGAGGTCCTAGGTCCCTTCCGCCAGCACGCAGGTCATCACTTCGCCTTGGCAGGCGGGTGGCAGACCATCACGGGAACTGGGCTGTGGTGCAACAGGTTAAGGCTCGTCGACCCCAACGCGGCCGCGGCCAGGGCGGAACGGCCCCTGTTGCCGACGACCACGAGTTGGGCACGGTCGAGGTGCTCGAGCACGGCACGCGCCGCACCGGCCGCATCGAGGTAGCACTCGACCTGGACACTCCGATGGTCGCGGTGGTACTCGTCGACCAACTCGGTGAGTGCAGACAAGTTCAAGGCTTCGATGGCCTCCCAGTCGATCCCCAACGGGATCTTCACGTCCCCGGCAAGGCGATACGACGCCCACGAATGGACCGCATGCAGCGCGACCCCGAACCGCTCGGCGACCTCGAACGCGGTCGCCAACGCTGCCCGACCCGCCGGCGTATCGTCGACGCCGACCACCACCGGATCCGCAGTGGGCTCGCCGTGCGTCCCACGCCATGCGACGACGGGACAACTCCCACGCGTTACCAGGTCCAACGTGGTCGACCCCAGCAACACAGCCGCGGTCGGAGAGATGTCCATGCCTCCGAGCACGACGAACCGCGCGTGCCTGCTCGCGTCCACGAGCACCTCGTCGACGGCGTTCGAGGTCGCCGAGGTCGTCACCGACAGCCCGGGCCGCTCGCGTCGTACGGCATCGGCTGCGTCCTTGACGAAGGACTCCGCGTTTTCGGCTTGATAAGTGAGCAGCGCGGCCTGAAAGACCGCGGCGGCTTCGGTGAAGTTGGAACCCAATGGTGGCATCCCATGCACGACGCGCAACGGTGCGTCGAACCGCTCGGCGACGGCGCCTGCCCAGCGTGCCGCATTTCGCGCACTCGCGCTGCCGTCAACGCCGACGATGACCGGCGCACCACGGTCAGACGACACAGGGTGAATGGACATGACCGAATCGTCCCGCCCGCTTACCCATCGTGACAGCGCCGACCTACCCCGACATCCCGACGAAGGTCCTCTTCGGAGAGGGCCTTAAGACCTCTCCGCATGGTCTCCGGGCGGGAGTGCAAGAAAGGGACCAATGGCTCTGTCGCACTACAGATCCGCGGTACAAGCTCGATTCGACGACACCGTTCGAAGTACCTACCCTGCTCCAGTTGGCGATTCGCACGGGAGTTCGTCGCCCATGAAGGTCGAATTCCTCGTAGAGCAACAGTTTTGGATTCGACCTTCGACCCGACGTGCTCGGGTGTGCCGCACCAGGATCGCTAGGAGCAACGATGAGCTTGCAACCAGTCCGCGACGCCAACGCCGCGGTGTTCCGCAACCGTCAAGAGGCCGGGCGGGTGCTCGGCGAACTGCTGAGCGCCTATCAGGGTCGCGATGACGTAGTCGTCTTGGGGCTGGCTCGGGGCGGCGTTCCCGTGGCCTGGGAGGTCGCGGCTGCCTTGGGTGCACCGCTGGACTGCTTCATCGTCCGCAAGCTGGGTGTGCCGGGGCACGAAGAGTTCGCGATGGGTGCGATCGCGAGCGGCGGCCGAACCGTGCTCAACGAAGACGTCGTCCGCGGGCTGAGGCTGAATTCCCGGCAGGTGCGCGACGTTGCCGAACGCGAGGGCCGCGAGCTGATTCGCCGCGAAGCGGTCTACCGAGGCGAGCGGGCGCCGCTCGAATTGGCAGGAAGGACAGCGATCCTCGTCGACGACGGCCTGGCCACCGGGTCCAGCATGATGGCCGCCGTGCTGGCGATACGCGAACTGGAACCAGCGCACGTCGTGATCGCCGTGCCCGCCGCCCCCGAATCGACGTGCCGCGAGTTCGCCGCGATGGTCGACGACGTCGTCTGCGCGTCGATGCCCACCCCCTTCACCGCGGTGGGCGCGTCGTACTGGGACTTCACCCAGGTCTCCGACGACGAGGTGCGCACGCTGTTGGGTACGCCCACCGTCACGAGGGCGCCGCTGCGCAGGCGCGCCGCGGATGCCGTGCGGCTCGTCGCGTTACCCGCTCCCGATGGCGTGCCCGCACCAAACGTGCTCGACGACCTGATCGGCGACGCCCGCATCGTGCTGATCGGCGAGAGCTCCCATGGCACAGACGAGTTCTACCGGGCGCGCGCGGACATCACGCGCTGGTTGATCGAGGAGAAGGGCTTCACCGGGGTCGCCGCAGAGGCCGACTGGCCCGACGCATATCGGGTGAACCGTTTCGTCCGTGGTCGGGGCGACGACTGCACCGCCGAGCAAGCCTTGCGCGGCTTCGAGCGATTCCCCGCGTGGATGTGGCGCAACGTCGTCGTCCGCGACTTCGTCGATTGGCTGCAGGCACACAACGAGCACCAGCGCGACGAATCCCTTCCACAGGCCGGCTTCTACGGACTGGACCTGTACAGCCTGCACAGCAGCATGCAAGCGGTGATCGACTACCTCGACACCGTCGACCCCGTCGCTGCTGCGCGTGCACGTCGCCGCTACTCGTGCTTCGACCACGCCTCGGGCGATGACGGCCAGGCGTACGGCTACGCCGCTGCGTTCGGAGCCGGTGAATCGTGCGAGCGCCAGGCGGTCGAGCAACTGGTGGACCTCAACCGCAATCGCCTCGACTACCTCCGCCGTGACGGTACGCAGGCCGAGGACGACTTGTTCTGCGCCGTGCAGAACGCCGCGACGGTTCGCGACGCGGAGGAGTACTACCGCACGATGTTCGGCGGCCGAGTCGACTCGTGGAACCTACGCGACACACACATGGCCGAGACACTCGATGCCCTGGTCGCCCACCTCGACCAGCAACGAGGACGAGTCGGCCACACTCGGATCGTGGTCTGGGCGCACAACTCACACGTCGGTGACGCCCGCGCCACCGAGGTCGGCGCCGACGGGCAACACACGCTCGGCCAACTCGTACGTGAGCGGCACGGGGACGAGTGTCGACTCATCGGCTTCAGCACGTACGGCGGAACGGTGACCGCCGCCAGCGAATGGGGCGGGCCATCGGAACGAAAGACGGTCCGGCCCGGGCTCCCTGGCAGCCTCGAGGAACTGTTCCACGAGACCGGGCAACCCTCGTTTCTGGTCCGCATGGACCAAAGCCATTCCGACGAGGCCGCCGAAACGCTGCAGGCAGTGCGACTGCACCGCGCCATCGGGGTCATCTACCGCCCCGAGACCGAACGTCACAGCCACTACTTCCACGTACGTCCCGCTGACCAGTACGACGCGATCATCCACTTGGACCTGACAACCGCACTCGAACCCTTGGAGCCGACGAGTACCTGGATCCAGGGGCAGACGCCCGAGACGTACCCCAGCGGGCTTTGAGGCAGCTCCGGCTGCGGACGATGACCAATGCCCATGGGCGCAGGACGTTGTCCCCTAAGTCGAAGCGTGCCAGGCGACATAGCGTCATGGGCAACGATCACTCGAACAATTGGAGTTCTGATGCGTGAGATACCTCCGCCCTCTCCCGCCGTCGTCGTCGGACTCGATGGATCCAGGCAAGCCATCACCGCTGCCCTGTGGGCCGTCGACGAAGCCATCGATCGCGATGTGCCACTGCGGTTCTTGTACGCGATCGAACCGCGCGAGTCCGGCCGGTTCGACTGCGAGTCAGTCGCTCACGATTTTGCGACCGCCGACATCGCGGTGCGGCAGGCCGCGATGGCCATCGAAGCGACCGAGCAACCAGTCAAGATCGAAGTCGAGATCGTGCAGGACCGAGCCGTCCCCGCGCTGTTGACCGCATCACACTCGGCAGCGATGATCTGCATCGGTGCCGTCGGTAGCAGTGGCCCAGCCGCCCGGCGTATTGGATCTACCGCCTACGGGCTCTTGGCGCACGCCACCTGCCCCGTGGCCATCGTTCGTCCAGAGCAGCGACACCTTGGCCAACCTGGTTGGGTGGTAACGGAATTCGATGACTCGGCGGATGGCTCGACGCCCCTCCGTCATGCCCTTGACGAAGCCCGGCTGAGAAAGGCGCCGCTGCACGTGATCGCCAGCTGGCGACCCGGCTTCCCTGACGTCCAGGACGCTCAGACGTGCGCGGAAGGCAACAAACAAGCCAAGGCCAACCTCGAGCGGATGTTGACGAACTATCGCCAGATGTACCCCGACGTGGTCATCCAGAGTGTGGCTGTGCCAGGAAACACAGTGAATTACCTGGCGCGGCATGCGGACTCGATTCAGCTCTTGGTGCTTGGGCACCATCCCAGCAATGAGTTGAGCGCCATGACGGGCCCGGCGTCGTACTCGTCACTCGACGGCCTCGATTGCTCACTTCTGATTTCTTGACGAAATGCCGCAACATCCCGGCGCGAGCGAGCCAGCAGCACTCATCATTCGTCTCATTCGTCACGCGGGGTTTGGACGATGCCCGACGTCTTGTCGTCAAGACATTCCCGACGGCACGTGCAAACCTTCGGATCCTGCGTTCTCGAATGACGTGTCCGTCATGCCCGAGCCGCCGACGCCAGTGTCGATGATCACCGGGCAGTCCAGCAGCCTGGTCGCCACCTCGACACTTGGATCGATGACGGTGCCGACCGCGTGTAGCTGACGTCGGGGCCCTACGAACAACGCGATGCGATGAGCGTTGTGGCTGAGGAATTCGTCCAGATCAGGGCAGGCAACCACGACCACGTCGAGATGTGGATGACGCTGGCGCCACCGGTCGAGGTTGCGGCGCAACCGACGGTCCAGCTCCATGGCTTCGCCATCAGCCGTGCGCACGGTCCAGGTGGTGAGCAGCCGCAACGGAAGACCGCGCAGCGCAGCCTCGGTTACCGCGAGGTGGAGCACGTCGGCAAGGGAGGGCTCGGAATCAATCTTGGCTACCGCCCATCCGTAGCGAGGCGAGGGTCCGCGCACCACGGCCACCGGGCAGTCAGCCGTCAAGACCACCTCGGTGGCGGTGCTGACGCGATGCCCCGGATGAGCCGGCCGCACGCCGTTCGATCCGAGACAGATCATCGCTGCGTCACCACCTGCGCCGCGGATGAGTGCCGCCGCCGGTGACGCGTGCACGACTTCGGTCATGACTTGGATCGAGCGATCGACGACGAGCGCCCGACGGGAAGCCTCGGCAAGCGCGGTCTCGGCGGCTCGACTGATCCGTCGACCCGCCACGTCGGTGCCTGCCTCGCCCGACGGATCCACGGCGAAGACCAACCGAAGCGGCAGACGTCGGCCTGCTGCCCCCACCGCGGCCCACTCGACCGCGCGCAGCGCGCCCGGCGACCCATCCACGCCGACTACGATGCCCGGTCCGGAAACGGGCGTTGGTGTATTCACTCCGGACCTCCTTCAATTGATCGCAGCATGGGGATTCGTCGTCACGGTCGTCATGCGGTGAGCAGTTTGTTGACGAGATCCTGTGCCGCGCGCAGTTGCCTTTGGGCCTGTTCCATCTCGGAGCGGAACTCGCCTGCATAGTTGTTGCTAGTGCCGGCCTCGGCCGCCAGGCACATGTGGGCGGCGGAGTGAGCGTCCTCGATGGCGCCTGCCACGTCCGTGGTCAGATCCGGTTGAGGGGTAGGCAAACTCGCCTTCAGCTTGAGTTCTGCGGCATCGTGCATCCGCTGACAGCCCGCAGAGACTGCAGCGGCATCAACGACCGTCAGCGCATGCTGGACGTCGGAGATCGCCGTCTGCAGCGCTTCGACCTCCCCGTGATTGTCGGCCCACCAACGCTCCACCGAGGCCGAACTTGGTTTCACTGAAAACGATTCGAACGATCGATGGTCGTTCAAGACGAAGGGCACCATCGTGGCAACGGTAAGCAGCGCGACGGCCGTGAGACCGACGACGGCGACCTTCCATCGACGCCTGGGAGCGCCGGTCACGATCGGTTCGGTGTCCGGGTTACTGGCGTCGGGAGCCGCATCGTCATCACTCATGATCCCGACGGTATTGGCCACGGTTCCAGCGCTGCAGGGCCATTGGTCCCGCGAGTCCTGCCTAGAGTCACATCGTGTCCGGCGCCCGCGATTCTGGGCCTGCGCGTTGCGATGCCGGTCGCGGGACATGGGTTTGCCCGATGCCATGGTCCACAGTGGTCATCTGCGAATGCCGACACCGCCGATTGACCAGTCAGCAAGGCAATTGCCCTGCTGCCCTTGGCCATTCGGCGGTGTCGACGAGCTGGTCGGTGCGGCCGCGGCTTAGGAGCTCTTGGCGTGCGCTTCGTCGTCTGCCTTCGTCAAGGCCCTGTCTGCGGATCGGACGATGCTGCGGTTGAACTTGAATTGCGCGGTGACGAGCTCATCGGCCAATTCGATTGCCGCGTCCACGATCCGCGTGCGTAGCGGTTGGACTGCCTCGGGAATCGCGTCGTCGAGCGTCTGCCGGAACTTGTGCAGGGCTTGGCTCGCGGCGTGCTGGCCGGCCTTGGCCGATTCCCGGACGTCTTCGGCGAGGCCGGAGGTGTTGGTGTCGATCGTGGTCATCTTGTCGCTCTTGGTTGTCATGGTCATGGACGTTAATTGCCGCAAACATCGAGTTCACACGGGCAAAGGTCACGTGCTGGTGGGTCATTGGTCCGCGCCGCGCGTCGATGGATTGCGCCGCCGCGAAAGACTTCAGCCGAGCCGCCAGCAAGGACCAAAGTCCCTCGGTCCGCGCGGCGAACGGCCCTAGCATCCACCTTGGCGCCACCACACGCTGGAGGAGAAGATCGAGCACCCACCCGCGACAGGACCAAGATCATGGCTTCAGTGGATACCGTCGCCATGTCGACGCGACGTCGGATTCGGCTGCACCCGACGGTGTTTGCGCCACGGATCTCACGCAAACTCGTCTACGAAGTGGGCGACCCAGCCGGGTTGCCCGACGGTCTCGTCGATGACGCGGCATTCGTCGTCGGTGAACTCGTCACGGAAAGCATCCGACAGAGCCACCGCGACATCGAGGTTGAAGTTCAGCTTACGGACCAACAGATCACCATCCGAGTGCGAAACGCCACGGCCCAGGCACCCCTGATCGGTCAGGTCGAGAAGGTGCCAGCCCGGCACTCTGCAACAGTCCGGCAATTGGCAACGTCATGGGGGTGTTGGCAATACCAACGCGGGTGGGAAGTCCGGGCGGTATTGCGTCCGCGGACAGTGGCATTGCCGTGCGCGGTGTGAGGATTGCGGTGAACGATCACTCGGCCCGGCTTCGCCACGAAGCCCACGCACGGATGACCTTCGACACTGCCGAAGAGGCCGAATGTCTCCAGAGCATTTGGTTTCACGACTCATAGCCTTGTTCCATATCGGACGTTCGTTCGTGCCTGCTTTCGAACAAGGGAATGGATCATGTCGGAATACACGTCAGATCGGATCGTCGTCGGAGTCGACGGTTCGCCCGCGTCGGACGAGGCGATCCGCTGGGCCGCGCGCGAGGCGACGATGCGCAGGACCAACCTGATCCTGCTGCACGTCCTACCACCCGACTTCCCGGTGTGGGGATTGGGATACGCACTCGCTCCGCCGCCCCCTGACTACGCCGAGATGCGACAGGAAGAAGGCCAGCGGGTGCTCGACGCCGCGCGGCACGTCGCCGAGGAGGTCGCCGCGCCGGGCGAGCAGGTGCGGGTCCACACCGAACTGGTCGATGCCACCCCGGTCCCGACGCTGGTCGCTGCGAGCAAGGACGCCCAGATGATCGTGGTGGGTTGCCGAGGTCTCGGGGCGCTGGCCCGTGGGCTATTCGGGTCGGTCAGCACTGGGCTGGTCCATCACGCCCATTGCCCAGTGGCCGTCATCCACGACCCAGCGGACGCACCGATGAAGACCTCAGGGCCGGTGGTCGTCGGCATCGACGGTTCGCCGGCATCGGAGTTGGCCACCGCGATCGCATTCGACGAAGCCCTTTGGCGTGGAGCCGAATTGGTGGCGATACACGCGTGGCTCGATTCCACCGCGTACGGCGTTCCGCGAGCGGTATGGCACGACTACCGATTCACCGCCGAGGAAGAACTAGCCGAGCGCTTGGCTGGGTTCAACGAACGCTACCCCGACGTCGTGGTGCACCGTCGCGTCGTGTTGGATCAGCCGGCCCACAACCTGCTAGATGCTGCAGAGTCGGCCCAACTCGTCGTGGTCGGCAGCCATGGTCGTGGCGGCTTCGCGGGCATGCTCCTCGGCTCTGTCAGCAGTTCGGTCGTACATGCCACCCACACACCCGTGATCGTCGCCCGTCAGGGCTGATTGGCGTGGGAGTCGGGGCCTGGCAACCGAGGCGACGAGCGGTCCTCGCGGTCCTAATGGACGTCGCGCCCCATGTCGACGTCGATGACTTGCACGACGACATCCCACTGCGCGAGCAGCTGGGCATCGACTCGCTCGACTGGATACGGTTTCTCATCGGGGTCCACGATGCGCTGACCGTGCGCGTCCCAGAGTTCGACTACGCCGTGCTTCGAACGCTCACGGAGGTAGTCGATCACGTGGAGTTGTACTCCAACGATGCAACAAGCGGACTCCCGCGCTGTCGCGGTCCGTTTACTCCGCAAGTGAATCGATTGCGGCCTGCAACCTCGTCGTCACCTCGTCAGCGACGTCGCGGAGGGCGCGCTCGCCGGTGACGTCGACCAACAGCTGCGGATTCATCGCCTCGACGATGACGCGGCCCTGGTCGTCACGATCGGCACGGACGACGACGTTGCAGGGAAGCAACAGCCCGATCTGACGATCGATGTCGACGGCGCGATGCGCCAACGGCGGATTGCACGCACCGAGGATCAGGTAGTCCTCCATGTCCTCGTCGAGCTTGGCCTTCAACGTCGCCTTCATGTCGATCTCGGTGAGCACCCCGAATCCTTGCTTCGCAAGCGCCTCACGGACGAGTGCAACGACGTCGTCGTATGACCCACGCACCGATGTGGACAGTGCAATGCTCATCTCACCCTCCAGTTTCATTCGCATCCAGCCTCATTCGCAGTGACCTGCTCGGTACGCGCGACCGCAATCCGCGTGAATCAATGCGCGGTGTCGGTCAGGTGTGTCAACGGGGACCCGCCGGTGCCCGATGGCCGGCTTCGTCATCCGGCCTAAGCCAGCGGTCGCCGACCTCTGCAGCCGGGCACAGGACAACGGGCGCAGACGAGTGGTGCAGCAGGCGCAGACCAGTGGACCCCATCAGCGCGCCGGCTACGCGGCCACGGCCCTTGCTGCCGACGACCACCAGCTGCGCACCCTTCGCATGACGGAGGATCACCTTGCTTGGCTTGCCCGTCTCGACGACGCACGTTACGGCGACGTGGGGAAACTGCTCCGTCAGCGGCGCCACGTACTCCGATACTCGCTGCCGCGCATCGCTTTCCAATTGCTCATCATCGGTGAGCGCGGGAACGGTGATTTCAGGAGAGCGTCGCTCCGGCACCGCGTGGACCACCGTGAGGGCTACGCCTAGACGATCGGCCATTCCGAACGCCGTCACCAATGCGGTACGTGAGCTTGGGTCGTCGTCGTCCACGCCCACGACGATGGGCCGATCGTTGGGCTCGATCTCGCCGCCCCTCCAGGCCACCACGGGGCTCACCGAGTGCTTGGCCAACGCGAGCGTGGTGGATTCACCAAGCAGCGCTCGCTCGGGCGATACGTCGGGACAAGCGAGCACCACTAGGCGGGCGCGCCGACTCAGGGCACCGAGGACGTCGTCGGGTGCGTCGTGACCCAGGGTGCGCGAGATGCGGACCTCCGGATGGTCGGCACGAACCGAATTCGCAACTCGGTCGAGCAAGGCGCGACCCAACGCACGGGGGTAGGCGCCGGCGTCTGCCTGCTCCGCAGCCGTCAGCACGAGCAGGGCTTCCTCGGCGTTGCGCATCACGTGCACGAGGTGTAGCGAATCCCCGAACAGCGCCGCCACGGCCGCTCCCCATCGTGCCGCAGATAGCGTGCCCTCGTCACTATCCACACCAACTACGATCGCCAATCCCGTTGTGCTCATTGTCATCATCTCCTCGGATCCCACCCACTCTTATCAATCTGTCAGCACGTAGCGGAGCAGCGCTCCGACGCCGTCGTGCAAGTCCAGTCCTTCGTCTGCATGGACCAGGATCGCCCCGTCCGTCATCGCGGCGAAGGGGATCGCCTCGTCAGCCCGCAGCGTCCGCGTAGGCGCCGCACCGTACTGGGAAAGGTCGTCGGCGTCGACGGCGATCATGGTGGGAGCGTCGCCCGCGACGACCGTCTGGTTCGCGAGATCGCCGATGATCAAGGTCGCGACGGCGCCCTCGCGCAGCGCTGCGCACACACCGGCGAGTCCTTCGACGGCGATTCCCGACCGTCGCCCCGCCTCGGCCCGGAACCGCTTTGCGATCTCAGCCGTGACGCGCCCACGCCGATTCTCGGACTCGACTGCAATGGCATGAGACACCGCGTCGTCGATCCCGGTGTGGCGGGAGCCGACATGCGGCTCGACGACACAGGCCCTGACCCGCTCCGGCAGAAACGACGATAGTTCGGCCCGGGCTCGGTCCTGGCCGATGATGAAGACGACCTCTGGGCCACACCGATCGAATTCGTGCGTCAGACGGTCGGCGACGGCGCGGATGTTCTTCCGAATCGCCTCCTCGACTCGGTGTTGGGTATCCCCCCAACCGTTTACGTCGGCCCCCGCGGACTTGTGCACCGGATATCCGCCGGCGTCAATGGTCTCGGACCGGGTGTTCGTGCCGTCGTGCAGCGTGATGTCGGCGCCGACGTGGTCGACCGCGACCACCATGAACGCATTCGAACCTCGGCCGTATTGAATGAGGGGAACTACGTAGGGCAAGTCCGATACGCGCACCACGGCAGTTGCCGGCGCGACGTCGAGATGTCCGTCGATCAGGACCCCGTGCACACCCGCGATCAGCGCACGGCCGCTGCGTCCGCCGATCGGCGGACGTGGCTCGGCAACGGCCTGTTCGAGAAGTGAGACGAGCGCGGCGTCAGCACCCTGACCCTGGAGTTCCCTGCGCAGATCGTGCCATTTCACCTCGAGCTGCGTTGCGGCATCGTGGGTGTCATGCGAGTCGTCGTAGTAAATCGACGCAAAGGGGCCTTGGGCAGCCACGAGGCGAACGGCCTCACCTGAGTTCACGATTGCGGTAGTCATCGGTCAGTTCATCCTTATCGTGCCGTTGGCGGATGCGGCGTTGACAGCCATGCCTTCTCCTTCAGCTGAGGGTCCCGGTCGATCGCGTTCGCGATATCGACTCCTTGCCGCTACGAACCAACGATCCCGCCAGGCCCTTGGAGGCGACAAGTGCCAAAGGTCCTCTCTCGTAGCGGATTCGGACCCACGGCGCGCTCCGCTGATCTTCATTCGAATCGCGGCTGCTGGTGTCGAACGTGCTCAAATCGCCTGTCGGACACCGAATCTAGTCGTCACGTAGGCTCTCCGCCGTGCCGTCGCATTGCGGCCGTATTGGCACACGCGTCACGACGTTCGTCAGGCGTGCGCGGGCGCGACGTCGAAGGCGAACCGCCGACCGGTGACACTCAGCGGACGGATTCGCACGAAGTGTTGTTTCGTCGTTGCCGTCCACGAACGTAGGCCTGCCTGTGAGGCGGCGTCGAGGTCCTCGCTGTTCCTGACCAACCGAGCGCTCCCCTTGACGATGACACTCCAACCTCCATTGAGGTCGTACTGATCGACTTCGAACAGCACCCGGTCGTTGATGGCGGCGCTCACCAGCTTCGTGCCTTCGGCGGTGCGGAACAAGATGGTGCGCTCCTGCACGGCGAAGTTGACGGGGAACACCTCCGGCTGGCCGTCTACGTCGGTGATGAGCCGCCCCAGGGCGACGTTCGACATCAACTTCCAGCATTCGCTCTCGGGCAAAATGGAAACCGGTTGCGGCGTCTCTGACATGAACGCAACGCTATCGGGTTCGACGAGCCGTGAATGGGGTCCAAAGTCACCAACTGGGCAAACCAACGACCCGCCGAACGCACGCCGCCACTGCGACCGTAGCCAGCGCCAACTCGCTGCGGCGGAACCGCGCCGCCCTCCGAGTTCGGCAACATCGACGAGTTCGGTTGCGGCGTAGACAATCAGCCCACCAAGGGGGACAGACAGGTTCTAGTGCCGAAATGCCCCAGCCGCAAGTTCTTCGACCCGAGATTGGGGCCAAGTGGCCCTAGTAACACCAGTGGGCAGAGGCGACGATGTCCTCATGTCCGTGGAGAAGACGGCGACCCTTGACGCCGTGCGCGTAATCAACAAGCACCTGCTCAACCCAATGGTGCTGCGCTTGGCTGGACGAAGGCACTTCCTCGTTTCAGTGATCTATCACGCCGGCCGGCGTAGCGCGAAGGCATATCGCACTCCCGTCATCGCCGAACGCGTCCACGATGGTTTCGTCGTCCCGCTTCCATACGGTGATCGCGTCGACTGGGTAAGGAATCTCGTGGCGCACGGTGTCGGCAGCATCGGGCATGACGGGAAGACGATCGCGGTGCACAATCCCTCCATTGTCGGAGCCGACGCTGCCCTCGCGGGAATGAAGCCACAGCGGCGGCGCATCTTCGAGAGGCTGGGCGTGAAGGCGTTCATTCACCTCGACACCAAATCGCACTAGTCACCCGCGCGCACGAGGCCATGGGACATGACCACTCGAACGACGCGGGCGTGCAGAGTGCGACGGCGAACTGCTGGTAGCTGCGGACACATGGGACCAAGGTCATTCGTGATGGTGCCGTTCGACTCCCGCGCGACGACGTTGCGTCTTTCTACGCTCGTGTCATGACCTATGTGATCGGCTCGGCGTGCGTCGACGTAATGGACAAGTCCTGTGTGCAGGAGTGCCCGGCGGACTGCATCTATGAAGGTGCGCGGACCCTGTACATCAATCCCGACGAGTGCGTCGACTGTGGTGCATGCAGGATTGCGTGCCGGCTCGACGCAATCGAGTACGAGACGGATTTGTCCGACGACGAACGTCAGCACCTCGCCGACAACGCCGCGTTCTTCACCACCGTGCTGCCGGGCCGCGACGAACCGTTGGGCTCACCAGGAGGCGCCCACGGACTCGGCCGGGTCGGCGTCGACACACCGTTGGTGGCCGCGATGCCCGTCAACCCTGCCTCGGCTCACTGACGAGCTGCGGGCTCCGCAACCGGGGACATGCCAAGCGCCATTGGCCGTGGCCTTCGCATGGGTCGTAGTCGGCGGCACCAGTTCCGCTAGAGCCAATTCTGGCCTGCCCGTACACGATCGTGGCGGCGCTCACTCGTAGAGTCGCTCGATGACGTCGGCGAAGTTCTTCACGATGACGTTGCGCTTGGCCTTCAGACTCGGGGTGAGATCGCCTGAAGCGATCGACAATTCGCGGTCAAGAACGCTGAAGTGCTTGATCTGTTCCCAGCGGTTGAGCTGTCCATTGAGTGTTTCGACATAACCGGCGATCAGGCGATGCGTCGCATCGTCCCGCGCTATTTCGATGAAGGACTTGTCCTGCAAGCCGTTGTGACGGGCCCAGTCGGTGATCGCCTCGCCGTCCAGGCTGACCAACGCGACGCAGTACGGCCGCGCGTCGCCGACGACGATCATCTCGCTGGCGTACGGGCAGATCGCCTTGAAGGTCGCAGCTAGCGCCGACGGAGCGACGTACTTTCCCTGAGAAGTCTTGAACAGGTCCTTCTTTCGGTCGGTGATGCGTAGGAAGCCCTCGTCGTCGAGCGAGCCGATGTCGCCGGTGAACAACCAACCGTCGGGATCGAGCGCCTCGGCGGTGGCCTCCGGCAGGTCGTGATAGCCGGTCATGACACTCGGGCTCCGCAGCAGGATCTCACCGTCGTCGGCGATCTTGACCTCGGTGCCGGGAAGGGGCAGGCCGACGGTCCCGAACCGATAGGCGTTCGGGCGGTTGATGAACGATGCCGCAGCCGTCTCGGTGAGGCCGTAGCCCTCCAGCACGATGATGCCGACGGCGTCGAACCACTCTGCGATGTCGCGGTTCAGCGGAGCCGCGGCCGAGACGAAGAACCGCAGCCGGCCACCGAAGCGCTTCCGGATGGTCGAGAACACCAAGCGGTCGGCGATCGCGAGCTGGATCGACAAGACGGGTGACGGCTTGACACCGGCTGCCCTCGCCCGAGACGCCCTGATGCCCAAGCCAATTGCGTGATCGAATATGCGCTTCTCGAGGCCGCCCTCCTCGGCGATGATCGCCTGAATACGGGCGTACGCCTTCTCGAAGATCCGCGGTGCCGCCGCCATGAACGTCGGATGTACGACGGCGAGATTGTCGACGATCCTGTCGACCCGACCGTCGATGGCCGTCGGGAAGCCGACGATCAACGGCAACGCGAGCATCACCTTGCCGAAGGCATGCGCCAACGGCAGCCACAAGTAGTTCAGGTCGTCGGCATGCAGGATGTCGAGCGCGTCGATGGCCGCAGCCGTGTAGATCCACGCTCGGTGCGGAAGCCGCACGCCCTTCGGCCTGCCCGTGGTACCGGAGGTGTAGATGATGCTGGCAAGGTGCTCGGGGCGGATGCCGTCGACCCGTCGCTCGATGACGTTGGGAGACTGGGCAAGTAGCCGATCACCGAGCGCCTCCAGCTCGCTCAGGGTGATCACCAGATCGCCGTCGCCCTCGCCGTCGATGATCACCACCTTCTCCATCGCGGGCAACTCGGCGCGATGCCACAACAACTTGTCGACTTGCGCCTGGTCTTCGGCGACGACGACGCGACTCCCGGAGTTGGCGACGATGAATGCGACGTCGCGAGCGTTCGTCGTCGGATACAGCGTGGTGGTGGCAGCGCCGGCACACAGCACCGAGAAGTCGACCAGCACCCACTCGTAGCGAGTCGACGATGCCAGCGCGACACGCTCCTCGGGGGCAACGCCAAGCGCGATCAACCCGGCGGCGATGCGTCGAACGCGGTCACCGACCTGCTGCCACGTGACACTCGGCCAGCCGCCGCCATCGGGGTACCGGAACGCCTCCGCTCCTGGCGTTGCGACCACGCGGTCGAGGAACAATCGCGCGACTGACGGCGCCAACTCGGCGATCTCGTCGTGTCCGTCCGATTGCGCGGTGCGCGACCGTGTCATGTTCACCCTCCATCCGAGCGCGTGCGTCCACATCACCGATGGCGATGTCTCCGTCGGACCCGACGAATCGCGGCAGCACTCAGCGTCCGATCTTGCGAGCATCACCTCGGAGCGGGAAGACCACTCAGTCCCTTCCCATGAGGCCGAACGACCCTATTTACCGTTCGCCACACGCCTGCCGCGTCGCCTCGCTCCAGGAAGTGGTGACCGAAGACCTGCGAGTCGGTGACGTTGTCCTGCCTTCACGCATGTCACACCGACCCGACGATGGAGCAGTTGAAATGCATCCATCGGCAAGGAGCCCAGATGATCGACTATGAATTCGACACGGCTAGCAGAATTCTCCAGTTGCGTCCGGAGTCGTCGCTAGAGACGCACGACTTCGAGGAACTCGCGAAGGCCGTCGACCCGGAGATCGCGTCGAACGGCGACCTTGCGGGACTGATCCTCGACGCACCCCACTTCCCGGGGTGGGATGGTCTCGGGGCGTTGGTGACCCATATCAAGTTCGTGCACGACCACCACGAGCACGTCAAGAAGATCGCGGTCGTGACGGACTCGCACCTCGGCGACTTCGCCGAGCATCTCGTGTCCCACTTCATCTCGGCAGAGATCCGGCAGTTCCCCGCCGGTCAGCTGGAGCAAGCCCGAGGCTGGATCGTCGGTGACGGTAATCCGCCGGGCCACGCTGCCACGCTCGCTCCCGAACCTGCTCAGGGCTCGTAGTTCGGCGACCTGAGCCCGCCGCGGAGTGCACTAGTGGATCACACCGAATCGACGACGCCGGTTCGCGACCTGGCGATGGACTTCTATCGGGTCACGGCCATCGTCTTCGTCGTGCTCGGGCATTGGCTCGTCGCCGCGTTGACGTACCGGAACGGGCACTTCGGCCTGCAAGACCCGCTTGTCGAGTTGCCATGGACCCAATGGCTGACCTGGGGCTTCCAGGTAGTTCCGGTGTTCTTCGTGGTGGCAGGCTACGCCAGCGCGTTGTCGTGGACCCGATGGCAGGACTGCGCCAGGGGTGATCGCCAAGCGTGGCTTCGGCGGCGGCTGGCGCGGATCGTGGGACCGACCGGGACGTACGTCGCCGTCGTGTTGGTGGTCGTCGGGATACTCGTGGCCGTCGGCGTGCGCGGCCCACTTTCGATTGCCGGTTGGGCGGTCGGCATGCATCTGTGGTTTCTCGCGGTCTTCTTGGTCGTGATCTCGTTGACTCCGGTGCTGGTGGCTGCTGACCGGCGATGGGGGCTGGCGGTGCCTGTCGCATTCGCGGTCGCCACCGCGGCGGTCGACGCAGTCGCGATCGGCGGCCACCTTCCGCACGTCGGAGCATTGAACTATGCATTCTGTTGGGCAGGGATCTATCAGCTTGGAATCGCATGGCACAGAGGCAGATTCCGCGGCCACCGAGCCCTGGTGCTCACGGTCATCGCTGCGCTAGCGCTCACGGTAGCGGTCGGCTGGGGACCGTATCCGATCAGCATGATCGCCGTGCCCGGCGCTGCGGTGCAGAACACTTCCCCACCGTCGCTGGCGATGTTCGCATTCGGCGCCACGCAGGCCGGGTTGGCGCTGATGCTCGCGCCCAAGCTGAACAGCGTGCTGGCCGCATCACGTTGGAAACGAGTCCTGACGGTGGCCAACGAGAACGTAATGGCGCTCTACCTGTGGCACATGGTGCCCGTGATAGTCGTCACCCTCGTGGGATATCCCCTCGGACTCCTCCCCCAGCCACCGATCGGTTCTGGGACCTGGTGGCTCGCAAGACTCGAGTGGCTGGCCGTTCTGTCGCTCGTCACCAGCGCAGAGCTCGTCGTGCTCTGGTGGAAGCGGGCGTTCTTCGTCGCCCCATTGCCCATGGCCCGATCGCCTCTTCCCATCCGCTGGACCGAGCCGATCCTCCTCACGGGCACCGCGGCAGCGGCGGCGGCGCTATCCCGTTTCGCCGCAGATGGATTCGCGCCCTACGCGAAATTTCCCGTGGTCACTTCGCTGCTCTTCGCCGGCGGCCTGGCATTGATGGCGCTGGAGGGGACGCGCCCACACACGAATCGGCTGCCGGCGCCCAGCGCCGTCCGTCACCCATCGCTGGGCGATGGGTAGCGGCGACGTTCCGTCGAATCAGGCTATCGCCGTACCGAACAGGTGCCCGATGCCGTAGGTGAAGGCCAGTCCGGCGGCCCCACCTATCACCACGCGCAACACGGCACGCCTGACGTCACTGCCCCCGATGCGCGCGCTCAGCGCCCCGGCCAACCCCAGTGCCACCAGCACGGAGACGAACGTGACGGGCACTCGCCATGCCGCGGGCGGCAACAGGATCGCGAGCAGGGGAAGCAATGCACCGACGGTAAACGCCGCCGCCGACGCGGCGGCGGCTTGGAAGGGATTCGCAAGGTCGTCTGGGTCGATGTGCAGTTCGGCTTCCAGGTGTGCCGCTTCCGCATCGTGGGCGGTCAACTCGGCGGCGACCTGAGCGGCCGTTTGCGGCGACAAGCCCTTGGCCTCATAGATTCCCGTCAGCTCGGCGAGTTCGTCCTCGGGCATCTCGCGCAGTTCGCGGCGCTCCTTGCCCAGCGCGGCGGTCTCGCTGTCGCGCTGACTGGACACCGACACGTACTCGCCCAACGCCATCGACACCGCACCTGCGACCAACCCGGCGAGCCCAGCGGTGAACACCGGCCCGCGCTCCGACGTCGCGCCTGCCACCCCGACGACGATGCCCGCCACCGATACGATGCCGTCGTTGGCTCCAAGCACCGCGGCCCGCAGCCAATTCAGTCGGCCCGCCATGCCAGCGACGTGCGGTTCGTGGGAATGACCTTGGGTATCGACTAAGTCGTCGTCGTTCGTCATGCCGGAAGCCAACCCCAAACTCGGCCAGTTGCCTAGGCAGGCAAGCCTCGCCTGATCCAACACGACGCTCACCGGGTGCTTCCAATCGGCACTTCCAGCCCCAGCGGCAATGGTTGGGCGAGCGGCTAATTGGGGCCTCTCACGCCGCCACGGTGACGTCGATGGACAGAGCGTCCGCAGCCGCGTACGCCGCCACCCAGTCGTCATTTCGCAATGCCCGCACCAGTTCGTGGGTCAACGAACTGCACGTGTCCAGCTCGGCCAACCACGTGGACACGGTGCCTGCGATTCCGTCGACGGACACGCTCACGGTGCGCCCGTCGTGCAGACGATCGCTCACCAGGTAGGTGGTGATGGTGCACTCCCTGCGCCGCCTGAAGCGGATCGGTGGTCTCATCACAACCTCCTCGGTGAATGTCGCTGCCTCGATCACACCATCGACGTCGCCGTAGGCGTAGGGCCGAAGGGGTGCCGCGACGAGGGCTTACACCCCCGCTTGCAGCTGTCGGAGGTCCCTGCGCAAAGGGCCTTTCGTCGTTTCGAACTCGTCGCGAACGAATCCGCTCGTCAGGACTTACGGCCGCCGATCGAGGACCAAAGCCTCCTCAGCTCATCCGACGGGCCTCATAGCGTCAATCCTGCGCGGACTTGTCGCGCCACGACACGATCTGGGAGGACGACGATGTCCAACACACTGATTTCTCCGCCCCCTGCAACTCATCCACCCCGCGCGCGCACCGGACTGGGGCTCGCCGCCCTGACCGCCATCGTCGTCGGGTCGATGATCGGCAGTGGAATCTTCGCGCTGCCCTCGCAGATGGCGGGCAACGCGGCGCCTGGCCCACTGCTCATCGGCTGGCTCATCACTGGCGTCGGCATGCTGACGCTGGCGTTCGTCTTCCAGACTCTGGCCAGCCGCAAACCCGACGTCGACGGTGGTGTCTACGGATACGCCCGCGCCGGGTTCGGCAATTACATCGGCTTCACGTCAGCCTTCGGTTACTGGGTATCGGCGTGGGTCGGCAACGTCGCCTACCTGGTTCTGCTGTTCTCGACGCTGGGCTACTTCTTCCCCGGGTTCGAGGGCGGCGCAACGGTTCCCGCGATCATCGGCGCGTCGGTGGTGCTGTGGATCGTGCACTTCATGACGCTGCGCGGCGTCCAGACGGCAGCCTTCGTCAACGTCGTGGTGACCGTCGCGAAGGTGGTCCCGATCCTGGTGTTCATCGCCATAGCGGCAATCGGTTTCAAGGCGGGCTTGTTCTCAGCCGACTTCTGGGGCAAGGCAGTTCAGATCGACGGAGCCCCGCTCGGCGGCACCATGACGCAGGTCAAGAACATGATGCTGGTCACCGTCTGGGTGTTCATCGGCATCGAGGGCGCTTCCGTCTACTCGCAGCGCGCTGCCAAGCGCAAGGACGTCGGCCGCGCGACCGTGCTCGGCTTCGCAGGCGTGTTGGCACTGCTGCTCCTGGTGAACCTGCTGTCGTACGGCCTTATGGCGCAGGCGGAACTCGCGGGCGTGCCCGATCCCTCGATGGCGGGCGTGCTGGAGAACGAAGTCGGCAGCTGGGGCGCCGCGTTCATCTCGATCGGACTGGTCGTGTCCCTGCTCGGGGCCTTGATCGCCTGGGTGCTGCTATGCGTCGAGATCCTGCGCCTGCCTGCCCTCGAACACGTCATGCCCAAGGCGCTCGCCAAGGAGAACGCCCATGGCGCGCCCGCCAATGCCTTGTGGCTCACCAATATTTGCGTCCAGATCCTGCTGCTGTGGACGCTCGCCAACGCCAGCACCTACACCAACCTGGTATACCTGGCGACGTCGTTGATCCTGCTGCCCTATCTGTGGTCGGCGGCCTACCAGGTGCTGCTCGCGGTACGCGGCGAGACATACCAGTCCGACGGCGGACGCGCGCGAGATCTCGTCATCGGGGTGATCGCTCTCGGGTATGCGGTGTGGCTGGTGTACGCGGGCGGCTGGCAGTACCTGCTGGTCGCGGCGATGTTCTACCTAGCGGGCACCGCGCTGTATCTCTGGGCACGCCGGGAAAGCCACCTGCCGTTCTTCACGAAGCCGGAGTGGGGAGTCGTGGCCGTCGTGGCCGTGACGTCAGTGGTGGCCGCCGTGCTGATGGCCACCGGAAACCTGTCCGTCCTGTGAACGCCACCGATTCCCGACTCGGCGTCTGGTCGGAGGCGGGCAAACTCCGGCGGGTCATGGTGTGCGCGCCCGGTCTTGCTCACCAACGGCTCACCCCAGACAACTGCCACGATCTGCTGTTCGACGACGTCATCTGGCTGCAGCAGGCCCGCCGCGACCACTTCGACTTCGTCGCCAAGATGGTGGACCGCGACGTCGAGGTTCTCGAACTCCAGGATCTGCTCGCCGACGTCGTGGCCAAGCCCGACTCCCGCGAATGGCTGCTGAATCGCACGGTGACCGACGATCTGGTCGGCCCAGGGCTGACCCGCGAGATCCGCGGTTGGCTCGACGAGTTGTCGCCGGATCGATTGGCGGAGCATCTCATTGGCGGTGTCGCCTACCAGGACGTGGTCGGCGAGGTGGACAGTGGATTCCTCTCGCTGTTCAACGACTTGGACCCCGCGGGGTTCATCATCCGTCCGCTGCCCAACACCCAGTTCATGCGGGATAACTCCGCATGGATCTTCGGGGGCGTGACGCTCAACCCGATGTACTGGCCTGCGCGACGCGCCGAGACGTTGCTCACCACCGCCGTCTACAAGTTTCACCCCTCGTTCGCCGACGAGAAGTACGACGTGTGGCTCGGCGACGTCGACGGGCATCCCGCCGACCACGGACTGGCCACCCTCGAAGGCGGCGACGTGATGCCGATCGGCAAGGGCCTGGTGGTGATCGGCATGGGCGAGCGGTCGTCTCATCAGGCGATCACCCAGGTGGCGCGCAACCTGTTCGCCGCAGGGGCCGCTGAACGTGTGATCATCGCGAGCCTGCCGAAGACCCGCTCGGCCATGCACCTCGACACCGTGTTCACGTTCTGTGATCGGGACCTGGTGACGGCGTTCGCCCCCGTCGTCGACGGCATCGTGCCGATCAGCCTACGGCCAGACGACAATTCGCCATCCGGCTTGGACGTCCGACGCGAGCCGAAGGGTCTGATCGCGACGATCGGCGAAGCGCTCGGCGTGAACTTCCGGGTCGTCACCACCGCAGGCGACGTCTACGGCATTCAGCGCGAGCAGTGGGACGACGGCAACAACGTGGTCGCGTTGGAACCGGGTGTCGTCATCGGTTACGACCGCAACACCCTGACCAACACGGCGCTGCGCAAGGCGGGCGTCGAGGTCGTCACCATCGACGCCAGCGAGTTGGGTCGCGGCCGCGGCGGCGGCCGATGCATGACGTGCCCCATTATTCGCGACCCTCTCTACACCTGATCTCCACCCGAAGGACGAACGCCATGGCGTACAACAACCGCAATCGCAGTCTGCTCAGTTTGGTTCATCACACCGACCGGGATCTGCACTACCTGCTCGACCTGTCCCGAGACCTGAAGCGGTCCAAGTATTCCGGGGTCAGTCGAAACAGTCTGGCCGGCAAGAACATCGCGCTCATCTTCGAGAAGACCTCGACGCGCACACGCTGCGCGTTCGAGGTGGCGGCGCACGACGAGGGCGCCCACGTGACCTACATCGATCCCACGTCCTCGCAGATCGGGCACAAGGAGTCGATGAAGGACACCGCCCGCGTGCTGGGCCGGATGTACGACGCCATCGAGTACCGCGGTGCCGGGCAGGAGATCGTCGAGGAGCTGGCGCAGTATGCCGGCGTGCCCGTCTTCAATGGGCTGACCGACGAGTTCCACCCCACGCAGATGCTCGCCGACGTACTGACCATGACCGAGCACTGCCCAAAACCGTTGACCGACATCTCGTTTGCGTTTGTCGGCGACGGTCGCAACAACGTGGCCAACTCGCTGTTGCTGGTGGCGGCAAAACTCGGCATGGACGTGCGGATCGGCGCACCACAGGAGCTGTGGCCCGCCGACGAGCACCTCTCGATGTGTCAGGACTTCGGTGCGGCCTCCGGGGCACGCCTGACGGTCACCGACGATCCAGTCAAGGCGGTGAGCGGCGTCGACTTCATCTACACCGACGTGTGGGTGTCCATGGGCGAGCCCATGGACACCTGGGGCGACCGGATCGGCCTGCTCCTCCCCTTCCAGGTCAACCACGAATTGCTCACCGCCGCAGGCAATCCACGCGTGAAGTTCATGCACTGCCTGCCCGCATATCACAACTCGGAGACCGAGGTTGGCGCGCAGATCGCAGCGAAGTATCCCGAACTGGCCAACGGTGTCGAGGTCACCGAGGACGTCTTCGAGAGCCCGGCGAATATCGCGTTCGATCAGGCCGAGAACCGGATGCACACGATCAAGGCGGTCCTAGTGGCCGCGCTCGGCTGACGCTGGTGCGAATAGTCATTGCGTTGGGCGGCAACGCACTTCTGAGGCGCGGCCAGCCCATGACCGCCGACAACCAGCGAGCCAACATCAGGGTCGCCGCCGAGTGCATCGCAGCCGTCGCCGCGGGAAACGAAATCGTCGTCGCGCACGGCAACGGCCCGCAGGTGGGCCTGCTCGCACTGCAGGCAGCGGCCTATCACGACGTTGCACCGTACCCGCTCGACGTGCTCGGCGCCCAGACCGAGGCCATGATCGGCTACGTCATCGAGCAGGAACTCGGCAATCTCCTGCCAGCCGAGCAATCGCTCGCCACGCTGCTGACGATGATCGAGGTCGACCGGGACGATCCGGCGTTCGGGCACCCCACCAAGCCCATCGGCCCGGTATACGACCGCGAGACCGCCGAGCGTCTAAAGACTGCGGGCGGTTGGACCATCGCGCCGGACGGAGACATGTTCCGCCGCGTCGTCGCTAGCCCGAAACCCAAGCGAATCTTCGAGATTCGACCAATTCAGCGCTTGCTCGAGCAGGGCACCATCGTGATCTGCGCGGGAGGCGGTGGCATCCCGACGATGTATGACGAGAGCGGCCATCTCCACGGTGTCGAGGCCGTCATCGACAAGGATCTGGCCTCGGCGCTGCTTGCCGAGCAGCTATCCGCCGACCTATTGGTGATCGCCACCGACGTCGACGGCGTCTACTCGGACTGGGGAACTCCAAGGCAGACGAGATTGGACAGGGTTACGCCCGACGAGTTCGGGGGCCTCGACTTACCCGCGGGATCGATGGGCCCGAAAGTCCAAGCGGCGTGCGACTTTGCGCGTAATACGGGCAAGGAGGCCGTCATCGGAGCACTCGCCGACATCACCGACATCGTGAGCGGTACGGCGGGTACGCGCGTGCGCGCAGACTCGTGGCCCCTTACCGCGCCCACGTACGAGTGAGGAGACAACGCGAATGAACGACAGTCCAGCAGCTCCGGTGGTCGTGGGCGTCGACGGCTCGACCGCGGCGTTCCACGCCGTGGATTGGGCGGTACGCGAGGCGAAGGATCGCATGACGAGCATGCGTCTGGTGTATGTCATCGACGACGAGGAGACGACCGGCCGTTGCGAATGGGCCCTAGAGTGCGCGCGTTCGGCGCTGGACCGCGCGGCCGGCATCGTCGCCGACGTCGCCCCAGCCCTGGTTGTCGCAACGGCCATTGAGCGGGGAAAGGCGGATCAGGTACTCCTCGATGCGTCTAGAGACGCAGCGATGATCTGCATCGGAGTCGACGGCCGCCGAACTGGCCCGCTCGGAACCCTGGCCGCGACGCTGGCGAAGGACGCTCACTGTCCGGTGGCAATCATCCGGGACACACATGCGCCAGAACGGCCGCAAGTGGGCGGCGTAGTAGCCGTGGTGCTCGACGACGACGCCGACAACGACGCGGTCGTCCATCAGGCCATGAAGGAGGGAAGGCTTCGGCACGCCGTCGTCCGCCAGATCGACCGTAGGCGTGACAGCTGGGTGCGACGCTTTCCCGAGGTACGCGTGGAAACCGTTGCGGCAGGCACCGGCTGGTGCTTCAACGGTCATGACCGAGAACTTCCAGACCTCGCGGTCGTCGGACGGACGGACGGTGCGCGAATCGGCGGCATCGAGACGCCCAACTGCCATCCGATAGTCGGTTACCCAGACTGCTCGATCCTCGTCGTCCGCGACTAGGTTCGACCTCTAGCCGCGTCACGCCTCGTTGCGGACGTCAAGCTGACGACTGGCCGCTCAGCTGGCGTGGCTGAATCGGGCTGCCCGCCTGTGGATCCGGTGCACCCTGCCGCGAGTGCGGTGCGGCTCCCCATGCAGGTGAATGGGGTCGGCATAGAACAGCATCTTGGTCACTTCGACCAGCCCCAGGTAGGCGATCGTCATCACGACCAGCGCCGTGAAGAAGGGCCACGGCAGCGGCGTGAAGCCGAGTGCTGGGCCCAACGGCGACAGCGTCAACGCGACCCCGACACCGATCACGACGAACGTCGCCGCCGTCAGAATTCCGCCCGGCCTGCTTCGGTAGAACGGCAGCCGACGGGTCCGGATCGCGAAGATGATCAAGGTCTGCGTCGCAAGAGATTCGACGAACCATCCGGTTCGGAACTCGACCGGTCCCGCGTGCAGGACACCCAACATGAGGCCAAAGGTCATGAAGTCGAACAGCGAGCTGATCGGGCCGAAGGTCAGCATGAAGCGGCGAATGAACGCGATGTTCCAGTGCGCGGGGGCGTGTAGCTGTTCAGGATCGACGCGGTCGGTCGGGATCGCCAATTGTGAACTGTCGTAGAGCAGGTTGTTGAGCAAGATTTGACCGGGCAGCATCGGCAGGAAGGTCAGCACGGCCGATGCCGCCGCTGCGCTGAACATGTTGCCGAAGTTGCTGGAGGTGCCCATGAGCACGTATTTGATGGTGTTCGCGAAGATCCGCCGGCCCTCTGCGACGCCCGTGGCCAACACTCCGAGGTCCTTCTCGAGCAGGACAACGTCGGCTGCGTCCTTCGCGACGTCGGTAGCCGTATCCACCGAGATTCCAACGTCGGCCGCGTGAAGGGCGAGCGCGTCGTTGACACCGTCGCCGAGGAAGCCCACCGACCGCCCGTGTCGGCGCGCGGACACGATGAGTCGCGCCTTCTGCTCCGGCGATATCCGCGCGAAGATGGTGCAATTCTGCACTCTGTCATCGAACGCAGCCTCGTCGAGGGACTCCAACTCCGCACCTGTGATCGTGCCCTTGGACTCCAAACCTAGTTCGGCACAGACCTTTTCGGCAACCCGCGGATTGTCGCCCGTGGCGACCTTCACCTCGATTCCCAGCGCGGCGAGCAGGGCCAGGGAATCTCGGGCTGCTGCCTTGGGTTCGTCGGCGAAGACGAGGAAGCCATCCAGCGTCAGGCCGGATTCGTCGTCGGCGGTGACCGCCGACAACTCGGCAGCCGGCTTGCTGGCCACGGCCACCACTCGCCTTCCGTCTGCGAACAGCACCGCCAGCGTGGATTCCGCAGAGGCAGGCACCGCAACGCACTTGGCGACCACCTGCTCGGGAGCCCCCTTGACCAGCAGGACTCTCCGCTCCCCCGTGCCAACGAGGGCGGACGCCGCACAGCGCTCGTGGTCGAACGGCAGCGTCGCGACGAGGTTCAGATCGCCCCTAGTGAAACCCTTGGCGCGCGGGGATTCCCACAGAGCGGCGTCCAAACCGGTTCCAGTTCCACCACCTGTTTCCGGGTCGACGGCAGTCGCCAGCAAGCCCAACCGAAGCACCTGCTCGCACGGTTGTCCTTCGGAGTCCACGGCGTCGACGAGAGTGATGTGCCCGTCGGTCAACGTGCCCGTCTTGTCGGTGATCAGCACGTCGATGTCGCCAAGGTCTTCGATGCAGACCAACCTCTTGACGAGGACCTCGAGTTTGGCCAGCCGTCGGGCGCCCGTCGCCAGGCTCGTGCTGACGACGGCGGGCAACAGCTGAGGCGTGATGCCGACGGCAATCGCCAAGGCGAACAACACCGAGTCGATGACGGGGCGCTGCAGCAACAGGTTGGTGACCAGGATGACGGCTGTCAGCGTGAGCGCCACCCACAGCAGGAGGTAGGAGAATCGGCGCAGGCCTACCTGGAAGGACGTCTCGGGTTGACGGGTTCCAAGGCCGGCAGCGATCCGGCCGAACTGTGCGTCGGGCCCCGTCGCATAGACGACCCCTGACCCGTCCCCTGCACTGACTATGGTCCCCATGAACGCCAGATCGGCGCAGTCGGCAAGCGCACTGCCTTCAGCGACTGGCTCCGAACACTTTTCGGCGGCGGTCGATTCACCGGTCAGGATGCTCTCGTCACATTCCAGCCCCGACACCTCGACGAGTCGCAGATCGGCGGGGACCACCTCGCCGAGGGCGAGCCGGATCACGTCGCCGGGAACCAGTTCGGTGACGTCGACCTTCGTGAAACGCCCGTCACGACGCACCATGGCGGTATGGCGCAGACTCGAATGTAGTTCCGCGGCGGCACGTTCGGCGCGGTACTCGTTGACGAAACCGAGCCCCACGCTGGCCACCAGAATCACGCCGATGATGATCGCCTGGGTAGGATCGCCGAGGAAGAACGAGAGCGTCGCGGTAGCCGCGAGCAACACTAGAAGGGCGCTGCGGAATTGACGGCCCAGCACCGCTAGTGCGCTGACCCGATGAGTGCGTACGGCATTGGGCCCGTAGGTCAGCCGCCGTGCCGAAGCTTCCGTGGCCGAAAGCCCCTCGATCGAACTGTTCAGCCAGTCCAACACCTGAGTGATAGCGGCCGAAGCTACCCGATCGGCAGTCTGCGGGCTTGCGGGTCCGGCGTCTGCCAACCGGCTGGATTCCATCGAGGCAAGTACCGGCGCCTGCGCGCCCCTAAGACTCACGGGCCACGATCACCGGGACTCTTGCGGCTTGCACGACGGCGGAACTCACTGAACCCAGCAACATTCCGGCGAACCCGCCGCGGCCGTGGCTGCCCACCACGACGAGTTGCGCGGACTCCGACTCCTCGACCAGGTGCTGCGCCGCGCGATCGGTGACCAACACACGGCGCACCAGCACGTCCGGATAGTCCTCCTGCCAGCCCGCCAGCCGCTCCGAAAGTACCTCCTGCTCACGCGGTCCTGCGGTGGACCAGTCGATGTCGGGGTAGTCCGCACCGCTCCAATCCATGACCGCATGGACGGCGACGAGGTCCACACCTCGGCGCGATGCCTCGTCGAAGGCGATCGCCGTTGCCGACTCAGACGTCGGCGACCCGTCGATCCCGACGACGACCGGTGCGTTGGCCGGATCCGGCATCGGCATGTCATCGTCGTGAATGACTGCGACCGGGCAGTGTGCGTGTTGGGCCAATCCGAAACTGACGGAGCCCAATAGCCGCCGCAGTCGACCGTGGCCGTGGCAGCCGACCACGACCATCTGAGCGTCCTTCGACAAATCGGAGAGCGACGCCACGGCGGGCCCGACCACGAGCTCGATCTCGATCGCGACGGGATGCCTTCGGACGGCGTCCTCCGCAATCTTCCTCGCGTCGCGAATGACTTCACGTCCGAAGTCTTCGGCCCACGGCCCGATGGGCGTCGGCATCGGCATCTCCGGCCACGTCATCAAGACTTGGGGCGCCATCACGTGCGCCAACGTGAGCGGCACGTTGTGCATCGACGCATTGCGCGCCGCCCATTCCACGGCGACCTTCGACGCAGCCGACCCATCGACGCCGACCACTACTCCACGATTCTTCACGGCGGCCGTTGCCATTTCGCTCTCCCTCTTCAGCACCCACGTCTTCTCGCAGAAACGTTAGCGCCGACGGCGCTTCCTGGTCAGGGGCCATTCGTCACTTCCAAGGCGGCATTACGGCACTCGTATGGCCGAGGACACACGCGAAGCGACCAACGGCTACCTGCGAGGGACTTTGGACCCCTTCGGATCCGGTCGCCGACCTCTAGCGTCATGACCAACAGTTCGTGACCTGAGCACCGAACGCGCGAGTGAGACAGGAGCAATCGATGACAGAGATGCAGTCGGGGGCGACGGTCGTCGTGGGCATCGACGGTTCGCTGGCAGCCGTCCACGCCGCTTTGTGGGCTGTCGACGAGGCCATCGATCGCGACGTACCGCTGCGACTGGTCCACGTAATACGCCCCGAATCAGAAACGCCGTCGACGGATCCGGTCCCGTTGGGCGTCGAGTACGCCGAATCCGTACTGCGCGAGGCCGATGCCGCAATTCTGGCCACCGGCAAGTCCGTCAAGGTCGAAACCGCGATGTCGTGCGGAGACCCGACGACGGTTCTGCTGGATGAGTCCCGTAACGCGGAACTGATCTGCGTCGGCTCTGTCGGCATCGGAGTTATCGCCCGAACTCTGTTGGGCAGCAAGGCAATGGCACTGGCCGAAGCTGCGCATTGCCCAGTGGCGATCATCCGTGAGCACGCCAAGGCGCCAAGGCCGGGTCACCGCTGGATTGTCTTGGCGGTCAAGGCTTCCACCGACGACGAGGACCTCGTCGTGACCGCCATGGAGGAAGCTCGGCTGCGAAATCTTCCGGTTCTGGCGATCGGGTTGTGGCAGGAGGACTTCGGCTTCACACCCTACGACCAACTCGATCGACTGGTTCAGGCGTGGCGGCAGCGCTATCCCGATGTCGACGTGCATCCGGTCACTACCCGTTCCGGACTGGCCCACTTCCTCGCCGACGAAGGCGCGCCGATCGACCTCGTCGTCGTGGGTGCCGACGAAGCGGGCCGAGTCGCCCAGATGATCGGCCCGCATGATCACCCGATCCTGGGGCATCCCGAATGTTCGGTGCTCATCGTGCGCCATTGATCGCGCCAAGATTCTCACCGCATTGCGACATGACAAGCAGAAAGGCCTTCTGACGTGAACACCACGAGTATGCCCGCACCGACGGGATCTCCGAAGCTTCCACTGACCCCGCGGAATCAGGCGAAGGCCCACGCACTGGGCCTGACCTCCGCTACCGGGCTAGTGATCGGCAGCGTCGTGGGTACCGGCGTATTCACCATGCCCGCGGTGCTCGCAGGAGCCGGCACGATGAGCATCATCGTGCTAGCCGTGATCGCCGGGGGTGCAATGCTTCTCGCCATCCTGTTCGGCCAGCTCACCAAGCGAGTCCCGAACAGCGACGGTGGATTGTACGCGTACGCACGTCACGAATTCGGCGACTTTGCAGGCTTCCTCGTCGGCTGGAGCTACTGGATCTCGGCGTGGGCGGGCAATGCCGCCATCGTGGCATCGTGGGTGTTCTACGTCGACGCCCTTCTCCATCTCGACAATCCAAGCGGCTTGGTGAATTGGGGCATCGCCTTGGTTGGGCTGTGGGTGCCTGCCGTCGTGAACCTGGTCGGGGTGCAGCAGATGGCGTGGTTTCAGAACGTGACGGTGGTGCTCAAGTTCCTGCCGCTCGTGTTCGTCGGCATCGTCGGCTGGTTCTTCGTCGACGAGGCGCATTTCGGACCCTTCAACGCTACTGGCGGCAGCCTCTACAGCGGGATCGGGATCGCCGCGGGTGTGGCCTTGTTCTCGTTCATCGGCGTGGAGGCGGCGGCGATCACCGCAAAGCGCGTGACGAATCCCCGGGTGAACGTGGGCCGCGCATCGCTGATCGGCACCGCCGCGAGCGCAGTGCTGTACGTATTGGTGACCGCAGCGGTGATGGGCCTGGTTCCACACGACACTCTCGTGGGCACGGGCTCCCCGTTCGTCAACGCGTTCCAGTCGATGTTCCCCGACACCGCGTGGGCGGGGAGCTTCATCGCCTTGGTCGCGGTGATTTCCGGCATCGGTGCGCTGAACGGGTGGACGCTGATCGTCACGGAGAGCTCGCGCGCCATCGCGCAAGACGGTCTGTTCCCGCGGCCCTTCGCGTGGACCGACCGCAACGGGACCGCGTGGTTCGGCATCGTGGTCGGCGCCGTCTTGCCGTCGCTACTCATGTTGTGGCGCTACGTGTCCGGGCCTGGCCTCACGGTCTTCACCTATCTGGTGAATCTCACCGTCATGACGGTGGCGATCGCCTACTTCTTCTCTGCCTTGGCGCAGTTGACCTACCTGGCTGCCCGCCGCGGAAGGGTGCAGGGTTGGCGGCTGGCGCGTGACCTCTCGATAGCGGGAACCGGTGTCCTGTTCTCGATGTGGCTCACGTTCGCCTCCGGATATCAGGTCGTCTACCAGGGTCTGGTGGTCATCCTTGCAGGCATGATCGTGTACGCATTCTTGAACGCGCGCAGACAGCGGCTTGGTGAAGTGACCGCGCCGTTGGAACAGTCCGCCGCACACGCCGCCGTCAACCGGGTGCACGCGAACGTCGTTGGCAGCGAGAAGGACGTTGCATGACGCACTAATCGGCCCAAAACCCCCGATTACCCTACCCGAGAAGAGGATTCGATGATTGAAGTATTGCCAAGCATGCCCGCTGGAGTGACCGGCATTCGCGTTTCAGGCCGACTGCAGGGCGATGACCTGCGCCAGTTCAAGCCGGCAATGGAGCAACTACTGAATGAGTCCGGCGAAATCAGGATCGTCGAGGTCATCGCCCCCGATTACGAGGGATTCGGGCCCGGTGGATTGGTCGAGGACCTGAAACTGGGCTTCGGCGCACTCTTTCAACACCATTCGGCCTTCAAGCGCATTGCGGTGGTGTCCGACAAGGAATGGGTCGCCCATGCGTTGCATGCACTTGCCTGGATGGTCCCCGGCGAGCTCGCCATTTTCGGCCTCGACGAACTCGATCGCGCCATGGAGTGGGCCGCTGGCTAGACGTTCGGCGTACGCGTTCCGACAGAACGTCACCGTGCGCGTCTGAAGGGCGTCGCGTTGGCTTTCGCGTCGCGACCCACCGCGGCCAAGTGTTCAACCGCGTCTTCGATCCCGCGAGCCAGCTTGTCGATGTCGGGGGCGCTGTCGAAGTCTGCCGTGATGCCGAAGAAGAAGCTGTCGGCGTAGCTGACCATCGCGATGCCAGTGCGCAGGTGAAGGGCGATGGGAGGTATCGGCAGGATCTCCAGTACCTCCCTGCCCATCACGCGCTGCCGCCCGCGTGGCCCTGGGACGTTGGTCGCCAGCGCCGTAACCGACTTCTGCGGCAGCCGGGTGAGCAGTCGAATCGCCCAGGCCGAGAACGCAAATGGAATGTTGCCTGCGGCGGCGATGACGGCGCTGCCTCCTTCGCGCTGACCGCTGCCCTTAGCCCTGGTTAGTCGGCTGTGTACCGTCCGCAGCTGCTTGACCGGGTCGGGTTCGTCGACCGGCAACAACGGCAACATCGCCGACACCCGGTTGTCGGTCACGTTGAAATCGTCTGCCGAGCGCACGGACACCGGAACGAGCGTGCGCAACGCGTTGGGTCCCGGCGTTTCGCCGCGGTCGAGCAACATGGTCCGGTAACTGTTGGTGATCGCGGCGAGCGCCACGTCGTTGAGCGTGACGTCGAAATCCCGACGCACCTGGTTCATGACAGCGAGGTCCACGCGAGCGGCACTGAAACGGCGCATCTTGGCGACGGATCCGTTCAGGGAAGACTCCGGCGCCGCGGTGAGCAGGTGGGCCGTCAGCTCAGCGGCCCCCACCAGGGCGTGTTCGGCGGCGCTGGTGACGGCGACCGTGGCCCGAAGGACGTCGTTCATCCAGTCCAGTGGGTTTAGCCGCGGTCGTAGCAGATCGAGGAGCGAGCTTCCGGATTCCTTGGCGGCGCGAATGTCGGTGGCGAACGTTTCGCCCGCCCCGTCGTCGCTGAGCTTCGCCAGCATCTGAGCCGTCGCGATGCCGTCGGCGATGCAGTGGTGGATCTTCATCAACATCGCCCACCGGCCATCGGTGAGACCTTCGATGATCCAGCATTCCCAGAGCGGCCGCTCACGATCCAAGCGTTGCTCCATGATGTTGGCGATCACCGCGTAGAGCTCGGCGTCGTCGCCGGGATGCGGCAACCCGACGCGATGCAGGTGATGCGCGATGTCGAACGCCTTGTCGTCAACCCATTCGGGTGAACCGAGGTCGAACGGATGGGTGTGCAGCACTTGGGTACAGCGTGGAATGGCTTGCGCTCGTTGGGCGAACGCCTCCGCGATTTCGCGGTATTCGGGTGCAGGACCCTCGATGATCGAAACGCCACCGACAGCCAAACTCACATGCGGATCGGAATCCTCGGCCTGCAGAAAACTGGCGTCGAGTGTGCTCAGATGCTCCATGCGGTCACTATGCGCTGCGTGCTTCCTGCCGCGGCAGGGCCGCAAGTCCTCAACCGACGGGCCCAACGGCGCTGGGGGCTAGCGGCGCAACTCCAGGACCGTCCCCAACGCCCGTCGGGGAGTCATGGGCGGTGGATCTACCTCTGACGGCGTAACCCCGATCCGGATCAGGAGTTGAGGTGAGCCGACCTGGCCAGTCAGTCGCCGGATGATGTCGCGGCTCGCCATGAACTCGGTCATGTGCGTCAAGGTGCACGTCGCGAGCCCTGCGAGGGTGGCCTCCAACAGGACCGCGGACAACGCTTCGCCGCACCGCAAGACGTCGAGTCGGGCGTCTTGATCGTGCGTCGACAATACGCAGATCTTGGCATGATCGGCGGTAACACCGGGGCGGCGATCACCATGTGCGGCCAATGGAAACGACCTGGCGACATCCGTGCGACGTGCCTCGGACTCGGACACCAAAGCCGTCGGTGGCACACCGTCATTCGACGCGAACGGAGCTGTCCACCAATCCAATTCGGCCTGGTACGACGGATCGTACTCGCGCAGCGTCTCGGTGAGCCGAGAGGCCTCCGCCAATCTCGCACGATCGCGGTCGAGTAGCACGTCGGTCATGACGTGATACGGGATGACGGACAGCCGAAGCCGGGGTTCGATCTGCGCCCAGTGGCTGGGCTCGTCGAAGGGCAACCGATCGGTCCTGCGTCGCAGGATCGCGTCAGCGCGTCGCCGCTGCGCTTCGGTCACGGCGTCAGCCGGAGTGAATCGCACGATCGCCACGTGGTCCGGATCGTGCGGGTCCGGGAAGCGCTCCACTGCGCAGTTCCACCCGGCCGCCGCCATCGCGACCACGAGGTGATCCAAGGCAGCACCGCAGCTCAACAGCATTTCGCGACCCGCACTGTCGGCGGACCACATCAGCCGCGTGCGGTCGGCGTGAAGGTGCAGAACGGTGCCGTCCGAAGTCCACCGCCAGGGTTGACTGTTGTGCAACGACGGTGCTCGACAGGCGAGCGTGACCGCGTCCGTCAGCACTCGATAATCGATCATCGCCTGAGTCATGGCGTCATCCTGGCCGTACCGCGACGAAGTCGATAGAGACGAAAGTCATCGGCGCACCGTGCGCTTTCACCACGAAGTCGGGTCCAACGACAGCCTTCGAGGGACTAACGGCCATTAGCACCCGCGTAATGCGCACCTACCCTCACAGCTGGACCGAAAGCGGGTGACCAATCGTGACGTCAGCAACCTCCGACATTGACAGCGCGCACACGCCATCGATCGTCACGGTGACGATGAATCCGGCACTCGACATCGCCACCGGGGCCGACGTGGTGATGCCGACCGACAAGATCCGTTGCGGCGCAGCGCGCTACGACCCTGGCGGCGGCGGGATCAACGTGGCGCGAGTCGCACACACGCTCGGCGCCAAGGTGGTTGCGATGTTCCCCGCTGGCGGTGCCAGCGGCGACCTCGTCACCGAAATGCTCGAAGCCACCGGCATACCAGTGCACCGGATCCGAATCGCCGAACCGACCCGCGAGAGCTTCACCGTGAACGAACGCAGCACGGAGAGGCAATACCGCTTCGTGCTGCCAGGCGCGGCTCTCAGCGCCAGCGAGCAGGAGGAGTGCCTAGATGCATTGCGTGCGCTCGCGGCAAGAGCCGACTGCGTGGTCGCCAGCGGCAGTCTGCCGCCCAACGTCTCACCCGACTTCTACAACGTCGTCGCCGGGGTGTGCGCGGAATCGGACACCCGATTGATCCTCGACACGTCCGGCAGCGGACTGCGCCACCTCGTCGGCGGCAGAGTGTTCCTACTCAAGCCGAGCGTCCGCGAGCTCCGTGAATGCGTAGGGCGCGAATTGCGTGAAGAATCCGCACAGGTGGCTGCGGCGCACGAACTCGTCGAGCATGGGTGTGCGCGCAACGTCCTGGTGTCGCTCGGCCCGCAGGGAGCCTTGCTGGTCAATGCCGAAGGCGCCCAGCGATATCCGGCGGTCGCGGTTCCGCCTGGCAGCGGCGTCGGTGCTGGCGACGCCATGGTCGCCGGAGTCACCGTCGGCATCAGCCACGGCTGGCCGTTGGATAAGGCGATCCGGCTGGGCATCGCCGCGGGAGCCGCAATGTTGAAGACCCCGGGGACGGCCACCTGCACGCGCGCAGACGTGGAGCGACTCTTCGACGTCGTCGAAGAGCCGATCAATCTGCCCGTTGGGCACCCAATCGGGTGACCTTCGGCCCTGTCTCGCTGCGGGGCGTTGTGGGAGGTTGACGGTGTTGTCGGGCAACGACTCCCGCTACATGGAGGAACAGGTCATGGGCACTTCTCAGTACATCCGCTTCTTCGAGGACATGGGCATCGAGGACGTACCCATCGTCGGCGGAAAGAACGCCTCGTTGGGTGAGATGTTCCAGAAGCTGTCCGGCGAGGGCGTCCGCATCCCGCACGGGTTCGCCATCACTGCTGCGGCCTACCGTCACATGTTGGACGAGGCGGGCGCATGGGAGCGCCTGCACGCCGAACTCGACGACATTGACCCCGACGACGTCGCCGCGCTGGCACGAAAGGCCAAGCGGGCCAGGGAGATCGTCTACGGCGCCGGGCTCCCCGACGACCTGGCGACCGAGATCGTGACCGCCTACCGAAGGCTTCAGGCCGAGTACGGCGAGGACGTCAGCCTGGCCGTGCGGAGCTCCGCGACCGCCGAAGACCTCCCGACGGCAAGCTTCGCAGGCCAACAGGATTCCTACCTCAACATCAAGGGCGACGAGAGTCTGCTCGACACCTGCCGCCGTTGCTTTGCAAGTCTTTTCACCGATCGCGCGATTCACTACCGGATCGACCAGGGCTTCGACCACTTCAAGGTCTCGCTGTCGATTGGCGTGATGAAGATGGTGCGCTCCGACATCTCATCGTCGGGCGTGATGTTCTCACTCGACACCGAGTCGGGCTTTCGCGACGTCGTATTCGTCACGGGCGCTTATGGTCTCGGCGAGAACATTGTTCAAGGTGCGGTCGACCCCGACGAGTACTACGTCCACAAGCCGACGTACGCCGCGGGCCATCGCACGGTGTTGCGCCGCCTGCTCGGTGACAAGGCCGTGAAGATGATCCTCGTCGACGGCGAGACGAAGAACACGACGCGCAACGTTCCTACTCCGAAGGCCGACCGAGCGCGCTTCTGCTTGACCGACGCCGACGTCCTGGAACTCGCCGGCTACGCGTGTGCGATCGAACGGCACTACGGCAGACCCATGGACATGGAGTGGGCCAAGGACGGCGTCGACGGCAAGCTGTACATCGTCCAGGCGCGCCCGGAGACGGTGGCCTCCCAGCACAGCGTGACTGCGCTGGAGAGCTACGTGCTGGAAGGCCGCGGCGAAGTGCTGACCGATGGCCGCTCGGTCGGTGAGCGGATCGCATCCGGTGCGGTGAAGCGCATCGAGAACCTCACGCAGCTGTCGGAATTCCAGCCAGGCCAGGTGCTGGTGGCGGACACCACGACACCCGACTGGGAGCCGGTCATGAAGACCGCCGCGGCGATCGTCACCAACCGCGGCGGGCGCACCTGCCACGCGTCGATCATCGCTCGCGAACTGGGCATCCCCGCCGTGGTGGGTACTGGCGACGCGACGACGAGCGTGCCCGACGGCGCCGTGGTGACCGTGTCGTGCGCCGAGGGTGACTCGGGCCGGGTTTACCAGGGCGCGTTGGACTTCCACGTCGATCGCACCGAAGTCGGCGACGTCGCCCGGCCGCGCACGAAGATCATGCTCAACCTCGGCAACCCCGACCTGGCCTTCAAGACGTCGTTCCTGCCCAATGACGGCGTCGGACTTGCCCGCATGGAGTTCATCATCAGCGAGTACATCCGGGTTCACCCGCTTGCGCTGCTGCATCCCGAGAAGGTCGAAGACCCAGAGGCCCGTCGGGAGATCGATCGGCTCACGCAGGGCTACGCCGACGGCAGCGCATTCTTCGTCGAGCGCCTCTCCGAGGGAATCGGCACGATTGCGGCCGCCTTCTGGCCTAAGCCCGTGGTGGTGCGGATGTCGGACTTCAAGACCAACGAGTACGCCAGCCTGCTCGGCGGAGCGGCATTCGAGCCGACCGAGAGCAATCCGATGCTCGGCTTCCGCGGCGCCTCGCGCTACGCGCATCCGGCCTACGCAGAAGGCTTCGCGTTGGAATGCCGTGCGATGCAACGCGTCCGTGACGAGATGGGGCTGACGAACGTCATCCTCATGCTCCCGTTCGTCCGCCGTGTCACCGAGGCCGACCTCGTCCTAGAGACGATGGCCGACCTCGGTCTGAGGCGGGGCGAGAACGGGCTAGAGGTGTACGCGATGTGCGAGATCCCGAACAACGTGATCCTCATCGACCAGTTCGCCAAGCGCTTCGACGGCTTCTCCATCGGGTCCAACGACCTGACTCAGCTGACCCTTGGAGTCGACCGCGACAGCGAGATCGTCGCGTTCGACTACGACGAGCGCGACGATGGGGTCAAGGAAATGATCAGGCTGGCGGTGGAAGGCTGTCGCCGCAACGGGATTCACTCGGGGCTCTGCGGTCAGGCGCCGTCCGACTACCCGGACATGGCGGAGTTCCTCGTCCGAATCGGCATCGATTCGATGAGTCTGAACCCCGACACGGTGGTGAAGACCACCCGCCAGGTCCTGGAGTTGGAACAACAGATGGTGCCGGCGTCGTGAAGCTGCCGATCACGATTGATCCGCGCCACCACGACGCGGTGCTCTTCGATCTCGACGGCGCGCTGACTTGCGAAGTGCCGATGTTCGGCGCGACGGTGGAATTGGCCCGCAAGTTGCAGGCCGTCGGCGTCGGCGCTGCGGCGTATTCCAGCAACCCGCGGTGCCAGCAGGCGCTGAAGTCCGCCGGGGTCGACGACCTCTTCGGCGTTTGCATCGACGGCATCGCAGGCGAACGTGGGACGGTCGAAAACCCCGATCCCACCGCGCTTCTCGACGCCACCCGTCGACTCGGCGTGCGACCGCAACGATGTGTCGTCGTCGAGAACTCCCCCGCAGGCGTGGCCGCCGCCCGCGACGGTGGGTTCGCACTCGTCATCGGCATCGACGGGTCCGGGCTCGCAGCCGAGCTCGCCCGCTGCGGAGCCGACGTCGTCCTCACCGAGCTGGCCGAAGTGGCCGTCCGCACGGGTGACCGACGAGTCTCGGAACTCCCGAACGCGTTGACCTCCTACGGCCAGCTGATCGGCATCACCAGTGCCAGGGAGTCGATGCTGTTCCTGGACTACGACGGAACCCTGTCCCCCATCGTCTCGGATCCGGATGCGGCCCGGCTGGTCGACGGAGCCATCGAGGCGCTCGAGCACGTCGCAGGCGTATGTCCGGTGGCCATCCTGAGCGGTCGCGACCTCGCCGACGTTCGCGACCGCATCGGCATCCCCGGCCTGTGGTACGCGGGCAGTCACGGCTTCGAACTGACTGGACCGGACGGCGCATATCACTGCAACGAGGCAGCCGCGGCGTTCATCCCGATCCTCGAGCGCGCGGCCGCCGAGCTACGCAACGGCCTGGCCGCATTCGCGGGCGTGCGAGTCGAGCACAAGCGGTTCGCGGTGGCGGTGCACTACCGTGAGGTCGCACCGGAGTTCGTCGGCGAGATCGTCTCCACCACAAAGAAGCTCGGTGCACGTGACGGGCTCCGGGTGACGAGCGGGCGGATGCTCGTCGAACTGCGGCCCGAGATCGACTGGGACAAGGGCACCACGTTGGCCTGGATTCGGGACCGCATCGACGCATCCGGCGCACTGATGCCGATCTACGTCGGCGACGACCTCACCGACGAAGACGCCTTCGACGCGATCAAGTTCGACGGCATCGGGATCGTGGTCGGCCACGACGAGGATGGCGATCGACGAACGGCCGCGCACTTCGCCCTCGCGAGTCCGGATCAGGTCTGCGAGTTCATCGCACGCGGGTCGAAGTGGCTGGCCTACAAGCATCGGATGTCGGGCGACGCGTGGGACTACGACTTCGACGGCTACGATCCGCAGAGCGAGAAGCTCCGGGAAGCGTTGTGCACGTTGGGAAACGGCTACTTCGCCACCCGCGGCGCCGCTCCCGAGTCGAAGGCTGGGCGCGTGCACTACCCCGGTACCTACGCCGCAGGGGTGTACAACCGCCTCGTCGACGAGGTTGCGGGGACGGAGATCGACAACGAGAGTCTGGTCAACCTGCCGAACTGGCTGGCCCTGACCTTCCGCATCGACGACGGCAGCTGGTTCGACCTCGACGCGGTCACGGTGCTCTCGTATCGGCAGACGCTCGACCTTCGCCGTGCGATGCTCGTCCGCGAGGTGCGATTCCGTGACGACGCAGGCCGCACGACGTCGCTGACGCAACGGCGATTCGTGGCAATGCACCTGCCCCACGTCGGCGCACTGGAGACGACGGTCGTCGCCGAGGATTGGTCGGGGACGGTCGAATTCCGTTCGACCCTGGACGGCAACGTGACGAACTCCCTGGTCGAGAGCTACCGGGACCTGTCCGACCGGCATCTCGAATTGATCGAAAAGGGGGAAATCGCAGGCGATTCGGTCCTGCTGACCATGCAGACCACCCAGTCCCGCATTCCGATCGCCATGGCGGCGCGCAGTACGGTCTGGCGGGACGGCAGCCCCGTCCCAGCAGGCTTCCGGCTGTTCGATGAAGGCGCCGAGATCGGCCACGACGTCTCCGTGCAGCTTTCCGTCGGCGAGACGGTCACGGTCGAGAAGGTCGTGACCGTCTATACGGGACGCGACGTGGCAACGTCGGAACCCGGCGTCGACGCGCAGCGTACGATCGCGCGGCTGGGCCGGTTCGCGGAGTTGCTCGACGGACACGAAACCCACTGGGTGCACCTGTGGGAGCGGATGTCCATCGAGTTCGACGACTTCACCGACGAGGTGCGGATTCTGCGACTGCACCTGCTGCACCTGCTGCAGACGGTGTCTCCGAACACCGCCGACCTCGACGCGGGCGTTCCTGCCAGGGGCCTGCACGGTGAGGCCTACCGAGGGCACATCTTCTGGGACGAGCTGTTCATCTTCCCCGTGCTCAACCTGCGGTTCCCGATGATCACCAGATCCCTGCTGGGCTACCGTTACCGGCGCCTGCCCGAGGCCCGTGCGGCGGCCCGCGACGCTGGCCACTCCGGCGCCATGTTCCCGTGGCAGTCGGGCAGCGACGGCCGCGAGGAAAGCCAACGGCTGCACCTCAATCCGCGCAGTGGCCACTGGAACCCCGATGCCAGCGCACGTGCGCACCACATCGGGATCGCGGTCGCGTACAGCGCCTGGAAGTTCTATCAGGTCACGGGTGATCTGGCATATCTGATCGACTACGGCGCCGAACTGCTCGCCGAGGTGGCACGCTTCTTCGTCAGCCTGTCCGCCTACGACGAGACCCGCGAGCGGTTCGTCATCAAGGGCGTCATCGGGCCCGACGAGTTCCACTCCGGCTACCCCGACGCTCCCTACGACGGCATCGACAACAACGCCTACACCAACGTGATGGCGGTCTGGGTGATCATGCGCGCGCTCGACGCGCTGAGTCTGCTGCCGATGCCCAACCGTCTGGACCTGATGGAGGCGATCGGGCTGACCAGTGCCGAACTGGCGCACTGGGAGGCGGTGAGCAGGCGGATGTACGTCCCGTTCCACGACGGCGTCATCAGCCAATTCGAGGGCTATGGCGAACTGGCCGAACTGGATTGGGATCGGCTTCGCACCCAGTACGGCAACATCCAACGGCTGGACCGCATCCTGGAGGCCGAGCACGACGACGTCAATCGGTACAAGGCGTCCAAACAGGCCGACGCGCTCATGCTGCTCTACCTGCTGTCGGCGACCGAGCTGCACGAACTACTCGATCGGCTCGGCTACCGGTTCGCCCAGGACCAGGTGCCCGACATGGTGGACTACTACCTGGCGCGCACGTCGCACGGGTCGACACTCAGCGGCGTCGTTCACACGTGGGTGCTCGCCAGGGCCAACCGCGACCGCGCACTGGAGTTCTTCCAGCAGGCGCTGAAGTCCGACGTCGCCGACATCCAGGGCGGCACCACGTCCGAGGGCATCCACCTGGCGGCCATGGCGGGCACCGTCGATCTCATGCAGCGCTGCTTCACCGGGCTGGAGACGCGGTCAGACCGGATCATCCTCTCGCCGCACTGGCCGGAATCACTCGGCGTGCTGGCGATCCCAATCCACTATCGCGGCCTGCACCTGCATCTGCGAGTCAGCGGCAAGGGCGTGATCATCAGCGTTGATCCGCGGGACGCACCCGGTATCGAGGTGGAATGCCACGGTCGCGTGGTCGAGCTGATGCCAGGGACGACCGTGAGATTCCCCGGCTGATGACCGGCTTCGAGGACGTCGCGCGGCTCGCCGACCTGGCCCACGGGCACCAACGGGCAGGTCCGCAGCGCGAACGCAGACCCGTCTACGTCGACCTGCTGCCACCCTGCAACGCAGGATGCCCCGCAGGGGAGAACATCCAAGCCTGGCTCGCGCACGCCACCGCCGGCAGGTACGAAGCCGCGTGGCGCCAGCTCGTCGAGGACAACCCGTTCGCCGCGATCCACGGCCGCGTGTGCTACCACCCGTGTGAAACGGTATGCAACAGAGCGCATCTCGATAGTGCGGTGTCGATCCACTCGATCGAGCGATACCTTGGCGATCAGGCCAGGGAGCACGGCTGGACCTTCGGCCCGGTGCCGACGCCGAGCGGCAAACGCGTGCTGGTCGTCGGTGCGGGGCCAAGCGGACTGTCCGCCGCCTACCACTTGGCGCGCATGGGCCACCAGGTCGAGGTCCGCGACGCAGGCTCGATGCCCGGCGGAATGATGCGGTACGGGATTCCGAGTTACCGGCTACCCCGCGACGTGCTAGACGCCGAGCTGAGCCGCATCCTCGCGCTCGGCGTGCGCGTGACGTGTGACCATCGGGTCGAAGACCTCGCAGCCGAGCGGGACGAGGGCGGCTTCGACGCGGTCTTCGTCGCCGTCGGCGCGCATCTGGCCAAACGCGTCGACATCCCGTCCCGCGACGCGGGCCCAATGGTCGACGCGTTGTCGTTCCTGCGCGACGTCGCCGACGGTGCCACCCCGCCGCTCGGGCGGCACGTCGCCGTGTACGGCGGCGGCAACACCGCGATGGATGCCGCGCGGGTGGCCCGGCGACTCGGCGCCGACGACACGGTCATCGTCTACCGCCGTACCCGTGAGCAGATGCCCGCCCACGCCGAAGAAGCAGAGGACGCCGAACGCGAGGGCGTCCGGATCAACTGGTTGCGTACCGTCACGGCATTCGACGGACCCGAACTACGGGTCGAGGTCATGGAACTCGACGAATCCGGTCACCCACGCCCGACCGGGCGCTTCGAGACGCTTGCCGCCGACACGCTGATCATGGCGCTGGGTCAGGAGACCGAATCGTCCTTCATGCGGACGCTGCCAGGGGTGGAGTTCGGCGACGACGGCAGCGTCCGTGTCTCCGAATCGTTGATGACCGGATGCCCCGGTGTCTTCGCCGGTGGCGACATGGTGCCGAGTGAGCGCACCGTCACGGTGGGCGTCGGCCATGGGAAGAAGGCCGCTCACCGCATCGACGCCTGGCTGCGCGGCGTACCGGCCGGACGGCCGCCGAAACACCCGACGGCGACGTTCGACGTACTCCACCCCTGGTACTTCGGTGACACCGCCCGCCGCCAACAACCCGAACTCGCGCCACGGTTGCGGGTGAAGGGCTTCGACGAGGTCGTCGGCGGACTGTCCGCGGACGAGGCGACCTTCGAGGCCGGGCGTTGTCTGTCGTGTGGCAACTGCTTCGAATGCGACGGCTGCCTCGGCGCCTGCCCGGAGGATTCGGTGATCAAACTCGGGGTCGGACAACGATACGAATTCGACTACGACACGTGCACGGGGTGCTCGGTCTGTGCCGACCAGTGCCCGGTGCACGCCATCGAGATGTTTCCGGAGCCGACATGACCCGCGCGACGATGGACGGCAACGAGGCAGCGGTGTCGGTCGCCTACCGGCTCAACGAAGTCTGCTGCATCTACCCGATCACGCCATCGTCGCCGATGGCCGAGCTCGCAGACGAATGGTCAGCCGCGCAGCGGCCCAACGTCTGGGGCACCGTCCCGACCGTCGTCGAGATGCAGAGCGAGGGCGGTGCGGCGGGCGCTCTGCACGGCGCCCTGCAAAGCGGGGCACTTACCACGACATTCACCTCGTCACAGGGTCTACTGCTGATGATCCCGAACATGTACAAGATCGCCGGGGAGCTCACCTCGGCCGTCATCAATGTGGCGGCCAGATCGATTGCTGCCCAAGGCTTGTCGATCTTCGGCGACCACTCGGACGTGATGGCCGTGCGGCAGACCGGCTTCGCCCTGCTCGGGTCGGCTTCGGTACAGGAGGCCCACGACCTCGCACTCGTCGCACAGGCGGCCACGCTGGCGACACGGATACCGTTCGTGCACTTCTTCGACGGATTCCGAACGTCCCACGAGATCAACACGATTGAACCGCTGACCGACGACGACCTTCGGGCGCTGGTTCCGCAAGAGCTGATCTGGGCGCACCGCGAACGCGCGCTCTCCCCCGAGCGGCCGTTCATTCGCGGCACCGCGCAGAACCCGGACGTCTACTTCCAGGCTCGGGAGACGGTGAACCCCTTCTACGCACGGGTTCCCGGCGTGGTCGAGGACCTCATGGCCAAGCTCGGCGAACGCACCGGCCGCACCATGCACGTCGTCGACTACTCGGGGCATCCGGAGGCGGAGCGGGTCTTGGTGTTGATGGGCTCCGGCGCCGAGACCGCGAAGGAAACCGTCGCGGCACTCGTCGAACGCGGCGAGCGGGTCGGCGTCGTGCAGGTGCGGTTGTACCGACCGTTTCCCACGGCGGCGCTGCTGGCCGCACTTCCAACGACCGTGCGCGCGGTCGGTGTGCTCGACCGCACCAAGGAGCCCGGTTCGTTCGGCGAGCCGCTGTATCTGGACGTCGTCGCGGCGCTTGCCGAGTCGTGTGCCGACGGCGACCGCACCGTAATGCCGCGGGTCTGCGGTGGGCGGTACGGCCTGTCCTCCAAGGAGTTCACCCCCGCCATGGTCGCAGGTGCGTTCGCAGAACTCGCCTGCGAGCGGCCCCGCCGGCGCTTCACGATAGGCATCGACGACGACGTCTCCCATACCAGCGTCGAGTACGACCCGACGTTCGACATCGAATCCCCTCGCACCGTCCGGGCGGTCTTCTTCGGGCTGGGATCCGACGGCACCGTCGGCGCGAACAAGAACACCGTCAAGATCCTCGGCGCCGAAGAAGGACTCAACGCGCAGGCGTACTTCGTCTACGACTCGAAGAAGTCGGGATCGCAGACCGAGTCGCACCTGCGCTTCGGGCCGGAACCCATCCGAGCGCCATATCTGGTCACAGGGGCGAATTTCATTGGCTGCCATCAATTCCGGTTTCTCGACAAGGTCGACGTCCTCGACCGGGCCGCCGCGGGCGCGACTCTGCTGCTGAACTGTCGTCTCTCGAAGGAGAAGGTCTGGGACGCACTGCCCCGGCGCGTACAGGAACAGATCCTGGACAAGGGCATCACGGTATTCACCGTCGACGCCGACCGGGTCGCGCGCGAGGCGGGACTGGCCGGCCGCATCAACATCGTGCTGCAGACCTGTTTCTTCGCGATCTCGGACGTGCTGCCCCGGGATCGGGCGATCGCACGCATCAAGGAATCGATCACGAAGACCTACGGCAAGCGCGGCGCCGAGGTGCTGGCCAAGGAGATGACCGCGGTCGACGGCGCGCTGGCCGGGTTGCATCGGATCGGCGTACCGGCGTCTGTGACTTCCGCTCGCGAGCCGCTGCCGACCGTGCCCGCGTCGGCGCCAGAGTTCGTCCGCACCGTGACCGCAGAGATGATGGCTGGACGCGGAAACCTGTTGCCGGTCAGCGTGCTTCCGGTTGACGGCACCTATCCGAGCGGCACGACGGCCTACGAGAAGCGCAACATCTCCGAGGAGGTGGCGGTCTGGGATTCCGACGGCTGCATCCAGTGCGGCAACTGCGCCTTCGTCTGCCCGCACAGCGTGATCAGGTCCAAGTTCTACGACGAGTCGCAACTGACCGGGGCGCCCGACGACTTCGACTCCGCGCCGCTCAACGCCGTCGGGCTGCCGAACGCCAGGTACTCACTGCAGGTGTACGTGGAGGACTGCACCGGGTGCGGCCTATGTGTCGAGGCCTGCCCCGTCGTCATCCCCGGTCCAACCGTGACCAAGGCGATCAACCTCGGCCCCGCCGAACCCCGGGTGGTCAACGAGCGGGAGAACATCGACTTCTTCGAATCGCTACCGACGAACGACCGGTCCAAGGTCGACTTCGGCACCGTACGTGGAACCCAGTTCCTGGAGCCGCTTTTCGAGTTCTCCGGCGCCTGCGCGGGGTGTGGCGAGACGCCGTATGTCAAGCTGCTCTCCCAGCTGTTCGGCGACCGGCTCCTGGTAGCCAACGCGACCGGCTGTTCGTCCATCTATGGCGGCAGCCTGCCCACGACACCGTGGACCACCGACGCCGACGGGCGTGGCCCGGCGTGGTCGAACTCCCTGTTCGAGGACAACGCCGAGTTCGGGCTGGGCCTGCGCTTGGCCGGTGACGTGCACGTCGAGCTGGCCAGGCGGCGCTTGGCCGAGCTGCGCGACGCCGTCGGTGGGGACCTGGTGGACGCGATCCTGGCCGGACCTCAACTCCGAGAGTCGGAGTTGGCGGCTCAGCGGCAGCGGGTGGCCGAGCTCAAGGCCCGGCTCGGACGCCTCGATCCAGGCATGACCGCCGACCTCCTCAGCGTGGTGGACCACCTGGTGCGGCGAAGCGTGTGGATCGTGGGCGGCGACGGCTGGGCATACGACATCGGCTCAGGCGGGCTCGACCACGTGTTGGCCAGCGGCCGCAACGTCAACGTGCTGGTGCTCGACACCGAGGTGTACTCGAACACCGGCGGCCAGATGTCCAAGTCGACACCGCTGGGCGCGGTCGCGAAGTTTGCCGCAGCCGGAAAGACGGTGCCCAAGAAGGACCTAGCGCTGCAGGCGATCGCATACGGCAGCGTCTACGTGGCGAAGGTTGCGATGGGAGCCGACTCGCAACAGACCCTGCAGGCCTTCCGCGAGGCAGAGGCCTACGACGGGCCGTCGCTGGTGATCGCCTACAGCCAGTGCATCGCACACGGCATCGACATGCGCCTCGGGATGGATCAGCAGTACCGCGCCGTCGCCAGCGGACACTGGCCGCTGCTCCGCTACGACCCGGTACTGCACGCCGCGGGGGTCAACCCGTTCCTGCTCGACTCACATCGCCCGCGAATACCCTTGGCCGACTACGTCTACCGCGAGCTTCGCTACCGCTCGCTGGCGAACTCCGAACCCGAGGAGGCCGAGCGGCTGCTCGGCATGGCGGAACGGGCGATCGAACAACGCTGGAACGTCTACGAGGATATGGCTTCCCGCGGTCCGGAGCACTTCCACCCCGACGCTAGGAGGCAACGCTGATGGATCTGTCCACTCGCTATCTAGGTCTGACGTTGCGCAACCCGCTGGTCGCGTCGGCGTCGCCGCTGTCGAACACCGTCGACGGGGTCCGGCGCCTCGCAGACGTCGGAGTCGGTGCGGTGGTGCTCTATTCGCTGTTCGAAGAGCAGGTGCGTCGCGAAGCGGACGAGGACGCTCGATTGGCCAAGGCGGGCTCCGACAGCTTCGGCGAGTCGCTGTCCTACTTCCCGACCACCGCGAGCGAGGACGTCTGCCCCCGCCGGTACCTGAGCCTTCTGGAGCGCGCAGCCTCCTCCGTCTCGGTTCCGGTCATCGGCAGCATCAACGGCTCCACGCCCGGCGGTTGGACCGGATATGCCCGCTCGATGCAGGATTCCGGTGCAGCGGCAATCGAATTGAACATCTACTACCTACCCGGTGACCCGCACGTCTCCGGTCGCGACGTCGAACAGCGTCACCTCGACATCCTGGCCGGGGTCAAGGACGCGGTGAGCGTGCCCGTCGCGGTGAAGCTCAGCCCCTACTTCAGCGCGACCGCCGACATGGCTAGGCGTTTGGATCTGGCGGGGGCGAACGGACTGGTGCTGTTCAATCGCTTCCTCCAACCCGACATCGACGCCGAAACCCTGGCAGTGGCGCCAGGCACGTCGCTGTCGCGCGCGAGTGAAGCGCGACTACCGATGACGTGGATTGCGTTGCTGCACGGCAGGATCGATGCCTCGCTTGCTGCGACGACCGGCGTCGAGGGCGCCAAGGAAGTGATCAAGTACCTGCTTGCCGGCGCTGACGTGGTGATGACCGCATCGGCTCTGCTGCGGCACGGTCCCGATCACGCCGCCGTCATGCTAGACGGGTTGGGCCGATGGATGCGCAGCAAGGGATACAACACGGTCGATGACTTCCGCGGACTGCTCGCCGTCCCCATCGGACCCGACGAGGCCGCACGCGAACGCGCCGACTACGTATCGGCCCTGCGCCACGCCGACAGTACCGAGTTCCGGCCGTGGTGAAACCTGGCCGCCAGCAGTAGAAGTCATTGCTCAAAAGGACGGTTGGTCCTCGTCGATGGCGCGTTGGTTGCGTCGCCGCTCGGCGCGCAGGCGTTGGGCGCGGTCGTGGGCACGGCTGTGCTTGCGGGTGGGCATTCTCAGCCCGCGCCCTGCTGCCCCAGTCGTAGGGTCTGGTGGTGTGCGGGTGCCCGCCGGTAAGGGTGTGGTGGTATCCCATCGGGGGAAGAGCAGTCGGCTTCCGGGTGGCCGGGTGTAGCGATGCCCGGTAGGACTGATCCACACGATCGTCCCGTCGGCCAGTTGCCGATCCGACCAGCCGCCGTCGCCAGTCCAAAAAGTCTTGAGCAAGTGATGTTTTCGGCATAGGCACTTGGTGTTCCCCGGGTGCGTCAGCCCACCGGCACCGTGTGGTGTGGTGTGGTCGACGTCGCAGCGTTCGGCGGGGCGGTCGCAGTTGGGGAAGCAGCAGGTGAGGTCGCGGCTGCGGACGAAGCGCGTCAGTTTGGCCGAGGGCCGGTAGCGCGGTTCGGTGCAGAGCTCCGCGGCGCTGGGCACGGGGCGCACTGGTGCGCCGAACCGAACCAGTTCGGCCAACAGCGGGGAGGGCACGATCCCACCGCCGGCGATCACCGCTAACCCCGACGCGGCAGAGCGAGGGTGTACCGCGGGTTGGCGTTGCGGCTCAGCCGATTCCGGTTCAGGAGCGAGACTCTCGGAGTCGGAGTCGAGGGCGGGTGCTGAATCCAGTGTCGTAGCGCTGTCCAGCTCGCCCCGTCGCGGTGCGTCGAGTGGTCCGCCAGACGCCGGGTTCGACGGGCGCGGTGGCGTCGGAGCATCGGGTTCTGGGTCGGGCGCCGGCCCGGGGCTGGGATTGTCGTCTAGTCCCGTGTCGGGCTGTCGGTCGGCAATGACGTGGACGACGATGGCCTCGGCGCGGGCATCGCGCCCGGCGGCAGGGCAGTCGGGACGCCCGCACTGGCAGGGCATGTGGGTGCCGCCGGCGCCGAGCACGCCCAGTGCGGCCGAGCGGCGGTCGCCCACCCTGCGCGGATCATGCGAGCACACCCCGCCCACGAGGTGCTCGACGCGGCGCTCGAACAATTCGGCGTCGGTGACCGTCAGCCGTCCCCATATCGACCTGGTGCCGGTGGTGTCGTCACGGTCCCCGAACTTCACGTCACAGCCCTTGGCGGCGTTCTTGAACCGCGGCACGGCTGCCGGGTCGTGCACGGTGATCGCAGCGTCAATCGCGTTCTCGAGTTTGGTCTCCGACAGCGGCCCGAACGAGGCGGCGATCGCGGCGAGGTCGGCGTCGACGCGTGCCAAAACCTCGGGGTCCTCGATCAGCTGGGTGCGCCAGCTGATGGCGTTGGCCAACCGGGCGGACAAGGTGCCCTCGGAGACCAGTTTCGCGATCTCGGGCAGCCGGTGCCGCAGCGCGAGCGCCTGGTGCATCAGTGTGGAGGCCTTGCGCGCACTGATGCCGCTCGCTGCGGCCACCTCCGCAGCCGCGGAATCCCAGCCGTCACAAGCCCAGTACTGGCGTTCGATGGCCTGTTCGGATGCGCCGCGGCGGTCGGTGAGTTCGGCGATCGCCGCCATCCGATGATGAGCGACGGTAGCTTCGGCACGCGTCCAGCCGGTGATCGCATCGATCAACGCCGCGTCATCGACGTGCGACAGGTCGTCGCCCTGAGCCAGTTCCTCGAACATGCATCTGATCGTGCCGCGACACTCCGACGCCCGCCAGCAGCGAACACCCCGATTGTGGATCAACACGCGTCTGTGCACAACTCTCCCGAAAAGCGCTGAGCCAAAGGGAATTGTCGGTGTCGTGTGCTAACGGCCCACTGGCCGGCGCTGCCTTCTGACGTGCGTCGCGAACAACTGCGTGCCGAGTTCCGGCCGTTGTGAAAACTAGACTGCGGCGGCCACACCTCCCAAGGTGGCCGCCGCAGTCCCTAGCGCACCGTCAGTGCGCGACCGCCTTCTCGGCACCCACACCGGTCAGTGAACGAACCTCGAACTCCGCGTTGATCTCCGGATCGCCATTGTCCTTCGACGTCAGTGTGCCGACGATGCCGAGCAGGAACGCCAGCGGTATCGACACGATGCCGGGGTTGGCCAACGGGAAGAGGGCGAAGTCGGCATGGGGCAACATCGCCGTCTTCGCGCCGGAGACCGCAGGCGACAAGACGATGAGCACGATCGTCGAGATCAGCCCGCCGTACATGCTCCACAACGCACCACGGGTGTTGAACCGCTTCCAGTACAGCGAGTACACGATGGTCGGCAGGTTCGCCGCCGCGGCGACAGCGAAGGCCAGCGCCACCAGGAATGCGATGTTCTGCCCGTTGGCCAGAATGCCGAGCCCGATCGCGAAGACGCCCAACACCACCGCGGTGATCCGGGACACCCGCACCTGCTCGTCCTCGGTCACCTGGTGGTTCTTCATGACGCTGGCGTACACGTCGTGGGCGAACGACGCCGACGCGGTGATCGTGAGGCCGGCGACGACCGCCAGGATCGTGGCGAAGGCGACAGCCGAGATGATGCCGAGTAGCACGACCCCGCCGAGCTCGAAGGCCAACAGCGGCGCGGCGGAGTTCTGCCCGCCTGCCGCGGCGAGGATGCGGTCCGGGCCGACGATGGCGGCGGCACCGTAGCCAAGCACGAGTGTGAACAGGTAGAAGGCGCCGATCAGGCCGATTGCCCAAACCACCGAGCGCCGAGCCTCTTTCGCGGTCGGGACGGTGTAGAAGCGCATCAACACGTGTGGCAGGCCAGCCGTGCCGAGCACCAGCGCAAGGCCCAGCGAGAGCAGGTTGAGCTTCGAGATGGTCGATCCGCCGTATTGCGCGCCTGGCGCCAACACGTCGCGGTGGGCGACGGCCTTGTCGACGGAACCCGAGATCGCTGACTGGGCCGAGCCGAGGATGCTAGAGAAGTCGAATCCGAACTTGAACAACACCATCGCCGTCATGATCGCCGCGCCGGTGATCAACAGGACGGCCTTGATGATCTGCACCCACGTCGTACCGCGCATACCGCCGATCAACACGTACACGATCATCAGCACGCCAACGACCGCGATCACGATGCTCTGGCCGGTGCGGCCCTTGATGTCGAGCAGCAGCGCGACGAGGCCCCCGGCGCCCGCCATCTGCGCCAACAGGTAGAACAGCGAGACGGTCATCGTCGACGTCGCCGCGGCCAACCGTACGGGCCGCTGCTTGAGCCGGAAGCTCAGCACGTCGGCCATCGTGAATCTGCCCGTGTTGCGCAACAATTCGGCGACGAGCAGCAGTGCTACCAGCCATGCCACCAGGAATCCGATGGAGTAGAGGAAGCCGTCGTAGCCGTATACCGCGATCGCGCCTGCGATGCCGAGGAAGCTCGCCGCCGAGAGATAGTCTCCCGCGATCGCGATTCCGTTCTGAGGTCCGCTGAATGCGTGTCCGCCGGTGAAGAACTCGTCGGCGGTGGACTTCTTCCGACCCGCCTTGATCACCACGGCCAGCGTGATGAGCACGAACACCACGAAGATGCCGATGTTGACGACCGGGTTGCCGATCGTTTCATGCCCTGCCGCAAGTATTTTCATCGTCCTTCGCCTTCCAGCTTCGCGCGGATGGCCGCGGACCGGGGATCGAGTTGCCTGTTGGCGAACCGCACGTACAGGCCGGTGATCGCGAACGTCGTCACGAACTGACCCAGACCCAGAAGCAAGCCGACGTTGACGTTGCCGAACACCTTGGTGGCCATGAAGTCGTGACCGAAGGCGCCCAGTAACACGTACGTCGCATACCAGATAAGGAAGAACGCGGTCATCGGAAACACGAAGCGGCGCAGCCTGCTTCGCAGCTCTTGAAATTCAGGGCTCGCTTGTGCCTCGATGAACGAGGCACGATGGGACGACGACGCGTCCCGCTGGTCTAGGTCCGTGGGTGACACTGGTGAACTCCTACCGTGCTGTGACCCGGCTCTGTCCAGGTGCTTCCTGAGACCTTCCTCACAAATCGTCGCCGTGTCGACGGCCATAAGTCCCAAAGCGTCGAGCCGTGCGGTGAGCGGTTGGTCGGGCGCGACGAACGGCGGCGGGTCAGTTGCCGGGGACGCGCTCGACGCTCATGCCGAGGCGCTCGGGCAGGTGCATGCGGGCGAAGATGCGGGCCGTGTCCGCGGGGACGGTGGCGCGCGTCATTCGGCTCACCACGACCATGACGACGAACGCCAGCGGAACGCTCAACGGAGCGGGGTATCCCGCAAGCACCGCGGGCCACCCGCCCAATACCGTGTCCTCGATTCCGCCGGCCAGGGTGAGGGCTGCCGCCCCACCGGAGACGATGCCACCCGCCAACAATCCGCAGACCGCGCCGACGGCGGTGAGCCCACGCCACCAGATTCCGAGCACCAGCAGCGGGCACAGCGTGGACGCCGCGACCGCGAACACCAACCCGACGTTCCGCGACAGTTCCAGGGTGGACGCCGCCAGCGCCAGCGGGAGTGGCAGCAGTCCGCCGATCAGCGCCGCCACCCGGAAGTCGCGCACCCTGCCGCGCAGCACGTCCGTGGCAAGCGCTCCCGCGATGCTGACCAACAACCCCGACGAGGTGGCCAGGAAGGCTGCGATCGCCCCGGCAGCTGCCAAGGCGGCCAACAGTTGCCCTGGCGCGCCCGCAATCGCAGCCCGAGGCATCAGCAACACCGCCGCGTCGGCCGTGCCGGTGATCAGCAGTTGGGGCACGTAGAGCCGCGCGAACACGCCCATCAGCGTTGGAAATACGTAGAACACCGAGAGCAGCGCGATGACCGCCAGCGCCGTGCGCCGCGCGGCCCGTCCGTCCGGGTTGGTGTAGAAGCGCACAAGCACGTGCGGAAGGCCCATCGTGCCAAGGAATGTGGCGATGACGATGGCCAGCACCTGATACAGCGAATGAGCGCCGCCGAATCCACCGCCGGAACCGATCCATTCCGCACCGGTACTCGGCACACCGACCACCACCGGAGTCGACGCCCCCGCGGCGAGCGTGACCGTGGTACCCCCGCCCAGGACGTGCTGACCGGGAGCGCCGATCGAGGCATCGCGCACGGGGCTGCCGTCGAGGGTGCCGCTGACCATGACGCCGCTCGGCAGGTCCACCTGCACCGCGACGTCGGTTTCGATCGTGACGGTGGTGCGCTCGCCGACCGTCGGTGGCAGCGGGCCGCCCAGCGCTGGGCGGTCGGCGGCGAAGAAGGCCAGCAGGGTCAGGGCGGGAATGGCGATCGCCGTCAGCTTCAACCAGTACTGGAATGCCTGAACGAACGTGATCGACCGCATCCCACCACCGACGACGTTGGCGATGACGATCGCGGCGACTGCCACCGGACCGATCCAAAATGGCAGGCCCAGAAGGATTTTCAGCGTCAGGCCGGCGCCCTGGTACTGGGGCACTAAGTAGAGCACGCAGATCACGACGACGAACAGCATCGTCGTCGTGCGCAGCCTCGGCGAGGCGAGTCGGAACTCGGTGAAGTCCGGCACCGTATACGCGCCGGAACGCCGTAGCGGCGCCGCGACGAACATCAGAAGCCCAAGGTAGCCAGCCGTGAATCCGATGGGGTACCACAGCGCGTCGGCGCCGTACTTCGCGACCAACCCGGCGACACCGAGAAACGAAGCCGCCGAGAGGTATTCACCCGAGATTGCCGCGGCGTTCCAACGCGGCCCCACACTGCGGGAGGCGACCAGGAAGTCCGACGTCGTCCGTGACAGTCGCCCGCCATAGACGCCGAGTGCCACGGTGGCCACCGCCGCGACCAGCAGTGCCGCCGCGGTGAGCGCAGCCGACGAACCGGTCACGGTTCCTCGTCGACCACGCGGACGATGTCGCGCTCACCTTGCTCGGCGAGCCGCACGTACAGGTGGCCGACGCCGTAAAGCAGCGGGTACGACAGGGCCGCGAGTACCAACCAGTTCAGTCGGATCCCCAGCACCGACGTCGTGATGAGGACCGGAAACAGCTTGCCGCTCAACAGGATCGCGACGACCGCACACACCACGACCGCTGCCAGCCGAAGTGCGAGTCCCAGTTGGGCGCGCACCAGTCCGCGCACCAGGGCGTCACCCACCTCGGTTTGTTCCTGGACCTCGACCCGGGTGCGCACGATGCGAGCCCCCCGGCGACGTCCGAGCACCACCCGTTCCCGCTGCGGACGGGGGTTAGTCATCGCCGCGCACCGCCCGGTAGCCGCGCATCGGATCCCGAACCAACCGGTCGCGAAGCTCACGCACCTGGCGGCGGCTGACCGGCAGCTCCGCGGCGGGTGAGGCGCCATTGGCCCGCACCCGCACCATCACCGAACCGCCCGTGCTGCGCATCCCAGTCACCATCGGCAGCGACACCAGGTACGAGCGGTGCACCCGCTGGAAACCTGACTCTGCCCAACGTGTTTCGAGAGTACTCAGCGGGATTCGCACGAGATGAGCGCCGGAACTCGAGTGCAGCCGGGAGTAGTCTCCCTCGGCCTCGACCCATCCGATGGTCTCCCGACGGATCAGATGGGTGACCCCGCCGACCTCGGCTGGGATCACGTCGTGGTCCTGGTCACGGTCGCCGGCCACCGCTGAAGCAGGTTCCGGCGAACGCGTCGCGACCACCCGGCGCACGGCTTCGTCGAGTCGGTCACGTCGGATCGGCTTGAGCAGGTAGTCGACGGCACCGACGTCAAACGCCGCGACCGCCTTGTCGTCGTGAGCGGTCACGAACACCACCGCGGGCGGCTGGGCGAAGTTCGAAAGCACTGCGGCCAGTTCCAAACCAGAGAGCCCCGGCATGTTGATGTCCAGGAACACCGCGTCGACGCCGCTCTCGTGCAGCGCACGCAGAGCCAGGGTGGCGTCGGCCGCGCCGCGCACCCGACCGATGGCGGGATTCTGCTGCAGCATGTAGACGAGTTCGTCGAGCGCTGGGGCCTCGTCGTCGACGGCGAGGACGGTCAACTGTTCGCTCACCCCAAGGCACCTCCGCTTGCCCGCACTCCCGACCGAAACTTGGGGACCCGCATGACGACCTTGGTCCCCGCGCCGAGCGCCGTCTCGACCACCAGACCGTATTCGTCGCCGAACGCTGCGCGCAGCCGATGGTCGACATTGGTCAGCCCGACGTGAGCCGTCTGGTCACCCGAGCCGGCCTCGCCAAGTGCGTCGGCGGACCCCGACCGCAGCACCTCCGGATCCATGCCAACGCCGTCGTCCTCGACGGTGATCACGCAGTCGGCGCCCGCGTCGCGGGCGATGAGCTCGACGGAACCACCACCCTGGCCCGACAGACCGTGCCGCACGGCGTTCTCGACCAGCGGCTGGAGCGCAAGGAACGGGACCACGACGTTGAGCACTTCGGGCGCCACCTGCAGCTTTATCGTCAACGCCGCACCGAACCGGGCCCGCTCCAGACGCACGTAGCGGTCGATGTTGTGCAGTTCCTCGGCAAGGGTCGTGTACTGACCGGCGGCGCGGAAGGAGTATCTGGTGAAGTCGGCGAAGTCGAGAATGAGCTCGCGAGCCCTGTCGGGGTCGGTGCGGACGAACGAGGCGATCGTGTTCAACGCGTTGTAGATGAAGTGCGGGCTGATCTGCGCACGCAGTGCGAGGACCTCGGCGCGGTCGAGACGCGCGCGGGAGGCGTCCAGCTCTGCCAGCTCGATCTGGCTCGATGCATAGCGGGCCACCTCCCCCACCGCACCCATGAACCCGGGCCCAGGAGACCGCGCCGTCACCACGACGAGCACGCCGATCACGCCACTGCCATCGGCGAGCAGGGGCTGGGCGATCACAGTCGGTTGACCGGTCGTCAGCGTCCTGCGTTGACCGGAGATCGAGTCCCGCGCAGCGCGTTCACACATGGCGACGACGTCCGCGTTCCAGATCGGGTGATCGGGCGGCTCGTGCACCAGCAGCCCGCCGTCGCCATCGAACATCGCGACTCCCTCGCCCCCGGTCAGTGCGCGCAGATGCGGTGCGGCCGCTCGCCCCGACTCGGAGCCGAGCCCTTGTCTCAGGGCGCGGGCGGCCAGGGACGCGGTGTGCAGCGCTTCGTGGACGGCTCGCTCGGTGGGGGTGGCCACGACGCGACGGGTGCGCACGACGTATGCCGCGGCGACCACGCCGGCCACTGCCAGCACCGCAACGACGACCATTAGGACCGGGCCGGACATATCACCTCACTGGCGACCGCTGGGCCGACCGCAGTGACCGGTCGGCGCTGGAATCTAGCCGTTCGCAGACCAGTGTGACGCACGACGGTTTGGCGCCGATTTCGTGACTACTCTCACACCGCATGAACGACACATGCACCGACGCTCCGGCAACGTACGCGCCGTCGCCGGAGTTCGCCGCCACGGCGAACGGGACCGCGGAACTGTACGCCGATGCCGACGTCGATCGGCTGGCGTTCTGGGCGAAGCAGGCCGGGCGGTTGGCATGGGAGACACCGTTCACCGACGTCCTGGACTGGTCGGAGGCGCCTGTAGCCAAGTGGTTCGTCGGCGGCAAGCTCAACGTCGCCTACAACTGTGTCGACCGCCACGTGGCGGCGGGCAACGGCGACCGGGTGGCGATCCGTTGGGAAGGCGAGCCGGTCGGCGACAGCCGCGACATCACCTACGCGGAGTTGTTGGTCGAGGTGTCGCGGGCGGCAAATGCCTTGACCGCGTTGGGCTTGGTGGCAGGCGACCGGGTGGCGATCTACATGCCGATGATCCCGGAGGCGATCGTGGCGATGCTGGCATGTGCGCGGTTGGGCGTCCTGCACAGCGTAGTGTTCGCGGGGTATTCGGCGTCGGCGCTGCGGGCGCGGATCTCCGACGCCGCGGCAAAACTGGTGATCACCACCGATGGTCAGTACCGGCGGGGTGCCGCGGTATCGCTGAAAGAGGCCGTAGACGAAGCGATCTCGGACCAGACGTCGGTTGAGCACACGCTGGTGGTGCGTCGCACTGGAATCGCCACGCCGTGGACGGAAGGCCGTGATCTCTGGTGGCACGACACCGTAGACGTCGCTGCGACCGAACACACTCCCGAGGCCTTCGACTCGGAGCACCCGCTGTTCCTGCTGTACACCTCCGGCACGACGGGTAAGCCCAAGGGCATCGTGCACACCTCGGGTGGCTATCTGACCCAGGCGTCCTTCACTCACCATCACGTGTTCGACGTCAAACCGGAGACCGACGTGTACTGGTGCACCGCCGACATCGGGTGGATCACCGGGCACACCTACATCGTGTACGGACCGCTGTCGAACGGGGTGACGCAGGTGGTGTACGAGGGTACCCCGGCGTCGCCCAACGAACACAGACACTTCGAGGTGATCGAGAAGTACGGCGTCACAACCTATTACACGGCTCCGACGTTGATCCGCACGTTCATGAAGTGGGGTCGCGAGATTCCGGACGCACATGACCTGTCGAGCTTGCGACTGTTGGGATCGGTCGGCGAGCCGATCAACCCCGAGGCGTGGCGCTGGTACCGGGACGTGTTCGGGGCCAACAAGACCCCGATCGTCGACACGTGGTGGCAGACCGAGACCGGGGCCATCATGATCTCGCCTCTGCCGGGGGTCACGACGTGCAAGCCGGGGTCGGCGACCAAGCCGATGCCGGGCATCTCGGCCAAGGTGGTCGACGATGACGGCAACCTCGTTGAACCGAGTCCCGAATACGGCGAGCACGCATCGGGATATCTCGTCATCGATCAGCCGTGGCCGTCGATGCTGCGCGGCATCTGGGGCGATCCCGAGCGGTTCAAGGAGACCTACTGGTCGCGCTTCGCCGAACAGGGCTGGTACTTCGCAGGCGACGGCGCCCGCTACGACCTGGACGGCAACGTCTGGGTGATGGGCCGCATCGACGACGTGATGAACGTATCGGGGCACCGGATCTCCACTGCCGAGGTGGAGTCGGCACTCGTCGGCCATTCGCACGTGGCGGAGGCGGCAGTGGTCGGCGCCACCGACGAGCACACCGGCCAGGCGATCATCGCGTTCGTCATCCTGCAGGCACATGCCCACGAAGGCGGCGCCAAGATGGTGGACGAGCTGAGAGCCGAAGTGGCGCGGGAGATCTCGCCGATCGCGCGGCCAAAGGAGATCCACGTGGTTCCTGAGTTGCCGAAGACCCGCAGCGGCAAGATCATGCGGCGGTTGCTGCGTGACATCGCCGAGGGTCGGGAACTCGGAGATACCTCGACTCTGTTGGACCCCGGCGTATTCGAGGCCATTCGTGCCGGAAGGTGACTCCGCTCGGCTAGCCGCGATTCAGAGCGCGCGTCCGCATCATGTGCTCGTGGACAATGTGCTCGACGAGAATCGGGACGAAACTTTGGACCCGGGCCGTTTCGAACTGCGCGGCGGCCACGTCACACCAGCGCGCGATCTGCGCAGTGCGCTCGTCGTCGCCGAGACCTTCGTGCGTTGCCAATCGCTGAGCGACGTCCGCCGTGAAACGCGCGGCCGCTACCCGACGGGTGCGGCCCGCAGCGTCGACGTCCCCTACAGGCACGGCGTCAAGGACCTCGCGGGCATCCCTCTCTCCAGCCTCGGGGGCGATGACCGACAGCGTGACGTGGTGGCCGTCGTTTCCGATCAGAATGACGCTGGGCGACTCGGCGCCGTCGAAACCCAGCAAGTCCACGGTGCGGCCGTCGATCACAGTCTGTGGTGGGGTACCCGTCCAGTCGTCGCGACGGTAGCCGACGCCGATAAGTGACCCTAGGCGATCGCCCAACGACATCAGCAGTTCGGGCAGTTCGGAGACCAGGTCGCGGGAATACGGCCACCAGGCGCCGTCTGTGGTCGCCGTAGCACCCCGGTGCGACACGAGGCACACGCGACGGCCACATATCGCATCGAACTCGGTCTCGCAGACCTGCGGATGGTCCTGCATCGCCTTTCCTTCCTCTAGCGCCTTCGACCCGTGCGGCCGTCGTGTACCGGCCCAGAATGCATGCGCGTCGCTGAAGCGCACTACGGCCATTGGTCACAAACACCGCTGGCCGAGCGTGACACATGTCTCGCTTGGCGTTGCGCTGCAGACCATCTCATTCGCACAGTGCAAATGCACGGGACGATGGCCCTGGCCCCCAGCTACCGTCCATGCAGGCACCCGTCAGACCACTGCGAGCCCAACAATGGCTGAACGGGTTGTGTCAGTGCAGTTTTCGCCACTCGAGTTCACGTGTTGTTCACCGGAGCGAAATCTCATTCACTGCCCCTAGGGCACAACGACTCTAACGTCCAGCGCAGAGGCTCCCTACAGTCGCATGTGGGCCGCACGCCGAGACGAGCGATGGGCCGACATCATTCGAAGAGGAGCACGGTGCAAGGTTCGAAGGCCGATGCCGCCGGCGCCAGGCGCCCGTTGATTCAGCTACGCGACGACGTGGACGAACTACTCGACCAATTGTCCCGGGCCGAGCGCACGTGGTCTCGGGGGCTCGCCGCCGTCGCACCCGTCCATCGGGCAAGTGCACGAAACATGGTGCACTACTGGTCACTTCGCCAACGCGACCTACGCGACCTGCAGGGCGCGCTCTCCTCGTACGGACTCTCCTCGTTGGGGCGAAGCGAGCCGCACGTCGAGGCCACGCTGGTGTCGGTCAGGTCGGCCATCAACGCCATGCTCGGCGAAGGTCTTCCGAACCCGTCGTTGGCCGGCGCCGGCGGCGATCAAGGCGACGACCTGCTCCGTACCGCGACGCAGAAACTGCTCGGACCCGACCCGCAGGACCGCGTGACACGAATCATGGTCACCCTGCCGTCCACCGCCGCCGCCGATCCAGCAATGGTTCGGCAGCTCGTGGAACGGGGCATGAACGTCGCGCGTATCAATTGCGCTCACGACAGTGCCGAGGCGTGGCGCTCGATGGCACGAAACGTACGAGAGGCCGCGGCGGCCACTGGGCGGAGTTGCCTCGTCGCGATGGACCTCGCGGGTCCCAAGATTCGAACCGGACCGCTGGAGCTTGGGCCGCGATGCATCAAACTCCGACCACTCAGGAACGCGCTCGGCCAGGTGACCACCCCGGCGCGGGCTTGGCTTACGGCATCGGAGCACCCGGTCGACCCACCAGAAGCGGGAATGTCGTCGATCAGGGTTTCCGGCAAGTGGCTTGGCCGCCGATCCAACGGCGACGTCCTAGAACTGCACGACACTCGTGGCTCGAAACGTCGGTCGGAGCTGAAGAGCGGTCCTCAAACACCCGGTAATCAAGGCGGATTCGTCATGACCGTCCAGAAGACGACCTTTCTTGCGACCGGGACCATTCTGAATGTCGAGGGCGTCGACGACCCGACACACGTCGGCGAACTACCCCAAACCGAGCAGCGGCTCGTGTTGCACGTTGGCGACGTTCTCGAGCTGACGAAGGATTGTTCGCCCGCTCCGGTGCGCGCCGGGCGCGCTCCCTCCATCGGCTGTACCTTGCCGGAGATCTTCGAATGCGCGCGCCTGGGTCAAAGGGTATTCCTCGACGACGGCCGGATCAGCGGCGAGATCGTCAGCGTCGGTCCCGATGCGCTGGGACTGCGGATCGACCACGCCGCAGACGAGGGGTCCAGGCTCCGGGCGGGCAAGGGCGTGAACGTGCCGGATGCGACACTCCCGATCCCGGCGCTCACCGAAAAGGACGTTTCGGACCTGCCGACGGTCATCGAGCTCGCCGACCTGGTCGAGATGTCCTTCGTGCGAAGCCCATTTGACGTTTCGCGATTGCTCGACGAATTGGACCGCCTCGGGGATGAGTCAACGGGAATCGTGCTCAAGATCGAAACCCGTCAAGCATTCGAGGCGCTCCCGCAACTCTTGCTCGTGTTGATGCAGCGCCCGCGCGTCGGGGTGATGATCGCAAGGGGTGATCTTGCCGTCGAGTGTGGATACGAACGACTGGCCGAATTGCAGGAGGAGATCCTGTGGCTGTGCGAGGCTGCGCATCTCCCGGTCATCTGGGCGACCCAAGTGCTCGAGCAACTGGCCCAGACGGGGCATCCATCTCGCGCCGAGATAAGTGATGCGGCCATGAGTGAACGAGCCGAGTGCGTCATGCTCAACAAGGGGCCGCACGTCAACGACGCCGTCGTCGCGCTCGACAGCATCCTTGCGCGAATGGTGGACCACCACTACAAGAAGACCGCCCTCATGCCCTCACTACACTCCTGGCACCCCGATACCACGTCGACCCTGCTGGAGGACAACGCATCCCGTCGCGTAGCAGGGTGACCGAAGGACCCTAGGCAATCCGTGTCGACGACAGCGACGACACGTACGCCGTTGTGGCAGCAAGGTTCTGCCGCGCCTGCGGCGTCAACCCCATCTCTAGTTCGAACTCGAACCCCCTGATCGCGAGCACGTGCACAACCGGTAGTCGCTCGAAGCACTTTTCACAGGTCGCCATGATCGCCGGTATCGATATCGCATGCGACGTGAAGCTGAAGTCCATTTTGGGCTCAACGCGCTCCAACGTGAACGACGCCACCGCGCTGTCCCGAGTGGCATCGACGAACAGCACGCGCTCCTTGGTGCTGATCAATTCGGAATCCTCTAGCAGTAGCTGATAACCCCTGCGCAGCTCGGCGTTCGGGCAGAGACCCGTGTCCTCCAGCCAATCGAGGAACGCCCAACCCAGCCCGTCGTCCTGCCGACCCACGTTGCCGATCCCATAGATCAGGCAGGAGTCATCGTCGAACTCGTCGAGCGTCATGACCGGACGCGTTCGTTGACGACGTTTCCCGCCGCGTCCCGAACGGTCACGATCAGCGGCATCTCCCCGAGAGCATGCGTCGCGCAACTCAGGCACGGGTCGTAGGCGCGGATCCCGACTTCGATGGCGTTCATCATGGCTTCGGTGATTTCGGCGTGCCCGCCGAGGTAGTCCTCTGCCACGGAGCGCACCGTGCGGTTGATGACCTCGTTGTTGTGCGTGGTGGCCACGATGAGGTTGGCGAAGGTGATGTCGCCTTCGTCTCCGGCACGGAAGTGATGGAGCAGGGTGCCCCGCGGTGCCTCGACCACGCCGACGCCCTCCCCCACCCACGCGCCTGGCGCGGGGGTGACGACGAGGTCCTCACTCTGGAGGTCGGGATCGCGCAGCAACTCCTCGATCAACTCCGCGGCATGGAGCACCTCGATGGTTCGCGCCCAATTGGTATGCAACGTCATGTTGTTCGCCGCGCCGCCGGTGTAGGCGTGAAACCGCTCAAGCGCCTCTTGAGCGCGCGGCGTCGACAGCGACGTCGTGACGTTCATCCGCGCCAACGGCCCAACCCTGACCGAGCCGTTGTCTCTGCCGAGTTCCTTCAGGAAGGGGAACTTCATGTAGCTCCACTCCTCGACGGCTTCCGAGAAATGATCGAGGTAATCGTGATAGTCGATTTCACGGACGATTCGCTTCTGCTCGTCGATGACTCGCACCCTGCCGTGGTAGTAGTCCACATTGCCGTCGGCGTCGACCAGGGACATGCTGAGGGCGGGGACGTTCGCGAAACCGTCTACCGCGCTTCGGTTCTCCTCGTGAAAGTCGTAGAACAACCGGAGGCCGTCCTGTGCGTAGTCGAGGATCTCGTCGATCGACGGCAGCCCCTCCTCGCCGTTGAGGAGACGGTCGCATTCGGCGCGGCTCAGATTCTTGTCGACGCCTCCCGGCACCGAGTTGATTCCGTGCATCCGCCTGCCGAAGACCGTCTTGATGACTTCCTGGCCCCACTTGCGCAGCATGATCACCCGGCGCATCAGCGCGGGGTCCGCCTCGATCAGGCCAAGGATATTGCGCTGTTCGGGCGGGGCATCCATGCCGAACAACATCTCGGGGACGACGAGATAGAAGTATGCCGTTGCATGAGATTGGAGCATCTGCGCGTAATGACCGAGCCTGCGGATCTTCTCGGCAGGCCGCGTTATCCCAATGCCCGAGTTGGCGCCGACGCCAATCATGTCGTCGAGTGCCTTTGCGCCGCTGAGGTGGTGGCTGACGAAGCAGATTCCGCAGATGCGCTGCATCAACATGGGCGCCTCCCAGAAGGGGTGGCCCTGGACGAATTTCTCGAAGCCGCGGAATTCGACGACGTGCAGCCTTGCGTCGACGACGTTGTCGTCGTCGTCGAGGTGCACGGTGACCTTGCCGTGGCCCTCGATCCGGGTGACGGGATCGATGATCAGCTTTCTGCTCACGCGAAGTCTCCGAGATCAGTCGTAGTGGTTGAGCGAGCGGGGCAGCGCTACCGGGCGACCCTCGATCAGGTCGTCGAGCACCGTGAAGATGGCATCTGGATTCGGTGGACAACCGGGAATGAAGTAGTCCATCTCGACCACCTCGTGGCAGGGATGGACCTTGGTGGTGATTCGAGGGATGTCGGGATGGCACGGGATGACGGGCTTGGCGCCCGGCACCGCGGTGGGCGAGTCGAGGTACGCCTCGGCGAGAACGTCCGACAACTCGAAGACGTTGCGCATGGCCGGAACACCGCCCCAGACGGCGCACGCTCCGACGGAGATCAGGATGTCGCAGTTGTCGCGAAAGTGTCGCAGCGTGTCGATGTTGTCCTCGTTCGCGACACCCCCTTCGATGAAGCCGATCGCGCAGCGCTCGGTGATTCTCTTGACGTCGGTGAGCGAGGACCGGTGAATGGTGACCTTGGCCAAGAGCGAGAGGATCCGCTCGTCCATGTCGAGGAAGGACAACGTGCAACCCCAACAGCCGCACAGCCCGATCATGGCCACGTTGATCTTGCCTTCGCGCGCAGCGATGAGCGCCGGATCTGTTGGCATCGAGGGCATTTCGTGCGACGCAATGTCGTCGGTCATGGCGCGCCGGACTCGTCCGAGGCGTCCAGTGCGCGTGCGCGGACCGATTCGACCTCATACTTGCGTCGGCCGATCGGGACGTCGTAGCCAACCCCCTTTTCGAGAATGGCGCCGACGGGACAGATGTCGACGGCGTAGCGGATCTGCTCCTCCGGCATGGCGTTGGCCCGTTCGGTATCGATCTCGATACGCGACTGCGCGCCGCGGCGGCTGATGCTGAAGATCTTCTGACCGGTCGCCTCGTCGCGGACGAACTCGACACACCGTTGGCAGAAGATGCAGCGATCGCGTTCCAGCCATATTCGCTCGGAAGCGTGGTCGCGTTCTCGCGGCGGGAACCGGTACGGGAAGCGCGAGACCAGCATGTCCACCTCGTAGCCGACCGCCTGCAGCGTGCAACGACCACTCTTCTCACAGCTGGGGCAATTGTGGGTACCCTCGGCGAACAGCAACTCGACCAAAGCCTTTCTGAGATCGGTCGTCTCGGGTTCGTCGACCTCGACCGTCATCCCGTCGGCGACCCGTACGGTGCACGCCGCGACCACGTTGCCGTTCACCTTCACCGAGCACACTCGGCACGTACCGAGGCACGGCTTACCCCTGAGGTAGCACAGCGTCGGGATGTACACACCGGCGTCGGCGGCGACATCGACCAGGATTCCGTTCTCTTCGGTCGATACGGGCACTCCATCGATCTCGATGCGGATGGTCATGCCGGCCCCTCCGTCGCTTGTGCGGTCACTGCCTCGTCGTACCCGGTGAAGGCGGAGTCCGGGTCGAACGAGGGCCGCAGTGGCCCGTCCTTGGTGCGCAGCCTGCTCCGATAGATCTCGGGAAAGTTCTCCATCGTCGTCAGGATGGGATTGGCTGCGGTGGCCCCGAGACCGCACCGACTGGTCGATCGCACCAGCGCCCCCCATTGCACGATCTCGTCGAGATCCTGCTGAATCCCGTTGCCGCCGAGTACGAGTGCGACCTTGTCGTGGAGCGCCGCGGTGCCCGCCCTGCAAGGAACGCAGATCCCGCAGGACTCGTCTGCGAAGAACCGGGTGTAGTCCTTGACGGAGTCCAATAGGTCACGTGTGCCGTCGAAGATGGTGACGGCGCCGTTGCACGGGATGTCCTCGTAGGCGATCCGACGTGGGCCGTCGGCCGCCACCGAAAGACACTCTCCGGACGGACCACTGATCTGGACCGCGCGCGCATCGCGTGCGCCGACCATGTCGAGCACTGCGTCGAGGGTGATGCCCCACTCGACCTCGTATACACCGGGTCGCTCGCAGTCTCCCGCGACGCTCAACAATCGTGCACCCGCCGAGTCGGGTGTGCCCATGCGGCGAAACCACGCGGCACCTTCTTCGACGACGCGGGTTGCGGCAGCCAAGGTTTCGACGTTGTTGACCGACGTCGGCTTGCCCAGGTAGCCCTCCTGCACGGGAAAGGGCGGCTTGAGCCGGGGCGTGCCCCGCTTGCCCTCGCAGGACTCGATCAGCGCCGACTCTTCGCCACAGACATAGGCGCCTGCGCCCATCTGGATGCGGATGTCGAAGTCGAATCCGGGTTGCCCCCCGATATCGCGCCCGAGTAGCCCGTCGTCCCTGAGTTGCTGAAGCTTGTTCTCCAGATAGCGCTCGAGGTAGACGTATTCGGCTCGGAGGTAGACGATTCCGTGTCTGCTGCCGATCGCATGGGCCGCAATCACCATCCCCATGAAGACGTCTTGGGGTGATCGGGTCAGAAGCGCCCGATCCTTGAACGTGCCCGGCTCACCTTCGTCGGCGTTGCAGATGACGTATTTCTCGTCGCCAGGGGCCGCCCGGCACAGTTGCCACTTCAGCCCGGTTCGAAACCCTGCACCGCCGTAGCCGCGCAGCCCGGATTCAGTGACCGTTCCCATGATCTGCTCGGGCGTACTGGCGAGGCAGTTCTTGAGCAATGCCTGGTAATCCGGTTGGCCGCGGAAGAACACCGGGCCCCGCGTATGGACGTTGGACTCCACGAGGGCGTCGACGTAGTCGAGGCCGTCGTCGGGCAGGCCTGCAGGGTTCGCGATGTCAGCGGGGGTGCTCCCCGCCTTCAACCGTGCGATGACGTCGGCGACGGACTCGGGCGTCAGGCGCGTGAACACCACGCGGTCGATCATCATTGCCGGTTCTTGATCGCTGAGTCCGATGCACGGCGTTTCGAACAGGCCGAACATCCCGGTGCCGTCGGTCTCTCCGAAGCGGACGCCGGTCTCCCGCTCCAGTGCGTCGTACACCGCTTGGTAGCCGCGCATCTTGGCAATCACCGTGTTGCTCAAGTAGATCCGGTGCCGTCCAGACGGCTCGCCGTGGAAGAAGTGATAGAAGGAGGCGGTCTCGAGAATGTCGCGCGGAGTCCGATTCAGCGCGGCCGCGAGACGTGGCAGGTGCTCGTCGGGGATATGGCCGAACGCACGCTGAACGTCCCACAGGATGTCGATCAGCCGGGTTCCGTCGTAGCGATGGCGCTGGAGTATGCCGTCGACGACGGCGTTCATCGGGCACCATGCCGTGCCGACCGACTGTTGCCCGTGCCTCTCGACATCGCCAATCCTTCGATGTCCCAGCCTACCCCGCGGGTCACCGTGGCGTGCTGGACTGCAGGATCGGTCGCAATGCGTGCAACACGGCAGGATCCTCGATCGTCGAGGGCACGGGTTCGTCCTTGCCGTGGGCGATGCCGCGCATCGTCTTGCGCAGGATCTTGCCAGAACGCGTCTTGGGCAGCGCAGTGACGACGTCGACAAGCTTGAAGCAAGCTACCGCGCCGATCTCGTCGCGGACGGATTTCACCAGTTCTTCGGCGAGACCGTCCGCCGATGCGCCTACCTTCAGCACCACGAGGCCACGCGGGACCTGGCCCTTGATCTCGTCGGCGACGCCGATCACGGCGCATTCGGCCACCGCGGGATGCATAGCAAGCACTGCTTCGATCGCACCTGTCGAAAGCCGATGTCCGGCAACGTTGATCACGTCGTCGATGCGGCCCATCACGAATAGGTAGCCGTCCTCGTCGAGGTAACCCCCGTCGCCGGTGAGGTAGTAACCGGGGTGCTCGCACAGGTAGGACGCCTGATACCGGGCATCGTCGTTCCACAACGTCGACAAGGTTCCTGGCGGCAGCGGCAGCCCCAGGCAGACCACGCCCTCCTCGCCAGGTTCGCATGGATCACCGTCGGGGTGCAGGACTTGCACGTCGTAACCGGGCATGGGCACCGTCGGCGAACCGGCCTTGAACGGCAGCGCCTCCACGCCCATCGGGTTGGCGGCGATCGCCCAACCCGTCTCGGTCTGCCACCAGTGATCGACGATCGGGATGTTCAGCTTCTCCAGCGCCCAACGGTAGGTATCGGGATCGAGACGCTCACCCGCCAAGAACAGGTACCGCAGCGCCGACAGGTCGTGCCGATCGATGTGCCAACCGTTCGGGTCTTCCTTGCGGATCGCGCGGATCGCTGTCGGCGCCGTGAAGAGGACCTTCACCTCGTGCTCGGCTGCCACGCGCCAGAACGCGCCGGGATCGGGTGTACCGACGGGCTTGCCCTCGTACAGAACCGTCGTCGCGCCGAGAAGCAACGGGCCGTAGACGATGTAGGAATGGCCGACGACCCAACCCACGTCGGAGGCGGCCCAGAACACCTCGCCTGGGTGGACGTCGTAGATGTGGCGCATGCTCCACAGTAGGGCCACGGCGTGGCCACCGTTGTCGCGGACGATGCCCTTCGGCTTGCCGGTCGTGCCGGACGTGTAGAGCACGTACAGCGGATCGGTTGCGGCGACCGGCACGGGTGCGACGGGCGACGCGGTAGCCATCACGTCGTCCCAGTCGAGGTCTCGCGGCTCGGTCATGTTGCAGCGCAGTTGATCTCGTTGCACGATGACACAGTTGCGGGGCGGGTGCACCGCAGCGTCGAGTGCCGCGTCGAGCATTGGCTTGTACTCCACAGTGCGCGAGGGTTCGATCCCACACGACGCCGACACGACGACTACGGGCTCGGCGTCGTCGATGCGGGTGGCCAGTTCGTGGGGCGCGAAACCTCCGAACACGACGGAGTGCACCGCACCGATCCGCGCGCACGCCAGCATGGCGATGACGGCCTCCGGGATCATGGGCATGTAGACGACGACGCGGTCGCCCTTGCCGACGCCGAGTCGGCGCAACACCCCGGCGAAACGCGCCGTCTCGTCCAGTAGTTCGAGGTAGGTGTAGGTGCGCTGCGAACCGGTCACCGGGGAGTCGTAGATCAACGCGGGCTGATCTCCACGTCCTCGGTAGACGTGCCGGTCCAGTGCGTTCGCGCAGGTGTTGAGCTCGGCGTCGGGGAACCACCGGTAGTACGGTGGATTGCTGTCGTCGAGGATCCGGCGGGGTTCGCGAATCCATGACACGTCTCTTGCGGCGTCGGCCCAGAAGGCCTCGCGGTCGGCGATGCTCGCCTGGAAGAGTTCGCGGTAGCGACCCGCCTCGGCGCCGCCGGCTGCCGGCCCACGTTCCGAAAGATCTGCACTGTAGGGCATTTCGCATTCCTCGTTGCAAGAGCAGTGGCCTCGGCCATCGGGGCCAAGCCCAAAGCTATCCATCGAGACCGCGTATGCGATGGAGCCGTTGGACCCTACGCGAGGTCCGAAGGTCCCTGTTCCGCGCGCAACCATCGACTATTTCTCGGTTAAAGGGCCGAAATGCTCTGTTGGCACCGGCGATGGCGGCCCACCCTCGAAATGAGAATGGAGGGTACGGATGCGCAAGCACTGGCTGGTGATGGAGGGTGACGGACCTCCTGCGCGCCATTGCGCCCGATTGGCAGGCGCGGGACGCCACCTGCCGACGACCCGCCTGAGCACCGACGAATTGATGGCAGGGACTCGCCACGAGACGCACATCGACCTACAGAGACTGACCGGCATCCGCGAACGTCGCGTCTCCAACGGCGACGAGGACTCCTACAGTCTGGCGATTGCGGCCGCACTGGATTGCCTGGGGCGGGCGCAACAGGATGCCGCAACACTGGATGTGGTGATCAACTGCAGCATCACGAAGTTCCGTGACGGCCTGACCCAGTGGGTCGAGCCGACAATGAGCGCAGCAGTGGCCCACGCGATCGGGGCCGACCAGGCCATGACCTTCGACCTGTCGAACGCATGCGCCGGAATGCTCACGGGCGTAATGGTTCTCAACGACTGGATCCGGCAGGGCACGGTCGAGCGCGGCTTGGTGGTCAGCGGCGAGTACATCACGCAACTCGGCAAGAACGCCGCGCGGCACATCCGAACCATCATGAGCAAGGAGCTCGCCTGCCTGACACTTGGCGATGCCGGTGCGGCGCTACTGCTCGAACGGGCGCCATCCGGTTCCCCGGGCATCAACCTCGCAGGCTTCACCACGGTCGCCGACCACAGCCGGCTCTGCCTCGCCTATCCGAAGGGCGACGATCCGGGCGCTCGGATGTTCACCGACTCGCGCGGCATCCAACGGGCCGCGATCGCCGACACTCCTTACCTACTGCACGAGATCCTCGAGGCCGCAGGCATATCGATGCGCGACGTCGATCACGTGATCACTCACCAGACGTCTGCCCGCGCGATCCGCAAGGGAATGGCTGCCGTCACGGCGTCCTTCGGCGAGAGTCCACGGCACGACCCCGTCGTCACGGTGGATCGCTTCGGTAACACCGCCTCGACGACGCACACCGTGGCACTCGTCGAAGAGCTAGAGGCCGATCGAATCCGCGCTGGCGAGACCATCGCGCTCGTTGCCTTGGCGTCAGGTCTCGAGATCGGCGTCGTCCTTCTCACCGTCGACGAGGAGTTGGTGAACCGGTATGGGCACCGTCATTGATCGCCTCCACGTTACCCATGGCGGATGGCGCCACCGGCGCAGCGGCCTGCACCTCGCCGTCGCGGCCGCCAAGACCTGCCTGGACCGCGCTGGGCGAGATCCCCACGCCGTTGACCTTCTGATCAATGCGGGCATCTACCGCGACCGCAACCTGGCCGAGCCCGCGCTCGCGGCGCTCATCCAGCAGGACGTCGGCGCCAACCCAGAGGATCCACACGGCGACGGGCACGGCACGTTCTCCTTCGACATCGCCAATGGGGCGTGCGGAGTTCTCACCGCACTGCAGATCGTCGATGGCTTCCTGCGGTCCGACACGATCGAGTGCGCCCTGGTCGTGGCGAGCGATGCAGACCCGGGACGCGGACGCAGCGAGCGCTTTCCGTTCTCCCCCGTCGGCGCGGCTCTGCTGTGCCGTTGGGCCGACGGAGACAGCGGTCTCAGCCGCGTGCACTGGGTGAACTTGCCCGACGACGGCGAGAATTTCCGTGCGACAGTGGGATTCGAAGACTCACGCAACGTGCTCAGGTTCGTCGCATCGGACACCATGGACGAACGCTTCGCCGCCGCGGCCGCACAGGCAGTACGGCACTGCATGGCCGATGCCGCACTCGAACTCTCCGACGTCGACGCGATCGTCGCGGCGCCCGCCCACCCCGCCTACCGCGCCGCGTTGGCCACGCACCTAGGGGTTCCGGTTGGCCGGATTGCCGTCGCCGACGACGAGCGGATGCACACCGCAGCCCTCGTGGCCGCCCTGCACGACGGCACCGACGAACTCCCGCCGGGCAGCCGTGTGCTCCTCGTCGCCGCTGGCGCGGGAGTCACCGCAGGCGCGGCGATTTACCGCACGCCGCCCCCAGGGCCATAGAAGCCACCGCACCGGATCCGTCTGGCGCAGAACGGAAGGAGCAAACGATGTCGATGACCATCACTGAGCCGGGGGTCGTCGTCGGCGTCGACGGCTCACCAGGCTCGAAGTTTGCGCTGCAGTGGGCAGCACGCGATGCGGAACTGCGCGACGTACCGCTGACACTCGTACACGTCGTGCCGACCACGGCCGGGCCGTGGCGGGAGTCGGCGGCACTTCCGGAGTGGGCGCGCAGGCATCGCGACGACGGGCACCGCGTGCTCGACGAGGCGTACGGGATTGTCGACGAATGCACCGAGCGGGGCCTCGACCGCGTCTCCTGCCACATGCCGGCCAAGCACGTCGTCTCGGCACTGGTCGAGCTGTCGGAAACCGCCGATGTGGTGGTGGTCGGATGTCTGGGGACGGGCACGCTGCGAGGTCGTCATCTGGGCTCGGTGAGTTCTGGCCTGACCCACTACGCGCATTGCCCCGTCGCCGTCATCCACGACGGCATCTCCTTGAACGTCGATACGGCTCCCGTACTCGTCGGAATCGACGGCTCGTCAGGATCGGACGCGGCGGCCGCAACCGCGTTCGAAGAAGCAGCGCGCCGCAACGTCGGCGTCGAGGCATTGCACGCGTGGCAGGACGTCGGCGCCTTCGACACGGTCGTCAGCTTCAAGGGCCGCGGATGGCCCGCTCTGCACGCGGAGCAGGAGGAGGCCCTGGCCGAGCGACTGGCCGACTGCGTCAAGCGCTACCCCGACGTACCGGTACGCCACCTGGTCGTGCGCAGCGACGCGGCCGCCTCGCTCATCGACCAATCGCGTTGCGCTCAGCTCGTCGTGGTCGGCAGTCGTGGCACCGGTGGGTTCACCGGAATGTTGTTGGGGTCGGTCAGCGCGGCGGTGGTGCTCCTGGCCAGGGTGCCGGTCATCGTGGCACGGGCCCGCTGAACAGGTCGCGCGGCTTGGGCGCGGAAACGCGAGCGCAGCTACATTGCCGAGAAGCGGGGATGGCTGCCATGACCTCGTCCACGTGCTGGCCGCAGCCCGCCCACCCTGTCTTGCCGCATTTTGGGCACCTATCGGGGTAGCACATGGTTTCTCCTGTGAGCGTTGGGGTTTCGGGTCAGGACGTCGAAGCGGCGATTTTGGCGTGCACGTCGGTCATGTCGAGTGCCTTGATTCTGGTGATGAGGTCTTCGAGGGCGGCTACGGGCATGGCTCCGGGTTGGCGGTAGACGAGGATGCCGTCGCGGAAGGCCGTGATCGTCGGTATCGCCTGGATCTGGAGAGCGGCGGCGAGTTGCTGCTCGGCCTCGGTGTCGACCTTGGCGTGCACGACGTCGGGATGCGACTGCGACGAGCGTTCGAAGACGGGGGCGAAGGCGCGGCAGGGTCCGCACCAAGAGGCCCAGAAGTCGATGAGCACGATGGGGTGCTCGGTGATCGTGGTCTCGAAGTCGGCGGCGGTCAGGTTGATTGTCATTGCGGTGTCCTTTCGTTGTGTCGCAATCGAATTTGTTAGGCCAGGCCCTTGAGCATGAGGTTCCAGTACATGAACGGCAGCCCGTACTTCTTGAGGTACCAGTAGGCCCGGTGCGGCGTCGTCGGATTCAGCAGGGGGAACGTGGGTTCCAGATTCAGGTCGTAGTCGAACTCCGCCAACAACATCGAGTGCGACGAGGTGACGATGGGGCACGACGAGTACCCGTCGTACGACGCCCGCAGCGGCCTGTTGTTCAGGAACGCGTCGACGTTGTCGACCACGACGGGGGCCTGTTTGCGGATCGCGGCGCCGGTCTTGGAGTTCGGTGTCGAACCGGCATCACCGAGGCCGAATACGTTGGGGTACCGCACATGTTGCATGGTGTGCTTGTCCACCTCGACGTAGCCGGCTGCGTCGCCGGCCGACAGCGGACTGGACTTGATCCAGTCCGGCGCCGATTGTCGCGGCACGGCGTGCAGCACGTCGTAGGGCAGCATGACGTCGCTGCCGCCCTCGTTGAGGCTGGTGACGGCGACCTTGCGCGACGCCGCGTCCACGGCGGTCACCTCGGAGTTGGTGTGCAAGGTGATGCCGTAGTCGGCGATGACCTCGTCGAGGCTGTCCGCGATCGCGGGGATGCCGAACGGCCGCGCACCCGGCATGACGAGGTGGACGTCGATGTCGTCGAGCACGCCTTGGGATCGCCAGTAGTCGGCAGCCAAGTAGGCGATCTTCTGTGGCGCGCCTGCACACTTGATCGCGCCGGAGGGCACTGTGAACACCGCGGTGCCCGAGCGCAGGTTGCGGATGTAGTCCCACGTGCGTGGGGCGAGGTCGAAGCGGTAGTTCGACGACACCCCGTCGCGGCCGAGCGTCCCTTCCAGGCCCTCGGTGCGGTCCCAGTCCAGTTGGATGCCCGGGCAGACGACGAGTGCGTCGTACTCGTAGGTCGCCCCGTCGACGCAGGACACGGTGTTGTTGTCCGGATCAAAGCCGTTGGCGGCGTTGCGGATCCAGGTCGCCCGCTTCGGCATGACGGAGGCTTCGTCGCGTTCGGTGGTCGAGGCCTTCGCCTGGCCGCCGCCGACCAGCGTCCACAGCGGTTGGTAGTAGTGCTTGCTCGACGGCTCGATGACCGCGACGTCGGTGTAGCCCTTGCGGAGCATCCGCGCCGCGACGGTGATGCCTGCGGTTCCGCCGCCGACGATCAGGATCTGGTGTTTGGCCGTGATGGTCATGGTGTGTGATCTCCCTTGATCGTTCAGGCGTTCTGGTGTGCTGATGCCTTTTGAACTGCTTGGTCCCAGGCCCCGTAGCCGCCCAGGATGTCGCTGACGTCGGTGAAACCGTTCTGGCGCAACATACTTGCCGCGACCGATGACCGGTAACCGCCTGCGCAGTACACGACGGTCGGCCTGGTGGGGTCGAGTTCACCCAGCCGTGCGGGTAACTGACCCACCGGGATAGCGATCGCGTTGGGGATGGCGCCCGCTTCGACCTCGCCCGGGTTGCGGACGTCGACGACCTGCAGTTCGCTGATGCGGGCCGCGCGTTCATCGAATGCCTTGGCCGTCAACCGCGATGCCACTGCGACGTCGTCGCGGTGGGCGAACATGACCGCGTACGGCTCGGCGAGATAACCGATGACACGGTCGAACCCGATGCGGGCCAACCGATTCTTGCCCTCGAGCTCCCGACCGGGTTCGGTGAACAACACGACGTCGACGTCGGATGCCAGCACCGACCCGGCGAACTCGGCGTACCGGCCCTCCAAACCGATGTTGATCGCACCGCGCAGGTGACCGAGCGCGAACTCCTCGGGCGTGCGGCCGTCGACCAGCACGGCTCCCCCATCGATTGCGGCGCGGACCTGGTCATAGGTCATCGCCTCGGGCATCTTGGCCTCGTCGAGTAGGTCGCGGTCCTTGCGGTTGAGGATGGCGTCGTAGACGAAGTAGCCCGGCGCGGGTGGCTGCCCCTCGGTGACCAAGGTCATGAAGGTCGCCTTGTCCGGCGCTCGCAGCGCGTAGTTCGTCGTCTTCTGGTCCCCGATCGTCGACCACAGGTCGGTGGACAGGTTCTTGCCGCACGCCGACCCGGCACCGTGCGCGGGATACACCCGAGTCGCGTCGGGCAGTGTCATCAACTTGCCGTGCAGCGAGTCGTACAACTTGTCGGCGAGTTCCTCGCGGGTGAAGCCGATCGAGGCCAGCAGGTCCGGGCGGCCCACGTCACCGATGAACAGGGTGTCGCCGGTCATCACGCCGTACGGCACGGCGTCATCGGCATGCTCGTAGACCACCACGCTGAGCGACTCCGGAGTGTGTCCGGGGGTGTGGCGGAACTCGAGGGTCACCTCGCCCAGTGAGTAGCGCTGGCCGTCGGCGACACCCATCGACTCGAACTCGGTCTTCGCGACCGAGGAGTAGACGATCTTCGCGCCGGTGGCCTTCGCCAGCTCCAAGTGACCGGAGAGGAAGTCGGCGTGGAAGTGCGTCTCGATGACCAACTCGATGGTCAGGCCCTGTTCCTTGGCGTCGGTCACGTACTCGGCCACGTCGCGCTGAGGGTCGACCACGACTGCGCGGCCGGTGGTTTCGTCACCGATCAGGTAGGAAGCGTGGGACAGGCAGTCCAGGTAGTACTGCTGAAGGATCATCGTCGTCTTCTTTCTCGAGGTGTCGGTATCACCAATACTGGCGATACCCCCATGGGTATGTCAAGTACCCTAGGGGGTATCTTATTCCGATCTTGACAATACCCCTATGGGTATGACTATCATCGGTATGAAACATACCCCCGGTGGTATACGTGTCCTAGAGACTTTCGTCACCGCCGGCCGTGCCGGAAGGACCGTGATCACCATGACCGCTGCTGTCACCATCGACGCGCAGGATCTCCGCGAGCGACTGAGTTCGGTTGCGCCGCCACGGATCATCGACGTCCGTACTGCAGGCGAGTTCGAGACCGCTCACATCGCGGGCGCCTACAACGTGCCATTGGACCTGTTGCGCGAACACCGCGACGAGATCGTCACCCACCTCGACGAGCACGTGGTGCTGGTATGCCGCTCCGGTCAGCGGGCAGAGCAGGCCGAGGAGACCCTGCGGCAAGCCGGGCTGGCCAACGTCCACATTCTGGAGGGTGGTATCACCTCTTGGGAGGCAAGGGGATTCGCCGTCAACCGGGGTGCCCGACGGTGGGACCTCGAGCGCCAGGTGCGGCTCGTCGCCGGCTTGATCGTTCTCGCCAGCATCCTGGGCAGCGTCGCCGCACCCAAGCTCAAGTGGCTTGCCGCCGCGATTGGCGGCGGACTCGTCGGGGGGGCGCTGACCGACACCTGCGCGATGGGCATGGCGCTTTCCAAACTGCCCTACAACCGCGGTACCACGTGCGACGCCCAGGCCGTCGTGGCCCAACTCGTGACCTCACCTGCGTGTCAGTCTGCGCGCACGCAGTCATGATCGCCTTGACGGTCGCCCTCGCAGTCGTGGTGGGCATCTCGCTGGGTTTGCTCGGCGGCGGTGGGTCGATCCTCACCGTCCCCCTGCTGGCGTACGTGGCGGGCATGGAACCGCGGCACGCCATCGCCACGTCCCTGCTGGTCGTTGGCATCACCAGCGCGATCGCTGCAGTCAGTCACGCCCGTGCCGGCCGGGTCCGCTGGCGCATCGCGGTGCTCTTCGGATCGGTGGCGATGGCCGGCGCCTATGCGGGCGGCTTGATCGCTCGATTCGTCCCGGGCACCACGCTGCTGGTCGCATTCGCGTTCATCATGGTCGCCGCCGGAGTCGCAATGCTGCGCGGCCGAAAGGAATGCCAGAGCAACTCCAACGCGGCGGTACCCGTGGCCAAGATCGGCCTGCTGGGCGTGGCGGTCGGGCTCATCAGCGGACTCGTCGGGGCCGGCGGCGGATTTCTGTTGGTCCCTGCGCTGGCGCTGCTGGCCGGCCTGCCCATGCCCATCGCGGTGGGCACCTCGCTCGTCGTCATCTCGATGCAGTCGTTCGCCGGCTTCGCCGGACACCTTGCACGTGAACAGATCGACTGGCGCCTAGCAGCTTTCGTCACTGCCGCAGCCGTCGTCGGCGCACTGATCGGCGGCCGCCTCATCGCGTTCGTCAACCCCGCCACCCTGCGTCGAACGTTCGGTTGGTTCGTGCTGCTGATGGCGTCGGTGATCCTTGCCGCAGAGGTCAACCCCGAACTCGGCGCCGCGGCCGCTGGACTGACCGCCATGGCCGCCGGGATCTCGTTCGCCTGCACCAGATACGCGCACTGCCCATTGCGCCGACTCGCAGGCCGGCACTCGGCCTCGGCATCCGCGGCGTGACGTTCAATACCGCCGGGCATATACCCCCACGGGTACAGTGTTGCAGCAGCTGATGAGCGAAAGGAACTCCAATGGTTGGGGACGAAGACAGCATCGTCGCAGTACTGAACCGACTGCGTCGCGCGCAAGGCCAACTCGCGGGCGTGATCTCCATGATCGAGCAGGGACGCGACTGCAAGGACGTCGTCACCCAGCTGGCGGCGGTCTCGCGCGCTCTGGACCGAGCCGGATTCAAGATCGTCGCCACCGGACTCCGAGAGTGCATCGCCGGGGCAAATGCCGATGGCTCGGCTCCGATGACCGAAGCCGAATTGGAGAAGTTGTTCATGGCCTTGGCGTGAGAACAACTTCTCTAGCCACGTCAGACTCGCGGAGCCGCGGGCAGCGTCAGCGTGAAAGTCGCTCCCCCGCCCGGTGTCTGAGCAACGCTGACGTCCCCGCGGTGGGCCAGTGCGGTTTCGCGGACCAACGCCAGACCTATGCCGTAACGTTCGCGACCCGCCGTCGACGTATGAGCTTGGCCATGCGAGAAGCGGTTGAAGAGAGTTGCCACGGCGTCGGGATCGACGCCAACTCCGTCGTCGCGGACCGCGATCGCCACGTCCGCGTCGCGCCGCGTGACGGCAATCGATATCGAGCCACCGGCGTGCTCGTGCGCGAGTGCGTTGTCGACGAGGGAGGTTATCGCGCGTCGAAGTGCAGTGCCCGACCCGATGACGGCGAAATCCGCTTCCGCTCCGGACCGGTCGCGCTCGACGACGAGGCTCACTCCGGCCGACGCAGCATGCTCGGCCATGCTGTTGCGCACCGCCTCGGCGACGGCGTACACGTCGACGCGTTCACTAGCGACGCCATCGGTCGCCATCGACGCCGACGCTAGTAGGTCGTCGACCACCTCGCCGAGTGCCCGTGTGTCGGCGGCCAAGGCGTCGATCTGTTCCTTGGCCTCGTGCGGAGCGCCGTCCTCGAATCGGCGCCCGAGCAACTGAATTCGGGTGTGCAGCACCGTCAGTGGCGCGCGCAGTTCGTGCGACGCATCGGCAACGAACCGGCGCTGCATTGCCAGCGCTTCAGCGAGCGGTCGGATGGACCGTCGGGTGAGCATGACGACTACCGCGACCGATGCCAGGATCCCTGCCAGCTCGGCAAGTCCGAGCGAGACGAGCATGCGGTTCCGAGAAGCGTCGTAGGAGTCCAGCGCAAGCAAGACCACGACTCGTCCTTCGGGCCTGTCGTCGACGAGGCCGCGGTACGTGCCGCCCCCAATCCGCACGTCGAAGAATCCATCCGGACGGGACAGCAGGTCAGTTAGCGGGAGTCCGTCAACACTGGCGTCGACACGTCCGGTCAGGTCACGAAGCACGAGGATCATTCCCGGTGGTGGATCGCCCGCATCGTCGGCAGTCAATGCCACCGAGGTCAACACGGCTGCGATCTGCCGGCTCTGGACGCGGACGTCGACGATGAAGATCACCGCGCCGACGACCAACAGAACTCCGGCCAGCGCAAGCGAAGCCTGCAGCGCGGCCTTCCTGCCTGCACGCCGAACAACTGCGAGATCGCCGTCGGTCGTCATTCGACTCCGAGTCGGTAGCCCGTGCCATGAACCGTTCGCACTATGTTGCGGCCTAGCTTGCGACGAAGGTAATGGACATAGGTATCCACCGTTCCAGGTGTTCCCGCGCCGTCGAATACCGAGTCGAGGAGCTGAGCACGCGTGTGAATCAGTCGCGGCGCAGACATCAGCACGCTCAGCAGGGTGGCTTCACGCTCCGAAAGCTCGACGGAGGCGGCCATCGTGGGACTGGTCACGGTGCGGGTGACGCGGTCCAGGCACAACCCATTTACCTGTATTCTCGAGCCCCCGTCGGGACGTCGCAACAGCGCCCTCATCCGCGCGAGCAGTTCTGGCACCTCGAACGGCTTCACCAGATAATCCTGTGCACCGGCGTCGAGCCCGCCGACGCGGTCTTCGAGCGTGCCGCGCGCGGTCAGCAGGAGTATCGGTGTGATGACGCCGCGGGACCTGAGCACCGCCACGAGGTCAATGCCGTCCATGATCGGTAGCCCGCGATCGACGATCGCGGCGTCGTACCGCCGGGTGAGACCGAGATGCAGCCCTTGCTGACCGTCGCAGGCGACGTCGACGGCGTAGCCCTCTTCGGTGAACAACCCCGAGAGCATCGAGCCGAGAGCGCGGTCGTCTTCCACGATCAGCAGCTTCGGAGCTGTGAGGTCGGCCACTTGACGAGCGTGCCACGCGAATTCTTCGAACGCTCCAAGAACCGACTGCCAGCATCGGCGGCATGGACTCACCTCGATCGGGATTCCGTCGCGCCAACGCGGCTTCTTGGCTGTTGGCAGGTCTTGGCGTGGCGGGCGTCGCGGGCGCATCCGCCCTCGCCTACGCAGACACCTTCAAGCCCCCAGCGCCTGATGCCGTCGTATATGCCGACGAAGCTCCCGCCCCTGAGCCTGCGCCGGTAGCCATCCCGAACCAACCGCCACTGGACGTCGTCGGCACCCCCGCCGACGTGCCGCCGCCTCCGCCTCCGCCACCGCCGCCGCCAGTGACTACGGCGGTGGCGACGCCCGAGTTCGTCCCGCGACAGGCCGTCCAGCAGACCCGTACTCCGACGACGCAATACGTCCCGCCGCCCGCCGCGACGCCTACCACCGTTGCGGCGCCCCGTCCTACTACCCAGCGGCGCCTCACACCAGTGACGGTGATGCCCCAAAAGTTTTCACCCCGCGTCACATCCCGCGGTTCATGACGGTCGATACGACGGCCGTCGCGCAAGTCCGCTGGCAGCGATGGACCACGGACATGGAGATCGTCGTGCTCGATCCCGGCTCGCTTGCTGCCGCCCGCCGCGAGGTCGACGACGAACTCGACGCGGTCGAAGCGGCTGCGTCGCGCTTTCGGCCGGACTCCGAAATCTGCGCACTCGCAAGGGCTGGCGGTCGCCCGACCAAGGTGAGCAAGACCTTCGCGAACCTATTGGATGCAGCCTTGACGGCCGCGAGCCAGACCGATGGTGACGTCGATCCGACCGTCGGCGCTGCGCTTGTCGCACTCGGGTACGACCGCGCCATCGACGACATCCGGTCGCCCAACACGTCGGTTGCCATGGCAGCGAACTGGTCGATGGTCGACTTCGATGGCCATGTGGTGACCGTGCCCGACGGGGTGCTGCTCGATCTCGGGGCGACGGCGAAGGCGGTTGCCGCCGACCAGTGCGCCGAGCGCGTGTACCACGCGACCGGCAGTGGCGTGCTGGTCAATCTTGGCGGCGACATCGCGACGGCGGGCCCAGCACCCGATGGCGGCTGGCACGTCCTCGTCCAAGACGCCGACGACGATCCCGCGACCGTCGTGGCATTGCCGTCGGGCGCCGCACTGGCCACGTCGAGCACCATTCGTCGCCGGTGGCGCAACGGCGACGACCTGTTGCACCACATCCTGGACCCGCGGTCGGGACGCCCTGCAGATCCAGTCTGGCGCACCGTCAGCGTCGCCGCTCAGACCTGCTACGCGGCCAACACCGTCGCCACCGCCGCCGTGGTACGCGGGTGGCGGGCGCTGGACTGGATCCGCGACCTGGGCATGGCGGCGTGGCTGGTCGACCGCGATAGCGCCGTCCACACCATCGGCGGATGGCCGTGTTGACCAACGAGGCCCTGTGGGCGCTGGGCCGCGGCACGGGAATCACCGCGCTTGCGTTCCTCACGGTCTCCCTCGCACTGGGGATCGCCACCAGGTCGGGCCGACCACTCTTGGTCCTGCCTCGCTTCGCCGTCGCCGACGTGCACAAGTTCGCAGCACTGGCGGGAACCTTGCTCGTCGCGCTGCACATCGGGCTGTTGTACTTCGACCCGTACGCCCAGCTGCGGCTCGTCGACTTCGTGGCGCCCTTCCTCGGTGCCTACCGTCCGTTCTGGCTCGGCCTTGGCACCCTCGCGTTCGACGTGCTGATCGTCGTCATCGTCAGCAGCGTCCTTCGGCACCGCCTGGGATTGCGCGTCTTTCGCGTCTTGCATTGGACGACATATGCGTTGTGGCCCACCGCTTTCGCGCACGCCCTTGGCAACGGCACCGATTCCGGGCGGCAATGGTTTCTGGTGTTCGCGGGATGCTGTGCGGTCACCGTCGCCGCGGCACTGATTTGGCGGCTTCGTTCCGACTACGCCGAGTATTCCGACGCACGATCCGCGGGGCGACGATGAACACACTTCGATTGTTGGCCGCAACGGGCCCGACACTGGCCGATCACCACGATGAGTTCGGCCCTCTTCCGAAGGCGACCGCAGAGACGGTGCTCAAGTCGCTCCAGCAAGCGGGCCTCACCGGCCGTGGCGGGGCGGGCTTCCCCACCGGCCGCAAGTTCGCGTCGGTGACCGGCCGCAAGCCGGTGGTCATCGGCAACGGTGCAGAAGGTGAGCCGCTCAGCGAGAAGGACGCGGTGCTGATCGCCCGAGCGCCGCACCTGATCCTCGATGGTCTGCAGATCGCCGCGGACACGGTTCGGGCCGACAAAGCCTTTCTCTACGTTCCGGCCGACGCCGTGACAACCGTTCGGCGCGCCATTGACGAGCGCGTGGCGGCACGGCTGGACCGTCATCGGGTGACCGTCGTCGAGGCGCCCGACACCTTCGTCGCTGGAGAGGAATCTGCCGTGATCCGGCGCGTCGAGGGTGGCCCCGGCCTGCCACGCGACAAGAAGGTCCTCACCAGTGTGTCGGGGCTCAAGGGTCGACCGACGTTGGTCAACAACGTCGAGACCTTGGCGCACGTCGCACTGATAGCCCGCCACGGCCCAAGCTGGTTCCGGTCGCTCGGAGACCCTGCCGACCCTGGCACGATGCTGATCACCCTCTCGGGCACGTCGGCCAAGAGACGCGTCCTCGAAATCCCCACGGGAACTCCGCTCACCGACGTGATCGCGCGTGGCGGTGTTACCGACCTCGGCGACGTGGGAGCAATTCTCGTCGGCGGCTACCACGGCAACTGGATTCCAGCCAGTGCGGTGGCGGGTGTCGCGCTCTCCCGTGCCGGCCTCGCCGAGTTCGGCGCTTCCCCCGGCGCGGGCATCGTGCACGTGCTCCCGATCGGCGAGTGCGGTCTCGCGCGTACCGCGGAGATCGTCGCCTACCTTGCCGAACAAGGGGCCCGGCAGTGTGGTCCCTGCCGCAACGGCCTCCCCCGGCTCGCTGCGCTCTTCGACGACCTCGCTTACGGGCGGGTGGACGACGGCTTGCTCGACGACCTGCAAAGCATGCTCGGCCTCGTCGACGGCCGCGGCGCGTGCCGCCACCCAGACGGCACCGTGCGGCTCGCACGAAGCGCGCTAGAGACGTTCGCCAGCGACGTCGCCGCGCATCGATCCGGCCGTTGCAACGCCGCGTTGGCGGCGCCCTCGACCGACGCGCCACGAAACCGGCACAGCGCATGAGGACACCGCCCGAGCAGTTCCGCCTGCACATCGACTGGACGCGGTGCGACGGACGCGGTCTGTGCACCGAGCTGCTTCCGACGCTTCTTCGCAGAGATGACTGGGGTTATCCGTTGGCGCGCAACGGCGCTCGCGAACCTTCGATCCGAGGCCGCGACCTGCCCGAGGCGCTCGCCGCTGTCGAACGATGTCCCCGCCTCGCGCTATCGCTGATCACATCAACCAAGAAGGAGAAGACTTCGTGACGACGGTCAGCGGGCTTCCAGCCCACGCACTCTTGGTGCACTTCATCGTCATCTTGGCGCCGCTCACGGCCGTCCTGGCCATCACGTCAGCCGTCTGGCCAGCGGCAAGAAAACGCTTGGTGTGGTTGATACTTGGCCTCGCGGTCACCACGGTAGTGCTGACTCCTCTGACCACCGGTGCTGGCGAGTGGCTGGAGGACCAGGTCGGCCGATCACCGACGCTGCACGAGCACACCGAGTTGGGCGACACGATGATCTACTTCGCCATTGCCATGCTCATCGTCGCAGCGCTGCTCGCGTTGATTCACGTGCGCGAGCATCGCGGCAAGCCGCTCAATTCGGCCATGTCGTGGGCACTCGCCGCGATCATCATCGTGTTCAGCGTGGCGACGTCGGTTCAGGTGTACCGGATCGGCGACTCTGGGGCCAGGGCGACGTGGAGCAATGTCGGGTCAGCCAAATCGGGCTGAGTAGCCATGTCACGGCCACGTTGGCCTGCGAGCCGCTCGGCGAGGAGATCGTTGAACAACGCGTCGGGACGCGCCGACTCGTTGGCGCGATGGGCCGCCACCCAGCGGGCTGTGTCCGAGACGTTGGCGGCGCAAGTGCTGGCCGAGTCGGGTCGTGAGCGTCGGGGTTCATCGCCTCCCACCCTAGCGTCGACCGTGCGGCAGCCCCGTCAGCCCGTCTTTCCTGAGGATGTGTGCGAACCTGCGCCGCTGGAACGGAATTCGTGGTCGACGGCGGGCTGACGAACACGTGGCCGCGACCATCTAGAAGTCCCAGTCCTCGTCTTCGGTGTTGACGGCCTTGCCGATCACGTAGCTCGAACCCGACCCCGAGAAGAAGTCGTGATTCTCGTCGGCGTTCGGCGAAAGTGCCGACAGGATCGCAGGATTGACGTCGGTCTCGTCCTTGGGGAACAGCGCCTCGTAGCCGAGGTTCATCAGCGCCTTGTTGGCGTTGTAGCGCAAGAACTTCTTGACGTCCTCGGTCAGGCCGACCTCGTCGTAGAGATCCTGGGTGTATTCGACCTCGTTCTCGTAGAGCTCGTAAAGCAGCTCGTAGGTGTACTCCTTGAGCTCGGCGACGTGAGCCTCGCTCTCCAGCGCGAGCCCCTTCTGAAACTTGTAGCCGACGTAGTACCCATGCACTGCCTCGTCGCGGATGATCAGCCGGATCAGATCGGCGGTGTTGGTCAGCTTGGCGCGGCTACTCCAGTACATCGGCAGGTAGAAGCCGGAGTAGAACAGGAAGCTCTCCAGCAGGGTCGAGGCCACCTTGCGCTTCAGCGGGTCGTCGCCGGAGTAGTACTTCATCACGATGTGTGCCTTGCGCTGCAGGTTGGGATTCTCCTCCGACCAGCGGAACGCCTCGTCGATCTCCACCGTCGAGCACAACGTCGAGAAGATCGAGCTATAGCTCTTGGCGTGCACCGACTCCATGAACGCGAAGTTGGTGAAGACGGCTTCCTCGTGCGGCGTCAGCGCGTCGGGAATCATGCTGACTGCGCCGACGGTGCTCTGGATGGTGTCCAGCAGCGTCAGACCGGTGAACACCCTCATCGTGAGCTGCTTCTCGTAGGCGGTCAGAGTGCCCCAGGACGGGATGTCGTTGGACACCGGCACCTTCTCCGGCAACCAGAAGTTACCGGTCACCCGCTCCCACACTTCGGCGTCCTTGTCGTCCTGGATGCGGTTCCAATTGATGGCCGAAACACGGTCGATCAGCTTCATTCCATCAGACACTAGAACCCCATTTCACCGCAGAAACTGTGATTGCCAGACCGGCTTTTCCGACACTACCCCTGGTGTCCGACATCGTCGTGCAACACAACACCTGGTGTCCGCGTGTCGTCGGCCGAGTTGTCCACATGGGCCGTCGCACCTGCCACGACCGCCGGGAACAGCCGCCCTCGGCGGACCCGTACCGCCAGGTAGTGGCGTTGTCGGTCCCCCGGTCCACCTGCTCGCCGAGGCCGGCGTGCGGCAACGTCGCCCCACCCGTCACGAGGTCAGCTGCGCCAAGCCGTGGTCGAGTGCATACATGCTGGCCCCGATCCGGTTTGACACCCCGATCTTGGCGTAGATCCGCTCGACGTGGTTGCGCGCCGTCTTCTCACTGATGACGAGCTTCGCCGCAATCTCCTTGTTGGACGCGCCGCGGGCGACGAGACACAGCACCTCGACTTCGCGTGGGGTAAGTCCGTCGGCGCGTGCCACGCGTCGCGTCGTCGCGTGCCCCGCCGCGTGCAGCACCGCATCGACGGCGATCCGATCGAACGCACCGTCCCGCACGCCATCCTGCAGTCGGCGGGCGGCGGGGTCGGGGGGCAACTCATCTCGATATGGCCGCGGCTCGCGGGCGGATTGGTAGGCGACCGCTGCGGCCAAGATGCGGTCACTCAGGCTGAGCGCCGCGGCGGACAGGCCGCGTGGATAACCGGACCCGTCGAGCCGCTCGTGGTGGTTGCCCGCCAATTCAGCGACTTGTTCGAGACCCGCGACGTGGGAAAGGATGCGCACGGTCAAGTACGGATGCAAGCGCACGCGTTCCGATTCAGCCGACGTCAAAGCGCTTGGCTTGGACCATATTTGATTGGAAATTCCGATCCGGCCCAAGTCGTGGACATGCGCCGCTCGGCGAACCGTCGTCACGGCAGCCTTGTCCAACACGGCGGCGGTCGCGGCGTCGGCCGCCAACTGCGCCACGGCCTGTGAGTGTCCGAAGGTGAACGGGCACTTGAGGTCGACGAAGTCGCCGAGCGCGACGAGCAGTCCGTCGAGCTCTGCGGCACCGAGACCCTCGCCTCGATCCGGCGCCTCGCGAAGCGTCGCAGCCCAGGCATCCCCGGTCGGCGGCACCGCGAGGATCGCCGCGGCGTCGGCGACGAACGCGTCCACGACCACGGGGTCGAACTGACCACCCCGACGGCTGCGGGCCATCGCGATTGCGCCGTCGACGCCGTACGTGCGCTGATGTACTTCAACCATGTCGGATAGCTGGGCCACCCGCATCGAGATCGGGAGGAGGTCGCCGCCGACACCACGCGGCAAGCCGCCCCCGTCGTAGCGTTCGAAGGTAAAGGCGAGCGCGTCGCGTACGGCGTCGTCGACTCCGAGCCTTTCGGCCAGCATCGCCGCAGAAGCGCAGTGGGAGTGGATCATTCGCGAGAGCTGCCCACGCGCGTTGACGACGAGGGCGGCCATCGCGTTGATTCGATTCAGCAACGGTCGGCCGCGGCCCACGTTTCCCGCAAGGAAGCGCAGGTAGGGCAACCCCGACCAGTCGACGAGGTAGGAATCGTGGCGGACGGCGATGTCGTCGCCGAACCACCGAGCGTATTCGTGCGAATCGGCGTGACACCCGATCCACATGATGAGCGTCGTGTAGTAGGCGCAGTTGCGCTCGTCGCGGGCCAGCCCGAGCCGATCGGCGATCCGCGTGGCGATCAACGCGGATCGAAGCATGTGCTCGGCCGGCTGACCCAGGCCGAGGTCCACCGCGACGGAAAGGGCCGCCAGCAGTTCGGCGCGACTCGGCGATGCCGGTCGGGCCGCGAGCGGAGCCATCATCCGATTGTGCCCGCCAACGCCAATGCCACGGTGCGTTCGGGCCAACGGTGCCGCGCCGGATCGAAGTTTTCGAAGTGCCCGTTCGCGACGACCGCTATGCCCCGCTGAGGCAATCGGAATCCCCCGAGGCGGGCTTGGATGGTCAATGGGCCGGTAGGTCCGAGGTCTTCGCCGCGCAGTCGTGCCGCTGAGGAAGTGACGGCCCATACCGTCCGCGGCGCGACCATGAAGGTTTGTCCGTTGGATGCAGTGCCCGCCAGACGCATCTCCCCGATGCCGAGCACGCGGCTTGCCGCCCGGCTGATCATGCCCAAGGCCATCGGGTTGGTCCACGCGGACTCGGGCAGTTTGGGATTGATGCGATTGAGGAGCCGCGTGGCGCCGGTCGTGCCCAGTTCGACCGTCCAGTCGAGCAGGCCGGCGATGGTCACCTGCAGGGTCCACGGCGTCACCCACGTGATGTCGATGTCGCATTGGACCGCGTCGTTGGCGGTGGACGAACTGAAGTAGCGGGCGCAGCTCTGTTCGCCAGGCGTAGTCGCGTAGAAGGTCCAACGCCCAGCCGGGTCTCGGTGCCAGACCGAGGCGTAGGCCGGTGCGAAGGTCGCAACCGGGAACTGCCGCAGTCCGAGGTAGTGGCCGCTGGCGAATGGCAGCCCCATGATGCCGAATCCGGCGAAGCGTTCGTCGTTGCCGGCAGGAAGGTCGGGCGTTTCTTTGTGAGCCGCAACGATGGCGGCGGGTGTGTTCTTCGTCATGCCCAAATGGTCGTGCTGTCGGGCACGTCGCCACATGAGGCGGATGCCTCAACTTCTGCAGGAACGAATGAGGGGTCAGGCGGCCGGTTCGCGGCGGCGGACGCCCTCGTGCAGCGGCAGCTCTGGGTCGATCTTGACGCCGAGGAGCTCGCATGTGCCATTGATCGAACCGAGCATGATCGTCGTCATGTGATTGATGAACTCGTCGGGCGGCATCCTGCGCGGACTGTCCACTTCTGCGCCGAGCCACCAATCGGTCGCCGCTGCGGCAGCCCCATAGGTGGTGAAGGCCGCCAGCTCGATGGCTGCCCTGTCGAGGTCCATCTCGCGAAGCTCGTCGTTGAACATGTTGGCCATCGCCAGAGTGATCTCGCGACCCTCGTTGAGCGCCCGCATCGTCGACTCGCTCTGCTCGGCGAACCGGCCCTGAATGATGAACCGGCACACGTTCGGATGCTGATCCACTAGCAGGACGAACTGCTCGACGCTGCGGCGGATCACCTCGCGGGCGGGATCCGATGCCAGGTTGATGGTCGGAAAGATGGCTGCCCACAACATGTCCCGCAGGCGCTCACCGATGGCCTGGAAGAGATCGGACTTGTCCGTGAAGTGGCGGTAGATCTTGGGCTTTGCCGTGCCTGCCTCCTCGGCGATCTCACGCAGGCTCAACTCGGGTCCGAGGCGGTCGATCGCGCGGAACGCGGCATCGACGATCTCCGTGCGCACCTTCTTGCGGTGTTCCCGCCAGCGCTCGCTGCGAGCGTCGACCTTCACACCCGGTTGGGCGACCGGGCGAGCCGGTCGAGGTAGTGACGGTCTGCGCACCCACCCACTGTACCGGCTGGCCCCACCTGACCTGCCATGATCGCGGGACAGCTGGTAGCGGCGTCGCCGGCGGGTCACTCAACGTCACTTTGCTCGTTGGGCTGCGTTTGGGTGCCGCGGGTACCATCCATGCCTGATAACCAGTCGGGCAATCGAGACGAGAAGCATGACGCAGCGATACGACCTAGTCATCGCAGGCGGGGGTCCATCCGGCTCAGCCGCTGCGTGGCAGGCCGCACAGACCGGCGCCAAGGTAGTGGTCCTGGACAAGGCCGAATTCCCGCGCGACAAGCCCTGCGGTGACGGCCTCACGGCGCGCGCGGTCAGCTATTTGCAGAAGATGGGCCTGGCCGAAGAGGTAGACAAGTTCCACCGCGTGAACCGGGTGACGGTGTTCAGCCCGTCGCAATGGGAGCTGTCGTTTCCGAAGCGCCCAGGGATGCCCGACCACGGCTACGTCGCGCCGCGGCCGCAGTTGGACACGTTGCTGCTCAAGCATGCCGAGTCCGCAGGTGCCGAGATCCGCCAGTCCTGCGAGGTCACCGGCCCCGAGCTGGACGCGAGTGGCCGCGTCGTTGGCGTCGTGCTCAAGGGCGGCGAAAAGGTGTACGGCGACGCGGTCATCGCCGCCGACGGCGCGTATTCGCCGATCAAGCGAGCCCTGAAGATCGACTCCGAGTACAACGGCTACTCGGCGATCGCCATCCGCGCCGAGATGGAAGCCAACAAGCCGGACTCCGACTCCCTCGACATCTACCTCAAGCTGCAGTTCAAGGGCGACCAGCTGCCCGGCTACGGCTGGGTGTTCCCCTTCGGTGGCGGGCGGATCAACATCGGCCTCGGCTACGTCAACAGCTACAAGAACTGGCAGCAGATCAATGCCACCCAATTCCTCGGCGAGTTCATGGCTACGCTCCCCCGCGAGTGGGACCTGCCGCCGATCGAGGAGTTGAAGAAGAACAAGATCGTGCGGGCATGGCGATTGCCAATGGGATTCACGGCATGGCCGCCGTGGCGTCCTGGTGTTCTGTTCACCGGCGACTCCTTGGGAGCAGGCAAGCCCGCCTCGGGTGCAGGCATCTCGAAGGCGCTCGAATCAGGCCTTGCCGCAGGCGAATGCGCGATCGCGGCGCTGACCAACGGTGGGCCCGACGACTTCACGAACTACTCGCAGCGCATGGAAGCCGCGTGGGGCAAGGAGTACCGGCGTGGCCGCTACTTCCACAAGCTTGCGGGCATTCCGTTCGTCGCCAACAACGGCATCAAGCTGATCGACAACGCCTTCTTCCGCGACCGCCTGCTCAAGTCGATGTACAAGAAGGAACAGGGTCCACAGCACACCCGCAAGGTCTAGTAGCCGCCGCAGCTTCCGCGGCGAGTGAATCTCACGACGCGACACGCAGTCCGGCCGTCGCCACGTTCACACTCGCGGCGCCCCGGTTCGTCGGCTAGACCGTAGCGACGAGTTCGTCGACGACCCACTGGGCGACGCCTACGGGGTACGGCTCGGACAACCCCAGCACGATGTGTCCGAATCCGGCGTCGACGGCCTGGCCAATTGCCTCGCGCGTGACGGCTGGCCGGTCGTAGGACACGGGCAGGAACATTGATCGAGTGATCGAGGTCGGTTCGCGCCCGATCTCGACGCAGTAGCGGTCCAGCAGCGCACTGCGTTCGATGGCGTCGGCGATGTCACCGCCGGGGATGTTCCACATGTCGGCGTGCTCGGCGGTGACCCGAAGTAGCGGGCCCGAGCGGCCGCCAGTGACGATCGGTGGATGCGGGCGCTGGAGCGGCTTGGGGTTGCCGAAGGCGCCAGTGAGTTGGACGTGGTTGCCTGCGAAGTCGAAAGGCTCTGTCTCGCTCCACAATCGGCGGATGACCGTCAGTGCCTCGGCCAGGCTGTCTACCGAATGGGCGAAGTCGTGATACGGCAGACCGTGGGCCTCGTACTCCCGTCGAGCCATCGGGTGACTCGGTCGCGAGCCCGCACCGATGCCGAAGTCCAGCCTTCCTCCGGAGACGACGTCGACGGTCGCGGCGATCTTCGCCAACATCGCGGGCGGCCGGAAGCGATTGCTGGTGACGAGCAGGCCCACCCGCAATCGTTGGGTTTGGGCGGCAAGCGCCGACAGAAGCGTCCAACCTTCGAAGATCGGCCCGTCCGGGTCCCCCGCGATCGGCAGTAAGTGATCGAACAGCCACGCGTGCTCGAGCTGCGGGATCGCGTCCGCCTCGCGCCAGACCCTCGAGATGTCGTCGTAACCGACCTGCTGCTGCGCGGTCATGATCCCGAACTTCACGTGCGATCCCTGCGTCATTCTCATTCTTCCCGTCCACGATTCGCCGATGAATGGCTACCATCTAGAAATCGGAACCATGTTCCGCTAACACCATACGGAACAATGTTCCGTTTTGCTACGGACTACCGGGAGGCGTGGCCAGTGGCCGACGACGGACCGGAGGCGCTCGCGCCGCGGAAGCGATCCGACGCCCGGCGAAACGAGGAGACCCTGCTCGCCGCGGCCGCCGCGGCCTTCGTTGCCTCCGGGGTGGACGTCCCCGTGCGGGACATCGCGACTCGCGCAGGGGTCGGCGTCGGCACGATCTATCGGCACTTTCCGACGCGGGCCGACCTCATCGTTGCCGTCTATCGCCACCAGGTTGAGGCATGCGCGGAGGCCGGCCCGAATCTTCTCCGCGAGAACAGCTCCGCCCACGCCGCCCTGGCGAAGTGGATCGACCTCTTCGTCGACTTCCTCGTCACCAAGCACGGCCTCGCCAGTGCACTGCAGTCGCAGTCCGCTTCGTTCGAGACCCTGCACGCCTACTTCATCGATCGACTACTCCCGGTGTGTACGCAGATGATCGAAGTCGCCTCTGCTACAGGGGAAATCGTGCCCGACGTCGATGCCTACGGACTGATGCGCGGCATCGGCAACATCTGCATCGGGGCAGACACCGACCCCGACTACGACGCGCGCCGCATGGTGCAGCTGGTCATCTCCGGCCTTCGGCCGCGCTAGCTCACGCCGCGAACTCGTACTGCACGTGCTCGGCGACGGGAACGAAGCCCAGCCGCCGATAGACACCGTTCGACACTGGATTCGCGACGTCGGCGAACAGCACAACGTTGCGAGCATGATCGCGCCATGCGTGCCGCACCGCAGCCGCAGTGACCGCCGCACCGTAACCATGCCCCCTGCTCTGCAGCCGCGTGTAGACCGGACCGATGCGCGCCATGCCAAGCAGACAGCCATGCACCCGCGCCATGGCGACGGGTTCGTCGTCGAGCGTCCACAGCACGACGGTCCCGCCGGCCGCGGCGACGGCACGGAGCACATCGCGGCTCGCGTCCCGGTTCGATGGCTTGCCGAACGCCTCGACGAAGAACGCGTCGAACCACTCCGCGAGCAGTTCGTCGTCATCGGGACAGGCTGGCCGCACGTCGCCAGCGACGCCGGCGGGCTCGTGGAGTTCGTCGAGGCGGTATAGCGTCTCCTGGAAGCCCACGGTGGCCCCGACGCCCGTGGCCTCGACCCACGCCTGACTGAATGCCGTTGCAGTGGAGCGTGTTCCGCGCACTGCTGGGAGATCGCCACACACCGGCGCGAGCGCCAAGGCGGCTTCCTTCGACGACGTAGGCGGCAATCCATTGACCAGCAGAACAGCGTCGCTCATCTGCAACGCCGCACCGACGGTGCCGTCGCAGTCGGCCACCGATAGCAGCAGCCGATCAGCCGGCCACCGTGAAGTGCGCAACGTGGTCAATTCAGTAGTGAACCGCACGGGGTCCTTGCGATAGACCCAGCGCGCGACGCGGCCGAAGTCATCCGGCGACGTGTAGAGACGAACGTTCACGCGTTCGAGGGTGAATGAGTGCGCCGCGGAATTCCACTGATTTTCGGTGGACGAACCGCGTCAGCGGCGACCGCGCTTGGCCTGGCCTGGCTTGCGAGCGACCTTCCCGGCAGCGGCACGGGCGGCCTGCTTCGCGAGGGTCTTCTCCCGCGCAGTGCGTTTCGGCGCAGGCTCGGCCTGCCCTCGCGACGAACCGGGCTTGCGACCACGCACGATTCCGACGAACTCCTCGACCAGTGCCGCCTGCGGGCCCTTTGGGACGGCGAGCGCCACGGGGCATGTGGGCGCGTCGGTGATGGGACGATAGGTGAGGTCCTTGCGGTGATGCAGCCGCGCGAGCGACTGCGGAACGATGAGCGTGCCGATGCCGGTAGCTACGAGTTCTATTGCGTCCCTGGTGGTCTCAGGCCTGTGCTCGACCTGGATACCGGGGGCACCTGTCCAACCGACGACGTCGTCGAGTGGAACCAGCACGGGCTCGCCGTCGAGGTCCTCGATGGCGACCTCATCGACGGCGCTGAGTAGGTGATCGGTCGGCACCACCACCACCGTCGTCTCCTCATAGAGAGGTATGACGGCCGCCCCAGACGTGTCGGCTGACGGCCGCAGCAGCGCCACGTCGACGGTGCCCGCCCGCAACGCGTCGGCGGCATCTGCCGCGGCGATGGCCTGCAACTCGAGCCGAACCTCGGGGTGTCGCTGCGCCCAGGTCCGAGCCCACTTCGCCGGCGTCACGCCGGGGACGTACCCAACGGTGAGGCGCGGCGGGGTCACGGCATCAGGCTACCGTCGCGCCACGGGGATAGGCTGATGCCGTGAGCAGGCCGAACGCGCAGTCCATGAAACCCGCCACTGCGGCGAAGAAGCTGGACGTGTACTTGCCGGCGACGCCGGTGGAGTTCCAGCAGAACCCGATCACGCGCGCCGAGATCGCGGCCCTACAGGCGGATCCACCGGAATGGCTCAAGGACCTCCGCAAGAACGGGCCGCACCCCAAGAACCTGGTAGCAGCCAAGTTAGGCGTCTCGATCGCCGGTCTCGCGCGCGGCGGCATCACCGAAGCGCTCACCACCGAGCAGATCAATGCCCTGCTCGAGGAGAAGCCCGAATGGCTTGTCGCGGAACGCGAGAGCTATCAGGGTGTGCTCACTGAGGAGCGACGCCTGAAGGCGCTGCATGCGGAAAAGGCCCGCGGCAATTAGTTAGCTCAGCTCACAACATGCAGCTGACGCAACCCTCCACCTCAGTGCCCTCGAGCGCCATTTGCCGCAGCCGGATGTAGTACAGCGTCTTGATTCCCTTGCGCCAGGCGTAGATCTGCGCCTTGTTCACGTCGCGCGTAGTGGCGGTGTCCTTGAAGAACAACGTCAGGCTCAGGCCCTGGTCCACGTGCTGGGTGGCCGCGGCGTAGGTGTCGATGATCTTCTCGTAGCCGATTTCGTACGCGTCCTGGTAGTACTCCAGGTTGTCGTTGGTCAGATACGGCGCCGGGTAGTAGACGCGGCCGATCTTGCCTTCCTTGCGGATCTCGATCTTCGACGCGACCGGGTGGATCGAACTGGTCGAGTAGTTGATGTAGGAGATCGACCCGGTCGGCGGGACGGCCTGCAGGTTCTGGTTGTAGATGCCGTGCGTCTGCACCGACTCCTTCAACCGCACCCAGTCCCCTTGGGTGGGGATGCGAATGTCGGCCTTTGCGAACAACTCCCGCACCCGCTCCGTCGCAGGCTCCCACACCTGGTCGGTGTACTTGTCGAAGAACTCCCCCGACTTGTACTTCGACCGCTCGAAGCCGCCGAACGCCTTGCCCCGCTCGATCGCAATGCGATTGCTCGCCCGCAGCGCGTGGTAGAGCACCGTATAGAAGTAGATGTTCGTGAAGTCGATACCCTCTTCGGAGCCGTAGTGGATGCGCTCGCGGGCCAGGTACCCGTGCAAGTTCATCTGACCGAGGCCGATGGCGTGAGAGTCGTTGTTGCCCTGCTCGATTGACGGCACCGACCAGATGTGCGTCTGATCGCTCACGGCAGTCAGCGCCCGGATCGACACCTCGATGGTCTGCGCGAAGTCCGGCGAGTCCATGGCCTTGGCGATGTTCAGCGAGCCGAGGTTGCAGGAGATGTCCTTGCCCACCTTGGCGTAGGTCAGGTCCTCGTTGAACAGCGACGGCGTCGACACCTGCAGGATCTCCGAGCACAGGTTGCTGTGGGTGATCTTGCCCTCGATGGGGTTGGCCCGGTTCACCGTGTCCTCGTACATGATGTACGGGTAGCCGGACTCGAACTGCAGCTCGGCCAGCGTCTGGAAGAACTCGCGCGCCTTGATCTTCGTCTTGCGGATGCGCGCATCGTCGACCATCTCGTAGTACTTCTCGGTAATCGAGATGTCGGCGAACGGGACGCCGTACACGCGCTCTACGTCGTAGGGCGAGAACAGATACATTTCCTCGTTGCGCTTGGCGAGCTCGAACGTGATGTCGGGGATCACGACGCCGAGGCTGAGCGTCTTGATCCGGATCTTCTCGTCGGCGTTCTCGCGCTTGGTGTCGAGGAACCGGAAGATGTCGGGGTGGTGCGCCTGCAGGTACACCGCGCCCGCGCCCTGGCGCGCACCGAGCTGGTTGGCGTAGGAGAACGAGTCCTCTAGCAGCTTCATGATCGGGATGACACCCGAGCTCTGGTTCTCGATGTTCTTGATCGGGGCGCCATGCTCGCGAATGTTGCTCAGCAGCAACGCAACACCGCCACCCCGCTTGGACAGCTGCAATGCGGAGTTGATGGAGCGCCCGATGGACTCCATGTTGTCCTCGATGCGAAGTAAAAAGCAGTTGTGCACGACCGTCCCACGAATGGTGTACGTATGCGTGCCCTCGACGTGGAGGTTGTAGACCTTTTCGGGCACGTCTTGCGTGCGTTTGATCTCGCGCACTCCGTAAACGTGGCGACCATCGACGACCTGATACGTCGTGCGCGAGGCGCCCTTCTGTCCGACGTAGTTGTGCAGGTTCCTGCCGACGTCGAAGATGAAGTCCTCGTTGGTACCTGGTAGACCGGGGACGAACACCTGGCCGGTGACGTTGCCCGCCCGGTTGGTGTACTGAAGCACCCGCGACATGATTCCGGTGCGACGCAGGAGCAGTTGCACCTGGTCGACGAGCTCGGGGTTGACGAGATCGAGCACCATCCCGCCGGAGGTTGAGCAGCCGTCTCCCCGGAACAACCCGGCCAACAGGCCACGCTGGAACTCCTCATCGGCAGTCAGGACGTCGTTCGACAGACGCTTGACGTGATATCCGGTGCCGACCAGCGACAGGAACAGCTGCGCAACGACCTTGCTATTGCAGATCATGCGGACCGACTGGTCGGAAACGCTCTGATGGACGGCAAGATCTGCGGCGAACACGCGCTTGAACGCCATCGCCAACTCGAGTTGATACTCGATTTCGTGCGTGCCGATCGTGAAATGAATTCCGTTGGGAACCCTCGTCCCATCCGGGGTCGCCCGCTTCGAGATGTGCCCCTCTGCGACGTACCAGCCTAGAAGGAGCCCGAGATCGTACGACTCCTCGACATAGCGGTTCACCGACACGAACTCCGCGAAGTGACGCTGCTTGTTGCGATGCTTCTTATCGGTGTTCACCTTGCGGATGAGTCCGTCGACCTCTTCGTACTCACCCTGACCGACGTAGTCCATCATGTCGTAGACACGGCGCTCACGACCTTCCGTCGGCGCTGCAGTCACGATGAAGTCAGAGGGATGAATGTCTTTGGCCGCCAGCCATACGAAGCCGCTGAAGGGGTCAGCGCCGTCGCCTTCAATGAGCGAATCGACCTCGCGCGTCGTCCACACCAAGATCGGATGTTCTGGGGTGCAGAGGATCGGCTCCTTATGGCCGAAGTGCGAGATCGACACCAGCGCTTGATCATTGGGGTTCTCGATGACCGCCTCGACGACCGAGAACGATCCATCGTGCGATAGCACGCGGTCGCCTTCCCGCAGCTTCTCGATCGCCTTGGGACCGTCAGGCGTGTCGACCGGAGTGCCAGCCGGGAAGCAGCTCACGGGCTCACCGCGCTGTTTCTTGCCCGAATTGAGGAAAGTCGGTGTGGCAGGCTGGAATCGACCGTCGATGATCTCGTCGACGAGCTTCTCCGCAAGCGTCGTGTCGCCGGCCGCCAGAGTCAACGACACCATGACGACGCGGTCCTCGAAACGCTCGAGGTAGCGCTTACCGTCGAACGTCTTCAGCGTGTAGGAGGTGTAGTACTTGAAGGCGCCGAGGAACGTCGGGAACCGGAACTTCTTGGCGTACGCCCGATCCAGCAGCGACTTGACGAAGTTGCGCGAGTACTGGTCGAGAACTTCGCGCTCGTAGTAGTTCTCCTTGACCAGGTAGTCGAGTTTCTCGTCCTGGTTGTGGAAGAAGACCGTGTTCTGGTTGACGTGCTGCAGGAAGTACTGGTGCGCGGCTTCCTTGTCCTTGTCGAACTGGATCTTGCCGTCAGCGTCATACAGGTTGAGCATCGCGTTGAGGGCGTGGTAATCCGTTTCGCCCGGCAACGCGTGGGGTGCGCTGATGGCTACAGGCTCTGAAGCTGTGACGGTTGGTGACACGGCTGGTCCTTCCAAAAATCTGCGAGGCATTCACGTACGGCGACCACGTCATCCGCGGTGCCGATGACTTCAAAGCGATAGAGCAATGGCACGTCGCACTTGCGGGATACCACGACCCCCGCGTAGCCGAATTCGGCGCCGAAGTTGGTGTCGCCTCCGGCGATGACGCCGCGGATCAGCATGCGATTGTGCTCGTTGTTGAGGAACTTGATGACCTGCTTCGGGACGTAGCCCGCGCGGTCGGGATCGGGACCGTTGGCGTGGCCGCCGCCGTAGGTGGGCAGCACCAGCACGTAGGGCTCATCCACCTCGATGGGTCCGTGCAACGGGATCCTGGTGGCGGGTAGCTCCAGTTTCTCGATGAAGCGGCGGGTGTGCTCCGAGACGCTGGAGAAGTAGACGAGATTGCTCTTGAACATCTCGGTGGCTCTCCCTCCGCTCGTTGACTACCCGCTATGCCGTGACTGCGGCTGCTTCGCTGAGTGCCTTGATCCGGTCCGGGCGGAAGCCCGACCAGTGCTCGTTGCCAGCGACCACGACGGGCGCCTGCAGGTACCCGAGGGCCATGACGTAGTCACGGGCCTCGGCGTCCATGCTGATGTCGACGCTCTCGTAGGCGATGCCTTGCTTGTCAAGCGCCTTGTAGGTGGCGTTGCACTGTACGCAAGCGGGCTTGGTGTAGACGGTGACGGTCATCTCGGCACGGCTCCTCTGGCGGAAAACTGGACTGACTGGCTACTGCTATTCACTGAGGTTCAGCGGTCCGGCGAGCCTCAAAATTCCTGCCGTCCGGAGCATCGTGGCCGGAGGGCGGGCGGACCCGACGAGCCGGATTCATGAGCTCCGGCCGACCTGAAACGGTACGGGTACCGCGGGGGCCTGTCGGTCTGCAGAACACTACACCTAGTGTCCGACAATCAGAAGAGATACAAGATGTTCTGAACAACATTCGTGGAATTCCCTGGTGGTAAGCATGGGGAACAACCTCCGTTCGGCGTGTCGCGCGGCACGATGACGACGTGCCGCGGTATGGACACAGGTTTATCACCGGCCACCGACAAGCGCCGCGGGCCAATCCGAGACAGCAAAGCCGCCGACGAACCACTCGCGGTTCGTCGGCGGCTTGGTAAGCGCTGGGTCAGCCGACCTCGGCGGCCAACTTGCCGACCACGTCGGCCAGCTGCGCCGCTACCTCTGCGTTTTCGCGCGGGTGCTTGCCGTCGAGCGACTTGAACGGCACGGAGAGCTTCAGGTCCTCGATCACCCGCGGCCCAGAGAAACCCAGCGTCTTGCGTGTCTCGTCGTGCGCCCAGACACCTCCGTACTGCCCAAACGAACCCCCGATGACCGCGGCGGGCTTTCCCTTCAGTGCCCCATTGCCGAACGGACGCGACAGCCAGTCGATCGCGTTCTTCAGCACACCAGGGATGCTGCCGTTGTACTCCGGAGTGATGACGAGTGCTGCATCGGCTTGGGCCGCCATCTCCCGCAGAGCCCTGACCGGTTCGGCCACGTCCTCGTTGTCGACGTCCTCGTTGTAGAACGGCAGCTCACCCAGCCGGTCGAACACCTGAAGCGTCACACCGGCGGGTGCGCTCTCGACGGCCAGCTCTGCCAGCTGCCGATTGACCGATGCGGCTCGAAGGCTCCCCACCAGTACCAATACCTTCTTGTCGCCCGTGGCGTCCGACATGTGTTCAGTCCCTTCAGTGCGTTGTGGCCGTCCTTGCCACACCTCAACCGGACCGTAGTCCGATTAATTCCACAGTGACGATTCCGAGTCGAGTCTCCTATGGCAACGGCGGTGGCGCACCACCTGGCGGCGGCCCAGGTGGCGGTGGCGGCCCAGGTGGCGGCGGGGGCGGCGGCGCAGGAAAGGGCAGCGTTATCGGCGGTAAGCCAGGGAGCAGGATGACGTTCGGCTCGGGCGGCGGCGGAGGAGGAACCTCAGGTGCGGGCTCGGGAGGCGCCACGAAGACTGGCGGAGGTGCCACCCCGCTGCTGATGTTGATGGTGACGATCGAACCGGGGAACGCCTTGTCCTTCGGCGTGGTCCCAGCGACGGCACCCTTCGCGAGGTAACTGTCGATCGGGGTGGGCTGGTCCGCGACGACGAACCCCGCATCTTGTACGCGCTTACGGGCTGCGTCGAGCTTGAGGCCGGTCACGCTGGGTACCGTCTTGGCCGTAGCGCCATCGACGTAGCGCGGATCGGTGGGTGGTAGCGCAATGGGACCGAAGTCATTCGCGATCGGTTTCATCGCCTCGAACCAGGTGCGCGCCGGCGAGGCACCACCAAAGAGGTTGCCGTTGGCGCACTTTCGCAGCGGATACGAACAGAGCCCCGACGGCTTGGGAGAATCGTCGAAGACGTAGTTGGCGGCGGCGTACTGATTGGTGAATCCAAGGAAAGCCGACGACCGATGCGACTCGGTGGTACCCGTCTTTCCCGACATGGGCAGACTCCACCCCACCGAACCCGCCGAGCCCGCCGCCGTTCCGCCGGTCGTGTCCTTGCTCAGCGCAACCGAAAGCGTGTTCGCAAGACCTTCGGGCACCACCTGCTCGCAGGGGGCGGTCTTGAGCGCTACCTCGCCACCGCGTCGGTCGAAGACCTTGTCGATGGGCGACGGCGGGCACCAGGTGCCGCCTGACGCGAGCGTTGCAGCGACGTTGGACAATTCGAGCGCGTTGAGCTCGAACGGGCCGAGGGTGAACGAGCCGAGGTTCTGTCGCTTGACGTAGTCCGCGAGGCTCTCGTCGCTGTCGGGCTCGTACGCGCGGGCGGTGCCCGATGCGGCGTACGACCGCAGGCCTAACCGCACGGCCATGTCCACCGCACGCGAGACGCCCACCTGCGCAATCAGATTGGCGAACGCCGTGTTCGGCGACTGCGCAAGCGCGTCGGTGACGCTCATCGCGCCGCGGTAGCCGCCCGCGTTCTTCACGCACCAGGTCATCGGCGGGCACCCGGGGATGTCGCTGCTACTGCCCAAACCCGTGCCGCGGAACGTCGCTGGGACGTCGAGTTGAGCGTTGATGCCCATCCCCATCTCGAGCGCGGCGGCGGTGGTGAAGATCTTGAATATCGATCCAGCGCCGTCGCCGACCATGGAGTAGGGCTGCGGCTGTACGGTCTGGCCCGCGGCGAGGTCCAGGCCGAATGTCCGGTTGTCGGCCATTGCCAATACGCGATGCGAGTCCTTGCCCGGCCTGATCACCGACATCACGCTGGCGACGCCGTCCTGCGTGGGGGCTGCCACCGAGTCGATGCCGCGTTTGACGCTGTCCTGCACCTTGGGGTCCAGGGTGGTCCGGATGAGGTAGCCGTTGCGCGCCACGTCCTCACGGCTGAGCCCCGCGGCGGCCAGGTAGCTCAGCGCGTAGTCACAGAAGAACGCGCGATTCCCGGCGGCGATGCAACCCTGCGGAAGCACGTTGGGTCGCGGCAGAACACCCAACGGCTGGGTGGCAGCCGCGCGCAGTTCGTCAGCCTTGTCAGGAAGGTTCTCGATCATCGTGTGAAGCACGACGTTGCGTCGCGCCAACGCGCCTTCGGGGTTGGTGTAGGGATTGAGCGCGCTCGTCGACTGCACTAGTCCTGCGAGCAGCGCCGCCTGCTGCCAGTTGAGCTGCGACGCGTCGATGCCGAAGTAGGTCCTCGCCGCATCCTGGACGCCATATCCGCCGTTGCCGAACGATACGAGGTTCAGGTACCGGGTCAGGATGTCGGGTTTGGAGAGTGCCTTGTCCAACTCGAGCGCCATCCGCATCTCGCGCAGCTTGCGTGCGGGCGTGGCCTCCACCGCCGTCCTGCGCTCGGCTGCGGTCGTGGCGTTGACCAGCAGGTTGTAGTTCTTGACGTACTGCTGCTCGATCGTCGACCCGCCCCTGCCGCCCTCCGCGCCGGTGAGGTAGTCGCGCAGCCCCGTAAGCGTGCCCTGCACGTCCACGCCGTTGTGTTCGGCGAACCGCTTGTCCTCGATCGAGACGATCGCCAACTTCATGGTGTCGGCGATCCGATCCCCTGGCAATTCCCATCGACGCTGTGCATATAGCCACGCGATCGGGTTCCCGGCACTGTCGACCATCGTCGTGACCGTCGGCACCGTGCCCTCCACGATCCGGGCCGAATCCTCGACGATGACGTTGGAAATCTTGGCGACCGAAAGTCCCGCACCACCGACGAGCGGGAACATCAATGCTGCGGCGAGCGCGCCTGCAACCACGCAGTGGAATGCCAGCTTGGCAATCGTCGCCAGCGTGGCTCGCCGGTCGGCCATGCCGCCAGCGTAGTGGTCTCGGCAGACCTGACCTCGAACTGCGCTTCGCTCAGCCGTCCGACAGCAGAGCTAAAGTTCAGGCATGAGCGTCGGCAACGGGTCAGCGGGGCTGTCGCCGTTACCGGTGCCTGATTCCGTGCCCTCCGAGCGTGGCGATGCCGCGCGAAACCGAGCGCTACTCTTGGCCGCCGCCCGCCAGTTGATCTCCGAGCGCGGCTCCGACGCAGTGACGATGGACGACGTCGCTGCCGCCGCCGGCGTCGGGAAAGGCACGCTATTTCGCCGGTTCGGCAGCCGCGCGGGCCTCATGATCGTGCTCCTCGACGAGGACGAGAAAGCCGAGCAGCAGGCGTTCATGTTCGGTCCGCCCCCGCTTGGTCCCGGTGCACCGCCGCTGGAGCGCCTGCTCGCGTATGGGCGCGAGCGCCTGCGCTTCGCGTGGGACCACCGCGATCTGCTGTCAGACGCGGGTCGCGATCCGCAGACGCGGTTCAACCCGCCGAGCATGCTGCATCATGCCCACGTGCGAATGCTGCTCGAATCCGCAGGAACCACGGGCGATCTCGACGCACAGGCCGATGCGCTGATTGCACTGCTCGACGCCGACACCGTCGCACACCAGGTGGTCGACCTCGGTCGAAGCCTCGAGACTCAGGGCGATGCGTGGGAAAGCGTGGCACGCAAACTCTGCGGTTTGTGATGACCGCTTGGGTCTTGCACGTCGATCTGGACCAGTTCCTTGCGTCGGTCGAGCTTCAGCGCCACCCCGAGTTGGTTGGCCAGCCCGTGATCGTCGGCGGCAACGGCGATCCGACCGAACCCCGCAAGGTCGTCACCTGCGCCTCCTACGAGGCAAGGGAGTTCGGCGTCCATGCGGGCATGCCGCTGCGGTCCGCGGCCCGGAAGTGCCCCGATGCGACGTTCCTCCCGTCGGATCCCGAAGCCTACGACGCGGCCTCCGAGCAGGTGATGGGCGTTCTCCGAGACCTCGGCCATCCACTCGAAGTGTGGGGCTGGGACGAGGCATACGTCGGCGCCGACGTCGAGGACCCGTTCGAGCTGGCGCAGCGCATCCGCGCGGTGATCGAGGCCGAGACGGGGCTGTCGTGTTCGGTGGGCATCAGCGACAACAAGCAACGGGCGAAGGTGGCGACCGGATTCGGCAAGCCGGCGCGCACGGGAGGAGCAGAAGAAGGCAAGGGGGTCTTCCGGCTCACCGACGACAACTGGATGGCGGTAATGGGCGACCGAAGCGTCGACGCGCTGTGGGGCGTTGGTCCGAAGACTGCGAAACGTCTTGCCGGACTGGGCATCACGACGGTTGCCGATCTCGCCGCCACCGATTCGTCGGTGCTCACGACGACGTTCGGACCGACGACCGGGCTGTGGATCCTGCTCCTCGCCAAGGGCGGCGGTGACTCCGTCGTCAGCGCCGAGCCGTGGGTGGCACGCTCCCGCAGCCACGTCATCACCTTCGCCCAGGATCTCACCGAGATCGACGAAATGGATTCGGCGATAACCGAATTGGCGCGGCAGACATTGGCGGAGGTGGTCGAGCAGAACAGGATCGTCACGCGGGTCGCCGTGACCGTCCGCACCAAGACGTTCTTCACCCGCACCAAGATTCGCAAGCTGGCCGCGCCGAGCACCGACCCAGTGCCCGTCGTCGCCACCGCCCTCGACCTGTTGCACGACTTCGATCTGGACCGGCCCATCCGGCTGCTCGGCGTGCGGCTAGAGCTGGCGATGCCCGAATGCTGACCACCGTAGCGATGCGCGGGTACCGCTCGCTGCGCGACGTCGTCGTACCGCTGGCCAACCTCACCGTGATCACGGGCGCAAACGGCACAGGCAAGTCGTCGATGTACAGAGCCCTGCGACTGCTCGCCGATACCGGCCACGGCGAGGTGATTGGCTCGCTGGCACGCGAGGGTGGCCTCGAGTCGGCGTCGTGGGCCGGCCCGGAACAGACCAAGGGTGCCCGTCGCACCGGCAGCACACAGGGCACCACTCGCACGCGACCCGTCTCCCTCGAGCTAGGTTTCGCGGCCGACGACTTCGGCTATCTCATCGACCTCGGACTGCCCGTGGACGCGGGACACCGTTCGGCGTTCACCCGCGACCCGGAGATCAAGAGGGAGGCCGTCTTCGCGGGTCCGGTTCTGCGCCCCAGTTCGACGTTGGTACGCCGCACGCGCGACTACGCCGAGGTGTCAGCGGAGTCCGGTCACGGCTTCGACGAGCTCTCCCGGTCGCTGCCGGCCTACCGCAGCGTGCTCGCCGAGTACGCGCACCCGGGCGTGCTCCCGGAGCTTGCCGCCGTGCGAGATCGGTTGCGCAGCTGGCGGTTCTACGACGGGTTCCGCGTGGACTCCGACGCTCCGGCGCGCCTGCCAAGGATCGGCACCCGGACTCCGGTGCTCTCCGACGACGGCGGCGACCTGGCTGCCGCGGTGCAGACCATTCTCGAGGCAGGGCTTGACGATCTGCCGAGGGCGGTGGCCGATGCGTTCGACGGCGCAACCGTCTCGGTAGCGGTTCACGACGGGCTGTTCGAGCTGCAACTGCACCAGTCGGGCATGCTTCGCCCGCTGCGGACGGCCGAATTGTCCGACGGCACACTGCGATTCCTGCTTTGGGCCGCGGCCCTGCTGAGCCCGCGGCCACCCTCGCTGATGGTGCTCAACGAACCGGAGACCTCGCTGCATCCCGATCTGGTGGGACCGTTGGCGGCGATGATCAGGGCAGCGGCGACCCACACCCAGGTCGTGGTGGTCACGCACTCGGCGGCCATGCGCGAGCACCTGGCGGCCGACGAAGCCCACGAGATCGAGTTGTACAAGGAGTGGGGTGAGACGCGGATCGCAGGCCAGACGATGCTTACCGCGCCCGCGTGGGAGTGGGGCAAGCGGTGATCCCATTGTTCGCTCGGCCATAAACAGCCGTTCATCGCCGTCCCGTTCAATCTGCCAGGCGGTACACAGCGAAGCGAGGAGTCACGTGTCAATTTCGAAGCCAAACAGCGGGTATCTCAGGGTGGCAGCCATCATCGGTGCGATCGCCATCCTGCCGCTCGCGGCGTGCACCGGCAGTGAGAAGACCGCCTCCAGCGGGCACACCGTCACCCGGGCAGCGGCAGGCGACCTGAGCACGAGCGGCGGCGCCCGACGACTGGCCGGCGACCAGTCGTCGGCAATCCGCGACGCCATCAACGACTCAGGGGCCAAGAACGTCATCTTGCTCATCGGCGACGGCATGGGCGACTCGGAGATCACGATCGCGCGCAATTACGCATTGGGTGCCGGCGGTTTCTTCACCGGCATCGACGCGTTCCCCCTGACCGGTTCCTATACGACGTACGCGCTGCGCAAGGACGGCAAGCCCAACTACGTGACGGACTCGGCGGCCAGCGCGACGGGGTGGGCCTCCGGCGTCAAGTCCTACAACGGTGCGCTGGGCATCGACATCATCGACAAGCCACACGAGACGATCCTCGAGCTGGCCAAGGAACAGGGCTATGCCACGGGCGACATCACCACCTCGGAGATCCAGGATGCGACGCCCGCAGCGCTGATCAGTCACATCACCAAGCGCAAGTGCTACGGGCCAGAAGAGACGACGAAGGACTGCCCCAAGTTGGCGCTGGAGAACGGTGGACCGGGATCGATCACCGAGCAACTGCTCGCAGCGCGCCCGGACGTCACCATGGGCGGCGGTGCCAAGACCTTCGCGCAGGTAGCCAAGGGCGGCGAGTACGAGGGCAAGACGCTAGAGGTGCAAGCCAAGGAGCGCGGCTTCCAGATCGTCCGTACCGCAACCGAATTGAACGCCATCACCAAGGCCGACAATGACGCCCCACTGCTCGGCCTGTTCGACGACGGCAACATGCCGGTGAGCTGGACGGGCCCCGCGGCGGTCCGCCAGGGCTACCTACAACCCGCAGCCAAGTGCACCGACAACCCGAAGCGTGGCGCTGAGGTGCCGAAGCTGGCCGACATGACGAAGAAGACCATCGACCTCCTCGCCGGCAGCGCGAAGGGCAAGGACAAGGGCTTCTTCCTCCAAGTCGAGAGCGCGTCCATCGACAAGCGCGACCACGCCGCAGACCCCTGCGGTCAGATCGGTGAAACGGTCGCCTTCGACGAAGCGGTGCAGCAGGCGCTCGAATTCGCCCGCAATAATCCCGGCACGCTCGTCATCGCCACGGCCGACCACGGTCACACCAGCCAGATCGGTGAGCCGTACAGCGAAGAGGACCTGCAAGGCATCGCCGAGGACACCAAGCAGCCGATCGAGCGGGTACGCGACATCATGTATCCCGGCCTCACTCGCTTGCTGACCACCAAGGATGGTGCCGAGATGCTCGTCAGCTATGGCACGTCCGCCGACGTGGGGATCGAGGACGAGGGCCACACCGGAACACAGGTTCGCCTCGCGGCATACGGTCCACGCGCGGCCAACGTCGTTGGCCTGACGGATCAGACCGACTTGTTCTTCACGATGACGGACGCGTTGGGCATCAAGCGTTAGTCCGCGGGCGGAGCGCGCGGGTGAAGATGACGTTCACCCGCCGCATCGCCACGCTGTACGGCCACCACGCCAGGCGCTTGAATGCATACAGAGCACGGATGTCGTTCGACGTGTAGATGAGGTAGCGGTTCTTCGCCACGCCGTTCAGGATCTTGTCGGCGACATGTTCTGGTGAGACGGCGTGGCCACCAAACCTGTCGACCCACTTGCGAACCTGTGGGTGCTCCTGGTCGACGCCTGCGATCTCGACGGTCTGCACCAGCGGCGTCTTCACTGCTCCCGGCGCGACGAGGGACACCCCGATCCTGTGCCGGGCCAAGTCGAACCGCAACACTTCGCTGACGCCGCGCAGGCCGTACTTGCTAGCGCTATAGGCCGCGTGCCACGGCAACGCCACCAGGCCGGCGGCCGAGGAGACGTTGACGAGGTGCCCGCCGCGGCCCGCCGCCACCATCGGAGGCACGAACGTCTCGATGACGTGAATGGGTCCCATGAGGTTGATCGAGACCATCGATTCCCAGTGCCGGTGCTCGAGTTGGCTGACTGTGCCCCATGCGGAGACGCCCGCGATGTTCATCACGACGTCCATGCTCGGGTGCGAGGCGTGGATGTCGGCGGCGAAGGCGGCCACTGCGTCGTAGTCGGAGATGTCGAGCGCGCGATGGGCGGAGACCTTGCCGCCGAGCGCACGCGCGTCGGCCACCGTCAGCTCCAGGCCCTCGGCGTTGCGATCGGTCAGGAATAGCTCCGCACCGTCGGCTGCCAGCTTGAGCGCCGTCGCCCTGCCAATCCCGCTGGCGGCTCCGGTGAGAAAGCACCGCTTGCCTGCAAACCCGTCCTGCGCCATGGCGGTGACCTTACCGGCCGAGACGGCGGGGCTAGATGGCCTCGCCGCCCCACAGCGCGGTGAGCCACAGTCGCTCCAATACCTCTACTGCGCGAGCGGGATCGGTATCCCTGCCGACGAAGGCGCTGTCGTGCGACAGGGTCATCGCGGTGGTCGCGAGGAGCATGCGGACGAGTGCGGGCACGTCGTCGGTAATGGGCCTGGCTCCGGAGTCCTGTTCGACGACACCGACGATCTTGCCGATCAGCACGTCCTCCATGTCGTTCATCATGGAGCGGATCGCGGCGTCGGTGTTCTGCGCGATCGTGCACGCGGCCATGATCGGATCGTTGCTCGCGAACATCGCCGCAGCACTGCCAACCATGCGCTTGGCGAAGGTCACGGGTGACTCGCCGGGGTCGCGGGGTGCGAAGTCGTGCGTCAGCTCGTCGAGTTCGGCCATGGCGTCCTTCATGATGAAGGCGAGCACGTCGTACTTGGAGTCGAAGTAGAAGTAGAAGCCCGATCGAGCCACGCCTGCGCGCTCACTGATCGTGCTCACCGACAGATCGGCGAAGGCGTGCTCCTCCAGGAGTCCGCGAACGGCTGCGACGATTGCCTCGCGCTGCCGGTCGCCGCGACTACGACGATCAGGTGCGGCGGTCATGACTCCAAACCTTTCCATCCACGCGCGTGCACCTCAAAACTTGACATGCGTCAAGTGTGCCCTAGAGGATGGGTATAGGAGTGACAACGGCCACAGTCCTTTCTGCGTCAGGAGCGTTGAATGCCAACGATCAGCACCATGGATTATCTGCTCGACAAGGCCAAGCGTCGGGTTCAGACGTCCCCGACCCTCACCGTGCCGGGAATGGGCCTGCTCGAGAAGCGGTTGCTCGCTCACGACTTCCCCCAGCACACCATGGCCGAACCGCCCCCTGGCAGCGATCTGAAGGCAGTGACGGGCGATTCTGGACTGCCAATCGTCGGACACATGGTCGAGATGTTTCGCGGTGGGCCCGACTTCTTCCTGCACCTCTACCGCAAGCACGGCCCGACGTTCCTCATGGATTCGCCGATCATTCCCTACGTAGTGGCACTCGGCCCCGACGCGATACAGGCGATCTACTCCAACCGCAACAAGGACTTCTCCCAGCAGGGCTGGACTCCGATGATCGGAGAGTTCTTCAACCGCGGCTTGATGCTGCTCGACTTCGACGAGCACATGTACCACCGCAGGATCATGCAGGAGGCGTTCGTCCGCACGCGGCTGGTCGGCTACACCGAACAGGTCGACCAGGTCGTTTCGCAAGTGATCGCCAACGACTGGGTGGCCAACGACCCACGCTTCCTGCTCTATCCCGCGATGAAGGAGCTCACCCTCGACATTGCGTCGATGGTGTTCATGGGCCACGAGCCGGGCACCGACCGCGACCTGGTGACCAAGGTGAACCGAGCGTTCACCGTCACCACGCGGGCAGGCAACGCCATCATCCGCACCAGCGTGCCGCCGTTCACCTGGTGGCGCGGCCTCAAGGCCAGGGAGTACCTGGAGGAGTACTTTGCGGAGCGCGTGAAGGAACGCCGCGGCAAGGACGGCTCGGACCTGTTGAGCGTGCTGTGCCAGACCGAGGACGAGGACGGCAACAGGTTCTCCGACACCGACATCGTCAATCACATGATCTTCTTGATGATGGCCGCGCACGACACCTCGACGTCGACGGCCACCACGATGGCGTACTACCTCGCCCAGAATCCGGAGTGGCAAGACCGATGCCGCGACGAGTCCGATCGGCTCGGGGACGGACCCGTCGACATCGAGTCGTTGGAGAAGCTGGAATCGCTCGACCTGGTGATGAACGAGTCGATTCGCCTCGTCACGCCGGTCCAGTGGGCGATGCGGCGGACGGTACGGGATACCGACCTGCTCGGTTACTACCTGCCCGAGGGGACGAATGTCATTGCCTTCCCCGGGATGAACCATCGGCTGTCGGAGCTCTATCCGGACCCATACACGTTCGATCCCAACCGCTTCGCCGAGCCGCGCAACGAACACAAGAAACACCGTTACGGCTTCACGCCGTTCGGCGGCGGCGCGCACAAGTGCATCGGGATGGCATTCGGCCAGCTAGAAGTCAAGACGATCATGCATCGGCTGCTGCGCAAGTACCGGCTGGAACCGGCACATCCCGGCCGTGAGGAGAGGTGGGACTACGGCGGCATGCCAGTACCGATGGATGGCATGCCCATCGTGCTGCGTCCGCTGCGGTGAGCCCAGCGAGGGCGACCCTGGTCGCACTCTTCGCGATGTGAGTCGGCATCGGCGCCCTCGCGGTTCCCGCGGACTGCCGTGGAACGTGGGCTTTGGCTATTGCGCGACGGGCTGCGCTAGCCGGTTGGCGCACGCGATCACGGCCCGCAGCGCAGACTGCGTCGGATCGTCCGACCAACCCATCGCCCACTCGTCGCGTGCCCCGTCGGTGCCGCGGATGAACGTTGCGGTGCCACCGTCGGCGTCGAGTTGGTGGAACTTCAGCATCTCGAGGGCTATGCCGCGCTCGAACAGCATCTCGGTGAGGGCGGCGACGGGCCCGCTGGCCGCTGCCGTCGACGTGCTGATGCGGTCGCCGACGGCGATGGTCGCCTGATAATTCCGGGCCTGTGGGCCGAGCTGGAACGCGGGCCGGTCGACGTCGGTGCACTGCCAGGTGCCGAGTCGCAGTGGACCCGACGACGGGGCATAGGTGGCCAGGAAGACTTCGCTGGACATCGAAAGGGCCTCCTCGCGCAACTCACGGGGCAGCGGCCGGTCGAATTGCGCCGCGAACGAGGGAGCCGCACCGATCGCGGACTGTGCAGAAGTGGTGGGAAACATGTGCCGGTCATCTCTTCAGAGGAATTGACCGACGAAGTAGCAATGACCCACAGCGAGGGGTCGGTCTTGATCAGACCCCGCTGCGGGTTGCTACTACGAGTCGCTTCGGCACGGTCGCGATCCTAGACCGCTTTCCGCGCTGGACGCAAGGCAGTTTGGGGAGCACCCGAGCGCCGAGCGTGCGGCTACGGCGAAGATCCGCTGAATCCCTCACCCTCACCGCAACACTGGGCGTTCAGTTACGCCGCGACGGTGTCCCGCAGAACGAACAGGAACGGCCGATGACTGGCTCGGCCGTCGCGGCGAAGCGGCATGCTGTCCCTCGCGGCCGCATACCAGTCGTCGCGGCGCACCGAGGTCAGGTCGAGCCGTCGCCCGCAGCGCGAGGCGATGTCGTGGAGCAGAAGCGCTCCCGCCCGCCCGTTGCCTTCGCGGAAGGGATGAATCTGGTTGTAGTCGGCATAGATTCGAGCCAGCTCATAGGACAACCGAGGGTTGTCGTACGACGCACCCGCCTCGACGAGTTCCGCCACCGCGTCAGACAACCTCGCCATGCCCGTTTCGATGGAGGACACCCAGGCGAAGCCCTGATCACCGCGCCGAAGGTCGGTGATCCGATACTCACCCGCCCACGAGTAGACGTCGGAGAACAGCTGCCCGTGTATGTGCCTGACGTCGCCGGGCGCTCCCCGCTGTGCCGGATCGCGAAGCCACCGCACCATTCGGCCTGCGGAGGCCACGTGCTCGAGTTCGGCGAGCATCTCTGCTGAATTCGCACCGAAGTTGTTGCGCAACAACGTCGTTCCCGGAATCAAGTAGGGTGCATCGCGTCGAAGAATCGACGGCCGCCGGTGACGCACGGGTGGCGGATACCGTACCCGGAACGTGGCCAAGTACTCCGCGAAGAGGAGGTCGCCGGTCGCCAGCGACTCCAGCGCCGCGACGTTCTCGCCGGTTGGCTCCCATCCCTCCAGTCGTTGGGCGGCGACCGTCTGCTCGAGCGCGTGTCGTAGGGGCTGAACCAACCTCGTCACCGAAACGCGGACGTGGACGCGAGGTAGGTCAACTTGCGACTGATTCCGGTCACCTCGCGCACGACGCTGCGCAGCATCGCCCGCTCCTGCGGCGCCGTCGCCGAGAGAGAGACCACGTCGTTGACTGGGCTTCGCGTGTCGTATGGGCTGTCCGCGAAGGCGCCCGCCCTGACGCGCCAACGGAACCGAACCAGCCACGTGAAGCAATCGTGCAAGATCGACACGTCCTCGGCATCGAGCACGTTGGCCGCCGCGGCGTCGTCGAGGCGCTGCAGCGTCGATAGGTGATCGGATCCCGCCGACAGTCCACTCCAGCGCGCAATCTTGACCACCGGGTCGATGGCTGCCAGCTTCACGTCCACGGCGTCGGCGTGTGTCGCGAACATCCGAAGTCGCGAAGGCAGAGTCGCCCGGATTGCCGTGGCATCTTGCAACATTGCTTGTCGCACTGGGTAATTGCGACGGGCGGCAGCGACGGTGGCTACTCGGAGTTCGTCCTCGGCCAAGTCCATGGCACCCCAGCCGCCCGTCGAGTCCGCCATGAGGCCGGTCATCACCACGCCGCGGTCCGCGCCCGGCTGGCTGGCCCAGCGGTCGATCCCCTCGGCCCAGCTACCGAGTCGCCTGCAGAACCGCGGTCGACTAGCCAGCACGCCGTTGGCGTCACCGCGGATTCCACAGAGTTCGAGGGTGGCGTGGACCTCGGCGGCACGTGCGAGCAGGTCGGCCTTGCCCGCGTCGTCGACCGAATCGGAGAGGACGATCATCGTCTCCACGTCCGAACCGGGCGCTGCCTCGCCCCGCGCGACGCTGCCTGACACGAACCAGGCCCAATCGCTGGGGTCGACGCCCGCACACAAGCGGACGGCGGCCGCCACGCCGTGACGGAGCACCTCAGACCACGCGGCAGCCAACGTCAAGGCGGGCGTACGAGTCACCTCGACGCCGAAGGCGGCCCGAGCACGGTCCATTCCAGCGCGCAGAACTTCTTCATCGCTGGCAGCATCGAGTTCTCCGATGGTCGCGGCAATGCCCCGATCGGACGGAAGCTCGCTGGACATGCCGACGATTGTCACCCCCTAGCGACCCGGTCACACAGTCGTGACGGCTACGAAATGCGCGGAACGGCTACTCAAGCTATTTTCTATCGCATGACAGGTATTCCCTTCACGCACCAGGAGCACCACACATGACCGCCACCTTCGATCCGGCGATCTCGTCCCAAGAGGACGCGTCGACTCTGGAAGAACTCGGCTACACCCAAGAGCTGCATCGCGGGATCGGCGGCTACGCCGCGTTCGCGTCGGGGTTCTCGTTCGTCTCGATCCTCACGACCGTGTTCGCGTTCTTCCCGTTGGGCTTCTCCCTCGGCGGGCCTGCCTTCTTCTGGACATGGCCGATCGTCTTCGTTTGTCAGTTCTGCGTCTGCTTGATCTTCGCCGAACTGTCGGGGAAGTTTCCCGTCGCGGGGGCGATCTACCAGTGGTCGCGCCGACTCGCGGGCAACGCCGTCGGGTGGTTTGCGGGCTGGTTCATGCTGATCGGCTACATCGTCAGCATCGCGGCACTCGCGATCGCCATGCAGACGGTGCTGCCACCGATCTGGAGCGGATTCCAGATCGTCGACGGCCCGATGGATCCCCTGTCAGTCTCCGGCGCCGAGAACGGCATCATCCTCGGCTCGATCACCATCGTGCTGTGCACCATCATCAGCGCGGCGGGCGTCGCGTTCATGGGCAAGATCACCGTCACAGGAGTGACGATCGAGATCATCGGCGTCTTCCTCATCATCGGCGCGATGTTCTCCAACGCACACCGCAGTCCCGTCGCTGCCGTGGCCAACGACGGCGCGCACGGCACCGGGGTCGGCTACCTGCCCGCCTTCCTCGCATCGATGCTCATGGCCGCCTACGTGATGTACGGATTCGACAGTGCCGCAGAACTTTCCGAGGAGACCAGAGATCCGCGTCGTACCGCACCCAAGGCAATCGTCAACGCGCTGTTGGTGTCGTTCGTCGGCGGCGGGTTGATGATCCTCGCGGCCCTCATGTCGGCGCCCAACCTCGGTGACGACCTTTCCACCGGCGGCATGGCGTGGATCATCGAGAGCCAGCTCGATACGTGGCTCGGCAAGACGCTGCTCGCCCTCGTCGCCGTCGCGATGTTCTCGGCGACGCTGGCCATCCAGGCCTCGGCATCGCGGGTGATGTTCTCGATGGCCCGCGACAACAGGCTGCCCTTCGGCGCCTTTCTCTCGAAGGTCAACAAGCGCACCGGCACCCCGGTGATCACTGGCATTGCGGTCAGCACACTCGCCATCGGCGTCCTGCTGGTCAACATCGGTCAGTCCACCGTGTTCCTCGCGATCGCCAGCGTTTCGGTGGTCATCGTGTACATCGCCTACCTGATGGTCACCGTGCCCGCCCTGATCCACCGACTGCGGGGCACCAGCCTGTCCTACGGGCCTCCCGTGATGGACCTCGGCAAGTGGGGCATCCCCGTCAACATCATCGCGGTGGTCATGGGTGCGCTGTTGGTGATCAACATCGGCTGGCCCAGGGCGGCCGTCTACGACCCGACGGGCAGCTCCTGGGTTCTGCAGTGGTTCGCGCCCATCTTCGTGGCGGGGACGCTGATCGTCGGCTACGTCGCCTACCGAGTGGTCAAGGATCGCGAGGGCGCGCCGGACCCGGCAGACGCCCTCGTCGGCAAGAAGAAATAGATGCGAACCGCGGCCGGGGCTCTGGCCTCGGCCGCGGTTTCGCCGTGCAATAGCGTCGTCACACGATGACGGTCTGGGATTGGGTGCTGCTCTTCGCCGCAGGCATCGGAGGTGGCCTGACTGGCAGCATCGCCGGTCTGGCGTCGGTGAGCACATACCCCGCGCTTCTACTTGTCGGGCTTCCTCCGATCGCAGCGAACGTCACCAACACCATCGCCCTCGTCTTCAACGGCATCGGCTCCGTCTGGGGATCGCTACCCGAGCTGAAGGGTCAGCGCGGCAGGCTAGTCCGGTTGCTTCCTGCCGGCATCGTCGGTGGGGCCGCCGGGGCAGCGCTGCTTCTGTCGATCCCGTCCGAGGGATTCGAGAAGGCCGTCCCGGTGCTGCTCGCCGCGTCCGCGGTGCTGATCGCGCTGCCCCAACGCCAACGCGCAGAGGGCACTGCCCGCAGCACCGGGCAGCGGGTCGTCGAGATCATCGCGGTCCTTGCCATCTGCGTGTACGGCGGGTTCTTCGGGGCCGCAGCGGGCGTGCTGTTGCTTGCTCTGTTCCTTCGCACCGACAGCGAATCGCTCGCCGACGCCAACGCGACCAAGAACGTCGTGCTCGGCATCGCGAATGCCGTTGCCGCGGTTGTCTTCATCATCCTGATACCCATTCAGTGGCTAGCCGTGATACCCCTGGGCGCCGGGTGCCTGATCGGTTCGAGGATTGGCCCGGTGATCGTCCGACACGCACCTGCCACGCCGCTCCGCATGGCGATCGCGGTCGGGGGCCTGGCGCTGGCGGTCAAGCTCGGGCTGGATGCCTACCGCTGAGACTTAGACGAACGGGTTGTCCCCCTTCGTCACTCTGGTGCCGAGGTCGATCAGCGACTCCGCCGATGCGTGCAGACGTTGGCCTGCTTCCCAACTCGCCTGTCCGGCAAGATAACGCGACCACGTTCCCTCGATGACGATGCCAAGTTTGAAACACGCCAGCGCCACGTACCAGTCGAGGCTCGACGTCTTCCGGCCGCCGGCCGCGGTGTAGGCATCGAGCAGTTCGGCGCGACTCGCCATGTTCCCAAGGGCGGCCAACTCTGAGCCTGCGTCGATGGTGTTGGGCCCGCTGGGCCAGCACACCATCATCCAGCCAAGGTCGAGGAGCGGATCGCCGACCGTGCACATCTCCCAGTCGATGAAGGCCGCGAGTTCGGGTCGATCACGGTGCAGTAGAACGTTGTTCAGGTGGCAGTCGCCATGCATGATGCCGGGCTTCCCCTCGACGGGTTGGTTCGCCACCAGCCACTGCGAAAGTCCGACGACCGTGGGCAACGACTGCGGATCGTATGCGTCATGCCGATAGCTCTCCAGCAGGCCGAGAAACTGCGGAACCTGGCGCGCCAGAAAGGATCCCGGCCTTCGGATCGCGGCGAGCGGGCTGCCCTCCCACTCGACGTCGCCAAGGCGTGCAAGGCTGGCCGCATACGCAAGGCCCACGTCGTGGCGCATCGCAGGGTCGTCGACGTAGGCCTGCGCCATCTCGTTGCCTGGATTGAAGCCGTCGACCTCCTCCATCAGATAGAAGACCACGCCCATCACCGCGGGGTCCTCGCAGCCTGCGATGAAACCCGGGTGCGGGACGTCGGTTCCCGCCAGCGTGCGCAGCACCGCGATCTCGCGATGCATCGTCTTGTCGCTCGTCGGCCGGGGATGAAGCGGCGGTCGTCGCAGGACCATCGGGCGGCCGTCGACGCGCAACCGCACCACGATGTTCTGCGAACCACCCGTCAACGGTTCTACGTCGGCGACGTCCGACCCGATGCCGGTAGCGCGGACCCACTGCTGCAGCGCCACTCGGTCATCGTCGGACAGGGTCGGCTGTTCGGGGACGTCGTCGGCCATGGTTCCCATCGTCGCCCAAGGCGTCGGACGGTTTCTGCCGGGGCCCAGCGACGCGGCGCTGGCGGCGATCACGAGTTGGACCGCGCCTTGGGCAACCATGTTGGGCGCACCGTAACACCCTGCATCTGAACCGAATACGACGATTCCGCCGGCACCACGCCGCACCATCGCCCGCGCGAAGTGATGGCAGGCCCGACCTGGACAGGAACCTACTACCGCTTGCGGGCGACCACCACCAGGTACTCCCACTCCATGGTCGACGCGTCTGCAAGCGCCGCGTCGCCGAGGCGCGCGATGTCGGCGTCGAGGGCGGCTACCCGGTCGGGTTGGTCGGCAATGCCGCGATACGCCGCGATCGTAGGCCCGTAGTTGGCCTTGAAGTAGTCGCGGAACGCCGACCCGTCGGCGAATCGGTCGACGGCCAGCCCGCGTCGCTCGGTGACGACGTCGTCGACCCGGTCTCCGAACAATCCGCGCACGTGATCCTCGCTGCCCCACAGCGGTGGCGACGACACACCGGGAGGCGGTGCGGCGACGTAGGGCTTCATCGTTGCGAACAGCTGGCCGATGAAACCCTCCGGCGTCCAGCTGGCGATCGCGATCGTGCCGCCGGATCGGCAGACCCGGATCATCTCGTCGGCCGAGTCCTGGTGATGCGGTGCGAACATCACCCCGATGCACGACAGCACCGCGTCGAACTCGCCGTCGCCGAATGGCAGCGCCTCGGCGTTGGCCTCTCGCCACTGCACCGGCAGGCCGAGCCTTTCCGACGTCGCAGCTCCCCGGGCAACGAGCTCGGGACACAGATCACTGGCGACGACGGTCGCTCCCGTCGCTGCTGCGGGATGCGAAGCGTTTCCGGTTCCCGCCGCGACGTCGAGCACCCGGTCTCCCCCACCAATTCCACTGGCGGCGACCAGAACCGGCCCAAGCGGAGCGACTAGTTCGTCGGCGATGGCCGCGTAGTCGCCGAGTGCCCACAGGGCCCTGTGCTTGGCTTCGAGTTCGGGGTTGCGGACGGTATTGGTGCGGGTTGACATGGCGAATCCCTTCGTTGGTTGGGATAGATGATCCCGGCGTGCCACGGTCTGCCTCTAGTCACACATCTGTACCGAATGTGGTTCTGAATCTGTACTGGGCGATCCAGCCGGCGCAGAATGTAGGTCACTAACTGTGAATCACCTGTGGAGGAGGGTGAAATGGCGGGATATGGCCAATTCTGTCCGGTGTCGAAGGCCATGGAGCTGCTCGACGAACGCTGGACCCTTCTCATCGTGCGCGAACTACTGCTGGGCAGCAGACACTTCAACGACGTGCGCAGGGGCGTCCCCAAGATGTCGCCCGCCCTGCTGTCCAAGCGCCTCAAGTCACTCGCGAAGGCAGGCGTCGTGGAACGAAGCGAGGTCGACGGCAGGACCTGCTATTCGCTGACCCAGAGCGGCCAGGAACTCAGCGAGGTCGTCGACGCGCTGGCCAAGTGGGGTGTCCGGTGGGTGCCCGAACTCGGCGAGGTCGACCTCGACCCGCACCTCCTGATGTGGGACATCCACCGCAAGATTCCGATCGAGGCGTGGCCGAGGTCGCGAACGACGTTGGCGTTCCAGCTGAACGGCGTGGCCCCAAAGGCGTCCCGGTGGTGGCTGGTGGTTGCCGACGGTGACGTCGACGTGTGCGACTTCGACCCGGGCTACGACGTCGTGGGAACGGTCGAGACGAGCTTGCGGACACTGACAGAGATCTGGCGAGGCGACGTGGGTTGGGCGCGCGCGATGCTCGACGGAAGCGTCTCGGTGTCCGGCTCCAGCGACGTGCGCCGCGCCGTCCCATCGTGGCTCGGACAAAGCCCCGCCGCCGCCATTCCTCGTCCTGCGTGAAGGTCGTCATCGCAGGGGGCAGCGGCTCGCTCGGCAGGCGCATCGCTGCCGACCTGACCCCCCGCGGGCACGAGGTCGTGGTCCTCACCCGCAGCCCCAGGTCTGCGAATTCCGATGCGCGGGAAGTATTTTGGGACGGCGTGACGGTTGGCGACTGGGCCACGGAACTCGAAGGATCAGACACCGCCGTGATCAACCTGGCTGGCAAGCTCGTCGACTGCAGGCCCACCTCTGCCAACGTCGCCGAACTCCGGCGAAGCCGGGTCGAACCGACGCGGGCACTGGTTGCGGCCAGCGCCCGTCTCGATCGGCCGGTGAAGCACTGGATTCAGGCGAGCACCACTGCCATCTGGTCCGACGCGGGTGAAACCCGTTGCAACGAAGACACTCCCGTGCCCACCGGACTGCCACAGATGACCGGGGTGGCCGTCCCGTGGGAGCGGGCATTCGACGGAGCCAATACCAGCCATGACGTGATACTTCGTACATCCATCGTGCTCGATCCCGATTCGCCAGCGTTGCGACGACTCGTCGGCCTCACCAAGGCCGGACTCGGCGGCCGCATCGGGGATGGCAGGCAATGGTTTTCGTGGATACATCTCACCGATTGGCTTGCGATTATCCGCGCCTGCCTCGGCATGGACCCCGACACGGCCATTCCGTCCGGCATCGTGGTCGCGACCAGCGACGAGCCCGTCCGCAACCGCGAACTGATGGCTGCGCTGCGCCGCCACCTGCATCGGCCGCCTGCGCCTCCGACGCCTGCTGCCGTGCTGAAGCTGGGCGCCATCGTCCTTCGCACCGACGCGGCGCTGGGCCTCACCGGAAGACACGCGACGTCGAAGGTGCTGCGGGAGAACGGCTTTGTCTTCACCTACCCCACGTTGGACGGGGCGCTTTCCGATCTCGTCGGCTAGGCCTCGTACTTGATGCAGGACTCCGCACCGTCGATGACGCCAGTGCGGAACGCCTTCGTCCGATCGAACCCGGTGCCGATCTCCGACACGTCGCCGTCACCGTAGAACAGCAGCAGCGCCTTGATGCCTTCGTCGAGGTCACCGGGTGAGATGTGGAACGAGCTGGTCGCCTCGCGGTTGTAGAGGATGACACTTGCGGTGTACGCGCCCGCGTAGCAGTCCCCGCGCAGGATGGACGTCTTGCCCTCGGAGTCGTCGCCCATCCTCTGCATCGCAGCCTGGCCGAACTCCGTCGCCAGCAGCGTCGCGACGGCGTAATCGCCTGCCTCCTTGTAGATCTCCGGTAGGCGGTCGACGTTGTCCCACGCGATGTAGTCGTCCAACTTGCAATAGAACAGCACGAGGCCCTTGGTCGAGTTCCCGCCACAGTCCGGCGGAGACGACGCCTCGAACGGCTCTAGTCCCTTGACGGGCTCCCATTGCTGGCCTTCGGTCAGCTCCGGATACACCTGAGTCCAGTAGTCCTCCATGTCATAGGGCACGTCGTTGACGATCGTGGCATACGGCGCGTCTCCACCGGCTGCCTCGTCCAACGCGTCGTTGAAGGGCAGCTCGATGACCGGTGGGGTGCCGTCCTTATAGCCCTTGCACTTCTTCACGCTGTTGTCGTAACCATCCTGAAACGCGCTGACCCGATCGAACCCGCTGCCGTGCGCGTCCGGCGTGTTGTCGACGGTCGTGCCGGGGGTATCGCGCAGCGAGAGGATGCCCGCGAGCGCGTTGTCCAGGTCACCATTGCTCACGTCGAAGACCTTGTCGCCCTGAGCGTGCTTCGCCCAGGCACCCGCGAAGCAGTCCGCCTGAAGTTCGGAGCTGACGGTTATCTCGTTCTGGTCGAAGAAGCCCGATCGCTGTTGGACCGCGTGGCCCCACTCGTGCGCGAGCACGACTGGGATGACGAAGTCACCGAACTTGTCCTTCAGGTCGGGCAGCAAGCCCTGCGCATCCCATGCCACCGAGTCGTCCAGCTTGCAGTAGAACGCGTTGCCTGCCACGTCGTCATAGCTCTGCGCGCACTTCGGGCCGGTCTGCGACTCGGGTGTCGAGGCGAAGAAGCCGCCTGCGACCGGCTTGTAGTCCTCGCCGTAAAGCTCACCGAACTCCTTGCTCCAGAAGTCCTGCAGATCGGCGATCGCCTCGATCGCCAGCTTGTTCACAGGCGTGTCGGGGTCGCCGTCGATCTTGATTTTGCTGGTATCGGGCCTGTTGCCCGCCTGCTGCTGTGGAATCTCCGGCTTCGGTCCACCGCAACCAGCGAGCAACAGGATCGTGGCAGCAGCAGCAAGGATTCTGGTTCGCACGGGCAAACATTAGCGGCACTCACAGATTTGCGACAGTCGAAGTGATCAATCCAGAAAGCGTCGTGCCACGTTGGTGGTGAAGAGGTCGTGGAGTTCGTCGGCCCTGCCCGCGAGTACCGTCCGGATCGCCCACAGCGAGAATCCCTTGGCCTGTTCGGCCGTGATGGTCGGCGGGATCGACAGTTCCTGTCGCGCCGTCACCACGTCGACCACCGCTGGCCCGTCGTGCCGTAACGCGTCGGTCAGCGCCTGCTCCAATTCACCGGGGTGCTCGACGCGTCGACCGAACAATCCCAACGACTCTGCGACCGCGGCAAAGTTTGGGTTCACGAGGTCGGTGCCGAAGTTCACGATTCCGGCCGCCTTCATCTCGAGTTCCACGAAGTTCAGCGACGAGTTGTTGAACACGATCAGCTTCACCGGCAGCTTGCTCTGGAGCAGGGTGACGAGCTCGCCGAACAGCATGGTCAAGCCGCCGTCGCCAGCAAGCGCGACCACCTGCCTACCTGGAAACGCCGTCTGCGCACCGATCGCCAATGGCAGTGCGCACGCCATGCTCCCGTGGTTGAACGAGCCGACGAGCCTGCGCCGCCCGTTCATGGCCAGGTAGCGGGCAGCCCACACTACGGGCGAGCCGACGTCGACGGTGAACACGGCGTCGTCCGAAGCCAGCTTATTGGCAAGTCCCGCAACGTATTCGGGTCGTATCGGTGCCTTGTCCCGATCGTTGACCGCCAGCGCGTCCATCGACTTGCGTGTCTTGCGATAGTGATTGAGCGAACGGTCCAGATGGGTGCGATCGCTCTTCTGACTCAGCAGCGGCGCCAGTGCATCGAGGGTGTCGACGACGGTGCCGACGAGGCCCAACTCGATCGGGGTGCGCCTGCCGAGGTTGCGGCCGCGCACGTCGACCTGGATCACGTGCCCGTGATCGGGATAGAACTGCGAGTAGGGAAAGTCGGTGCCCAGCATGAGCAGGACGTCGGACTCCTTGATGGCCTTGTATCCGGAAGCGAACCCGAGCAGACCCGTCATCCCGACGTCGTATGGGTTGTCGTATTCGACGAATTCCTTGCCGCGCAACGCATGTACGACGGGAGCGTTCAGGGTGCCCGCGAGACGGACCAACTCGTCGTGGGCACCTTCGCAACCCGCCCCGCCGAGGATCGTCACCCGCTCGGCGCCGTTCAGAAGGTCGGCAGCGCGTCGAAGCGACTCGTCGTCCGGTCGCACCAGCGATCGCGTCGGCAGCACTGGGTGCGACAACCATGGGGAGTCCTCGGCGGAAGCCAAGAAGATCTCACCTGGGACCACGACCACGGCGACGCCGTTCTCCTCGACCGCGGCACGCATCGCCATTTCGAGGATCCGTGGCGCCATCTCCGGAGTGCTCACCAGTTCGCAGTAGACGCTGCACTCGGCGAACAGGTTCTGCGGATGCGTCTCCTGGAAGTACTCGGAGCCGATCTCCGTACGAGGAATGTGAGCCGCGATCGCCAGCACTGGGACACGGCTGCGGTTCGCGTCGAACAGGCCGTTGACGAGGTGCAGATTGCCAGGCCCGCAGCTGCCTGCGCACACCGCGAGCCGACCCGTGAGCGCGGCGTCGGCTGCTGCGGCGAACGCCGCAGACTCCTCGTGCCGGACGTGCTTCCACGCGACGTCGTCTGAGCGCCTGATGGCATCGGTGAAGCCGTTGAGACTGTCACCGGGGAGGCCGTAGACGCGCTGGACTCCGCTGCGCGCCAACGCTCCGATGATCTGAGTGGCGATCGTCGCCATGCACGCCTCCAAAAGTAGTGATTTCGGCGCGCTTTCGACCCAAAATTGGGGCGAAAGCGCGCCGAAATCACCTTATTACTTGGGGGCGAAGCGCTGTCCCGCATCGAGACGGATGCACTGCCCGTTGAGCATCGGGTTGTCCACGATCGCGGTGACGAGCTTGGCGTACTCCTCGGGCTTGCCGAGGCGCTTCGGGAACGCCGCATCCTTCGTCAACGCCGTGGCGAACTCGTCGGGAATGCCCTTGGTGAGGCCGGTGGCGAACAGGCTCGGCGCAATCGCGAGCACGCGGATACCGAGGCTGCCGAGGTCGCGCGCCATGGTTAGGCACATGCCTGCGATCGCTGCCTTCGAAGCCGTGTAGGCGACCTGGCCGATCTGGCCCTCGAACGCAGCGATAGAGGCCGTGTTGATGATGACGCCGCGCTCCTCGGCCTCGTCGTCGACGGGCTCCTGCTTGCTCATCTGCCACGCGGCGAGCCTGCTGATGTTGAAGCTGCCAATGAGGTTGAGGTCGACGGTCTGACGGAAGGAGTCCAGGCTGTGCGGGCCGTCCTTCTTGATCGTGCGCTCGCCGATGCCACCTCCAGCGGTGGTGACGATGATGTGCAGGCCCCCGAGGGCGGCCACGGCGTCGCCAAGGACCTGCTCGGTGCCCGCGAAGTCAGTGACGTCGGCCGCGTAGAAACTGCCGCCGAAGGACTTCGCGACGGACTCGCCGTCCGAGTTCGGACGATCCAGCACCACGACGTCAGCGCCGCGCGCGGCCAAGGACTCGGCAGTCGCCCGGCCGAAGCCCGACGCCCCGCCGACGATGATGGCCTTCTTCCCCGAGATCTCCATTGACTCCCTTTCCAGATTTGGGTCAAACCGTAAAGCAACCTATCCGATGCGGGGTAACGGAAAGGCTTTCGGGTGGCGATTCGACGCCGGCGGGCACGATGGTGCGATGGAGCATCCTGCCGACCGCTGGCGCGACGAGTTGCGTCAACGTCTACTGGCCGCACGCAAGGACCGCGATGCGATCCGCGTTTCGACGTATCGCAGTGCGCTGAGCTCGATCGACAACGCCGAGGTGCCCGACTCCCCCAGAGTGACGGACGGGGAGCCGAGCGACGTCGTCGTGGGCGCCGTAACGGGTCTCGGCTCAGCGGAGGTGCCTCGGAAGCAGTTGACCGATACCGAGATTCGCGGATTGCTGCGCGCGGAGATCGACGAGCGCTTGGTCGCCGCCGAACAGTTGGCGGCGGGCGGGGCAGACGAACGCGCCGAGGTCGTTCGTGCCGAGGCCGCGATACTCGCCGAAGTCCTCGGCGATGTCTGACCCCCGTGCCAGGCTGAGATCGTGAAACTCGTCGACGTCGTCAACGCATCGGTGGACGTCGGTGCCACCTCGGCACGGTCGGCCAAGATCGGTCGCATCGCCGAACTCCTGAAGGACGCCGCCACGGCGGCCGACCCCGAGCTCGTCGCGGTCATCGTGTCGTGGCTCTCGGGCGAACTCCCGCAACGCCAGATCGGAGTCGGGTGGGCTGCCCTTCGCTCGCCGCCCGCGCCCGCGTCGGAACCGTCGCTGACGGTCCTCGGCGTCGACGCTGCGTTCACGGAAATCGGAGCGGTCACGGGAAAGGGCTCACAGGCCCGCCGGAGCGCACTGTTGGCGTCGCTATTCAGCGCCGCGACCGAAACCGAACAGACTTTTCTGCGACGCCTGCTCGGCGGCGAGCTCCGCCAGGGCGCGCTCGTCGGCGTGATGGCGGATGCCGTGGCCAAAGCCGCCGCCGCGCCCGCCGCGGAGGTGCGGCGGGCGGCGATGCTGAGCGGCGATCTTGCGATGGTCGCCGCCGCGGCGCTGACGGGGGGCGTGTCGACACTTGCCGAGTTCACGCTCACGGTCGGCACCCCCGTGGGCCCGATGCTCGCCCAGACCGCGACGAGCGTCGACGATGCTCTCGAGAAGCTCAGCGGCACAGCGATTTTCGAGGCAAAGCTCGACGGCGCACGCGTGCAGATCCACCGCGCCGGCGACGCCGTCTCGATCTACACCCGCAGCCTCGACGACATCACGGCCAGACTGCCCGAAGTCGTCGAGGCCGCACTGGCACTGGGCTCGACCGAATTCATCGCCGACGCCGAGGCCATCGCGCTACGCCCCGACGGACGACCGCATCGCTTCCAGGTGACGGCGTCACGATTCGGCCGCGGATCGGGTCGGGACGAGAAGGACCGCAGCCTCGACATCGAGGCAGCGCGCGCAGCGCAGCCGCTGTCGGTGTTCTTCTTCGACCTGCTCTCGCTGGACGGCGTCGACATGCTCGACCGTCCCACGACCGAGCGTCTCACCGCGATGGATGCCGTCGTACCTACCGGCCAGCGAGTCAACCGGCTGATCACCGACGATGCGGCCGCTGCGACCGCTTTCCTGGAATCGACGCTGGCTGCGGGTCACGAGGGCGTGATGGCGAAGTCGCTGACCGCGCCCTACGAGGCGGGTCGCCGAGGCGCTGGCTGGCTGAAGGTCAAGCCGGTGCACACCCTCGACCTCGTGGTGCTCGCGGTCGAATGGGGCTCGGGGCGGCGAACCGGCAAGCTCTCGAACATCCACCTCGGCGCGCGCGACCCGCAGACCGGCGGCTTCGTCATGCTCGGCAAGACGTTCAAGGGCATGACCGATGCGATGCTGGAGTGGCAGACAACGCGATTCACCGAACTCGCGGTCGACGGCACCGAGGGTTACGTGGTGAAGGTGCGACCCGAGCAGGTCGTGGAGGTCGCCTTCGACGGCGTCCAAGGCTCGACTCGCTACCCAGGCGGCATGGCATTGCGATTCGCAAGGGTCCTTCGATACAGGGATGACAAGTCTCCGGCCGAGGCGGACACTATCGACACCGTCCGCACCCTCTACGAACACAAGTAATGCCGACTCTTCGATCACCGGTTAGAGTGCGCGCTGTGTCGGTGACGGACATCGCGGCCAGGTATAGCCCCGCAGTGTCGTGGTTCTACGACACCGTCGCCGCAGATAGCGTGCTCGACGCGATGTCGCACGTCATCTCGAATCTGCGAGCCGTTGTCCGCGACGGCGGTTCGGTTCTCGAAGTCGGTTGCGGTGGAGGTCAATTCGCACTCAGATTGATCAGCCAGCATCCCGGGATCCGCGTTACCGGCATCGACATATCGCGCGAACAGATCGCACGCGCGACCAAACGTAGCGAAGCCCTTCCTCTGCCGGATCGCGAGAGGCTTCACTTCCTGACCGGTTCGGCGCTGGAAATCCCTCTGCCCGACGACACGGTCGATGCGGTCGTCAGCATCGCGTCGATCAAGCACTTGGCCCAACCGTGCGAGTGGAGTTCGCGAGATGACTCGGGTTCTGAAGGACCGCGGTTACTTGCTCATCGCCGAGACGGACCGCGGGTGCCATCTCGACGACGCGCGCCAATTCGCCAGGAGCGCCCGCCTCCCACCGCCGCTTCGCCATCCGTACTTGTGGATGTTCCGCACCTACGTCGCCGGGCAAGGACTCGACCTTGACGAGGCCCGCGAACTCATCGCCAGTCACGAACTCGTCGACACCGCAGTTCAACGGGTCACGGGTACACCGTTCCTGCAGATGATCGGAACGCGCCGCGAACGACCAAGATTGGCCGGCTCCGAGCCTTCGTAGCATCTACTACCCGGGGTAGTAGATGCTAGTGCGGGTGGGCGTCACCGCGCGCGCAGTTGATCGCCTGGCTGGCCGCGAGGCTCCCCCAGCAGTGCGTCCAGTACGGCACCACCGTCACGGGAGTCGGCGCAGACGGGACCATCGAGGTCAACGGGAGCACTCACCGGTTCGATCTGGTCGTGGGTGCCGACGGAGCGCGGGGTATGACGAGGCGGACGGTGTTTCCGGATGCGCCGTCGCCGCGGTCCACCGGCGTTACCGGCTGGGCCTGGATCGTCGACCGCGAACTCAACGCGGGGTTCGGTCCGATCTGGGGCCGCACGGCCGACTTCGGCATTCTGCCCCTGATCGATGGACGCACCTACGTGTACGGCTCCCGATCGGGGAACGCGACACTGAATTCCTACCGCGACTGGGCCCAGCCACTGCCGGAATTGATCGACGCCGCCTCCCCGGATCGAATGGTCACCCCTGAGATCTTCGAAGCCCGACCGCCCCGACGACTCTTCCGCGGCAAGGTCGTGCTGATCGGCGATGCCGCACATACCATGCGACCGACCTTCGGGCAGGGTGCGGCGTTGGCCATGGAGGACGCGATCACCCTGGCCTACCGAGGCACGTCCGCTCTATCGCGACGCTGGCCGCGGATGCTGGCGCTGTACGGCTTGTCCAAATGGGGGTCGTACTTCGCGACGCCGGGCCACGCGACGTTGGAGACGGCTCGCAATTGGAGTCTCCGACTGGTAGCCGATGCATCGTTCGGCGTCATGGCTGGCTCGGTCAGCCACTGGCGGCCTGGACGTTATCTCAACGTGACGATTGACACCGACTAAAGAATTACATCCGGGCCGACGACGGCGTCCAGCGACTCGTCCTTGGTCTCGCGCATGAGCAGGATGGCGATGAAACTCAGCAGCGCCGCGATGAATAGGTACAGGCCGACCCAACCGACCCCATACGTGGTCGCCAGCCAGGTGGCGATGAACGGCGCGACCGCAGCACCGAGAATGCTAGCGACGTTGTAGGAGATGCCCGATCCCGTGTAGCGCACGTTCGTCGGGAACAACTCGGGCAGCACCGCGCTCATCGGTCCGAAGGTGAAGCCCATCAACGTCATTCCGATGATCAAGAAGAGCAGCATCGTGCCGTGCGAGGTGTTGCCGGAGCCGAGCATCGGACCGAAGAGCGCACCGAAGCCCATGATTCCCGCCGTGATGACGAGCAGCGGCTTGCGTCGGCCGAACCGGTCGGAGAGCAACCCTGACAGCGGCAGCGTCGCGGCGAAGAACAGCACGGCGATCAGTTGCAGCTGCAGGAAGTCGATGTAGGCGAACCCGAGACCCTTACCATCCGGTGGTCGCCTCCCGGTGCCATAGCTGAGCACCCACGTCGTCACGACGTAGAAGATCGTGTACGTCGCCAGCATCACGAAGGTGCCCAGAATCAACTGTCGCCAACTACTCCGAAATACCTCCGCCACTGGGGTTTTCACCTTCTCGCCCCGTTCCACGGCTCGTTGGAACACCGGTGTTTCCGCGATGCGCAACCGTACGTATAGACCGATGGCCACCATCACCGAGCTCAATAGGAAAGGTATCCGCCAGCCCCAGGTCAGGAACGAGCCATCCAGATCGGGCTTCACGTTGCTGTGCCCGAGCCAGATGATGAGGAGAAGGAACAAGCCATTGGCCAAGAAGAACCCGAAGGGCGCTCCGAGTTGCGGCCACATCGCAGCCCAGCCTCGCTTACCGGGTTTGGCGGTCTCGGTGGCCAGAAGGGCTGCGCCGCTCCATTCACCGCCCAACGCAAGGCCTTGGGAGAAGCGCAAGATTGCGAGCAGGGCGGGTGCGAAGAGCCCAACCTGCGCGTAGGTCGGCAGCAGTCCAATCGCGAACGTGGCGATGCCCATCAGCAGCAGCGACCCGACGAGCGTGGCCTTGCGCCCCACCCGATCTCCGAAGTGCCCGAAGAGGACGGAGCCGACCGGCCGGGCCACGAAGGCTAGGCCGAACGTCGCCAGCGATGCAAGAAGCGCGGTCGTCGAATCGCCCTTGGGGAAGAACAGGTGCGGGAAGACCGAGACGGCAGCCGTGGCGTAGATGTAGAAGTCGTAGAACTCGATCGTCGTGCCCACCATCGACGCGAGCACGATGCGTCGACGCGGAACCCCGCTCACCAGGTCGCTGTCCGCCAGTTGGTTACTCATCGCCATGCCTCCCCTGCCAACGTTTGGCAAAGGGACATCATGCCAGTGACCACACGGTTCTGAGGCTAGTAGGCAGAGTCGACTTTGTTGGGATCGGTAGCAGTCCGGATGCCGTGGACTTGACAGGACGACGGTCCACATCCGGCGGGCCGACGAACAAGGGGGCCAACGTGAAGCGGCTCGTTGCGGGAATGGCGACAGCCGTATTGATCTCTTGCGGTGCGGGGCTGACGAGCGTGGCTCTCGCGGGAACCGCGCAGGCAAGGCCCCTGCCGCCACACACGTGGTGTCCGGGCAACTCGATGACGTACAGCCGCTACGACCCCGGCTCGGGGCCAGGGGTCGCCTATCAGTGGGACATGAACGTGTGCCACACGTGGTACTGGACCAAGGGCAGTGACGGCAACGTTCCGTACAAGGGCGAGCTACCCAGTGGGGTTTGGGACGGCGAGAATCCACCGTCGATCAAAGAAGACTCGTGCGACTTCTGCTGGTAAACGGATCCTCTGACTGAGGCCGATCTGCGTGCGGCCTCGGTCAGAGGATCGCCGCGGCGACGATCAACCCCAGCCCGAAGTGCACCGCGGCGACCACCAGCACCTCCGGGGTGTATTCCTCCTTGGCCAGTACCGGGCCTATGTCGACACCGGTCACCAATTCGACGACCCGCACCGAGAAGGCCTGCGCCACGATGCCGAGTAGCCCGAACACGAGCGTCTTGATCAGGCCGTCGACCAGGTCGCCCGACGAGCTGTAGATCGCGAGGACCACGATGAACGCCAGCGAGGCCACCCCGGATGCGGCAATGGCCGCCGCATTCGGACGACCCGCCTGAACCAGCGTGCGCAGCGGCCCTGGCGTGGTCCAGTCGAGCACGTAGAAGCCAAGCACCATGAGGGCGAGCCCGATGATCGCGTACAGGGCGATCGCGGCAAGGCCGTGGCCGAGCACCGACCAGTAGTCGTGTCCAAGGGCGACGATGGTCATGGGTTTGAGTTCCTCTCGGTCATGACAACGGAATTCGGTGTGGCACGAACGCGGCGCCGTCATCGGTCACGAAACCCGAAGTCTCGCGGATGCCAAGGCCCGCGGATTCGTCGCCAACTATCCATGCGCCCAGCGCAGGACGCATGTCGTCGAATTGCGGTAGCGGATCGAAGAGTTGGTAGACGTACCCCTCCTCGCCGTAGACGCCACCGGTGGCCATCTCGTACCCATCGGCCTTGATCGTGATGTTGGCGCCCTCGCGGCCCAGCTTGGGTTTGCGTACGAAGTCGACGAGTTCGTGCGGGTCGTCGACGTATGCGGGCAGGAGATTCGGGTGGCCCGGATACATCTCCCACAGCACGGCCAGTATCGCCTTGTTGCTCAGCAGCGCCTTCCACAACGGTTCCACCCACATGGTCTGCGGAAGCGAATCGACTGCGTGACGGCCGAATTCGTCGTCGAGTAGCCATTCCCACGGATAGAGCTTGAACAGCGTGGCGATCGGAGCCTCCTCCAGATCGACGAATCGTTCCAGGTCCTTGTCCCAGCCGATGTCCTCGATCGCAAGGCCGACGGTGTTGAGCCCTGCTTCTGCAGCGCATTCCTGCAGGTAGGCCAACGTCACGTTGTCCTCGCCCGTGGGGTCGGCCGACGACCAGGTGAAATGCGTTTCGCTGCCAGGCAATTGGTGACGGATCTCGGCCCAACGCGCGACGAGACGCTCGTGCAAGGAGTTCCACTGGTCGTCGACGGGAAACACGTCGGTCTTCCAGTGCCACTGCAGAATGGCGGCCTCTAGCAGTGACGTCGGGGTATCGGCGTTGTACTCGAGCAACACGGGCGGGCGACTGCCGTCGTAGCGCAGGTCGAAACGACCGTACAAGTGAGGATCACGCCGACGCCACGACTTCTCGATGTGCTCCCACGACCATTCGGGAAGCCCGAAGTCGCGGTAGCGCTCGGTCAGGACGACCTGCTCCACGGCGTCGAGACACATCGAGTGCAACACTTCGACCGAGGCCTCGATGGACAGCACTTCGTCCATGTCGAAGACGTAGTGCACGGACTCGTCCCAGTAGTTCCTGGCGTCTCCGGCGGCGTCCCGTGCGGGAATCCCGAAGCACATGCCCTGGTCGGCGACGATCTTCTCCCAGCCGGGGCGGGGAGCATGGTGTTGACGCCTCACTCAGCTCCCTGAACTGCCGTGGCTACTCGAACCGAACCCTCCGCGCGAGACCGACACGGAATGTCCCGAACCGCCTCCGCGCGAGACATAGGACCCCGACGACGTTCTTCCCGTGGTCCCCTTGGGCAATTCGATGGTCCCGCCCGTGGCGGTGCTACCGATGCCTGCATTGTTGCCGCCGTAGTAGTACCGGTAGGGCGAACCGGCGTAGATGAACACGCCGCCGGAGCCGGAGGAACCACTAGAGCAGTAACTCTCGTCGACCACCTGATTCGTGCCGTCACGCACACACGTCGCCGCCACTTCGTCGTCGTCGTTGAGCACGCTGTAACCAAGCGCCACCGCACCGACGAGACCGACTGCCGCAACCGATCCCATGAGAACCTTGCGGCGGGAGGCAGAGCGAAGCTCGCTCTGCCGTTCCTGTTCGGCGGCCCACCGTTCCGCGGCCTCACGCGCCTTGCGGGTCTTGTCTCGGTGACGCGCCTCGGCGACCGTCGGCTGCCGTGGACGGCTGGTGGTCGGGTCCTGCCAGCGGATTGACCCCGGCCGGATGGTGCCTTCGGGAGTCGGTTGTGTCGGCGCCTCACCAGACCGTTGTTCGTTCTTGTCGCCGTTGATGTCGCCATCAGACACCGGCACCATCCGCTCCCCCTAGTCAACGAGCCTCGCCGACATCATAGAGTCGGCCCGCCGTCGTCTGGGAAGGGCCTGTGTTTGCCTAGTCCAGTCGATACCGGATCGGCAAGTGCTTCGGGCCGCCCACGAACGTCGTCGCCATGTACTCGGCGGGTCCGATGAGTTCGGCTGACTTCAACCGCGACAACAGCTCGGTGAAGAAGCTGTTGATCTCGAGGCGGGCCAACGCGGCGCCGAGGCAGAAGTGCACGCCATACCCAAAGGCGATGTGCTTGTTGGGGTCTCGGCCGACGTCGAATCGAAACGGATCGACGAAGACGTCATCGTCTCGATTGCCCGATACGTACGACAGCAGCACCGACTCGCCAGCGCCGATTCGCACTCCGCGTATCTCGTAGTCGCGCTGGGCAGTTCGCATGAACTCCTTGACCGGCGTCGTCCACCTGATCATCTCCTCGACGGCCAGCGGCATCAGGCTCGGGTCGCTCTGCAGCCGCGCCAACTGATCGGGATGCTCCAGGAGTGCGTGCATGCCGCCCGAGATGGCGGCGCTGGACGTGTCGTGACCTGCCGCGGCGACGATCAGGTAGTACGAGACCGTTTCGATGTCGGAAAGGGGCTCACCGTTGATCGTCGCGTTCGCGATGGCGGACGCCAGATCGTCTGTCGGGTTGGCCCGGCGCGACGCGGTTAGTTCGGTGAAGTACTGGAACATCTCAAACAGCGCCCGACCGCGTTCCTCCATCGTCTGACCGCGTTGGAACTCCTCGTCGTCGCTGCCGAAGAGCTCCTGGGTCCACTTCAGCATCGACCCGAAGACCTCCTCGGGCACACCGAGCAGCGTCATGATCATGTAGAGCGGGTAGTTCACGGCAACCTCTTGCACGAAGTCGCATTCCGGACCGTCGGCAGCCATCGTGTCGACGAACCGCTTCGCGAGCTCGTCGGCACGATCCTTCAACGCGCGCATGGCCTTTGGCCGGAACCAGTTCGCGGCGATGGCGCGAAAGTCGCGGTGCTGCGGATCGTCCATGTGGATCAGCGTCTTGACGCCCATGGCGGCCTGTTGCTCGTCGCCCTCCTTCGTCACCAAAACGGGACGCGGCGAATTGGTGAAGACGCCGTTGGCTCGCTCGATCTCCATGATGTCGGCGTGCTTCGTAATCGCCCAGAAAGGCGCGTAATTCGGCACGTCGACCCACGACACCGGCGCATGCGCACGTAGGTGACTCAACGCGCGGTGCAGGCCCACTTCGTCGGTGTATGCCACCGGATCGGTGAACACCTTCGCGGCGTCGTCCATGATCGGCGTGCTCACGTATCGCTCCCCTCAGTTGCGGGCACCAGCCCGGTTGCGTGTTGCGCACGGTCCTCGTAGGACTCGCGCGCCGACGTGTCGAAGTCCAGGAACACCCTGTCGGTGCCGGAGCGGCGGTTCACCCATCGTCTGCCGCGAGGACCGAGCATGCTCAGCGCGATCATCACGAATCGCACCGCCCCCGGAACGGAGACGTGGGTCGTCGGCTTGTCGAGCACCTTCACGATCGCTGCCGCGATGTCCTCGGGTTCCACGGCGTTGTCGGCGCCGATCCCGTGGGTACCGCTGATCAACTCGGTCTTGACGAACGGCGGCATCACCACGCTGACCTCCACGCCGTGGGGCGCGAACTCGTCGGCCAGGGCAGTCGACAGCCCGACTACCGCGAATTTCGTTCCCGCATAGACGACTTGGCCGGGCACGGCGACGATGCCCGCCATCGACGCGACGTTGACGATGTGGCCGCCGCGACGTTGGACCATCTCGGGCAGCACCAGCCTGCAGCCGGTCAGCACACCGCAGAGATTCACCTCGACCGAGGTGCGGATCGCCTCGTCGGTGTGCTCGAGAAACGCACCGATCGGCATCACGCCCGCATTGTTGATCAGCACGTCGACATGGCCGCCCCCGTCGCTGCGGGCCTTGTCCAGGAACGCAGCGAACGACTCCGGGTCGCTGACGTCGAGTGGATGACCCGACGCCAGCCCCACTTCTGACAGGGTGGCGACAGCCGACTCGAGGCGCGCCACGTCGCGGTCGCCGATCACGACGCGCGCCCCGCGGGCCAAACAGCGCCTTCGCCGTTGCGAAGCCGATGCCTCTGGCCGCACCGGTGATCGCCACGGTCTTGCCTCTGATCCTGTCCGGCCGGGTCATCGGATCCTCCTACTCAAGGCCGCGCACCTCGTCGAGCACGGCTCCGATCGCGTCCTCCCCCAGTCCCGCGGGGAAGGCGGGCAGAACGCGGTCGATCGCACGGTCGCAGCGCTGCAGCAATGCCTTGGGGAGTTCGGGCAGCGGTGCGACGACCGCGAAGGCGGCGAGCACGTCGTCATCGATCAAGTCGCCCATGTCGTCCCAGCGGCCCTGCTTGGAGAGTCGATGCAGCTCGGTGTGCAGGTCGTCCCACCCGTGTAGGTCGAGCACCCTGCGATATGCCGGCGTCGATCCGTAGAAGGCAATCTGCTTGCGCACGCCGATGGCTGCGGTCGCCATGTCGGCCTCGGTGACGCCGGTGACGAGGAACACCGGGCAGCAGACCTCGACGTCGGCACGAACCCGGCCAGCACGCGTCAGACCGGCCTCCAAGGCGGGCGTGGTGACCTCGTCGGCGTAGCGCTTCGTCGTGAAGGCGTGTGCGAGAAGGCCGTCGGCGACCTCGCCGCACATCTGGGTCATCGCATCCCCGACCGCGGCAATGAAGACCTTGGGGAAGCCGCAGGAAAGACGCTCGGGCGTGAACATCGGCGTCATCAGCGTGTGGGTGTAGAAGTCGCCTTCGAAGGAAAGCCGGGTGCCGTCCTGCCAGCAGGTCCAGATGGCGCGCATCGCCTCCACGAACTCACGCATGCGTTGCACGGGGTGGCTCCACGGCATGCTGAACCGCCGCTCGATGTGTGGCTGAATCTGTGAACCAAGCCCGAGGTTGAACCGACCGTTCGAATACGACTGCAGATCCCACGCCAGATTGGCCACCGTCATGGGATTGCGCGCGAAGGCCACGGCGATGCTGGTGCCGACCTCGAGACGCGACGTGTGCTCTGCCGCAAGCAGAACGGGCAGGAAGGGATCGTGGTCGATCTCACCGGTCCAGCAGCCGTCGTAGCCCGCTCTCTCGAGGTCGGCGACTATGCCTGGGACACGGCCGAGTTCGCTCGGGATGCCTCTGTCGATCTTGAGCCGCGGGCGGTCAACAGTCATGCACGAGCACCAGACCCCCGAGCGGCCGCCACCATGGACGATGACGCTACAGTAAGCACTTCAGTATGGTCAACGCTGCCGGGCGTAGCACCCTGCACCCGAGCTGTGAGGATGAATGCATGACATCGGGTAGAGACTGGCAGGAGACGCTCGACGATCTCGAGGAGCGACGGAAGCGCACCCGCGCGATGGGCGGCGACGAGCGACTGGCCAAACACCGGGGCAAGGGCAAACTCGACGCCAGAGCGCGCATCGACCGCCTCGTGGACAAGGGATCGTTCCGCGAGATCGGCACACTCGTCGGCGGTGAGGTCGCGGCCGACGGAATCGTCGTCGGCTCGGGGCTAATCAACGGAACGCCCGCGATGATCGGCGCCGAGGACTTCACGACGCTGGCGGGCAGCATCGGGCCCGGCGGCAACTCGAAGCGCTACCGCATCGCCGAACTCGCACTGCGCGACCGCATTCCACTCGTCATGTTGCTGGAGGGTGCGGGTTTCCGGCCGACCGGCGGCCACTACGGCCGCACCCCGACCGACCTGCTGTCACAGGCCAGGTGCTCGGGAATGGTACCGACCGTCGCTGCCGTCCTCGGCCCTTCGGCGGGACACGGCGCGCTGGTCGCGCCCGTATGCGACTTCCGCATCATGAGCAAGCAGGGCGCGATCTTCACCGCAGGTCCGCCTGTCGTGAAGGAGTCCACCGGAGAGGAGATCACGAAGGAGGACCTCGGCGGGCCCACCGTCGCCGCCCTGAGCGGGGTGGTCCACAACGTGGCGGAGGACGACGAAGCCGTCATCGACGACATCAAGCGATACCTGTCCTACTTTCCGCCGAGCGCATGGTCCTACCCGACGCAGCGAGCCGCCGACGAGACGTGCCTGCCGCGCCCCACGCCGGAACTGCTGGACATCGTGACGAGGGACAACAAGCGCGTCTACGACATCCGCAAGGTGCTCGACGTCGTGTTCGACGACACGGACTGGTTCGAGGTGCAGCCCAAGTTCGGACGGGCGATGGTGTGCGCACTGGCTCATCTGGGCGGTCATCCCGTCGCCGTGGTCGCGAATCAGCCGCAGGTGCTGGCGGGTTCGATCGACGCCGACGCAGCCGACAAGGCCGCACACTTCATCATGGTCGCGGATTCGTTCCACTTGCCGGTCATCTTCCTCGCCGACAATCCCGGAATGCTGCCGGGCAGCCATTCGGAGCGGAATGGCGTATTGCGGGCTGGCGCAAGGATGTTCGCAGCACAGACTGCGGCGACGACGCTCAAGCTTCAAGTCACGTTGCGCAAGGCCTACGGGTTCGGCTCGATGGTGATGTCGATACTGGGCTTCGATCAGCAGGTGGCGACCTACGGCTACCCAGGGGCGACGATGGGAGCGATGAGCGCGGCCGCCCTGAGTCGCGCCACGAACGCCGAGGAAGACCTCAGCGCCAGTTTGCGGCAGGCCGAGCTTCAGGCGTCGTACCGCTCGGCGGAGAACCTCGGCTTCGACGAGATGATCGACCCCCGAGAGACGCGCGACGCCCTGTTGGCAGGCCTTCAGCGCGGAATCTTCAGCAGGCAGGCCGCCGCAGAGCCGGTCAGCAGGACCGTGATCCTGCCATGAGCCGATGAGCTTGCGGGACAACATCATCGGCGCATGGGAGCTGGTGTCGATGGTCAGCATCGACACCTCGACGGGTGAGGAGCGGCGCCCGTTCGGTACGGCGCCGCGCGGCCTCATCGTCTACACCTCCGACGGCCACATGTCGGCACAGCTCGCGGAGTCCGACATGAGCGGCTATGTCGCCTATGGTGGCAGGTTCTCGGTGAACGAAGACACTGCGAGCATCCACCACGACGTGATGATCTCCATGATGCCGGAGCTGTTGGCCCGTCCTCAGTTTCGCGATGCAAGCGTCGACGGTGATGAGTTGACGCTGTCCACCACCACGACCGACGATGCGGGGATGGAAAGCCGATCCAGCTTGGTGTGGCGCCGCACGGCGGCACCGGGCGACTAGGCTTGCCCTTCAAAAGGGAGGCCCCATGACCGCACGTGACGACGGAGGCCCCGTCGCAGACTTCCTCGCCGCGCGGCGGTTTACGCGCGACGAGGTGTTCGGCGAGCCATGTCCCGTGCCCGCCGCACCCGGTGTCCACGGTTGGTGGTTCCGCACGGTGCCCACCGCCATCGATGCCTCGTCCTGCGAGCAGCGAGACGGCCTGACGCTGCTGTACGTGGGAATCAGTCCGACGCCACCGCCCGCCAACGGGAAGCCCCCGGTCAGCCAGGACCTGCGCAAGCGCATCAACTACCACTTTGGCGGAGGCGATGCGACCGCGGAGGGTTCGACACTGCGCAAGTCCCTCGGCATTCTGCTGGCCAACGAGCTCGGCATCGAACTCCGCCGGATCGGGTCCGGTGAGCGACGGACGTTCGCAGGCGGCGAGACGGCGCTCACGAATTGGATGGCCGAGAATGCGCTAGTGTCGTGGGTGGTTCGCCCAGAGCCATGGCTGTTCGAGGACCAGTTGATCGCTGCGCTAGACCTGCCGCTCAACATCCAGGGCAACAAGCGCAACGCGTTCTACCCGGAGTTGAAGCGGCTGCGGCGTGACGCCGTCCTCAAGTCGAACAAGTTGCGCGTGCTCGCTGAGTGGTGACGTCAGCCGACGCTTGCGCGGTACGCCGTGACGATCGGCTCCAGCTCGTCGGGGGTGGCCCCGTGCATGATCACCGCGTCGGCGCCGTAGTCGAACTCCTTGCGGACCCGGTCCACGCACTGTTGCGCCGTCCCCGTCGCCGACGGCTCCAGCCACTCGTCGGGGATCAGCGTCGCGACGTGCTCGATCTGCTCGGCGGTGGCCTTGTGGTCGATGCCTCCGCCGATCGACTGCACCACCGAATCGTCCCGGAAACGTTGCAGCACAGCGGTATCCCAGCCATTGGTGTTGACGAGGAGATCACCGTACCCCTGCAGGTAGGTCGCCAGCCGTGCCACGGTCTTCTTCAGTCGCAGTTCCTCGGGCAGGTGGTCGCCGACCGTCGCGAAGCACGACCACACCTTGACCTCGTCGGGGTTGCGGCCCGCCTGCTCGGCGGCGTCCTTGACGGTCTTCACCGCGCGCTGCAGCGTCTCAGGGGTGAAGTAGGTATGCAGTATGACGTCGTCGAACTCGCGGCCGCCGAGGGCGAGGGTCTGCGGGCCGAATGCCACGATCGCCAGCCGAATGTCCTCGTTGAAATCTGGGTCGAGGAACAGCAACTGGTACTTGCCCATGGGGCCGTCGTGGTTGAACACCAGCTCGCCGTGCCATAGCCGACGCATGACCTGCGCGAAGTCCTCCATCTGCGCCGTGGTTACCGGCGGCACGCCGAACGCACCGTACATCGCAGCCACGCCGCGCCCGATGCCAAGGGTGAAGCGGCCCTTCGACAGTCGGTGCATCGTGGTGGCCCAAGATCCGGTGATCAGCGGATGACGGGTGTTGTGATTGGTTGCGGCGGTGGCGATCTGCATCCGATTGGTCACCGCGCACGCCGCGCCGACGAGCGAGCTCGCCTCCTTGAGGTTCCAGCGCTCCGAGATGAAGCCCGTGCCGAAGCCAAGTTCCTCACCGCGGCGGGCCTCGTCCATCAGTCCTGCTGGGCCCTCACCGCCCGCGCCTGCCAGTAGGTAGTAGCCCAGCTCGTTCAAGATGCCCTCGTTCATCCCCATGTCGCTTCGCTCCTGCCCGCCGTACCACTCACTGCCAAACCCCTTGCTTGTAGCCACAATTCCACACTTCGACGATGCGGCCGTCGACCACTCGGAAGATCTCCATGCTTCCGACGGTGGTCTCGGTCCCGTCCTTCAGCTTCATCGGTGACTGGTAGACGATCGCGACGTGCTCACCGTCGTCACCCGCGACCACCAGATTCAGGTCGAAGCGGATGGTGTCGAACATCGCCAAGTGATCGACGACCCGCGCCACCGCATCGTCGTGTGTCAGAACCGTCGCCTCTCCTACGTCGTGCCGAATCACGCTCTCCCCCAGTAGTTCGTCTGCGAGCGCGAAGTCACGCTGATTCCACACCACGAGGTTGTACTGCTCGACCACCTCACGGGCCGTCCGGGTCATGCGAACACCTCCAGCGCTTCGATCTCGGCGATGGCCGCCACAGCGCGGTCCGTCAGAGTCAGGCAGAGTCGGCGGGATCGCTCCGGCACGATGTCCCACGTGAGTAGCGCGACGACCGGCATCAACATCAAGTACACGGCGGCTGCCCGGTAGTGTCGCCAGGCGTCGTCGAACCCGTAGTCCACACCGTGGTCTGCCAGGTGACCGAGGTACTCGCGGAGCAGCTCCTCGTCCCGTCCCGCGCGATCCTCGGCGGTCAATCCCTGCGTCACGAGATACGCGACGTCAGCGACGCCACATCCCCGTGCGGCGAATTGAAAGTCGACGACCTTCATCGCGTCGCCGTCGAAGAACAGGTTGTCTGCACGAATGTCGCCGTGCAGCAACATCTCCCGCTCAGTCAGTGCAGCTAGGGCGGTGGGGCTGTGGTCGGCGAAACGCTCGAAGAAGTCGGCCATGGTCGGCGGCACGGCACCAGTCCGGCGCTCGAGGTACATTTGCCAGCCATACCCGAAGGCGGGCACCATGACGTCCCGAACGGTCGGATTGTCGATGCTCGGAAACCGTTGCACGACAGCCGTGTTACCAGTTTGGCACGACCATCCGTGCAAACCTGCCAGCAAGGCCAGGCAGGTGCGAGCCCGATCGATCGGGAGTCCCGCAAGGTGGTCGGCGTTGTCCCAGTCGCCGAGATCCTCGAGGAGCAACACGAAGTCGACGCCGTTCTCGTCGATCCTGGCGACGTACGCGTGCGGTGTCGCCATGGGCGCTCGGCCCGCGACGTCACGATAGAACGCCAGCTCACGCCGGTAACCACCCATGAGATCCATCGCACCGCGGGCCTCCGACTCTGCAGGCAACTTCGCGATGAGCGTCGCAGGCACGTCGGCCCCGTCGAGATGCAGTCGGTAGAGCAGTGACGAGAACCCGCTGTCCATCGCGATCTGTTCGCTCGTGACGTCGACGACGTGTGCCCCGAGTGCGTCTGACAACCAGTGCGGATCGAGGCCCTCGATTCCGGCGGGTATCGCACTCACCATTGAGTTCCCTCGCAACTTATTTGACGGAGCGCAATTAACATAGTTGTCGAGCGTCTAACATGCAAGCGTGCCCTCCCCCGCCCGCGGCCTCACGCAGCCCGAGCGAGTCGAGCTGTCCAACCGCCGACTCGTCCAGGCGGCGGCCGCCCTGATCACCGAAAAGGGTTGGGAGGCGACGACGGCCGCCGAGATTGGTCGCCGGGCCGGATACAGCCGCGCGATGGTGCACGCGCGGTACGGCAGTAAGGATGCGATCCTCGCGGCGATGCTGCAGGACAGCGACGTTCAACAACTGCTTCCAGAGCAAGTACGAGGCGTCACCGGCATGGCGAACGCGGTCGCGCACTTCCACCGAATCGAAGAGATGTACCGGCAGGATCCGGCACTGGTACGCGCGCTGTTCGTCATGACCTTCGAAGCGGTGAAGGCCACGTCGCCGGTGCGCGCGCTGCTGCACACCTGGTTCGAGCGCGGCGTCGAGGCCATAGACGCCGGTTTGCACCTGGGAATCGACGATGGATCGGTGCGTCCCGACATCGACGTCGAACGAGCCGTCAACGACATCAGTGCATCGGGCTTCGGCATCGCGTTCCAGTGGATCGTGTTGGGCGAACGCTACGAGTTCGACAGGGAGTTGGCCTTCACGCGAGAGCGGATCATCCGCGACTACGGCGCGCGACCCCGGAAGCGGCGCTAAGCGCGGCCCACGCCTCCCGCCGGGCGCCCGCCGGATCGAACTCCACACGCGAGCGGCGGTCGAAGATCATCGTCGCCCGGTCGGTCGTGGTGTAGGTCGGCCAGTCGTCGCCAGGCACGCCGGTTCGGCTGAACGACCTCCATCGGCGTTGCACGTCCCTACTCACCTGACGCGCCGAGCGTCGGTCACCGGCAACGGTCAGCATCGAACCCAGCCGCGTGTCGTAGAAGTCGAACACCGCGAGCAGTTCGGTGCCGTGGGTGGCCCCGAAGCCGGTCCACTGCATCGGACGCGGGGCGTAGTCGTAGCGGTAGTGGTACGTCGGCGCGTGGCGAGAGTGGGCCTCGGCGAGCTCCCACGCCCTTGCGCCAAAGGTGAAGTCACTGCCGAAGGCCAGGCACGCCGACTTGCCCGGATACCCCCGGTAGGCATCCCGCATCTGCTGCGCCACAACGGGTCCGGCGCGCCCAAGGAACTTCTCGATGACGAGCTCATCGGTCGGAAGGTAATCCATGAAGCGGGCGAAAAGACTGGCCTCGGTCGCATTGCTGCCGACGATCAGCGGAACGCGATGGGCCTCGCCGCGGGACATCGCATCGACGTGGGTGCGCGGAAGGTAGTCGTCGCCGTAGGTCGCTCCGATCCCGAACGAGTCGGGCGTGTCGCGAATGGTGTCCGTCATGATGCGCTCGAGCGACCGGACCAACTGCGACGGCCGTGCGGTCATGACCGCACGTGCGGCGTCCGCGGGATCGGCTCCCAGCTCGGCGGCGAGCCTGCGCGCGATCTCGGCGGAGTACTCGGCGGGGTGGATGAGACCGCCGGGCGGGCTCTCCGAGATCGCCTGGTGGAAAAGGCCTTCCGAGTCGGGGACGGCGAGCAGCGTGGCCACGGCGTGCGCACCCGCACTCTCGCCGAAGATCGTGACGTTGCTGGGGTCGCCGCCGAATTCGGCGATGTTGTCGCGTACCCAACGCAACGCCATCACCAAGTCACGCAGGAACAGGTTCGCCTCTAGCGGATGCTCCGGCGTCGACAGCGACGACAGGTCTAGACATCCAAGCGCGCCGAGGCGGTAGTTCGCCGAGACGTAGACCGCTCCCCGACGCGCGATCGCCGCCCCGTCGTACACCGAGGTGGCCGAACTCCCGAACATGTAGCCGCCGCCGTGGATGAAGAACATGACGGGCTTCAACCGGTCCTGGGGCATGTCGGATGGTTCAGCAGGCGCGACCACGTTCAAGGTGAGGCAGTCCTCGCTCATCGACTGCCTGCCCTGCCTGCCAACGAGCGTGTACCTGGGATCCTGCGGCGCACAGTGCGCGAATTCGTCACAGAACCTCACCCCGCGCCACGGTTCCGGAGGCTGAGGTGCCCGAAAGCGCAGTGGCCCCATGGGCGGTCGCGCGTACGGGATCGCTCGCCATCTCTTCACGCCGTCGCGGACGAACCCCTTGACGACGCCGCTCGTCGTGGAGACCCGACTATCGAACTCGGTCATGCACCTCAGTCTCCGCTATGTGGACCGTCGTCGAGTGATGTTACCGTAATACTTACAGTAGCCATCCACGCGAGGAGAGCAGCCGATGAAGGTTCCGTTCACCTGGAAGGTAACCGGCTGGTTCATGGTCGGCTGGTCCCCCGAGTTTCCCCTCGGCGAGGCGCGGCCGCTGCACTACTTCGGTGAGGACCTGGTCGCCTACCGCGACGAGTCAGGCGAATTGCACGTGATGGAAGCGCACTGTAAGCACCTCGGTGCACATCTGGGACACGGCGGGACCGTCGTCGGCGACTGCGTGGAGTGCCCGTTCCACGGCTGGCGCTGGGGCCCCGACGGAACCAATCGCTTCATCCCCTATCAGCCGGACCGGCCCAACCGTGGGCTGCACCTGCGCGTGTATCCCGTCATGGAGCAGTACGACTGCGTGTTCGCCTGGTATCACCCTCTTGGCAAGGAGCCACAGTGGGACATGCCCGACATCTTCACGTCGTTTCCGCAATACGAGACCGACCCGAAGGCCTACTACCGCCCGTATCCGGAGTTCTCTCAGATCGCCGAGCGCGAACCGGTGCATCCTCAGATCGTGGCCGAGAACGGTCCCGATAGTGCGCATTTCCAGTACGTCCACCGTGCCACTGTGACGCCAAAGCTCCTCGACTGGAACATCGTCGATCAGGAGTGGCGTTTCCTAACTGGTTGGCCCATCACGGGTTCCGAGGACACTGACGAGATGGCGTTGCGCATTCACAGCAACATGTTCGGGCTCGGCGGCGCGATCAGCGTGTTCGCCGGTCAGTCGAACCACCGGCTGATCTTCGCCTGCACGCCCGTCGACGACGGATACTCCACCATGTTCTATTCGATCTGGGAGCCCCGCCTGCCTGGCGACGAGTCGGACGTGCCCCCCGACTCGGTGCGCAAACGCATCGAGAAGCAGTTCCTGGTCACCGTCTGGGACGATCTGGAGATCTGGCGCTACCAAAAGTACGTCGAGAATCCGGCACTGTCCAAGGTTGATGCGAAACCCTATATGGCACTTCGCAAGTGGGCTCAACAGTTCTACGACGTGGCGCCGACGACGGTCGCCTAGGCTAACCGGTCAGGAAGAGACGGCACAACTTCCGCGATCGGCCGTCACGGGACCGGAGGCCGACGGCCGGATGTCGAAGTCGAAGATCGCCGTCGGCAGATACAACGAGCAGCAGGCATTCGGAATGTCGACGACGCCACTGACGCGACCCTCGATGGGGGCGGCGCCCAACAAGAGATACGCCTGAGCGCCCGAATATCCGAACTTCTTCAGATAGTTCACTGCATTCATGCATGCATTTCGGTAGGCGACGGTCGCATCGTTGTACAGCTGGGTGTCGGTGTCGTGGTCCACTCCGATACCGATGAACGTGACGAACTCCGAGTAGCGCGGTTCCACGTTGCCCGGCATGAAGATCGGATTCGTCGTGACGCCGTAGGTCTCCATTCCGCCCTTGATCAGGTCGACGTGAAAGTCGATGAAGCCACCCATCTCGATGGCTCCGCAGAAGGTGATCTCGCCGTCGCCCTGACTGAAGTGCAGGTCGCCACCAGAGAACAACGCGCCGGGAACGTGGACGGGATAGAAGACCCTGGACCCGCGCGTGAAGTTCTTGATGTCGTGATTGCCCCCGTTCTCCCTTGCTGGCACGGTGCGAGCGCCGTCCTTACCGATCGCAGCAAGTACGTCGCCAGTGGCGGTACCGCCGAGCACCGACTCCTCGAGCGGCGGTAGCGCGAGTGCGGGGATGCGTTCGGGATCGGTAGCGATCAGCGCCCGTTCGCGAGAGTTCCAGCGGGCCAACAGCTCCGGTGACGGCGCCGTGCCGAACAGGCCGGGGTGCGTGATGCCGGTGAACTCGACGCCTGGAATATGCCGTGACGTGCACTTCTGTCCGGAGAAGTCCCAGATCGCCTTGTAGGCGTCGGGAAAGTAGTGGGTCAGGAAACCGCCGCCATTCTCCTTGGCGAAGATGCCGGTGTATCCCCAGCCCTGACCGGGAGCGTCGCCGACTTCCTGCGGCACCGGCCCGAGGTCCAGGATGTCGACCACCAGCAGGTCGCCGGGTTCGGCACCTTCGACGTATATCGGCCCGGACAGCATGTGTGCGCACGTGAGGTCGACGTCCCGAACGTCGTTGGCGGAGTCGTTGTTTCCGATCTGGCCGTCCGTCCACTCGCGGCACTCCACCCGGATCGACTGTCCGGGTTTGACGGTCACGGCAGGCGGAATGTCTGGGTGCCACCGGTTGTGGCCTGGCACCTGCTGGTCTCGCATCGATCGTGCCTGATCGACCGAGAACACGACGTCTGGCATGGCGACTCCTCTGGCTCAGGGGCGGGGCAACTTCGCGTGGCGTGGATCTCGTGTGACTGGTGTCGCGCGGCGTGATCGACCTGGGATGCTGGATACGATCGTTGGCTTCTCGGCGCTTCGCGCGCTGGCATCGAGTGCGCGACGCATCGTCGGATCGAGCGATCGAAGCCCCGGTGTGCCAAATACCCGTCGTGCAGGCTCACCACACTCGGGGCACGACGTCGACTCCGCCGTCTCGGCGATTGACCGCACGACGTCGAAACCTCCGCATTGACGGCATTGATAACCGTAGGTGGGCATGACTCGCACCTCCGCGAACGCCTTGGGGGTCCGTTCATTGCAACACGTCGGTGATTGCACCGCATCTCGAACGCGAAAGGCCCAGCGCTTCAGTGGCTCTCAGTGCTCTTGCCCGGCCTCCGCTGCTCCGAAGATGGCGACGGCCACCGCGCCAGACACGGCGCCGACGAACGCCACGGCCACGGCCCACCCCAGCCCTGGCGCCGCGGTGTCGCCGAGCAGCACGACCCCCGCGATCCCCGGAACCACGGTCTCGCCCGCCACCAAGGCCGCAGCAGCCCCATTGACCGAACCGAGTTGCAGCGCAACGGTAAATAGGTAGAAGCCACCCGCTCCCGCGATGGCGATGGTCCACGACGCAGGATCGGCGAGAACGACCAGCGGCCGCAGCGGGTCGACGCCATCGAGCACGCGCACAGCAACCGCCATGGCGCCGAACAGGATTCCAGCGACAAGACCGGCGCCGACCGCGGCGCGCGCACCCAGGACGCGGATCAGGGTCAACCCGACCAGGAGGGTCAGCACCGCAACGACGAACACGCCCCAGTGCACGGTGGGGGTCGTGGCGTCGGTGCCCGTGTGTCCGGCAGTCACGCTCAAGACGCACAGGGAAACGACGACGGTCGCGATGGCCAACCAGTCACGGGTGCGCAGCCGGACTCCGAGCACGACGACGCCAAGAACCGCCGTGACGACGAGGTTCGCACTCATGATCGTCTGCGCCAGGAACAGGGGAATCAGCCGGGCCGATACGACGCTGCCCGCGAAGCCGACGACGTCGAGTGCCATTCCCACGATGAATGCGGGCGTCAAGGCGGCCGCGATCGTCGCGCTCAGCGAAGGGGCCCCCGTCGCTGTCACCGTGTCGCCGTGCCCGACTGCCGCGGCCGCGGACTTCCGTGCACCGTAGGCCTGCAGGACCGAAGCGGTCCCGTATCCGAAGCACGCCAGCAACGCCGCTGCTACACCGATCAGCATTGGTGCAGTCTTGCATTGCCCACGGAATTACCGGCCGTGACGTTACGATCACCGCCGTGTCCCATTCGCCGCCATTTCGCTCGGCGCTCATCATCGGTGCGCTCGGCGTCGTATTCGGCGACATCGGCACCAGCCCGATCTACACCGTGCAGACGCTCTTCGACCCGAGCGACCCGCACCCGGTGCCGATCAATACCAACAACGTGTACGGCGTTGTCTCCCTGATCTTTTGGTCCGTCATGATCATCGTGACGTTGACCTACATCACGTTGGTCATGCGAGCCGACAACGACGGTGAGGGCGGCATCATGGCGCTCATCACCATGCTGAAGCACGGTGCGAGCACCCGCGGACGACGCACCGCGATGATCTTGGCGACGCTCGGCCTCTTCGGAGCCGCCCTCTTCTTCGGCGACAGCATGATCACGCCTGCGATCTCGGTGCTATCCGCGATCGAAGGCGTCAAGGTCGTCACGCCCGACCTGAATGACTGGGTCGTGCCGATCACCGCCGTGATCATCGTCGCGCTGTTCATGGTCCAGCGGCGCGGCACCGCCACGGTGGGACGGTTCTTCGGGCCGGTGATGATCCTGTGGTTCGTCTCGATCGGCGCGTGCGGCGTGCACGGCATCATCGGCGAACCCGAAATCCTCAAGGCGCTCTCCCCCACCTACGCGTTGTCCTTCATGTTCGGTCACTTCCACATCGCCTTCTTCGCCCTGGCGGCGGTGGTGCTCGCCGTCACCGGGGCCGAGGCGCTCTACGCCGACATGGGGCACTTCGGTCGCAAGCCGATCACGCTTGCGTGGCTGTTCGTCGTCCTACCCGCGTGCGTGCTCAACTACTTCGGCCAAGGGGCGCTGATCCTCGGGGACGAGAGCAGGGTGCGCGCGCCGTTCTTCCTGCTCATACCGGAGTGGGGGCGACTCCCGATGGTGCTGCTCGCGACAGCGGCGACGATCATCGCCTCCCAGGCCGTGATCACCGGTGCGTTTTCGGTCGCATCGCAGGCGTCGAAGCTCGGTCTGCTTCCGCGGCTGCGCATCGTGCACACGTCCTCGACCGCCTACGGCCAGGTCTACGTTCCGACCATCAACCACATGCTGATGGTGGCAGTGCTGATCCTGGTGTTTGCGTTCCGCAGTTCGGCGGCGTTGGCCTACGCGTACGGCATGGCGGTTATCGGGACGATCACGATCGTCACGCTGCTGTTCTTCTACCTCGCGAGAACGCGCTGGGGCACACCGCTGTGGCAGGTACTGATCGGTGGCGGCGCCCTGATTACCGTCGATCTACTCTTCCTCACCGCGAACCTCACGAAGCTGGTCCATGGGGCGTGGCTCCCGCTGCTGATCGCCATCGTGGCCTGGACCGTGATGACGACGTGGGAGAAGGGTCGCGGGATCGTCACCAAGGCACGCGAGGAAGCCGAGGGCCCCTTGCGCGAGTTCATCGATGGACTCTCGAGTTGCGAGCCACCGTTGAAGCAAGTTCCCGGCACTGCCGTGTTCCTGAATCGCGGTAAGGAGACGGCACCGTTGGCGATGCGCGCCAACGTCGAACACAACCACTCCCGGCACAGCCACGTGGTGATCCTGTCCATCGAGACCGAGCCCGTGCCACGCGTGCCCGACGACGAGCGCATGGACGTCGACCCCCTCGGCTACGCCCAGGACGGAATCATCCACGTGACCGCCAAGTTCGGGTACATGGAGCCATCCAACGTCCCCAACGCGCTGCGCTTGCTCGACCCCGAGGACACGGAGGGCGAGATAGACGTCGATCACGCGTCCTACTTCTTGTCGAAGTTGGAATTGGACGCCGGCCCGGAGCCGACGATGGCGCAGTGGCGCAAGCAGCTGTTCATCGCCACGTCCTACCTGGCTGCCGACGCCGCCGACTACTTCCACCTGCCACGCGGCCAGACGGTGATCATGGGATCGCTAATAGAGTTCTAGAGCAGCGAGCCCAAAACACGCGAAGGGATGTGCCGTGTCAGATCAGATGGCAGGTCGAACGATCGTCATCACGGGCGCCAGTGACGGCCTGGGTGCGGCCGCGGCGAAACGACTGAGCAGAAGCGGCGAGAACGTCGTGGTCGTCGGCCGCTCACCACAGAAGACGGCTGCCGTCGCCGCGGGCATCGGCGCGGACCACTTCGTGACCGACTTCGCCGACCTCGCCCAGGTCAAGGAACTGGCCCACGCCCTCCTGGCGCGCTACCCGCGAATCGACGTCCTCGCCAACAACGCGGGCGGCATGATGGCTGGCGAGCGCCAAGTCACCGTCGACGGGCATGAGAAGACCTTTCAGGTCAACCACCTCGCGCCGTTTCTGCTGACTTCGCTGCTGCTGGATCGGCTGATCGAGTCGGGGGCAAGGGTGGTCAACACCTCCAGCATCGGCAACAAGCTCTTCAGCAAATTCGACATCGACGACTTGGAGTCGGAACGGGGCTACCGGGCCCAGACGGCTTACGGGAACGCCAAGTTGGCGAACGTCCTGTTCACCAGGGAGCTTCACCATCGCTATCACGAAGCTGGAATATCCACTGCGGCATTACATCCGGGCGGCGTTGCATCCAACTTCGGCAGCGAATCGACGTCGAGGTTGATGAAATTGATGTACCACACGCCACTGAAGAATCTGGCGCTGATCACTCCCGAACAGGGTTCCGATCTGCTGGTGTGGCTGGTCTGTGCGACGCCAGGCGAGGACTGGACGTCCGGTGAGTACTACTCCGGACATTCGATGGCAAAGGCACACCAACGGGCCTACGATCCCGAATTGGCGCGTGAGCTATGGGATCGCAGCGCCGCGATGGTAGGGGTGGAAGCATGACCGCTCGACCGGTAGAGATCGTGGACGCCGGACCCAACCAGGTCAGCCGCTCGGTCGTCGTGAACGCGTCCGCTGCCGACTTGTTCGCGATCGTCGCCGACCCGCGTCGCCATCACGAACTCGACGGCTCTGGCACCGTCGGCCTCAACATCAAGGCACCGGCGAAACTCGTTCCCGGCGCCCGGTTCTCGACGAAGATGAAGATGTTCGGCGTTCCGTACCGCATCACGAGCGTCGTCACGGCACTGAAACCGGACGAGCTCCTCGAATGGCGTCATCCCGTCGGACACCACTGGCGTTGGGAGTTCGAAGCGCTGACGCCGACGACCACGAAGGTCACCGAGACGTTCGACCACTCCGATGCCGGAGCGATCAAGGAAGCGCTGAAGTATTACCGCCGTACGGGTTTCGTCAAGGGCAACGCCAAGGCCATCGAGGCCACATTGCGGAGGCTCCGCGACCGCTACGCTTGAACGTCCTAAGCCCGGTGCCTGCCGACGTTGGCCGCTCGCTTGGCGACGTCGCGGACGGCGCGGTTCACGTTGTGCACCGACTTGGCAACGGAGGCAACGGGTCCGGTGCCCGCACGTCCCGTCGACGGTGAAACCGCTCGCACGTTGGTCCGCGCCGTTGGCGTCCGAGGCGGTGGCAGCGCACCCCGGACGTCCGCGACGGCCTGAGCAACCGCGTCGGTGACGATGGGATGCGTTACGCCTCTCACTTCGTGAAGTGCGGCGGCGCCTGCCCCGATCGCGTCGCGGACGTTGCCGGTGTCGGCCAACTCGGTAGCGGCGACGTTGACGGTGTGCACCGCCCCTGAGATGAGCAGTTCGCCGGCACGGAACGCGAAGGCGTCCAAGAGGTTCACGCCCGCGACGGCCGCCACCTCGGGCAGACCTTGCGCTCCGCTGGGCAGCGGGGTGAACGGAACCGCCGGTGTGTTGAGAGCCTCGAGGATGTTCGCGCGCGACGCTTGGATGGTCGGGATGAGCTGACCTGGGTGGACCACGGCCTGGCCGATCTCGAACGCCGAGACCACCACGATCGGCAGCGTGACTCCGACTGCCTTCGGCACGACGATGAACACGTCGGGATTGATGATGCCCGCGGTCGCGACGTCGGCTGGATTGGTCACCGACTCCGCCGCAGCGCCGACTGCTCGCAGAATCGACCCCGTCTGCAATGCCCCGACGAAGGCCACAGGGGCCTGCGCGACGCCGACCGGCACGGTGGTGACGAGCTGGATCACCGACGGGCAGATCAGCGAGCAGAAGAGGAGCTGATTGCGGACGAACGCCACCGGAATCGCTCCGATGGGCACCGAGTCGGCCGCCAACCGCACGTGGTCCGCCCGCGGAACGGCGGGGACAGGTGGCGGTGGTGGTGTCGCGAGCGGCGTGACTACAAGAGCCCCAATGGTTGCCGCGGCGGCGATGGTCGCGAATGGACTAGTGGTCGAACGCATGTCGCCCTCCAATGTGGATTACATAGTGGCTACCCGAATGGACACGAAGTCGAGGGTGGCCAGGTTCAATCGCGTGCGAGATTTCACTCCGCCTACGCTGGCTCCATGAAGAGAACGCTGTACGACGACGACCAGGAGACCTACCGAAAGACGCTTCGCGACTTCATCGAAAGTCAGGTCGTCCCTGTCTACGACGAGTGGTACGCCAGCGGCATCGTCCCCCGCGACTTCTACTACAAGCTCGGCGAGCTCGGCGTCTTCGGGATCGAGGTCGCCGAGGAGTTCGGTGGCGCGGGGATCGAGTCCTACAAGTTCCAGGCGATCCTGTCCGAGGAGACCAACCGCGCCGCCGTGTCGTTCGGTGCCTCTGGAGCCCACGTCACGCTATGCCTGCCGTACCTGCAGGAGTACGGCACCGACGAGCAGAAGCAGCGTTGGCTTCCGGGGTTCGTCTCCGGCGAGCTGATGTTCGCCATCGCGATGACCGAGCCCGGCACCGGATCCGACCTGGCGGGCATGAAGACCACGGCGAAACTGACCGACGACGGCAAGCACTACGTCCTCAACGGTTCGAAGACCTTCATCACCGGCGGTGTCCAGGCCGACAGGATGATCGTCTGTGCGCGCACCGCGCCGCCTCGTGAGGACGACCGTCGATACGGCATCTCGCTGCTCGTCGTCGACACGACGTTGCCCGGCTACGCAGTGGGTCGCAAGCTGGACAAACTGGGCCTGCGGGTGTCCGACACCGCGGAGTTGAGCTTCACCGACGTGATGGTCCCCGTCGAGGATCTGCTCGGCGAGGAGCATCGCGGATTCTCCTACCTCGGGCACAACCTGCCTCGCGAGCGCCTTGGCATCGCCGTGAACGCGTACGCGCAAGCCAAGGCGGCCGTGCAGTTTGCGATGGCCTACACGAAGGACCGCACGGTCTTCAACCAGCCGGTCGCAGCCTTCCAGAACACCAAGTTCGAACTGGCCGCCTGTCAGGCAGAGGTGGACGCCGCCGAAGCCGTCGTCGACCGTTGCGTCGAGGCTCTCGACAAGGGCGAGCTGTCGGCCGCCGACGCCGCTTCTGCGAAGTTGTTCTGCACCGAGGTGGCGTCGCGCGTCATCGACCGATGCCTACAACTGCACGGCGGCTACGGCTACATCACCGAATATCCGGTCGCCCGCCTCTACGCCGATAGCCGTGTCAATCGCATCTACGGAGGAACCAGCGAGGTGATGAAGCTGATCATCGCCAAGAACATGGGGCTCTAACCGCGCGGCTACCAGTTGCTCGGTGCGTAGTCCTTGAGAAAGCATCCGAACACGTCCTCACCGGCCTCGCCACGGACGATCGGGTCGTAGACGCGGGCGGCGCCGTCGACGAGGTCCAGCGGGGCGTGGAACCCTTCGTCGGCGAGCCGCATCTTCGTCGGGTGCGGGCGCTCGTCGGTGATCCACCCCGTGTCGACGGCGGTCATCAGAATGCCGTCCTGCTCGAGCATCTCGCCTGCGCTCGTCCTGGTGAGCATGTTGAGGGCGGCCTTCGCCATGTTGGTGTGCGGATGGCCGGGCCCCTTGTACCGGCGGCTGAACTGACCTTCCATCGCGGAGACATTGACGACGTACTTGCGCCTGGCTGGCGAGGCAGCCATCGCAGCGCGCAGTCGGCTGACCAGGATGAACGGTGCCGTCTGGTTGCACAGCTGCACCTCTAGCAGTTCCATCGTGTCGACCTCGTGTACGCGCTGGGTCCAACTGTTGATCGACGCGGTGTCGGGCAGCAGACCACCCGCGTCGATGGCGGTGCCCGCAGCGATCCGTTCCGGGGTGGCGGACAGCGCTGTCAGGGCCAGCTCCGTCACCGCGTTGGATGTCGGCGCCAGCGCGCCTCCGGCATGCGGCGTCTGATGCTCGGCGAGACTGCCCGCCAAGGCACGCGGGTGCGCGTCGCTGACGTGATCGAAGGTGACGACGTCGACGGCGTCGAGTTCCGACGGCGGGGTCCGCTCGGCCTCCACGAGTGCCGAATACGAGCCAGGCGGCCGCCGCACCGTCTGCGCGGCGTTGTTGATCAGGATGTCCAACGGACCTTGGCAGGCGATCTCGTCCGCCAGCGCGACGACCTGGGCGGGGTCCCGCAGGTCGATCCCAACGACGCGCACCCTGTGCAGCCAGTCGGCGCTGTCCGGCATGGCGGCGAACCGGCGAACCGCGTCGTTCGGAAAGCGGGTGGTGATGGTCGTATGCGCGCCGTCGCGCAGCAGCCGCAGCGCGATGTACATGCCGATCTTGGCGCGGCCACCGGTGAGCAGGGCACGCCTACCGGTGAGGTCGGTGCGGGCTTCGCGCTTCGCCCAGCTGAGAGCGGCGCAGTCCGGACAGAGCTGGTGGTAGAAGGCGTCGACGACGGTGTAGTGGTTCTTGCACATGTAACACGGCCGCGAGCGCAGAAGCGTGCCGGCGGACGCGCCGACGGCGGTGGAGACGAGCGGCAGACCGGCTGTCTCGTCGTCGATGCGACCTGGAGCGCCGGTGGCCGTTGCGGCGACGACGGCCTTGTCGGACGCCGCGATCGCATCCCGCTTGGCATGGCGGCGTGCCTTCTTCACCGACTTGAAGACGCCTGCCGTGGCTCGGCGAACTGCGATCGCATCGGGGTGCTCCGGGGGCAACGACTCGACCTCGGCCAGCACCTGCAGGCAGGTGCTGAGCTTCTCGGGATCGATCGCGGTCACGCTGGAAGGGTAGCGAGCGAGTCCCCTATCAGCGAATTCCTCTGGAGTGGGCTTCGAGTCGCCTGCGGGTTCTCCTGCGCGCCATTCGCAGCGACGCGTCGGCGTAGAACTTCATCGGGCGGGTGAATGGCGGCGAGGCCGAGCCCGTCACGCTGAAGGGCAGGTCGGTGCCCACGACCGACCGTTGATGGCTGAACGTGTCGAAGCCCGCCTTGCCGTGATAGGCGCCCATCCCACTTCGGCCGACTCCACCGAACGGCGCTGCCGACGGAATCATTTGGGCGGCAAAGTCATTGCGCGCCACGCCACCGCTGCGGGTGTTTCGGACGAACTCGCGGAAGTGTTCTCCGTCCGGTCCGTACCAGTACGCGACGAGCGGCGACGGGCGCGCGTTGACGTAGTCGATGGCATCGGCCAGCTTCGAGTACTCCATCACGACGAGCACCGGTCCGAAGATCTCGTCGTTGGCGATCTTCATCGTGTCGTCGACGTCGCGCACGATGGTGGGCGCGATCTTGCGCGTTGCGCGGTCCGGCAGGGTCTCCCCTGCCGGCTGGATCGCCTCGACGCGGGCACCGTTGGCCCTGGCATCGTCGATCAGGTCGACGACCCTGTCGAAGTTGGCCTCGTTGACCGAGGAGCAGTAGTCGTGGTTGGCGGCGATGGCGGGGAACATGCCGCGCAACGTGTCCCTTGCGACGTCGACGAACGTCTCGACTGCATCGTCGGGAACGAAGACGTAGTCGGGGCACACGCACACCTGTCCCCCATTCACCATGCGCGCCTGCGCGATTCGCGATGCCGATCGCCGGACGTCCGCGTCGGGCGCCACGACGACGGGGTTCTTTCCGCCGAGTTCCAGGGTGACCGGCACGAGGTTCGCCGACGCCGCTCGCGCGACAAGCGCGCCGACGGACGGCGATCCGGTGAAGAACAGATGATCGAACGGCAGGCCCGCGAATTCGGCGGCGACGTCGGGGCCGCCGGTGACAACCTGGAGTTCCCCTGTCTCGAAGTAGTCGGGCGCGATCCGCGCGAGCAACTCCGCGGTGCGCGGCGTGACCTCCGAGCACTTGATCATCACGCGGTTGCCAGCGGCGAATGCCGCCGCAGCGGGGAGTACGACCAGGTTGAGCGGGAAGTTCCACGGCCCGATGATGCCGACGACTCCGAGCGGCGCGGATTCGACTTCGGCCTTGATGCGGAGGAGTCGGGCGCCGCGCATCATCGTCGTTGGCCGCATCCACTCGGCGACGTGGGCGCGGGTGTGTTCGATCACCGGGATCATGCCGACGACCTCGGTGAAGAGCGTCGCGGCCCGCGAGCGGGTCCCGAAGTCCGCTCCCATCGCATCGACGAAGGCGTCGGTGTTGTCGAGCACGAGAGCGAGAAGCCGGTCGATGCGGTGGCACCTGACCTCGACGCTCGGCGGTCCGTCATCGATGAACGCCTGGCGTTGGCTGGCGAGGATCGCGCGTAGATCGTGGTGCTCTGGGGCCGCTAGGCGTTCCTCCGTCGTGCTCACGGCGCTCATCGTAATGGGCTTGGGGACGCCTGACGATTAGGATACTGTAATCTTTACAGTACCTATCGCCGGAACTATCCCATCGAGCTTCGCAGGAGATCCGCCGTGGACGGCAGCGCGCACGACGTCACGCTCGACGAGTCCTTTGACATCCTGCGGGATCCCTACCCTATGTTCGCCGCACGGCGGGCGCAGGCGGGGGTGTTCAAGGGCAGCGTGATGGACTGGCGCAACGCGGTCGAGTTCATGCCTGAAAACATCTACGCCGCAGTATCTTTCGATGCCGTAAACCGAGTGTTTCGCGATTCCAGGATGTTCAACTCGGAGATCTACGACAACACCGTCGGCCTCTTCATCGGCCCGTCCATCCTGGCCATGGAGGGCAAGGTCCACCGCGAGCATCGCAATCTGGTCTCCGCGGCGTTCAAGACGAAGTCTCTTGCCCGGTGGGAGCCAGAGATCGTTCGACCCGTCGTCAACACCCTCATCGATGAGTTCATCGACGCGGGCAACGCAGACTTGGTCCGGGACTTCACGTTCGAGTTTCCCACGCGCGTCATCTCGAAGCTGCTCGGTCTGCCCGAGGAGGACCTGTCGTGGTTCCGCACCCGCGCAGTCGCGTTGATCAGCTATCACGTCAAGTACAAGCGCGCGTTCGAGGCATCGGCCGAACTGAAGGACTACTTCATCAAGCAGATCGACCTCCGCCGCTCCGCGCCGACCGAGGACATCATCGGCGATCTCGTGTCCGCGGAGATCGACGGCGAGAAGCTCACCGACGAAGCCATCTACTCCTTTCTCCGGTTGCTCCTGCCCGCTGGACTCGAGACCACCTACCGTTCCTCGAGCAACCTGCTCTACCTGTTGCTCACCCACCCCGACCAGTTCACGGCGATGCAGAACGACCGCGACCTCATCGGCCCAGCCATCGAGGAAGGCCTTCGCTTCGAGACGCCGCTGACGACCGTTCAGCGCTCCGCAACGGAGGCAACCGAACTCGATGGCGTCGAGATACCGCAGGGTGCCGTGATCGACGTGTGCATCGGCTCGGCCAACCGCGACGAATCGCGTTGGGAGGCTTCGGAGACGTTCGACATCTTCCGTAAGCGCGTGCCACACATTTCGTTCGCGGCTGGCGAGCACACCTGCCTCGGTTTGCATCTCGCCCGCATGGAGACCCGCGTCGCGCTGGAATGCCTGCTGGACAGGCTGACCAACATCGAGATGCACGACGATGGCGATCCGCACATCCACGGACAGCCGTTCCGCTCACCGAACGTGTTGCCAGTGACGTTCGAGCCGGTTTAGCCGCGATCGCTTTTCAGTCGCCGAATGTGGCCCTGTGGGCTATCACCACGAGTACGTTACTGTAATGGTTACAGTTGAGAGGCGGATTCAACCGCTCATACCTCACGGGAGGCGGCGATGCACGACGTAGCCATCATCGGCGTGGGCATCCACCCGTTCGGCCGGTTCGAGGGCAAGTCAGCCATGGAGATGGGGGTGGATGCGATCTTCGCGGCCATCGAGGACGCCGGCGTGCAATGGAGCGACATCGGCGCAGCCACCGGCGGTAGCTGGACGGTCGCCAACCCCGACGCGATCGTCGGCATGGTCGGACTGACGGGGATACCGTTCACCAACGTCTTCAACGCCTGCGCCACCGCCGCCAGCGCGGCGAAGTCCTGCGCCGACGGAATCCGGTTGGGCGACTACGACATCGGCATTGCGATCGGCCTCGACAAGCATCCGCGCGGCGCGTTCACCGAGGACCCCGCCTTGGTGGGCATGCCCGCCTGGTATGCCGAGAACGGCCAGTACCTGACCACCCAGTTCTTCGGGATGAAGGCAAATCGCTACCTCCACGACCACGGCATCTCGCAGCAAACCCTCGCCAAGGTGGCCGCCAAGAACTTCCGCAACGGGGTGCTGAACCCAAATGCGTTCCGCCGCAAGCCGATCTCCGAAGAGGAGATCCTCAACTCGACGATGCTCAACTATCCGTTGACGCAGTACATGTTCTGCGCACCCGACGAGGGCGCCGCGGCCGTCGTCATGTGCAGGGCCGACATCGCTCACCGGTACGCCAAGAAGCCGGTCTACCTTCGCGCCGTCGAGGTGCGCACGCGCCGCTGGGGTGCCCACGAGGTCAACACCACATGCGCCGCCGTCGAGGAGGATCTATCGCCTACCGTGTACGCCTCGCGGGCCGCATTCGAACGGGCGGGCGTCGCACCAGAGGACGTCGACGTCATCCAGTTGCAAGACACCGACGCTGGAGCCGAGATCATCCACATGGCCGAGGCCGGCTTCTGCGCCAACGGCGACCAGGAGAAGTTGTTGGCCGATGGGGCAACCGAGATCGGTGGCTCCATGCCGATCAACACCGACGGCGGCCTCATCGCCAACGGTGAACCGATCGGCGCATCGGGTCTTCGGCAGATCCACGAGCTCGTCAAGCAGCTTCGCGGCGAGGCAGGTGAGCGTCAGGTGCCCGGCGAGCCGAAAGTCGGCTTCGCCCAACTCTATGGCGCGCCCGGCACCGCAGGCGCGACGATCGTCACCCTCTGAAGATCAAGGAAACCAAATGTCGAGAACAGTGGTCATCGGCGCATCGAGCGGACTCGGGCGCTGCATCGGCGTCGGCCTCGCACAGAAGGGCGCCAAGGTGGCGCTGCTCGCGCGGCGTCTCGACCGCCTGGAGCGGGCAGCGAAGGAAGCAGGCCCGGACGCCATCGCGATCGAATGTGACACCTGCGACGAGGCGTCGGTCCGGTCTGCCATCGACTTCGCGGCGAAGTCTCTCGGCGGGATCGACAACCTCGTCTATAGCCCTGCCATCGGCCCGTTGGTGCGACTCGTCGACACCGACGCCGACACGTGGCGACGGGTGTTCGACACCAACGTGATCGGCGCGGCGCTGGCGACTGCGGCAGCGGTACCGCATCTGACCGAGTCGGCCGGCAAGGTCGTCTATCTCTCGTCGGACGCGGGCACCCACGGGCCGCCGTGGCCGGGCCTCGGCGCATACGGGGTGAGCAAGTCGGCGCTGGAACGACTCACCGAGTCGTGGCGGGCCGAGCATCCCGAGATCGGCTTCACGTGCCTGGTGGTCGGCGAGTGCGCAGGCAGTGAAGGCGAGGGGCTTACGGGCATGATCACCGACTGGGATCCAGAGCTCGCAGCGAAGGCCTTCCCGCTCTGGGTTTCCCGCGGCTGCCTACCCGCAGGGGTGATGCCCGTCGAGGACCTCGTCGACGTGGTGCACACGATCCTGAGCACCAACGCCTCGACGTCGATGCCGATCGTCGTCGCGAAGGGCGCCCCCGGCGGTGACGCTGCGTCGATTCTGGGCACGTGATCACCGCGAGCAGACCTAAACGGCCCGAGGCGCCTCTTGCCCCCGCCGCGAGCGCGCGTGTCTGCACGCAACACGCCGCCTCGAACCGTACAAACACGCGCGCTCGGCACGAGCTCCGAGGCGCGATGGCTAGGGCATGAGTCGGCTCTTGCCCCCGGCCCCGGCATTCTCCACGTAGAACCGCGCTGCCCGCCGAATCGATTCCTTGGTTGGTGCGGGCGACCATCCCAGTTCGCGCGTCGCCTTTGAGTGATCGGCGGGCGACATGACGTGCATGAGCCGGACGCCGACGACGTTCATCGGAAGATCGTGTCGCAGTAGGCGACTCGCGAGGCCAAGGATGCCGCCGATCACGTACATCGCGGGGAGCGGCAAGCCCACCAGGGGCGGCTTGGCCCCGACTGCGTCCGCAGCCGTGGTGAGCAGTTCGCGCATGGACATGAAGCTTTCGGAGATGATGTAGCGCTCGCCGATGCGGCCTCGCCCTGCGGCGAGGAGAAAAGCGTCGGCCACGTCCTCGATCCCGACTACCTCCATCGATACGTCCTTGACATAGATGGGCATCTTGCCTAGCGCGGCCATCTGCACCATCAGGCCTTGACTGGGCTGAAAGTCCTGCGGCCCATACGGATTGGACACGCAGAGGGCGACGGCGGGCAGCCCGCGCTCGCGCGCGTAGCGAAGGACCATGTCTTCGGCCTTGCGACGCGATTCGATGTAGGCACCGCCCTTGCCAGGCCAATTGAACGGCATGTCCTCTGTGACGAGCTCACTGCCGTTGGCGATCGCGATCGTTCCGATGGTGCTGCAGAACACGAACCTGGTCAGGTGTGCCTCAGCGGCGACGTCGAGCACCCGTCGCAGACTCTCGACGTTGGTCTCGAACAACGGAGTTGGATCGCGCAGATTGAAACGCGTGTCCACGACGCAGTAGTACACGACACTGCAGTCGGCCATCGCAGCACGGAGCGCATCTTCGTCGCGGAGATCGCCATGGCAGCGCTCCACGTCGAGGTCGTCGATGGCGATGGTCGAACTCGACCTACGCAGGTACACCCGCACGTCGTCGCCACGCGCGACGAGCTTTCGGGTGACGTGCGAGCCAACGAAGCCGCTCGCGCCCATGACGAGCGCCTTGGTCAAGGTTACGACGCCCTTGCAGGCGAGTAGTTGGGCTTGCCAAGTCCAAGTACGTACTGCGCAATCATGTTCCTGAACACTTCGAGAGTGCCGCCATAGATGCCGACCAACGGCGCGAAGCGGTAGACATACTCCGAGATGCCATCGTCGACGGCACCGTCGGTCCCCCGCGGCAGCGCTGACGCGGCGCCGAGGAGGTCCATCAGATCCGGCGAGACGTCACGCATCGTCTGCGCCAGCGCGACGCGACCGAAGATGTTCGGCGTGGACAGCGCGACCTCCATGCGGGCGATGCTGCGGCCGAGCCGGTGCGCGACCGAACCGTCGTCGATGGCCTTGCGTCCGGCGCCGTCCGCCGTACCGACCAACTTCGCCGCCCTGTCGCAGGCGGTCACGAGAAAGCTGAACTGGTGAGACATGATCGCGACGTCCTGCAGACCGTCGGGCTTAGAGTCGACGGCCCCGTGTTCGGCGTTCAGTGGCTCGCGCAACACCGTCCACCCACCGTTCACCTCGCCGAGCCGGTACTTGTCGGGGACACGAACGTCGCTGTAGTAGACGACGTTGGTGCGGTCGCCGTCGACCGTCCGGATGCCCTGGATCTCGATGCCCGGCAAGTCAAGTGGCACGAGGAACATCGTGAGGCTCTTGTGCTTTTGCGCGGCCGGATCGGTATTGGTGATCAAGAAGACGTACTGGCAGTTGTGCGCGCCGGTGGTGAACATCTTCGAGCCGTTGATCACCCACTCGTCACCGTCGCGCTCCGCACGCGTCTTGCACGTCGCGATGTCGGAACCCCCCTCGGGTTCGGTGTAACCGAGGCACAGCCGAACGTGGCCGCTGTAGACCTTGGGCAGCACCTCGGCCTTGACTTCCGGCGTCCCGAACTTGGCGACCGACTTCGCGATCAACGTGGTGGTGCCCGCCGTCACCCAGGGCACGTGGGCCCGGCGCTTCTCCAACTGCCACAGTCGGTTTCGGAGCCGATTGAACCCACCTTCGGCTTCTGTCTTCCACTCCCCGGACAGGTATCCGGCCGCGCCAAGCGCGAAGTGTACGCCTTCGTCGAAGTTGTCGCCTGTCTCGCGGTCGCCACGAAGGACGTCTTCGGTCACGATTTCGGCGAGGAACGACCGCGCCTCGTCCAGGAATGCTTGATCGTCGTCGGACAGCTCGACCCTAGAGAAATCCATGTATGTCTCCTATCGCGTTTCGCGGTCCGCGACGATCCTGGCAATCTGCTTGGCGCTCGCACCAGGATCCCCACCGGCGAGCGGCCAACCCCTGGCGCGCAGCAGGTAGGCGCTAGCAGGGGCTTCCGCCGAAACACCAAGCCCGCCTTGGACGTGCACTGCCATGGTCGCCGCCTTCGACGCTTCCTCGGCCATGAACACGAACGCCGACGGCGCCAGTTCGGGCCGCTCGTCCGGTTCGTTGTCGAGGTACCAGGCGGCGCGCCGCGCAAGGCCGCGGCCGCCCTGGACGGTGATCGCCATGTTGGCCAACGGATGCGAGATGGCTTGCAGCGTCGAGATCGGGACCCCCAGGGTGTAGCGCGTCTTGGCGAACTCGGCCGCGATGGTCATGGTCTCTTCGACGAGTCCGGCCAGCGCCGCTGCGGTGAGCAGGCGCCACTCGTCAAGCGCGAGAGCGTAACTCGCCAAAGCCTCCTGACCGCTACCCACCACTGTCCTGGTGTCGGCGGCGGCCGGATCGACCCACGCCATCGGCAGCCGTCCGATGTTGTCCACGCGCGCGGGCCTGGTGCCGAAGCTCAAAAGGACTACATCGTCACCGTCGCGCACCACGATGTGATCCGCGATCGACCCGGACGGGATCAGCCGAGCACCCGTCGCAGGTTCGAGTTGCGCGTCGAGACCGGCGATCTGCTCGCCGGTGACGATCGGGCTGCCCTCGTCCAAGGCACCCAGCCTGGCCAGAAGCCGTGCGGTGCACACGTGGTCGATCCACGGCACCGGCGCGATGCTGCGACCCACTTCCTCGGCGATGAGGACGAGGTCGACCATCGTGGCACCGTCTCCGCCGACGGACTCTGGTAGCGCCATCGTCGTTGCACCGGTGGCGCACAACCGTTCCCACAGGCTCTTGTCGAATCCGACGGCCTCGGCGGCTCGGACGACCTCGATCGAGCAGTTGGCCTTGAAGAATTTCTGGTAGGCCGACTGAAGGTCTGTCTGGTCTTCGGACAGGCTGTAGTCCTCCCGACGCAGCGCGTACCGATCCATGTCAGTTCCCTTCTGAGCTCACGGCGCGTTCCGAAAAGAAGAACTCTTCCGCATTGTTATACAGATAGTTATTTAGTACGTCGTCGGGCAAGTCGAGCGCCTGAGCCTCCGGTACCACCCTGCTCATCTTCAGCACGGGCCAGTCCGACGCGAAGATCACCTTGTTCTTGCCGCGCGTACGCATGTAGTGCAGCAGGCTTTCCGGCAGCCGCTTAGGCGACCAGGCCGAGGTCATGATGCGCAGGTTCTGATATTTGATCAGCATTCGGATCGCGACGTCCCACCATGGGTCGGCCCCGTGGATCATGCACAACTTCAGCTCGGGGAAGCGCACGCACACCCGGTCCAGGTGAATTGGGTTCTGTACCTCACCGGGGATCGGTGGGCCTGGAAGTCCGGTGTTCACGCACAGTGGCAGCTCGAGTTCGGCGCACTTGGCATACAGCGGGTAGTAGACGGCATCACTCGGCGGATACATGCCGTCGCCCCAGAAGCTAGGTCCGACAGCGGTGTACGCCACCGGCAGGTCGTTGCAGATCGAGGCCAGCTCGCGAAGCGCGGGTACCGGGCGGAGCAGGTTGATGCCGCCCATCGCGAGGCTGAACTTGTCGGGTCGTTCTTCTACGAACTTGCGTGCGGTCACCGAGGGCTTGACGAGGTTGTCCATGAGGATCGCCTTGACGACCCCGTGCTGGTCCATTTCCTCCAGCAACCGAGGCAGCTCCACCTGGTCGTACAGCGACTGCGGTCCCTTGAAGTAATCGTCGCGCACCTTGAGCATGAACTCTGGCTGTTTTTGCGTCTCGCCGAAGTGGACGTTGGCTAGGCAATCAATGACCTTCACTTCGACACCGCCGCTTGACGAACGGCGGCATCCTTGGCCCAGCGATAATCGGCCTTGCCGTTGCCAAGCCGACGAACCTTGTCCACGAACACGTACTCCTTTGGCGCCTTGAACCGAGCCAAATCCGCTGCGCACAGCGCGGCGAGTTCTTCGGAAGGATCGGTCTGGTCCGGATGCAGTTGCACTAGCGCGACGACCTCCTGCCCCCACCGTTCGCTTTCCCGACCGACGACGAGTGCGTCCGCGACCGCGGGATGGGTGCGGAGCACGCCTTCGACCTCCTCGACGAAGACCTTCTCGCCACCGGTGTTCACGACGAGCGAGTCGCGCCCGTACAGCCGCAGGGTTCCGTCGGCCTCTAGCGATGCGCGATCCCCCGACACGACGACCCGTTGCCCTTCGACTACCGGGAAGGTCTTGTTCGTTGCCTCTGCATCATCGAAGTAGCCCAAGGGAATTCGGCCGGTACGGACCACCCAGCCGACTTCGTCCTCGCCAGCCTCGACGAACCGCGTGAGGTCGTCGGACACCACGGTCCCGCCTTCGCGTAGATCGAAGGTGTCACGACGCACGCCGACCTGACTGCGGCCGAAACCCATGTTCCCGGTCTCCGACGATCCGTACCCATTGATGACGGTGAGCTGAGGCAGCTTCTCCAGGAGTGCGCTGACATGCTTGGGATTGGTTGCTGCGCCGCCAGTTCCGATGGCAAACAGAGACGACAGGTCATAGTGGTTGCGGTGCAGCTCCTCGATCAACGGCGCGGCATAGGCGTCCCCGACCATCGTCATCATGCCGACCTTCTCACGCTCCGCGGTCTGCCACACCAGCGATGGGCTGAACTTCGTCCTGTCGTCGTATAGCACCACGGGCAGGCCTGCGAGCGCACCGGAGAAGATGGTCCACAGTCCCGCCGCGTGCATCAGGGGCGAGACGGCGAACCAAGGCGGTCCGGAGTTGGGGCACACCTTCGCGTGGATCTCGTCGGCAGATTCGTGATCGGCCCCGACCATCGACGAGACGTAGGTGTCGCTTTGACGCCAGAGCACGCCCTTGGGTCGACCGGTCGTACCGCCCGTGCAGTACATGATCACGTCGTCGGGCGAGCCGACGATGCGTCGATCCGGATCGCCCTGGGCCAAGACACCTTCCAGCGCAATGGCGCCGGGAAGTTCGGGTCCATCGCTGCCGTCGTCCACCGAGATCAGCAACTCGGCGCTCTCGGGAGGCAGCACGTCGGCGAACTTCGTGCCGAGCGACCGGTGGTAGACGACGGCCCGCGGCTTGACGTATGCGAGCAACTCGGCGATCTCGCGCGGCATGTAGTGATGGTTGACGTTGACGGGCACCGTGCGCGCCTTGAGGCTGCCGATCACCATCTCGGGATAGCGGTCGTTGTACATGATGAGCGCGACGCGATCCTGGCCGCACTCCCAGTTCTGCAGCTCGGCACGCTCGCGGTGAGCACCGAATCCCTTGTCCGCCAGGAAGTTGGCGAACCTGCGAGTACGTACGGCCATCTCTGCGAACGTGGTACGCCGCTCCCCGCACACCGTCATCGTGCGGTCACCGATGACTTCGGCGATGGCGTCGACGACATCGCCTATCGTCCATTCGCCCATGTCAGGCGGAAACCCGGTCGTTCACACCAAGTAGGTCGAGAGCGTTGTCCCGCATGACTTTCCGAGTGTCCTCGGCGCTGAACTCCGGGAACTGAGGAATGTCGGCGGTGAACGACATCGGGTCCGCCAGACCTTCGCCGTGTGGCCAATCGGAGCCGAACAGGATCTTGTCGACGCCGATGGTCTCGGCGAGCAGTTTCACGTCGTCCTCGTAGTAAGGGGCGATCCAGACGTTGTTGCGAAGCTGCTCCACCGGGTCTTCCTTGAAGTGGTACGGCGCAGTGTTGGCTGCCTTCTTGAGCCGCTTGATGAGCCGGTACACGAAATAGGAACCGTTCTCGATGCTTACCACCTTGAGCTTCGGGTGCCTGGTGAACACCTGGTGCACGATCATCGAGGCCATCGTGTCGTGAATCGCCCTGTCGTCGAGCAGGATCTGGTCGAGCGGATCCTTCTTGCCAAAGCCCTCGAACTTCGCCTTGCCACCCCACTGAGCGGCGATCGTCAGATAGCCGCTGTCGGACAAGTGGAAGCCCACGGGGATGCCGGCTTCGGCCAACCGCGCCCAGACCGGGTCGTGCAGCGGATCGCCAAGCGACCGTGGCTTGACCACACCGGGCACCGGCGCGGGCCGCACCAGCACGATCTTGGCGCCGTGCGCCAGCACGTACTCGACTTCCTCGACAGCCTTGTCGGGATCGGCGAGCGAGATGATCGGCGCCGAGATGATCCGGTGGTCGGGCCGGTCGAACCCCCAGTCCTCGTCGAGCCACAGGTTGAAGGCGTGCACCGTGGCCATCGTCGCCTCGATGTCGTTCTTGAGCGCCTCTTCGACGCCGCACGCGAACGTCGGCAGCATGAAGACGGTTTCGAGGTTCTGCCGGTCTAGAACCTTCACTCGCGCATCGCGATTCTGGTACTCGGGGTGGTCGGCCAACCGGTCGACCTTCATCAGCGAGGCGGGGTCGACGCCCTCGGGAATCTCGCCGCGGAACAGTAGATCAAGACAGCCCGGTTCGATGATGGGATCGAACGTCGGGTTGGGAATGAACTGGTTGATCTCACCGGCCATGACGGCGAAGGTGCGCTTGCCCTCGGTGAGCATCTGCACGCCACGACGTTTGAACTCCTTGGGCAAATGCCTCGTGCAGGAGTCGATCGTCTCGTAGTAGTGGTTGTCGACGTCAATCGCCTTGTAGTCCAGTGTCATTGGCGTGCCTTTCGATCCCTTTTCACTCGCTCAGGGGCGGGAAGTTCGGTGGGCGCTTCTCGAAGAACGCCGTGATGCCCTCGATGAAGTCGGGGCGTGACAGCGACTCGTGCATCAGCTTCTCGGCGCGGTCGCTCGCTTCGAAGACGTCGCGTAACGAATCGTCGTACATCTGTCTCTTGATCACCGCGAGCGACGTCGGCGAGCAGTTGATCGCCATCTCCTCGGCGTAGGCCAACGCCCGCGGCATCAAGTCCTCGGCCGCGAAGACTCCCGAGACCATGCCGAGTTCGAGTGCCTCTTCGGCGTAGAAGGTACGTCCGCTCAGCAGCAGCTCGACTGCGGCGCCGTGGCCGACGATGCGCGGCAGGATCCAGGAAATGCCGTACTCGGCGATGAGGCCGCGTCGAGTGAAGGCGGTGGTGAACTTGGCCCCTGCGGCTGCGAACCGAACGTCGGACATCAACGCGTGAGTCAATCCAATACCCGCACACCCACCGTTGATGGCCGCGACGATCGGCTTCCGTACCGCGGTGAAGAAATGTGGATGCCGCTCGCCGACGAGTTTGGTGACGTCGGTGTCGTCATCGATGGTCGCACCGGCGATGCTGTTCCCGCCGCCCATGTCAGCGCCAGCACAGATCGCCCGACCACTGCCGGTGAGAACGATCACGCGGACGTCGGGGTCTGCTTCGGCCCTGTCCATGCAGTGATACAACGCAGATGGCAACCCGCCACCCCATGCGTTCAGTCGTTCTGGCCGGTTGAGGGTGACCACTGCGACACCGTCATCGCGCGCGTCGTAGAGGACGGGGTTCTGCTCAACGGGGACGGGCAACGCGTCAACCTCAGTTACTCAAATTGGGCTTCAACCAGAAATTTGCTCTTACTGTACACCTATCGGTAGTACCTTCCGCAAGCCGACTTCGGTTACGCCTGGAGCAGTCCGAAACGCTGGTACGCCTCCCTGATCTGCGATTTTGCGGCGTCGGGCAGGACCGTCTGCGGCGGCCGCGAATGCGGATAGTCGCCGATCGGCAAACCAAGTACAGACGCGGCGTACCTGAAGGCGCTTCCCCAGTGCGTGAAGTAGTCGGCCCTACCGGGATAGACGGTGAACCACATGCCGCGATCGCGTTCGAACAGATCAAGCCCGGTGGCCTTGGCGTAGTCCATCGCCTCGATGAGCTTGCCGTCCCAGATGAGGCTCCAGTACTCACTGAAGACCCGATGCTGCGGCGTCTCCATGAGGTATCCCGTCGTCCCGAGTTGCGCCCCGCAGACGATGCCGTCCCGCAGCCAACCGGCCCGGTAGACAGTCGCGTCGCATTCCCAGATCTGCAGTTCGGGCGCCAGATCGTGCAGCATCCGACTGTTCGCCGGTCGAAAGGCGCCCTCCTTGGTGGCACACACCGCCGGAATCTCGGCAGCGATGCGTGCACTCTCGGCCGCTGTCAGGACGTAGCCCGAGGACGGCGAGTTGAACATGCCGAGCGCGATGTCGGTGCGGTCGGCGATGTAGTGGAAGAAGTTCAGCACTCCCTCGCCGCCGTGGCACTCCATGACCGGAGTCTGGATGTAGACGATGTCCGCGCCCGACTCCTGCGCATGTCGGGTCAGCTCGAGACAGTCCTTGGCGGCGGTGGCCGACGTACACGACTGCACCACGACGTCGGGATTGATGGCCCGCCCCTCTTCGATCGCGATCTCCAGCAGACGCTTTCGTTCTTCGAGCGTCAGAGCCCAGAACTCGGAGAGTCCGCTAGTGCACCACAGCATGTCGTGGCCGAGGTCGCCGACGCAGTAGCGCACCAGCGTGCGGTAGGCCTCCCAGTCGATGTCGTCGCCGTCGACGCCAGCGAACGGCGTGTAGAGCGAGTTGCCGATGCCCCGCAGCGTCTGCCGGGCCCATTCGCGCGCTTCCTTCGCCGTCGCCATGACCAGATTGCTCCCCCCGTCCGCAGGGCCTAGTCCCTCACGAACCCGTCCAGTTGGGTGCCCGCTTCTCCGCGAATGCCGTCGCGCCCTCGATCGCGTCCTTGGACGCGAAGACGGAGCCAAGGATTTCCATCTGCTTCTTCCACATCTCCTCCTCGCTCCACTCCGCGGACTTGACGATGACCTCCTTGGTCGCCGCCACCGCGAGTGGACCGTTGGCCGTGATGCGCTCGGCCAGTGCCAGTGCGCCCGCAAGCGCCTCGCCCGGCTCGGTCAGCACGTTGACGAAACCCCATGCTGCGGCTTCCTCTGCGGTGAAGCTGTCTCCGGTCAAGGCCAGCTCCAGCGCTTTCTGGTACGGGATCCGCTTTGGCAGTCTGAGCAACCCGCCACCTGCAGCCGCAAGGCCACGCTTCACCTCGGGGATGCCGAACTTGGCTGCCTTCGACGCCACGATCAGGTCGGTGGCCAACACGATCTCGGTGCCGCCTGCGAGGGCGTAACCCTCCACGGCTGCGATCAGGGGCTTGCGCGGCGGCCGCTCGGTGAACCCGATGCCGCGGCCAGGAATCGACGGCACCTCACCCGCTACGAAGGCCTTGAGATCCATGCCCGCGCAGAAGTTTCCGCCGGCTCCGGTGATGATCGCGACCGACAACTCGGGGCTGCCGTCGAGGTCGTCGACGGCGTCGGCCAAACCCTGTGCGACGGCCAGGTTGAACGCGTTGCGCACTTCCGGTCGGTTGATGGTGATGACGAGCGTTCGCCCTTGGCGTTCAGTCAAGACCTCGTTGGCCATCTTGCCCCTATCTCCGCGCCGCTTGGGGCGCCGTTTGCACGCGTACCGCGTGTTCCATTCATCGTTTCGCGGTGAATCTACTCTCGGCTGCCAGCGCCGAGTCAGCGGGTAACGACATTCTCGACGGGCTCGGCCAACGACTCGTCGCCGCCTCTCGCAGGCGCTCGTCAGATCTACCGCATACCTTTCGATATCGGCGTCTCATCGTCCTAACTGAATGCCTACCGGTAAGCTCCACGGTGACGCCGGTCACGACACGCGTTCGGAGCAGCTGTTCACCCACGGTTTGCCGGTAGATTGAGATCCGCCGTCTGGCGGCGACCTGCGCCAGACGCATGATCCCCGATGGAGGTGCCCTAGTGGCCAAGCCCGCGACCGCAGAAAAGCGCGTACGTCGCGAACGCGGTTCCATCAACCCCGACGACATCATCAACGGCGCATTCCAACTGGCCGAAGAGGTCGGCATCGACAATCTGTCCATGCCGCTGCTCGGCAAGCACCTCGGCGTTGGCGTGACGAGCATCTACTGGTACTTCCGCAAGAAGGACGACCTGCTCAATGCGATGACGGACCGCGCGCTCAAGCAATACGTATTCGCGACGCCCTACGTCGAAGCCAAGGATTGGCGCGAGACGCTGCGCAACCACGCACGCACGATGCGAAAGACGTTCCTGGGTAACCCGATTCTGTGCGATCTCATCCTCATCAGGTCGGCGCTGAGCCCGAGGGCGGCCAAGGCAGGCGCACTGGAAGTCGAGAAGGCGATCGAAAGTCTCGTCGAGGCTGGGCTTTCACCGCAGGACGCCTTCGACACGTACTCGGCCATGTCCGTACACGTTCGGGGATCCGTTGTGCTGCAGCGCCTTTATGACAAGAACCGGCAAGCCGAAGGTCGCCCCGGCGACTTCGAAGAGGCGATGGACATCGATCCCGAGACCACACCGCTGCTCGCCGAGGTCACCGCAGAAGGCCATCGAATCGGCGCGTCGGACGAGAACAACTTCGAGTACGGTCTCGAGCTGATCCTCGAGCACGCAGCCCGTCTGCTCGACCAACCATCGACGACGAAGCGCCGCAAGCGCCAATCGCCCGGCGCTGGGTGACTCAGACGATTTCCCGTTCCCTCAAGCCGGCGATTTCTGTTTCGCCATAACCGATTTCGGCAAGGACTTCGTCGGTGTGCTCGCCGAGCAACGGTGCCCGACGGCGGATGCTGCCCGGCGTCTTCGACATCCGGAACGGCGTCTCGATGATCGGCACTTCGCGGGACGCGCCGGGAAACTCGATCGGCTTGAGGTATCCCATTGCCCGGATGTGCGGGTCGTCGAGCACGTCTTGGGTCGAATGCATGGGCGCCGCAGGCAGTTTGGCCGCCTCCAGAGCCGCCAACACCTCGGCCTTGGTCTTGCCTTCGCACCATTCCTGCATGAGGTCGTTGAGCACGTCGCCATGCGTCCAACGTGAGTCGTCGTCGACGAAGCGCGGATCGTCGATCAGGTCCTCCCGGCCGATCACCCGGCACCAGCGCCTGAACATCGGTTGGCCTGCAATCTGCAGCAGCACCCACCCGTCGGTCACGCGGTAGAGATCGCACGGTGCCACCGACGCTCCTCGGTTGCCCATTCGCGGCTTGTCGACCCCGAGCAGGTGGCGCTCGATGAGGAAGGCGTTCGACATCATCAGCGCGGTCGGGAGCAGGGCACCCTCGACGTGCTGCCCCTCGCCCGTCTGACTGCGGTGGAACAGCGCCATCATCACACCGATCGTCAGCGTGAGCGCCGTGCCGAAGTCGGCCTGCGGTACGACGGTTCGGATCGGCATGTCGGGCAGTCCCTGGCGATAGACCGCACCAGAGAGCACCTGACCGGCGCCATCGAATCCGATCCGGTCGCTATAGGGACCACCTTCGCCATACGCGGTAGCGCTGGCCAGGATGATGTCGGGCCGGATCTCGCACAACGTCTCGTAGTCGAGCCGGTTGGCGCGCATCCCCGCGAGCGGCATGTTGGCGATCACCACGTCCGACCGTTCGACCAGCCGCCTGGTGATCTCCGCGCCCTCCGGCGTGGTGGAGTCCAGCGTCAGGGACCGCTTGTTTCGGTTGCACTGCAGGAAGGTCCCACCTTCGCCGCCCGCTGTCACGGACTGCACCCAGCGGTCCTCACCGCCTTCGCGCTTCTCGACTCGCAGCACGTCGGCACCCATGTCGGCGAGTAGCGCGCTGCACCACGGAGCGGCGATGAACCGGCCGTAGTCCAGTACCCGTATCCCGTCGAGGACACCTGCCATTGCTCCACCTACCGCCGAACGTGGGTTACCAGAACGCTTTAGGGCCCTCGAGCGTGACGGTAATCCACGGTCGACGCGAAGAGCGAGTGGCCTAGACCTCGACGATGACGGCGCCGCCTTGGCCGCCACCGGCGCACATCGCAGCCATGCCGATGCCACCGCCGCGGCGCTGGAGCTCGTAGACAAGCGTGGTGACCATGCGCGCGCCCGAGGCGGCGATGGGGTGTCCGAGGCTGCAGCCGCTGCCGGAGAAGTTCACGAGTTCCTCGTCGAGGCCGTACTCCTTGCATGCCGCGATCGGCACGGACGCGAACGCCTCGTTGATCTCCCACAGCGCGATGTCGGACGGCTTGAGTCCGGCCCGGCCCAACACCTTGTCGATCGCCGCGAGCGCGCCGAGGCCGCAGTCGCGAGGCGGAACGCCCGCCGCGGCCCACGCCTTGACGGTCGCCATCACGCCGAGGTTGTTGGCTGCTACGTAGTCGCTGTCGACCAACGCCACCGCGGCACACGCGTCGTTGGTGCCGCTGCTGTTGCCCGCGGTGATCGAGAAGCCCTCGATCTCCGGGTGCAGGACCTTGAGGCCTGCGAGCTTCTCGGCGGTGGTGTCGCGGCGGGGGAATTCGTCGACGCTGAAGTCGATCACCGAACCGTCGGGCAGTTCCACTTTCAAGGGGACGATCTCGTCGACGAACTTGCCTGCGTCGATCGCGGCGATCGCGCGCTGATGCGACCTGGCCGCCCACGCGTCCATCTCCTCGCGAGTGATGCCCTTCGACTGCGCGGTGTTCCAGCCGACCGTGATGGACATGTCCTTGGCCGGCGCATCCGGCGTCTCGACGTGCGTCGGCGGCATCCACCGCTCCTCGAACTTCAGTTCGGGGCCGGGGATGCGCCAGTTGGTGAGCGGCGTCATCGACAGCGACTGCACGCCACCGGCGATCAGCGCGCGCTCCATGCCGGAGCCGATCTGCGCAGACGCGTTGCCGATCGCCGTCAAGCTGCCTGCGCAGTGCCGGTTGACCGACTGCCCCGGAACGTGTTGCAGGCCAGCGGCATCAGCGGCGTAACGCGCGAGATCGCCTCCGCCGTAGTGTGATTCGGCGAAGATGATGTCATCGATGTCGGCAGGGTTGATGCCGGACCTGCGAACCACCTCGGGGAGAACGGTCGTGATCAGGGTCTCCGGCGGAGTGTTGACCAAGGTGCCCTTGAAGGAGCGACCGATTGCGGTCCGAGCAGCGCCGACGATGACAGGTGTGGACATGTGCGAAACCTCGCTTCGATGGGAAACGTTACAAAAGTAACAGAAACTGTAGTGTTAACGGTAAGTGACGGGCGTCACTGTGGCTCCGGGACGTGGAAGTGCTCGTCCCGCAGCCGGAACGCCTCCCTGGTTCCGTGCTGGGCACGGGTCTTGACGAAGTTGAACTCACCCTCGGAGAACTGCAGGTTGGTCCCGTAGGCGTGGAAGAGGTAGCTCGCCACCTCTTCGCCCTGGTAGGCCTGGCTCTGCTCGACCCACCGGAACGCCTCCTTGGCGATGACGACGCCGTCTGCAGGCATCTTGGCGACCTTCTGCGCCCAGTACCAGGCACGAGCGGTCACGGCGTCGGGTGCGCACGTGTCGGTGAAGACGCCGAGGTGCTCGACCTCGCCGGCGGTGATGATGTCGCCGGTCAGCAGCATCCGCCTGGCCAATACGGGTCCGAGCCGGTGGAAGAACATGTGCAGGCTGCCGAGGGCGGGACCCAGGAACCTCGTCGCGGGCATGCCGATCTTGGTGTCGCGCGCGATGACCGAGATGTCGGTCATCAAGGCCATCTCGAACCCGCCACCCAGGGCGTACCCGCTGATCTCACCCACGGTGACCTTCGGAAAGCCCATCAGATTGTGGTAGAAGCCGAACGACTTGCGATCGACGGTGAGCCGCCGCCGCTGACTGGGCCGACTCTTCTTCGGCTTGTTGTCCTCGCCCGAGCGCTCATCGCCGTACCAGCCGTAGGCATTGTTCATGTCTGCACCGGTGGAGAAGACACCCTCGGCGCCGCGCAGCAGGACGACCGTGATGTCGTCGTCCTCGGCGACGACGTCGAGGCAGCGCCCGACGGCGTCACGCATCGTGGCGTCATACGAATTGCGCTGCTTGGGATTGTTGAGGGTGATGGTGGCAATCCGGAGGTCTCGGTCCACGTCGAAAAGCACGCGACCATCGCCGCTTTCGAGGCTCGATGTCATCGGTTCTCCTTGTCGGCCGCCGAGCGGCCATTGACGTACGGGTGGGCACCAAGGTGATCGGAGCCAGATATCAGCTTCGCCTCGATCGTCTTGTCCATGCCAAAGGCGAGCGTGTTGCGACGGGCCGCCGCAAGATGGTCTTGCGCAAGTCGAATCGCCCTGCTGCGATTGCCATCTCGGATGGCGTCCACGATCCGCTGATGGTCGCGTAGTGCCGCACGCATCGTGGCGGTGTTCATCGCCTTGTCGGCTCCGTCGCCCTTGGCGGGCGAAGCGACGGGAGGGACGGGAGCCGACTCATCACTCCACACGGCGGACTCGTGTGCCGACCAGATGTACTCCAGCGAACCGATCAAGAGGATCATCGGTTCGTTGCCGCACCTGGACACCAGCGCCTCGTGGAACCTACGAGCGTTCGGCACGTAGCGCCCCATGTCTTCGAATTGTTCTGTCTGGATTCGGATCTCGGCCTCTAGGTGCGGGACGACCTCGGTCAGCCGGTCCTCTCGGACGGCACACATCCCGGCACACACCGGCTCCAGGTACATCAGCGCGCCACTCACGTCGGCAGGGGTCGAGTCACGCGATTGCAGCACCATGCCGATCATGTGTGCGGTGCGTTCGGCCGACGGCAGGTGCACCACGGCTCCGCCCACGTTGCCGCGGCGCACCGAGACCAACCCGTCCGTCTCGAGAATGTGGATCGCCTCGCGCAACGCAGGGGGGCTGACGCCGAATTCACCGAGAAGCTGTTCCTGGGCCGGCAGGACGTCGCCCTCCTTCAGCCTGCCCGACAGGATGTCGTCGCGCAGTCGCGACGCGAGGATCTCGGCGACCCTCGGCTGGCGGATGCGTGGCACGGTCATGGAGTCCGCCGTGGCCCGAACTCGTATCCGACGTGGCGCTCGGGCGGAATCGGTCTGGCCGTCACCTCACCGATGCACAGCACGTCGTCGGCGATGAGCAATCGCACCGTCGAGGTCGCCATCGGCGCACCTTCGGTGGCCTCGGTACGGACGATGTCGAAGCTCAAGTCGGTGAGCAACGGAACCGGTCTGCGATAGGTCACCGTCATCGTCCTCGTCATTCCCGATGAGCCGGTCGCGAGGTTGTGATGCTGCACGACACAGTCGACGAACACCCCGAGGAATCCACCGTGCACGAAACCCGGTGGGCCCTCGTAGACGACGGGAAAGGTGATGCGACCGGCGGCCGAACCGTGTTCCATCCGGTCGAACCGGTACTCGGGAACGCTCGGATTGAAGTCCCCGACGTCGAAGGCATGCTGCAGGTACACGCGACGGACACCGTCTGGATCCGGGCCGACGCGCGGCGCGAAGTCGGGTGGCGCGGCCGCGTCGAGCTCCGCTTCCCACTGGGCGAATTTGGCCAGCATCGCTTCGACGGTGGGGTGGGCGTGCTCTAGAGAAATGAGCAGGCCGGTAAGCCTGCGCATCGCAGCAGCGGCAGCGACGGTCTGCGGCAGCGGTTGCTCACCGAAGCGCGGACTGCCGGCCATTCCTCGGCTCCCTCCGCCACCGCACCGACCTTCCGTCGATGTCCTTTCCTTGCTAACTTGTACAAGATAGCAATCGTAGTGCCTACTGTATGGGTAACCATAACGAAGCGGAAGGGGTGGGTCACGGTGGATGGCGAGCCCGGTGCGGTTGCGGCCGACGGAGCCGTGACGGTGACCCGCGACGGCGCAATCCTCCGCATCACCCTGAATCGGCCAAATCGGCGAAACACGTTGACCCATCAGATGATCGACGTCTTGGTAGCCGAATTGTCCGCTGCGGCAACAGACGACGAGTTGCGCGCCGTACACATCTGCGGCGCCGGCGACGACTTCTGTGCGGGCTCGGACCTGGTAGCGGCGAACTCCAAGGGTGAACGGCCGCGCACCGGCGACCTGGTCCGCCGTGTTCCGTTGCAGGCGCATCGCGTCGTCGAGCTCGTCGCAACCATTGCGCTGCCCGTGGTGTGCACGGTGCGTGGCTGGGCAGCCGGCCTCGGCTGCAATCTCGCGATGGCCGCGGACTTCACGGTGGCAAGCACCGAAGCCGTGTTCTGGGAGCCCTTCATTCCACGGGGATTCAGCGCGGATTCCGGGTCGACGTGGCTACTTCCCCGGCTCGTCGGCGTGGCGAGAGCGCGACGGATGCTACTTCTCGGCGAGAAGGTCAGCGGGACCGACGCCGCCGACTGGGGCATGATCCACGGCGCCGTCGGATCCGCCGAGCTCGACGACAGCACGGAGCAGTTGCTCGCCAGCCTGGCTGCAGGACCCACGGTCGCCATCGGGCTGACGAAGCAGGCGCTGCACGCCGGCCAGTACACCACGTTGACGCAAGCCATGAACCAAGAGCTCTACAACCTGGAACTAGCCTGTCGCACAGCAGACTTCAAGGAGGGCGTCGCGGCGTTTCGCGAGCGCCGCGACCCCGACTTCACCGGACGATGACCGAAGGGAACCAGATGTCATACGACACCATCAAGTACGAGGTCGACGGCCACAAGGCCACCATCACGCTCAACCGACCCGACGCTCTCAACGCGCTCAGCCCCCACATGATCACCGAACTCCGAACCGCCTACGACATCGCGGAGAACGACGACGACGTCTGGATTCTCATCGTTACGGCCAACGGCCGCGCGTTCTGCAGCGGTGCCGACGTCAGCCAAATCCCCGAGGACGGGAAGGTCATCAACGAGCGCCCCTACCTATCGACCTACGACCAGTGGGAGGCGCCGCAGGAAGGCACCCCGCCGTTTCGGCGGATGGCCAAGCCGGTTTTGGCTGCCATCAACGGAATCTGTTGTGGCGCAGGCCTTGACTGGGTCACCACCGGAGACATCGTCATTGCCTCGGACCAGGCGACGTTCTTCGACCCGCACGTGAGCATCGGACTGGTGGCCAGCCGCGAGATGGTCCGCCTGGCTCGGGTCCTGCCGCGCAACATCGCACTGCGGACGGCGCTGATGGGCAAGCACGAACGGATGTCGGCGCAACGCGCCTACGACCTCGGCATGATCAGCGAGGTCGTCGAACACGACAAGCTGTTGGAGCGAGCCCACGAGATCGCCGACATCGTGAACTCCAATGCGCCCCTGGCAGTGCGGGGCACCCGATTGGCGATCCACAAGACGCTCGACCTGCCGTTGAACGAGGGTGAGATCTTGGCCGAGTCGTTCCGTGAGCGCAACCTGCACACGGAGGATTCCCTCGAAGGCCCAAGGGCGTTCATCCAGAAGCGGGCGCCCAACTGGAAGTGCCGGTAGACGGGAGTCATCTGATGGACACCATTTCGCTCGACGTCGACGCTGCGGACCGGGTCGCCACGATCACCCTAAATCGCCCCGATCGGCTCAACGCCTTCAACCGCGCGATGTGTCACGAGATGGCCGATGTCTGGCGCACGGTCAAGCACGATGACACGGTCAACGCGGTCGTGTTGCGCGCCAACGGAGACCGCGCATTTAGTGCAGGCCTCGACATCAAGGAGAAATACGGCCAGCCACAGGTCGTCTGGAACCACGAGGATCCTGGCGAATTGCTCAGCCCCAAATGGCAGAAGATGTGGAAGCCGGTCGTGTGCGCGGTGCAGGGCATGTGCACCGCTGGGGCGTTCTACTTCGTCAACGAGTCGGACGTGGTGATCTGCAGCTCGGACGCCACGTTCTTCGACTCCCACGTCAGTTCCGGGCTGGTGTCCGCCTTGGAACCGATCGGCCTGATGCGCCGGATCGGACTCGGCGATACGTTGCGAATCGCGTTGTCCGGCAACGACGAACGAGTGAGCGCGCAGACCGCGTTGCGCATCGGCCTGGTCACCGAAGTGGTGGACCGAGACCAACTGTGGACCCGTGGCCACGAGCTCGCAGCCTCCATCGCGGCCTTCCCGACGACTGCGACACAGGGCACCGTCAAGGCGATCTGGGAGTCGTTGGACAAGCCCTACCGGTCCGCGATGGACCAGGGATTGATCTATACCAGGCTCGGAAATCCCATTGGCGTAGGCGAATTGGCCGCACAACCGCTGACCGAGCGGCGCCCACCAAGGATTAGGTGATGGACCACCCGTTAGGTCAGCGCATTCGTGACGTGCTGGCCATGCAACCCGACGCCCCCGCGATCGAACACGACGGCCGGTGGTGGAGCTGGGGACAACTCGCCCAGTTTGCGGACCGCATGGAGGAACTGGTGCCGCCCGGCTCGCAAGTCGGCGTATTGCTGCGCAACCGTCCTGCTTACGTCGCGACGCTGCTCGGACTGTTGCAGGCCGGTGCAACGCTCGTCGTCGTCAACCCGTCGCGCGGCGACGACCGCATCCGCGCCGACGTTGCTGCGCTGGACCTCCCGATGCTCATCGGTTCCCAGGACGACCTCGACGCCGTCGTCACCACGTCATCTCGCAAGTCACCGCGCACCGCCGTCGTCACCATCGCCGAACTCGACGATCTCCCGATAGTCGCGCAGGCAACCGCGCCAGCGCCCAGTGAGGGTCGACCGGGGGTCGCGGTGCGGATGCTGACCAGTGGCACGACCGGGCCGCCGAAGCGCATCGACCTCACCTACGACATGCTCGCGCACAGCGTGATGAGTGGCCCGGGGCCGACCGAGTTACGGCGTGGCGTAGCGATCGTGAACGCGCCGCTCGTGCACATCGGTGGCGTGTTCCGCGTGCTTCAGTGCGTCGCCGAGGCCCGATCGTTCGTACTGCTGGCACGATTCGAGCTAGAGCGTTGGGCGGCCGCCGTCCGTGCACACCGGCCACGGGCGGTGTCGCTGGTGCCCGCCGCGCTGCGCATGGTGTTGCACTCGGACCTCACCCGCGACGACCTGAGCAGCATCCAGGCCGTCACGTCGGGCACCGCTCCGTTGTCCGCCGACGACGCCGACGCGTTCACCGACAAGTACGGAATCCCCGTGTTGACCTCATATGCGGCAACGGAGTTCGGCGGCGGCGTGGCTGGCTGGTCACTTGCCGACCATCGGAGGTTTTGGACGACGAAGCGTGGCAGCGTCGGCCGGGCGACCCTCGGCGCGCAGCTGCGCGTCGTGGACGACGACGGTGCGCCACTGCCGCCTGATGCACCCGGTCTATTGGAGGTCAAGCCAGGACAACTTGGGCCCAACACCGAGTGGATCCGTACCACCGACATCGGTCGGATCGACGCGGACGGCTTTCTGTGGATTCTCGGACGCGCCGACCAGGCCATCATCCGCGGCGGCTTCAAGGTGATGCCCGACGACGTGCGCGTAGCGTTGGAGGGCCATCCCGCCGTTCTGGGTGCGGCAGTGGTCGGGCTCGCGGACGACCGGCTCGGTGAGACACCGGTCGCAATGGTCGAAATCCGCGAGGGAATCACCTCGGCCGGACTTTTGGAATATCTGCGAACGCGTTTGGCACGCTACGAGATTCCCACCGACATCGCCATCGTCGACGCCATCCCAAGGACCCCGTCGGGGAAGGCCGACCTGGCCGCGGTGCGGGATCACTTCGCCAAGTCGACGATCACGTCGCGAGGTCCTCGTGGGTCCTGACCGTCTCACGCTCGGCGAGCTGGTAATTCGGCAGGCGAGGTCACGGTCCGAGCACGCGCTGCTGTTGTGCGACGACGAAGTCTTGAGTTACGTCGCGGCGGAGCGTCGTTCCGCGCTGTTGGCGCGGGGGCTCGTCGCGTTGGGTGCAGGCAAGGGCACCCACGTCGGGCTGCTCTACCCCAACGGTGGGGACTTCGTGATCGGCATGTTCGCCGCGGCGCGGATCGGTGCGGTCGTGGTTCCGTTCACCACCTTCGCGACCACGCGTGAGCTTGGCGAGCAGCTGGCCGCCGCCGACGTTTCCATTCTGCTCGCCGCGCCGTCGTACAGATCGCACGACTACGTCCAGCGTTGCGGGGAGGCGCTCGGAGTTGACGGCTTCGACCTCTCGCAGCGTCTATTCACCACGGCTGCACCGCAATTGCGATACGTGGCGTTCGACCAGGACGACGTCACGAGGCTCTCCGACCGTGTCGAGGAGGAGCTGCTGCGCGCGATGGAGGACGACGTCGACGGAACCGATCCCATCGCGATCATCTACACCTCGGGCTCGACCGCTGCGCCAAAGGGTGCGGTCCACACCCACGCGTCGATGCTCAGCCACCAGCGGAACCTGAACGCGATTCGCGGGCTGCACGACGACGATCGCTTGTTCTGCAACTCCCCGTTCTTCTGGGTAGGCGGGTTTGCGTTCGGACTGCTGGCGACGCTGGTCGCCGGGGCCACGCTGGTCTGCTCGAACGCCGTCGATGCGGCCGACACTCTCGACCTGCTAGAGGCTCAGCGGCCCACCGTGACCAATGGATTCGCCGCAGCCATCGCACACCTGGCCCGGCACGACAGCTTCGGCCGCCGCAACCTATCGTCGATGCGCCGAGGCAACCTCTACCCCATCATGGCTCCAGACTCGCGGCCGCGGGACGTCGAACTGCGACACAACATGTTGGGCATGACCGAGGCGGGCAGCGTACTGCTTCTCAGCGGCGACGAAGGCGATCAGCCGGAGTCGCGGCGCGGGTCGTACGGCAAACCCGCGCCAGGGTTCGACGTTGCGATCGTCGACCCCGAGACATCGGTCGCCGTCGACGAGGGTGCGGTCGGCCAACTCCTGATCCGCGGTCCGCACCTGATGCAGCGGTATCACCGGCGCAGCCGCGAGGAAAGCTTCGACGCCGACGGCTGGTTCCACACGGGCGATCTCGTATGCGCCGACGTCGACGGCTTCATCTACTTCATCGGTCGACGCGGGTCGATGATCAAGACCGCGGGCGCCAACGTCTCACCCGCCGAGGTAGAACGCTCGATCGCCACGGTGACCGGCGGTGCGGTCGCCCACGTCGTCGGCCTGCCCGACCCGGAACGTGGCCAAGTGGTCGCGGCCGCGGTCGTGGTGGCCGACGTCGAGTCATTCGACGCCGACCAGCTGAGAAAGGCGCTCTTTGCCGAACTCTCGGCTTACAAGGTGCCCCTCAGGATCGTCGCTCTGACTGCCGCCGAGGTCCCCCTGCTGTCCAGTGGGAAGGTCGACCTGCGCGGCCTGCTGAAGGTCTTCGATGCCTGACACCATCGATTCGTTGCTCCGGCGGCGCGCCGCCGAGCACCCCGCGAAACCAGCGGTCATCGACCCGACCTCGCGGATCAGCTACCGCGAATTGGACACCACCACAGCCGATCTCGCGGCTACGTTCGTCGCGTCCGGTGTAAGCAAGGGCACACGCGTCGGGCTCATCATGCCCAACGGAGTCCGATGGATTCAGATCGCGCTGGCGTTGACGCGCGTCGGTGCCGTACTGGTTCCGCTCAGTACGCTTCTGCAGCCGAGGGAGCTGGTGGCGCAACTCCGGGTCGCCTCGGTGCAGTACGTCGTCACGGTCACCGAGTTCCTTGGCCACCACTACGTCGACGAGTTGACGCTGGCACACCCGAAGTTGCCTGCACTACGTGCCTTTTGGACTGACGACTCGCTCGCGGCCAAGGCCGCGGACGCAGGCGCGGCTGGCGTGGTCGACGCCATGTGTCATGCCGTCTGCCCCAGTGACCCATTGCTCATCGTGTTCACCTCGGGCAGTAGCGGAACGCCGAAGGGGGTCGTGCACTCTCATGGCAACGCCCTTGGCGCCGTTCGGTCCGGCTTGACGGCGCGCTGCATCGATGCCAACACCACGCTGTACCTGCCGATGCCGTTCTTCTGGGTCGGCGGGCTTGGCGGCGGCGTACTGTCCGCGCTGCTTGCCGGCGCCACGCTGGTCACCGAACCGACGCCCAAGCCCGAGAGCACGCTGCGGCTGCTCGAACGAGAGCGCGTCACGTTGTTCCGCGGTTGGCCCGACCAAGCGCAAATGCTTGCTAGGCAATTGGATTCGGTTGGAGCCGACCTGTCCTCGCTGCAGTCCGGCAGCCTGGAGGCTCTCCTTCCCCCGCACCTCCGCTCTCGACCGGGGGCGCGAGCGAGACTGTTCGGGATGACGGAGTCGTTCGGGCCCTATTGCGGCTACCGTGCCGATACCGACATGCCGGAATCCGCTTGGGGCAGCTGCGGCCGACCGTTTCCCGGCATGGAGGTCCGTATCGTCGACGTCGAGGACGGCGCTCCCGTCGACACCGGCACCGTCGGCATGATTCAGATTCGGGGCCCGCACATCCTTCGTGGAATCTGCAGGCGCAGCCGTGAGGACCTCTTCACCGCCGACGGCTTCTATTCCACCGGCGACCTCGGCCACCTCGACGAGAAAGGGTTCATGTTCTACCACGGTCGTTCCGATGACATGTTCAAGTGCGGCGGCGCCACCGTCTACCCAAGCGAGGTCGAAGAGGCGTTGCGTACCGTCGACGGGGTCATCGGAGCCTTCGTCACCAAGGTGGCTTCCGACACGGGTGATCGAGTGGCCGCGGCCGTCGTCTGCGACACTGCCACGATGTCTGCCTCTACCCTGCGCGAGGCGGCACGAACCCTGTTGAGCGCGTTCAAGGTTCCCACGGTATGGCTGTTGACGGACACCGACGACATGGTACCGAGGGGTTCGACCGGCAAGGTGGACGTGCAGCGACTTCGCGAAATACTCACCGAGACAGCGAAACTGGAGGATGCATGACGGGTCGGCTAGAGGGCAAGGTCGCCTTCATCACGGGGGCGGCGCGGGGCCAGGGCCGCGCGCACGCCATACGGATGGCGACCGAGGGTGCCGACATCATCGCCGTGGACATCGCAGGCGCCCTGCCGCCGTCGGTCAAGTACGACCACGCCAGCCGTGCAGACTTCGACGAGACCGTGCGACTCGTCGAGGCGACGGGGAGGCGGATCCTGGCGTCGGTCGTCGACACCCGTGATCATCCCGGGCTAACGCAAGCAGTCGCCGACGGCGTCGCCGAACTCGGCCGACTCGACGTCATCGTCGCCAACGCAGGCATCGCCGCACCGCAGACGTGGAACGAGATCACGCCCGAGTCGTGGCGTGACGTCATGGACGTCAACGTCACCGGAACCTGGAACACCGTCATGGCGGGCGCCCAACACGTCATCGACGGAGGAAGGGGCGGGTCGATCATCCTCATCAGCTCCGCTGCCGGCCTGAAGATGCAACCGTTCATGGTGCACTACACCACCAGCAAGCACGCAGTCACGGGCATGGCAAGGGGATTCGCGGCCGAGTTCGGAAAGCACTCGATCCGGGTGAACAGCGTGCATCCCGGCCCGGTGCTCACCGACATGGGCTCGGGCACGATGGCCAGCGAGATCGGTCGGACCATCGAAACGTATCCCCAGTTGAGCAGCATGCTGCTGGGCTTCTTGCCCATGGGCATCTGCGAGACCAGCGACATCGCCGACGCCGTGCTATGGCTTGCAAGTGACGAGTCGAAATTCGTTACCGCTGCCGCCATCCCGGTCGACGGTGGCACGACCCAGTATTGATTCCGCGCAGACGTCCACCGACTAGCCCGAGCCAAGGAGCACCGATGCACACGGCCACGCAGACGCCTTATCTGGTAGCAGAGAAGGACACCTTCCTACCCAACGAGATAGCCCAGGGCGGTTGGGGTCCCACCGTCGGCGGCCAGGTCGTCGGCGGCCTGTTGCCAGAACGGTCGAACTGAAGCGCGCTGACGACGACCTCGTCCCAGCGCGCTTCACCGTCGACATCCTGCGGCGCGTCGCCACCGCACCCATACGTGTGTACGCCGACGTGGTGCGGGTAGGTCGGCGGATGCAAGCGATCGACGCGACGATGACCCAGGACGACGAGATCGTCGCACGTGCATCGACGCTCTACCTTCGTCGCAGCGAGCAGCCGCCTGGAGTGCCGTGGACCACGAGCGTTTCGATGCCTCCGCTACCCGAAGAGCCCGTCCAGGTCGATGGGTCCAAGCCGATGTTCATCACCGCATACGGTCGCGATACGAGCAACGGGGACAAGGCATTCGAGTGGCAGCACGACGGTCCGCGCTACGCATGGATCCGTGAGATCCGGGCATTGGTCGGCGGCGAGGAGTTGACCCCGTTCGTCCGTGCCGCGATGGCCGTCGACGTCACCGCGTCCCTCACCGGATTCTCGACCGTCGGACTGGGCTTCATCAACGCCGACTACACCCTCGCGTTGTGCCGACTGCCGGAGGGACCCTACATCGGGTTGGCCTCGCTGACGCACTACAGCGCTGCCGGCATCGCTACGGGAACCGCAAGCCTCTTCGACACCAGCGGCCCGATTGGCACTGGCGTCACCACCGCCGCCGCCAACCCCAACTTCGCGCCGAAGTCTGGTTAGACGCCCGGCGACGCACCGACCATCGACGTAACTGCAAGCGCCCTGCGCAGGAATGCCACCTGGTCCGTCGTGGCCTTCTCGAACCAGTCGTGGCCAGGCCACACGTCGAAGTGATCGCACGGATAGTGATGCACCTCTGCGCGGCCGTGCACCGCAGTCTTGACGATGGATTCGGCCGGGACGTATCGGTCGAAGTCCGCAATCTGTACCAGAAGCCGGCTCTTCAATCTCTTTGCGGCAGACGTTGTCCGGATCGCGCCGAGCTCGAAGCCGACGGCGACGTCGACCTCGTTGCGCCACGTCGGCCCGGCCATCGCGGTGTAGCTCTCGAAGGCCCCGTCGAGTGCGAGCGCACCCGGCTCGCCCGGTCGCGACACCAGTGGCATGAGCTTGGCCGCTCCCCCACGCGCGAGGCTGATGCGACTCGCGATGCCCAAGGCCGTCCACCGAACAGCCGTGCCGACGCCCCGCGAACCGGCGGACGCGCGACTCGCGGCCATCCCGCTCGTCAACGGGGTCATCGCGATGACCGCGGCGACGTCGGTGCGGTCGGCCGCGACGTGGAACACGTGTCCGCCCGACAGGGACGTACCCCAGATCGCCACGCGCGCGGGATCCACTCCGGAGAGCGTCTTTCCGGCATCGACCGCGGCGTGGTAGTCCTCGATCTGGCGCTTGATCGAAATCGATTGTCGCGGTTCACCATCTGAGGCCCCGAAGCCGCGGAAGTCGAATGCCAGCACGTCGACGCCCGCGGAACTGATGCGCTCGGCGAACGCTTGCAGACCGGCGTCCTTGGTGCCGCCAAAACCGTGCGCCATTACGACGACCGGCCGCCCCGAGGGGCCGGCGAAGGCGTCGCCCTGGCCAGGGAAGTGCCAGGCGCGACACGTCACGCCGTCGGAAGGAAAGCTGACGTCGTGATGGGTCGGGTGGGTCACGCCGTCTCCTGTTCCTCTGCGGCGCTGCCGATGATGCCGTAGATCGTGCTGAGCCAGATTGCGGCGGCACCGTCCATCAACTGCTGACGGGTCAGCGACCCACCGAGTGCGAGCCTTTCGAGGAGCCGATCGTTGAGTTCGAGCAACACCGATGCGAGCACGTCGGCGTCGAGACCGTCCGGAGCCTTGCCCGCCGATCTGTCGGCGCGAATCATCGCCGCGACCGAATCCACGAACGACCCGCGCGCGTCGTCCCAGATGTCGCGAACCGACGCGCTCGAACCGCGCGCCTCCAGCATCGCCCGAAACAGGTGCCCGTGCTTTTCGCACGTCGCGAAAAGGCCGTCGAGCATGGCGTAGATGCGTTGTCGCGGGGGATCGTTGGCCGTGGTGAAGGTATCGTTGACCGCGAACGTCGCATCGAGAATTCGTTCCATCAGCGCCGCAACCGCCGCACCCTTGTTCTCGAAGTAGAAGTAGAACGCCGAACGGGTGACGCCTGCCTGCTTGGAAATCTCGGCGATGTTGATGGCGTCGAGATTGGACTCCAGCAGCCACGTGTCGAGCGCATCGAGGATGGCCTCGCGACGATGGTCGCTGCGTTGTGGCGGACGGCGGTCGGTTTGCGATCTCATGCCGACGCCAGCCGTCCCGCTCGCTTGACACCCGCAGGAAGCTCGCGGGTCCGTATGTCGTGTTCGTAATGGAAGTAGTCGACTTGCTGTGTGTGACGGGGACTTTCGGTGCAATGACCTGTGTAGAGCTTCTGATCGGCATCGATGACGCGCTCCATCTCGGCGGCAGAGGGAAGCGCGTACCGACCGACTGCATATGCGGCGAGCAGACGCGATTGGCACTCGACGAACGGGAAGAGCGTCGGCACCGACTGGGCGAACCCGATGAATGCGAGATCGGAGAAGCCGGGTTTGAACATGCGCTTGTACAGACGAATGTGGTTGTCCGTAGCGCTGATGAAGTCCCGATCGAAGAAGGGAAAGGTGATGTTGTAGCCGGTGGCGTACACGATGACGTCGAAGTCGTCGCTGGTGCCGTCGGTGAAGTGCACGGTCGATCCTTCGAGGAGAGACACGTTGGGCTTGGGGATGACGTCGCCCGACCCGAGCCGCAGCGGCAGCTCCACCGATTGGGTCGGATGTGCTTCGAAGAGCTTGTGATTCGGCGCAGGCAATCCGTACATCGTCGGGTCTACCCCCAGGAGGGGCGCGGCTAGCTGGACGGCCTTTCGCTGCCAGGACAGCGGTATGTGCGGCGAGGTCCTCCAGAGCGTGTCGCCGGGTCTGCCCGCGATGTACTTCGGGACGATCCAGGCACTCGACCGAGTCGACAGCGTGACGGTGTTCTGCAATGCCTTCGACGACAGCTCGACTGTGATGTCGGCGGCGCTGTTCCCGAGGCCGACGACCAGGATTCGCTTGCCCGTCAGGTGCAGCGGCGTCCACGGGTCGATGTAGTGGTGCGAGTGGATGGCCTCGCCATCGAAGCTCCCGGGGAAGTCGGGCAGCCTCGCGTCCCAGTGGTGCCCGTTCGCGACGACGAGTAGGTCGAATTGGCGTGTGTCACCACGCTGGTCGGTGATGTGCCACCCGCCGCCGTCCGCACGAGCGGCATGGGCCACTCCGTTGCGAAACTCGATGTTTTCGAGAAGCCCGAACGCCTCGGCGTAGGAGTCGAGATAGGCCTTGACGTCCGAGTGATGCGGAAACGCCGGGTAGTGCTCGGGCATCGGAAAGTCCTTGAAGCACAACCGCTGCCGCGAGGTGTCGATGTGCAGGGAACGATAGGCGCTGCTGTGCCCGTTCGGGTTTCCGAATGCCCAGTTACCGCCGATCCGGTCCGACGTCTCGAACGTCGTATACGGGACGCCGTAGTCCTTGAGCATCTTGCCAGCGGTCAGCCCGCTGATGCCCGCACCGATGACCGCGGTGCGCGGGAGAGTCTTACCCACCGCCGGCACGTTAGCAGCGGATTTGACGTACGTCAATGAATTCTGACAACTGTCAAACGGTTACGGGTTGTTGGGCGATGCGTCGCAAACCGCACTCGGCACCATGAGGGCTCAGGAGCCGATGACCCCGCGTTCGATCAAGTGCTCCGTGAGCGGTGCGGTGCCCACCGTAAAGTGTTCGGCCATCGCGGTCCTTGCCCGCTCCGCGTCGCGCGCTTCGAGCGCAGCGATCACCCTACGATGGTCGTGCGTCGACTGCTCGGGCCAGCCGTCCAGCGTCGGAAACACCGATTCGGGCGCATAGCGGGTGATCCCTGACATGACCTGCGTCAGCTTGGGTGAGTCTGCCGCGACGTTGATCAAGCGGTGGAACTCGTGGTTGAGCCGCACCGTCAGCTCGAGGTCGGGTTGGTGGTATGCGCGCTCCAGTTCGTCCTGGATCGCTCGCAGGGCGGCCAACTGCTCGTCGCTGATGCGGTTGGCAGCGCGGGCGGCGAGCTCGCCACCGATGAAGGCCTGCACGATGGCGACGTCGGTCATGTCGCGAGCGGTGACCTCCAGCACCATGAACCCGCGGCGCGGGTGCTGCACCAACAGCCCTTCGGCCCGCAGGTTCAGCAGTGCCTCACGGACGGGCGTGACGCTGATGCCGAGGTCCGCCGCGAGCTGCTCGAGCCGCAGATACTCGCCGGCGCGGTAGGTGCCGTTGAAGATCCGCCGGCGGACGTGCCGGGCAACGTCGTCGGAGAGCTGCGGCCTGACCGCGAACTCTGGCTCAGATGCGGTACTCATTGAGCAGACTCTTACTGATGATGGTCTTCTGGATCTCGCTGGTGCCCTCGCCGATCAGCAGGAATGGCGCATCGCGCATCAGCCGCTCGATCTCGTACTCCTTGGAATAGCCATAGCCCCCGTGGATGCGGAAGCTCTGGTGCGTGACTTCCGAACAGAACTCGCTGGCAAGGTATTTCGCCATCCCCGCAAATACGTCGTTGCGCTCCCCCGAATCCTTGAGCCGTGCGGCGTTGACCATCATCAGATGCGCCGCCTCCACCTTGGTGGCCATCTCGGCGAGCTGGAAGGCTATCGCTTGATGCTCGGCGATGGGCTTGCCAAACGTGCTGCGCTGCTGTGCATATCGGGCGGCGAGTTCGAACGCCCGAATGCCGACGCCGCACGCGCGTGCGGCCACGTTCACTCGCCCGACCTCGACGCCGTCCATCATCTGGGCGAAGCCTCTGCCAGGCGCATTGCCGAGTACGTCGTCGTCGCCTGCCCGATAACCGTCGAAGATCAACTCGGTGGTGTCGACGCCCTTGTAGCCCAGCTTGTCGATCTTGCCCGGAATCACCACGCCCGGAAGCACTTCCCCGAACCCGGCTGACTTCTCGATCAGGAACGCGGTCAGATTCTTGTGCGGCTTGTCCGCGCCCTCATCGGTCTTCACCAGGGCGGCCACCAGGGTGGACGTGCCGCCGTTGGTGAGCCACATCTTCGCACCGGTGATGGCATAGCCGCCGTCGGCGTGGCGAACGGCCCTGGTGCGGATGGCCGCAACGTCAGAACCCAACTCGGGTTCCGACATCGAAAACGAGCCGCGCACCTCGCCGGTGGCCATCCGCGGCAGGAAGCGCTGCTTCTGCTCGTCGGTTCCGTGCTGGCGGATCATGTAGGCCACGATGAAGTGGGTGTTGATCACCCCCGAGACGCTCATCCATCCACGCGCCAGTTCCTCGACGCACAGCGCATACGTGAGCAGCGATTCGCCCAGGCCCCCGTACTCTTCTGGGATCATCAGCCCGAACAACCCCATCTCACACATCTGGTCGACGATGCGCTGCGGGTAGGTATCGGAGTGCTCCAACTCCTGGGCGTTGGGAATGATCTCCCTCTCCACGAATTCGCGTACCGTGGAAACGATTTCGGACTGGACCTCGGTGAGGCCGAGCGTCTGCGCCAGCTTAGTCATGCGCGATCCCGCACCGCTTCTCGCTTCGTGTCACGACTCGACCCTTTCGAAAACGGCTGCTAGACCCTGGCCGCCGCCGATGCACATGGTCTCCAGGCCGTACCGACCGCCACGCCTATCGAGCTCGCGTGCCAGCGTCGCCAGCATTCGCCCACCGGTCGCGCCCACGGGGTGTCCGAGCGAGATTCCCGAGCCCTGAACGTTGGTGCGTTCCAAGTCCTTCTCCGTGAACTTCCACTCCCGCATCACCGCGAGCGCCTGGGCGGCGAACGCTTCGTTGAGTTCGATGAGGTCCATGTCGGAGAGGTCGAGCCCAGCGTTTCGCAAGGCCAACTCGGTCGCTGGCACCGGGCCGATGCCCATGATGTTGGGCGGGACGCCCGCGACGCCCCACGAGATCAGACGGACGAGTGGCCGCAGCCCGAGCTCGGCAGCCCGCTCGGGTGTGGTGACGATGCACATCGATGCCGCGTCGTTCTGGCCGCTGGAATTGCCTGCCGTGACGGTGGCATCTGGATCCTGTTTGATCAGAACGGGTTTGAGTTTGCTCAGCGCCTCCACCGAAGTGTCGGCGCGGGGGTGCTCATCGGTGTCGATCGCCTCGCTGCCACTACGGCTGGTGACGGTAACCGGGATGATCTGATCGACAAGGAGGCCATCTCGCTGCGCCGCAACGGCTTTGCGATGTGAGGCCACGGCCAGCTCATCCTGTTCCTCGCGTGGAATGTCGTACTGGCGCCGCAGGTTCTCTGCGGTTTCGAGCATGCCGCCAGGCACCGGGTAGTCACGCCCGCCCGCCGTCGTGCGGCCTCGGGCCAGCGCGTCGTGCACCTTCACTCCGCCACGCGATCCGCCCCAGCGCATGTCGGTCGAGTGGAACACCACGTTGCTCATGGACTCCGCACCACCGGCGATGACGAGGTCGTTCTGGCCGGTGGCAATCTGCATGCAGCCCTGGATGACGGCCTGCAGACCCGAACCGCAGCGACGGTCGAGCTGCATGCCCGGCACCGTCACGGGTAGGCCTGCATCGAGCGCGACGACGCGGCCGATCGCGGGCGCCTCCATGCTCGGATAGCAATGGCCGAGGATGACGTCCTCGACGTCGGCGGGCGCTACGCCCGTGCGCTCCAGAAGACCGTTCAACGCGGTCACGCCGAGATCGACGGCCGTGAGGGATGCGAACATTCCGCCGTAGCGGCCGATCGGCGTGCGGACGGGCTCGCAGATGACTGCCTCATGCATGCTTGACCCGATCACATGTACCGCCCCCCGGTCACCTCTAGCACGGTCCCCGTCATGTACGACGACAGATCGCTTGCGAGAAACACTGCCACCGAGGCGATTTCGCTAGGCTCACCAGCGCGTCCCATCGGCACCTCGGCGAGTTTCGCGTCCCAGATCTTCTGCGGCATGGCCTCGGTCATCGCAGACCGGATCAGGCCCGGCTGAATCGCGTTTATGCGCACGCCGAGATGCGCCACCTCCTTGGCGGCGGCCTTGGTCATGCCGATGATCCCGGCCTTGGCAGCCGAGTAATTCGTCTGCCCCATCAGTCCGACCTTGCCGGATATCGACGAGATGTTGATGATGGCGCCGCCACCCGACTCCCGCATGATGCCGGCAGCTAGCCTGGTGCCGTTCCAGGTACCCTTCAGATGCACGGCGATCACCTGGTCGAACTGATCCTCTGTCATCTTGCGCATCGTGGCGTCGCGGGTGATGCCCGCGTTGTTCACCATGACGTCGATGCTCCCGAACACGTCGACGGCAGAGCCGACGAGTGCCTCCACGTCCTGCGCCCTGGTGACGTCACATCGCACTGCGCGCGCGACGCCCTGGCCACCGAGTTTCTCCACCACCGCCTCCGTTGCGCCGACGTCGAGGTCGCCTAGGACGACGCGCGCGCCCTCCGCGACGAAGCGTTCGGCGATCGCGAAACCGATCCCCTGCGCCCCTCCCGTGACCACTGCGGTCCGTCCGTCAAGCAATGCCATGCGCGCTCCTGCAGTCTCCGAGGCCTAGGGCCAACGATTTGCAATATAAAATATGATATTTCCAGCATCCGGCCAAATAACCATCCCACCAGGACGTCCGCAGGAGCACTCAGCATGGGAGAACCCACCGTCACCACCGTCAGCGAACAGGACTTCGGCGACATTCTCGATGCCACCCGCCACTTCGTCCGATCGGTGGTGATGCCGCGCGAGCTAGAGATCATGAACGACAACCGCGTGCCGGACGACATTCGCGACCAGGCCATGAAGATGGGGTTGTTCGGCTATGCGATCCCCCAGGAATGGGGCGGACTCGGGCTCAACCTCGCCCAGGACGTCGAGTTGGCGATGGAGTTCGGCTACACGACGCTGGCACTCCGATCGATGTTCGGCACGAACAACGGCATCGCAGGCCAGGTGCTGGTCGGGTTCGGTTCCGACGAGCAGAAGTCCCGTTGGCTGGAGGGCATCGCCTCGGGCGACGTCATCGCCTCCTTCGCCCTTACCGAGCCGGGTGCGGGATCGAATCCGGCGGGCTTGCGTACCAAGGCCATTCGCGACGGGGATCAGTGGGTGATCACCGGACGCAAGCAGTACATCACCAACGCGCCGACTGCGAACCTGTTCATCACGTTCGCACGTACCCGGCCGGCAGACTCCGACGGGCCCGGCATCGCGGTGTTCCTGGTGCCTGCCGACGCAGCCGGGGTGGAGGTCGGTACCAAGGACGCCAAGATGGGCCAGGAGGGTGCCTGGACCTCGGACGTGAACTTCGACGAGGTCCTGGTCGGCGACGACGCCCTCATCGGTGGCGCCGTCGACATCGGTTACCGCGCCGCCATGACGTCGCTGGCACGCGGTCGCATCCACATAGCCGCACTCGCGGTCGGCGCGGCACAGCGTGCACTCGACGAATCGGTTGCCTACGCCGCGACCGCCACCCAGGGCGGCACGCCCATTGGCGAATTCCAACTCGTCCAGGCGATGCTCGCCGACATGCAGACCGGCGTGATGGCAGGCCGCGCCCTCGTCCGCGACGCCGCTCGGCTGTGGGTGTCGGACGAGGACCGCAGGATCGCTCCGTCGACGGCTAAGCTCTTCTGCACCGAGATGGTCGGCAGGGTGGCCGATCTCGCGGTTCAAGTCCACGGCGGGGCAGGCTACATGCGCGACGTCCCCGTCGAACGCATCTACCGCGACGTCCGCCTACTGAGGCTCTACGAGGGCACCAGCGAGATTCAGCGCCTCATCATCGGCGGCGGACTCGTCAAGGCCGCGCAGCGCGCACGCTAGGCGACTCATGCACGAAAACCCGCGTGCACCGCGGGTTTTCGTGCACAAATCCGGCAAAGTAGGAGCCGCTAGCCAATGTAGCGAACGATGGACTCCACCACCGCCGCCGGCTTCTCCGAACCCTCGATCTCGACGGTGGTGGTCATGGTCGCCTGTACCGCGCCGCCCTTGACCTCCTCGACCGACGAGATCTCTGCACGCGCACGGATTTTCGCGCCGACCTTGACCGGCGTGATGAAGCGGACCTTGTTGTAGCCGTAGTTCAGCGCCATTGCGATGTTGTCCACGCGGTAGAGATGGTGCGAGAAGTAGGGCATCAGCGACAACGTCAGCAGGCCGTGAGCGATGGTACCCCCGTATGGTCCATCGGCCGCCTTCGCCGGGTCGACGTGGATCCACTGGTGATCTTCGGTGGCGTCTGCGAAGAGGTTCACGCGGTCCTGGCTGATCTCCAGCCAATCGGTCGGCCCGAGCTCGGTGCCGACGGCGCCCGTGAACTCGCTGAGATCCTTGAAGACTTTCACCCTTGCTCCTTGTCGCCTAGACACACGAAAGAACGATCCGCCCGAAGATACGCTCGAAGGGATGTCGACGGACAATGCACCCATCAGTCTCGACCGACTGGTGACCAAGGTCGCCACTCGCCTGATGGCAGCGAACGCAGCGACGTCCGTGCAGGTGTCGACCGAGATCCTCGGAGTGCTTGTCGCGTACTTCGACGTCGACGTCAGCTTTCTCCGGCGCAACGACCACTCCATCCGGGCATCGATTCTCGTCGCCGAATGGCCGCCGCGATCCGACGTGCCATCGCCGGACCCCTTGGCGGTGGTGTACTACGCGGACGCCGATCCCGTGTTCGCACTCGGCGAGCACATCAAGAGCGTCCTCGTGTTCCGTCCGGACGACGAGGACTATCAGCGCACCATCGCCGAAGGCCGAAACGTCGCGCAGACGTCGATGGCAGCTTCGCCGTTGGTGTCAGGTGACGTCACGACGGGCGTGCTGGGCTTCGTGAAATTCGGCGACAGGGATTGGAGTGCAGACGAACTCAACGCGCTAGAGGCAATCGGTTCCCTCTTCGCTCAGGTCCATGCGCGCGTGGAGGCGGAGAAGCAGCTACGCCTGCTCGCCGAACACGACGATCTGACGGGGTTGTACAACCGGCGCGCACTCCTCGACCATCTCTATGCCCGTCTCGCGCGTGGCTGCGAAGGTCCCGTCGCAGCGTTGTTCTTCGACCTCGACCGCCTGAAGACGGTCAACGATTATCTCGGACACACCGCGGGCGACTCGTTGATTCAAATGTTGGCCCGACGACTTGTCGACAGCGTGGAAGACGGAACCCTCATCGCCCGCCTCGGCGGCGACGAGTTCGTCGTCGTCCCTGCATCACCCATGGCACCCGTGGAGGCAGAAGCCCTCGCGCATCGGCTGTCTGCGGTGCTCAAGGAACGCGTCACCGTCGCAGGCGAGGTGTTCAACCGCACCGCGAGCATCGGAGTCGCGGTCGGTATGCCCGGCTCGGACACCACGACCGATCTGCTGCGCCGCGCGGACCGCGCGATGCTCGTCGCAAAGGCAGCGGGCGGCAACCAGGTGGTCTTGTTCTCCGACGCGATGTCGTGGGCCTCCGAGTACCGCAACGACATCGAACTGCACCTACAGAGCGCCGTCGAGCGGGGCGACCTGTTCCTGAGGTACCTACCCGAGGTCGACATGCGCACCGGCAAGGTCCTCGCGGCCGAGGCGCTCGTCAGGTGGAACCATCCGACGCGCGGGCTGCTATCCCCCGCATCATTCATCGGAGTCGCCGAATCCATCAACCTCGCAGGCGAACTCGGCCGCTGGGTGATGCGAACCGCGTGCGACGAATTCGCTAGGTGGCGCTCCCGCGGTGTAGGCCTCGATGCGGTTCTGCGGATGAACGTCTCGCCCGTCCAGCTGGTCACCGATGGTTTCATCGAGTCCGTCGCCGACGTCATTACGGAGTTCGATCTTCCTGCCGAGTCGGTGTGTCTGGAGATCACCGAGAACGTCGTCGTGGCCGACCTTGACGCCGCAAGCACGACGTTGGCCGGACTCAAGCGCGTCGGCGTTCAACTCGCGATCGATGACTTCGGTACGGGCTACAGCGTTCTCTCCCATCTGAAGTCGCTGCCGGTCGACGTACTCAAGATAGACCGCAGCTTCGTCGCCGACCTTGGCGCTAGCCCCGACGACCTGGCCATCGTCCGGGCAATCATCGCGCTGGCCGAGTCATTCGACCTCGAGCTCGTCGCGGAGGGAGTCGAGACGGAAGCCGCCGCAAAGACGTTGTTGGACAACGGTTGTCATCGAGCCCAGGGCTTTCTGCTCTCGCGCCCGCTGACCGGCGACGACATGGCGGCGCTATATGCCGCGGGGCGGGTACCCTTCCACTCTTCCGCACCTCGCGGCGTCTAACGGCTTGCTGCTCGCATGCCGCAGGTCTTCTGAAAGCAGACGACCCGAACCCAGGCACACCGGCCGTCGTACGGGTGCGTCCGACGGCGTCGCGACAAGTTCGACCCGAGCGAATCGACTGCCTGCCTTGGCGACGAGGCACACCTGCATCCGTTCAGCAGCAGCCTTGATGGCGCCCGTGTCGCGGCTAGGAAGCTCGGCTTCCGTTGGCGACAGCGTCAAGCCATACCGGGTGCGCACGGCATAGGGCCCATCGGGGGTCGAGAACACCACCCCCACGACGGCACCGTCCTCGAAGACCAGGCGCTCCAGCTGCCCGTGGTCGCGAGTCTCGATTTCGCGGTCGCGCGCCTGCGCTTCCATCCAGTCGAACAGCGCCTTCTCGCCCAGCCCGTCGGACCAGTCGATCGAGCCGACCGAAAGCACGTCGATGGTCTCGCCGTCGGCGGATTGCATTGGTGTTGCCAACTCGCCGAAGACCTTCGAGGAGAAGACGCCGTACGGCGATGCCACGCACTGTGCCGTCCACTCGGGAAGCCGCGCACCGAAGAACGGCGGGAGCGGGGATCCATCGAGCGGCAGGTCGTGCGCGACGCGCACCGCCAGACCGACATCGGGAAGGTCGATCGTCTCGGGGACCAAGCCGTCGGACAGTGCGGAAAAGTATTCGACTGTTGCGTCGTCGTTGGTGTCGCATCGCCACCAGCCGCGTTTTGGAGCCTCACCCCGGCCCGCCCCCGCGGCGATGTCGATGTGCGCGTTCGAGCTCACAATAATGACGTCACCGTCAGAATCGATGGTTGCTATGGCAGCCGCGAGAGCGCCTATTCCTGCGCCGATACATACGACGTCGACTTCATTGTCCCAGATCAGGGTGCATCACCTCAGACGTCGAGTGGTAGCTGAACGTACATGCCCACAAAGTTGCTCCAATAACATACCAATAGTATGTTTATTGACGCCTGCGGCATTTCGGCTCGGCCCTAGCAGGCTTCGACCAACTATCATTTGGGCGGGAAAACGAATGCCGGCGGATTCAGCGCTCACGGAGGTGGCCTCAGTTGGTGCGGCAGGCCAGATCTGAGGCGACCCGACGCAGGATCATCGACTCGGCTGTCGATCTGATCAATCAAATCGGCTATCCCGCAAGTGGATTGGCCGACATCATCGAGCGTGCCGAGTTGACGAAGGGTGCGTTCTACTACCACTTCGATTCCAAGGAAGCCCTCGCTACCGCGATCATCGACGAGGGGGCAATCACGGTCCTAGAGGCGTTCCGCGACGCAGAAGGGCCTGCGTCGCCCGCGTTGGCGAACATCGTCCGAGGGCTATTCGGCGTCACCGAGGTCGTCAGTGGCGACCGGATCGCACAGGCGGCGTGCCGACTCCTTCGCACGTTCGGCGGGTTCAATCCGTCGGCCAAACAGACCTACGCACACCTTCTGGCCGAGATGACTCAGCAAGTCGCGAGGTCGGTGGCGGAGGGCGAGATGCGCTCGGACGTCGATCCCGCGGTCGCAGGCACGACGATCGTCGGCGCCATACTGGGCGCCGAACTCCTTTCGAGCGCAGTGAGCGATGGCGCCGACCTGCGCGCCAGGTTGGCGAGCACGTTGCAGACCCTGCTACCAGCCCTTGCGTCCGAGGGGTCGCTCCGCCACTACCGGGAGCTCGTCGCGGACATCGCGGCCGGCGAGTCGAATCGTTAGTTCGCTTCCCAACCCTTCGGCCACCGGACGTCGGCTGCAGTAAGGCGATGCGCGTCCTCGGCAGGCCACTGAGTGTCGGATGGCTCGACGACGAGCGTGAACCGACCGTGGTCGAACGGGTCACCGGGCGCCGACTCGATCGGGATCAGCCGTTCTCTTCGGCCGTTTCGCTCCATGTTGAGCGCGCGGTGGTGGCAGTACGGATTGTTGCCCCGTCGGCCGAAGACGGTGTGCGCAGTCCACGAGCAGCCGCCACGGCAGGTGTCTGCGTACTCACAGGTCTGACAGAACCCCCACAACTTATCGCGCGGGCTTGACCGACCGTCGCTGATGTTGAACGTCAATGCTGGTGCACTGGAGATGATTTCGTTGATTCTCCTGTGTCGGACGTTGCCACCGGCGTAGTCCGCTGTCGGCAGTGACGGGCAGCCCTTGATGGTGCCGTCGGCTTCGATGCCCAACGCCGTCACCCCAGCTTGGCAGCCTTGCCAGGCGGTCGTTCCGTCGGGCGAGCGCAGCAATCGTTCGTCCGGACCGTGATAGCCGAGGTTGTTCGCCGTGTAGACGAAGATTCCGTCGGCCGCCGCCCTGCGCGCGATTCGTTCCAATACGGGAAAGACCACCAGCAGCTCGGAAGGCTGGAAGAGCAGTTCGGGCTGGTCGGCTGCGCGCCCCATCGGCACGGTCAGCTGTAGCTGCCACGCGACGACGCCCGCGTCGAGCAGGACCTCGTACAGTTCCGGCAGTTCTACTGTCGTGCGTCGGTTCACCTGGGTGTTGCACGCCACCGCGACGCCCGCGTCGTGCAGGCGTTCGGCGGTGCGCAGGCACGACTGCCAGGATCCACGACGGCCTCGAAGGTCGTCGTGCGTCGTCTCCATCCCGTCGATCGATATCGACGACTGCTGGATTCCGGCGTCGCGCATACCCTTCGCCATGTCTGCGCTGAGCTTGTACCCGCCCGTCGTTACGGTGCATCGCATCCCTCGGCGGGTGATCGCAGCCGCGATCTGCAACCAATCGGGTCGCAGGAAGGCTTCACCGCCGATGAGGGTGACCTCCTCGATGCCTACCTCGGCCAATTGGTCGACGACGTCGAGTGCTTCCGCAGTGGACATCTCGTCGTTCCTGGGCATCCCCGCGCGTGAGCCACAGTGCGAACAAGCAAGATTGCACGCCAGCGTCAGCTCCCACACGGCGTAGGTTCTGCGCGACGACAGGCTTCGCGACGAGGCCGTCATTCCTCGTCGTGCCGACCGAGCCACCGTCGCTTCGCAGGCGGCTCTGGCGGCTCGGATGGTCCAGGCTGCGGCGCAGGCGGTCCGCCGTACACCGGAGCTGGAGCTGGCGGCCCGCCGTACATGGGAGCGGGCCCTCGATCGACTGGAGCAGGTGGACCGCCGTAGACCTGCGCGGGGCCGCTCCTCTCCTGTTGAGGTGGCACCGGTGGGGGCGGTCCGCCTTGAAATTGTTGATTTCCGATGGGTGGCGGTACTGGATACCGGGGCAGGTCCCGCGATGCCTGCCGGTGCCAGTACGCCGCGGCGTCGAACGGAAAGTAGACCGGCGGCGGCTGCCAGAAGATTTGCGGCAGGTCTCTCGGCGGGCCGGGTGGAGACTCACCGCGCGCGCCCAGCTCGGTGTCCATCACCGATTGCGCGGCACCCACCGCCCGCTCGGCGGTGTCGTATCGCCCGATTTCGACACCGCGAAACACGACGATGAACTGTGGGTCCATGGCCACTTCTCCCCCTGGCTCCCCGATCGACGATTTGACCTCGTCACCCATTATTGCCCGACGGGGATCGCGAAATCAGCGCAATGCTCGACGGGTTACGTTGAGCAGATGGACTTGACGTCGACGTGCGCGGCATCCTCGGCGCCGCGCGACCCGAAGGCGTCGGTGGCGACGACAGCGTTCCAATACGCGTTCGCGCCGACCGATCATCGCATCGCCCGCTACGCGGAGCTCACCAAGACGTGAGCGCTCGCGGGTGGACCCTGTTCGCCGCAATGGCCGTGATCTGGGGCATTCCCTATCTGCTCATCAAGGTTGCGGTCGAAGGCGTATCACCGCCCGTGCTCGTGTTCGCCAGAACCGCGGTCGGCGCGGTGGTGCTTTTGCCGCTGGCACTGTCACGCACGGCGTGGGCGCCAGTGTTTCGACACTGGCGACCGGTGCTTGCCTTCGCGTTCTTCGAGATCATCGCCGCATGGCTGCTGCTGTCAGACGCAGAACGCCACCTCTCCAGTTCGCTGACCGGCCTGCTGATCGCCGCAGCTCCGATCGTCGCGGCGGTGCTCGCCCGATTGACCGGCAGCGAAACGGGATTCGGCATCAAGCGGATCGCCGGCCTGGCCGTCGGGCTGATCGGCGTCGCGGTTCTCGCGGGCCCCGAGCTGACTGGTGGCAGCGCTTGGGCGGTCTGCGAAGTGCTGATGGTGGCGACCTGTTATGCGATCGCTCCCCTGATCGCCAGCCGGTACCTCGGCGATGTTCCATCGCTGCCGTTGACGGCCGCGTGCCTCGGTGTCGCCGCGATCCTCTATGCGGCACCGGCGGCCGCCACCTGGCCGGACCACGTGCCTTCGACGCCAGTTCTCCTGGCGCTGTTGGCACTTGCGGTGGTCTGTACCGCACTTGCGTTCATAGTGTTCTTCGCCCTGATCCGCGAGGTCGGGCCGTCGCGGGCAGTGGTGTTCACCTACGTCAATCCTGCGGTCGCGCTCGCAGCGGGGGTGCTCGTCTTGAACGAGCCACTCACACCGTGGAACATCGCAGGGCTCGTGTTGATCCTGACCGGGTCGGTACTCGCCACCCGACGGCCGGGCGGCGAAACTGCCTTTGCCATCGACGACGAGCAACCCATCCTCCGTAGCTGACGTGGTCCGTCCAACGCTTCCCCCAACCTCGAGATCTCGCCGGCGAGACACGCGAAAGAGGCTGTGCGCCCACCTTTCCTGATCATCGACAGGTCACCGATCAAGATCATTGATACCAATCTCGCCGGTCGGCCATCGCAGAGTTCCACGGCGCCACAGTTCATTTGCTAAATTTCACGTCTGCGCCCATGACACGGTGTTAATCTCCGGTCTTGCGGGATCCCCGCCCAGTTCCTGCACGACATGGAGGAGCGCTCATGAGTACGGCCGCGGAGCGAGAAGAACAGTTGGCGTTGATCTCCCGGCTCAGGGCGACCTATCCGGAGGTTCCCGAATGGCCGACACCGGACATGATCACTCACGACCACTTCTTGGCGTACATGAAGACCAATCACGATCAAGGCGGCCAGCTCAACGTCCCCGAGCCCTTCGCAAACAAGGAAGAAGAGCAGTGGGAACTAATGACCTACGTACTCTGCGAAGTGCTTGGGTGGGGAGGCATCTGGGTCTCGGAGGAGCGTAGGCGGATCGCCAACGTCGATGTCGGGCTGCCGATCTATCTCGGCCTCCCCTATTACTCCCGTTGGCTCTGGTCGGTCGGACGGTTGCTCATCGAGAAGGGTTACCTCTCCTGGAGCGAGCTGACCGATCGGTTGGCCGAGGTACGGGAACGCTACGCAGGCGGTCTCGACGGGCGCCTCCCGGTGGCCGAACCCAAGTTCGAAGGCGACGGTTCCACGGTCAAGCGCAACGGCTTCCACGTCGACGCCGTCGGCAAGGGCGACCCGACGATGTACGCCGGTCAGGCCGACAAGGCGAAGTTCGCCGTCGGTGACCGAGTCAAGGTGCGTGAGCTGCCTGCGCTGTACTACACGCGCACACCCGAGTACGTGCGCGGCGCCGAGGGCACGATAGCCGACCTCGCCTACGAGAGCCCAGCCCCCGAAGACGAGACCTGGGGCCGCGAGGACGTCAAGGCCGAGTGGTTCTACATCGTCCGGTTCAAGCAGACCGAATTGTGGGATTCCTACAGCGGACCTGCGAGCGACACCTTGCAGACCGAGATCCCCGAACGCTGGCTGCAGGCCGTCGGCTGATCGAAGCGATGCTCCTGTCCGTCATTCACGCTGTGTCACAGAGGAGTACGTCCAACCATGTCTGACCACGACCATGACCATGACCACGACCACGACCACGACCGCACCGTCAAGCCGATGGTCGAGGAGATCACCGACTTCGAAGTTCTCGAGATCGCGCTGCGCGAGCTGTGCATCGAGAAGGGACTGTTCACAGCGGAGCAACACCGTATCTTCACCGAATACTCAGAGCAGATCGGGCCCACCCCTGGCGCGCGCCTCGTGGCCAGGGCGTGGCTGGATCCCGAATTCAAGAAGTTGGTCACGTCCGACCCGATGGCCGCCAGCAAGGAGGTCGGCGTGGACTGGCTGGATCCCACCGGCTTCGGCACCCCGAGCGACTTCCACGCGTTCAAAGTCCTCGAGGACACTCCCAAGCTGCATCATGTGATCGTCTGCGCACTGTGTTCGTGCTATCCGCGACCAATTCTCGGCAATTCGCCGGAGTGGTACCGCACCCCGAACTACCGTCGTCGCATCGTCCGGTGGCCACGACCCGTACTCGCCGAGTTCGGCCTGGTGCTCCCCGACGACGTCGAGATCCGAGTCGAGGACTCCAATCAGAAACACCGTTTCATGGTGATGCCGATGCGCCCCGAAGGCACCGAGGATTGGAGCGAAGAGCAGTTGGTCGAGATCATCACTCGGGACTGTGTGATCGGAGTGGCCCTACCCAAACCTGGCGTCACGACCAACGTCACCACCATCACCCGTCCGGCCGTCCGGCCAATCGCCGAGTGACCCCGGCCGAGAGACGAGAACATGAGTGCCTCAGAGGAATTCGACGTTCTCGGCGAGATCGTCGAGAACAACCAGACATGGCCGGTGATGTCGGCCAAGTACGGCGTTGAGAATCCCTTGCCACCTTGGAAGACGAGCCTCGACGGCCTGTGCGACGCGCTCGACCAGGCCGACTGCGATCCTCGGATTCCCAATTTCAAGGAACGCCGAGACGAGGAGGACGCCCTGTCGGCCACCCTCTACTCGAGCCTCCCCTATCCCGAGAACCAACTCGTCTCACTCGCGCACTCGCTCGTTGCTCGCGGTGTCATCGGCGAGGCCGAGCTTGCGGAACGGCTCGCCAACATTCGGGCCAGGCTCGAAGCCTAACCGGCGCACCGCTTAAGGATCCGTGCTGGACACTTGTCCGGTATCGTGCGTTGGCGAGATCATCGATCGCGTTGCCCCAAGTACCAACCATTGCAGCGATCGCCCGGAAAGCGGAGATCTCAGTGGGTTTAACACTGGCGATTGTCAAGCCACACCATGTCGGATAACCTGGACACATGTCCAGCTCAACGGTGACGCACGTCACTCGACTGCGGGACCCGCACGCCCGGCGCACGCACACTCAGCGCAGGGTGTTCGGCGCGGCGGCGGCCATGCTCGACGAAGCAAGCGAGCCCGACGTCTCCGTGCCGACCCTCGCTGCGCGAGCAAAGATCGCGCAAAGTGCCCTGTGCGCGCACCTCCCCACGATCGACGCGATGTTCGCCGAGCTCTATCTGAACAGGGTGTCGGAGCTACCGCTCGAGATCGATCCGAGCGCGAGCGTGCATACCCCCGTGTCAGCGTTCAGTTGCGCGCGATCACGCTCGTCGTCGCCGACGAACCGCGGCTCGCACTCGCGTGCACCCAGGCGCTTTTGCACGACGACGATCCAGCGGTGGTCGCCATCCAGGTCCGCATCGCCGCCGAAGTGCGCCGCAGGATCTCGGCGGCACTGGGGGCCGGTGCGTGGCCAGAGGTACTCACCACGATGGAGACGATGTTCTGGGGCGCGCTCATGCAAGTGCGTTCGGGAGTGATCGACTACCGCGGGATGGCCAATCGGCTCGACACGATGCTGTCGCTAGTGATACCGGACAACGTGCATTAGCTCGACAGAACACGAGGTGACCTGCCCCCCTTGAGGCGATGTCTTTGACCATTACCTGGCCAACGACGTTCCTCGACCCGTCGAGCGGCTCGACCGTGAGACGCCACGCCTCGTTGCTGACCAGCCGTCGACGTTCAGGCCCTGATGCGCGGCAGGGACCGCTGCACGTTACTGATCAACCCCGCTGACGCGGCAGGCGTCGGTTTGCGCAGTGGGGATCTCGCGCAGCGTGACCGCGGAGGTCAGCGACGAGGTCACGGCCGGTGTGGTTTGCCTACCGCATGGGTGAGGCCACGGCCCGTGCCGGTACCCGGATGGACCGCCTGCGTTGATCGACGTGCCGAGCAACACCCAGGTCGCCAACGGTGTGCCATGCACCGCAACCTGATCAACATACCTGCGCTGCAACACCTTCGGTCATGCTGAGCAGCTGCCCGTAGGTCAAGGGCATCACGGAATCGGCCGTTCCGGCGGCGGTCCAGACGATCGGGTAGTCGGCAAGCGATTCGTCGACGATCGTCCTGAGACGGCGAGGATGGCCGACGGGCGCGACGCCGCCGATGATCTGGCCCGTCGAGTCGCGAACCATTCGTGGGCTCGCCTTGCGGATCGTCGTCGCCCCAAGGACCTGGGCCAGCAGATCGGTGTCGACTCGATGCGCACCGCTCGCCATGACGAGCAAGGGCTCACCGTCGCAATCGAACACCAAGCTGTTGGCGATCGCGCCCACCTCGCAGCCCAGCTGTGCGGCTGCAGCGACTGCAGTCTTGGCGTCCGCGTCGAGTATTCGAATCGCCGGTTCGAGGCCAGCCGCGACGAGCGCCGCTGCGACGCGCGAATTCGTTCGCTCACAACAGATTCACATTCACATCAGACGCCTCACAGCGAGCCCGGTTTCGCGACCCAACGTTGCACGAAGTCTAGGACGGTTGCCGCAGTTTCGAAATCGGCGTCGTAGTGCAGCACCGTCAGCCGATGCGCTTCTGCGATCGTCGCGGTGAGGAGGTGGGCGATACCAACCGACCGATGCCTGCCCGACTGAGCCAAACGGAACTGTGCATCGAGGGCACGCTGCCAATGCTCGTCGTTCGTCGGCAGGTATTCAAAGGTCGCCCGTCGGTCGATCCTCAGCTGATCGAATTGACTTGCCGAGCGCGCACTGTAGACGGCGTCGTACTCGAGCACCGCCGTGGTCGCAACCACACCCGATTCGACGATTGGGGCGATGACCTGATTGACCATCGGGTCGCTCACGCGCGCCGCGGCGCTGGTGTCGAGGAGGAAGCGCGCCGTCAGCGCCACGCGCCTTTCCTTACCTCGGGATCGGCCATTTCGGCCATCCCGCCAGACGCGAGCCATTCAACTTGGCGTAGCCGCGCGGAGCGGTTGGCGGCGAACTGTAAAGCGGATCGCACGGTCTCGGCTATTCCCGACGTGCCGAGCTCGCGCCTAGCGGACTCCAGTAGCTCGTCATCGAGTTCGATGAGGCGTTTCGTCATGTTCGTCACTATATATACCTTAGGCACTCTTCGTATATAGAGCCTGCTGATCTTCGCACGCTGTCTTGAATCGGTACCAGTCGTCTCGATTCGGTCGGAATGGCGAGTCGACGACGTAGCAGTCGTAGTCGTCGTAGTCGTCCCAATCGCGACGAGGACGCGCCGGATCGTGCGTCTTACTCCAACACCTACCCGCACCGGGCGGACTGTCCTCGCACGCTTGAAAGACACGCTGGTGCAACCAGTGTCGCAGCGTGGCAATGCCTTCGACGAGGTTCAGCGACGGTACGCGGAGCGCCCCACCGCAACGGCGAACCTGCTCTTCGTAGCGGTCTTGCCAACATTCCGTCTGCCATCCCGGCCATCGCTCGGGCATCAGGTCGAACAGACCCCGCGCTTCCCAGGTGGTCCACACTCCGACGGTCCGCTTCTCGACGTCGACGTGTACGCCGCTTTCCGGGATCATCGTCCTTCGCAGCTGCTTAACGCCCTTGTACGGCAACGTGTTCAACATCGCCGGGCCCTGCCATGCAGCGCTGTAGCCCCATTTGAGCTGCCACATTCGAAGCTCACCCTCGGCATTGCGGACCGACACGAGGTGGCACAGGCCGGAACTATGGCCAACGCGCTCGAGTTTCATGCCTGGTCGGCCCAAGTCCCAATCACGATCACGATCAGCACCCAGGTAATCCACCAATTCGTCGGTGCCGCCGTAGGCCCAGCCGATCGAATACTCCGGCCACATCACATTGAGGACATCGAACATCGCGCGCCTCTCCGGCATGGAAGCCGCGAGTTCTTCGCCGAAGAACAAGACCCGGCGGCGGTCGAGATCAACGATGGCGCCGCCGTCGGCCCAGTCAGGATCTGTCCAACCCAGGTCGGGCCGGGCCTCGTGCGCACGGATGTATTGCACCGCGTGCTCCGGCCCGAAGGCGAGCACGTCGAGCATTCGGCACCCCGCCCAATGTGCGTAGTGAAGCGTCCAGTCGCCGTTCTCCACGATGACCAAGTTGGCTCGGTTTCCCATCGGTCGTGTCCATTCGCCGCAGTGTTCGTTGCTACAAGGGTCGGTCCGGCCACCGACGTGTTGCGGCAGCATTAGGGGGCCATCCACAGAGCGCGCTTCATCCACAGAGCTAGTTGCTGCCCAGTAGTTGCCGTGAGTGCACCAAGCTCACAGATTTCTGGTAGGAACCTTCCAGTACGGCATCGTCAGAAGAGGCACGGGAGACCACTTGAGGGCGCTACTGCTCATCTCGACGACGTCGCTGATCGTGCTCGTCGTCGCACTCGTCGGGATGACGCTCTACGCATTCGCTCTGCGTCGCAAGATAAAGGGCCTGAACAACCCGGTGTTGTGGCTGCCCCGCAGCGAGCGACGCAGCCACGCCAGGGAATTGCTGCGGCGGGAGCAGACGGAATACGACCTGCTTGCCCAGAAACGAGCCAACGAGGTCATCTTTGGCCAGGTGCCCAGCACCGAACGGAAGGAAGATCAATGAGACGAACCCGCATGGGCGTCGCCATCATCACTGCAGTGGCTGCCGCGCTGACAGTGTCGGGCTGCACTACCGCGAACGTGAGTGCGGGCCAAACCGCGATCATCGTGGACGACTACATCATGATCCCGACCGACCCGGCGATCATCGAATGCGTCCAGGAGGAGACCTCGACCACCTATGGGAGTGTCAAGGTCTACCGCTACCCGGCGAGGCAGATCTCTTGGGACGCAACGGAGGACCCGGGGGCCGAACGCCCTCCCTACGTCGTGGTGTCCAACGCGAAGGCTCCTGCCGAACTGCTGGTGCCGGTGACCGTAACGTTCGACCTCACGACCGACTGCGAGAAGCTCAAGTCGTTTCACCGGGAATTCGGCACCAAGTACCAGGGCTGGCTCAACGACGACGGCTTGCCGAGCGAGGGCTGGAAGCAGCTGCTCAACTACGTGGTGGGCCAACCGCTCGAGCAGACCCTGATCAGAGTGTCGCAAAAGTACACATGGCAGCAAATCTGGAATGACGAGGCCATCCGCGCGGAGTTCCAGAGCGCACTTCAGGCCGAACTGCCCAACGCCAGCAAGCTCCGCACCAACGGGCAGGACTACTTCAGCAACTTCCAGGTGACCGTGCTGAAGCCGGAACCCCGCGACGAAGGACTCAAGCAAGCGATCATCGCCGAGCAGAAGGCGATCGCCGACGCCCGCGCCACCGAGGCCAAGGGTGTCGCGGATGCAAACGCGAAGAGGGCTGCCGCCGAGGCCGAGACACAAGCGGCCCGTGCGCAAACCGAGTTGGCCCGCCAACAGGCGTTGCAAAAGGCGGCCGAGATCGCGGGTTACCCGTCGGCGGAGGACTACCTGCGGGCGAAGGCCATCGAGGCTGGGCAGAATCCCTTCCAACCGACCTACGTGGTGCCGCAGGGAGGCTAACGGTCAGGCCTTGGCGAGCTGCTTCTGCTCGTACAACTTCGCCCATTCCTTGCGCGGACGGATCGATACGTCGACGTCAGTTGCCTTGGCGCGCAACGCACCCGCGGTGGCCTGCTCGCGCGGGGTGAGCTTGAACGGATCCCAGCTGAAGAAACGGCTGGAGTTCTGCCACGTGATCTTGTTGATGTCGCTGTCGTCGGCGCCTGCCGCATTGAGTTCGGCGAGCACCTGTTCTGGCGCGTCGGGCCAGAAGCAGTCCGAGTGCGGATAGTCGCACTCCCACGCGATGATGTCGATGCCGATTTCGTGCCGCAGCTTGAGCGACGTCTTGTCGGTGACGAAGCACGCCAACGAATGCTCGCGGAACACGTCACTGGGTAGCTTGTCGCCGAAGTCTCGTCGCAACCACTTCTGATTGGTGTAATGCCGGTCGCTGCGATCCAAATAGAAAGGAATCCAACCGATTCCGCCCTCGGAGAAGGCGAACTTCAGGTCGGGATAGTTGCGCATCGCCGGACCCCACAACAGATCTTGGGCGCACATCGCGGAGATCTGGGTGGCCAGGATGATGAGGTTGTCGATCGGCGCATTCGGCGCCATGCTGATCGCGCCGAACCCGGTCCCGATGTGCAGGCACATCACCACGTTCGTCTCCGACAACGTGCGAAACACCGGACCCCAGTAGTCCTCGTCGTGATAACTCGGCAAGCCCTCCAGGTGCGGAAGTTCCGGCATCGTCACCGCACGACAGCCCTTGGCCGCCACCCGGCGGATCTCCGCACACATCGCGTCGGGACTCCACGTCGGCAGTATCGCGATGGGAATGAAGCGGTCGGGATAGCTGCCCGCCCACTCATCGATGTGCCAGTCGTTGTAGGCCGACACCATGACAAGGGTGATCGGCTCCTGGGTCATGTTCAGGTGCCGAGCCGAGAACCCGGTGAAGGTCGGGAAGCACATCGAGGCGAGGATGCCGTTGCGATTCATGTCGCGGACGCGCTCGTGGACGTCGTAGACCCCTGGCCGCATCTCGGCGAAGCCGGCGGGATCGCGACCCCATTCCTCGGCGGGCCATGACACCACGGCGTTGAGCCCGCTCACTCCCTGTGGTCTGCCCTGATAGAACCACTGGTCGACGCCCTTGTCGTCGGTGACGACGATCGGCGCATCGGCCTTGTACTTGGTGGGCACGTGATTCAGGAACATGTCTGGGGGCTCGACGACGTGGTCGTCGATGCTGACCAGAATCAGGTCGTCCTTATTCACCAATGCTCCTCACGTCCGCGGCGTTCATACCTCAACTAGTACCCTCGGATACCGTGACCGGCTCTGCGCTTTCGGACAGAGGTTTGACTGAATCGGCCAACATCGTCAGGCCGGTCATCGAGCTGCGCAGGGGCGGCCGGGCGCTGGCCGGAAGCTACCTCTACGAGGGCGACGGGTTGATCACCGGCTGGCATTCGCACGAGGTGCACCAGATCGAGTACGCGATGCATGGTCTCGTCGAGGTCGAGACGGACTCGGCGCACTATCTCCTCCCGCCGCAGCAGGCAGCCTGGATTCCGGCCGGGCTCGAACATCAAGCGGTGATGAACCCGGACGTCAAGACCGTCGCGGTGATGTTCGACCCACGGCTCATCGACGACGCCGGCGACCGGGCACGGATCATCGCGGTGTCGCCGCTGATCCGCGAGCTGATGATCTACGCGCTGAAGTGGCCCATCGACCGCGCTACCGGCGACGACGTGTCCGACGGTTTCTTTCGCACGCTCGCCCATCTGGTATCCGAAGCCCTGGATCACGAGGCGCCGCTGAGCCTTCCGACGTCTGAGCACCCGATCGTCGCAGCCGCATTGGCATACACGAAGGAACACCTCGATGCGGTGACGGCCGACGACGTGAGCAAGGCGGTATCGGTGTCCGAACGGACGCTGCGCCGGCTCTTCGCCGACACCCTCGGCATGTCGTGGCGGACCTATCTACTGCACGCCAGGATGATGCGGGCGATGGCGCTGCTCACCGCGCCGAGCCAGTCGGTCCAGGCCACGTCCACCGCAGTGGGTTTCGAGAACCTAAGCTCTTTTACCCGTTGCTTCGCTCAGTTCTGCGGTGAGACGCCGTCGGCGTACCGGCGTCGAATCAGCGGGATCGTCTAGCCGATCGGCCGCCGCACCCTCACAGCCCGTTCTGGTCCCACCACTGTCGGTACGTACGAACCAACCATGCATCGATGGCTTCGTGGTCTGGACGTTCGGGCAAGCGACTGTTCTCCGTCGCATGGATCAACGCCTGCTCGCGCTCGTCCAACTGCGCGATGACCTCGCCCTTGCTGTAGCCACCCGTCCGCACCGCGAGCAGATACTCGCGATGCTCGTCGACCATCGGCAGCGTGATCGTTCCCGTCGCCATCAGCTCCGCGCCTTGAATGGCAAGGCGCAGTGCGTGATACGCATGTTTCGAGTCGAATCCGTACTTCTCGATCAGCTCGGGACGGTTGGTATGCCCCGAGCCTTCTGCCATCTTGTTCCGTTGGCTTCGCAGGTAGCCGAGGAACCGCTCGCCCGCCTGCCGCGAAAGGAACGTGTCGCGGATGCGCCGGAGATCCTCGCCGGCGGCGTTGATCAGGACGATCTCGGATCGTGGAGCGAACAGCGGCATCAGGATCGTTGGGTTTCCCGCCGCGGCCAGCGTCGCGAACTTCCGCAGTCCGTAGACCGTGAGGTCGAGGTCCCCCGCCCCCGACCGATGGCCTTCCGGCTGGGTGCGAAAGATGTACTGCTCGAACGTTTTCAGGCCGATGACGCACTCCGGCGGCTCGATGCACACGCCCATCTCGTCGCGATCGTCGGTACCCGCGACCGCGACGCCGTGCAGTCCGGAGCCCACCTGAGTGCGCAGGATCTCGTTCTTCTCGACGATGCGCTCGTGCCACCGCGACGTGTGCGGGCCCTTGAACTGTTCCCCCATGCGGCCAATCTATCGGCGGCGGCAAGCAAGTTTCGGTCATACGCCGCCTAAGGTCGTCCTCATGCCGCTGCCCTATGCCGACCCGACGCGCAAGCCGTCCGCAGTCACTCGCTCGATCATGAAGCTGTTTCAGACGTCCTTCGGGCAATCGTTCATCAAGAACGTCGCGGCCAAGACGGACCCGTGGTTGGGTCGAGTGTCCAACGGCCGACTGAAGTGGAGCCTGGGACTCGTTCCGACGGCCACGCTGAAGACGACGGGCGCAAAGTCAGGTCTGCCGCGCGAGAATCAGACCGGATACTTCCACGACGGCGCAGACCCCATCGTCATCGCGTCCAACTACGGCGGCCCGAAGGATCCGATGTGGGCACGCAACCTCGTCGCGCACCCTGAATGCGAACTCGGCGGCGACGCCTTCCACGCGTCCGAGGTCACCGACCCAGACGAATACGCGCGGTTGTACGCCCTCGCCGAGCAGGTGTACTCCGGATACTCCGACTACAAGGCGAAGACCGCGCTCATAGGCCGTCACATCCCGATATTCCGACTCACGCCTGCCTAGCTGGCATGTCGGGCACTCGGATCGACCTGATCCACGACATCGTCGGTTGCGCGGCCGCCGCGGTCCCCGACCGGCTGGCCATCATCGGACCCGACGGTACAGCGACGACATTCGCCGAGTTCGGTCGTCAGGTGCGCGCGGTGGCAGGCTGGACGACGGGGCTCACCCGGCCGGGTGATCGCGTCGCGGTCATCGCGGACAACGGCTCCGACTATGCGCTGCTGTACTACGGCGTGCCTCACGCTGGCCGCACCCTGGTCCTCATCAACCAGCGGCTCAGCGCGCAGGAGCAGGCCGGTCAGCTCGCGGCGGCCGAACCTACCGTTCTCGTCGGCGACGCGCGCTACCTCGCCGCACTACCACCCGTCGCGGGCGTTACGCGCGTGATCGCATTCGAAGACCTGCAATGGCAACGCGCACAGTATGATTCGCGGGACCTCGACCCGGTAGCTCCCGACGATCCCGCATGGCTGCTGTACACCAGCGGCTCCACGGGCACGCCGAAACCCGTCGTGCATACTCATCGCTCGATCACCACCGCGGTCCGGGGCACCGTGGCAGGCCGATCCGTGCGCCCCGGAGGCGTCTACCTGCTGCCGTTCCCGATGTGCCACGTCGCGGGCTACAACATGCTGGTGCACCATGCCGCGCAGTCGACGGTGATGCCCGTACCGGCATTTCGACCCGAATGGTTCGTCGCGGCCGTGAACGCTCACGGCGTCACGTCGTGCTCGCTCGCCCCCACCATGCTGCACAGCCTGCTCGCCCACCTCGACGAGTCGCCAAGCGAACTGCCGACACTCCGCGAGGTCGCCTACGGCTCGGCTGCCATCCCCGCCGATTTGCTGCGGCGCGCGATCGCGCGCCTCGACGTCGACTTCCACCAGGGCTACGGAATGACCGAGACCGGAGGAAACGTCACGTTCCTCGGTCCCGCCGAGCATCGCGCAGGCGCCGCCGGTGACGTATCTGCGCTAGCCAGCGCCGGTTTTCCGCACGCCGAGGTCGAGGTCCGCATCGACGAAGGCTCCGGGGAGATCTTGCTGCGCGGTGAGCAGGTCGCGCCGGGGCTACCTGCAGCAGACGGTTGGTTCCGCACCGGTGACGTCGGGCGACTCGACGGCGAAGGCAGGTTGGTCGTCGTCGACCGGCTCAAGGACGTCATCATCACGGGCGGCGAGAACGTGTCGTCGCGAGAGGTCGAGGACGTGCTGTCGAGTCACCCGGACGTCGATGCGGTCGCGGTCGTGGGCGTGCCGGACGCGTACTGGGGCGAGGCGATCTGCGCCGTCGTCGTCCCATGGGCGGGAAGAACGCCGTCGGCCGACGAACTCATCGCGCACGTGCGCTCTCACATTGCGGCATTCAAGCGTCCACGACACGTCCTGTTCGTCGACGCGCTGCCCATGACCAGCAATGGCAAGGTCTCGAAAGCTGTTGTCCGACAACGCGCCAAGGAATCGCTACCGTCGGCGCATGCGTGACCTTGCGTGCAGCTGGCCGAGGAAGTCGCCAGCCACGCCTGAGCTGCCGACCGGGCGGTTGAACTTTGCGGACGTGGACGTCGTAGTCACTAGGTCGAGTACATCCAACAAGGAAGTTGACATGCCCTCATTCCCCACGCTCACCCACGTAGCCCTGACCGTTCGCGACCTTTCGGTCAGCGCGCCCTGGTACCGCGCACTCATCGGCGAGGACCCGGTGATCGACGAAGACACCGATGCCGGTTACCGCCACGTCGTCTTCGCGCTGCAGAACGACACATTGCTCGGCCTGCACCAACACACCCATCGCCCACCTCAGGACCAGTTCAGCGAATTTCGGGTCGGCTTGGATCACGTGGCATTTGGATGTGCGTCGCGCGAAGACCTCGAGAAGTGGGTCGGCCGCCTCGACGAGCTCGGCATCGCGCACGGCGGGATCATCGATGCGCCCTACGGCTCCGGCCTGAGCTTCCGCGACCCCGACGGCTGCGCGCTCGAGTTCTTCGCACCACCCGCCTAACCCGTCGGGAGAAACCGGTTGCCCGACGCGTGGGCGCCCTCGTACAGTTGCCACCGGGGGTGGGCCGGAGTTCCGTCCCATCAAATGCATAGAGGTTGACGTGGGCCGGAGCTGTTCGGTTACCCACTGTTAATGGAGAGGTCGCGGGTTCGAATCCCGCCATCGGGCATGCTCGGTGTAGCTCAGTTGGCAGAGCACTTTAACCCGGTCGGCACAAACATGCCCACGTCACCCTCTAGCTGAAATACGCAGCAGGCGAGCTGGATTAGGTCCGGCGCGCTTCTTTGCGCAGGGGGTTTCTCATGGATGTTCTACGTACGTTTAGAACTCGTGTTACGCGTCAGTCGGTAAAGGCCGATGCACGTCAGGTCGAAAATGCCGCTGGCGGTTACACGTTCGTGCCTGACGACCAGGCACGTCTGCACCGATTCTTGACTCTCGGTACCGAGGGCGGCACCTACTACACCAACGCCAAGGACTTGACCGAGGACAACGCCAGGGTCGTCGTCCGCGCTGCCGAGACCGACTGCGTCGGTTTGGTTCGCCACATCGTCGCGGTCTCCGAGGCGGGTCGCGCGCCTCGGCAGAATCCGGCGTTGTTCGCGCTCGCGATCGCGGCATCCGCCGCTGACGACGACGGCCGCGCCGCGGCACTGGCCGCGCTGCCGCGCGTCGCGCGCACCGGAACTCACCTCTTCCAGTTCGCGGGCTACGTCGAGCAATTCCGCGGTTGGGGCCGTGGGCTGCGCAAGGCCGTCGGCAATTGGTATGCCGACAAGGATGCCAACCAGCTGGCGTATCAGGTGTGCAAGTACCGGCAGCGCGATGGCTGGACGCACCGCGATCTGCTACGTCTGTCGCATCCGTCGAACGATTCTGCCACGAAGGCGGCTCTGTACGAATGGATCTGCGGACGTGGCCGGGGCGACGGTGGCGTGCTACCAGGTCTCGTCGATGCGTTCATTGCGGCGCAAGAAGCCACCTCGGCTTCGGCATGGGTCGCGCTGATCGATGCCAACCCGGCACTGTCGTGGGAGATGCTGCCCGACGCCGCGCTGGCGGAGGCCGATGTGTGGCGCGCGCTGATCAACCACGGCATGCCGCAAACGGCGTTGATGCGTCAGCTGCCGAGGTTGACTCGTCTCGGCGTGCTGGACGGAGAAGTCGGCCGCGCCGTTGCAACCCAGCTGCAGGATCCCGACCGTCTGGCCAAGGCCCGCGTTCATCCTGTCAACGTGCTTGTCGCACAACGCACCTACGCGTCGGGCCGCTCCGCTCGTGGCGAGTCGACGTGGGCACCAGAGCCGAAGATCAGCGACGCGCTGGACGCTGCGTTCTACCACGCCTACGGTGCGGTGGAGCCTGCGAACAAGCGCACTCTGCTGGCCTTGGACGTCTCGGGGTCGATGGGGACGTCGGTGTCCGGGCTGCCGTTGACGTGTCGCGAAGCGGCGGCGGCGCTTGCCATGGTCACCGCTGCGACAGAACGCGACCATCAGGTGGTCGGATTCACCAGCGCCAGCAGAGGTTACGACTGGCGTGACAACACGTTCCTGACGCGGCTGGACGTCGGCCCGCGGCGCCGCCTCGACGACGTCTGCCGCTACACGAGCGAGTTGCCGATGGGTGCCACGGACTGCGCGCTGCCGATGGTGTGGGCGGCCAAGAATCGCGTGAAGGTCGACACCTTCCAGATCTACACCGACAACGAGACCTGGCACGGCGCGATCCACCCGCACCAGGCGTTGCGGCAGTACCGCGACACGATGGGCATCGATGCTCGTCTCGTCGTGGTGGCGATGACGGCGACCGGTTCGACGATCGCCGACCCGTCCGACCCAAAGCAGTTGGACGTTTCGGGGTTCGATTCGGCCGTGCCGAACCTGTTGGCCGACTTCTCTCGTGGCGACGTCTGATAGACGACTCAGCCCCCCCGATCTGGTGGCCCGTGATGGAGCAACGTCACGGGCCACCATCGCAGCATGCTCATAGCATGTGGCACTGACATTGATGATGGAAGAGCGTTACCGCGTAGGTCGTGACTCGGGTACTGACTGACGCCCTGCTGGGTTGTCCATCAATTGATTTGTCCGGCCTGCGCGGTGCGCGTCTTGTCCACACCGGACAGGA